>Ga0163162_10000002_pt1 | contig 717331 bp, 568 predicted proteins | sample S55metaG_FD_115310 | JGI IMG/M metagenome (GOLD analysis project Ga0163162, IMG submission 115310) | Switchgrass rhizosphere microbial communities from Kellogg Biological Station, Michigan, USA - S5-5 metaG | ecosystem: Host-associated > Plants > Roots > Rhizosphere > Soil | place: USA... | reverse complement strand
GTTCACTGCTGGGTGCGAGATCCACGCTGAGTCTTAGTCCGTGAAACGGACGGCTGACAAACAATTGAGAACCGAAGGTTTTTCAGCCGTCCGTTTCACGGACTTCCCCGTATCAAGGTCATCAATTCCCAGCGATGAATCGCTGGGCTAGTTTCAGCCGTCCGCTGAACGCGGACTTTTCGGGCAAAGCTAGTTCAATTTAGAAGTGCAACCAATGGATGTTGAAATTGATCCATTGACTCAGCTGGCGAACCCAGCCGGTTGCCGTTGTGGTTTCCTCGCGCCGGCAGGCGCGGAAGGATGGTAGCCAGTGGCAAGCGCGCAGCGCGCAGCGCGCGGCCACTGGATCCCTCTCCCCAATTGGATTGCGCCCCGCACGGGCGCCGGGAGGTAACGGCACTCCTGATATTCCACGCGCCCTTGCCGGGCGCCCTTTTGGTTTTTGGATGTCCCAGTGGCCGCGCGCTGCGCGCTTGCCACTGGCTACCTTGCCACTGCGCCTCTGGCGCAGACGCATGGAGGCGAAATCCTCCGCGCCGTTTGCGTTTAAGTTACCCGCGGGTTAGCTGCCGGTACTTGATCCGATGCGGTTGTTCCGCCGCGGCGCCGAGGCGCTCTTTCCGATCTGCTTCGTATTCGGAATAGTTCCCTTCAAACCAAAACACTTTGCTGTCGCCCTCGAACGCCAGGATGTGCGTCGCGATGCGATCCAGAAACCAGCGGTCGTGAGAAATGACCACCGCGCAACCGGCAAAGTTTTCCAGCGCCTCTTCCAAAGCCCGCAGAGTATTAACATCCAAATCATTGGTCGGTTCGTCGAGCAGGATGACATTCGCGCCTTCCTTCAACATCTTCGCCAGGTGAACTCGATTGCGCTCTCCACCCGACAACATGCCGACTTTCTTTTGCTGATCTGAACCGGAAAAGTTAAAGCGTCCCACGTATGCGCGCGAATTCACCTGCCGCTTACCCAGCAGCAGCATGTCTGTGCCGCCGGAAATTTCTTCCCAAATCGATTTGTCACTGTCGAGGGTACGACTCTGGTCAACATATGCCAGCGAAACCGTTTCGCCCACGCGGATCGTGCCGCTGTCCGGTTGCTCCTGCCCGGTGATCATGCGGAACAGAGTGGTTTTGCCCGCACCGTTAGGCCCGATCACGCCCACAATCCCGCCGGGCGGAAGCGCAAACGTCATATCTTCAACCAGCAAATTATCGCCGTAGGCTTTGTTTACCTTTTCCGCTTCGATAACGATATTTCCCAGCCGCGGCCCGGGTGGAATGTGTATCTCCAAATCTTCCCGCCGTTTTTCTGATTCCTCCTGGAGCATGGATTCGTACGCGTTAATGCGCGCTTTTCCCTTAGCATGGCGCGCCTTCGGCGACATGCGAATCCATTCCAGTTCACGCTGCAGTGTCTTCTGCCGCTCGCTCTCAGATTTCTCTTCGCGGCGCAGGCGTTCCTGCTTCTGTTCCAGCCAGCTGGTGTAGTTCCCTTTCCACGGAATCCCCGCGCCGCGATCCAGTTCCAGAATCCACCCGGCCACGTTGTCGAGAAAGTATCGATCGTGCGTCACCGCGATGATCGTGCCGGCATAATTCTGCAGGTGATGTTCCAGCCACGCCACGGATTCAGCATCCAAATGGTTCGTCGGTTCGTCCAGCAACAGTATGTCCGGTTTTTGCAGCAGCAAGCGGCAGAGCGCCACGCGCCGGCGCTCGCCACCGGAGAGAACTTTCACCGGCGTGTCAGCCGGCGGACAACGCAGCGCATCCATCGCCATTTCCAGACGCGAGTCCAGGTCCCACGCATCCTGATGGTCCAACTTCTCCTGCACCTCGCCCTGCCGTACCAACAACTTATCCATGTCCTCATCGGACATTTCTTCGCCGAACTTCGCGTTGATCTCCTCAAACTCTTTCAGGAGGTCAATCGTTTCCTGCACGGCCTCTTCCACCACTTCCCGCACCGTCCGCGAATCATCGATCAAAGGCTCCTGCTCCAAATACCCCACCGTGAATCCCGGAGAGATGACTGTCTCGCCCTGGATCTCCTTATCAACTCCGGCAAGTATGCGAAGGAGAGAAGACTTTCCCGACCCATTCAGTCCGATAACGCCAATCTTCGCGCCGTAGAAGTATGAGAGGTAAATGTCTTTCAGGACGGCCTTCTTGTCGTAAAACTTACTGACGCCGACCATTGAGTAAATGACTTTGTTTGGTTCTGTCGACATGATCTTAATTCACCAAATTACCTACGGCTCTGCCGCCTTGATGTGCGGACGGCTTTCGGCCTTCCGTCTCAGTGCGAAGTGAACGGGCCTACGCCTGCTTAGGCGCAGCCAAAGCTAGTTTAACACCAACGGAAAGGCAGAGCCTTTCCGCACGCGGCAGAGCCGTGTTCGACCATTTCACTAAAGATTGATTTGCTAAGGACAGCCCGCCAAGCGCGCGATGTGATCGGCGTACCTTGGATTAACAGGCACCGTCGACCCGGGCCAGCCGGCGCGCACCGAGCCAAATGGTGGCATCGTCCGCATGGCCGCATTTTGTAGCACCGAGAAACAATATTGCGATCCAGATGTCTCCGGAAGATTGTGACAAGAAACACATGATGATTGACCCGCTCCAGGCGCCGGCATCGCTAACGGTCCCGGATTGCTCCAGTGATCCTGCCCCATCGGCGTATACCGAACGGCAGCATCCGTCACATAAGGTCCGCCCGGCGCTCCCATGCGGCTGATTTCCAACGCGGTGCCGGGGTGAATATTAAACACATTGTCACCGCGATGACACTCCGTGCAGGTTTCCATCAGATTTGAGCCGTTCCCGATCGTTTGAATATCCAAATTTATGCTCGGTCCGGTTATGCGGGTGCCGGCGGCTGAAACATTGTCCCAAAAACAAGCTTTGCCCGTGGTGGCGCTCTGACAGATGATGCCAAGGAACGTAATTGATCCCCCGCTTCTTCTGGGCAGGGCCATGCAGGCACCGGGCACCGCCGGATCTTTGTAGGCATAGACCACCGCAGGATCGGAGATGAAGACGAACGCGAGCGGTCCCTGCTCTATCCAACGCGAATCGGGCCAGTCCGGAGGAATAGGAACCCCCTCCGCGCGACAGTTCTCGACGTACTCGGACACGGGTGACGGCCAGGGACGAATGCCGCGCATCATCTCAACCACTTCGGGCGAGAGTGTGTACAGTGACGGGTCAACCAGGGCTCGCAAGGCACCGTGAATCAGCCGGTGCCGCCAGAGATAACGAGCCTGCAGCTTGGCGTCGGACGACGCCAGCAGCGCGGTAAGCAGATTGTCCCGCAGCGCCAATTGTTCCTTCTGCTGTAGTTTCGGATTGAAGAAAAGGCTGTTCAGGTCAAGACCAAACTTATTGGAAGTCTCCTTACCGGCCGCGGCGTTCAGGATTTTGAACATCGATTCCTGCATTTTCGCAATAGTGGCAAGGTCCAGCGTAATCGAATCGAGGTTCTTATCGACGACCAGGCCGTGATAAGCAAACTCGATCCAGTCCGCCGGAGGGATCTTGTTGCGCAAACCGTCAACGCGCGCTTTCTTGCGCTCCTGTTCGATTTGTTGTCGCGCCGATTTTTGCGCCTCAAGAGTGAAGACGGGATATTCCTTCTGCGGCTTGGAATTAAGGGTTACAGCATCGTCAGCCTTTTGCGGAGGCGTCGGTTGGGGCGCCGCATCTTTTTTTTGCTGCGCGATGGCCAGACCCAGGAAAACTGCGAGGAAGAGAGAGATCAGCGAAAGTGTTTTCTTCATGGTGAGACTCCTTAGTGTGTCGGACGGTGAGAGGACTAATTTGTCGCGATGAAAGGCTGTTTATCACGAATGGCCAGGCGTGTCGAGGCAAATCCCCGGGAGGCGCGGCCTCGCTTCGACCAGAGCGGAATGGACAATTGTCCGGGCCTAAAGCTTGAGCTTTGCGTACCCCTGATCGGCAAGTTGGCGGGCTTTGGCGTTGGGGTTGCGGGTGGATTTCGTTTCGACGGTTTCGTCGATTGATTCGAAGCCTTTCAAACCTCTGACCATCAGAGACTCGCCGGTGATTTTTCCGTCCATGGTGCAATATTCGTTGCCGGCGTATTCGTAGACTCGCATGATCACTGCGAAGGGTTTTCCGTCGGCCAAACGCCATTCCACGGTTTTCTGTTTCCAGTTCACCGGCTGCATCACCAGCGAAATGTTTTCATCGCCTTTTTCCAAACTGAAATTTGATGTGCACGCTGAGTAGTAGATGTAGACGTTATAACCGCCGGGGCCTTTGCATAATGTGGGGATATCGCTGCCGTGCTCTTCAGCTTCCTTCTCCTCTTTCTTCGTCATGCCGCTGCCGCAGTTTGTAAGCGAGGTGTAGCGGCTGGTAAAGCGGGTGGCGGCCGGGACGCCTGCGGTGGTTGGCGCGACGAATGCCTGTGGTCGAGAGATTGAAGTTGTACCAAGCAACAAGCCTGCCAACGTTAGCGAAGAAATCAATCCTGGTTTTTTCATAAGCTCATATTTGGAGTGCGGGGGCAGAGCGCAGCGCCGACCCCGCTTTGGATTGAGTTGATTGCTTACTTTCCGCGCGGTGCCTTTTATCACGGTTGTGGTGACATGTCGAGAGGATCAATCAGGTGGACACGGCTATGCCGCTTGATGTGCGGAAAGGCTACGCCTTTCCGTTCAGCGTTAGCTTTGATCTGGCTCTGCCTGAGTCGGGCGCAGCCCTCTTTGTTTCGCGCACCAAGACGGAAGGCCGGAGGCCTTCCGCACATCAGGTGGCAAAGCCTCGCAGCGCGGTGACCTGTCACCCACTCCCAAGACCCAACACTTCCCTTGACAGTCTGGGGGAACGGATTGTAACCTCCCCCTGGATTGTCAAGGGAAGATTACCAATGGCAAACAATCGTACAGACTTGATGCAAGGCACGCTGGAGTTGTTGATTCTGAAAACACTGGCGCGCGATCAAATGCACGGATATGGCATCGCCCAGCGAATTCATCAGGCGGTCGACGATCTTCTGAAAGTTGAAGACGGCTCGCTTTATCCGGCGCTCTATCGCATGGAGGAGCGCGGCTGGATTGCCTCAGAGTGGGGCGTTTCGGAAAACAACCGGCGTGCCAGGTATTACAAACTAACGCGCGCCGGCCGGAAACAACTCGAGGCCCAGGCAGTCAATTGGGAGCGTGTTTCGCGTGCCGTCATGCGAGTGTTGGAGGCGACGTGAAGCCGCGACGAGGAACTGGCGTGAAGAATTTGAATCACCTACTGCGCCATTTGAATCGGAATACTTCTCAGCTCGAGGTGGAAGAAGAGCTGCGCTTTCATGTCGAGATGCAAGCTCATGATTATGAAGATGAAGGAATGGAGCGTGAGGCAGCGGCAGCCAAAGCCCGCTTGCGCTTCGGCGACTTCGCACAGATCAAGCGTGAATGCGTGCAGATTGCATCGCGCGACAGCGCCGGAGCGCGGTTTATGAAATTACTCTACACGCTTGTTTTTCTAACTGGTGTACTGATCAGATGTCTCGCTTTGGGTGTCAACATAACGCGCGTCGGTGATGTCCTGATCATGATTGCCGTTGCCGGCGGCCTGCTGTTGCTGGGCAAGCGGATGCGTGGACGAAACCTGGGAACCGGGCCGGAAGCGATCAGCCTCGGCTTGCGTGCGGAAGCCAGCTTTACGCCCGTGGCCTTTGACGAAAAAGGCCGCACTCCGTTTGAGCGCGTCAGCGAACTTTGATTAACTCGCCAGCAGAAGGTTAGCAGGCCCGAAGTGCCGCCTATCAACCGCCGGCCCTTCGGGCCTCGTACAACCGAAACCAAACTTTTAGGCCTCGTTACATGAAACGCTTCCTCACTGGCGGAATCGCCAGGGTAATCATCAGAACGGCCGGCACAAAAACTCCGGGTGTGTCCACCAGCCAGTGACTCGGCGGGAGATGGCCACCAACGATGTCGACGACGTGAATCAAGGCATGGCCCACGAAGAAAGCCGTCAATGCCAGGTGCGCGACAATGGCCCTATTGACGTTGCGCGACGCCCACAGGAACATCACTGCGGCGACGAGGTACACCACGCCCAGGTCGCGAACAAAGTGCGAGTTAAATGGTCCGGTGTGCGGAATACCCGCCGGAAACTCTTCGTACCAGGAATAAGGCGAGGCCAGCATCCAACCGGCATTGCCGAAACTGAGAATTGCAGACAGTAAGTAGAAAATCTTCAGCATGACTTGCGGGTCACCAGGGCGCTCTTTATTAGCGATCACCTTGGCACAAGCTCGGTCGTCGTATCGCGCCGCTTCTTCTCCGCCAGGCCTTTTACGTAATGCGCCGAACCGGGCGTATTGAACTTCTCAGCGTAAGCGCGATCGACTAAGTCCTTTAGCCGCTCGCTGCGCGTGGAGATTGCGCGCACGTTGATTTGGCGGCCATCGACTTCGATCAATCCGCGCGGATCTTCAAGAAAAGTCCTCCACCAACTGCGCGGCTTCATACTCCACGAGCGCACGAAAACGCGATTCTCGACGACTACCGCCCAGATGCCGATGATGCGGTGCGGCTTCGTACCGGCGCGGATTCCGAGAATCTTACCGTCGCGGATTGCCGCCAGAATACTTTTCGAAAAATGGTCCCTCACTAGCTGACTTTCCGTCGGCGATCCACCAGCATCGCCATCCTTAATTCGTTACGGGCGTCATTCAGCGTTTCGGCCTGACGCACCAGCGCCCATCCACTGTAGATGTTCTCGTTTCTGTAATTCGGACCAGTACAGACACCGTACAATTTTTTACCGTAGGGATCGATATAAAGTTGAAACGAGCCGCTGGCATGCGCCCCCTTGATTCTCTCCCACCAAATACCCACGATTTCTCCGTCCCCACGGAGTTCACCGATCGCCTCATATTCCGAGCCCACTTGATCGGAATAGTTCCTGAAGCTCAGCTTGGCCGGAGGCTTCAACTCGATCCTCGTCTTGTCGTCTACCCACACACCCACAGGCGGGTCGTGCCGCTGGTAAGAGGAGTACCAGTCCCCGGTGAGCTCCAGGACGCGGGTTGGCGCGCCACGCATTGCGACTTGCAGCTCCTTGACCGTCCCGTCGATGTCTTCGCCAGAGAACTCCGCTCGCGTTATGCCGGAAAGGTCCGTGGGCAGCGCGATGGTTTGGTCTTTACTTTTAACGATGAACGTCCGGTTCTTACCCAGGGCGCCCATGAACAATCCGAGCTCAAAGATGACGTTGTCTCTGGGAACGCTGGTGGCAGCGCCGCGACGGTTCTCCTGGTCATCCGGAGTGAGGACGAGGATTGCGAAGTCATGTTCGCGCGTGGCGTTCACCAGGGCTTCCAGAGTCCCCTTTCCCACTCCGAAAACACCCTTGGTCCATTTTCGGCAGTCGGCGAAGCGGGCCAGCCGCTTAGCCAGTTTTTCCACTATCGGTAAGCCTTCCAAAGAAGACCCGATGAAGACCTTCGGTTTGCTGGGGGCTGCAACGAGGTTTTGATTTTCTTTGGGCATGAGGTTGAGTACCTCCTAATTCGGTTGGCCGACTACTTCTCACTGAACAAATACAGTTCTTCGATCTTATTCACAATGTCAATCAGGTTGTCATCATTTCGATTTGTCACGATGATTACCGTGAACTGCTGATCGGGAAACCGGTGAATAGCCGAAGTGAAACCGATTGTGTTGCCGCTATGCCAAACCTTCCTGCGACCGCGCTTTTGCTCGAGAAACCAGCCAAAGCCATACCCGGTGTGTTCGTCTACTGAGACTCCCGGCGTGAACGCCTGGGCCAGAGTCTCCTCACTGACAAGACGCCCTCTGCTCAGCGCCTGGTCCCACTTGAAAAGGTCGTTGACCGAGGAATATACCGTGCCATCTCCACGAGTCGAGCTCGTCAGGCTCTGATCGGTCCTCGCAAACGAATTCCCTTTCAGCGTGTACCCATACGCGCGCCGGGCGCGGTCACTGTGATCGTCGCGATGATAAAAAATGGTGTGCTTCATCCCCAGCGGCGCAAAAATATTCTCCCGCAGAAACTCGGGAAACTGCATGCCTGAGACGCGCTCAACAATTAGCCCGAGCAAAACGTAACCACCATTGCTGTAGCTAAATTTGGAGCCAGGCGGAAATTGGGTGTGGTCCTGGTGCTTTAGTGAAACAAGCACATCGTTATCCGTTAGCGGAATTGTTGTGCCTGGAGGAATCAAGTCTTCATAGTCCAACAATCCGGAAGTGTGATTGAGCATGTGCCGCACAGTAATCGGCTTGCCATACTCCGGAAAATCCGGAAAAAAGTCAGTGAGGTGGCTTTCGTAAGATAACTTCCTGCGTTCCACCAGCATCATGATCGCCATGGCGGTGAACTGTTTCGTATTGGAAGCCATCCGGTAGTTGGAGCTGGTAGTGCTCTTGATCTTGTCCTCCAGATTCGCCAACCCGTACGCCTTCTTGAACAGTATCTTCCCGTCCCTGATAACAATCACACTCGCTCCCGGCACGCCCGGTCGATCGTAGTCGGCAAACAAAGCATCCACTGTTGCGCCCCTCTTCTTCTCGGACTGCGCGCTGATAAAAGACACAGGCAATAGACAGACGATGAATAACAGAACCAATCGATGGGTTGGGTTCATAGTACAAAAAGTCAGTTGATACAGCTTAAGACGTTTGTAGGCCCGAAGGGCCGTCGTTTAATAGCCACGCCCGTCAGGGCGTGGGTCGTAACGAGAAAAGATATCCAGGAGCGCCGTAGGTGCGACGGTTGTTTGGATTGGACGAATAACCGCCGGTCCTTCGGATCCCCCACAATTCCTACTGAAGGACTTTTGTACAACGCCGGTTCATGGGCATTCTTCATCGGGACCCATTAATACACCAGGTGAGGTCTTACCGCGAAGGAGTTAACAGGAGTGGTTCGCCGAGCCGGAGGCGTGAGCTATCTCTTGGGACGTGAGGTTCTTGTCTTCTTAGATTTGTGCTGAGCCCGTTTCGATTCATGCTTCGCAGCGCTGGGTCTTTTACGGCTGTGATGCGCCTCGCCGGCGAGTTTTGCATCAGCACCGGGGTGAATCCGATTCATGGCTGCGGCGATCAGTCCTTCGCGTGGACGAGCGGCATCGACGAAGGCGAAGACGTGATAGTGATCGCGGTTTTCGCGCAGGACTTCGATGCGGCCTTCGTCCTTGAGACGTGCGAGGTCGGACATGACATGCGCCTGCTCGGCCGCGGTCATGTAACGGTAAAGAATGTCAAACGCGAGGCCCGTCGAATGGGGCGGCGTTTCGATCCGCGTCGCATTCGCGTTCGTTTTGCTCAACTCCAACTGATACTCGTCCGGTCGCACGAGCGAGGTTACCGGAAGCGGCCGATCGAATTTCGCGTGATACGAAGTGGCCACTTCTTCCAACACCTTCAACGCCGCGGGCCGCAGCGAGCTGAGCATGTACACCTTCATTTGCCGTCGCTCGCGCTCAACGGTGATGTCGAACGAACCGCCGGATAACTTGCGGGCCCCTTCCTGCAAAGATTGGTAGTCGGCAAACAAGTCGCGACGCGTGACTGCGTTCTCGTAATAACGATCGAGCAGCGCCTTACTTTCTCGATTCAGTTTTACCGTCTGTTCGAGTCCGCCAATCTGCGTTTGCAATTTGTTGCGCTGCCAACGGTCGCGCCGATTCAGCCCACTAATCTGCTGCTTCAAACCAGCAATCTCGCTCGCCAGCTTTTCCTGCGACTCGCCTAACCGTTCATATTCCTGGCGCAGCTCCGCTTCGCTGTAAAGACTGATGCGGTGGCCATTCTGAAAGCGAGTAAACGGCGCCTCGTTCGCGCTGCCGCCCACGCCGAAAAGAATGTAAGTGTCTTTGACGGTCGGCAGATGAGCAAATTCGCCATGGCCGATCATGCCAGCGAGATCGACGAAGTCGCGCGGTGTCTCAAGCTGATGTTGCATTACCTCGGCAACCTGAGTCGCGAGGAAACGTCGCGTGTCGTTGTAATGCTTCAGTTGCGCAGGGATTTCTACCTGGGCTTGCCGGCCAACTGGCTCGCCTCGGTCTTCCTTAACCTTCTGTGCGGCGACTGCCCATGAAATCTCTTCACCAGACCCGGTTTCCGGAAACATTTGCACCAGAGCCGGCAGATCGCGGGCCGCATGCAGCTCAACCAAATGGACGACCAGGGCTGCAGCCGCAATAAAAAGAATTAGGCTTCCGATCAGGATTAGAAAAAAGTTTGGTCTGAATTTCACCGCGGCTTCCCCTGCTCGAACGGCAATAATGGCAAATAATCCGGTTAATCAGCGTCCTTTTACAGAGATGCCGGGCAGTTAAGAAAGTATGCTTCGCTGGTCCCGGTTTTGTCTGAATTCGTGTGGGTTATTACGCTTTCGTTGGCCCGAGACTTTCGGTGGTGGCAAGTGTGGCCGCGAACGGAGACGCTATTTCCAGTCGCACTTACTCATTCAACGCAAACTTGATCACTTTAGTTCGCGCGACGACGAAGAGTTCGTCTTTGTCATTGAAGACCATGCCTGACGCGACCCCTTCAGGTTTGATGAGGCTAATATACCGGCCATTCCCGTCGAACACCTGAATGCCTTTTATGTCACTCACAAATACGCGGCCTTTTCCATCGATCGCGATCGCCTGGGCGGCACTGAATTGGCCCGGCTGCTGGCCCTGACTGCCAAAGCGCGTGAGGAACTTTCCGTCGGGACCGAATTTAAAGACCGCGTTATTGAAAGTTCCGAGCGCGAAGATATTTCCCAGACCATCGACGGCTACCCGCGTGTCGAGCTCTGAATCTCCGCTGGCCGAACTAACCGCGGCGCGAATTGTGCGCACTGCTTGTCCTTCGGCATTAAACCGGACAATGTCATCGCGGTTTCTGTACCAGCCGCAAACCAAACCTCCGTCCGGCGTCGCCACGACGTCATCGAACCCCGAACCTTCGCTGTAACTCAGTTCGCCAAGCGGCTTTCCTGTCTCGCCCTCGTAACGTTGAATGTTCGCCTTCTGCGCAATGTAAACCGTGCCTTTGCGATCGGCCGTCAAACCACGCAGCGGCATTTTGGGATCCACCATCCATTGGTTGATGAATTTTCCCGCAGCATCAAAAACCTGCACGCGTCCGCCAAGGTATTCGCCGACGTAGATTCGCCCAGCCGCATCAACGCCAATGCGGCGCGCGTCGGTCATCATTCCCGGACCAATCCCCTGGCTGCCGAACTTCAAAGTTACGGTGGCGAAGCCGGACCCCGAGTCGCCGGTTGGACCAAGTGGGAAACCGGGCTTTGGCGCCGATGGAATTGAGCTGACACTTTTGATTACCGGCGCCAACGCACCCATCACAGATGCGATAACAATCACGACAATGACGACGGGAATTAGGATCAATGCCCAAATCCATTTCGTGGCGGTCGCGGCGACGTGGGGTCCGATGTTGATATCGATTTGCGAAATTATCCGGGCTGGCTGGCCATGCGCTTCATCCGGAAGGGCCAGTTGGCTGTTGCAGTAGGCGCACTTCGCCGTTCCCACAGCAAAGGCATTCGCGGCGTAATGCACCGGCGCGCCACATTTCGGGCAATCGAAAGTTTTCATAGTTTAGGACGCAATCGTGTTTACGCTGTTGGCTCGCCTTGTACCACGATTGCGCTGAACCTGTCGAGAACATCATCAACTTTGGTTAGGTGCGCTTCAACGAGTAGAGCAGGAGGAAATACCAGAATGGGTCTCGCGGCTTTGCCGCTTGATGTGCGGAAAGGCTCTGCCTTTCCGGCACCCTATCGAAGTTCCCGGGGCTCTGCCCCTGAGTTCGGGGCGCAGCCCCGACATTACAAAGCAAGCTTCACCGGAAGGGCAAAGCCCTTCCGCACATCAGATGGCAGAGCCACGTGCGACAAGCTAAATGACAGTAACGAAAGGTTGAGAACTACCAACGGAAGCGGATGTCTTGGGACAACGCCAAATCAGGATTGATGACGTTCATTGTAGGCGATGAAGGCTTCCAGCGCGCCCTCATGCATGCGCTCTGGGCGAACATACAGCCAGTGCTTATCAAACTCCTCCTGGGTCATGGCTTTCTGAGCGCTGCGTTCCTTGCCCTTCAACCATTCCTCCACCCAATCGCGAATTTCAGGATCGCGGTTCAGCGCCATCCGCGCGGCATGCATGTTGACAGGTGCGCTCATGAGTTGTTCCTGTTCTCCTTCGGCCAAAATTCTATCAGAACACTCGAGACAGCCAACCTACAAAGGGTGCGGCTCAATACCTTCAAGCTGGTCTTTAGCGCTCGTTGCGCGTTTTACCATGGTTGCCCGATCATGTCGAGCGGGCCTCATCCGAGGTGGTGTCCTGGTCTGGTTTCTCTGTACTGGCCCAGTCTTCTCTCTGTGACTTTGTGGTGGTCAGAATCACTTGCAGGAATTCACCACACAGACACAGAGAAGGCTCAGGTTAGGACACTACATCATCGGAAAGCTTTCACCGCCGCGGCCACCAACTGCGCATTACTATTAGCCCGTTGACCGTCGGGCAAGATCAGGGTGTCCTCCAGGCCTATCCGCGCCCCGTATCCCCGGCGAACCGCCTGGTCCAACATCGGCCAGGTCGTGGCTTCAGTTCCATGAAGCACGCGCGGAGGGTTGTCCGTCGCACGATCCAACAAACTTTCCATCGCGTTGACGGTTCCCAACGCGTCCGCCATCGTCTGTTCCTGCGGTTCCAGCAGGATGCGAAAACAATCGGCAACCAGTCCGCTTTCGAGAAAGTTTTCGACTGCGCCGGCATCCGACAAGCCCGCTTCCACGGCGATTCCGCGTGAAAGAAGCAATTGGGCCAGTTCAACAGCGCCTTCTTCAACGAAGTTAACCGAAGCAAAGTCGGGCAGCCCCTGCCACGCCGTGACTGCCCGCAACCGCGCAGCCACGTCCGGCAGAATCCACAGACCGGTGCTGACGCCAATCGGCGCATCAGGTGCGGCTGACTTGACCGCCGACAACGTGCGCGCAACATCTTCAGCAAGGAGACTCTCAGCCCCTGACTCTGCGCGGATATGAAGATGGATGGCCTGGGCTCCTGCCTGCAAACATTCATTTACTGCCGCGGCCTGTTCCTCCGGACTGATCGGCACGGCGGAATGCTCGGCCCTGGTTCGCCCACCATTGATTGCAGCCTTTAGCAGCATCAGACTCCCGCCAATAATTTGTTCACAATGTCGCGCGCCGCGTTCGGCCGCGCCATGGCCAACGCGTTCGCCTTCATAGTCGCAAAGCGAACGGGATCACCCAGCAGGCGATCAAGTTTGTAAGCCAGCGTCGGCAGGTTGTTGCAACGCACCGCGACGGCCGCCTCCAACAGATGATCCGAATTGCGTTCTTCCTGCCCGGGAATCGGATTGACGATGACAAATACCAACCCTTTGGCTAACGCTTCCGACGTTGTCAGACCGCCTGGTTTTCCCAGGACCAGATCCGACGCCGCCATGAGCTCGTCCATCTCGCTCGTGTAACCGACGGGCTTGATGGCGACGTTTGCATCCGGCTTAACGCGCGCTGCCAGTTTGGTCAGACGCTTCTTCAATTCTTCGTTCCGCCCGCAGATTGCAATCACCTGTGCCGAATGTTGCAGCGGCAGCAACGAGGTCACGAGATTCTCCATGGCTCCCACGCCTGCGCCCCCGGCGGAGATCATTATGGTGGTGCGATCCGGTTCCAGCCCGTGCTTGCGGCGCATCTCCTGCTTGTCTTTCCGCTGGGTAAAGACGGGATCGATCGGAATACCGCTGACGGTTATCTTGTCTTTGGGAATTCCCAGCGCTTCCAAATACGCCCGCGCTTCGTCAATCGCCACGAAGTACCTTTCGTAATGATGACAAAGCCACATCGCATGAACATCAAAGTCAGTAACAATGATGGCCTGGCGGCTGGCAATGCGCTCTTTGGCCTTGAGCCAGGAAACGATCTCGGCCGGCAGAAAGTGTGTGCAAATGATCAGATCGGGATGATATTCGCGCAGCAGTTTGACGAAAGGGCGCGTGTTCAGCTTATCCAAAGCGAGGCGCCGGCGTTCGTTTTTCCAGGGCTTATCAAACTGATCGTAGAGCCAGCCGGGCACTTCCGGCATTTTGTTCACCAGCTCGATGTAGGCTTTGGAATACAGATGACGAAAGACTTTGTTCGTGAATTGCAGCGTATCAACGTGCCGCACTTCGCGGGCGACGCCGGCATCATTGACCGCTTTCTCAATTGCCTCAGCGGCGCGAACATGGCCGGCGCCGGCGGAAGCTGATAGCAGGAGGATGCGCTTAAGCATGGGGATTATTGTAAACGGACAGGACTTACAGAACGTACATTATTACTGTTCAGATCGTGGATTGATTCTGCAAGCTTTCCTTGTAAACCTTGTCAATTCTCTCTAACAGAATTTGGATGCGACGGGTCGCATCGAGGAAAGCGCCGACAGGTCGGCGCACTCCAAAGAGCTTCGCTAACGCGGGGTCGCCGGTTTGAGAAAATCAAATTGACGCTGCTATTATGGCGCCGGAATCTCCCCAAAGTATTCCTGGCTACTCGCTTCCAGGGCCGGACTGCGCCGCGATCTAAGTTTCCACCGAAACCCAAACCTCGCCGCAGCCGTACTAGCTCCGGGAAAATTCTTTTTAAATGGAACTCTGGCTGTATCTACCGCCCTTAAAACTTCTGAAATCTACAACCGCATCTGAATCTACGAGGATAGCAGAATGAAAAAAATCTCTCTTAGCCTTCTGGCTCTACTTCTGTGCGCGTTCGTCGCCGCCGCCCAGAAAGTACCGGTACAGGAAGTCGTGCTCGATAACGGCATGCGCCTGTTGCTGGTGCCGCGAAAAGGCGATCCCAACGTTGCCGCCGGCTGGGTGGCGCGGGTGGGCTCAGTGAACGAGCACCCGGGCATCACCGGCCTTTCTCACCTCTTTGAGCACATGATGTTCAAAGGAACCAAAACGATTGGCACAAAGAATATCGAAGAGAACTTGAAGCTGATCAAGGAAATGGACGACGTCCGCGCCCAGATTCGGCAGGAGCAAAATGCCCTGATCCTAAAAGCGCGGCTGGGCGAAATCAGTGACGTCAAGGATCCGAAGAACCGCTCCGAGCGGCACAACCAACTGTTAGCAAAGTTTGACGAGCTGACCAAGCGCGAAAAGGACTTGATGATCAAAGACGAGTTCGATCGCGTCTACACCTCGGCCGGCGGTTCCGGTATGAACGCGGGTACCAGTAATGACTTTACGGTTTACTTCATCAACGTCCCGGCCAATAAGTTGGAGCTGTGGTTCTGGATGGAGTCCGACCGTTTGCGCAATCCCGTCTTCCGCGAGTTTTATTCCGAACGCGACGTGGTGCATGAAGAGCGCCGGCTGCGCACCGACAGTACGCCCACCGGCAAATTCGACGAACAATTCGATTCCATGTTCTGGCAGTCGTCGCCGTACGGTTGGCCGGTAGTCGGCTGGCCCAGCGATCTGGAAGGCATCACGCGCGAAGAGGCGCTCGATTACTTTGCGGTGAATTACGCTCCCAACAATTTGACGGCGTGCCTGGTCGGCGACATCGATCCGGTTAGAGCGAAAGAACTGGCCCAGAAATATTTCGGCCGTTTGCCGCGCGGACCGCGCCCGCCGGAACCAGTCCGCACCGCGGAAATGCCGCAACTCGCCGAGAAGCGGATGGTCGCTTATGCCGAAACGGTGCCGCAGGTGCGCATTCGTTATCACACCGTGGCCGAAGGTAATAAAGATGATTTCGTGCTCGATATTTTGGCCAGCCTGCTCAGCGGACGCACCGGCCGGCTCTACAAATCGCTCGTGTTGAAGCAAGGAATTGCCAACAACGCCAGCGCGGGCGAGGACGGACGCAAGTATGAAGGTCTGTTCGAAATCAGCGGCGTTGCCAAACCTGGCCATACGCCGGAAGAAGTCGAGCAGGCGCTCTACAAAGAAATCGAACGCATGCAAAAGGAACTGGTTGATGCGAACGAGTTGCAGAAAGTTAAGAACCAGTACGCCGCCGGCGCGTTTCGCGGTATCCAATCAAACTTCGGTTTGATGGTGCAGTTGCTCCTGCGCGACAACACGCGCGGATGGGAAACGATCAACACGGATCCGGCGCATCACCAGGCAGTGACGGCGGAAGACATTCGGCGCGCCGCAAACACTTACTTCAAACCGGAAAACCGCACCATCGCCATCTACAACACCAAGAAGGCGGACGCGGGCGCCAAGGAAGATCCCGCGCTGGCCGGTCTCACCGATGAAGAAAAGGCCCAGATTAATCAGATGAAGGGCATGCTCAGTCAGGCAAAACTGGAACAACTTAAGGGATTTTTGGGACGCGTGGACCAACAAGCGGGTAGTGCGCCACCCGAGAAACAGAAGTTTTTCCAGGTAGTAAAGAAAATGCTGGAAGATCGCATCAAGGAACTAGAGGGAGGTAAACAGTAAAAATGAAAATGCGAAAAACTCAAAAGCTGCTTTCAGCATTTCTGGGATTGGCGCTGCTGGCCCTGTCGCCGGCAACACTGTTCGCGCAAACGCAGGACCCGACAATTCCGGCTCATCCGCGTGACTTGAAGTACACCCAACTTAATTACACGCCGCCGAAACGCGAGCAGTATCGCCACGTGCTTTCGAATGGCGTCGTCGCTTACCTGGTGGAAGATCATGATCTTCCGCTCGTGAATATTTCCACGCTGGTTCACACGGGCGCCTTTCTCGATCCCGCCGGCAAAGAAGGTCTTGCTTCGCTGACCGGCAGCCAAATGCGAGCAGGCGGCACGACCTCGAAGACCGCCGAGCAGTTCGATGAAGCGGCTGACTTCCTGGCGGCGCAAATCAACAGCTCGATTGGGCCACTGCAGGGAAATGCGAGTGTGAATCTTTTGGCGAAGGACGTCGACAATGGCATGGCCTTGTTCTTCGACATGCTGAAGAATCCGGCTTTCCAGGAAGATCGGCTGAAGCTCGCCAAGAGCCAGTTACTGCAGAACATGGAGCGGCGCAACGATAGCACCTCCTCCATCGAAGACCGCGAGTGGAACCGATTGATTTACGGCGCAAGTCACTTTTCCGCGCGGATGACCACTAAGCCTTCGATCGAAAGCATCACTCGCGAAGACATGATTGCTTTTCATCAGAAGTACTATCAGCCTGGCGGATTCGTCTTTGCGGTTTCCGGCGACTTCAACACCAGGGACATGATCGCCAAACTCGAAGCCGCGATGAAGGGGTGGCCGGTCAGCAAGGCGCCGCTGCCGGTGGTTCCGAAGGAGCCATACAACTCTGTGGCCGGTCTTTACACGGTGAACAAGGCCGACGTGAACCAGGGCCGCGTGACTGTCGGGCACGTCGGCATCATGCGCGACAACCCTGACTCCTACGCCATCACGATCATGAACGACATTCTCGGCGGCGGGGCTTTCACTTCACGAATTACATCTCGCGTGCGCTCCGATGAGGGACTCGCATACAGCGCGGGATCGGGTTTCAGTTTCGGCACTTACAATCCGGGCGTCTTTCGCGCGTCGTTCCAGTCGAAAAACTCAACCACGTCTCAGGCGCTGGACATAACGCTGGAAGAAATAAACAAAATACGTACTGGGAAAGTCTCGGCGGAAGAACTGGAAACCGCCAAGAACCAGGCGATTGAAGTCTTTCCCCGCAACTTCGCTACGGCGGGACAAGTCGCCAGCGTCTTTGCGCAGGACGAGTACACCAAACGGGCGCCCGACTACTGGGCAACCTATCGCGATCGCATCAAGGCGGTAACCATCGACGATGTTCAGCGGGTAGCACAAAAATACCTGCAACCCGACAAGCTGGTGATCCTGGTGGTCGGCAACATCGACGAGATTTCGAAGGGCAATCCTGACAAGCCGCAATACACTTTGCTAAAGGTGGCAAAGGATGGTCAGATTCATCGCATTCCTTTGCCCGATCCTTTGACGTTGGTATATCCGCCAGCGCCATAGTTTGAGCGCGTTAAAAATAATAGGCGGCGGGATCGTTGATCTCGCCGCCTATTTTTTTGCAAGGTTGGCAGCATTTGGGTTAACCAGCTCTTAGCGAAGCTCTTTGGAGTGCGCCGACCCGTCGGCGCTTTCTCTTGATGCGACCTGTCGCAGCAAGAGTGCGGTGGCTGGCCGAATAAGAAAGCGGCGACAGGTCGCCGCACTCCAAAGAGCTTCGCTATTGCGGTCGCCACGTTGTCTTCTCACTTCCCTCGCTTGTTAATCCCGCAATTCCTGTCCAAAATCCCTCAAGTGATCACCCTACCTGAATCGGACGAAGAGCTACTGCGCGAATGTCAGGTTGAAACGTTTCGCTCCAGCGGCCCCGGTGGCCAGCACGTTAACAAGACGGAAAGCGCTGTCCGCCTGCGGCACCAGCCTTCGGGTGTCGTGGTCACTTCACAGCAAGAGCGCAGCCAGCATCGGAACCGGGCGATATGTCTGAAGAAGCTCCGCGAGAAAATAGCGCGTCTTAACTATCGTGCACCTAAGCGCGTGCGCACCCGCGTGCCACGGGCCGTCAGGATTCGGACGCTTGAAGAAAAATCGCGTCGCGGGCAAATCAAACGTCTGCGATCAAAGCAAGCCAGCGATGAGTAAGCTTTGGAGTGCGCCGGCAGAGCGAAGCGGCGCCGGCGCTTTGGATCGTTCACGTCGAGTCTCTCTTAAATAAATCCAAAGCGGTGTCGTGCTACGCTTGCCACCGCACTCCAAAGCTAAGCGCGCTGACAACGTTTGCACCCAAGGGAGATAAGAAATGATAACTGTCGCTAACAGAATTTATGTGAACAAGGATTACGGTGAGGCCTTCGAACAAAGGTTTCGTGAGCGGGCCGGTCTGGTGGACAAAATGCCGGGCTTCATTTCCAACATGGTTCTGCGTCCCGTGAACGAAGGTGATCCGTACGCCGTCTTTACGATCTGGAACAGCCGCCAGGACTTTCTCAACTGGGTTCGCTCGGACGAGTTTGTCAAAGGACACGCGCAATCGGGAACCTTACCGAAGGAAGCGTTTACGAAAGCCAACGTATTGGAAATGCATGAAGTGGTACAGGACTCCTCGCGGCCAAACCTGGAACCCGAACCGCACGGCGGACCATTCAAGATGCATTGACGCGTTAGCTTGCGCCCGCATTGATCAATGCTTCCAATGCGCCCATCACGCGATCCGGAGTGACCTCCACAAAACAGGCCGGCTTAAACGCGGCAGGCTTGTCGTACGTACATTTGACTTGATGACATCGCACGCATTCGAACTTTGAAACTACATGCGTCTGGTTCCTCCCCGTGGCTCCGACCAGCAGAGGATCCGTCGCGCCATAAATTGTTACTGAAGGAATGTTGAACCCAGCTGCGATATGGCTAAGCCCGGTATCAAGGCCGACGGTAGCCACCGCGCGGGATATGATCGACGCTTTTTCTGAAATCGACATCGAAGGCAGAACTATCACCTGATCGTTTCCTGCGGCAATCTGCAACGAACGCTGCCGTTCGTCAGCCGAGCCCCACGGCAAAACAATCTGGAAACCCGCATCGATCGCCCTCTTTGTTAGATCCTGCCAATAGAACTCCGGCCAAACCTTTGAGGCCCAACTCGTGCTGTGAATGAAGACGAGATACGGCCTGCTGGCCCCGAATGATAGCGGCGCAAAGCGAGCTGCATCCATTCCATAGTCAACTTCACTTTCCGCATAAGAATAGCCCAGCGCATGGGCCAGCAATTGCCGCATACGTTCAATCGAGTGCTGGCGTTTCGGCACGGCGTAGCGTCTTTGATAGGAAAGGTGCGCGCCCCACTCATGCGCTGACTGCGCGTCGTGGCCGTGACGTGGGCCTCTTGCTAATCTCGAGATCATGGCGGACTTCCACTCTCCCTGCAGGTCAACAATCGCGTCATAACGTTTAGCCCGCAACGCCCGAAGAAATTCGCTCATTTCCTTTCGCTTGAACGCACCAGCCAGATCTTTTCCCCAGCGACGATGCGCACTGGGAAAGACATCGTCGACCTTTGCGTGCCAGGCGGGCACTTCCGCGAATGATTGGTCCACGGCCCAGTCAAACCGGATGTCAGGAAAGGCCCGCGCCGCATCCGAAATCGCGGGCAGGGTTTGCACCACATCTCCCATCGAAGAGAGTCTGACTATTAGTACTCGCATTATTGGAAAGGCTGCCTATCGAACGCGAAGCGGGGCAGTAGCCCTGTTGATCCCAGCCTAAACATACAAACACAGGCGAACCGAATGTAACAAACGGCCCAATTGCGCGACCGCCAACCACAGAGCCGCTTGCGGTAGCAAGCGGTTCTAAACCGCTCGCTATCGCGAGCGGCTCTGCATTCGCGTTTATCTGTGGATGATGTTTCTCTTACCCTGCACTGTCCCCACGTTCCAATCAACGTCGCACCTTCGGCGCTCGGGAAATCGCGCGTTCGTAGTCCACGCCCTCACGGGCGTGGCTACTAACCAACGGTCCTTCGGACCTTCCCTCGCCTCCCCCCTGCGCTATGCGGGCCGTAGCCCTCGCGAAAGGACTTCAGAATTTGTAATCTAATCGCAATCTTTCTCGCAAAACATTGATTTTACGGCCTGCTTTTCTCTTCAAACTCACTCTTCAAGCCGCCGGCCCTTCACCTCAAGTATTCCTCAAGAATTTCTCAAGCCAGAACCATAAATTGTAAGGGTGTTCGCAGATACTTTTTCAATTACTAGCGCCACTCGTTGCTCAGACCGAATCGGTCGACGCGCAGCTGCCCTCGTTATGTCCAGGCTTGTTCGCGAGTTTCAACCACAACTTAGCATCTGAGGAGACTTCCCATGTATCGACGTCTGCAAAATATTAAAAGCGCCGGATTGAGCTTCAAACTAAGACTCGCACTGTTGGCCATGCTGGGCCTGGCAGCAGGTGCCGCGCTGGCGCTGGTCGTGCCTGCTTCATACAGCGCCACTCCCACCTCCGGTTCGATTTCGGAGGCGAACCCGATCACCAGCTGGAGCGGGCAAATAAAACCAGCCACCGGCTCAGCAGATTGCGGAGGACCGAGCAACTCCGGGTGCGAGAACTTCAACCTGACGATCCAGGCGCCCTCGGCCGCGTACGGCCCCTACCTCGTCGAAGTAAGACTTCAGCCGGCGCTGCTCGGCGACTGGGACATGCAAGTCTACGGGCCAGCCGGAAATCTATTGGACGGATCCGGCAACAGCCCCGGCCAAACGGAACTGGTCGTCTTACTGAATCCGCCTTCGGGCACTTACACGGTTTCGGCCGCGCCGTTCGCGCCCATGGTTAATACCGACACCAGCAGTTTTACCGCGACTGCAGAACTTAAGCATCACGTCGTCATTGCCGCGAACAACGGCACAGATACGAACATTAGCTATCACAATTTCGCGGCTTCCGGGACGCTGGGCACCGGCGCGGGCGAACCCACGGTAGGCGTGAACTGGAAAACAAATCGCGCCATGTTTATCTCCGGCACGCAGACGTTGCGCGTAACTTTCGACGACTCCACCGTTCCCGCGCGCGCTACCTGGGAAGACAAAAGCTTCCTCGGCACCGACCTAATCACGATGGATCCAATTCTGTTTACGGATCCTAAAACCGGTAGGACGATTGTCTCACAGTTGATCACGCCGGCTGCGGCCAACGGCCTGGCCGTGTTGACCGACGGTTGCAGTCTGTCAGCCTTCACCGACGATGACGGCGACACGTGGGTACAAAATCAGGGTTGCGGCCTGCCGAGCGGCGCTGACCATCAATCGATTGGCGGCGGACCATTTCATTCGCCGCTGCCGAGCGAACTGCCCTTGCCGGCGCAAGCGAATGGCTACACGCACGCAACTTATTACTGCGCCCAGTCCGGCGTCACCGCTTATTGTTCGCGCAGCGATGATGGTGGCCTGACTTACGGACCCGGCGTACCGATCTACACGACGGAATGCGGCGGCCTGCATGGACACCCGATGGTGGGACCAGACGGCACCGTATATGTTCCGAACAAGAATTGCGGCGGACGCCAGGGCGTCGCCGTCTCAGAAAACAACGGACTCACGTGGAGCGTGCGCACGGTGCCTAACACTCTCGGCTCGAGTGTTGATCCCGGAGTGGCAATTGATGCTAAAGACAATGTCTATCTTGGCTATCAAAACGGAGACGGCCGGCCCAGCATCGCGGTCTCAACCAACCACGGCGTTGACTGGACACCCAGCGTTGACGTCGGCGGAACCTACGGCATTAAGAACACTGTCTTCCCGCGCGTTGTCGCCGGGGATGACGGGCGAGCAGCCTTCGCATTTCTCGGCACGCCAACCGGTGGGCCTTTCCAGGATGCGACCTTCCAGGGTGAGTGGCACCTGTACATCGCTTCAACTTTTAATCGCGGCCAGAGTTGGACCACCATTGATGCCACTCCGACCGATCCGGTACAGCGCGGTTGTATCTGGATGCAGGGCGGCAGCAATCCCTGCCGCAACCTGTTGGACTTCATGGGAGCGGCCGTTGATAACAAAGGCCGCGTGCTGGTGGGTTACGCCGATGGCTGTATCAACTGCAGCAGTCCCGGTGGCTCTCGCTCGAAGAAAGCCACGATCGCGCGCCAGGTAAACGGGCGTCGCATGTTCGCCGAGTTCGATCCGCAGTCAGATCCGAGTCCGACGCCCACGCCGAGCCCAACTGCAACGCCGACTCCGGCGCCATCCGGGCCGGTAGTGCTCCACTTCCACGGCAACCCGACCGATGACAATAGCTGCACCGGATCCGGGACCGCAGACATTCTGGCCTGCGACGGACCGATGTTGTTGGAAAAATCAACGCTGGGGACTGGCCCGGCAGCGCATTGGGATGTTCCCGATGTGGTACACAACGGAACCGCGGATCGGAACATTTACGATCCGAACTGGATTTGGCAACTGTCCGAACCGACGACCCTGAAAGGCGACATGGCGCTGCAGTGGTGGGCAACATGCGTTGATTGCGGGCCTACCGGTACCGCCGATTGGAACATTCGTTTATGGGCTGACGGGGTTAAGGCATTCGAGAAGCGGGTAACCTTTACGCCTCCGGTACCGAACATTCCGACGTTGCTCTACACGACGGTAACGCTGCCACAAATCAGTGCCAGCAGTAACTTTGTCTTGCACATCGATCCGGTGAATCCGGCCACGCAAACCAATACTCGGATTCAGTATGATTCCGACACGCCGTGCGCGGGAAATACCAGCGGTCAACCGTGCGACTCGAAGGTCACGATGCCGGTGTTCCGTGCAGACGGAAACCCGACACCGACACCGACGCCGGCACCATCGCCGACACCAACTCCCAACCCGTCGCCTACGCCAACACCCACTCCCGGTGGAAACGCTTGTCTGACGGGCACGGAAGTGACGAACGATCCGGAAGGCGATCAGGTTGATCCAGTTCTGCCGCAACCAGGCGCGACGCAACTTGATATTCATTCGCTGGTTGCGGGCGAGGATTATCGCTTCATCAATTCCGCGCGGCTGGCCTTTAAGGTGAAGGTAGACAACCTGAACAGCATTCCAAAGGGATCGGTTTGGCGAGTACTGTTTGACTTCACGCCGCCAGGCGGAACGTTGACCACTTACTATGTCGCCATGACTTCCGATGGAAACTCGGCGATCAGTTACGACTACGGCACGCAATCCGGAAACCTGCTCACGTCATTGGGCGGTCTGGAAGAAGGCTCGTACAGTTCTGACGGCACCATCACCATGACACTCTCCATGACCAAGGTTGGCGCAGCCACCGGCAAGGTCACCGCGGGTTCGACCATTGCAAATCTGGGGGCCCAGACGGAACAGGCTACTGACTTAGTGGCCGGCACGCTCTTCAGCACCGTGGACGATACCACCAAGGTCAGTTACACGGTGAACGCAAAGTCAGCCGCCTGCACGCCGGTCGATCCACCGTTACCGCCGGGAACAGCGACCTATATCAAAGGCGGTATCACTTTTAGCCCGAACATGGCGTTGCGCGCTTCGGTTGCCAGCCGCGACGGCGAGCCGAGCATGCGCGTCGACAAGTTTGGCAATGCGTATGTCGCCGGCATCCGCGGAGTTCCCGCGGGAGTAGATCTCTGGTACTTCGATCTACGACCGGGTAGTTCAACCTACGATCCGTTGATGCGGAATCCGATCTATCGCGGTCAGCCGGATCAGTTTTCGCCGGATGAATCGATGGAAGTGGGCGCCGACGGCGGTGGCGACGTGGATCTCGCGGTCGGCTTCGACGAAGCTACTCCGGGAGCGCCACCCTATCTCGCCTTCAGCAGTCTGACGGCGGCGAATATCTCGAGCGCGCGTTCAACTGATCGCGGCGCAACCTTTACCAAGAACCCGGCGGGCAACGTGACGGGCGGAGTGCCCGCGGACGACCGGCAATGGATGGAATTCTACGGCAAGGATTCTGTCTATTTACTCTATCGCACACTTAGTCCGGTCGTGGCTTACGTCCAGCGCTCAAATGATGGCGGCCTGACGTACGGCCCGGCGCATCCCGTAGGCACCATCGGCCAGGTGGGCGGTATCACCGTGGATCAAAACGACGGCACCGTGTACGTTTCGGGCGCTTCCGGCATGGTTGCGGTCGGCGTTCCGTCGGTCGCCGGTCTCGAGCCGCTAACCTACACAACGCATGAAGTCGTTCCTGCCGGCAACGCTCACATTTTCTTTATTGTGAAAGCCGGGAGCGATGGCACCGTTTACGCCTGCTATTCGGACGGCAAGAACATCAACATCAAATACTCCAAAGACAAGGGTGTTAACTGGAGCGCGCCAATTCGCGTTAGCGACGGACCGGATACGCGAACTTCGGTCTTGCCGGCGTTAGCAACTGGCCCAACGCCCGGCTCCATCGGTGTAGCCTGGTATGGCACGAGCGAAACTTCCAACAATGACAATGCGAACTGGAAGGTCTTTTTCGCGCAGAGTCTGAACGCCACTTCAGCGGTGCCGACATTCCGGCAGGTTGAACTCAGCGATCACTTCATTCACGGCAGCAACATTTCCGAAAGCGGACTGCCGTTGATTCCAGGTCCGTCGCCTAATCGAAATCTGCTGGACTATTTCCAGATTGGTTTCGATCCGACCGGCGCCGCCGTCGTCGCATACACGGACGATCACAACGACTTCGACGGTCACACCTATGTGGCGCGACAAACCAGTGGCCCCGGTATTGGCGGCGCAAACATTCCGGCGCCGGTGCAGGGCAGCGCCGTGCCGGCTCCGACGCCGTACTCCACCGATGGTTCGCAGGTGGTGGACTTCAGACACGACGTGCGCACGCAAGTCGCAGCGCTTGATGTGGACGATCCGCTGGATATCCTTTCGGTCAAGTATTCAACCGAAGGTACTTCGGCGGCGCCGCTGCTGGTCGCGACGATGAAAGTCTCAGGACTAACGGTCGCGCCACCGAGCGCAACCTGGCGGATGAACTTCGCTGCAAATGTGCCGTACGCGCAAATCAGCCCCACGGGCGATTACAACTTCGGCATTTCCGATCGCGGCGATCAATTCTTCCTGCGAGCTGCGACGGATGCGACAGGCGCGGCGACCTATGTCTACGGCACTGCCGTCAGGGCACATCAAATGGCCGGCGCTATTACCTACACCGACCTGGGCGCAGCTGACGCCGGATCGATCGATACGGCAACCGGCACAATCACCGTCAAGGTTGCGATCAGCAAACTTAACGCAGCGCTGCCGGCCGGACATGCGCCGATTGGCGTGGACTCTGTGCTAGCCGGTTTGCGCGCCAGCACATTCATCACCGCCCAGGGGCAAACCGCCCGTTCCGATTCGACGCGAGGCGGCACCCAATACGTGGTCAACACGCCGCCGTCGGCAGGACTTCAGAGCAACTCAACTTCAGGATTGCTGCCCTTGAATATTGGGTTCAACGCTTCGACCTCCGGCGACCTCGATCCCGGCCAGGGAATCGCGTCGTATGTGTTCGACTTCGGCGATGGCTCGGTCGTCACCCAATCAAGTCCGACCGTCACTCATACGTACACAAAGGCTGGGATTTACAATGCCACGCTCAAAGTGATAGATACACGTGGCGGCGTCAGCGGTAATACTGCCAGGATCACAATTACCGTTCTTGCAGTACCGAAACTCTGACCTGTTGAGACAGAGATAATTTGGCGGCAACATCGTCTGGACCGCCTGCGTTAGCGGGCGGTCCTTTTTTTGAGAATAAGTAATGAAAATACACTCAGTTTCGCTTCTCCTTCTCTTTCTCTTTCTCCTCGCGCCGGCCATGGTCCATGCGGGACCGAACCAGCCGTCACGGGAAGTATTCGGCGTGCGCCTCGGCATGAATGAAGAGGTGGTCCATGAACGCCTGAGAAAGGTCGCCACCCAACAAAAAGAAGAGCGGGAAGCCGAAGGTGAAGGCGAACAGGAAGTATGGATCTTGAAGAAGGATCGCCGGTTTGAATACCTACTGGTGAGATTCGACGCGCACCATGAATTATGGTTAATCACCGTGGTGGCGAAGAAAGATGCGGCGGTCCGTTACATCGATCTGGGCGCTCTCTCCGCCGCCAAACAAGCAAACGATGGCCACAACTTTACCTACAAATGGACGGTGGCCGCAAAAGGCAAACAGCCCGGATACATAGTGATCGCCCGCGGCACCAACGCCGATACGCTCACCTCCTATTCGATTTCCCGGGCCGCCCGTGACTAGCTACACCGAAACGCGGACTGAAAGTCGTGCATCTCCCCACCGGTGAATCGGTGGTCTACTTTCATTCGCCGGCTTCGCCGCCTTTGCGGTACACCCGGGCGTTCACCAATCGTTCAAACGCCGTTTCTAGCCTCCGGCCCGGTCGCTACGGCTTCCAGTTCTGACTTTCGTTCAACTAATTCCCTCGCCCGCGCATCTTACTTCGGTAGCTCTCTTCTCAGTGTGCATTGGTGCCGGAACCGATCGGCTGCTAAAATTCACTAACTAAACGGCGGAATAGATCCCAGCTTCTCCCTGAGGTTTACTGTTATGAAAAAGATTTCCAGGTGTTTTCTGAACTTGGCGACAGTGTTGGCGCTAGTGTTCGCCCTGGCCGCGATTGCTCAGGCGCAAACTACGCCGGCCGCGCAACCCACCGACGAACAACAGCAAAAAGAGAAAGCCGAGAAAGCCGCTTTAGAAAAGAAGGCGCTCGCGCTGCTGGACCAGGTGATCGCCGACGCTCCTTCGCTGAAGCTGCCCGAAAACCGCGTCCGCTTGCAAATAACCGCCGCCGATCTGATTTGGGATCGGAACGAGGCCCGCGCGCGCACTCTGTTCACCCAAGCCACCGAGAACGTGGCCGAGATGATTCGAACTGCTGAGAACAAGGAAAACCCTGGGCGCCGTAATGTCGGGGCGCGCCCGCCCGCGCAACTGCGGCAAGAGCTGGTAATGGCAATTGCTCGCCACGATGCGGCATTGGCCTATCAGGCGCTGGCCTCGACTCGTTCCCTTACGCCCGCGCCCACGACGACGGATGGCTCAGGACAGGTTTCCAATGCCGACGACAACCTTGAGCAAATGCTGCTCTCGCGCGTGGCCACGCTCGATCCAAAATTGGCGCTGCAGAATGCCGAACAGTTTTTGGACAAGGGCGAATTTCCCCGCACCCTGCCCAGCGTGCTTTATCAGTTGCAGCGAAAAGACAAGGAAGGGGCCCTTAAGCTCGAAGGCAAACTGGTCCAATCGCTGCAATCGGCCAACCTGTTGGCTAACATGGACGCCGGCAACCTTGCTATTACGTTATTAGCGCCCGGCCCCCGGGAAACACCGACGACCACAGCGACGACCAGCGAATCTACGCCGCCCGTTACGAGATACAACGGACAATTGCTGAGTGAGTCGTCTTACCAGGATGTTTTGCGAGCGTTGGTGGAAGCAGCCTTGCGCGCCACGCCGGCGCCGGCGGGGGCGGGACAACGAGGCAATGCCAATCCGCGCGCTCGGCGCGGAGTACAAATCCTGCAGCCGGGTGCACCGGTTCAGCTTTCCGATGCGGAGGCAGAACAGGCTAACGCCCGGCGTTTGCTGGCTGGAGTGCAGACTCTGTTGCCAAAGATCGATCAGTATCTGCCAGACCGCGCCCAGGCCATACGACAAAAGACAACCGAAACAGGCAGTGGCAACAATCGCGGTTTTGATATGCGCCAGATGGCGAACATGATTGGCGGTAACGGCGACTCCAACAGTTTGGAAGCGTTCGCGGCGTCCGCCCCGCCACAATTGCAACCTCGCATCTATCAGCAAGCCGCGATGAAAGCGCTGGACGAAGGAAACGCCGATCGCGCGCGTTCGATCGCGAACGATCACTTGGAGTCAAATGCGCGAGCGATGATCAACCAGGCGATTGACGTGCGCCTGATGGCCGACAAGATTGAGACCGCGAGGATCGAAGAAATCCGGCAAGCGGTTAGCAATGTAGGCAATGATAATCAACGAATCGCAGTGCTGCTGCAATTGGCGAACGCGGCCCAAAAGAAAAACCCGAAGCTAACGCGTCAACTGATTGACGATGCGCTGCGCCTTGTCGCTCGGCCCGCCACGGATTACGCGCAGATGGAGGCGCAGGTAAGCGTAGTTCATAGCCTGGCCACGCTCGACCCCGCGCGCAGCTTCCAGATCCTTGAGCCGGGAATCCAGCAGCTTAACGAACTTCTGGCTGCTGCCACCGTGCTGAATGGATTCGAAGTAAACGTTTTTCGCGACGGCGAATTACCGCTGCAACCGTCTAGTGGATTGGGCAACATGGTGAACAGGTATGCGCAGGAACTGGCGGTGCTGGCGCGCACAGACTTTGAACGCACCCAGACATTAGTGAACCGGTTCCAGCTTCCTGAGCCACGCATACAGGCCCGCCTCGCCATCGCGCAAAGCCTGCTCCGCCCGCAGGTTCAGGCCGTCGAGAACGTTCCTTTTGGCGGCGCCGCTTTCGGAACCTTTATCCCTGCTATCCGTCGACCGTAAAAAAGAAAGCGAATGCAGAGCCGCTCGCGATAGCGAGCGGTTTGAACCGCTTGCTACCGCAAGCGGCTCTGTGGTTGGCTGTCGCGCAATTGGGCCCCCTCGGCATTGCCAGGACAGCGTCCAAACGCTACCGTTCTTCTTCTTTTCAGATCCGTATTACCCGCGTTCATCTGTGGTCAATTCTTGTTCGAATACAGAGCCGCTCGCGAGCGGTTTAGAACCGCTTGCTACCGCAAGCGGCTCTGTGGTTGGCCAAACGCCACTGAAATGCAATTGGATTTTGGATAGGCGTCGGGACAGTGCAGGGTAAAAGAAACACTATCCAGGGATAAACGCAGATGACACGGATAAAGCAAAACGGATAGAACTCTGTTCTTCTTTTCAGATCCGTATTATCCGCGTTCATCCGCAGCTGGATTCTTGTTTCGAATACAGAGCCGCTCGCGATAGCGAGCGGTTTAGAACCGCTTGCTACCGCAAGCGGCTCTGTGATCTGGCGGTCGCGGGACAGCGCCGAAACGCTACTGATGCAATTGAATTTTGGATAGAGCGTTGGGACGGTGGAGGGGTAATGTTACTTAGGTGGCCAGTAATTTTTTGGGGGCTAAGAGACACATTATCCGCAGATAAACGCGGATGACAGGAATCTGAAATAAGACAGATAAACTCGGTCCCGTTCTTCTTCTTTTCAGATCCGTATTATCCGCGTTCATCTGTGGCTAATTCTTGTTCTAATGACGATGTCCCCGGCCGGTGCTAGAATTGCGCCACCCCAGTTCATCTAGTCCATCGCAAACCTGTTCAGGAGGTAAGGATGATTCCTGCTTATCGTCGTTCCCAATTTTTGCGTTCTCAGTTTTTGCTTGGAACATTTCTAACCATTGTCATTGCGCTCGCTCTTTTATCTTCCTGCGCAAAAACCGGCGGGCCGGATACTGCTCGGAACGGTAAAGGGACGCGGGTCGAGGCCGAGAAATTTATCGCCGACGCCGAAAAGAAACTCTTCGATCTGAATGTTAAGTTCGCTCAGGCTGATTGGTTGAAAAGCACCTTCATCACCCAAGACACCGAAGCGCTCTCGGCCGCAGCCAACAGCGAACTGATTGCCGCTACGAAGGAGTTGGCCGAACAATCAAAGCGCTTTGACGGTCTCGATCTCTCGCCGGACACCGCCCGCAAAATCAAACTGCTGAAGCTTTCACTTACCCTGCCGGCGCCGACCGAACCAGCCGAGCGCGACGAGCTAACGAAGCTGGCAGCGTCACTCGAAGGCGACTACGGCAAAGGCAAATATTGCCCGGACGGTGCCAAAGGCAAGTGTCTTAGTATCGGCGACATTGAAGAGATCATGGCCAACAGCCGTGACCCGGAAGAATTGAAACGCGTCTGGGTCGGCTGGCACCAGATCTCGCCGCCTTACCGCAAGAACTATCAGCGCTTTGTCGAGCTCAGCAACAAGGGCGCGCGCGAAATGGGTTTCAAAGATACCGGCGCGATGTGGCGGGAAAAGTACGACATGGACGCTGATGCTTTTGCGGCCGAGACGGAACGGCTCTGGCAACAGGTCAAGCCGCTGTACGACTCGCTTTACACCTATACGCGTCACAAACTTTCGGAGAAGTACGGCAAAGAAATCGTGCCGCCGGATGGGCCGATTCCGGCGCACCTGTTAGGCAACATATGGGCGCAACAGTGGGACAGCATTTATCCGATTCTGAAGCCTGAAGGCGGCGGCGATCGTGGTTATGACCTGACGCAGATTTTGAAAGCCCGTAACACAGAGCCGCAGCAACTGGTAAAGTACGGCGAATCATTCTTCACTTCGCTCGGCTTTGAATCGCTGCCGGAGACTTTTTGGAAGCGTTCACTGTTTACCAAACCCGTGGATCACGACGTGGTCTGCCACGCCAGCGCCTGGGACATCGACTTTGAAAAGGATGTGCGCCTGAAGATGTGCATTCAGATCAACGAAGTCGACTTCACTACCGTCCATCACGAACTGGGACACAACTATTATCAAATGGCTTATGCCGGCCAGCCGTTTCTTTATCGCGATTCCGCCAACGACGGTTTTCATGAAGCGATTGGCGACACGATGGCCTTGTCGGTAACGCCGGCTTACCTGAAACAAATTGGTTTGATCGACAAAGTTCCGGATGCCAGCGCGGACACGGGATTTCTTTTGCAGCGCGCGCTCGACAAAGTCGCCTTCCTGCCCTTTGGTTACCTGGTCGATCAGTGGCGTTGGAAAGTCTTTTCCGGTGAAGTCGGGCCCGGCGATTACAACAAAGCGTGGTGGGATCTGCGGGCGAAGTATCAGGGCCTGGCGCCGCCGGTCCCGCGCAGCGAGCAGGACTTTGATGCGGGGGCCAAATACCATGTGCCGGCGAACACGCCATATGCGCGTTACTTTCTGGCGCACATTCTGCAGTTCCAGTTCCATCGCGCACTTTGTCGCGAGGCCGGCTTCACTGGTCCCCTCTACCAATGTTCGATTTATGGAAACAAGCGGGCGGGCGAAAAACTGAAGCAGATGCTGGCGCTGGGGCTAAGTAAGCCATGGCCCGAAGCACTCAAGACAATGACGGGCGAGGACAAGATGGATGCAACTGCGATCCTTGACTACTTCGCGCCCTTGAAAGAGTGGCTGGATACTGAAAATCAGAAAGCTGCCGCAGCGAAGCCTTAGGCTGCTAGTGCTGGCCCAACGATTTCGGAATGCGGATTTCGGATTGCAGATTTAGGAAGACACGCGATCTATTTATTAATCCGCAATCCGAAATCCGCATTCCGAAATCGCCCGGGCCCTCGATCTCGCCGGAATCAGAAGCCCTCACTTTCGTTTGGGCTTCTGATCCCGGAATTACAGACGTTCCTGCCCGTCAGGAAGCGACAGGAAGGTCTGCGGCCCACATCATCGTTTCAGCGTCGGCGTAACGGCGTTGGCCCAATCTGCAGGAGTTCCGCCGATGGTCAACGTGAACGTTTCACACGTCGTCCCCTCAATGCACATTTCCTCCGAGGTAATCAGTCCCAGCGCCGGATCGCCGACCGCAGCGCCGCCGGATGCTGTTCCTCGCCAGGTGATGTCAGCGGACGTCGTCGTTAGCGTTCCGCTCGTCGGACTAGCAGCGCGGGCAGTGGTGCCAAGTGTCGTCGTCACGACTAGCAGAGCAAGCAAGCAAAGAAGTGCTACCAGGACGCCAAACGAATTCAATGCGTGGCTGGAAAGGACTCGGGAAATCAGTGGACGCCCGATGGCGCTTGATCCTGGATGCGAATGAAACTTCCTGTGACTGCTCTTTCTGACGTTACGTTTCATAGTGGCTGTAGCTCCCGCTGCGGCGAACAAATTTGCGTCATCGTCACGCCGGACGACCATGCCGCAGATGCGAAAATGAAATTAAGTGATAAGCAACGCTGCCACTTTAGTCAGCGGACTTGAGAAAAACTTGAGACAGGCTTGAGGATTGAAACCGGCGAAGAATATGCGGATTTGCTAAGGAATTCAGGAATTCTTTTTTAATGCTGGTGGTAGACGCTCTTCCATCAAGCCCAGCGATGAATGATTCCTGGCATCAGTCACGTGGAAGCCGAGCAGCAAAACCGGACACCAATTTGTTCAAATTGATGAGTCGCGTCCGCTCGGCTAAGTGCAACGCTGGTAAATGTTTGAGAATCTTAGTGCGGCGAGCGAAGTCGCAAGTCCCGCGCGTAGATATTGGTTGATAAATAACACAACTCTCGTTATCCTCAATCCCCCGAAGCGAACAAGAATGACTCGGCGGATCGAGCTTTGCCCCAGGAGTTTAATGAATGAGAAAAACCGTTACCCTTCGAACCCTGCTCGTTGCTCTTATTTCTATGTTGGCGCTGGGTGCTATCGCCAGTGCGAAAAGTAAAGAATCAGCTTTCCCGAACATTCGAATCAAGAACTTTGGCCAGATGACCGAGCGGTTCTATCGCGGGGCGCAGCCAAAGCAGGAAGACTATCAGTCACTCAAGGATCTGGGCATCAATACAGTCATTGACCTGCAGGAAGAACCAACCGCTTACGAAAAGCGAAACGTTGAAGCGCTGGGAATGCGTTACATCAACATTCCCATGGTCGATAAGGGCTATCCACCGGCGGAACAGATCGATCAGTTTCTGAAGCTGGCGAACGATCCCGCGACTGGAAAGTTTTATGTCCATTGCGCGGGCGGCCGTCACCGCACGGGAATCATGGGCGCCGTCTATCGCTTCACTGTGGACCATTGGAACTACGATCAGGTCTACAGCGAAATGAAGCAATATGACTTCTACTCAAGCTGGGGTCATGGCGACCAGAAGAAGTATGTGCAGGATTACTGGGCCGGGTTGCAGGCGAGGCAAGCGGGCCAGGGCTCTGCCGTTGTGGCCAACTAAACGAGAACTTAGGTTTGCCGGAAAAGGGAAAGGCCGCTCTGCCGAGAGCGGCCTTTTTCCGTGCGCCTTAATTGCCGCTACCGGTCACAAGTGAGTTGTGCTGCTGCTGCAACGTCAACGCGAAGCGGGCTACTGCGCCGACCTCACGCTGATCTCTCAAACAGCTTTCCGATATTCTCCGCAAACTCCGCCTGGCTGTTAATCCTCGGCTCGTCCGGCCCCACCGGTATTCGTTCGTAAGTGCCATCGGTTCTTAGGCGGCGAGCTTTTACGTTGTCTCGCAGATACGTTTCCAGCACCACATCGCGCAAATAGGATTTGAGCTTCTCGTCATGCACCTTGCTCAGCACCTCGACCCGCCGGTTCAGGTTGCGCGGCATCAAGTCTGAACTGCCGATGTAGAGATCCTCGTCGCCTCCGTTGGCAAAATAGAAAATGCGGCTGTGCTCCAGGAAGCGGCCCACAATGCTTCGAATATTAATCGTCTCCGAGAGGCCGGGAATGCCGGGCCGGATCATGCAGATGCCGCGAACTATCAAATCGATCGGCACGCCGGCTTGCGATGCTTCATAGAGTTTGCCAATGATGCGCGTGTCGGCGATGCGATTAATCTTGGCAATGATGCGCGCCGGCCGGCCCTCACGCTGATGCTCAATCTCTCGCTCAATCAGAGATGTCATGCGATCGCGCAGATTCACCGGCGCCACCAGTAACTGCTGGTAATCACTTTGCCGGGAATAACCCGTCAGGTAATTAAAGAGCTCAGTCGCATCGGCCCCAATGCCCTCGTTCGCAGTCAACAGACCGAGATCCGTATAGGTGGTCGAGGTCGTCGGATTGTAATTTCCCGTAGCGATGTGAACGTAACGCTGCAGTTTGTCGCCTTCCCGCCGGATGATCAGGGCGAGTTTGCAATGCGTCTTCAAACCCATCACGCCGTAAACCACGTGAATGCCGGCCCGCTCCAAACGCGTCGCCCATTCAATGTTTTGCTCTTCGTCAAACCGGGCCTTCAACTCGATCAGCACAGTCACCTGTTTGCCTTGTTCACTGGCGTGAATCAGCGCCGGCAAGATCGGAGAGTCACCACCGGTTCGATACACACAAATCTTAATGGCCACCACGTAAGGATCGTTCGCCGCCGACGAAATCAAATCGGTAATCGACGTGTAGGAAACATATGGATGATGCAGCAGCACATCATGCTCTTTGATGACATCGAATATTTCGCTGCCATGTCTGAATGTGTCAGGCATCATGACCGGCAAAGGCTTGTCCTTTAGGTCCGGCCGCGGCAGGTCATAGAGCGCCATCAGATCAGGAACGTTCAGCGGGCCGTCGATTACGTAGACGTCATCCGCGCCGAGTCCGACTTCCTGCCGGACGTAATTCACCAACTCGTCCGGCATGGTTGAAGAAACTTCCAGTCTTACTGGAGTACCGAAACGACGCCGGCGCAATTGCTCCTGCAGCATGTGCAGAAGATCTTCGGCTTCGTCTTCTCGAATATCGATGTCGGCATCGCGCGTTATGCGGAAAGTGTGTGGCTCGCTGGTTTTCATTCCCGGGAACAAGCTGCCGATATTGGCCTTGATCAGCTCGCCGAGCAGCACAAACTTCGCGTCCGCGCCGGGCACGGCCACCACTCGCGGAACGAGAGGTGGGACTTTAATGCGCACGAATCGTGGCTCCGGCGAAACCTGCGAGGTGATATCAGCGTCCTCGTTTGCCGCCACCTCTACCATCAAACCAAGATTCAAGCTCAGGTTCGAAATGTATGGGAACGGGTGGCTTGGATCCACGGCCTGCGGTGTCAGAACCGGGAAAACGTTTTCGGTGAAGTATTCATTGAGCGCGCGTTGCTCGTCGGGCGTTAACGATTGATAGTGAGTGATCTCGATTCCGTTCTCACGAAGTTGCGGAATCACTTCTTCCCGCAAACACCGGCCTTGTTCCGCGACGAGTGGCACCAACCGCTCGCGGATTTTATGTAACTGTTCGGCCGGCGTCATTCCGTCGGGCGACAATCCGGTGACTTCTTCCTCCAACGCTTCCTTCAGTGCAGAAACCCGAATCATGAAGAACTCATCGACATTGCTGGAGAAGATTGCCAGAAATTTCAAGCGCTCCAGGATCGGCTGAGTATCGTCGAGTGCTTCTTCCAGCACGCGATTGAAAAACTCGACCTGACTGATTTCGCGATTGAAAAGATAGTCTTCCACGCGAACCGGTCGCGTGCGCAGCGATGGACCAGGCAATTCCCGAACGTTGTCGGCTTCAGAAGCGTTTCGTGACATAGACAATTAGTTCCCCGCGTTAAAATTAAACAGCGACGTTAATAGACGTTAATAACAGCGACCCAGGCTGAGATGCTCTGGGCAGCGCCCTTTTCATTATTTATGCAATCCTAATTTCTTACATTTTCGCAATGACGAATGCGGTATTCGGGGAGCAATAGACCAGTGTTTCCTCCGTCATGTATTCAAGAATCATTCCGCACATTCGACTTATGTTGCCAGACGCAAAAACCTCTCTTTTCCGAGTTCTACCGCCGGAAAATAGGACCTGACATTGACTGGAAGGTGTATCGAATCGAGGCTTTTCGTCGATTATCTGCAGTGTTTGAAGGCATCTCGCGAATGCTTGTTTGCGACGCGCTGAGCATGCGCTAAACTGGCCGCCACTTGGTTCGCAAGCGGGCGAAGGCCGGGTAAGTTGGCAAAAAAATAAGCATGAGTGATCATCCAAAACGCGCTCTGATCGTCGTTGATGTGCAGAACGACTTCTGTCCCGGCGGTACTTTGGCCGTCGCGAACGGCGATGAAGTCGTGGCTCCTCTTAATAAGCTCATCGCCGAATTCCTTGAACGGGGCGAGCCGGTTTTCAAGAGCCGCGACTGGCATCCGGCTGCAACAAAGCACTTCGCCGCATATGGTGGAACATGGCCCCCACACTGCGTACAAAACACGAAGGGCGCTGAGTTTCACCCCGGCTTGCTTGATGACATTCACATCAGGATTGTCTCAAAGGGTTTGGGCGACACGGATTGCTATTCTGCTTTCGATGAAACCGATCTCGATCTGCAGCTTCGCCGCCTGGGTATTGAAGAATTGTGGATCGGCGGACTGGCCACCGACTACTGCGTGAAGAGCACCGTCATCGATGCTTTGCAGAAAGGCTATAAAGTCAAAGCACTGAACGATGCGATGAGAGCGGTTGACGTCAGCCCGGGCGATGGAGCGCGCGCGATTGAAGCGATGCGGGAAGCCGGGGCGGATGTTGTTGAGGGGCAGGACGGCAGGGGCAGTCGGCAGACGGCAGGAGCAGACGGCAGGTGAGAATCAGGAGCAGACGGCAGGGGCAGTCGGCAGGTGACGATTTCTAGCTTTTCCTTCTTCTGCGTACTCCTCCGGCGTACTGCTTCTGCCGATTGCTCCTGCCGACTGCTCCTGCCGACTGCTCCTACCGACTGCCCACCGCACACTGCACACTGAATACATGGGCACACTAAACATAGATCGCTACCATGCGGCCATGGGCGATGCGTCCTACAAGGACGTCACTCGCGTTCATGACAAACCGCTGAGCGAAGCTCCCGCCACATTCTATTGCACTCAACGCAAACTTCCCTTCGCGCCGTGCCTGGGACACGAACGGCTGGTTCGACTTTTGATTGATAGCCAGATTGATCGGCCGCGGCTAAGGTTTCTGGAACAGGACCGCGGCGGACTACAACGGTTCGCCAAAGCGATCGAAGACATTCAGTTCGCCGGCTCAATCAGGGCAGTTCGGCCCGGCACTATCATGTTTCCGCATCAGCCTTTTGCCGACATCACCGGACGGTTTGCGTTAACCCAGGCCCAGGAAATTAAATTTGAGCACGCCTTCGATCTGCCGATGACGACGGCCAGTACGGCGATGCAGTTTCGCATGGCCGCCGGCACTCGCTGGCTCTCTGACTTTTCGCTCCGGCGCAATGGCGACATTGAGCGGGCGGTCGATATAGCAACCTACGCTTTCATTGGCGGCTTCAACGACACGTCCAACATGGAAGCGGCGCATCGCCTCGACATTCCCGCCGTTGGCACCGAAGCACACTATTGGCAGCAGGCGTTTCTCGAATACTTGTATGAGCCGGAGATCGAATCGCGCACGGGCCGGCCGAAACATTTCGAGCAAGTGGCGTTCGAGCGCTGGCTGGACGCAAATCCGAACGGCACTACTCTGTTGCTGGACACGATTGACGTTTACCTGGGGGCCGTGCACGCGGCGATGGCCGCGACGTCGACCGAGGAACGCCGCAAGGCTTTCAAAGGCTTCCGGGTCGATTCCGGCGATCTGGCTGATCTGGGACGTTGGTGCCTGAACTTCTTCGAGGCAAACGGCCTGCGCGGATTGCGTCCCAATCTAACCGGGGACCTGGATGTGCCAAAGGTCCGGCATATCGTTCGCGACTTTCCCGAGGTTGCCGGCTTTGGTATCGGCACAAAGCTTTCCAGCGAAGTGCGCAACGTCGCGGGCGTAATCTTCAAACAATGTCTGATCGATGGGCGGCCAACTCTAAAGGCTTCGAACTCGCCCGACAAAACCACGCTCCCTGGTTTCTTGCAGGTATTTCGCGGCATCGACGCCGCGGGAAATTATGTCGCGGATGTAACCGGCCTGGATGAAGAAGAGATCGAGATTCCGGGAGCGTCAACGGTCGAACAGCAACTGGTTCCGTTCTGGGAAAACGGCCAACACGCTGCGATCCCTTCGATTGAAAAACAGAAAGCGTTCGTCAGGGACCAGATGGCGCGATTCGGCGATTTGGAAAATTATCCTCACACCTTAAGCGTAGGTCTGCGGAAGTTACGTGACGACCTGACGGCCGCGATGCGCGCCGACGACTCAAACTGGCAAAGTGTTTTGAAATTGCCGGAGGAAATTCCGGAGGAAGTGTCACAACCCTAGCGCCACCCTGGCGTTCCCTAGCGTTCGTTGACGCGTTTGGGCGTGTCAACCGCAGCCGCTGTCTCATCTAATTCAGGACTGGGGAAACGTATTGCGGGTGCACTAAAGCGACGCCGGATGCGGGAGACACCGCTCGGGGTTTGCGTGGGCGAAGAGCTGCGAACTTGAGAACGCGCGGAAGCATCGGTTTTCTTTTCGCTGATCTGCGCGGCGACTTCGTTACCAGATTCTCGCCGTTTGGCCGATGCGGTTCCACCTTCCGGCACCCTCATTCTTTCTGATCGGCGCGGCGTCGGGCTGGGGACATGCGTATCATTCAAACTCCGCGTAGTGGCCGCAGCTGCATTCGAACCATCGAACAAATTTTGCGCGCCGTACCAAAGCGCCGCTGCCAAAGTAATAACTAATACCAGCACCGCCGTAATCGCCCCATGACCGAATCGTTTCGCTGAACCAATGAGGGCCATTTCGATAGTGGACTGCTCAAACTGTGATGAGGCGCTCAGAACTGGCTGCCCCTGCGGCGCTACTCTGCGAGGCGGTGTTACGCTCGGCCACTCGTCATTCGATCGTTCCTCGCCGCTGAAAGTATCAACCCGGCCCATCCGGCGAAGTGCCTCGCGGAATTCAGCTGCGCTGGCATAACGGTCTTCCGCCTTTTGGGCCATTGCCTTATCGAGGATCGCCGCGATCTGTGAACCGACGGTGGCTTGGATCTCGTTGGCGGATTTCAGCGGATCCCGCTCGCCGTTAACCAATGCAGTCGCCCGCACGACTGCGTCAGGTGGTTTGGTTCCAGTCAGCAGGTGATAGAGCGTGGCGCCAAGCGCATAAATGTCGCTGCGAGGATCAGTGTGCTGGTCCTGAATCTGCTCGAGCGGGGCGTAATGTTTGGTGTAACCGAAGAACGCTCGCGATGTCGTCACCGATGAATCTGCGGCCTCGGCTTTGGCGAGACCAAAATCGAGCAACGCAATCTGACCAGTCGCGGTAAGTTTTAGATTGTGCGGCTTGATGTCGCGATGGATCACCTGACGATCTCGCGAATGTAAATAGATGAGGGCATCTAACAATTGGTCGGCCCACGCAATCACACAGTCCCGTGGAAATGGACCGGGCTGTTGCGCAATGATGCGCGCCAAGTCAACCCCGCCGATGAATTGCATCACCAGAAACGCGCGATAGCCTTCGACGAAATGATCGCTTACCCGCGGCAACGCCGGATGCTGCATGCCGGCCAGTAGGCGCGCCTCGTGCTGAAACTGTTTGCGCCGGCCACTTTCCGTTGACAGCGTCTCCTTCAAAGCAACCGTGATTCCCAGGCGTTGATCTTCGGCTTCGTACACGGCGCCCATGCCACCGCGGCCCAACTGCCGCAAAATCCGGTAGCGCCCCTGCAGGACAGTCCCCGGCGGCAGAGAGTGATCGTCAGAATAATTCTCGGAGGGTGAAGTCAATTGGGTTGCTCCATTCGGCGACGGGTGCGAACTAAGGCGACAACGTTTGGGGAGGTCTAACCGGGGCGAGTCTCACTGCGGGGACGCTATGGCGAACAGTTTGTCCGCTCGATGCTCTAGAAGTATATGCCAGCTTCGTTAGCAGAACAAGATCGAGCGTGGGAAATTTGGCGGGCTGTTTGGTGCCGCTTAGACTAACATCCTGGCGCTGCGGTTAGCACGCAGTTTCGATGAAGCGGATGAAATACAGCGCCACTTCAGTCGAGTGGCCACCGCCATCGGCAAATACTGGATCACCAAACGCGCGATCACGGTCGTCCCCGAGGCGCTTGAATGCCTGGGCGGCAACGGCCACGTGGAAGCAGCCCCACTGTTGAAACCGATCACTAGCTTACTCACGAGCGGCCCTTGGTTTAGCATGTTGGTCGCAGGTTCGAGTCCTGTTCGGCTGACCACAATGGGAACAACGGTAGGTCTACCTCTGAATCATCCTCTCGATTCAGAAAGGCTGGACAACTCCGCGATTCCTCACGATACGGGCCAACTCGTAGAGCTGGGTAGCGGAGTACTCTCGGATCCCGGCCTTCAGTTCTTGTAATAGAAGCCTACGGACCTCCGCAGCGGGAAGAGATGCCAAGGCCACAATAAAATTGTTCCAATCCTGCCGAACTCTCTGAATCGCGCTCTGCCTGAAACCGGTTAGCGATGTTCGGTCCAGGTAATAGCATCGAATCGAGGCCGCGCCGAGAGAAGAACTTTTACGGGCGATTACTTCACCCGTCGCGCTGAATTCCAGGTGCTGCAACGGATGAATCCTCGTATCATAAGGGTTCAATAGCAAGGGGCGCTCGCCCGAAAGACTTTCCGCATCAAGAGCGTGACGGCTTTCGACCGGGAACTGATTCATTTTTCCAAAGCCTTCATTGCATGAATGACATGCAGGCAAGAGATTTGAGACGTCATACGCGAGCCAATAGTAACCGGGATGGCCGGGGTCCTCTTTGACTTTGCCCTTGGGACGATAATGTTCTACGACGCCGTCAGTTACGCCGAGCGGGCATTCACAATACGCACACTTGTCATGAAATAATCCGAACAAGTGCCATTTCAGCTCACTCCAGATTTCTTGATTGAAGGGAATTGGTCGCTTTCCTTTTTCGAAGTCGCTGATTGCTTTTTGCGTTGCTTTGGCAGCTCTAATCTTCCATTCGGTAAAGTCGTACTCCTCTACCTCAATGTCAGTCAGGTGTAATCCTTTTAGACGTTTGATCAGCGCCTCGCGCGATGTGGCATAGCAGAAATACGTCAGCCGGCGGCGCGGCTCGCTGGCGCTAAACTTGAAATTAGGGTCTCTCCACCTTCCCTGGATCATTCGGGCCTCCTGGAACCAGTCGTCGATTCCACTAACTGTGCCTTCACTTCATTGAGTACGCTACGGACCTGAGCATCTGGTAGTGTCTTCAGACTCTCCTTCGCAAACTCTTCAATTAGTTCGTATGCCTTCCGTGCTTCCTCAGTTTCATTCGCGGTAGGCAATCTCACATTCAGTTCATCTGCGACATCGGCTAACTGTTCTCGCTCCGATTCCGTGGGATGGTCCAATGCCAGCAGACGAGTGTATTCCTTCAACTGCCGCGCAGTCTCAGGATCTCGCGTAGTCTGCAGTTCAAACAGGGGGCTGGTAAGAATCTGATCCACACGCCAGCCGTCCCCTTTGACCACGGCTCTTTCAGCCACTACATGGACGTCTTGTTCCGTCAGATTCTCATGCTCCTCCACGATCTCATTTTCGCTAACGGCAATTTCGGCGGTAAGCGGAAGACGATATATTCGCTCCGCGCGTGGCGCACCGTCGTCAGTCTCCGGTCCATGGATCACGAGTTCCCGCATTCCATTGACCACCTTCACCGATTTCACCAAGCCGTAGATATCCGACTTCAGCGGGGCTCGATGCATTAGCCAGATTTCGTCTTTATCCAAAGACCCAACCAGCAGCGGCGAATGCGTGGTCGCAATGATCTGCAGGTTCGGGAACTCCTGACGAAACGCCGTAACGAATAACTGTTGCCACTTGGGATGCATGTGAGCATCCAACTCGTCAATCAAAACCAGCGCTGAGCTGGTTTCCAATGGACTGCCCGTCTCCGATAGACGCTCGAGCAACGTTCCGATCCAACACATGACGGAGGCGGTTCCTTGGCTGACAGCCTCTATCGGAACAAGGCCACCATCGGTCTCGACCGTGATTTCCATTGTCTTCTCATTGATTGAGTGAAATCTTAGCCGCAGATCGGGAGTCATACTCTGAAGGACCTTAAAGAATCTCTCAAGCAACTTCTGCGCGCGTAAATCCTGTCTCTTTACAATGGCGTAATCCAGGTTGACCACCCATTGCTTAAGGCTCGCGATACGGGAATCCGGCTCTCCTTCCAACATCGGTAATAAGTCTTCGGCCGATGGCGCTTGACGCTTCAGCGCTCCTTGTTCCTTTGGCCGGACCAAGGGAATATTCCGCAGCGCTGGAAAGCCAAGCACAAGCCAGTTCTCGTACGTTATCGGCGACAGACTAGCGGAAGCAATTTTTACTTCACCGTCATCGTTACGCTTCAGCTCGACCGCATATTCCCGAGCTCCAACCTTGAGCCTGATCGATCCAGTGCTCGCGCCTGAACGCAGCAGCCGCGTAACAACGTTCGGTTTCGCCTTCTCCCCACATAGTGCGGCGGCAATGGCTTTGAGCAGAACAGTTTTTCCCACTCCGTTGTCACCGAGCAGCAAGTTCCAGGATCGGTTCAAATCCAGGTGGAGGTTGTCGAAGGGGCCAATATTCTCCAGGGTTACGCTTTCAAGAAGTAAACTATCCGAGGCGGTTTGAGGGGTCGCCTGCTGGCTCACTTCCGAATGCAGCTCGCGGAGAAAATCGGTCAGGCCAGCGTAATCAAACTGCGGTTTGTATTCCATGATGCGGAGATTATAGGAGCGAGCCAGGAAACGGAGTTTCACGGGATCCAGTTGTTCGGAGCTGCCAACGAGCGCGTAATGTTGGCGCTCGGCTGTCTGCGGTAATTCCAAAGCCTCCAGGAAATCTCGAATTCCCTCGATAGTAGAGCCAACAAAAACTACGCTGTACCTCAGGAACAGCGTTTTCAGAAACTTCCTAAACTCCTCATTGGCGGACAGCAGGGCGCGGAATTCCTTGAGCGTGAACAGCAGGGAACGAGGTTGGTTAACCGCGCCAAACACATTTGCCACAAATCTTGTCTTGGATTGCAGGTCTTTCACTAACTTGTCGGCATCCGCAGGTACGCGAACCCGGCAATCGAAGGCCTGACCCGAAAGCTCGTCCATGTTGGTATTAAGAACGCCAAGGAACGGCATGCCCGCCAGTAGTTTGTGCGCTTCGCTGGGAGCAGAATTCAAAAAAACCGAGCGCAGATGATTGATGAGGAATTCCCGTGGCAGTTGATGAGTAAGGTCATCGGCGACTGCTTCAATTTCACCGGCTGCCAGAGTTGCCGCCAGCCCTGACGCACTCGCCGAATCGATTACTCCTTGTTCACGGCCGGCACGGAGCAGGCCATCCAGGAAGGACGACCAGGTGGGTAGCTTGGCCTGGGCCGCCAACCCCGGCCCCGCGCAAAGAACGCAATCACCAGAAGCAATTGCATCCACTAACACCTCAGGGGGCTCTGTCTGAGGTTCAGTCTCAGCCGCCTGGTCGATTTCCTTGAAGTCGGGCTGCAATCGATGCCTGATGCGACGAAAGATCTGATTGGAAGTCGAATCCCTGACGTCGAGTCCCGCCATCAGAGTCTCGACGATATGCTGTCCCAGCCGGCGGTAGATCTCGAAATCGGATTCGCCGAAGCTGCGGTCAGCGACTTCCGCCGCCGGGAACTCAGAGTGAACTTTCGCATAAGCGGAAATGTCTGCCGGTTCATCGCCACTAAGCGAAGGTTTGATATAGACCATCAAGCCGGTTTTTTCGCTGGAATAGCGTATCAGCGAAAGCTGGCAATGCGTTCCCGAGGCTGCAGGAGTTCGGCCGAAAGGACCGATGTCCATATCGATTTCGACGCCCAGGTCCGTGCGGCACTTGAGAATTGTGGCGCCCAGATCGTCGAAGGAAAAATCCGAGTCGCTGCTGGCATCGATGGCGATAATGTATTGACACTGCCGCTTGACCAGTTGATAGATTCCCAAGCTGTCGAACTCTCTGCCCGGATACGGACGCACATAAGCGGATTGAGTGGCGGGATCGCCGAAGCCCTCGCGCAGTGAGTACACCGGTTCTACGAAAGGTCCCGACTTGGTCCAGGTATCGTCGCGAAGGGGGTTGCCGACGAGCCGTCCCTGCCACAGATCGAAGATTGTCCACATCATTGCCACGCCTGCTGAGGAAGGCCTGGGCGACTTGCTGCGTTGAGCCTGAGAGATGGCCATGGCACCAGCCAGAGAGATTCCTCCACCCAGGAATTCTGTCGGCCGATAGCCCTTGCCTGTGGCTGCTGGCTCATTCTTCTGCGATGCGTCGTAACCGGAAGCAAGCGGGGCCAGACAAAAAGGAACTGTGCGAATCCTGGCTGCTCCGGTTGGTTCGACGTTCACATCCAGCGAAGCACCAAACAGCGGATACGGGCCGCAATAACCGGCTTCATAGCTAAATCCACTTAGATTTGTGTCGTGGTTTTCAGCGTGCTGCGGGGCCGATGCGGCAGCCGGGACCAGGTAATTCCGGGAAATACTCATGCGGTGAAAGCTATGCATCATTAGTCGGTTTGCTTTGATTGCCCAGAACGAGAGAAAGGCAAATATCAGCAAACCAACGCCGACGACTAGATCAATCCCCGGCCATGGTGGTCCAAAGTCGTTTGCGACCGGGATAATCGGACGCAGTACCGTGGCGATAACTCCAGCGAGCGCCAAAATGAAAAGATCCGGGGAGATTCGTTCGAGCGCATAGAAAAAGTATGTTCCCGGTCTGGTTTTGGGGCGCAGTATTTGGCCGGCTAACAGTCCGCATATTGAGATACTGAGTAAAGCGGCTCCCACCAAAAGCAGGAGCAATGTTGTAAGTCTGGTAGACCAAACGGCATTCACCAGGGCCCACAATGCGGCAAACGCCAGCAGGGATCGGGAAAGTCGCCAGACTAATCCACGGGCTTCGCGCGAAATCCAGGGATTGACGAGCAGTACATACAAAAGTAGCCAGGCAACGCAGCAACCCAAAATTACAGGCGACAGGAATTCCAGGTTCTTTGTATACGTAACATAGGCGTAAGGAAGATACCGTGGATCAGGAGGTGTCTTTTCCAGAATCCATAAAGGAATTTTGGTAATTAGAAATCCTCCGGTCATCCCCGCAACTGACGCAGCCCCGAGTTGGCCCAGGACAGATTTGACGGATTGTGGCCGAGGAAACCAAACGATCAGAGACAATACGGCGATAGCTATCGAGCTATACATCCACTGCCTCAGCAAGGGAGGAAAAGAATCGAAAGCTGCGATCACGGTGGGGATTTGCAGCATGCTCGCGATAATGCTCAAACCCACGACGCACCAAAAGACCCATGATCGCACCGGAGGAGATATCCGGGCGTGCCAGTGCGGATGAGATAACAGTCTGAGAAGAAAAGCGCAAAGGAAAGCGATGACCACCGGCAGATACGCGGTGGCCTCGCCTGAAGAACGGAGAAAATAAGCGACCAAATTGATGAGAAGGATCGAACCGCCCAATAACGCCGTCATGGCGAGCAGGTTCAGTGCAACATTGCGCAGCCAATTGAGCAGTTGATTTGAGCTGGCTGAGAATCCTCGACGCGAGGGAAAAACTGACGACTGCCTTAGCCCCTGAATTTCCGGAGCGTCGCCCCGGTTGGCGGTGTCCCAGAGTCGCTTTTCGACATCGTTATAACCACATTGTTTGATCCATTGCAGCAACCATCCGGCAACGAAAGCCCCGCCACCTGTGCTCGACAAATAATCCAGATGCTTGAACAACCCGCATCGGGCCAGCCCCTGCAGCACTCCCAGGCTAAATGTCGCGCTGCGGATTCCGCCGCCGGACAGTGAGATGCCCACCAGCTCTGCGGCCGCCCGGGATTCGTCTTTGTGGCTGTCGCCGAATCTCTCCTTCCGAGCATGAAGCACATGACGCAGCTCTTCCAGGAAGACTTGCTTGAAAGTATCGTCGCTTTGGATGGGATCTAATGTCGCGTCCATGGCCATGGCGATAAGTCGTTAAGGTGAGGTCGTCACCAACTTATTCTTTCTCGCGTGTTAACTTCATCGAAGAAGCAAAATCAGCTCCGGTCGAACTCTTGGCCACTGTTACAAACGTAGCGCAGCCAACCATTGCTTAGCGCGGATGACTAATTAACAAAGCGTATTTTTAGTGCGTAACCTACCGCCTTGCGACGACGTTATGATTTGGGCAGAGGCTGGATTGGCGAGTTGCAAGGAAGCAGGCTCGTGAGAATTCAGCCATGGGGTCGTCGCTCCAAACTCTCGCGAAACGACTGTTTTCTCTTCTGCGGCCGCACGATATACCAGCTATTCTCACGAGTCAATAGTTCAATTCTCTTTGGTCTAAAACTAAAAGCGGACATCTTCACTTGCTAAGAACCTAGTTCGTTCTTTTTTCCAAGAATGGAAGCACCTCGGCCCCTAGGCTTACGCCTCCCAGCGGTCGGCGTGTATAATTCCCTCGTCCCCTACAAACAACTTTCTCGGGAGCATTGCGCCAATGAAACTCTTTCTGGTCGTCTCGCTACTTCTCTGTTTGCCGGTCATGGCGTTGGCCCAGCAAAAGTCTCGCAAACTCTTTCCTTACGACTACAACATTGATGATTTGCCGAACGGGTTGCGCGTGATTACGGTGCCCACGGATTATCCAAATCTCGTGGCTCTGTACATTGTTGTTTCAACCGGCTCGCGCAACGAGATCGAAAAAGGCAAGAGCGGTTACGCCCATCTGTTCGAACATCTGATGTTTCGCGGGAGCGAGCATTTTTCCAGCAAAGAGCGCGACGAGATACTCAAACGCGCCGGCGCCGACTCCAACGCCTACACCACCGACGATCGCACCGTCTATCACGAAGTCTTTTCCAAAGAAGATCTGGACAAGATTCTTGAACTAGAAGCCGATCGCTTTCAACGTTTGAAGTACGAACGGGACGCTTATAAGACCGAGACGCTGGCCGTAAAGGGCGAGTTCAACAAGAACAGCGCCGACCCGGAAGAAAAACTGTACGAGGTGCTTCGCGCGACGGCTTACAAGCGCCATACCTACTCGCACACGACGATGGGCTTCATCGAAGATATCGACGACATGCCCAACCAATATGATTACAGTTGGGATTTTTACAAACGATATTACCGGCCGGAGTACACCACCATCACGATTGTCGGGGACGTGACGCGCGCGAATGCGCTGGCAATGGTGAAGAAATACTTTGGCGACTGGAAGCGCGGTGATTATGTACCGAAGATTCCAGCCGAGCCGCAACAACAAGGACCTTTGACGGCGCATGTGCCCTGGCCTTCGGAAACACTGCCTTTGATCTATGTTGCCTTTCGCGGCCCGGCTTACTCAGATGTGAACAAAGACAAAGCAGCTTTGGACTTACTCGCGCCAATTGCCTTTGGCGATAATTCCGATCTTTACCAGCAGCTGGTCTTGAAAGAGCAGAAGGTCGAGTCGCTTGATTATTCATCTGCTAACCGGACCGATCCCGAATTGTTCCTGGTCTCGGCCAAAGTCAAAGAGGAAAAGGACGTCGACTACGTCCGCCAGCAGATTCTGGATACGTTCAGGCGATTCAGCACGACTCCAGTCTCGCAGGCAAAGTTAGACGCAACCCGTGCCCGGCTGCGCTACAGTTTTGCGCTTGGCCTGGATAGTTCGGAGGCGATCGCGGGCGCGATGGCGCAATATGTGGCCCTCCGCCGGACGCCAGAGACGGTGGACAAACTTTACGCCCTTTACGACACCATCACGCCGCAGGACATGCGGGAAGTGGCGGCGCGATATTTCGTGGATAACCACCGTACCATCGTTACTCTCTCCACCGACAAGAAGGGCAAGGAGGGCGGAAACTAATGTTGCGCTCACTCATTCTTTCACTGGCTATCATAACGATCACGGCGGCTGCACCCGCAGTTGCCCGGAAACAGACCGCGATGAAACCTGCTCCGACCAAAAACGTTTTGCTGCCAAACCGCTCGCCGCTAGTGACCTTTCGCATCCTCTTCATGACCGGGTCGGCTTCCGATCCGAAAGGTAAAGAAGGCGTGGCCGCGCTAACGGCGGCAATGCTGGCTGAGGCCGGCTCGCGGGCGCAAACCTATTCGCAAATTACTGAGGCTATGTATCCGATGGCCACATCGTTCGATTGGCAAATCGATAAAGAGATGACCGTGTTCAGCGGCACAACGCATGTGGACAATCTGACCAGGTATTATGCGCTCGTGCGAGAGATGCTGCTTGATCCGGGCTTCCGCGCGGACGACTTCACGCGCCTGAAAACTGAGGCAATTAATTATCTGAAGGTCTCTCTGCGGGGTGGCAACGATGAGGAGTTAGGAAAAGAAGTTCTCTACAACATGATCTATCCGGAGACGCATCCCTATGGCCATCAAAATCGCGGCGACGTCAGTTCGCTGGAGTCGCTGACGATCGAAGATGTGCGCGCCTTTTATGCGAAGAACTATACGCAAGCCAACCTGGTGATCGGTCTGGCTGGTGGATACCCGGCAACATTTCCGAAGCAAATGGAAACGGATTTCGCCAAGCTTCCTAAAGGCGTCGCGCGCAAAGCCCGGTTCGAGGCGCCCGCGTTTGCGCCCGGAATGAAAATCCAGATCGTGGAACGTGAGACGCGCTCTACGGCCCTGTCGCTGGGATTTCCGATCTCAGTTACGCGAGCCGACAAGGATTGGCCGGCGTTGGCCTTAATCGCTTCATACTTTGGCCAGCATCGCTCCAGCAACAGTTATCTCTACCAACGGTTGCGCGAAGCCCGGGGCTTGAACTATGGGGACTACGCTTACATAGAATACTTTCCGCGCGGAATGTTTCAATTTCAGCCCGATCCGAATCTGGGCCGCCAGCAACAGATCTTCCAAATATGGATTAGACCGGTCGAGCCACAGAACGGTCATTTCGTCTTGCGCGCCGCGCTCTACGAATATGATCGGTTGCTGCGCGAAGGCATGTCGCGGGAAGCGTTTGAATCGACGAAGGAGTTCCTGACCAAGTACGACAACGTCTTGACGGCAACGCAGGACGCACAACTCGGCTACGCGCTGGACAGCCGCTATTATGGTATTCCTGACTACAACACTTACATGCGGGAGCAGTTGCAGCAACTGACGCTGGACGAAGTAAACAGCGCGCTACGCCGTTATTTGAAATCTGAAGGAATGCGTGTCGCGATTATCACCAAAGACGCGGCGGGCCTGAAGAACGCCATCCTCAGCAACAGTCCATCACCGATGACTTACAATGCGCCGAAGCCGCAGGACATCGTGGACGAGGACAAGAGCATTCAGGTTTACCGGATCAACGTGAAGCCGGAGGATGTGGTGATCGTTCCAGTGGATAAAGTGTTTCAATAATCCTGGAGTGCGGGGCAGAGCGAGACGGCGATCCCGCTTTCGATTGCCTCACGCGAGGCGCAATCGCAAACCCTACAGCTCGAAATTCGCGTCCCCATTCACTGACACGATCACTCGCTTCACATTTGGGAACTGCTGCAAAGTACGTTTCACCGCTTCCTTGAACCTGGCCGGGGCGATGTCACCCGGCCAGCCAATCCATGATGGCGGAACAACAAAGTTCACCCGCGCGGTGCCGCGCCTCACACTCAATGTGCCGATGACTAAGTCTTTGGGATTTGCTAATCCGCCAAATCCCAGCTTCTCTTCGTCCGGCGTTGGACCGGCCAGTAGTGCCTGAATCGCCGCTCGGGCGGGCGCCGTCGCAGACACTTTGCGCCGGACTGCCTTAAGCTCAAAACTGTTGTCTTCGTAGTGAAACCAGATATCTACTTCCTTTTGCTTCCGTAATCCTTCGCGCAGCGTTGCGTGGGCTGGCGCAAAACTACAAACCATCAACGTGAGCAGACTGATTAGAAGGGTCCGTTTTCTCATCGATTTGCCTCTGGAATCCTTAGCCGTAGATAAATCTCTTAATAATGAACGGAATCAACAGCAACAGGTTGTGTGCTTCGGCTTTCAGTGACTGCAACAGAAAACCCTTAAACTTCACCGCCGCTCTTTCCGACGAACGAGGAATCCAACGCGATGTTTCTTTTAGATAATCCGCGTATGGTTCCCCATAGAGCTCCAGCAGGCGCGCCTCTTCCTCGCGAATCACAATCGTGTAAACAATCAAACACCACGCGATCGTGACCGGCACCATCCAGAGCACCTGCGACACGACCGTTAGCCCTACACACAGCAGCGTGTTGCTGATGTAAATCGGGTTGCGCACCCAGCGATAAGGTCCGGTATGCGTAAAAGCATTGTCCACCTCGCGTAAGCGGAAGTGCAGATGCTGTTGGGCCCAAACGCGTCCCCACAAGCCCAGGCCAAATATAAGGAGCCCGGCCGCCCAGAATTGCCAGGCCGTACCGGCGGCGCCCCTGGGCCAGATCAATGCCAGCAGGAGAGGCGGCGTCATCATTGGCCCTCTTTGCTCGTAGACAAATCTTTGGAAGGTCATTTTAAGAACAACACCCAGCTCTCCCTCATTGCTCGCTTCCCTTAGAGCTGCAGCACGCTCTCTTTCTCAAACAGCTCTTCGATCAGGTGGCTGAACAGGATACATTCGAAATGCCAGATAGATCGAAAGCATCAGCAGCACTGGAGCAGTGATTACCCCGGGGAAGTATGAGCCTCGCGCCAGGGCTATTGCCGTGTGACCGATGCCATTGAATAACTCGATTAGAATCCAGAGCCAGGCCCATACCTTAGCCGACCGGTGCCCCGTCCGGACATAGGTTAGATAGCACCAAAGCCCGAACAGAATCAGGGCGCTGTTGGAAATAATGAAACCTGTTGCAGGGTTATTGCTCAGCAGACCGCAGATGAAGCGCACGGGCGCCAACACTTCATAGAGCCGGAAGACATATTCTTCAACTGAATGCGCCGCCTGCGTTAGGACCAGCAACAAGAAGACGAACCGGCTTCGATGATCCATAAATTTCCGCCGGAAAACTAAGTTTCTTCTTACTTGCGAGCGTGCGCGATGCCGACGGGATCTGTTTCCTCGTCACCAAAGCGGCCTCGGGCCAGCATGCTCTCATCAATGGGGCCGTTCGAATGAGTTTTCTGGGCCGCTTCGCCGGAAGCCTCAAGCAATGGCCCGTCTGACGTCGCGACGGTCGGAGCCGGTTTGCGGAAGACGCTCCGCAACCGTGCAAAAACTCCTACCGGCACCGCGGCGAAACGGCGCCAGCCCTGGGTGGATCGCAAATCGTCCAGCAACGAATAAACAACCGGCGTCGCAATCAGCGTTAGCAAGAGCGATAGCGTTTGACCGCCAATCACCACCACCGCAATCGACCTTCGCTCTTCAGCCCCGGGTCCGGTGCCTAAGGCTAAAGGCGTCATGCCGGCAATCAGAGCCAGCGTCGTCATCAGAATTGGGCGCAGCCGGTCGCGATTCCCCTGCATGATCGCCTCCAGGCGCTCCATCCCTTTCGCGCGCAGGTTGTTCATGTGGTCGATCTGCAGGATTGAGTTCTTCTTGACCACGCCGAACAGCACCAGGATCCCCAGGGCCGAATACAGATTCAACGTGTCCCCCGTGCCCCAAAGCGAAAGCAAAGCGAAAGGAACCGACAAAGGCAAACTCAAGAGGATCGTCACCGGATGGACCGTGCTTTCAAACTGCGACGCGAGGATCATGTACATGAATATGATCGAAAGAATAAACGCCCAAATGAATTCGGTGAACGTCCGCTCCAGTTCCCTTGCGCGCCCGGCGACCGTCGTCGTGTACGCCGCCGGGAGATTCATTTCTGCCACCGCGCCACGCAACGCCTGGATGCGATCGGCCAGGGCGAAGCCCGGCGCGACGGACGCGCGCATGGAAACCTGACGCTCGCGATCTAAACGATCGACCCGCGACGGGCTGGTATCTCGCCTGATGTTCACCAGGTTGTCCAGCCGCACCTGGCCCCCGCGCGAAGAAGGCACGTACAGTCGCTGAATGAGTGATGCATCGCTGCGGTCGCGCTCGTTCAGCCGCAATTGCACGTCGTAATCTTCGTTAACTGATTCGTCGCGGAACCGCGAAGCGCGCTCTTCGCCTCCCACCAATAGTCGCAAGGCGGTGGCGATATCGGTGCTGTCTACGCCCAGGTCGGCCGCGCGCGCGCGATTGATCTCGACCTTCAGCTCCGGCTTGTTCAGCTTTAGTGAAGTATCGGCATCGACAATTCCGCCCAGCTTCTGCGAACGCTTCACCAATTCCTCGGCATAAGCGGAAAGCGCGTTGATGTCCGGACCGCGCAAAACAAAGTCGATATCCGTGCGTCCACCGGCCCCAAAATTGAACGACTGCGAATTGCGCACTCCGATCCGCATCGGCGCATACTTTTGCAGGCGCCGCCGCACAGCAAGCATCACGTCCTGCTGCGTGTAGTTGCCGCGAAATGCCTGCCACGGTTTTCCTTTTTTGGTTTCAGTCCAAAGACGTCCGAGAGAGAAAGTTCGTTCCTCGTGCGGCGCGATTCGCACATACGCTCCGCCCTGATTCACCCCGCCCAGAAACGAGCCGCCGACATTCGAGAGCACGAGCCTAACGCCCGGTGTCGTCAGAATCTCTTTTTCGATCGCCTCCATGGCCTGGTTCATGACTGGCAGGTTTGTCCCTTCCGGACCGTTGATGCCGACTTCGAACTCGGCTTCGTCAACATTCGTCGGGATGAACTCCTGCTTCACGGCGCGATAAAGCGGGACGCTTGAAACGGCTACCGCCAGCGCGATCAGCGACACGGCAAGTCGATGACGCATAGCGAACGTGAGTAGCGCCGTATACGATTTATCAATCCAACGGTAGAAGCCGGCCCGCGATGACGGCGCGCTATGCCCCCCGTGTTCGGCGTCGCCGACACGAATCAGGCGCGAGCTCATCATCGGTGTCAGCGTGAAGGACACCAGCAAGCTGACGAGAATGGCGACGGCAGCCGTGATACCAAATTGATAAAGGAACCGCCCGGAGATCGAGGACATGAAGGAGACAGGCAGGAAGATAACTACGAGCGAAAGTGTCGTGGCCAGCACCGCCATGCCAATGTCTTTGGTCGCTTCGCGGGCCGCCTCTTTCGGCTTGATGCGCTTTTCTTCTATGAAGCGAAAAATATTCTCCAGCACCACAATAGCGTCATCAATGACCACCCCCACCATCAACACCAGGGCCAGCATCGTAACGCTGTTGAGGGTGAAATTCAGCGCGCGCATCATGCCGAAGGTCGAGATCAGCGAACATGGAATCGCGACCGCCGCAATCAACGTCGAGCGCCAATTACGCATGAAGAGCAGGACCACCAGGCTGGCAAGAATGCTGCCCAGGATCAGATGCTTTTCAATCTCATGCAGCGCCGCTTCGATGTACCGCGACTGGTCGCGAATGACTTCCATCTTCACATCAGTCGGCAGCTGGCTGCTCACCCGCGGCAGTTCGCGCTTCACCCCGTTGATTACATCAATGGTGTTCCCGCCTGACTGCCGTCGCACCTCCAGCGTCACGGTCGGCACACCGTTTAGCCGCGCCAGCGAACGCTGTTCTTTAGTGCCGTCTTCGACGCGCCCAACATCTCGCAACCGAATTGGCGAGCCGTTGACGTTTGCGATCACCAGATCCTCAAACGCGCGCGGATCGGTGTAACGGCCCATCGTACGCAGGGTCAGCTCTTCACGATTCGTATTTACGTTTCCGCCAGGCACGTCGGCATTCTGACGCACGAGGGCGGCGCGAACGGCGGTGACGGGAATCTGATAAGCCGCCAGCCGCTCGGCATCAAGCCAAACATTGATCGCGCGCTCCAGCCCGCCGACGACGCGGACTTCACCAACCCCACTCACGCGTTCCAACTGGACGCGCACGGTTTTATCCGCCAGCTCGGTCAGCTCGCGAATCGATCTATCGGCGGAAAGTGAAATCGTTATTACGGGAGTGCTGTCGTTATCAAACTTTTGCACCACCGGCGGCGTCGCATCGTCCGGCAGACTGCGGCCCAAACTATTGACACGATCGCGCACGTCCTGGGCCGCCGATTCCAAATCCCGATCCAGTTTGAAGGTGGCGATGACGATTGATGTTCCCTGGCCGGAGATTGATCGCAACTCGTCGATACCGTCGACGGTATTTACTACTTCTTCGACCTGCTGTGTGACGAGAGACTCAACTTCCTGAGGCGAGGCGCCCGGCAAATTAACGCGCACGTTAACGGTAGGCAAATCAACGGAAGGAAAGCGATCGACGCCGAGTTTGAAGAAGCTGGCCGAACCGACCACGACCAAAGACAAAATGATCATGGCCGCAAAGACCGGACGACGAATACATATCTCGGCTAGCTTTTGCATGCAAAACCATCGGGGAAGAGGTCAGTACCGTCCGCGGTAGCGGATGGGTAACACTGACCAACCCATCCGCTACCGCGGACGGTACTGACCTCACCCCGCAACTCGAACCTGAAACCCGCAACTCGAAACTCGAAACTGCCGTTACTGGATTACTTCGACCGGCATCCCTGTTTGCAAATTGCCGGGCTCCACCACTACGGCTTCGCCGGCATTGATTCCGGCAAGTATTTCTACCCAGTCGGCGCCGCGCCGGCCGGTCGTGACGGGTTTCTCCACTGCCTTACCGTTCTGCACCTGAATTACTTTTTCGATGCCGGCGAAGGTCACAATCGCGGTGGCCGGCACTGTCACGGCCATATTTGCTTCGTCCGTGACGATGTCAGCCCGCACAAACGAGCCGGGACGGAGCCTGCCACTGTTTGTAACATCAGCCTCTACCACCAGCACTCGGCTCTGTTGCGTGATACTCGGGCTCAGACGCTTGACCTGTCCCAGGTAGGAAACAGGATCGCCTTCGACACTGACGCGCACGCTCTGGCCCATGCGAATGGCGCGCGATTCACGTTCCGGAACTTCAGCGCGCAGCCTGAGCGGATCCATCCGCACGATCGTCACCAGCGGCGCACCGGCCGCGAGGTATTCTCCGACGCTGACTTTCTTTTCCTCCACCACGCCGTCAAGCGGAGCATACACATTGGAGTCCAGCAGTTGCTGCCGCGCCAGGGCCAGCTCCGATCGGCGCTGGGCCAACAAGCCCTGGCGATTACGAATCTCTTCGACCCCGTCCTGATAGCGGCTGAGGGCCACTTTGTATTCAGCATCAACGCTCTCGTACTCCGCGCGCGAGATGACGCTTTGTTCGACAAGCTTAATTGCGCGTTCGCGTTTCAATTTAGCTTCATCCAGCAGAGCTCGCGCCTGACGAATCGTCCCGGTCTGTTCGATGCTGACTTTGTCATCCGTGCCATCGGGTGAAAGACCCAGGCGCGCGCGGGCCTGGGCCAACGCCGCTTCCGCCTGTTGCACGCGCAAGCGGTAGTCGGTGCTTTCCAGTTGCGCAATGTTCTGACCGCGACGCACAACACTGCCCAGGTCAACCGAAATGGATCGCAAACGGCCGGGGACTTTCACGCTAACCGTAGTTTGATCGTAAGCCGCCAGCGTCCCGTTAACAGTCACCGTCTCTCCGACTGGTGTCTGGGCGACCGGCACGGTCTTAACCTGCCGCGCCGCCGCCTGGTTGCCGGGCGCAGACTGCCGGCCTCCGGCGGGGTAGTCACTTTTGCATGCGCCGGCGATCAAACACACCAGAGCTAGAAACGCAGTGACACTCGCAGCAAACGCATCACGAATCGCTATGCGGGGGAAAATTGGGCTAAAGGGTTTCATGGTTGGGACGGCGCGTTGCTAGTGTACTGACACCGGCTGGCTCGATCAAACCCAGCGCTGGGAGCGCAGGCATCCTGCCTGCTCGTTTGCGACAAAGCCTCGTCACTTGTAGTCACTTGTTAGCTGGCCGGTAGGCAGGGATCCTCAGGAACCTCATTTCTTGAACGACAGCGAAGCTCTTTGGAGTGCGGCGACCTGTCGCCGCTTTCTTATCCGCGCGTCATTTGGAATAGTGCAGAGCAAAGCGCCGGCAGAGCGCAGCGGCGACGGCGCTTTGGATTGATTCCATCTGGGCTGGAACTCGAGTAAATCCAAACCGGTGTCCCGCTGCGCTTGCCACCGCCTCCAAATCAAGACCACGCTAACTTCCAGGAGATGGCAGTCTGCTTACTTTTTTAATAAAGGCGTTGGCTGGCCCCACCCACCCTCAAAGACAAATGATTCCAGCGGTTTGCGCTTGCGGGGTTCCATCTCTCGCTCGCGGAGTTCCGCCGGCAACTCATCGGGATCGGCGCCGTAACCCACTGCCATCGCCGCCACTGGTTCGAAACCCTCCGGGATGGAATAGAGTTCCACCACCTTTTCCGGCATGAAGCCAGCCATTTGATGAACGAAGAGATCGAGATCGGTGGCCTCGAAAACCATGGTGGCCGCCGCCAGGCCTACGTCATGGAACGCGTGGCGGTTTGGCTTGCCATTCTTGTCGAACCTGAGTTTGGCGACGGAAATCATCAGCACCGGCGCTAAGCGCGCCCACTGCTGATTGCCTTCTGTCAAACAACTCAGCAGCCTCTCAAACTCGGCTCCGTTTTCTTTGGTGGCGACCAGAAAAAACCATGGCTGTTCGTTGAATGAAGACGGCGCCCAACGGGCTGCCTCCCAAAGGCTCAACAACTTCTCCGGTTCGACCTTGCGATCCGAAAACGCGCGCGGACTCCAACGTCGCTTAATCTCATCATCAATCGGATACGCAGCTGGCGCGGGTTTTTCCATTGATCCCCCCCTGAAAGAAATACCTGATTGGAACTTGGTCTCGGCATTATCGACGATAAGTGTCGAACCGCCAATGTCCCGAACTGGATCAGCGAAGGAGGCTGGTAGCCAGGGCCCGGAGCGGGGGAGTAGGCCGACTGTGAAGGAGGGCGCTCTGGGAGCTCAAAAGCGCTCTCTGGGAAAGCGGCGACGGGTCGCCGCACTCCAAAGGGCTTCGTCTTTCTTGATTATTCAAACTAAAGTTTGAACTCTATACACCTGCCCGGATCGAAGTTTCAACGCGCGTGACAGGCGCATAGAGTTCAAGGTTCAGCTTGGGGCTTCGTCTTTCTTGATTATTCAAACTAAAGTTTGAACTCTATACACCTGCCCGGATCGAAGCTTCAACGCGCGTGACAGGCGCATAGAGTTCAAGCTTCAGCTTGGAGCTTCGCAATTTCGTTAGTCTATTAACTGCCGAAGCTGCGACGGAACAGATATGACGCCTTGATGAAGTAGGTACGGCTGTTGCGCCGGAAGCCAGGCACGATTGAAGCGCTGATGGGATTGAAGCCGTAGTTGAGATCGTCGTTATATCCTGCGTAGAACGCCGTCCCCGGATTGGGCGTCCAGCCCAGCAGGAATTGCGAGCGGATTCGCTGATTCAACGTGTTGTAATCGATGATCGCGCGGGCAAAAGTCGCCTTAGTGAATTGATAACTGCCCCGTAAGGTAAAAATGTTCGTGTCGAAAGCTACCAGGTCAGTATCGTAGCGTCTGAGCCGGTTCTTGACGTAATTCAGTTGCAGGCGCAATTCATTGGTCGGCTGATAAGTCACCCCACCGGTAAACTCAAACAGCAGGCCCGGTCCCGGATCCAAAGGCGCAGTCTGGCCCAGGGCTAATGCCGCCGGGCTCACGCGCGGAAACCGGCGTCCGCCGCCAAAATCCAGGTCCAGGTTATGAGCGCGCCAAACTGCCCGGCCATTAAACTGGATCTTCTTGTTGTATTGCGAGCTGCCGGCGATAAAGAAATGATGTTTGTACTCCGACCTTTCCGGCGCGCCGAAAAACGCAGCCCGGCAGTGGCGCTTTAGCGGATCAGTCTCGGTCACGCAGGGCGCATCGCGCGAAGTGCCAAATTCTTCTTCGATGATGCGCTCGTAAGCCGGCTCCCACGCCAGACTGAAATACGAATTGCGGGGCAAGCGCCACTCAATGTAATTCTCGCTCTCCCAATTCTGAATGCGTCCGTTAAAGTCGTATCCGATCCAACTGAAGTTATGAACGTGATAGCTGATCAGCTTCTGCTTCGGGTGCGGATCGCTGTTGTATCGTCCGAAGGCGCTGTTGAAGTTCGTGTTCGTGCGCCCAAAGAAGCCGACGTCCGCTCGATAGTCCTTCGTGAATCCTTCGCCGTAAAGTTGGTAGCCCCAGTTGCGGCCGGACACATCGTAGGTTGTCGAGTAAGCGAACCCGTTGCCGGTCCGATATTCATTCAAGCCAGTTTGCGGATCGAAAAAGAAATTTCGCGACGTCGTACCCAACACCTGAAAATTAAACACCGAGCTCTTGTTCACCCGGAAGCGTCCATCAATGCCGCCCAGCTGGTTGTGCTTTTCGATGAAGTTGTACGTGGTGGCAAGTATCCCGATCGTGCTGTCGCCTTTGCCGATATCACGTTTCAAACGCAGCACGCCGATATACGCATTCTTGTCGATGAACTTTTCCGAGTTGCAAACGACAGAGTCGGGCAAAAGGAGCCGGCGCTCGAGGCAGGCCGCCAGGGCGCTGCGATCATCCAGGCTCAGATTACCCGGCCCATTGTCACTGGCCAGCATTAAGCCAAAAGTGTTCTTCCCTTCTTTGCCGGACAACTTCACCGCCAGGTCCGGATCGACAATCGCGCGCGTGTGGACCGCATTGATGGGACCCTGAAAAATATCAATCCCTTCAAGAAAAAACGGCCGCTTCTCAGGAAAGAAAATTGGGAAACGCTGGTTGGTGGTGACTACGAGCTGGTCCGCTTCAACCTGCGCAAAGTCCGGATTCAACGCCAGGTCCAGCGTTATCTGCGGTGTAAAACCAAACTTTGCAGTTAAGCCGGCTTCCAGTTCGATCGGCTGATTAACAATGCGACCAGGATCAAGCACGCCGGCCGGCGGAGGATTGTAAGAGCGCACGCGCCGCCCCGTTTCGGAAACGGTGAGACTGGGAATTAGTTCCAGCGTGCGTTCGGTAGAGATGCCGTCCAATCCGGTGAGATGGCCAGCCTGACTCAAGTTGTTGCCGATATTTTTGGAGATCGGCATCCAGGAGCTCAGCTCGTTATTGATGCGCTTGATACGGCGAAAGAAATGCGCGCCCCACAGTTTTCCTTTGCCCGCTTCATATCGCAGCGACTTGAAAGGAATCGCGATCTCAACCACGTATCCTTCCTGATCAACCTGGCCCTTCGACTCCATCACTACGTCGACGCTGAAATCCTCGCCGCGTCCTTCGGTCAGGACACCGTCGCCCTGAATCCCAAACGGATTGAAAAACATTTCGAAGGCTTTGCGCTGATCGTTGAAGGTGTCGAGGAAGAATCCGACGTAGTCATCGCTGAAGATGTTGTCTCGTTTCGCCACTGTCGCGCGCACCTTATCGGGCTCGTCAAACGCGCGGAAGGCGATGTAAAGAAATTTTGCGTCATAACCGACCCTGACTTCGGTCGGCTTCGATGGCGCCGTATTGTCACCCGGATCAATTTGATAGAAGTCCTTGAAGACCGGCGCGCTCTTCCATATTTCTTCGTCGAGCTTGCCGTCGATCGTCGGCGCCTTGGCGAAACGAGTGACGACGATCGGCTGGGCTTTTTCGGCCGGAACTACGAATCCAAGACCCGTGCTTTTAGCGGCGGGCGCGGGCACGGCTGGCTTTGCCTTTTCCGAATCGACAGTTTCGGGTGATGGATCCGGCGCCGGACTGGTGGTGGGCGACGGCGCGGGTGTGACAGCGGGCGACGGTGATACTGATGCCCGCGGAATCGGGCTGGTGCTCTTGTCTTTGGTAGACTGGGCGTCTAATACAGACGCGAATGCAAACACGAAGGCGACGGCGAGCAGCAGATTCTTCATTTTCCTTAATAGCTTTCGTTGTGGCGAATCGAGCAACCTGATGTTGCTAAAGACGGTTAGGGCACAGGTTGTGTTAACGATTCTTTGAAATCTTCGAAACTGCGTCGCACATCGCACTTGCAGAAAACTCGCGAGGCAAATTTAGACTTCTAAAAACAGTAAAGGGTTGGCCTTCTCGACCAACATTGCAGACCGATTCTTCGGACTGGTGTTCAGTTTTCTGAATACGTCGCAAAAGGTGACGGAGACGAAGGGAGTAATCCCACTTTCGTAAATATTTGTACGCGCTAACGGCCTCACGTCGCTTTGTTGTAGTCTGAATCGCGAACGAACCTTTTTAAAACGGTGTGTTTGAAGTAAAGGTTGCAAACTTTTCGATCTCGCGGAGGTCACCAATTTGTCACGGCAAAATCCATCGGTAGCGAGTGATGAGCTGGAGCAGAGTCCATTCCTTCGAGCGTGCCGTCGCGAGGCCGTGCCCTTCACGCCCATCTGGTTGATGCGTCAGGCGGGACGTTACATGCCTGAGTATCGTGAGCTGCGTCAACGAGTTTCCTTTTTGGATTTATGCAAATCGCCAGAGCTGGCGGCAGAAGTAACGGTCCACGCAGCGGAGCTGCTGGGTGTCGATGCTGCGATAATCTTTGCCGATATCCTTTTGATCGTTGAACCGATGGGGATGCAGCTGGAATTTGCCAAAGGCGATGGACCATCACTCGGTAATCCAATTCGATCGCCCGCGGATGTTGCGCGTTTACGCGAAGTTGAAGACGTCGACGAACTCAACTTTGTCCTGGACGCCATTCGCTTGACCCGTCGCGCGCTTCCTCCTCACTTGCCACTGATTGGATTTTCGGGAGCGCCGTTCACGCTGGCCTCTTACATGATCGAGGGGGGAGGTTCGCGGAATTACATCCATACGAAATCCTTTATGCACAACGACCCCGGCGCGTGGCATACGATGATGTCGAAGATCTCGCGGGCACTGGTGCTGTACCTGAATGCGCAAATTGCCGCCGGCGCGCAGGCCGTGCAATTGTTCGATTCATGGGTGGGATGTTTGGGCCCGGAGGATTACCGGGATTACGTTCTGCCGCACACTCGCAGTGTGATTCAAAATATCTCGCCGGGCACGCCGGTGATCCATTTCGGCACGGGGACTACGGCCCTGCTAGAACTGATGCGAGATGCCGGCGGTGATGTCATCGGCATTGATTGGCGCGTGCAGTTGGACCATGCATGGTCACGCGTAGGCCACCACGTCGCTGTAATGGGAAATCTTGATCCGGTGACATTGTTTACCGGCCCGCAACAGATTCGACAGCAGGCCAGGCGAATTCTGGAATACGCCGGCGGCCGCGCGGGACATATTTTCAACCTGGGACACGGCATCTTGCCGGAGACGCCGGTGGAGAACGTCATTGCCCTCGTTGATGCCGTGCATGAAATGAGTCAAGCCTCGGCAGATTCAAACGAAGCAGCGAGAGCAAGCCCCTCTTCCTGAGCTGTCTTAATTTGAAAGCGGGGCTGTCGGACGATTACACCAACAGAAGATTTCCATATGTCATTCTCAGTTCTCATTTTTCATTTGTCATCGAAGAGAGCAAGTGGTTAGTCTCCGCCCTTTGTTCTTAGCTCTTAGCCATTGTTCTAAATCTGCGTAATCTGTGTTTTAAATCTGCGTAATCTGCGGATAGCCTTTGCAAAACCCATATACCCAGGAGCGTCAATGCGACTGAAAACCACTTTCCTGCCTCTGCTGATAATAGTTTGCACGGCCTTGAGCCTCGTTCAGGCCCAGAACTCAAAACGCAAGCGCCAACCCAAATCTCCCTGCGGCAACGCGCTGAACCAGACGGACATGAATCAATGTTTCTGCGACGAGTATCGCAAGTCGGACGCTGAATTGAATCGCGTCTACCAGCAACTGTTGAAGGCAAATCAGGACGATCCGGTCAGAACTGAGAAGGTTAAGGCTGCCCAACGGGCGTGGATTACTTTTCGCGATGCCCAGATGGAGGCCTTTTATCCCACCACCGGAGAAGATCCTAAGTTAACGTACGGATCCGTCTACCACATGTGCTACTGCCTGGATGAGAAAGCATTGACCGAAGATCGTATCCGGCAGATGAAGGCGATCCTGAACTCGAAAGAGGGAGACGTTTGTGGCTGAATACGACGCCATCCTGATCGTTTCCTTCGGCGGCCCCGAGGGAATGGATGACGTGATGCCGTTTCTGGAAAACGTTTTGCGCGGCCGGAATGTCGCGCGTGAACGTTTGCTGGCAGTGGCAAAGCATTACGAACTCTTTGACGGCATCAGCCCGATCAACGCGCAGAATCGCGAGTTGATTGCCGCGCTCAAAGAGGACTTCAAAACAAATGGCATCGATCTCCCGGTCTACTGGGGGAATCGCAACTGGCGTCCGATGCTGGCGGATACAGTCCGCGAAATGTCCGCCGACGGAATCAAGCACGCGCTCGCTTTTGTCACTTCGGCCTATAGTTCCTATTCCAGTTGCCGGCAATATCTGGAAAATTTCGACCGCGCCCGCGAGGAAGTTGGCCCAACCTCACCCCGAATCGATAAGCTGCGCGCTTTTTACAATCACCCGGGATTCATCACAGCCAATGTTGAGAACGCTCGCGCCGCCTTCTCCCAAATTCCTGCCGAGAAACGCGCCGCCGCAACGCTGGTCTTTACAGCGCACAGCATCCCCCTGGCGATGGCCAATCAATGCGATTACGAAGCGCAGTTGAGAGAGACGGCTTCGCTGATCGCAGGTGAGTTGGAGCGAGAAAACTGGCATTTGGTTTTTCAGAGCCGTAGTGGTCCACCCACTCAGCCATGGCTGGCGCCGGATATTTGTGATCACCTGAAGCAGGTCAAAGCATCAGGGGCGACCGATGTGGTGATCGCGCCGATTGGGTTCGTGTCCGACCACATGGAGATCGTTTACGATCTCGATACGGAAGCGCGAGCGCTTTGCGGCGAGCTGGGGATAAATATGGTGCGCAGCTCTACCGCCGGCACGCATCCGGCTTTCATCCGGATGGTTCGAGAGTTAGTCATGGAGCGACTGGATCCGAACACGCCGCGAAGGTTCCTCGGCGTCCGAGGTGCGGCCCCTGACTCTTGTCTGCCTGAATGTTGTGCTCGCGTGGGGTAAGTAGAGCGGGGCGCTTGTGCGAAAGAGATGCGACGAGTCGTAATCATCGGTGGAGGAATTAGCGGATTGGCGGCCGCTCATCGGCTGTTGGAACTGAGCGAGGAAAAAAGTGAGCCACTGCAACTAACCTTGCTCGAAGCCAGTCCGCGCCTCGGCGGCGTAATTCAAACAGAGCAGCGCAACGGCTTCCTGATCGAAGGCGGCCCTGACTCATTCATCTCGGAAAAACCTGCCGCACTTGAGCTCGCCAAACGCCTGGGCCTCGCCTCAAACCTGATCGAAACCAACCGCGAACACCGGCGCTCCTTTATTGTTCGGAACGGCAAACTCCGCGCGGTGCCGGAAGGATTTCATTTGCTCGCGCCCTCGCGCCTCTGGCCTTTTCTAACCAGCGACATTCTCAGTCTGCGCGGCAAGGCCCGTCTTGGTTGGGAGCTTTTCATTCCGCGAGCCGGCGCAATGGACCACGCACACGACGAGAGCCTGGCTAGCTTTGTGCGTCGCCGTCTGGGCCAGGAAGTATTGGAGCGAGTAGCGCAACCAATGATCGGCGGAATTTACACGGCGGATCCTGAGAAGCTAAGCCTGCGCGCGACGATGCCGAGATTTCTGGAGATGGAACGCGAGCACGGCAGCCTGATCCGGGCAATGATGAGAGCGGGTTCTCGCCCCGGGGAAAGCGCAGGCGAAAGCACCAGCGGCGCTCGATATAGCCTTTTCCTTTCATTCGCGGGCGGAATGCAGACGCTGGTGGATCGATTGGCCGAGATGATCGTTTCTAAATCGCCGACAACCACTATCAAAACCAACTGCGCGGTCGAATCGCTAGCGCTGGATCACACCGCAACCGGCTTACCCTGGACGGTGCGGACCAATGGCGATGAAACTTTTGCTGCTGATGCTGTCTGTCTGGCGCTGCCGGCTCACGCCTCTGCGCGATTGCTGCGCGAGGTGGATTCCGAATCTTCAACCTGGCTGGCTTCGATCCACTTTGCGTCGACGGCAACGATCAATCTCGCCTACAAACGCGCGGACATCCCCCATCGCCTGAATGGGTTCGGCTTCGTAGTTCCCTTCATTGAAAAGCGGACGTTGCTGGCATGCACATTCAGCAGCGTTAAGTTTGCCGGCCGGGCTCCCGCAGATTGTGTGTTGTTGCGCGCTTTTCTTGGCGGAGCATTACAGCCTGAAATGTTTGAGCTGGAGGATGGCGAGATGATTCGCCGTGTGGGCGATGATTTGCGGGCACTGTTGGGAATTACGGCAGCGCCGCTGTTCGCGCAGGTGATGCGTTGGCCACGTTCAATGCCGCAATATCGAGTGGGTCACCGGGATTTGAGCAAAAGAATTCATCAACGCATGGAGCTACTACCAGGCCTGGCCTTAGCGGGCAATGCTTTCAACGGGCCGGGTCTTCCCGATTGCATTCGCAGCGGCGAAGAGGCAGCGGATCATCTCCTGAAACAGTTGGCAGTAGCCCGACAGTAACGGCAAGCTAAAGCTTGAACTCCATACGCCTGTCGCGCGCGTTGAAGCTTCGATCCGGGCAGGTGTATAGAGTTCAAACTTTAGTTTGCCTAATCAAGAAAGACGAAGCCGCAAGCTGAAGCTTGAACTCTATGCGCCGGTCACGCGCGTTGAAGCTTCGATCCGGGCAGGTGTATAGAGTTCAAACTTTAGTTTGCACGATCAAGAAAGAGGAAGCCGCAAGCTGAAGCTTGAACTCTATGCGCCTGTCGCGCGCGTTGAAGCTTCGATCCCCGGGCAGGTGTATAGAGTTCAAACTTTAGTTTGCATAATCAAGAAAGACGAAGCCGCAAGCTGAAGCTTGAACTCTATGCGCCGGTCACGCGCGTTGAAGCTTCGATCCGGGCAGGTGTATAGAGTTCAAACTTTAGTTTGCACGATCAAGAAAGACGAAGCCGCAAGCTGAAGCTTGAACTCCATACGCCTGTCACGCGCGTTGAAGCTTCGATCCGGGCAGGTGTATAGAGTTCAAACTTTAGTTTGCATAATCAAGAAAGACGAAGCCGCAAGCTGAAGCTTGAACTCTATGCGCCTGTCGCGCGGTTTGAGGCTTCAAATCCCAACAGGTGTATAGAGTTCAAACTTTAGTTTGCATAACCAAGAAAGATTTCAACCTACCTGCGACGAAGTTCCTCCGCCAGGGTTTTTACTCGCCTGCTTTGCTTGATCAAATTTGCCAAATCCTGCGCGGCCTGGTCCAGGAGTTGCGCATCAGCAATGCGCGGAGCCCTCAGCATGTCATTGTTAAGGATCGATTGCATGGTCTGGTCCATGGCGCGGACTTCCGTTCTCAGTTGCGCATCCGTCAGACTCTGCGCGTTCGGCGCCAGCGCGACTTCTGCTGCAGCTTTCGATATGCCCATCTGCTCTTGTAATGCTGAGGCCAGCGTCCGGATTTTTGCGGCATAGGCAGCGACACGTTTGTAATCCGTAGTTTGAGGTTGGGCGATCGCCTGCTGAAGATTGTCGTTAACGTCCCGTAATCGGCTGCGTGTTTCCCTGGTCTCACGAAAACGCCAGCCGTATGCCCTGGGGTTGAGGGAGTAGGCCTTCTGTGAAAGTGGCGAATTCATCTGGCGCCCCCGATTCTCAACGTCTCGGTCCAGCGCGCGCTGCCGTTCTAAAGCTGATAACTCCCTTCCTCTCTCATCAAACAAACGGGTGTCCGGATCCCGGTTCTGCGCCCTGAGGGGAGTGACGAAGAGTAGTAATAGGAGCACGCCGCCGGCGACCCAGCCGTAGCGAAGGAGTTGTGACCGCAAATTTATAGAACTCATTTTTTCTTCTCGTCCGACCGCCGCACTTCGGAGCGTGACGGCTAAGCTGCGTAGAACTCAAGGTCTTGCACGCAAGGCCTCGGCAATCTTCTTTGCCCTGGCTGCGTGCTTAAGAATCGCATCCAAATCCCGGCCGGCCTTGGTAAGAATTTCGACGTCCACTGCATGGGGTTGTTGCAAGACCTGGCTGCCGAGAACTTCCTTCGCCAGCTGGTCGAGCGTCAGAATCGATCCCTTTAGTTGCTCCGCGGACGCAATTAGTTCCGGCTCCGGTTTTTCCTCTTTCCGTTCTGGCTTCGGTGCGGCCAGACTTGTTTGGAGCAGTTGCGCTGCCTTCCTCATCTCTCCCGCGCAGGATGCGACGCGTTTGTAATCGGGCGCCTGTTGCTTTAGCGCCTCTTGCAGTCTCTGGTTGTTCAAATCCAATTGCTGCCAGCCTCGCTGAATATCAGCCAGCAACATCTGCCGTCGCATTCCCGGTGTGATTTCGCGGTCTACTCCCGGATCCATCTTGCCGGCCTCAAGGACTCTCATGCGGTACTCGCGGTCTTCCAAATCGCGTTCGAGCTTCCTCTGACGTTCGGCCTCGGTCAACGGACGCGTTGGGTCGCGGCGCGTGCCCTGCGGATCGATTTGCGATTTAGCGACCAGCGGCGCCGATAAAAACAGGAAAAGCGCAAACAAACTAAACCAAAACTGTCTGCCGAATGGGCGGTGCGGGTCAGGTGAGTACATGTTCTTGCTCCCGTTACGAATCTTACAAACTCAGCCGCGAGGGAGTCGTGCGTTTCGAAGCAATATATCTTTTGACGGAGAGACTGCCGCAATGCTAGACCCGGCTTAATGAGAAGTCAACGTTCATCGCCGGGAAAGTTCACAGGTAAATCACGTGCGAGGTCCGCCAAATATTGGAAGGGACTGAGCCCGGCACCGCGGTAGTAAGAAGGATGAAGTAATTTGCATCGGTGGTGTAAGGCGACGCATCCAGGCTGGGCCAATTTTCATGCGGCCAACGCTCCACTTCCGCGTATCCGGGGCTCGGCTCAACCAACGCCAGCCGCCGCAAACAGTCGTACAAATGTTTCTTCCCGACGCCAAAGCTGCCGCGCTGTTCACCAAGTGCAAGGCGGACCTCCGCGCGCTCGTCAATGAAATGTCTGACGAGAGAAGCTGCCAGGACTACGCCTTGCTCAAACCGAATTTTAAAGTTCTCTTTATCGATGTCGTCCAGAAAACGTGTGTCCAGGGTAATGGTAATGCGCCGTTCATCCTCCGCGGTGAATTCGCGAACGGTCAGGCGGCGTACGCGCGCTGTGGCTTTCCAGTCGATATGACGAAGGTCGTCCTGCGGTTGGTAATCGCGTAGGGCAAACAAATCATGGCCCGCGCCGCGCCGGAAGGATGACAGCGGGCCGGCGTTGAACGGCAACAAGTGAAGCTCGTCGCCGACGGGTTCCGGTTTCGGGTACACCGCGATGTCCACGTCGCGCGCACGCAAACGCCGGCGATGGCGGAAGAAACCAAACGGGAATCGCGTCGAAAGCTCAAACCCATTGATCAACACGTGACCGCGTTTGGGGAAAGTCTGCTCGACCTTTTGCTCCGCCGCCGCGCGGTGCGGCACGTAGGTGAAATAAGCGAGGGCGCGTTTGTTGAAACGCCGGCGCGACCGCTTCCGCCTTCCCTTCCGCGGCGACGTCGGCCCACGCGCTTCCACCAAAATTGAAAACGACGGCAACAGGCGTTTGGCGTTGCGCAGGGTGACTATCACCTCTGCCGGCTCTCCGGCAAAAATGTGATCGGGAAAACGCGCAGAGACAATTAACTCGCGCAACGATGCGCGGGCCGCCATCCAGGAAACAAACACAGTCGAGATCAATAAGGACAGCACCAAAAACAAAAGATTGTTCCCCGTATTCCACGCCGCAAAGCCGACAATGATTACGACGCAGAGAAAGATCACGCCGCCGGCGGTCACTTCCAAGGGAGAGTCGATGCGGCCCAATTCTACAAACGCCGAACGAGCCAGCGACGGAACAATCAGAATAAGGATCAGGCCGGCGAAGACCAGCGAAGCGACCGCGGCGGCCCCGGCGAGTCCGATGTTCTGCGAGTTGCGCGCGAGGATGGTTATTCCCGCCGCGCCCAAGCCCGCCAGGATCAGCAGTACCGCGAAGGCAGTGTTACGCCACTTTTGAAATTTTGAGAGCTTCTTAAAGGTCGGCGGTTTCCCGACGGATGAAGTCGGGGGGATGATGGATGAAGCGGCGGCTGAGCGAGCGGACTCTGAGTTCCCGGAAGAATGCAACTTAACCTGTTTACCTGGCGGTGCGAGATTCAGATCCTGGGCCTTTCTTCCATTCTTCATGCAAATGATTTAGCTGCGGATGAACGCAGATAAGCGCGGATTAGAAAAGGAAAGGGGGGCTTACTGTTTGGTAGTGCTCCTACCTACTGTTTCCTCCCTTCGTTCTGAACCGCGCTGATCCGCGTAAATCTGCGGCAAGCTCCCTCATCCTTCATCCTTCTACAGCGGCACGCTAACGGCCTTCATGATCTCACGCAATACGGCTTCGGCTTCTTCACTACGACGCAGAGAGGATGCATAACGTGAGCTGATCACCAGGCGATGCGCGAACACGGGCAGGACCAAACGCTTGATGTCGTCCGGCACACAGAAGCTTCGCTGCTCCGTGAGCGCCAACGCCTGGGCGGCGCGGAATAGCGCGAGGGTGGCGCGAGGACTTACGCCCAGATCAAGCATTTCCGATTCACGGGTGGCCGAAACTATCCGCATCAGGTAATCGACGATCGCGTCATCAACTGAGACTGAAGCAACGTGATGCTGCAATTCCAAAACGTCTTCCGCACTCATCACACCGCGCACATCGTCGAGCGGCTCAGAATTCTCGCGATCACGCAGGATCAATTTCTCGTCGTCTGAGCCGGGGTAACCAATTCGCAGACGCAGCATGAAGCGATCCACCTGCGATTCCGGCAGCGGATAGGTACCGTGGTGCTCAATCGGATTTTGCGTGGCCAGCACAATGAAGGGCGACGGCAGGGCGTGGGTAATGCCTTCCACGGTGACTTGCCGTTCCGCCATCGCTTCGAGCAACGCGGACTGCGTTTTCGGCGTCGTCCGGTTAATCTCATCAGCCAGCACGACGTTGGCAAACACCGGGCCGGGTTTCCATTCAAAGACACTGGTGCGTTGGTTGTAGACGGAAAGTCCAATCACATCAGACGGCAGCAAATCCGAAGTGAACTGGATCCGCTGAAAAGTGCAGTCCAGCGCCAGCGCGAGTGCGCGCGCCAGCGTCGTCTTGCCGACGCCGGGCACATCTTCGATTAGCAGGTGACCGCCGGCGATCAGCGCGACGATGGCCAGACGCACGGCCTCCGGCTTACCTCGAATAACCGTCTCGATCGCAGCCTGCAGGAGGTCGATTTTCTCCGCCGCGGTGGCGGCCATCAAGTCGCTGTCGCTCTCGGCGGTATGCAGTCGTCTCATGTGTAAACAGTTTGGACCAGCTGAGTTTCCGGCTCATTCTACATGCTCGGCAGTGGTATCGCACGCGGAAAATGTTTGCGGCCGAGCGTAACGCGCCAGTGGGAGCGCCTCCCAAGTGGCAGGCAAAACCCGCCTGTAGTAAGATGCGCGCGAGTGCTCAGGCCGGTAAATAATTTTCTCCCCGCTTTCGGGAACTGTCAGCGGCCTCGCTCGTTTATTGGATCAGAGGAAGTGAATTCTATGAAGCACACAAAGATAAATCGGTCAGATACGCGCGGATTTACTCTCATTGAATTGATGATCGTTATCGCCATTATCGGCATCCTCGTGGGAGTCGGCGTATTCGGCTGGAAGAAAGCCATTCAGCGGGGCAATGAAACCGCTGCGGCCAAGACCCTGCAAACGGTCCGCGAAACTCAGGCCGATTACTATCTCGGACATCGCGGGGAATACGGCACCTTCGAACAACTGCTGAAAGACGGCTCGTTGGACGAAAGATTTACCGGCGACGCCCCCCTCATTCAAGGCTACATTTTTACAATGAAGGTTAAGCCACGGACGCCCAGCGAGCCGGCCGGTTATTCCGTCAATGCCGATCCCCAGGGAGGCGTGGGCAACCACTATTACATCGACCCGAACATCAGTACGATCCGAGTGAATCCCGCACAACCGGCAACGGCCACCGATCCACCCATCGCCCAATAGGGATTGCGGATATCGGATTTCGGATTGCTGATTTTGAAGTGATCACTTCGCCGAAATCCGCAATCCGAAATCCGCACTCCGCAATCGCCGGAAGCCTTCTAATCGCATTGCAACGACGGCGCCCCGCCGATCATCTATATTTCCATCATCCATAAAATGCCGTTTAGTGGTCGCGACTCCGCATGCGCGCAACTGGCAACAACTCGAGAGCAAAGCATTGATTCAAAAAGGGCAGAAACTGAGATGAGAAGGAAATGGATCACGTCGCTGCCGCTGTTCCTGCCCCTGCTCCTGCTCCTGCTCCTGCCGTCCGTCGTCGTGGCCCAGCAACCCACGCCTACCCCGAGTCCCGTTACCATTCAACCACCCATCGCTACGCAAAAAGCCGATGAGGTCAGCAACAACGACGTAATTCGCATTCGGGCAAACCTCGTTTCAGTTCCAGTCACAGTCTTCAATCGACGCGGTCAGGTAGTACTGGATCTGCAGCAGAATGACTTTCGTATTTACGAAGACGGCGTCGAACAAACAATTAGCCACTTCAATGACATCGACAATCCTTTCTCAGTGGTCCTATTAATCGACACCAGCGGTTCGGCCGCGCCTTTCCTCGCGCAAATCAAGCAAGCGGCAAAAGCCTTCGTCGAAAAACTGGCGCCAGCCGACACGGTTCGCCCGGTTTACTTTCATGGCGAGATAAAGTCTTTCCCTAAGGCCAGCACTAAGGATCTACCGCTGCTAAACCAGGAGATCGATCAGATGGAGTCGGGACCGATTGATTTGGGCACCAGGCTCTATGACGCGGTCGATTACACTCTGGGAGTTTTGAAACCGGAGCCTACTCGCAACGCGATCATTCTCCTGACTGACGGCGAGAACACCTGGGGCAAAGCGACCATGAAAAGTACGCTGCGTGAGGCCGAAGAATCGGACACTGTAGTCTATACACTGCAGTACGGCGATGGACCACCGCAAAAGTATTTGCAGCAGTTAGCCAAGCGAACTGGTGGCCGTTACTTCAAGACGGGAGACATTAATGTGATCAGGGAATCCTTTGCCGGCATCGCAAAGGAACTGCGGCGCCAATACACCATCGGCTACTACCCGAAGGAGTCCGAGCAAAGAGGATTAGAGCGAAAGATTCTGGTGAAAGTAAATCGCGCCCACGTCGCCGTCCGCGCGCGCAAATCGTATGCATACGGCCGCTGATTTCAACGTCATTTCGTGGATCGCTAATTCGGTTTCCCGTTAGGCCGCTAAGGCGAGTTTCCGAGATCTCTCAGGACTCTCGCGACTCATCGAACTAACTCCAGTACGGCTCTAAGCCGTAATGTTTGTAAATCTCGGCTTCGTAATCACGGCTGACGGACGCGAGCTGGTCGTACTCCGGGCTGTCGATGATCTGTTCCCGCATTATGTTCAAGGTGATGCTGCGCCCAGGCCAGTCCATTCGCTCGACTGCCCGGCGCGGGATCAACACGCGCTTGGCCGGCGACAAACTCGTCGCGTCAACCACCGCATAAGGCATCCACCAGGTCTGGTCATCTACCAACATACCCGCGACTGTCCCGACTTCTTCGCCGCCGGCTTCCACCCTGCTGCCAATGATCTCTTCTTGTCCGTGCAATTTCCCTTGCCAGAAGCACGGCCAGCCGAAGTGGCCGAAGCACTCAACCTCCTGCTCTCGTGTAACCGGCTGGTCCAGATCAATGTGGGGACTGGCTTCCACCATCTCCTTCGTGACCCCCTGCAGATCGAACCGCCGTTCCATCCAGTCGACCTCGCCCAGCGCGAAGGGCGTGACGAGCACCTTGCGTCCCGGCAGCCATTCGCCCGTATCAATCACGAAGTAGAGAACGCTCCAGCCGTCGTCATCGAAGTAGAAGTCGCGGACATCGCCGATCTCGCCGTCAACGGCGTGCACACGATTACCGAGGAGATCGTTAGCGCTTCTCAATGTCATCTCAGACAATTCCTCATCCGCTGGTTGGTCCAGATCAGCGCGGCATCACTTCACGATTTAAGCTGGCAGTCGTGGGGCCGAATTTCGTTAACCCCGCTTTCAGAAACGAGATGAACTCGGCCTCGTTTCGCGTCAGGCCTGGAAATGTCGTGAGCGGCGTGCCGTCGGCATTCACTACCGCGTACAGCGGCAGCGCTACCGTGCCGAACTTCTCCTGCTGCATCTGCTGAAAGCCTTCGTAAGGCTGTCCCTCACCGTCCGTGTACAGGCGCACGCGAAGGTACCTTTCCAACTCTTGCCGCACGGCCCCCTTGGTGAACATGTTTGCTTCCATCCAGCGGCAGTTCGTGCACGTGTAGCCCGTGAAGTCTATGAAGACGGCCTTGTTCTCGGCCCGCGCCTGTTTTAGCGCCCCCTCGTAATCGTTTGTAACCCAGGTCAGTTCGCCCTTCCCTGCTGGTTGATTGCCGCCGGCGAACCCAACCTGCGCCGAACTTTCCTGCGCCGGTGGCAGGAACGACTCCAACTCCCCGAGGCGCGCGCCGAATAATCCGGTCAGCAAGTAGAAGCCCAACGACAGGAAAACGAGCGAGATCATCAAGCGCATTGCGCCAATGCGCTCCATCGCCATATCGTGCGTGAGTTGGAACTTGCCCAGCAGGTAGAAGGCGATCAGTGCCGCCACGGCGACCCAGGTAGCCAACACGACTTCGCGCGTAAAGAAGCCCCAACGCCACACCAGGTCCACGTTCGAGAGGAACTTCATTGCTGCTGCTACTTCAAGCAATCCCATCACGACCTTGACGGAGTTGAGCCACCCGCCAGACTTCGGCAGTTGCGAAACGAGTTGCGGCGCGAGGGCCAGAATGAAAAACGGCAGCGCGAACACCGTCGAGAAAGACAGCATCCCGATGATTGGATAAAGCCAATCTCCCTGTGACGCCATCACCAGCAACGTCCCGACGAATGGCGCGGTACACGTGAACGAGGTGAGCGAGAAGGTCAGGCCCATCAGGAGTAGCGCGATGATCCGGCCACGGCTCCCGCCGGACGCGCCCCCCTCCTTGCGCGACAGTGCGTCCAGTTTCGTGAGGATGCTGGATGGCACTTGTAAGTTAAAAGCGCCGAAGAGGCTCAGGGCGAAGCTGAGGAAGATCAGTGTGATGGCGATGTTGACCCACGGGTTAGCCGCGAAGCGGTTGATGCCCGCTGCGCCGAATAGCGCGGCAAGCGCGACGCCGAGTGCCGTGAAGGTCAGAATGATCCCGAGGGCGTAGATCAAAGCATCACGAAACGCCGCTTTGCGATGACCCGCGGCATGGTTCGTAAAATAGGAGACCGTGATCGGCAGCATGGGAAAGACGCAAGGCGTCAAAAGCGAGAGTGCGCCGAAGGTCATCGCCAGCCAGATGAATGACCAAATTGATGATTCGCGACTGATGCCACCGAAGACAAGTTGATTAGGGGCGCTCGCAGTCCCCGCGGGGGCAGCGGCAACCGCCTCTGTGTTTGCGTTTGGAGCAGGCGTGGATGAAGTTGACGACTCATTAGAGCTGACGTTACTGTCCGCAGCCGCGGCTACCGGCGTTGGGCTCGGCGTGGCCTTCGCTTTTTGCGGCGTCGGCGATGGAGACGTCTGGGAGGCGAGCGCACCAGCCGCGACTAGCGTCATCGGAGTGTTGAGCTTCAGTGTCCGCGGCGGTAGGCACATCGTGTCGTTACATGCCTGAAAGCGCACGTTGATATTTAGTGTTTGCGCGCCGGAGGGCGAGTCCGCCATTACCACCAGCGGCACGCGGAAAGCGGCGCTGCCTTCATGCGTCTCTGTCTTGATCTGGAAGTTCGGATCCATCTCGACGCGCGGCCGAGGACCGCTGACGCTACCGGCGAGTTTGAAAGGCTGTCCGTCGGGCACGGTGATGCGCGTGGGAATCGGGCCGCCTGCACCCTGGGTAATGGAGTACAGATGCCAGCCACTCTGAATTTGCGCTGTGACTTGCGCGGTGAACTTATCGCCCGCTTCAACCGAAGCGGGCGCATTCGCCTGGATGGACCAGGTGACAGGGTTTTGCGCGTGCGCCGTGCCGGCATACAAAACCAGCAACGCGAACGAAAACCAGAACCCTCTACGCAATTTCATCATGATTACTTTCGCTAATCCTCTACCCCGCCGCGCTGCTCCTAAGAGTTTCTACCCTATACGAAATTGGGGCTCAGCCCAAACCGGACACAGCCCCAACTGGAAACCTGGCACCTCGAAGACTTTCCTTACATCCGGCCGCAAAGCGACTTCGCTACAAAGTCAGCGCAGTTGACGAATGAAAATCGCCCACCGATTCATCGGTGGGGAACCAGCACCCTTTGGTGGGATAGTCCGTGAAGCGGACGGCTCGCGAACGGCGGCAAACACGTTGGCAGCAAAGCACCCCAGAGCCGAAGAATAATAAGACTCCTTTAGCTATTGTTTGCCGCCCAATAATTTCTCGAGCAGGTGGTCCAGCTCTTTGCCTCCTTCAAATCGAGCAACCGTTTTCCCTTCGGGGTCGATCAGAATTTTCGTTGGCAGCTTATCGACGCCGAAAACCTTGACCGCTACCGGCACGGCCGTCGCACTCGTCGCGTGTGTCCAGGATGCGCCGCGAGTCTTGACGATATCCCTGGCCCGCTGCTCGGTCTCTTTGGCGAATTCCGCGTCAACCTCTTCGTCCGGGCTGAGCGTCTCTGAGTCCATGCCGATGATTTCGAACCCTTTCTCTTTGTACTTGTCGTACAACTCCTTCAGGTGCGGGATGTCTGCCAGACACGGCCTGCACCACGTCGCCCAGAAATCGATGAGCACGTACTTCCCGCGAAACTCAGAAAGCTTACGCGGCTTGCCGGCAAAATCTACAAAATCGAAATCAACGGGTTTGACGTCTGAGCTTTGAGTTGTCGAAGCAGTCAGCGAAGCGTTTTTGCGCAAGCTTGAACCGTCGTTTGAATTGCCGGCCAGCGGCTGCGCGAAGGCATCACCCAGCGCCAGGGCAAATACTGCCGCTAATACAACAGAGGAAAAGAACCGCAACCCAGGACTTATCATCCAGCTTACCCCTTATCTCTCAAAACCCTGGGAGACAAGGTTTTGCGCAACGATCTTATCGACATCAAAAACATATTCGCGTGCTGATGCAGTTTGAAATCCCGAACCCATCTCATTAACACCGCGGCTTCAGCCCGGTACAAAAGCACCAGCCCCGAAGAGAAACCGTTTTAACGGTTTGCAGATTTGGTGTGGCGCACATTCACATGGCTAAAGCCGCGGTGTTACTGAGAAAAATATCGCAAACTGCATCAGTACCCAAATTCGTACTTTGCAGGATCAATCTTAAGGCCGAAAATTCTCTTTTCAAAGTATCCAGCGTGCCTTCGAGGGCCTCAGTCGCCAGCCAAAGAGCCGCAGCGCCAGGACCAGCCTTTCTTAGGCAAGCGGCGACACCACATGATCTATGGCCAGATCTATCGCCAGTTTGGAATGTCGAGCCCATCTCATTAACACCGCAGCTTCAGCCCGGTGAACACTGCCACCAGCCCCGGAAGAGAAACCGTTTTAAACGATTTCCAGTTCAGAGTGGAGCACATTCACCGGGCCTAAGCCGCGGTGTTAACAAAAAATATCCAAACTGGATCAGTACCCTATGGTCGGTAGTGTCTTATTTTGGAGTGCGCCGGCAGAGCGCAGCAGCGACGGCGCTTTGGATTGATTCCATCTCGCCTGAAAGTCGCGCAAATCCAAAGCGGTGTCGCGCTGCGCTTGCCACCGCACTCCAAATTAAGACCCCACCCTATGGTTACCCTATGGTCGCTAAGCTTTACTGTAAAAAGATTTGTTGTGTAGACTGCTGACGTAACAGAAACACACGCCCGCTTGGCTCAGTGGTAGAGCACTCGCTTCACACGCGAGGGGTCAGTAGTTCGAATCTACTAGCGGGCACCATATTTGTCATAAGGAACGGGCGACGCCAAGTCGCCCGTTTTGCCCTGCACACACTTTCGCACACACTTTGATCGGAAAACGAACTCGATTTTGTCGATTTGAGTGGCAGACTCTTAGATTCGCGAGGAGGTCATCCTTCCAGGCGTTGATGCCCCGATGATGACTTGGCTGGTCGCCGAAAATGAACTGGCAAAGCATGATCTCGCCTAACAGCACTCGTTAGCGCACTCGATTGCTTGCCGCATTTGCCGGTTTCTTCGAACGATAATCGACTGGACGACAAGACAGCTTCGTCGGCTTGCACCAGCACGGCGTTAGGCCACTGACTTTGTGGCTGCTTCCATCGCGCTTCCGCCCAGGTGAGAGATTCTCTTAGATTCTCGCTGGGATTACATTCTAACGCCCGCTCGTTTTTAGCCTTTGTAGCCCGTCGGGTGTAGGGTACATGCCATCAGCTTTCAAATCACGGAGCAATCTGTCAAACGCCTTACTGTATGAGTCGTGCTGTTTCCACTTGCAGAAGTCTCCGATGTTACGCGTATTCCTGATGAGCGCGGGCCAGCCGCCTTCCACTTTCATCACCGTTTCATCTAATCGAATTGGAAACAGTATCAGTCGCTTCTCCTTGCGCTCTCGTTCCAAGGCAGTCTCGACTTCCTGCTCTACCCAATCGCTGACAACTGAGCACTTCGAGAGAACCAATAGGAGTTTGTCATGTAGCCGGATAGCCTCATCAATGCCGGGCCGAATCTTAGCTCCGATTTTTAAATCTTCAGATGCCAGCCAGCAGCGCACGCCTTTATTTTGCAAGTCGGCATAAAGCCTATCAGCAAACTTTTGGTCTTTGCTTGAATAGCTGATAAAGCACTTATAGAACTGAATAGGCTCCACAGATGCAACGAGTGCAGGGATTTGTAAAATAAATGACTCTGGAATGCCACAGCCGCGCAGGAAAACTTCAGGGATAATTCCTTTTGAATGAAATATTACGTCAATACCGATTGTTGACGGACTCAAGTGGTCAACCGTTTCCAGCCCCTTAACTTTACTTAAATCATTCTCTGAGAACGTGCTTACACTTAACACGGCATGACTAAAATTTGCCCCTTCAAGGTTTGCTTCGCTTAAGTACGCATTACTTAACTCTGCATGGCTTAGATTCGTCCCCACAAGGTACGCCCTAGCCAGATTAGCCCCTGTGAAATTGGCTTTCTCGCAATTCGCTCCGCTAAGGTTGGCGTCGAAGAGTCGTGCATCATAAAAGGAAGCCTCTCTCAGGTCGGCATTGCTCAGATTAATTCCCTCAAGATCAATATTTCCTAAATTACCATTCTCTGGATTATAAGAGCCGCCGAGATTGATGCCCCTAAAATTTGCCCCTTCTAAGTCCACCCCGCTAACGTCCGGCTCTATCTGAGGATTGGCTTTTCTCCACTTATTCCACGGCTCCACCCCTTGCTTCAATATCTTAAGGTGTTTAGGATTAGCCATAATAGTTTAGCCTTGGTGAGGGTTGGACGTTTGTTATATCTGGCTGCCTTCTTCTTCCCTGCTTTGGGATCGTTTCAGCTTTAGCCTTCGGTTCTGTGAACAGGCAGCGATGCTACCGTGGCGAACTACGACTGACAAGAATATTTCAACCTTGGAGTTAATTTCGGACGCGGGTTTCAGTACCACCTGCGGTAGCAGCGCCTCGCGGCCGTAATGCTAATGTGGCTGAAGCCAACATTAGAAATACCAATCGCATCTAGATTCATGCGAAGAAATAAATGAGACTCCTCATGGTCCCTCAGGACTGAAGATAAAGTATGGCCATTTTGATCTATTGGAAATACGAGAACTATGTGGAAGATACTGCAGAAGGATTCCCGTACGCTTTCAATTCGAAGCAACCTCGATTGCATGAAGCTGCTGAGATTGGTGAAGATGTATTCGTCGTTAGTGGTGTTAGAAGAGAATCTGGATTGGAAGTCTACCTAGTCGCGCATTTGATTATCAGTGGCAAGACGCATAACTCCCCTCATTACAAATATGGAACATACCGAGTTGTTGCAGATGAAGCAAAGTCAAGGTATTTCTCAATTGAGCATGAAGCCCTGACGCCGGTCTTATTCCGGCTCACTTCAATTAAGCAATTTGGTGACGACCACATCGACAAATACGCTCAGTCATTCCAAACATTGAGAAAGCTCAACGACCACGATTTGCAGATTCTTAAAAAGTTCGCGAGATCATTACCATCACACCCAAATGCTTAACAACCGCGCCTTGGTCCTGACGAAACGACAAATCGATTGAGGTCAAGCGCGCCACACCGCAGACGATGATGCTTGTTGAACTATGGTTTTCTAACGTTCTCTGCGAGATCTGTGTTAGACCGGATCCAACTGATTAAACGACGAAAGCTTTCATCGACATCACCTTCAGTGTCAATAACAAGGTCAGCCAAGACGCGAAGCTCGTTTTCAATATGCGATTCCACTTTGTGCGAATCGACGGCCATCAAATCCGTGTTTCTAGGGGTTCGAGCTTTCCTTGTTTCAACCGAAGCAGCGAGATAGATAAGAATGATCGGCTGGCCAGGAGATAGTCTTGCCATTGATTCAAGTACATCTTTGTGTCGTACTCCGTCCAATACGATCTGCTCCCCAGGTGAGAAACTCACTGTCTCCAAAACGTGCCTACAGAATCCTAGAACATCTTCGCTGACGAGGGCTTGGCCGAGATCTTGAAGATCGCGCCGCGTGGCGTTTTCTATTCCCCGTCTACGAGCTTCTTGTCTTACGAAGTCGCCAAAGCCAACGAGCTTGCAGTGCAATTCACGTGAGAGCAGACGTGCCAAAGTCGTCTTCCCAGTTTGCGGTAATCCACTAAAGGCGATAATGCACATTACAGAAGAGTTCCTTGTGCGGCCAAAACACTGTCTTTGATGACTACCCAACCCCGCGGATCCTCTTTGTCGATCGGAAACTCTGGTAGTACACAGACGTCCTCAACCTGCATCAGCGTGGCGAATGAGGCGGCCTTCTTTCTTTGCCAGAAGGCTGAGCCATCCATACACAAAGCCTTCGAATGACGCTCAATCTCCGGCCACGTTGCAGGGTCCAATCGATAAAACCATACGTCTGTCACTCTACAGATACCGCAGACTGGCCCACTCGATTTCTTGACCACAAGAAGGTCTCCGCTCTGGATCTGTTCGAATGGAGCATGCCTATTAACGCCAAAACGAGATTCAATCGTTTTTTTTCCCCGCAAAAGAAGATCGAGATACGGCTCCACGAAAACAGCTAGATGGATGCCAGTCTTACTCTCTGGCCTAAACGCCGAAGCAAATTGGGTTTCTTTGCACAGCTCTGACAGTCGGGCAAGTAGATCGAACTTCCAGTCCTTGTTCTTCGGTGAACGAGGTTGCTTCATAGTAATCCGGCATCAGTCATCAGGATGTCTAGAACCTCTCGGAGTTTCTGAACCTCGATATTGGCAAGCTTGTGTTTGTCGGTGAGAACAGTCAGAACCTCGGCCGTTGAGTCGCCATCGCGTACACGAAGCAAAGCATCGATTAGGGTTCCGCGTTGGGATACAATTAACGCGACGTTCCGTGAAGTCCAGAGATTGATTCTCGACCTTGAAGGAGATCTTCTTGACACAGAATGAAGCCTCGTATCCCCGCTCTGGGAGACTGGTTCATAAGAGAATCGCTCAGTTTGTGACTCATGATCGCTCTTGATTCTTATTGTGGTAGAGCCTAACTCAATGGTGGTCCAGGGAGCACTGGCTTCCCGCTCAGCCGGACTGTCTGGCTCGAGCTCGTGCGAGCGCAACACGAAAGAGAACAAATCACCCGATCGCCAGTTTTCTATCGCTATGCCTTCCGCTCGCAATGCCTCTAGTTCAAAGGGGGGCGATTCGTACTTTAGAGCGCCCCGTGTGACTTCAATCAAGTCGAACCCGAGGCCTGCCGCATAGTTGATGATGTGAAGGCGCTGAGATGACGCCAGAGGTCTCGTTAATCGAGGGAGCATGCTCAAGAGCAACTGTCCGCCCGGTATGAGCAGCCCATGTGCGACAGTGAGAAACGCCTCGTAGTGTTCGACGTACCAAGGGGGATCAGCGAATACCCATTGAAACTGCTTCGACGTGTCTGCGGACTTAAGTAAGTCGCATTCTGTTACTGAATCGTAGCCTTCGGTTTGGAGGTAACGAATAGCGCTAGGGTTTTTGTCGTAAAGCCAAGCATTTGTTCCCGAGTCGACTAAATACTTATATAGAGTGGGGGCTCCAAGTATTGCCATCGATTCAAGACGCGCGAAACGCAGAATTGTCCTTAGAGAGAGGAGCGTCTCCTCAGTAAACCGCCAATCAAAATCCAATGGATGTGGTTCCGGAAGATGCTTGCTAACAGGTGTCCTCTCTATGACTGGTGAGTTGATACTTGGCGTAACGTTCAATCGATGGTCAACTTGCCACAAACCAGATTCAGAGAAAGAGACCTTCTCCTCAGCTTCTAACAAACGTAGTGCGGACATCACCTCCAACGGATAGGCTCCCTCTGCGTCCTTAACGATCTTCGCAAACTCCAAAGGACCCTTTTGAAGCTCACGTAACAGCCGAGCCATAAGCTCTGACTGGTACTCAGCTCCAGGGATCGGATTGTCGCTCTGCGAAATGACGGTGCTCACCTATTATCCAAGGAATGCTCAGTTATTTGTTTCTGACGAATCACTAATGGAAACCGACTCTCCAGCTCTTCATTCCAAGCCAAGATTGCCGTTTCCTGAAGTTCCAGTGACTTTTTCTGCTCCAGTCCGAGGCGCGCATTTGTCGGAGTGTATTCGGAGATGCGCAGAGGTATTGTGCGAAGAGGGAAATTGGGATGCACTCGCTCCTGTAGGCGGTCAACGAATTCCGAAATCTTACGCCGGATATCCTGGTTATTTGGCGTTGTCAAAGTCACATACCCATAAACATCGAATCCGGTTCTGATCAGACGCTTCATGATTTCGAATTGACCCTCAAAACATTTCGGGTCAGCTTTGGTATTGAATGAAAACGATTCGTCATCAAAACCTTTGAAGCACCCGACCCTCCCATAATTTTGGTACGCAGCAAGCTGCTCAACTTCGTTGCTTTGCAGGAACTGCCAAATATATTCATTGCTGAGATTATCGTCAGTCCAGAGATACACAGAACTTTGAAGGTTTCGACGCGACAGGGCCTGGGCAAACCACAATCCCCATTCAGGCACAAGGTCGGGTTGTCCCCCAGAAAGATCGATCACAGGACAACGATCCGGCTCGGCCAGATACATATCTATTAACTCATCAACTGTCTTGAATTCTGAGAACTTAGGGTTAGCGGAAAGTAAGTCGAAATCGACGAAGCAATACCAGCATCTCCAACTGCAAACAGCGTTCTGAAAAACTTGAGCCCTCAACAGGTCGCTATGCCTTAATCCAAGAAACTTGGCCGCCGGATCCAGCGGAAGCGGATTATCGGGCCACGGCGAGGGCTGTTGTCTACGGAAGTGGTGGATTCTGCCTAAGCCTCCACAGTTTGGTGGCAATGTCAGGTCTTTTACCTGCATGCTGTCAGGGAATCGGGTGATGAGTAATTTCTGACCGGCAAGGTCGATTCCCCTACTTCGCAAAGAGCTGGATAGGCGTTCCGTATCTAGAGTAGATCGTGTCATGAGCCTACATTCTTTCGCGTTCCCTGCTAAATCGCGAGCGCATCCAGGTAAAAAATCCCAAAGCACGCATTATTACAAGAATTGCAGCGAAAATGACGAAAAGCACCGCAACCGACATCTGGTTTGCCTTAAACCAGTCTCGAACTTCGGGCCATGGGATTTTCGTTACGGCGATTATGATCCCGAAAACCGCCGCAAGTAGCAGAACCGCCAACTGGGTAACTTGGTTCTTCCGAAAAAACTCGTCAGCGAACTGCTTCCTAAGCTCACTCCCGACTTTTGAATAATGCTCACCGAGTTGTAACTGAATTTGTATTTCGTATAAGTCATGAAAGGGATTGCTGAAAGCATTCCTCGCGGCTTGAGTTGCGGCTTCTACCATGACACTTTTCGACCGAGCAGGATGACCGACAGCGCCATCTGATACCATTACTGTGTGAAACGCCACCGTGAATACCGCGTCGCCCAGTCTGAAGGTCCATGGCACTGCACCTAAATTAATCAAGCGAATTATGATTGGACCTTGATAGCCCGGATCCACATGTCCCGCATTCAAAGCAAGAACATTCTCCTTCTGCAGCTTGTTTCTCGAATACACTGTCCCCGCCACGTAGAGCGGTAATTTGAGTTCTTCATGGGTTATTACGAACACCATCTGTCCCGGCTTTAACGTGATCAATTCGGCGGAACCTGAATCGTTTTCGGCAAAACTCTTTTGCTGAATGATACTTGTCTTTTCTTCTTTCCAAATTACAACTCCGGCCCTCAGATCATAACTAGCAGGTTCCACTTTTGGATTGCCGCTATCGTCTCGGGCGTGGTTTAGCACGAGCCATCCAGCGTCAATCAGATTGCTGATTTCTCCTTTATCTAATAGAGGCATACTCCTCCAAACCTTAGGGTCAGTGTGAAACGTTCGCTTCAACTTCGAGCGCGGGGCCGACAGCACTTAAGCTCGGTATACGCCGGACAACGTACCGCATTACTAATTGCTTGAGATACTCCATATGTTGGACAGTCACTGCTCCCTTGAGAGGAATATTGTGCCAATAACTCAAGCATCGCCTACAGCAGCAGCCTGTTGCGTGTTGCGCCCAGTTTATGATGGTTCCCTTGAGCATAGGGGTCTGCCATCGGTCCCAAATTGGATTAAATTGCTGCATCCTAGACCTGCGAAGCAGTGCTATCAATGTTTCTTCGAGACCGCCCAACCCATACTCCTGCGCTTCGGATTCGATTCTTGCAGGAACTGGAACGTTGAAGAAGAAATTGCGAATCCATTCTTTATTCAATTGATGGAACGCTCCTTCAATGTTATTGGGGTCTCGAGCATGAAGGCTTTGCCAATCCACCGAGTCAGTCCCACAATCCTGACAAACACCCGCGGCGAATCTCGGGTTCTCTATTGTAGGGTCAAAGCAATGAAGGTCTTTACCACAATCAGATCTGCGGCACCGAATTCCCAAAATCGAGGATTTCTTTCGTGCTCTGCGCTCCACGCCTTCCTTCCCCTCTGTTATTAGGTCGGACACAGACTCGACGTAATCTGGATCTTTTGTCTTTTTTGTCTTTCCAGTCTCAAACAGTTCTGCTTGAGTCACTTCCAAAATTGCATTTGATTGCATTTCACAACTCCCGCGTCTCCAGCGCTTGGGTGAGCAAGCTGCGATCTCCTTCATTCAATACGTCCCACTTTAGATTTCCCACTAGGAAATCTCGAACTTCTTGCCAAGGATCGACTCTAGTGCTCTGGAGTCTAGCCGCCGTACCCCACCAGTCCTGGTCCTCAAGGGATAGCCTGTAAGCCAAATGATTAGCGAGCAAATCAACCCGCACATTGTGCTTCGCGGCAACCTTTTGCACCGCCGACTTCAACCACTCCATACGTTGATTTGAAACTACAGCACATTCCTCTGCTAAGTCATCAGATCTCCCTTGGAAGACCACGTCCGCAGCAAAATCAGCTGCAGTCTCTTCCTCCACCAACTGTACCTCGTCGGAGTAGGGTGGCTCTTCTTCAACAACGCTGTGTTCCGACAGCTCGGGCTTTTGCGCAGCATGCCAAAGTTCGTGAAGTAGATCGATAATCCATCTTGCTTCCCATTGGGTCTGCTGCTTAATAACTATCACGTTTCGCCCTCTGACTCTCCAAGTAGCGCCATGAAACTGACCGCTATCCTTGAGAGGGAGGATCACAATCCCTAGATACCAAGCATACCGAACGATATTAATAAGATTGAGTTCACCGAAGCCCCCCAATATCTGGGCCCTCACGTGGCGCCATGACGAAGGAATGGGCTTTCCAACGAGATTCGGGGTAGCTTGAAGGGATAATAGCGCCAGGTAATGGGCATATACGGTGTAGGCCGATATTCCGGATCTGCGAACTGATGTAGGCATCTTGAAACGCGTCCTCGAAACAACCGCCGAATCGAGATCAAGAGATCCGTTAGATAGAAATCGAGTTGGTTCCCAGCCAAATACGCGTGAGATATTTGCGATGTTATTAAATACTAGGCCTTCTAAGGTCTGGTCTGAACTTCCCCTTTCCAGCTGAGCCCTCAGCCTTGAAGAGATGAGCCTTCGGTTTATGAAATCTTGAGTAAAGCCGACTTCTCGCAGGCGTTGAAATACGTAGTCTGCTGTAACTGGCACCTCAGGAATGAAAAGCTGCTTCTGTAGTTTTACGCCGAGTGCCTGGATGACCTGCTGGATGCGCTGTAAACTTGCTCCTGCGTAATCGGTAGCTTCGTACCGCTGAATCTGTTGTTCTTTTACTTCAACCTTCGTAGCAAGCTGCTTTTGGGTGAGCCCACTAGCTATTCGAGCCTTAATCAGAACGGATGGAAGTTCATCTAAAGATGTTATCTCCATCGACTCATTCCGCTTTTCCTGTAGGCTCTCATACTCACGCACGTCAGTATCTAAGTCAGCTAGTTGCGCTTCGAGTGCCGAGCGCTGCAGTTTCCATTTCAACGAGTCCCGTTCGTCCGCAGCTTCGCTTAACTTCGTTTGCACATCTGCCACGGATTTCCTAAATTTCTCGGCCTGCGTTTTCGTAATTTTGTACTGCCTATCATTCTTAATCATCGTAGTGTCCTCAGGTCGATGGCGACAATTCCTTTTGGATTTCCGGTGTCCTTGTCCTGCTGAAAAAAGTCGACAAATACCTTTCCGCTTAGGCCTTCCTGAAGTTCGGCTGGAAACAACTCTCCCAAAAATTTTGCTTTCTGGGCAGCCCGATGATTCGAAAAGTCGAAGAGCAAAGGCTCTAAGACTTGCAATCTCCTGAGATCGACTGTAGCCACCTCCCAAGCCGCGTCAAAATCTGAAGGCACATCCGCGGCGCTTACAAAGCTGCCATCCAGATAACACGTCTGGCAGCCGCAGGCCGCCAGCACCTTAAGTACGGAAAGCAATCCTCCGAGCAACCGCCTGCGGTGCGCATTCGCTCCGAATCGCTGCTCCACTTCTTGCCATTCGGCTTCGTGGATCCCGGGGGGAAGGTTTCCGTCCTGTTGAAATGAAGGAATCATCGACACAACAATATAGTTGTGTTGGTTACGGGAAGTCAAGGGAAATTATGGGCGCGTCTGTCCGGTAGACTGCCGTCGGTTGGATGTCGAACCAGTTTATCGCGCGATTATGGTCAATTTCTTACTTCATCTTGTGCCTTCGGCGGCAAGTCCTTCACAGCTTTCACTATTTCTTCGATCGTGGACAATCGCGTAATCACAGTCCTTTTAGACTTGACCCGACAATGCTTCATCGTCAGAAATCCGTGCGCGAGGATTTAGGAGTTCTTGAAACTTGCAGATAGTCTCCGAGACTGTTCCAGCGAAGTTGAGTTCTTGGAGGGCGTTCGCGCGGTTGCAACGGAGTTTACCGGGTCACTTCACTTTATCCCGACAACGACTTTGTTACTGACAGCGCCGCGCAGGGCGACGCTTACCTGGACGTCTCCGGCGCCGAGTCCATCTGGTAGCCGGATCGTCACTTGTGTCAGCCAGTCCAGGGCGGGGACCTTTCCCACATGCTCCACGGTCAGCGGGTACGTCTTGTGCGCGGCATCTTCTGCCTGGGCGGTCACAACGGAGAGGTCTTCGCCGGGCATCAGTTCCAGACCAACGGCAAAGAACGTAACGCGCGTGCGCTGATCCAGGCTGAAGTTGTTCAGAGTGGTAAGAGGGAAAGGTTCGCGTAAGAACATCACCGAGTCCAACGCAATCGCTCGATTGGTGTTCTCTTGAGTCAGGAGCGTCGGCGCGAGGGTGTTATTGGGAGTGATCGTAAAGTTTCCCTGCGAGATGTTGAAGAAGATGTTGCCGGCAGCTTCGACTTTGATCCGGGCCGTGGAGGTCTGCGCGTTCGGGACGCTGATTGTCACCGTGCCGTTGTTGGGCGCGTTTGCCGCGAGGACGAACGGAAAACTGATTCCGCCGTCAATCGAGAGCAGCACGCGCACGTTTTGACAACTGACCGGCGCGGCCGACGTATTGGCGACGTTCCATGTGACGGTCTGATTCGAACCGGCTTGCCACGTGGCCGAAGAAGCTGGTTGCGTGACCACGAAGGGACCGCTATACGCCGTCACGTTAACTCGCATCGCGCCGGTGTTCACGCTGCCACCGCCCGCATGGTTGTCGCGCACCGTAACGCGAAAGTTCATGCTGCGAGTTGTCCTTCTGCACGGACTCACTAAGAACGCGCGATCGGCTGGGTAGCAACGATCTGACGCAGATCACGCTCCCGGCCAAACACAGAAGCGCGGCCAGCGTATAACCAATTAGGCGCCGCGAGCGCACGTTGTGAAGGCCCCCCTGGGTTACTTCAATTCCCTTTTTTCTTTCCATCGATTGCTGAGCTTGACGGACCTGGGGAGCAGAAAACTGGAGGAGAGTCCAGTGGTAGCCGTTTGGCCGTTTGAAGGACGTAACGTAACAGAAGGATGTCCAGAAAGCGAGTGCCAATTTTCGGTCTGTCTTATTTCAGATTCGTGTCATCCGCGACTCCAAAAAAATTGACTGGCCGTCTAAATAACATTACCCCTGCACCGCCCCGACGCTCGATCCAAAACCCAATTGCATTTCAGTAGCGTTTGGGCGCTGTCCCAGCAATGCCATGGGCTCAATTGCGCGACCGCTAGCCACAGAGCCGCTTGCGGTAGCAAGCGGTTCTAAACCGCTCGCTATCGCGAGCGGCTCTGCCTTCGAACAAGAATTAGCCGCGGATGAACGCGGATAAAACACGGATCTGAAAAGAAGAAGAACGGGACGGAGTTTGTGTCCAGACTCGAGTCTGATTCTCTTAGTGTCGTCGTAACCTGGTGGTGAATCTGCTCGTTAGCAGACTCATCCTAAGGCGCCAGGACACAAAGCCGGCTTAAGTAAAATGCGAATAGGACGCTACTCAATGTTGCCTGAAAGGAATACAGAACGGGGAGCGGTAGCGACCCGGCTCATCCGAAGAGCTTTACAAGATTGAGGGGGCACTCGGGCCCGGTCGCTATCGCTCCCGGTTCTGAATTTGTGTGCTGCTGCGCCCAGCGACACCCTTTCGAGTTAGCAAATCCAAAGCGCCGTCGCCGCTTCGCTCTGCCGGCGCACTCCAAAGCATATCATCGCGAAATGTGGATGTTCAGTCGCATTTGTAAACGAACGTCCATCATAGACAGGTCATTTTGGGCCTCACTTCCACATCTCCGCCCAAACTTCCTTGACTCTTTCCGACCCCTGCTGGTATACGAGGGCGCGTATTCCTTGCGGCCCTAATCCTCGCTTTACAGTCCGCTGGCCTGTATCTCTGGGCTCGTTTTAACCTTGATAACTCACACCCATTCGGAGGTTCTATGAAAAGATCAAAGAGATTGCTCACGATGTTGGGCATCGCATTCGCGATCGCCTGCCTTCACGTTTCCGCTTTCGGCCAAGCCGGAGAGGGAAACAAACTTGCCAACGTCTCGGCCAATGGGGCGGGCGTTAGATGGGACATCGGCGGTAATGGCGCCGGAGGAACGTTGACCATCGCGGCGCCGGACGGCAGAATTTTCCAAAGCGAATTTAAAGCCGGCGGATCACCCACTTTCAACATTCATGACAAGAAAGGCGAACGCCTGCCCGATGGGACATACAGCTACGAGCTGCGCCTGTCGCCGTCATTATCAGGCCAGGCTAAAGAGGCAGCGAAGGCGGCCCGCGGCAAAGACGACGAGGCGGAAAACGTCCGGGCAGCCCGCAAGCGCGCTACGGCACCTGAGATGGTCGAGTCCGGCGCCTTCACAATTATGAACGGCGCGGTGATCGTCGCCGGAGCAACCGAGGAACAGAGGGCAAGACCAACTGGCGCAGCAAGCACCAAAGCACCTTCTTCCCTGTCCCTCGCCGCTCCGCGCGTCAATGCGTTCGCGAAGTACCGGCTGCACCATTCACTCTTCATCCCGCGGCCCGACGACGTAATTGCTGACGATCTAATCGTGCAGGGCAGTGCCTGCGTCGGCCTCGATTGTGTCAACGGCGAAGTCTTCGGCTTTGACACCATCAGAGTGAAGGAGAACAACACCCGCATCCAATTCGACGATACCAGCGCCGCGGGCTTCCCGCTCAATAACTGGCAAATCAGGGCAAACAGCTCAGCCGCTGGCGGCCAGAGTTTTCTGGGTTTTCTGGATCAGGGTGCGACCGGCAATTCCGAAACCGGCACAATCGTGTTCGAAGTCGACGCCGGCGCGCCGGCAAACTCACTGAGAGTCAGCAGCACCGGCAACGTTTGATTAGGAACCGGTACGCCGGTATTGGATCTGCATATCACTACTAGTGACACGCCGGCCCACCGATTGGAACAGACCAACGCCGGTGGCTTCACGGCGCAGACCTGGGACATCGCGGGTAATGAAGCAAACTTTTTCGTTCGTGACGTCACCAGCGGATCCCGCCTGCCGTTTCGCATCCGGCCCGGCGCGCCCACCAGCTCGATCGATATTTCAGCTGCGGGGAATGTCGGCCTTAACAACTCGAGTCCACTCGGTATTCTGCATTCAAAAGGCACCTTGATCGCGTTTGACGATTCGGCCGGCGGCATCTCCGGCGGGTTCTACGCAAACGCGCTGGGCGCGAACCCTTTTTCCATGTGGTCAGGGGCCGGGGACATGCGGTTTGGCACCGGGGTCACCGATCGAGTAGTAGGAACTGGATTCGCTGAACGGATGAGAATCCTCAACGCGAATGGTCGGGTCGGCATCGGTACGGCAACCCCGGATCAACTGCTATCGGTAAACGGGGACGCCAGCAAAATCGGCGGCGGCTCGTGGCAGGTTTTTTCGGACGAGCGACTGAAGAGAATTAAAGGCAACTTCAACAGCGGGCTGAAAGCCGTAATGCAGTTGCAGCCTATCCGTTATGAATACCTGCGAAACAACGCGGTGGGCATTAACTCAGAGCGAGAGTATGTCGGGTTGGGCGCACAGTCAGTGCAGAAGGTCGTTCCGGAAGCCGTAACGGCCAACGATAACGGCTACCTGATGATCAATAATGACCCGATCATTTGGACCATGCTGAATGCCATCAAAGAGCAACAGCAGCAAATAGAAGAGCTGAAGGCGCAGATTCAACAACTGCGCGCGGCGCAGAAGAAATAACCGCCTCGCCAATTAACGACGCCGGCCACGGGCGCGCCCGGGCTCACTGTAAGATCGGATGTGAGCCACCGCGGCTGTGGTCGGCGGTTCGTTCATAGAGACCACGGTTGTTGTAGTAGAGCACGATGTGCTCGCCTTCGTAACGGACGACGTTTGCGATGCGGCCGAAGTCGCGATCGTGTTCGGCGATGACAAAGGCGCAAGGGTTGTACGCCAACACCATGCCGGCCGCATAAACGAAACCGCCCTGGTCGTAAATCGATCCCGCATACTGGTTCGCGCCGACCGCTATGTCCGGTGAATACTGGCCGGCACTGTTCTTCACTCGGTCAGCGCGTCCGATGAACACGGTGTAGTCGCTGTAACGCAAACGCGCGCGATAGCCGTGACGCGCCGCCACCGCAAACAGATCGCTGAACCCTTGATCAATAGCGTTGAGAACTTCCGCACGCGGCTGCATACGCGCGACTACGGTGACGCCTCGCGGCGTCGAAGTCATAAACTGGAAATTATCCCCCGTCACTTGCCGCGCCCGGGCAAGCAGCGCCGCCGGAATGGATCGCCCTTGCGCCGCGCCGGCATAGGCCTGACGAATGTTAGTCTGACTGAATATCGCATTCGTCTGACCGGCCATCGCTGAAATCAGTATGAGAAGAATTGCTCGCATCGCTACACCCCTGGTATTCATGTCCTCCCCCCTAAAACGATGAAACCCGAGAACGCCAGGTCCGCGGGTTTCGTCTTCTACCATTCACAGGCCGCCGGGCAGTAACAGGCCGTGGGGCCTTCAGGGCTTTCGGTCGCCCCGGTTCCCCCGGTTGCTGTTGCTGCTACCACCGTTTGGCTGCTTGTCCTTCACGACCACCTTGTTGTCCGGGTCTTTCGGTGGACGCTTCGGCTCCTCTTTTTTCTGCGCGAAGGCGCCGGCTGAGATGATTCCCACCATCATTATCGCCGCCAACATTCGCTTTAGTTCTTTCATAAGTTCCTGCCTCCTAGCGTATTTGTCAGCGCTCAGGAGGGAGATGAGAGACGCGCCACCCGGGTTTTTGCAATAGCAATGCCAGAGCCAACTCTAACACTTGTCAGACGAAAGTACTGCATTTCCGGTTGCCAGTAGCGCCCTGGAAGTTTCCCCTCATACTCTTTCGGACAATCTGACACGGTATCGTGCACGAAGCCCGTGCGAAACAGCAGTCTGTCTGGCGCCAGTTTAGCGGCGCACCGTAAGGCTTGTGCTGCCAACATTTCCGCTGGAATCAAAGGCCCGCAGGGCAATCGCGTGCTCGCCGTTGCCGGTCACCGCCAAGTCCAGCACGTAGCGTTCCCGCGAGCTGTCGGCGATGCCGTCTTCGGGAAACACTCCATGCCACGCGCCGCCATCGATGCTGACTTCTGCTCGCCTGATGCGGCTGGTTATGTCCTCCGCATCCAGGGTCGCGCGCACGCGGTCACCGGTCACTACCGGCTGTCCGATTGCTCGGATAGCTGGTGGAGTGGTGTCGATTTCGATCGGCTCGCTGATTCGTTCACCAGTCAGCGCCTGGCCCTCTGGATTGTCAGGCGCGTCAGTGGCGACTATGCGAAAGACATAACGACCATCCGCGAGGCTGGCGCCATCGACCGTATAAAAACTTTCTCGCAGTTTCTCTTTCAACAGGCGAAATGTGTTTTCGTTGAGGGCGCGATAATAGACCGCATACTCCAGCGTGTCGCCGTTGCGATCTTCCGCCTGCCATTGCAACGAACGCGCGCCGCGCTGGTACAAACGCCGCGGCGGCATCTGCGCCACCACGCCAAACAACGTCGGATCGAGTCCCGAAGATTCTATGTTCGGATCTGGCGGCACCTGAATGCCGGGTTGCAAACCGACACCGGGCGGCAGCGTTGTGATGGCCAGCACTTCGGGCGCCACGTTGCGCGGCAGGTACGCCAAACTGACGTCGTCTAATCGCGGTTCGGCGCCGGCCGCGGCGCGAAAGTTTGCGCGCCACTGAATGAAGCGAGCTTTGGGACTGACTACTTGCGATCCATTTGCATCGCGATAAGCGGCGCTCCAATCACTCCAGGTCGCATCGGGCCTTTCGCTATTGCCGGAACGAGTCTGTAATTCAATCGGCCCGCGCCCGCGCCACCAGATTCGCCCCCACGTCGCCACCAGACGCGCATCACGCACCGGCGATTCGTAACTACCATCGGTGACAATCTCTCGACCAAAACGGAAGAGCTTGCCCTGATTACTGGAAGCGGCGTAAACATCCGCGCCGCGCACGACGAAGGAGGAAATCTGACCTTCGCTGGATTGCAATAGAAGTGTGTCGCGGCCGTCGTCGGTAACGTGATAGATGCGACCTTTGTCGGACGTGCCAATCAGAACGCCACCCTGCGGGGCAGCCACCACCGCAAACGCGGTAACTAAGGTCGAACTCCAGAGAACGTCCGTGCCACCATCTGGTTGAATGCGAAACACGACACTGCGCGCACTCGACAAATCGTTGCGGCTGCGCGCCGGTGTTTGCGGCTGACCCGGCGTCTGGGCCGCCGTTTCGTCGGCGCCCGTCAACCCAACAGTTACGGTAGTGGCCTGTGCCTCAGTGGTTGACGTCGCGGAGGTTGCTGGCGTGCGCGTGGTCGAAGCCCCTTCGCTTAAAGCGAGCGCGTAAATCGAACCGTCGGCCGCCGGCGCCAACGCATGAACTTCGCGCAATGACGCGTCGAATAGCGCAAAGGCCTTTCCCTCCGGTGAGATCCGCAAGACCAATCCGCCCGGATCGGTGCCGGCCAGTAAGTCGCCTTGCTTGCTTACGACTAAAGAGATGACGTGTGTTTGATTCGTACTGATCAGTAGCGAGTTCTCTGCATTGGCTCCCGCCGCCCGCACGCGATAAAGCTTGCCATTATCGCCGGTGCCAATCGCCAGCGCACCGTCGGGCATGACCGCCAGCGACCAGATGTATTTGTCGGGCGGGTCGAAATAGACGTCACCGCGCCCGTCGGGGGTGATGCGATAAACCTTTCCGTCCGGAGAGGTGCCGGCGAACAACGCGCCATCGCGCCCTACGGCCAACGCGGTGATGTCGAGTTCGGTTGAATCAAAAAACAACGTGCCGCGTCCGTCAGGGGCTACGCGATAAATTCTTCCATCGTGTCCGGTGCCCAGGTAAACGTTGCCCGCGGTGTCGCCGGCGCTTGACCAGACGTAGGCCTGGTCCGTGTTGAAGACATTCGCAAATCGAGGCGCCAGCATCAGCGCGCCGGCATCCGTCACGGAAACGCCGCGCGCTTCCCCTTTCAATAACTCTGTGCGCGAGCTGATTTCCCACACGACCGGTTCCGCGGCTGTGACGGAGCTGGCGATTGTCAGCAAGCAGACAAGGGTTAACAGAACGAAGTTTAGGTTTCTCGACATTGTGATCTAGTTTCCTATGTACCTGGCGTAAAGAGTGCGAGCGGTCGCCACATCGGTGGTGCCGCGAATGATTGAACGCGCGTCCTGGAATACAGTTAACTCATAACCGTCGGCCTTGAAACGCAAGAGATAGTCGTTGGCTTTTACTTCGCCTGAGCCGCGCAAACGCTCGCTCAACGCAGCGAGATCCACGCGCGTCGCCTGTGCCGGAGAAATCTGCACTGCGTCGCGGCCGCAAAGCACGGCGGAGAACTCCGAGGCTTCGGCCTCCAGGGTATCGAACCGCTGCAAAGCGCAAGTGGGACAATCCGGTAAAGGCCCGGCCAGCGAAATTCGCCGCCATTCATTTCGCCACACGTCGAATTGCATCAGCGAGTCATGCAGCGCCTCGGTTTGATTCGTCAGCAGCTTAAGCGCTTCACTAACCTGCACTGCCGCCACCACGCTGATGATTGGCATGATGACGCCGGCGGTATCGCAGGTCGGCGCACTTGCTGCCGGCGGCGCTTCTTCAAATACGCATCGCAGACACGGCGTCGAATGCGGGCGAACCGTCATGGTCACGCCATAGGAACCGACGGCCGCTCCATAGATCCAATTCTGCTCGTGCTTCACACACGCATCGTTGATCAAATAGCGCGTGGCAAAATTGTCGGTCCCGTCCAGCACTACATCGCAATCCGCAATCAGCCGCTCGATATTACTGTGGTTAACATCGATTATTTCCGGCTCAGTAACTATCTCAGAATTGATTTCGGCGATGTGATTTGCACCAGCGATGACTTTCGGTAGCCGTTCACTCGCGTCAGCTTCGGTGAACATTGTTTGCCGTTGGAGATTCGAAGCCTCGACAAAGTCGCGATCGATGAGACGCAGCCGCCCGACACCGGCGCGCGCCAACGCTTCAGCCTGCGCGGAGCCGAGCGCGCCGCAACCAATAATGGCGGCGCGGGCTTGCGATAAGAGTTGCTGGCCCTGCTTACCGATGCCGGAAAACAGAATCTGGCGGCTGTATCGATCGCTAGTCAAAGGTTTATCCAGGTAAACGAGTCATCGCTGAATTAAGTAAGTCCTCGCGGAAAAGCATCGCGGAAAAACTTGAGTCAGGAAGGCGGGCTTGCCCCCGCTCTTCAGCTCTGTTCAAGGGCCCGCCTCGCCGCATCGCGCATCGCCTCTACTGGCGCAGTCGCTGGGATCCATAAATTAAACTGAGCTGCGCCCTGCTCAACCAACATTTCCAGCCCGCCAATTCGATCGCAGCCGGCCTGCTTTGCCTCTTTCATAAAACGCGTCTCCAAGGGATTGTAAACGAGATCGAAGACCAGCCGCACGCCGCGGAGCTGTTCAGCGTGTGCGACGGTCTCGTTCTCGAGTCTACCTCTGGTACCGAGCGGCGTGGCATTGATAACAATTTCATAATCCGCGAACGAAGCAGCGCTCAACGGCTTGCATTCAATATTGAATTCGTCACTGAACTCATCTCTGAGCTCGTCCGCCAGTGATTTCGCGTTGGCAACAGAGCGCGCAAATACGCTGACCCGCGCTCCGGCCTTTAAGAGAGTCCAAGCCGCTGTGCGGGCGGCGCCTCCCGCGCCAATGATTGCGCATCGCGTGTTCACAAGCGAAACAAGAGTGCGTTGCAATGGCCCGCGGATCCCCACCCAATCTGTGTTGAACCCTCGCAACTCGCCGTCTTCGACGATAATCGTATTAACTGCGCCGATACTCTGCGCGTCGCGGGCACAGATCCAATCCAGATGATCGAGCACTTTGATTTTGTGCGGGGCGGTTACGCTTAAGCCGCGCCAGTTCAAATCGATTTCCCGTGAGCTCGGTTTGACCATGCGCCGCAGAAACGCGCCGGCATCCTTTACCTGAAGCGGCAGGTAAACTGCATCCACATCCTGATGGGCAAAAGCGGCGTTGTGCATGTGAGGCGAAACGGAATGACTAACCGGGTCTCCGATCAGCGCGAAGATCTGAGTTTCCGGATTGATGTGTCGAACACGATACAGCTCGACCAAATCCTTGCAAGTGATTTGACCCGGCGCGGTCGAACGATCTGACTCAACCGCTGCGTAGGTTAGAAACGCACCTCGCGACGGGCCAAGGATGCGTGTGATCACCCCAGCCTCACCCATCGCGATGGGAATTATCTCCCGGCCGTTTTGCTTCGCACCGTCGAGTATCCGGAACATAGGAATGGCATCAGTGGCATCCTCTGCCGTTACGGCAATTTTCAGAATACCTGCCGGAGTCTCAGCGAGCTGACGATAGACCTGGTCAACGTCAGCCGGCATCCCGTCAAAGTCATGAACCGAACAGATGACTCTTTGCCAATCAACCGCGGCGCGAAAACCCTGTTCCGACTGAAGTTCTCTGACTAAATCGTATTCGATGTCGACCAGCGTTTGGTTGTTCGACATTAGCGCCGCAATTGCCGATCGCCAAAACTCAAGCCTCACGCTTCTTGGAATTTCCTGCCGCCCGCCTTCATCCACAGCCCGGAGCGTGATGATCAAGGGTTTTGAGCTGGAATGAATAGCCCGTAGGCAAAGGCCCTGCAGTTCGGAAATGGAAATGTCCTCAATACAATCAAGCCGCACCTCCACCAGATCTGCATCGTCGGCGGCGCGCGCAATGGCCCTGGCGACACCTTCAATTCGCGGTTCGCAGACCACTGCACAAATTCTGGTTGGGTTATTAGTCATGGAAAACTGCGAGGTGAGAAACTGCTGTAGCGCAAATTTTGGTTGGCGATGAATGGGGAGTCTTCAGCAGCGCGCGGTCGCAAACTGAAGTTTGCGCCGGGGTTATGTCTCCCCCTCTCCGCAAGCGGAGAGGGGGATGGGGGGAGAGGTGACCAGCGCGCAACCCCACCCCTAACCCCTCCCCGTTTACGGGGAGGGGAAAGATACGCAAATGCAGCGCTACAAAAAGATACAAACAATTTCACCCGGCGAACAGTTCGTGCGACAAGTACCGTTCACCAAAATCACAGATGATGCTGACGACTCGCTTTCCTGGTCCCAGCTCGCGTCCTAAATTTACTGCGGCGGAAGTTATCGCGCCTGAGGAAATTCCGCAGAAGATTCCCTCCTCCCGGGCCAGGCGGCGTGACATCGCCAACGCATCGTCATACGCAACGCAGACGACCTGATCCACGACCGCCGAATTGTAATTGCCCGGCACAAAACCCGCTCCGATTCCTTGAATCTTATTCAGGCCGGGCTCGCCCCCGGAGATCACCGGCGACGCTTCCGGTTCGACCGCGACGACTCGCACGTTCTCTCCCAGTCTCTCTTTCAGCACCTGGCCCACGCCCGCAATCGTGCCGCCCGTTCCCACGCCGGAAACAAAAGCATCGATTCGCCCGCCGGTGTCTTCCCATATTTCTTCGGCCGTCGTTTGCCGGTGAATGTCGGGATTCGCGGGATTATCGAACTGACTTGGGATCCAACTGTTGGGTGTGATCGCGGCCAGCTCATTCGCTTTCTGAATCGCCCGCTTCATGCCGCCTTCATCGGGTGTCAATACAACTTCAGCACCCAACGCGGTCAACACGCGGCGGCGTTCGACGGTCACCGTGTCCGGCAAAGTGACGATGAGCCGGTACCCTTTCACCGCAGCGGCGAAGGCTAATCCGATGCCCGTGTTGCCTGACGTCGGTTCGATGATCACAGTTTCGCCGGGTTTGATTTGGCCCGCCCGCTCGGCAGCATCAATCATCGCAGCGCCAATCCGATCCTTGACCGAATCCATTGGGTTCTGCGATTCCAGTTTGACTAACATCTCAGCAGATTGCGCCGAGGGAATTCGGTTCAGGCGCACGAGCGGCGTGTAACCGATCAGCTCGAGCATGTTGTTTGCAATCTTTGGGCGTTGGGGCATAGTGCGGCAGATTCAGAAGTGATTAAGCGATTGAAGAATTCGAGTGACTATACCGCCCTGTATGATCGCGCGCAAGCAGAAGAAATCAGCCGCGGATAAACACGGATCAGAAGAAAAGAATGCCAATTTCGCTCTTTCAGATCCGTCTTATCGGCGTTAATCTGCGGCTAATTCTGGTCCGAATCGAGATGTCGGGTGGGAGCTTCAGCGCCGAGATGACGCGTAGTGCCTTCAGTGATACTGGGCGGCGCCGGCACGAGTTCTGCCGTCGGGCGCGGCGGCAACGAAGTAGCGTTTTGCGGCGGCGATGAAATTGCTGACAGGGAAGCTGGAGCCGGAGGCAACGTCTTGCTCTGCTTCGCCTGCACGATTTCCCCGATGCCTTTCCCCAAAAAGATAAAGGCCGGAATCAGCATGAAGAACCACCACGTGCCGGCGCCCATATCGCCGCCAAACAGCGCGAGTGCCAGAGAGATCGCGAGAAAGCCTAATCCCATAAAGGCGTGAGCGATCCCGTCACCCACGTTCGGCGGCCGACTGTTTCGCCTGCGGCGCCGGGATTCAATGCGCGACTCAAGATGCTGCAACGGCTCCTCTGTCATTTGGCCGGTCAACGCTTGCGACACGAGGCTGATGTTTGCGCCACAAGAACGGCAAAAGCTCGCGCCCTCCAGGTTTTGCGTCGCGCACTTCGGACAAAACATTTCTGTTGTCTCCTACTCTTTGGCGTGCGGCGGCAGAGGTAGCGCCGACGCCGCTGGTTTTGCGGCACGATTGAGCCTATCCGGACTGCCGCGCTTTCCTCTGTCGCAGCGCTTCATAAAGCACGATTCCTGCGGCCACGGAAACATTGAGCGATGCGATCCGGCCGCGAATCGGTATCGAGACCAACGCATCACAACGTTCGCGCACAAGCCGATGCAGGCCGGCTCCTTCGCCGCCAAAAAAAACTGCTGTCGGAGTCTTCCAGTCCCACGCAGTGTACTCCATTCCGGCCTCCGCCGATGTGCCTACAGTCCAAACGCCGCGCTCTTTTAGCTCTTCGATCAGCCGGTTCAGATTCGCCACGCGCGCCACCGGCAAGTGCTCCAACGCGCCCGCCGCTGCTTTGGCAACTGTTTCGGTTAGCCCGACGGCGCGGCGCTCAGGGATGAACACTCCATGCACGCCCGCGCATTCGGCGGTGCGCAGGATGGCGCCGAAGTTTCTCGGATCTTCCACTCCGTCGAGCACAACTACCAGCGGCGTCTCACCATCGGCTGATAATGACGCGATGCGATCCATCAACTCAGAACCTTCGGCGTAACGCGCCGCCGAAACCGTCGCCATGACGCCCTGATGATTCGCGTTTGCTGTGGCCCGATCGAGCGCGGCGCGCGGAGCCTGGCGCACGGCGATCCCTTTCGCTCGCGCGAGGGCAAGCAACTCATTCAGGCGATGATGACGAACTCCGTCAGCCACCGTTACCGCTTCTACTTTGCGGCGGCCGGCGCGCAAGGCTTCCAGTACCGGCGTCACGCCGTAGACTACAACTGCCGCGACCGATGTTCGATCGCCGGACGGTTCGTTGCCCCGTCGCGCGTCCCCAGCCGAACGAGAGTTTGGTGCGCCCGGCCGTTTGGATTCTCTCGCCATGGTTATTGCAGACCCTGCAATTGAAGGTAATGCCGCAGACGCGAGTAGCGCGTGAATTGGGCTTCGTTGTTGGTCGTCGTTACGGCCTGCACGTTGAACTTGCCCGGACGCATGCGTCGCCAACCGCCCCCACTCGTTTGTTGGACCATCGGCCATACGGCGGTTAACAATTTGCGCAGTTGTGGATAAGAGTCATCGAAAGTCGCGGCCGGCGCTCGTTCGCGCAAGGTTTGCACCAGCGTGACAAAATTTTCGGCGGCAAGCAATTTCTTCTTTTCACCGAGGCACGAAAAGTCAAAACTCCTTGACGCAATTCTCCATCCCTCGTCCGCCGTTTGGCTGTAGATGTCGACGAGCGGTTCGTCTTCGGTGAACTCGCTGGAATCGACTAGTTCCCGTTCGCCGCCACGAAACTTGTTCTCCACCACCGCCACGCGGTTGACCAACAAACGTCCCGTCACAATTAAAGAAATCTCGTCACAGCTAATGCTCGGCGGCGCATCGGCAACAGCTTCGCGGCCGTGCAGTGAAGTCTCACGCAATTCCAGCGCGTGAATCCTTTTTGGCGGCACGGTCTCAACTTTCAAATCTGCGTCCGCCACAATCACGGTCTTGATGCCAAGCGCCTGCAGCCGATCAGATATCACTGAAGACTCGACTAAGGTCGTAGCGCGCGCCAGTGGTAACGCATCGCCTCTTTCCAGAATTAGCCGCAGTACTTCAGGCTCCAGCCGCAACCAGGAGGCGATCTCCTGGAGTGACTGCTCGGGCAATTCGTTCCCCACACCGCTGACGAGAACGTTATTGAAGCCTTGCTCCCATTCCTCGAGCGGCCGCAGCGAGGGTTTCCTTAGATCTGTTTCACCGGCGGCTACGGGAAGGACCACCATACAGTAGATGCAGGTGGTGCGGGTCGGAGGGTTCGCCCGCAGACACGCATCGCAGGTGACCATCTCCGCCGGCTTGAAACCGCGGGGCTCATCGGCCGTGGGGAGATCTTCCAAATTGGGAATGAATTCGTTGTCGTGGGACAACCGGCGCGCTCCTTTTTGCGGCGATTATATGTAGGGGTGCCCTCTATGACCACCCCCTCGTTTCATGGACCCGATTCCCAACCCAAACATGGGGCGGCCACGGAGGGCCCCCCTTCCAAAATGTCCTCACTTGACTACGCCAGATCGCGACGGCATTCTATCCGACAGATATTTTCACTTTTAGCGGAGCAACTTTTAGCATGAACCATTTTGATCCGACGAATAATATTTCGTGGCAGTTTGGTAACCGTGGCCGAGTAGCAGTTTTCATTGATGGCAACAACTTATTTCACGCAGCCCGATTTCACAACATCGACATTGACTACAATAAGCTCCTGCGAGTCCTGCTGGGAGACGGCCGACTTCTACGCGCTTTCTTTTATACCGGGGTCGATGTCGGCGCGGAACGACAACAGGGATTTCTACTCTGGATGCGTCGCAACGGTTTTCGCGTCGTGCAGAAGGAACTGAAAACCTTTTATGACGGCACGCGCAAAGCGAATCTCGACGTCGAGATCGCAGTTGACATGCTTTCTCTGGCCGGACGTTATGACACCGCGGTGCTGGTTTCCGGAGATGAAGACTTCGTTTACGCGGTCAACGCTGTGGCCTACAAAGGTTGCCGCGTGGAGATCGCAGGCTTCCGCTCGAACACGGCGCCGAAGCTAATTGACGTCGCCGATTATTTCATCGACCTCGGCGAGATCGCCGAGAAAGTGCGCAAGGACGTCAATCATGGAGTCCACGAGCGAGACCTGCATCTGCCATCCACCCCGGTTGCTTTCATGGAAACTGTGACGACGCAAGATGACGACGGATACCACTCGACGGTAACCTCGCTGATGGAAGTCACTCTCGAAGAAGAAGAGCAGTTTGCCCGCGCCGCGGAGTTTATCCGGATCACGGACGACCAGTAATGTGCTGAGACTTTCAGCAACCGCTATGAAGATTTTCAGCGTCGAAGAAGCGAACTCCCTCTTGCCGGAAGTTCGCCCTATCGTAAAGGCAATACAGCAGGCGCATGCCGGCTTGCAGCGATTCGAGTCATCCGTGAAAGAGGCGGCGGCGGGCGCCGAAAACGGCGGCGGCGGCATGATCGGTGGCTCGCGTTATGCCGAACTGCTGACAAACTTGTCGTTGCGGGTGAATGAACTGGAAAAGATGGGCGTGCAATTGAAGGATTACGCCCGCGGGCTAATCGATTTCCCTTCCCTGCGAGATGGTCGAGTCGTCCTGCTCTGTTGGCAACTGGGCGAAGGCGACAGCTTGGAATGGTGGCACGACGTCGAGGCTGGCTTCGCGGGCCGGCAACCTCTCTAACTTCCCCTCCCTAACCCAGGAGCGGAGAAAACTTAAGTTATAGGACACCACGCTGCAGCCCTTCCTTCAGGACTCCAACCTCAAGCGCTGGTATATTTTCTGATTGACGACTTAAAGTAACGTCTGATAGTATCCGCCTCGAATTGCGCAGCGGCTTGGGTTAGCGACGCGGCCCATCCCCCTACTTTTTACCGACGGAGGCCCTTTGCCAATGCAATGTAACTCCTGCGGGGCAAGCGACCCGAGAGAATCTGAGAATTGCCCCGAATGCCAGTCGGCCTCCGCCTCCAGTTCCACTCCGAAATCGACTAGTACCGCCAAACCGAAGAAAACGCGCCCGCGGGGTTCAGGGCAGCGGCCTGTTCCATCGACGCTGATTGAATTCCCTGGCGGTGGCCGCGTGCCGCAGTGGCGCAAGGAATTGAGTGAGCGCGTGCGCGAAGTCCAAAAACGACGCGCATTGGAAGCGGCCACGGAAGCCCGGGTTATCGATACGATAAACAAAGAAGCCACGCGTCCGCCTGAACCGGCGCCGCTTGGCTTGGTTCGTCCCGCTGCCGCACCCGCCATCAATCCATTAGTAATGAAAGCGTTGTTGCGAATTGAACGGGCTCATAGAGTCCCGGCCCAGGCACTCCCGAGCTACAGTCGCGGCGGAACCGCTCTCGCGCGTCAGCCGGAAGTGGCGGTGCCTGAGATCGAGACCCTGACAAGCATCGAACCGCAGGAGCTAGCGACCGACATTCCCCCCGAACCGATCTCGGTGCCGCCGTCGGAAACAACCACGAAAGAACATAGCCTGACGATTGTGCCGGCGCTCGAACGCAGCGAAATAGAAAATGAAGCGGCGCAAGCGAAACAAAAGACAGTGCGCGTCATTACCAATCGAGTTGAGGAAGAGGCGCTGTCCTATCTTGAGAATTTGCAGACGACGCATGCGGAGTTTGGTACCACACGAGACGACCGCGCGGGCCTTCCTTCCCGCGTGATGGCGGCAATCGTTGATTTGATTATGATCGCGCTTACGGCTGGTCCGTTTGGCGCCGGCATTGAACTCTGGGGCGGCAACTGGAATACCTGGCGAGTGCGGGGATTGATGGCAGGGATCACTCTCGTCGTTGGCTTCATGTATTTGACGTTTACGACCGCACTGGCGGGGCGGACTCTGGGTATGCGACTTTTCGGAATCAGAGCAGTCGATGTCCGTACCGGTCTGATGCCCAGTGGTTCGCAATCGGCACGGCGAGCGTTCGGCTACCTCCTTTCATTGGCGACTGCCGGAATCGGAATTTTCTACGGACTGATAGATGGCGAACGTCGCACCGCTCACGATCATTTTTCGGGAACGATCGTGGTCCACGATCACAACCTTTGTCAGGACTAACGAGATTTACAGCACTAAGCCGCTCGCTTTTTCCTCCTTCCATATTTCCCTTGCAGCCTACGCAATAGCGGGACAGGAGCCCGACAATGCGGGAGGGCTCCAACATGAATCGAGCTCAAGACACGGCAGCCGGCGGAGCCAGGTCGATCGTTTTCCTGGTGAATAGAGTCCTGGCTAAACGAAGCCCATAACTGTCGGGCTACTGCCTCGATCGCGTTAGTGATGGACGATCAGACACTCAAAGAAATCGTTGCTGAGATCGCACCCTTGCTCGAAGGCCGGACCATGGGGAAGATTTTTCAGTTGGCCCCGCTGACGCTCGCCATAGACTTCCGCACTCGCGATAAGAAATACCTGCTAATTTCGGCTGAGCCCAATCAACCTCGCCTGCACATGACTGCCAGCCGAGTATCCGAATTGGAAAAGCGCGCGCAGCCCTTGTCCCATTTTGCTCAGGCGCTAAAAAGCGAACTCGCCCACAGTCAGTTGCAATCGGTTGAAAAGGAAGAGAATGACCGCATCGTCCGGTTCGCCTTCATGGGCCAGGATGAATTGGGCCGACCGACCGCGCGAACTCTGATCGCTCAGTTAACCGGACGCGCGGCCAACCTTTTTCTGATCGATGAGCACGGGAGAATTGTTCGCGCGCTCCGCCCAGGCCGCGGCGCCGGCCAATCTATGGCTGAGATCTACGAAGCACCACTGCCGCCGGCTGGCTCGGCTCGAAAAACAAGATCGATAGAGAAAGGATCCTTCGACACAATTTCCGAAGCAGCGGACGCGCATTATCGCGATCTGGATGCTTCAACTGCCGCCGGCGCGACTGCGGCCACAGCGCGCGCTAAATTACGCAAACAGATTTCGCAGCAACAGAAGCTCCTCAGCAAACTTAAACGCGACCTCGCCGCGCAGGCCGACGCCGAAGATCACAAGCGAATCGGTGACTTATTGCTGGCGAACATTGCCAACGCCAGGCGTCATGGCGACTCGGTCGCAGTGATCGATTACTTCGCTGAAGGCGCGCCGGTCATCGAGATTCCCATCGAGCAGAACTCCAGCCTGCAGGAAGAAGCTGCGCGCCGTTTCGCCCGCTTTGCTAAGGCAAAACGAGCGCGCGGCGAGATCACCAAACGGATTCACGCTGTGGAAGGCGAGCTGGAAAAACTGGAAATACAGCAGGCAACGCTCGAACAAATTATCGCCGCCGGTGATCAGTTGGCATTGGCGGAGTTTGCCGGCGGGCCCTCGACAACGGCTGCACCCGGGGCGGCGACCCGATTGCGACGCGGTAAACCGGAACCAAAGATCCCGGGCGTCCGCCGGTATTTATCGTCTGATGGTTACGAGATTCTCGTCGGTCGCGGCGCGCGTGATAACGACCACCTCACCTTCAAAGTAGCCAAGCCTTCAGATCTCTGGCTGCACGCCGCTGACTATCCCGGCTCGCACGTGGTAGTCCGCAATCCGACACGCAAAGAAATCCCACATCGCACACTACTGGAAGCCGCGCAGCTCACCGCATATTTTTCCCACGCGCGCAAAGACACCAAGGTCACGGTTCACTACACCGCGCGCAAGTTTCTCTCTAAGCCAAAAGGCGCTGCGCCGGGTTTGGTGCGTATGTCCTCTTTCAAGTCCATCACCGTTGAACCAGTCGAAGCGGGTCAGCGAATTCAGTTTGAGGATTCAAAACCTCGCAATTGACTCAGGTGGGGATTTGACGTACAAGCTTGTTTGCTCACTCTCTTAGCGCCCGCGTTTTGGATCGTTCGCGCCCGGACGCTTTTGTCTTCCAACGAAGCTTCGCGTCAAACGCTAAAGACCATGTCCTCCAACGAATCGAACCTAACGCCTACTCCGCCAGACCCTGCCGCGGTGCTGAGACAAAACCAGTACCAAATGCGCGTGCGGAACATCGCGGAAATGGTGGCGCGACGAGAATGCATTCTGTTTCTCGGATCGGCGATTCATGCCCCAGCACCGGCCGGCTCGAAATATGACTATCCGCTTTCCAAGTGTCCGCCCATTGGTGCTCAGTTGTCGGAACAGTTGGCGAAGGAATGTGGTTATCCCGACCAGGACAGATGGAACCTGCAGCGTGTTTCCTGGTATTACGAATGGCAATCAGGTTTTCGCTCTGAGTTAGTCCGGGAGGTGAAGGAGGCGGTGCACAAGGATCGTGAGCCTTCGCCGATTCTGCGTGGGCTGGCGAGTCTGGGCTTTCCGATTGTCATCACCACGAATTATGACCAGCTCTATGAACATGCGCTGAAGCAGGTGACGCAGCAAACGGAAAACGCAAGTTCCGGAAGCGGCAGCGCTCCAGCCTCAGGCGAGTTTGATAAATGCGTCTATTCGCCAAAAAGCACGGTGCGAACAAAGGACTGCGAACAGGAGCCATCGACCGCGCGTCCATACTTGCTGAAGATTCACGGCGACTTGGATCACCCGGAATCAATCGTCATCACTGACGAGGACTACATCCAGTTCGTGCTTCGTATGGGCGACAAGCACCCATACCACCCGGTGGGCAAAAACGTGCTGACACATCTTATAAAATGGCCCACGCTGTTTATCGGCTACCGGCTCAGCGACTACAACCTGCGCCTGCTCTTCAAGACGCTGCGCTGGAAAATGGACCGTGCCAACATTCCCGCTTCCTACGCAGTTGATATGAGACCTGACGTGCTGATTCGCGCCTCAATGGAGAACCAGCAAATCGTAAGCTTCATCGAGCGCAACCTGTGGGACTTCGTACCGGATCTCTACCGCGGCGTCACCGGACAGGAGATGCCGCCATGAGTACGATTACACCGCCACTGCCTGATGCACCCTATCGCGGCATCGAGCCTTTCCGTTTCACGGACCAGCAGATCTTCGCCGCGCGCAAGGAAGAGACGTGGGCGTTACTATCAAACGTAACGCTTTATCGCGCCGTCCTTTTGTACGGCGCTTCCGGGACCGGAAAATCGTCGCTCATTAATGCCGGCTTCCTGCCGGAAGCACTCAAGGAAAACTACGTTCCCGATCGCATTCGGGTGCAGCCGTTCGGCGGCCGTGAAATCAAAGTTGAGCGCATCCGGACCTCCAGTGGCGAAGGCGGCGCCCTCAGTTACCTGCCGTCAAACTTCGCCCGCGCTCAATCTGATGAGGCGGGGGAAAGCATAGAGTTGTCGCTGGCCGCGTTCAGGGAGCAACTCGAAAAGTTTCGCCTGAAACCGACCGAGACTCAAAGCGAGGTTTTTCGTGCGCCGCAAGGGGTGCGCCCTATCCTGATCTTCGATCAGTTTGAAGAGTTCATAACCCTGTTTGAGGAAGCGCAACGGGTAGGGACAAGCGCGGAAACAAAGCTGGCCTCCGAGCAAGTTCCCGCCGCGCAACAGGACATTCTGACGACGCTGGTCGAGTTGATTCAGGACGAGACGCTGCCGATTAAGATTATCTTTTCTTTCCGCGAAGACTACCTGGCCAAATTAAGTTTGCTCTTCGAGTATTGCCCCGAACTTTTGGATCAAGCGCAGCGTTTGTTGCCGCCAACGATTGCCGCCCTGCCGGAAATCATCCGCGCCCCGTTCACGAATCCCGACCTGCGGGCCCACTTCCTCGAGCATGGTTCCGGTTCGGAGATTAGTGAGCCGTTGGCCCAGCAGATCGCGGCTGAGCTGGGCCACCGCAGCGAGGGCGATACCGCGAATTTGACGGAATTACAAATCGTCTGCCAACGCCTGTGGCATGCCCCAGACGCGGAAAAGCTTTTTGCCGCCGATGGCATCGAGGGCTTGCTGAAGAGTTATGGCACAGATGTATTTCGCCATTTCACGCCGGCGTTGCGCGACGCGGCAGTGGTCCTGCTGTCGCACATGATTACCGCCTCCAACACACGCAATATCATTTCCGAAGAAGACCTGCTGAGCCGCACTGGCGAGTGCGATTTTGAGCCGGCGCAGTGTACCGGCGCGTTGACGGCCCTTTCGCGCAGCCAGATCGTGCGGCGCGAACCGCGGCATAACATTTACTTTTATGAAATCACCAGCGAGTACCTGGTGCCCTGGATTAAGGAGCGCGTGGCCGAGCGCCAGTCAGCGGAAGAACTGCGGCAAGCCGAAGAGGCCCAGGCGAAGTTGGAAGCGCAGCGCGCCGAAGCGGTAACCAGGTTCAACGCGGAACGTAGGCGCGGACGTCTGTTGCGGCGACTGTTAACCGCCATGATCTTGTTGCTGGTTGTCAGCTTCGCCTTGGGATTATTTGGCTATCGTCAATACAAGCGCGCGGACGCCGCCGAGGACGCGGCGGCCGCGGCGGAGAAGGCGAGAGACGAGGCGAAGATTCGCCAGCAGAACGAGCTCATCGATGCGGTTGAGTTGGTATCCAGCTCGGACAGAGAAGAGAGTCTGAAAGGAATCCAACAGATCGACACCCTGATCAAACAGGGCCAGGTTCCTTCTGACTTGAAGAGCGTGCTGATTGCTCCGGCAGCCAAGAGCGAAGATGAAGGAGTCAGGCAGGCGGCCTACCGCGTGTTGACGACCGCTGCGCAGACCGATCCGGAACTGGAGAAATCGATCGTAGAGGCCGCGGAAACCAGCGACGCTCTGGCGAAGAAGTTGCCGCCTCGTTTCTATGTTCACTACGCCGACGATACGCAAAAGAACGCGGCTCAGCAGGTCGTCAGCGCTTTGAAAAGCAAGGGCTATGTGGTGGCCAGACTCGAGAAGCACCCGGATAAGGATGTCCTGATTAACCAGGTGCGCTACTTTCGCAATGACGAACCGGGGATGCCACGGCCTGAAGATTTGGCAGCGTTGCTGAGCAAATACACGCGAGAGACATGGCGCCCCAGGTACCTCGGGGGATATGAAGGCAAGCTCCGTCCCGGTCATTTCGAAATCTACTTCGCCGTGAAGCAGAGCGCGAGCGCCGAGCCCGCTCGCGATCCCAACTCCGCGGATCCCAAAGGCTCGGACAAGACGGCGCCGGCGACCGGTACCCTGTTGTTGGAAGTGGTGGACGACCAGGGCCACCCTCTTAGTGGCCCTTACGTTGAAGTGGTAATAATGCGCGACAATCGCATCGTCAAAGCCGGATCCGGCAGGAAGTTCGATCTTGAGGAGGGAGATTACCGGGTGTCGGTTCATGTCACCTTGGCCATTCCCGCAGTTGCGGATTTCTCCATAAAGGCCAACCAGTTGACCACGCAGAAATTGATTGTGAAGCGCCTGCAAATGAAACTTAACCCCAAGGCCGCGCCGAAGTGAGCAACGCGCACTTGCTGCGCTGCAAATCATTCGATAGTGCGGACCGATTGCGAGCCCTAAACCACCCATCTGGTTAATGCCGCGCCGACTTGATATCCTCGCCATCCATGCAAAATCGAAAAAAGAAGCAGGATTCTTCAGCGGAGCTTTTTGCTCGGGCGACACGATTAATCCCGGGTGGCGTGAACTCCCCGGTGCGGGCGTTTCGCGGCGTCGGCGGCACTCCGGTTTTCATTAGCAGCGCGAGTGGCGCGACGATCACCGACGTCGATGGACGTTCGTACATTGATTACGTCGGTTCGTGGGGCCCGATGATTCTGGGCCATGCTGATGCGGAGGTGACCGCTGCGTTGAGTGAGGCTCTGACTCGCGGCACCAGCTACGGGGCGCCGACGGAGTTGGAAATTCTGCTGGCCGAAGAAATCGTTGACGCCGTGCCCTCCATTGAAGTCGTGCGCATGGTCAGTAGCGGAACGGAAGCGACCATGTCTGCGATTCGTCTCGCACGCGGCGTTACGGGCCGCGACAAATTGGTCAAGTTCGAAGGCTGCTATCACGGTCATGCCGACAGCCTGCTGGTGAAAGCCGGATCGGGAGTGGCAACGCTGGGCTTGCCCGACAGTCCCGGTGTGCCGGCGGCGCTCGCTGAGCAGACGCTGACAATTCCCTTCAACGATGCTCCAGAGTTGGACCGTTTGTTCGCAGCTCACGCCGACATCGCCGCCGTGATCATCGAGCCGGTCGTCGGCAACATGGGTTGCGTTCCACCGGCCCATGGCTTTCTACAAAAAGTGCGCGAGATCACCAAAGGCCATGGCGCTCTGTTGATTTTTGATGAAGTAATGACGGGATTTCGCCTGGCCCGCGGCGGCGCCCAGGAGTTGTATGGCGTGCAGCCGGACATCACCACGTTGGGGAAAATCATCGGCGGTGGCTTGCCGGTCGGGGCGTACGGCGGCAGACGCGATTTGATGAGTCAGATCGCTCCCGCCGGGCCGATTTATCAAGCAGGTACGTTGTCGGGAAATCCTTTGGCGATGACTGCCGGCCTGGTAACTCTGCGGCGGCTGCGCAATCAATCTGTTTATGATCAACTCGAACGCAGTACGAAACGCCTTTGCGATGGGTTGGCGGCGTTGGCCCGCGAAGCGAATGTCGCTACGGTGACGAATCGGGTTGGTTCGATGTGGACTTCATTTTTCACCGATGGCCCAGTGACAGACTGGCAGAGCGCGAATCGCAGCAATCGCGAACTTTACGGCAAATTTTTCCACGCCATGCTGAAGGAAGGTGTTTACCTCGCGCCGTCGCAATTTGAAGCGGCGTTTGTCAGCATCGCCCACACTGACGAAATCATTGACCAAACAATTGCCGCAGCGCGCAGGGCATTCCTCGAATTAACTGCTTAAGGCGATCGCGCCGTAGGCGCGGGAGGGGGGTAGCCAGTGGCAAGCGCGCAGCGCGCGGCCACTGGATCGGTATCCAACTGGATTTGTCGCCCCGCAGGGGCGCGAGGAAATGATGGTAGCGTGCGTTATTCCGCGCGCCCTTGCCGGGCGCCCCTTTTCGTGTCCTTGTATACCAGTGGCCGCGCGCTTGGCGCTTGCCACTGGCTACCTTCCCGTTGCGCCTCCGGCGCGGAACTCCCACATGGTCACTGGCTCGTATCCACCAAAGGCAGCTCAACCTTAAAGCTTGTTCCCTCGCCCACTTCACTCTCAGCGGTTAACTTTCCCCCGTGCCGTTCCACGATCCGCCGAGAGATAGCGAGGCCCAGCCCGGTTCCGCGCCGCTTCGTGGTAAAGAACGGTTCGAAAATCCGCGACAATGTTTTTGGCGCGATGCCAGGGCCGCTATCACTGATTACGATTCGCGCTCGCAGGTTTCGCTGGTCGGAATTGCCTAACATTTCCACCGCGCCGTTCCTTAGATTTGATCCAACCAATTCCGTGGTGATAGCGACCACTGCTCCGGACGGACTCGCGTCGATCGCGTTCGCCAGCAGGTTCATAAAGACTTCGCGCAACTGATCCGCATCCCAGTTACCGCTAATCGGTTCGCCGGCGTAGTTGAATTCCAGCGAAGCCTGCTTGTCTTCGACTCGATCAGCCACCAGTTCGACGCTCGACTCAATCAGTTCGCGCAGGTCGATCTCTTCCCGCTCCAAAGTTCTTTCACGCGAAAACTCGCTGACATCTACGACCAGTTTATTCAGGTGGTTAATGCCTCGCTCGACCAAATCGATCGTGTTGAGAGCCTGCGCGCCGGGGTCGCCATCGCGCAGCATCGCGACGCCGAGCCTAATACTTCCCAGCGGGTTGCGAATCTCATGGGCCACCTGGGCTGTCGCCTGTCCAACCGCGGCCAGCGCTTCGCTGCGTCGCACATTTGCCTCGGCCTCGGCCGCTTCGGTGACGTCGACCAGCGTCAGGATTTGTCCGTGCTCTCCATCGATCTCAAGTGGTGAAGAATAGATATCAAAACTCCGTGCCTCGCTGTCGTGGTCGTCCTCGTCGTTGCGCACCCAACGTCCGCGATAAGTCGCTTTCTCCACTCTGGTGGCGGTCGCCACTTCCAGCATCTTCATCGCTTCATCGGAGGCGAACTTTTCATAGATCGTGATCCCGACGCTGGCGCCGGAGAACATTCTAAAGAACGCAGGATTGGCGCTGCGAATATGACCCCGCGCGTCGATAGCGGCCACGGCGCTAACCATTCCAGCCAGCATCTGATTGGCGAATTCGCGTTCGCGCCGCGCGTCTTCCATTGTCCGGCGGAGCTGGCGAAACCGTCTCTGAATCTCAACCGTCGTGCCTAATGCGATGATCAAGCCGGCCAGAATCGCGAGTCCGGTCCAAAAACGAATTCTGCGCGCGGCCGACAGCTGCAGCTCTTCCGTTCGCTGCAGGATTTGTCCTTCTTCATAAAGCGTGTCATCAACAATGCCGTCCATCTCGCCCGAAATCGGCCTAAAGGCACCGAACCCGTCCTGGTTATAGCGGGCGGCGTCGTCAGTTACAGCCAAATAGGTGTCCAGATGGGTGCGGAACGTGCGCCACTTTTCCGTTTGTGAGAATGACGCGCGATCGCACAATCGCAGTCCGCGATTTACTTCGTTGCGCGCCGTACTCAAACGCACATCGAAAGGCGGACGCAACTCATGGCGGGTAATGGCTTCGTCGCGATCGCGCGCTTCGTTGTTCAGGGTGATCAGGGCGTTGCGTAGGCCCAACAGCAGTTTGAGGGTGGCGGCGTGCGCGTTGCCCATCTCCAAAACTTGACGGCTGGTGTCCTCGATCTTGCGTACACTGTAAGAGCCCAGGCCGAAAATGAGCAGCACGAGGAGGGCAAAACCCATGACCAGCGGCATCAAGCCCGGGGCCAGCGGCACTTTTTCGCCGCGGCCGCCTTGTCTCGATCCCGTTTGCGCGCCGGTCGCACCGGGGCTGGCCCGCCGGTAAACGACCTGGCCTTCTTCCGGAGTATTGGTTTCCTTTTCCTGGGTCACCTGTTGTTCGGCTTACTCAACTCTTTGGAGTGCGGTGGCAAGCGCAGCGCGACACCGCTTTGGCTTGATTTCCCCTCCCACTGGGAGGGGTCAGGGGAGGGCCTACGCGACCGCTCCCAGAAGTCAAAAGCCCTGAAAGGGCGAAATCAACGTGCCCCCCTCCCGGCCCTTAGGGCAACATAAGAATGGTCATAAGCTCGAGGACCGCGCGGACAGTTCAGAAAACGCGCCCTTTCAGGGCTACCAAGTCCTTTAGGTATAGTCCGTGCAGGCCCTCCCCTGAATCCCCTCCCAGTGGGAGGGGACAAGATATGATGAAGCAATCCAAAGCGCCGTCGCCGCTGCGCTCTGCCGGCGCACTCCATACTACTTCTTGGCGTCCATCCAGTTGTCGCCAACGCCGATGTCCGCGATTAGCGGCACGTCGAGTTGCACGGCTGATTCCATCTCGCGGCTCAGAATTGCCACCACGCGATCGGTTTCGCCCTCCGGACACTCTACCAACAATTCGTCGTGCACCTGCATGAGCATTTGCGCCGGCACCCCTTCGCGCCGCAGCGCCTCTTCCACATGCAACATCGCAATCTTCACAATGTCGCTGGCCGTTCCCTGAATCGGCATATTGATGGCTTCGCGCTCAGCCGCTTTGCGGATGTTCGCGTTGCGATCGTTGATTCCCGCCAGCGGACGAATGCGCCCGTAGAGCGAGCGAACGTAACCATGCTCGCGGGCGCGCACCGGAACTTCTTCCATGTATTTGCGCACGCCTTTGTAAGTCGCATAGTAATCGTCGATCACTTTGCGCGCTTCCTGGCGCGAGATTCCTACGCGCTGTGAAAGGCCCCACGGTTCAATCGCATAAGCGATCGCGAAGTTTACAATCTTCGCAAAGCGCCGCGCCTCCTTCAGTTCTTCATCGGTCCTGGCGCCGAAAACCAGTCGCGCGGTGCGATCGTGAATGTCTTCGCCATTTTGAAACGCCTCCAGCATCACGGCGTCCTGGGTAATGTGTGCCAGCAAACGCAACTCTAACTGCGAATAATCAGCCGCCACCAACTTGTTTCCCGGAGCGGCGACGAATGCCCGCCGAATTCGCCGGCCCAGCTCGCTGCGAATCGGAATGTTTTGCAGGTTCGGATCACTGGAAGAAAGCCGGCCCGTCGCCGCCACCGTTTGATTCAGCTGGCAATGAATCCGGCCATCAGCAGCGATTTGTTCGGGCAACGCGTCGGTGTAAACGCTCTTCAACTTATCGAGCTCGCGATACTCAATAATCAAACGTGGCAACTCGTAAGTTTGGGCCAACTCCTCGAGCACGCCTTTGCTGGTGGAAACGCGGCCGGTTGAAGTTTTTCGCCCGGAGCTGATATTCATCTCCTCCAGCACTTCGCCAACTTGCTTGGGAGAATTGATCTTGAATTCACGGCCCGCGACTTTATAAATCTGCGCCGTTAACTTACCGAGTTCGTCACCGATGTGCCGCGATAAATCAGCCAGCACCGATCGATCGACGCGAATTCCGGCCCGCTCCATCTGGTACAGCAATCGCGCCAGCGGTAGTTCGATCTCTTTGTAGATCGTCTCGAGGCCTTCCTCGAGAATGCGCGCGTGCAGGACCTCATTCGCCTGCCCGGTCAAATCGGCGGCTTCGGCTGTTTCCCACTGCGTCGCGGTCCAGTCCGCCGGAAGCTCAGTTGAGCGCTCAAGATTCAGAGTCTCGCGGGCAAGATCCCCGAGATCATATTTGCTGCGCGCGGGATCGAGCAGGTACGCAGCGAGCAAAGTGTCATCGTTTATCCCTTCAGCTTCGATCCCCAACGGCGCCAGCAGCGCCACCGTCCGTTTCAGATCGTGGACTGATTTTTCCAGCAGGCCATTCGTCAACGCTTCACGCAACGGCGCGAGAGCCACTTCCCTTCCCTCGGCAAAATTTTCCAAATCGATGTAGGCTGACGATCCGGCGGAAGTGGAAATAGCGATTCCTTTAGCGCCGCGATCGTCGCGGATGCATTCCTGCTGACCCGCACCGGCGGGCGAGGTGTCGGCAAAGGCGAACGCTGCATGCTCGGCCTGCCACAAACTATCCAGAATCATATCGAGATCGGCCTTGCGATTAATTAAGCGGTAGTTGCGCGAACCCGAGCCGGGAGCGGGCGCGACCGCACCATCCGCGAACTCACGCAGCAACGTTTGGAATTCCAGTTCGTGAAAGAGCTTGTACGCGGCGGCGCGATCAGGCGGGCGCGCTTGCAATTGATCCAAATCGAGCTCGATGTCGACATCGGTTTTGATCTGGGCCAACTCACGCGATTTTCTGATCAAAGGCGCATTGTCGCGCAGCGATTCGCGGTAGGTTTTATGTTTGACTTGCTCCCATTGCGCCAGCGCATTTTCGATCGAGCCAAACTGCTGAATGATCTGCACTGCGCCTTTCGCGCCGATGCCGGGCGCGCCGGGAATGTTGTCGATGGAATCGCCCATCAGGCCGAGCAAATCAACCAACTGGGTGGCCGGGACGCCAAACTTTTTTTCCACCCAGGCTTCGTCGCACCATTCAATTGGCGGCACCGGCTCTTTGCGCTTCACCACTTGCGAATTCTGCCGCAGGCAAACGATGTCCGGATCGTGGACCAGTTGGCACATGTCCTTGTCGTTGGAAACGATGACCGCCTGCAAACCTTTGGCGGCGACTTTGACCGCCAGCGCGCCGATCACGTCGTCGGCTTCGTAACCCGGCACATTCAGGATGGGAATATTGAAAGCCTCGCAAAGCCGCATGATGTAGGGCATTTGCGAAGAAAGGTCCTCAGGCATGGCCAGGCGATTCGCTTTGTAATCGGTGAAGGTCTCGTGACGAAAAGTTTTCTCGCCGGATTCAAACACTGCCGCAACGTATTTGGGCTTCTCGTCCAGCAGGAGTTTCCGCAGCATGTTGGTGAAGACGTAAACGGCCTGTGTCACCTGGCCCTTGGAGTTATGCAGCGGCTCGGCGCGATTGGCCATCGGCGCGTAGAAAGCGCGAAAGATGTGCGACATCGAGTCGATTAGAAAGACTCGATCGGCTGGTCGTTCACCAGCGGCGGACTTTGGTTGTGGCATCTGGAAATCGATGATAGGGACGCGCTTTCGCAGTGTCAACGCAGTGACAGTGAGCAGTAATAGAGAAGCTCTTTGGAGTGCGCCGACCTGGCGGCGCTTTCGCAAAGGCGACCTGTCGCCTCCGTTAAGCTGCGGCGGCAAGCTGATCGAAAAAAGCGGCGACCGGTCGCCGCACTCCAAAGAGCTCCGCTAATACTGCTTACTGCCACCGCTCACTGCTTCTTGTGGTGTACTCCCTCCACCTTCAGCAGATCAGTGTTGCCTCCCAGCGACACCGTTGAGCTCCTTTCGTCCTCTAGCCTGCTTTTCCTTGACGGCACGAGCGTTGCTCATTAAGTAACGCTCGTGTAAGGAAGCTCTTATTAGAGGTCGCCAATCCTTTGATCAAGCAAACCACTCTGGCCGCGCCGATTGAAACGAAAGGGACTGGGCTGCATACGGCCGTGCCCGTGCAAGTCCGTTTGCTGCCGGCGCCTCCCGATACAGGTTACGTCTTTCGCCGGACCGATCTCGGAGGCTTCGAAATTCCGGCGACGGTCGAATCGGTGGCCCATTGCAGTTATGCCACCACGCTGATGCGCACCGGCGTAATGCTTTCCACCGTGGAACATTTGCTGGCTGCCTTGCGCGGCTTCGGGGTGGATAACGCTTTTGTCGAAGTCGACAACCTCGAAGTGCCCATCATGGACGGTTCCTCGGAACACTTCACCGACATGATTGATCAGGCAGGCGTCGTGGCGCAGCGTGAGGCGCGCCGGGCCTTACTCGTGCGTGAAAAAGTAAGCGTGGAAATGGGTAACCGCAGGATTTCAGTCGAGCCGGCGGACAACTACGAAATTGATTGCCTGATTGATTTTTCTCATCCGCTAATCGGAGTGCAGCATCGGTGCTTCACTGTCAGCAACGGCGCTTTAAACCGCGACATCGCGGCGGCGCGGACCTTTGGTTTTACTGATGAGATCGAAGCGTTGCGGCGGGCAAACCTGATTCGTGGCGGCTCACTCGACAACGCCATCGTGTTGACGAAAGATGGGATGCTGAATGAAACGGGCCTGCGCTTTCCCGATGAGTTTGTGCGTCACAAGATACTGGACATAATCGGGGATCTCGCCCTGTTGGGAATGCCGTTGCTGGGAAAAGTGAAGGCGGAACGCAGCGGTCACATCATGCATGCGGCGCTGATGTCGACGCTCTTGCGGAAGAGAGACGCGTGGGACATTGTCGACATGAAGTCAGAACCGCCTGCGGTAGCGGGCGGGCCCGTCGATTGCGGATTAGGGATTGCGGATCGCGGATTGAGGAAGAAGAATTGAGTCATAAGTCGAATCCGCCATCCGAAATCCGCACTCCGCAATCGACGCGCCCGCCCGCTACCGCAGGCGGTTCTGACTACTGGGCTCTTACGAAGTCGTACATCAGGTGAAGTTGCAGCGAGCCGGGGGTGATCTCCGGGCGAATTTCTTTTGCGCGCAGTCGCAACGCGCCGCCGGCCGGAGCGATCGGAGCGCGCGCCGAAAGCTGGTCCAGGGTCAGAACAGTGAAGGGATTGTAACGAGCATCGATTGCGCTCTGCACCAGACTTAGCAGCGGCCCGCTGGCCAGGGTGGGAACGTTCGTCAGTCGAATATCGTCAACTCTTAAGCGGCCGAGTAACTCTTGTCGCCCGCGATCGTATTCAAGATTGATTGTCGCGTTCGCCGATCCTTCAAACTGAATACACCCCAGCAACGATGAATAATACGAACCTGAGAACGCCAGCGGCGCGGCGATATGGCCGCTTTCAAATCGCACGGTGGTGCGAACGCCGCCGAGCTCGCGCTTCAGCGTGGCCGTGTTGGAACAACCGTATTGCGCTCCGGCACGGTTGAGTGAGACGGACGGCTCTTTCAAATTCGTAAAGATTGCATCGAGAAACGAACTGGCGAATTGCTGGTTGATGGTGACCGTGGCTTCGGCCGCAGGTGAATTACTCACCTGCCGGCGGCGTATGCCGGATTCCTGCGCGTTAGCACAGGTGAACAGAAAAATAATTGTTAGCCAGAGAATCCCAATCTTCAAATACTTCACCATAAAACCTCTTCTGCTGAACATTCCCCAGTCTCGCGGCTGGGCCGATTGATTTGCGGAAGGTTTCCGACCTTCCGTGGCGATCGCAAAATAATTGGGGCTGCGCCCTCAACTCGGGCGTAGCCCTTCCTTCAACCTAACGTACGGTAGGGCGGCGCCACCAACGCACACCAGGCGGCGGAGCCGGGCCGCAACTGACCGTACGCTACAACCCGCTCCTCACAATGTCGTGCACACGGATTAATCCGACGCAAACTCCTTCGCCATCCACTACCGGCAGCACTGAGATTTGGGAGGGCCGATCTTCCATCAGGCGCAGCGCATCGAAGGCCAGCATCTGCGGCGTGACTACGACCGGATTCCGCGTCATCAGCTCTTCGCCTTTGATGTGCGGCAGATCTTCATAGTTTGCCCGTTGCAGCGATCGTCGCAAGTCTCCATCAGTCACTATGCCGGCCAGTTTTCCCGCGTCGTCAATGACGTTAACCGCGCCCAGGCCAAATTTGCTGATTGCCGAAATCACTTCCAGCCACGGCGCGCTTCCTGACACGGTCGGGTTTTCAGTTCCGCCATGCATTAGGTCGGCCACGCGCAATGTCAGACGCTTTCCCAATTGCCCGGCCGGATGGTTGAGGGCAAAATCGTCTGAGGTCAAACCTTTTGCCTGCATCAATGTCATCGCCAGGGCATCGCCGATCGCCAGCGCCACAGTCGTGCTGGTTGTCGGCGCCAGGTTCAGTGGACACGCTTCCTGATCGACTGATGCATCAAGCACTGCGTCCGCGCGTTGCGCTAGAGTGGAGTTCACTCGTCCAACCAGGGCGATGATTGGGACCTGCCGTTGCTTCATGTACGGCAGGATCTGCAGCAATTCGTCAGTCTCGCCGCTGTTGCTCAGGGCAATTACGACATCATCGGAAGTCACAATACCTAACCCGCCATGCAGTGCGTCCGACGGATGAAGATAGATGGAAGCTGTGCCGCTGCTGGTCATGGTCGCGGCGATTTTTTGCGCAATGATGCCCGATTTGCCGACCCCGAGCAGGACGACTTTGCCTTTGCAATTGCGCAGCAACTCCACAACTCGGTCCACCTGATCTTGTTGCAAACGCTTCACGGCGTCGTCAATGGCCCGCGCTTCCAACTGCAGAAGGCTAACGATTTGCTCAAAATAGTTATTGGGCATGGTTGGCGGCCAGCTTAGCCGAACGTTCGCCCGCCGACAAGGGAGGCGTCGTCGGGGAGCTGGGAGTATTTAGTGACCGGGATCTCGAGTGCGTCGCGACGGTCGCGACGTTGGAAAGCGCTGACAGGTCAGCGCACTCCAAAGAGCTCCGCTTGCCAAGCCTTGCTGCGCCTATGTTATCTTGTCACTCCTTATGCCCGCGTAGCTCAGTGGATTAGAGCGTTCGCCTCCGGAGCGAAAGGTCGCAGGTTCGACCCCTGCCGCGGGTACCATTCAGCTCAATCGCCTATTCAGAGCAAGTGAACTCCATCCATGCCAGGTGAACTCCATCCATGCATCGCAGGAGAAATCGGAGCCGCTTGCAGTAGCAAGCGGTTTTAAACCGCTCGCTACCGCGAGCGGCTCCGGGTTCGGAGGGTTCTAAACCGCTCGCTACGGCGAGGGCTCCGGGTTCGGGCTTTTAAACCGCTCGCTACGGCGACCGGCTCCGGGTTCGGGGGTTCTAAACCGCTCGCTACCGCGAGCGCTCCGGGTTCGGGAATTCGCTGGATCTTGATTGGGCTTACTGCGTCGGCAGTGTAAGCCACGGCCGTCTGCGAAATGGGTTTACATATTACGGTAAGCCCGGTATAAAATATTCACGAGCCGAAACGCTGTAAATAGTTAATGTTTCTGCTCCCCCCAAATTCAAGTGCCCCCGGTTGACGAGCAGTCCACCCCCGGACTCCGCTTGATCTCTTCTTACGCTTTGGTGTGTGTTTTATCCGGCCGGGCCGGATTGTGTACCCGTACCTCTCTCAGATTCTGAGTAAACCTGGAAGGAAGCGATGAGAACCCAAACCACTGCAAAAGATTCCCTGAATACAAAACTGCTGCTGAAAGCCCTGGTCGCTTTTAAGAAAGGCGATTTTTCTGTGCGCTTGCCCGGCGAATGGACTGGCGAAGCAGGAAAAATCGCGGACACTTTCAACGACATCATTGAGCTCAGCGACCGCACCGCCAAGGAAGTTGAACGCGTCAGCCGCGTGGTAGGAAAAGAGGGCAAGATCATGCATCGCGCGTCGGTCCCCGCGGCGTCCGGCTCGTGGCTGCGCCTCGTCGAGTCAACCAACCTCTTAATCGATGACATGGCCCGCCCGACCAGTGAAATGGCCCGCGTGATTGGGGCTGTGGCCAACGGCGATCTATCCGAACGAATGACGCTGCAGGTTGATGAACGACAGCTGAAGGGCGAGTTTCTGCGCACCGTGAAGATTGTGAACTCCATGGTGGACCAGTTGAGCTCGTTTGCTTCGGAAGTAACGCGCGTGGCTCGCGAGGTCGGCACCGAAGGCAAGCTGGGCGGCGAGGCGCGAGTGAAAGGCGTGGCCGGCACGTGGAAAGATTTGACAGACAGCGTGAACTCGATGGCCAGTAATCTGACTAGTCAGGTGCGCAACATTGCGGAAGTTACCACGGCTGTGGCCAATGGCGATCTTTCGAAAAAGATCACGGTGGATGTGAAGGGCGAAATCCTCGAATTGAAGAACACCATCAATACATTGGTGGACCAGTTGAACTCGTTTGCTTCGGAAGTAACGCGCGTGGCGCGCGAAGTGGGTACGGAAGGAAAACTCGGCGGCCAGGCCGATGTGCGCGGGGTCGCCGGAACGTGGAAAGACTTAACTGACAACGTGAACTCGATGGCCAGCAACCTGACCGGCCAGGTCCGCAACATCGCGGACGTTACCACGGCGGTGGCGAACGGAGACCTTTCGAAGAAGATCACAGTGGACGTGAAGGGTGAAATCCTGGAATTGAAGAACACCATCAACACGATGGTGGACCAGTTGAACTCGTTTGCGTCCGAAGTTACACGCGTCGCCCGCGAAGTAGGTACGGAAGGAAAACTGGGCGGCCAGGCGCAGGTTATTGGGGTCGCCGGCACTTGGAAAGACTTGACTGACAACGTGAATTTCATGGCCGGCAACCTGACCGGCCAGGTGCGTAACATCGCGGAAGTCACCACGGCGGTGGCGAACGGCGACCTCTCGAAGAAGATCACGGTGGACGTAAAGGGTGAAATCCTCGAACTGAAAGACACCATCAACACAATGGTCGATCAGCTCAACGGCTTCGCTTCGGAGGTGACGCGCGTGGCGCGCGAAGTAGGTTCGGAAGGAAAGCTCGGCGGCCAGGCTGATGTTAAGGGCGTGGCCGGAACATGGAAGGACCTGACTGACAGCGTGAACCTGATGGCCGGAAACCTGACCGGCCAAGTGCGCAACATCGCGGAAGTTACCACCGCCGTGGCGAACGGCGATCTGTCGAAGAAGATCACGGTGGACGTGAAGGGGGAAATCCTCGAACTGAAGAACACCATCAACACGATGGTGGACCAGTTGAACGGCTTCGCTTCCGAAGTGACGCGCGTGGCGCGCGAGGTAGGCACGGAAGGCGAGCTCGGCGGTCAGGCCGATGTGCGCGGCGTGGCCGGAACATGGAAAGACCTAACAGATAGTGTGAATTCGATGGCCGGAAATCTGACCGGGCAGGTGCGCAACATCGCCGAAGTTACCACGGCGGTAGCCAACGGCGACCTCTCGAAGAAGATTACGGTGGACGTAAAGGGCGAAATTCTCGAGCTGAAGAACACTATCAACACGATGGTTGATCAGCTCAGCTCGTTCGCCTCGGAAGTTACGCGCGTCGCTCGCGAGGTCGGCACCGAAGGACGTCTCGGCGGCCAGGCGCAGGTGATGGGCGTCGCGGGAACATGGAAAGACCTGACCGACAACGTGAATTTCATGGCCGGCAACCTGACCGGCCAGGTGCGTAACATCGCGGAAGTCACCACGGCGGTGGCGAACGGCGATCTTTCGAAGAAGATCACGGTGGATGTGAAGGGCGAAATCCTCGAATTGAAGAACACCATCAATACGATGGTGGACCAGTTGAACTCGTTCGCTTCGGAAGTAACGCGCGTCGCCCGTGAAGTGGGTACGGAAGGAAAACTCGGCGGCCAGGCTGATGTGCCCGGGGTGGCCGGAACCTGGAAAGACCTGACTGACAACGTGAACTCGATGGCCAGCAACCTGACGGGCCAGGTCCGCAACATCGCGGACGTTACTACGGCCGTAGCCAAGGGCGACCTTTCGAAGAAGATTACAGTGGACGTGAAGGGCGAAATCCTCGAGCTGAAGAACACCATCAACACGATGGTGGACCAGTTGAATTCGTTCGCTTCGGAAGTTACACGCGTGGCTCGCGAAGTAGGCACCGAAGGAAAACTCGGCGGCCAGGGAGATGTGCGCGGCGTGGCTGGAACGTGGAAAGACCTGACCGACAACGTGAATTCGATGGCGAGCAACCTGACGGACCAGGTGCGTGGTATCGCTCGCGTCGTTACCGCCGTGGCGAACGGCGACCTCGAACGCAAACTGACGGTAGAAGCGAAGGGCGAAATCGCCGAACTCGCGGACACCATCAACAACATGACCGACACGCTCGCGACCTTCGCCGACCAGGTCACTTCAGTGGCCCGCGAAGTGGGCGTCGAAGGCAAGCTCGGTGGCCAGGCGAACGTGTCGGGCGCCGCGGGTACATGGCGTGACTTGACTGATAACGTGAACGGCCTCGCCGCCAATCTCACGACTCAGGTGCGGGCCATCGCGGAAGTTTCCACTGCGGTGACGAAAGGCGACCTGACCCGATCGATCACGGTCGAGGCCCAAGGCGAAGTCGCCAAACTGAAAGACAACATCAATGAGATGATCCTCAATCTCAAAGAAACTACCCAGAAGAACATGGAGCAGGATTGGCTGAAGACGAACCTCGCTCGCTTCACCCGGATACTGCAGGGCCAGCGCGATATGACGACGGTAGCGCAGATGGTCCTGTCGGAACTTGCGCCTCTCGTCGATGCGCAACAGGGCGTGTTTTATGTAAATGAAAGCGATAACGGCCAGCCGATAATGAAGCTGCTCGGCGGCTACGCTTACAAGAAACGCAAGAATCTGGCGAACGAATTTCGCGCCGGCGAAGGTTTGGTGGGCCAGTGCACGGTTGAGCGCGAAAGAATTCTGGTCACCAGTGTGCCCGCGAATTACGTCCACGTTACTTCGGGCCTGGGCGAAGCGCCGCCGAACAACATCGTCGTCCTGCCGGTCCTGTTCGAAGGTGACGTAAAGGCAGTAATCGAACTTTCCACTTTCAAAACCTTCAGCGATACACACCTGACGTTCCTCGATCAGCTAACGGAAAGTATCGGCATCGTGCTGAATACCATCGCTGCCAACACGCGTACTGAAGACCTGTTGCAGCAATCGCAATCGCTGGCCGCTGAACTACAGAGCCAACAGGATGAGCTAAAGAAAACCAACGAACAGCTGGAGCAACAGGCCGAATCCCTGCGCGAGTCTGAGGAATTGCTCAAGAGTCAACAGGAAGAACTGCAACAAACCAACGAAGAGTTGCAGGAGAAAGCGGCCCTTTTGGCCCGGCAGAAAGCGGAAGTCGAACACAAGAACCGCGAGGTCGAAGAAGCCCGCTGGGAGATGGAGGAAAAAGCCGAGCAACTGGCGCTTACTTCCAAGTACAAATCAGAATTCCTGGCAAACATGTCGCACGAGTTGCGAACGCCCTTGAACAGCATGTTGATCCTGTCGCGGCAGTTGTCGGAAAACAATGACGACAATCTCACCGAGAAGCAGGTCCAGTTTGCTGAGACTATTCACTCCTCAGGTTCCGATCTGCTCTCGCTGATCAACGACATCCTCGACCTCACTAAGATTGAGTCCGGCATGATGGGGATCGAAGTGTCTGACGTTTCAATTGCGGAGATGACGGAACAAATGGAGCGCAGTTTCCATCAACTGGCGAAGGACAAGAACCTCGACTTCGAAATTAAGCTGGCGGAAAACCTGCCGCCCGCCGTCCGCACGGATGACAAACGACTGCAACAAATCCTGAGGAATCTGCTTTCGAATGCCTTTAAGTTTACCGAAGAAGGCAAAGTCACGTTGAGCATTACGCCGGCCGCGGGTGAAGAGATTTATCAACTGGAATCGTTGAATCGATCGGGCCCGGTCATTGCATTTGCGGTGAAGGACACGGGTATCGGTATTCCCACCGACAAGCAACGGATCATTTTTGAAGCCTTTCAACAAGCCGACGGCACCACCAGCCGCAAATATGGCGGCACGGGCCTGGGCCTTTCCATTAGCCGCGAGATAGCGCGTCTGTTAGGCGGCGAACTTCGCGTCACCAGCACCCCGGGTGAAGGCAGCACGTTCACCTTCTACCTGCCGCGCAATTACGTGCCCGCGCGAGCCCCAAGTTCAACCGCCGGCCAGAAGCTGATTAAGCCGGATGTGAAGGAAGTTGAAGCGGCGTGGACTCCGGTCGAAACTTTCGACAGTGACGCGATGGCCTTGCTGGAAAGCGAATCGAACGAGATTCTTGACGATCGCAACGACATCGAAAGTGGCGATCGAGTCGTGCTAATCGTCGAGGACGACATCAGTTTCGCCGGCATCCTGCTGGATCTCGCACGCGAGAAAGAATTCAAAGGCATCGTGGCAACCAATGGCGCACTTGCTCTGGCACTGGCGCGGAAATACAAGCCGTCGGCCATTACGCTCGACATTCGCTTACCCGATCGCGATGGGTGGCAGGTGCTGGATCGGTTGAAGCACGATGCGGAAACCAGCCACATTCCGGTGCACATCATCACGGTCGAGGAGGAACGACAACGCGCTTTGAAGCAGGGCGCATTCAATCACGTACAGAAGCCGGTAACACATGAAGACCTGGGACGGGCCTTCGATGACATCCGGGACTTTGCCGAGCGCCGCGTAAGAAAGCTCCTGGTCGTTGAGGATGACGATGTCCAGCGCATGAGCGTGGTCGAACTAATCGGCAACGGTGATGTTAGTACGACTGCGGTGGCTACCGGACAGGAAGCCCTGTCGGCGCTGAAGGAGGATCGCTTCGATTGCATGGTGCTTGATCTGCGCTTGCCGGACATGACCGGTTTTGAGTTGATCGAGAAACTGCAGACAGACCTCGGACGTTACGACTTGCCGATCATCATCTACACCGGCAAAGAGCTGACGCGAAAAGAAGAATTGCACCTGAAGAAAGTAGCCGACGCGATCATCGTCAAGGAAGCTTCTTCGCCCGAACGCCTGCTGGCGGAAACCGCACTGTTTCTGCATCGCGTCGAAGCAAACTTGCCCGAGCCGAAGCGGCGCATGCTGCAAAAGTTCCATCGCAGCGATCCGGTCCTGGCCGGTCGCAAGGTGCTGGTGGTTGACGATGACGTGCGTAACATCTTCGCCCTCACCAGCGCGTTGGAGGCCCATAAGATGGAGGTAGTCCATGCCGAAAACGGGCAGGAAGGAATCGATCTGTTGCGGGCCACGCCCGGTGTGGAAGCCGTCCTGATGGACATCATGATGCCGGAGATGGATGGCTATGAAGCGATCACGGCAATCCGCGCAATGGAGGAATTCAAGCAGTTGCCAATCATCGCGCTCACGGCGAAGGCGATGAAGGCGGATCGCGATCACTGTCTGGCGGTCGGCGCATCAGACTATATCTCGAAGCCGCTGGACATCGATCAACTGCTCTCGCTGCTTCGTGTTTGGCTGTACCAGCAGGAGGACGCCGGCTAGTTTCGAAGGCGACGAGTTTTTGGAGCGCGGCGACCTGTCGCCGCTTTGGTACTGGCGGCTGGCCGCCAGGTCTTGAGGAGATTTGGTTCAGCACGGGTCGCGACAGGTCGCGACCATTGAAAGCGCTGACAGGTCAGCGCACTCCAAAGCGTCAACGTTAGGAATTATGAGTACTATTCTGAGTGAAGCTGTAGAACTTGAGGATGTCGAAATTGGCCTGCTGCTGGAGGGGCTCTATCGCGTTCACGGTTTTGATTTCCGCGACTATTCGCGCGCTTCCATCAAGCGGCGGATTCTGGAACTGATGCGCGCAGAGGGCAGGAGCACTGTCTCGCAGTATCAGGACAAAGTGCTGCGCGACCCGGCGATGCTCGAGCGAATGCTACTAGGGCTGTCGGTACATGCTACTTCGATGTTTCGCGATCCCAGTTTCTATCTGACATTTCGTGAACGAGTAGTGCCGCTGCTGCGAACTTATCCCACCGTACAGATTTGGATTGCCGGCTGTTCAACGGGCGAGGAAGTTTACTCCCTGGCGATTTTGTTGGATGAAGAAAAACTGGCAGGCCGGTACCGCATCTACGCGACGGACATCAGCCAGGCCGTGCTACGCAAAGCGCGGGACGGAATTTTCCCGCTCGCCGCCATGCGAGAGTACACCGCCAACTATCATCAGGCGGGCGGCAAGCATGACTTTTCCGACTATTACACAGCGCAGTACGGGAGTGTGATTTTCAGCTCGGCGCTGAAACAGAATGTCGTGTTTTCGCAGCACAACCTGGCCACCGACGGCTCGTTCAACGAGTTTCAGGTAATTCTTTGCCGCAACGTGATGATTTATTTCAATAAGGATTTGCAGGCGCGCGTACACAATTTGCTCTACGACAGCTTGAGCATGTTTGGCGTCTTTGGCCTGGGCAACAAGGAGAGTTTGAAGTTTACGCCGCGCGCCGCCGCGTACCAGCATTTGAATGAAAAGGACAAAATCTACCGGAAGGTGGCTTAAGTAAGTTTCGGTTTGTCCGCAGATTACGAAGATTACGCAGAAACAAGAAGGGAAAGAAATTTTAAAGCACGGTCAACTTTTTTCTCGTTTCAGTTTTTCGTAATCTGTGAAATCTGCGTAATCTGCGGACAAAATCGAAACTCGAAAGTGTATGCCGTTTGACATCGTCGTCATTGGCACTTCGACTGGCGGGCTAAAGGCTTTGCAAATCTTGCTGTCAGGTTTGCCGGCCGACTTCCCCGTGCCCATCGTCATCGTGCAGCACCGCGCAAAAGGATCGGAGAGTGGCTTGCGAGAATTTCTGCAACAGACCAGCAACCTGCCGTTGATCGAACCGGAAGACAAGGAACCGCTGCGACCCGGTCGCGCCTATTTGGCCCCGCGTGATTATCACTTGCTGATTGAAAACGGCAGCTGCGCCTTGTCCACCGATCCGCCAATCGAGCACGCGCGCCCTTCGGTCGACGTGTTGTTTGAATCAGCCGCCGATACTTATGGAGATCGAACCATCGGAGTAATCTTAACCGGCGCGAATCATGATGGAGCGCGCGGCTTGAACAGCATTAAGGCGCGCGGAGGCTTGACGCTGGTCGAGGACCCCGCGTCGGCAAACAGCCCGGCAATGCCCGCAGCCGCAATAGCCGGAACTAACGTTGATGCGGTTCTGCCGCTGGAAAAAATCGCTTCGCACCTGACCGAATTGACCAGGTCGAAAACGAACCATTTCACCTTCGCCGCAACGGTTCCAGAGGGACACGCGGAAAACTAATCGCCTGCTATGGGGACTGAAAAACTCATAAATATCCTGATGGTTGACGACAGCCCGACCAATTTGTTGGCGCTGCAATCAATCCTGACGGCGCCGGATCGAAATCTGGTTAGTGCTGCGTCCGGCGACGCCGCCCTTCGTTACCTGCTGGACAACGATGCGGCAGTAATTCTGATGGATGTTTACATGCCCGAGCTGGACGGGCTGGAAACCGCGGAAATGATCAGGGGCCGCGAACGATCGCGCAACATACCGATCATTTTCCTGACTGCCGATGCCACGGGTGGCCGTCACTTGAGCCGGGGCTACTCCCTCGGCGCCGTCGATTACATCGTCAAACCGATCGAGCCTGACATCCTACGATCGAAAGTGGCGGTGTTTGTTGAGCTCTTCAAGAAAACGCAGCAGGTCAAACGGCAGGCCCAACTTCTCCGCGAGAAAAATCTTGAGCTGGAGAATACAAACCTTGCGCGCTTGAACATGCTGATCGATCTGGGTCACCGGTTGAGCACCGAAATCGATCCGGCCCAGGTCCTGGAAAACTTCTGCCGCTCGGCCGTGAGGATCGTCGAAGCCCAGGAAGCGGCGGCCGCCGTTTTCAATAACGACGGCAAGACTCTGCGCTATTTCTATCGCTGCGGAGAAAACGATGAAGTTGAAAGCGGCGCTGAAGTTCCTGCCGTCGTGCGGCCGGCCCTGAAGCGGCTGGTGGCCAGGCAGCGTCCGCTGCGCTTGAATGATGGCGATGATCTCCTGCGAGAGAAAGGAAAGACTTCAGAGCTGGTGCGATCGTTTCTGGGCGCGCCGTTGCTGTCTTCAGGAAAAGTCACCGGCTGGTTCTATCTCATCAATAAACTGACCGCTGAGGATTTTAGCGAGGCTGACGAGCGACTGGCCGCGACGCTGGCGACGCAGGCTGCGATCGCTTATGAAAACGCCACACTGCATAGTAAGGCGCAATTGCACGCCAACGAAATGCAGTTGGAAATAGCCGAACGCCGGCAGGCTGAAGAAGCGCGGGCGCAAATGCTGCTGCGCGAACAGGAAGCCCGCGCCGAAGCGGAACGGGCCAACCGTACCAAGGACGAATTTCTGGCGACTCTCTCACATGAGCTGCGCACGCCGCTGACAGCCATCCTCGGTTGGAGCCATTTGGTGCGGACGGGGAATCTCGAGGGCGCACAGTTGTCGCGGGCACTCGAAACGATCGAACGAAATGCGCGTTCTCAGTCTCAGTTAATCGATGATCTGCTCGATGTTTCGCGCATCATCACCGGCAAGCTGGAGATTGAGCTTTCGACCCTCAAACTCCGCAATGTGATTGAAGCCGCCATAGAATCGGTCCGGCCGGCCTTTGAATTGAAAAACATCAAGTTTGAGACTTCATTGGGAGATTCCGATTGTTCCGTACCGGCCGACGCGAACCGTCTGCAACAAGTGCTCTGGAACCTCTTCAGCAACGCCATCAAGTTCACGCCGGCCGAAGGCGTTGTGCGAGTAGAGGTCAAATGCGGTGACGATCAGGTGCGAATCTCAGTCACTGATTCGGGCACCGGCATCGCGCCAGCCTTTCTGCCATTCATCTTTGATCGTTTCCGTCAGGCCGATGGTTCAACCACTCGCGTGCACGGTGGTTTGGGATTAGGTCTATCAATCGTCAAGCACCTGGTGCAACTCCACCAGGGCAGCGTTGAAGTCGAAAGCGAGGGAGAGAATAAAGGGTCCTGCTTTACCGTGACCCTCCCCCTCTGCGCTCCGGCCGAAGCCTCCGCGGTGGCCGGCGCGGTCGAAGCGGATGCGGGAGACAATGGTTTGCCCGCCAGCCTTCATGACATTCTGAAGGGGCTCCGCATTTTAGTGGTTGATGATGAAGCTGACTCGCGCGAGCTGCTGAGTACGATCCTGAGTGAGTGTGGCAGTGAAGTCGAATGCACTCCCTCGGCGGCTGAGGCGATCAAGGCCTTTCGGAATTGGAAGCCGGACCTGTTGGTTAGTGATATCGGCATGCCGAAAGAGGACGGCTATAGCTTGATCAAGAGACTGAGAAAAATAAGATCGAAACGGGCCAGGAATTTGCCGGCGGTGGCCCTGACAGCGTATGCGACGAGTGATGATCGCGCGCGCGCGCTGGAGGCCGGATTTCAAATGCATGTGGCCAAGCCCGTCGACCCGGAAGCCCTGGTCCGATCCGTCGCCTCAATGATGGGCCGGAAGAACTGACGCGGTTGATAACTTGTAGAGACAGCGCTCGTTCATTCACTTTCCCAACCTCAGTGGTTACTGCCTTTCTTATTCTTAAGGATATCTTGCACTTAGTTTGCGCGCGAGTTCTGATTATCTGGTCACCACCCACTAAAGCCTGAGTTACCAAATCCGCGCTTCTGATTCCTCACGGTGAGTCTTAAACTGTGTCTAATGGCCGGCGCCGGAAAAAATCCCGAACAGGATGAACGCCAAACGATTCTCGTGGTCGAGGATTTTGAGGACACGCGTCTTCTGATGCGGGTGTGGCTTGAAGGCCGAGGCTATCGCGTGGTGGAAGCGCAAAACGGCGAAAGCGCGCTGGAAGTGGCGTTGCGAGAGTTGCCGGATCTGATCATCATGGACGTCGAGATGCCCGGGATGAACGGCCTAACTGCCACGCGGCGGATCAGGCAGGAAACCGCGCTGCAAGAAGTTCCCATTATTACTATCTCCGCTTATACCGCCGATGAATATCGCGAGCCGTCACTGTCGGCCGGCAGCAACGAATACGTCGCCGCGCCATTTGACCCCGAACGGCTGGGAAAACTAATAGACAATTTCCTTGCGAGGAAATAGTATGCGCTAAAATCTTTTGCTTCGCTTCAGGTCAGGCCCCATGACAAACTCATTGACTAGCAAAAACTTTTTCCTTCTTCTGCTTCTGACCGGACTCTTCACCCTGACGGTAAACGCACAAACCAAGTGTGACCTTACCGTGGACAAACTGCCGAATGCCGCCGAGCTGCATGGCTTTCGGCTGGGCATGACGACCGATCAAGTGAAGGCCCTGGTTCCACCCATCGTATTTGGCCGCACCGATCCTTACGGTGTTTCTAAAACGAGCATCAATCCACTCTTCGATGCCAAGTTCGATCAAGCGAGCTTCGCCGATGTGCGCACCATCTCGTTAAATTTTCTCGACGGGCGCCTGGTGGAGTTGTGGATTGGCTACGACACCGCGTTCAAATGGCAAAAATTCGACGAGTTCCTGGCGGGTATTACCAGGTCCCTGAGCCTGACCGGCACATGGGAAGCGAAGGGCCGTGGCCAAAGAATGGGTTGCGAAGGATTGGAAATCTCCGCGTCGATGTTGGCCGGCAGCCCCACGCTGCGGCTCGCTGACACCGGGGCCGAGAAGACATTGGTAAGCCGCAGAGAAGACGCGGCGAATGCCGAAGAGGAGGCTGAGACACAGCCTTTGCAATTCATTGGCAACAAACAGAGCAAGCTTTTTTATTTTTCGGGCTGTCCCGGCGCCAATGAGATTGGCGAGGCTAACCGGGTAATCTTCAAGGATGTGCAAGAGGCTTTAAAAGCAGGTTACAAGCTTGCGAAAGCCTGCCAGCAATAAGCGGCGTTCGCGATAGTTTCACTCCCAACCCCAAGGAGCATCCGCATGTTAAAAGAGTTTAGAGACTTTGTCGCGCGAGGCAACGTAGTGGATTTGGCCGTCGCGGTAATCATCGGGGCAGCTTTTGGCAAGATAGTGACTTCGCTGGTAGACGGCATCATCATGCCTCCCATCGGTCTTTTGCTGGGCCGGGTCGATTTTGCCAACCTCATGTACGTGCTCGATCAATCGAAGGGCATTCCGGCCTCAGTGGCCGAAGCGAAGGAGAAAGGGATTCCGGTCATTTCCTATGGCGCCTTTCTCAATGACATATTTGTTTTTCTGATCATCGCGTTCGTAGTCTTTCTGATTGTGAAGTGCGTAAACCGCATGAAGAGCAAACAGGACACGTCGCCGAATACCAGGGATTGTCCGTATTGCCTGGCTACGATTCCGCTGAAAGCCATGCGCTGCAGCCAATGCTGTATCGATCTGAACGCGGCGTAGTAATCCCGAAGGGCGCGTTCCGGTGGCCTGCCTTGGCACTCGCCTTGCAACTTATCCCTCAAAACGCAGAAACGCGTATCGATTACGTGCAAGCATCGTTAATCGCTCGACATACGAACATACGGAGGGATAATCATGAACGCTTTTCAACTATTGAAAGAAGATCATAAAAAGGTCGCCGGGCTTTTTGAACAGCTCGAGCCGACGACTGAGCGCGGAGTGAAGACTCGCGAAGACCTGTTTTCGCGGTTGAAGGCCGAACTCGACGTGCACGCGCAAATCGAGGAAACGATTTTCTATCCGGCGCTAAAGGAAGCAGATGAGACGCACGACATAATCCTGGAAGGCTACGAAGAACATAAGGTCGTCAAGACTCTGCTGGCCGAACTGGACTCATTGCCCAAAGACCAGGAGGAGTGGGGCGCGAAACTGAAGGTGTTGCAGGAAAATGTGGAACATCACGTCGAAGAAGAAGAAGGCGAGATGTTCAAGAATGCGCGCAAGGTTTTGAGCGAGGAACAGGCTGAGGAGTTAGGCGCGCGGATGGAGGCAGCAAAGAAAGAACAGACCAGGACGGCTCGCGCTTAGGCCGACCAGCGAATCCAGACGAAATGAGGCGGTGCAAGTCCGGCGTTAATGTTGACGCGGGATTTGCGCCGCCTTATTCTTTGGGGCGCGCCTGTGATGAAAAGCAACCTTTTGCAGGCAAATTAATGCCCAAACTTCGGTTTTGCGATCGATTCAACCCAACCGTTCCCGTGCCGCACTAACAGTTTGCGTTACGGAGATTGAAGCGTCCCCATGAAAACCTGCCCCAATTGTAGACGCACCTACACTGATGAAGCCCTGAGTTTTTGTTTACACGATGGCAGCCCGCTTGTCGCCGCCCCGGTTGCGCCACCGGTCTACAACCCCAGCGCTCCAACCGGCGGCTCGTCGCCCGGCTCGCGTTATGCAAATCCGCCTATCGATCCCAGAGTGCCCGGCGCGCCCATGGTGAATCAGATGCGACAGGCAACTTCATGGTCTCCGATGGGCGGGCCACAACAACCACGCCGCAGTGTCTGGCCCTGGATCATTGGCATCGTCGCTATCCTCGGATTCATGGCATTTGGAGTTCTGATCTTGTTTTTCGCGCTGGCTAACGTGAACCGCAACCGAAACTTGAATGCTAACGTGGCCAACCGAAACACGAACCAATGGAACGCGAATGCGAATCCGGGCCGACCGTCATTTGTCGATGACTTTTCCAGTCCGGACTGGACCACCGGCACTTATCCGTACGGCAAAGCCTGGTACAAGGACGATGAGTTTCACCTGCACGCAAACCGCGGCGGCTTCATCGCGATGTACGCCCCCAGTCAGAAGTATCAAACGGAAAACGCGATTGTGCGCGTCACTGCACGCAACGTGGATGGCGTCACTCCGACCGCCGGATATGGCTTGCTAATTCATAGTGATCGATCGAAAGAGACGAAGGCAATTAACAATTATTCGTTTCTGATTCGTACTGGGAGCGATCCGGCTTATCAGATCGTGCAGAACAGGGGCGGAAAACAGTATCCGGTAGTGACCTGGACCACCACACCGTACCTGCGCGGCGGCGCCAACACCAATCAGTTGGAAGTATCCTCGCGAAACAGTCAGATAACCTTTTCCGTCAACGGCCATCAACTGACGAGCTTTAAGGGGATGTCAGACGCGCTGCGTGGGATCACCGGGTTTTACTCTACCGACGCCAGTGAAGTGGCGTTCGACGATTTGGAAATTGTCCGCTGAGTCGTAAGGGCTTTGTCTTTTGCGGCCGCTCTTAGCCGCCAACGGCGCGAAAGCCGCTGGCCCAGGCTGTTACATTTCGCGCCGTTGGCGCTTGCAGCCAGCCGCTCTCACTGACAGTCGGACTTGTGCAACGCAAAGTTGTAAGGGTGTCCCTACAATTGCTGGCGCGCCGTGGCCAGCGGCAACTTCCAGTTTTCGATCGGCGTGCCCTTCGTCTTCAGGTTCGACGTTAGATAATAGAGCCGTTGCGTCGCCGGTTCATTGGGCGCTTGCCTAAAACGATCATTCAGGTAATAAGGCGGAATGCTCTGATAGTAGAGTGTCGCTGTCACCGTTAAGTTTTTCGCATTCCTTCCCCGCCAGGGCACTTCAAATCGCACGAGATTCGTACCGCTGCCATTCTTGTACGCCGGATCCTCGCCGACCTTTACCGGGTGAGTTTCGTGCAGAAACTCGGCCGGAATGTAAGGCGTGTTGTCAGGTCGCAGCGGTCCGGTGCTGGTCCATCCCAACGGCAGCAACCGATTGTCTTTCAGTTGATAATCCCGCCGAATAAAACTGGTCGTCAGCGCACACTGCACATTCAGATTCAGCTCTTCATAGATCTGCACCTGATCCTCGCGCGTGATTGCCGAGCCCGCGCCCTTATCAGCGTCCCAGTAAAAGTGTGGCTGGTAATACTGCGGATTAGTTCCGGGAAGATAGTTCTGGTTGCACTGCGCGGGGTAACCATGGTCCGCCGGTTTGCTACCGTCTTTGTAAACGTCGAACAACTCAGAAGGAAGTCGCTTGCCCTGGGTGGGGTCGCCGCTGGTGATCACGCCCAGCTCGTTGGTGCAACCGGAGCACCAGACAGTCTGCCCGTTAGTGTTGTCGATCACCCTGAATTCAAGGAACGCCCGGCGAAAACCAACGCCACTGGGAAGTCTGTGGCCGGTCTTATTTGTTACCAGCACGTTCGCGATGAGTCTTTCCTGGCTGATGGTTACCGGCGAAAGCGAGACGGCGGCAGTCGAGCTCTGCGCCTGCTGGACAAAGGCGTCAGTGGCCGTCGCCAGATCGTTCAGGCCTGACATGTAATCGTTTTGCCTGACGCCGAGGATAAGGTTCGCCAACATGTTATTGCCGTTTGAGTTGTAACCCGACATGAACTGGCGGAACATTTCCAGCAGCGGCACGTTCAGGCCCTGGAGCTGGTGCCGGGCAAACCCCTTCTCACGGAAACGGACTCGAATCTTGTCACGGCTCAACCGACCGGCCACTTGCGGATACTGATCATCTTCAATAAAGGCGATTGGTTGCTGAATCAGCGGCACGTTAAGCGTGCCACTGGAGTTGCTGTACTTCGTGGCCATGTGGCAATCCTGACAACTCTGCGCCCGCGGATTGTTGCCGAACTCAGCCTGGTAACCGCTGTTCAGCCATTCCAGATAGGTCAACTGCTCCAGGTGTGGTTTCTCCGGATTCAGCGTCGGGTTATCCATCAAAGGCAGGTTAATCGTGTGGCAGTTACCACACATGCGTGAGCTCTTGATGTAGGGATCGTGCTTCGGCTTGATCCCGAGGGAATTGTTCATGGGATCAGTCACGATTTCCTTGTCCTCAAACGGACCGAACATCTCATCAGGCTTTCCCACGGTAAAATTGCCGGTGATCTTGTGCTCGAGGAAACTCTTCAGCGGGTCAGTCTCGCCCTGCTCCAGCTTGTCTTCAACGATGCGGTGACAGGCCATGCAACTGACGCCGTCGCGGGCCAGAGCCCCATAAATGTAGGCCCGGCTATCCGCAGGTTTAGGCCGCGTATCGTACGTGGTGTAAACCAGCTCGCGCTCGAAATTTCCTTTGCCGGCGCCGCTGTGATCTTCGTCCAACCGCCGCTTGCCCATTACGCCGTGACACTTGAAACAGGTGTTGTTCACGAACCTGATCTGCTCTGCCGCTTTAGCCGGATCGTTTTTGAAGAAACTTTTGACAAACGCGATTTCGCTATCCAGTTGCGCATAGAAAATGGGATCGCGCCCGGCCAGACCCATCGGCGACCAACGCCACTCGCCGAAGGGCGAAACATTCATGGCCGGCGTCGAGCCATCCGCTTGTTTGTTGCCGGTGTAGAGCATGACATTCCCGTACGTCCCTGCGCTATGGCATCCCATGCATGCATCCGAGGTAAGAAATTGGTTTGTGCTCGGCAGTGGCGTCGCGCCGACTGGTGAAGTGGCCCCAGTATGTTGAGCAAAGATGTGATCGAAAGTCTCTCCCGGTATCTTGCGCACTTTTCCCAGTCCCACCGGGGGAATTGAATTGTAGAAGGCCACGAACGCAGGGTCCGGCGTTGTGGTTGTGATCGACGCGGCTGTCTCTTTCGGACTCTGCAGTTCGCGCAGCAGGTCTGGCGGCGGCGCGGTGTGGCCGCCTGTCGGAACACCGATGTCGCTGTCTGAAGGCTCGGTACATGGAGGCGGCGGCGTTGAGGGATGGGGCTTCGCCGGAGCGGAAGCCCAGGAGAGATCTACAAAATAGGTGTCAGGTTCGCCGGGGAATCCCTTGATGTTCCTTGTGTCGCTGAAGGTCAGCTCCTTCTCGGCCGACGCATGACAGCGCGTGCAATAGATCCCGAAGCCGGCATAGGGAACCGCGAAGGGAGGCTCGTTGCTGTCGGCACACTGCGTGTCCCAGATCTCGGCCCAGTACCAACCATCCCTTGACCCTTTCGAGTCTTTGATCATGATGGTCCAGTCCTTGGCCTCCGGCGGCGCCTGGAATTGATATCGTGCAGCGGGCGGCGGCGAATACTGCTCTTTGATGATGATGGCTCCATCAGGAATAAGCTCATCCGGATTCTTCCGCTGCAGCCACCTGATGACGCTGGGTGAGTAGTAAATCTTCACCACCGGATGCACGCCATAGCTGACATTGTTGATAAATGGTCCCGTGTCGCGCAGGCCCTTGTCCTCACACCAATTTAGGTTTCGGTATTTTCCGCTAGTAAGAAATGTTTTTAGCAGCGTTTGAAACACTGGCAGCCTGTCAGGCAGAAATGAACTGGGCAGCGGCAAGCCGCTTTCCTGGCCAGAGGCACAGGCCGGCGGCTGGGTTGCAGCATTCTGAACCCTCGGGGTCACAGCACTGGTCGGAGAGTGATTCGCCCTTCCCAGAAGACGGGGGAGACCCACAAAGAGCAGCAAACCAATTATCAGCGATGGGGGAACCAGGGACTTCAAGCGAGCAGCCATTTTCAAGACTCCAGTTTCCGTTGCGACAGCGCAAGCGAGTAGAAAGACTGGAAAAAAATCGCAACGTTTCGGTTGGGAAGCAAGAATACCGCTGAAAGTGCTAAGCAAAACGCACTCTATAACCATGCGAGAGGAGCGTCAAGAAATCATTGGCGGCGCTGACGGCCAATACCTGCATCAAAACTCCAAATAGCTCGCCTGCCTTCGTCCTAAATTGATCTTTACTTCCGCGCCGCCCGAACCGCATAATGACCGCCTAATCACCGGCCCAGAGCCGGTTTGACTATCTAGAGGCAAGGATTTTCTTGCCCGTTTCTGCCGGCAAGCTTTGGCTTGTCAGTCACCAATCTGAGAGGCCCCGTTATGCGATCTATCTGGAAAGGCCACATCCGGTTCCTGCTGGTTGCCATCCCCGTGCGTGTTTATAACGCGCTGGAAACGTCGGAGAAGATTCAGTTCAACCAGTTGCACCGCGACGATTTCGGTCCCATCGGTTATGACAAGCGCTGTAAGAAGTGCGATCAGGTCGTTACCGCCGATCAAATTACCAAGGGCTATCAGTACGAGAAAGATCGCTACGCTATCGTGGAGCCGGAAGAGATCGCCAAGGTAAAGATCAAGACCAACCGGGCGGTTGATATCGTCGGCTTCGTCGACGCCTCGCAGATTCCAACCACCTTTTATGACGCGCCATACTTTGCCGGACCTGATGGGCCAGTGGCGGAAAAGCCGTACGCGCTGTTGCGCGAAGTGATGAAGCAGACCGGCAAAATTGGATTGGGGAAAGTCGTGTTGCGCGATCGCGAAGACCTGGTCGCCGTTTTCCCGCATGAGAATGGGCTGGTGCTGCAGAAGCTGCATTACCCGAATGAGCTGAGAAAGATCGAGGACGTGCCGGATCTGGACGATGGCGATCAAAAACTCGACAAGCGCGAGTTACAAATGGCCACTACCCTGGTCGAGCAAATGGCCACCGACATTTCCGAAATTGAGATGGTGGATCACTATCATGAAGCACTGCAGAAACTGATCGAATCGAAGATCAAAGGCAAGAAGGTAGTCGAGTACGAAGAGGTTGAAGAAATTCCTAAACTTGATATCATGACGGCGCTAAAGAAGAGTTTGCAGAAGTCTTCGCGCAAACCGATGGTCAAGGCCGTCAGCAAGACGAAGAAAAAAGCGCCGCTCACGTTGGTGAAACCCAAGACGGTGGCCGCGCGCAAGCGAAAAGCTTCGTAGCCCAACTTCAGTTTGCGGCTTCAGTTTTGGTCGCCACATTTGCGAACTGAGTTTGCGTACGTCGGTTTTGTTTTACCTGATGACTGAGAAAAGTAATAAGGTCCTTTCATTTCCCTCACCTGCTCCGGCCAAAGCAGATTATCAGCGTGTCAAATCAAGTTACTCCGCTCGCGAGATCAAACAGCTCTTTGGGTTAGGCGAACGCACAATTCGCCGCTGGACGGAACAGGGCATAATCCAGGCTGCATCGTCGCCCGCCGGCAAGGATGTCCGCTACGACTTTCAAGCCCTGACTCAGTTTCGTCGCGTGCGTGAGCTGCGCTCGCAGGGGCTGAGTATCAAGCAGATCGAGTTTGAGCTGCAGGGCCAACTAAGCCTCTTTCGCAGCGCGCCTGCGCCACTCGCCCGGTTGCTGACTCCCTTTGAGGAAGCGCTGGCATTGGATGAGCAGGGGGATCCAAAGGCCGCGGATTTTTATGCGGAAGCGATCAGCGAAGGCGACAACATCGCGGAAGCGTATTGCAACCTGGGGATTGTCGAGTTAGGTAAGGGAGATACCACCAAGGCCCTCGACAGTTTCACGTTGGCGCTGAAACATGAGCCGCGACACTTGGAAGGTCATTACAACCTGGCCAGTCTTTATTATGACATCGGGAATTTCCGTCTGGCGCAGTTGCACTACGAGGCCGCCGCGTTGATCGAGCCTGCATTCTCACGTGCGCACTTCAACCTGGCGTTGGTCTATCACAAGTTGAACGACTGGGACAAAGCTCTCGCCGCGCTGCAGAAGTGTTTAGAACTCGAGCCTGACGATCCCGAAATGATTGAGTTCAATGAACTGCTTAAGCTGCTGGATAGCGGCCGCGGCAAGTAAGTTCCCTGCTTTCAAGGAGGTTCCCCAATGTCAGACAGATGCCGAATCCTTTACGTGGATGATCACGAAGACTCCGCGGTCATGTTCGAACAACTACTCAGTCTTTCCGATTATGACGTGACCACGGCGGCCAGCGCGCGCGAAGCTTTGGAGTTGGCCCAAAGCCAGGGCTTCGATCTGTTCGTGTTGGATCGTCGTTTACCGGACGGGATGGGCGCTGACCTCTGCCGGGAACTGAAACAATTCCGGCCCGAGGTTCCAGTAATCCTGTATTCCGGCGACGTTTATGAAATCCATCGTCAGGAAGGCATTACCGCCGGCGCGGATGCATACGTTCCTAAACCTCACTTCGACAAATTGATCCAGGCCGTGCATCAAATGCTTTCCGAACAAGCCTGCGCCGTGGCTTAGGTAGCAAGGCTCGATTCGGGTGTAACGCACACTAGTTTGCGAATATGAGCCGCATTCAGGCTCACGCAAATTCACCGTTTGCGTTACGAAACCAAATTAGAGCACTACTCTCGATCAGGTGTACCGTTTGCCAACCAAAGACTTAATAACTAACACGAATTCAGAACCGGGAACGGTAGCGACCGGGGCCCTTGTCATTTAAGACTCGCGAATTCAATTTAGAAGTGCAACCAATGGATGTTGAAATTGATCCATTGACTCAGCTTGCGAAACCCAGCCGGTTGCCGTTGTGGTTCCCGCGCGCCGGCAGGCGCGGAAGGATGGTAGCCAGTGGCAAGCGCGCAGCGCGCGGCCACTGGATCCGTACCCCCAATTGGATTGCGCCCCGCACGGGCGCCGGGAGGTAACGGCACTCCTGATATTCCGCGCGCCCTTGCCGGGCGCCCTTTTCGCTTTCGGATGTCCCAGTGGCCGCGCGCTGCGCGCTTGCCACTGGCTACCTTGCGACTGCGCCTCTGGCGCAGACGCATGGAATCTACCACCACCTCGATCCACACTCGCTTGACACTTCAAAGCAGCGACGTATAATTTCCTTCCGCTTAATGGGCCGATAGCTCAGTTGGTAGAGCAGCTGACTCTTAATCAGCGGGTCGCAGGTTCGAGCCCTGCTCGGCTCACCATTTCTTATTAGGTTAAGGACTTAGGGTCAACCTTCTTCTTACGGCTGGTCTTCATTGACTAGCTGATTGAGGTTAGCCATGAGTCTTTTTTCTTTGTTCGAACAATTCCTAAAAGAGAAACAATTCCTAATCGGAATTTCGCCCAATACTACCCGTTCCTATCAACAAGCCTTCAATGCCTACCAAAGAGTCCTTAGTAGGGAAAAAGACGGCACCACTCCCCTCGTAAGGATTTTGGGCGTAAGTGATGAACTACCTACCAAGGACACCCTGAAAGCCTTTGTAATTGGAATGAGGGAGGCGGGGTTATCTGCGGGTGTAGTTCCCTGTCTTATCAGACATGAGGTTCTTCGCTCCGACTGGAGTATCAAGTAGTTTATTCGGACTTCATTTGCATAATCCTTATCAAAAATTACATGGGCCGTCGAAAAGTTCGCCTTCGCCTGTTGATATTCATCATGTAGCCATGGCGGTACAAACCTCTCTCCTAAATTGCTTGCCTCATCTCTTCGCTCAACCCTGTAAGGACGGGTCTTGGACTCTTCGTAAAGTCTCCAGGATCGTCGGGGTCTGCATAGCTTGTTCTTAGCAAAAGAAGTGGTTAACTCGTAGTGCTAAACTATTTGGCGGTCCTCTAACTTTGTGAAGTACAAGGTTCTTGGTCTCTTGTTTGCCAATTTTCCCTTGGGATTTCAAAAGCGAGATTTCGGTCATCTAAATGCTTTCCTGAGTCTTTTGGACGAGCTTATCTAAAAACTCGTGTTTTATTTTTGGGACGATTTTTTCCATGGTCCATGATTTTTCACGGGCAATTTTCGGCTGTGAAAGCTAGAATTGACTTTATCAAGCGATACATCTATCTGAATTTAAACGATATATTTGATTAAAGTGCTCAGCTCCGTTTTCCTGTTAAGGCCCAGACTGGTGCGAATTACCCAGAAGTATGCTTAGAATGAGCCAATAAAACCGGGGGGTTTTTGACCGCCCTGTGATGGTACGCCCTCTGTTGCGCTCAATAAGTTCGACTGATAGGTTGGTGGTCCTACTATTAGTTGTTTCCTATGGACCATGAGACCGCAGGATATGCCCCTGGCGCCGTTTTTTCCCTGCAAAAAAACTTGACAAGGTTGGTCCAGATACATACTTTAAATCCGGACATAGCGCTCAAAAAATGGAGGAATGCGTTATGTCTGGGCTTGAATCAATCATCGTCTACACCGCCGGAGCCTTACTGCTCTCAATCACGGCTTCACGATTTCTAATCCAAGAGTTCATAGCGCTCGTTAAGCTCTTCAAAGAGCTTATGGCCGAGGTTCGTAAACCTTTGCCACCTTCTCAACGACCTGGGGCTTTAGCTGATACTCGTTCCACGAATGTGTCTGGTTTGCCGGTCCGTAAAAGTGCTGAATAAAGTCCGTTCTGTTGGTATCTCTACCTTTGGTAACTTACCTGGTCCGTCGGTGGGAGGAAGTAAATCCACGGGAATATATACTCGCATTATTGACAGGGCTCGCACTCCGGGTCGCCAACCATTTAGAGGTTTCTCTGACGGAGTATTCTGGGAAACAGAAATTAGGGACGAAAGAGAAAAGCCAAACATCACGTTTACCATTTACTTGGTGGAGAAGTCATCGGCAACATCTATGAAACCCGACTTGTTAGGCACCTAAGAGAAAGCCTCCTGCACCGCCAAACAGGTCGATGCGTTTGAGACCTTTTTTCATTAAGACCGAGAAAATCCCGGCGCCGGGATAAACCAACCCTGGGGTAATAACGCTGGCATGGAGGGTCGCCAATCAAGATACTCATTTCTCAAGACGCTTCCGTCGGCTGACAGGCTTCAGTTGCTTGTCGAGCTTTTCATTATCAAATTCAACGTGTATGAGACCTTTGGCAAAGTCAAACACCCTCATCTTTCCCCACTTCTCATACAAAAAGCCTAAGGCTATTAGCACCCAAACCCATTCAGGCATTTAGCACACCTCCAAATCACTTTCTCAAGACCGGATGATCATTACCACACTTTCCAATTATAAGTTTTTAATCCTACGTCTCAGTAAAACCCCGACAACAACGACATATCACTGCTTCACGCGAAACCTACACCCTCGCACATAGGCAATGCTAGTTTTTTTCACCCCCGAAATAAGAGCAATAATTCTTGCTAAAGGAAGTAGACGGAAGGACATTTTCACCGGGCCAGCTAAGCATGGCCCTTCTGCAAGTCGCCCATCCTCTTACTTCCACTCAATAGCGAGCGAACTCACTAATTCCCTAAGGAGAATCTGACGAGCCTTTAAAACAGAACTGTTACATCAGGCGGTGTGCCTACTTCCTGCCTTACAATTCTAGCGATCTGTATGGGAAGCGATAGAGCACAATCATTCCCCCCTCGGGAATGTAATGCTAACTATTACGATACTGGTTAAGAGGACATGTCTGCGATTCCGCTTCTAATTACTGCGAGCGGAGCGAGCGAAGATGTTATCTGCAAATATGGTGGTGGGACGTACGTTTTCGACGATAACTTTAGGTTCTTAATATTTAGCCTTAGTGGTGGGTGTGAGTGGCTTTTACACGCGGCTTGCACTCAAAAGTCACTAACTGAGAGGTCTTCTTCAGGCTCCAAGGCAGCCGCCCGTTGTTGTTCGCTGAATTCCAGGATTGCCGAGAGCGCATGCTGCACGAAGTCGAGGCGAATTTCACTGTAATGAATTCCCTGCCGCAGGCCACCCTCCGCCCAGGCAAAACTTGGCAGTATCCCCCGGTCTCGCTCCTGTATGATCAATCGATCGAGGAAACGCAAACCCTGTTCAAATGATTTTGCGTAACGTTGCCCGCGGGCAGCATCCGCAAGACCGGCTGCGACCGGCATGGCTGCGGCAATTCCTTCCAGGTAAACTCCGGTCATGTATCCCGGCCCGCCGGCTTGGTGATCATCGATAAAGGCGCCCGTCTTGTCTTGTTGATAACCAAGCAGCCAATCAGCGATCTCACAGACAAACTCGCTAAAATCAGGATCGCGAGTGACCTGCCACCATTTACTGAAAGCCTGCAGCAACCACGAAACCTGACCGAAGTGGCGTTGATAGCGAAAACGGTGCCGGTAGTAGCGAAAGCTTCGGTGCAACTTTTCCTCGTCGATGGTGGCGGGATCGTTTTCGGCGGCTACACCGAGCGCCAGCAAGACCTGGCCGGGGAAGTAATCCTGAAAGATTTCCGGCGATGAATCAGCGCCACTGTGTGTGCTGATGCGACCGTGGGGAAGTTTCAGGCACGACCATAGACTGCCGGCCAGCGACTGTCTCAACGCGCCTTCCGCATCCAGCTCCGGGAATTCGATCAGCGCCATTAGCAAGAATGAAACTTCGGCGACCGAAGACGTTTCGGAGTCGCCCTGCAACCAGACTTGCTCGCCATCCTGAAACAAACGGCCCACCAGTTGATCAATAACGCGGACGGCGGCGCCCTTTAGATCGGCGTCGCCCAAAACTCTGGCAGCGCGCGCCAATGTCCATCCGCCATGAGCCAGCCGCGGCAGATCGACTTCTTCATACAATTGATTTTGAAAGGGCTGATACCGTGAATAGAACGTGCCGTCGTCTTTCAAGTGCATCAGCAAGTACTGCGAAAGCAAACGGGAGTGCTGCTCGACGAGAGTGGCAGACGCCGTGGCATTCGCCATAACGGGAAAGCCACCAACCGTGGGCCATACGCCGTCATTAGTTGCCAGCCAAGTGACGCAGTCGAAACGACACCAGAAGTATGGCGGATCGGTCAGTCCGGCCTTTTCCAGTACCGCCTGCGCGAAACCCACCGAATCGAGGTTGTACATAGTCGCGACAAACGGCAGCAGCAGCCCGACGTGTTGCTCGCGATAAACCATCAGAGTCTGCTCTCCGTGGCGATAATATTTGCCTACTTCATCCGGTGGTGCGTATCCCAGTTCCAGCGGGTTGGAAAGGAGCGACGCGCTCACTGCGACGTCGTTTGGTTCAACCGGCCGCTCGCTCGCAAACCTCTCGTCATCCAGCGCGGCTGCCGCCAGCCTGCTTAAATCATCATCCAGATTTCGCAGAGTCGAACCCATGCATCCCCGCAATTGCCCGTTGAGATACACGGTCAAGTAAAGTGAGTCGAGACTCTCCGGAACCAGGTTGTTACTGAGGCGATGCGCTGTTTCTGAACTGCCAAACACTCGCGCCAGCACAAGGTCGCGCGCGCGTTCAGCGATTTTTCCGCAAACGTTTCGGTCCTCAGACCACGGGAGTTCTGCGGTTGCCGGCACACCCGTCGGTTGCCAGATCACTTCCGGCTCAACGGCTTTCACCACTTCGTGACGAAAGAGTTCGTAAGGCTCAAACGATACGAGTTGCCCATTTTTAATTCGTGCGTGCTGAAACTGTTGCCATTCATTCGCGATGCCCGGCATGCGCGGCAGGGCCCCACCCATTTTGTCGCGGCGCTCAAGACTTCTCACCACGATGCCGTATCGATCATTGTCGAGCTGCCCCGGGTTGCACTTCTCCAGCGCGCTGAAAAATGTAACCGCAAATCCGCTCTCATTGATTATCTTTAAGCCTTCTTCACCGGCAGGTAGATCCGCGGCGGTGCGCAGCGAGGCCATCACTACGTCCTCTGCTGCGGTCCCCGGCTGCTCCCCTGGAAAATGCCAAAAACCATCACGCGCGTAACGGTTATGAACATCCGTGCGCGATCGGATACTCACCCAAGCTCCGCCGGATGAATCGTAATCAGCTTCCAGCCGTGAAGGAGGACGCAACAACTGGCCCGACGTCAGGTATTCCTGAATCACTAGCCGCGCCAGTTGCGCTGGATGCAGGTTCTCCGGCGCTGGCCGCGCGCTCCACTCAAAAGCAGGAAACCATTTCGAAGGATTCAGCAGTGGCTTTTCCTCATCCTCCATGTGGGAAATAAAATCGTCCCAAATGTCGTAGACGGCTTCCATGTGATAGCCGCGCTCCTGCATTCGGGCGTATCCTCCGTACCACCCAAAACGCACCAGACAGATCCCGCCCTCGACCCGCAGTCCCGCATCTTCGAGTCGTGCAGTTCCCTCTTCCATCGAAAGTCCGGAACTGACGGAATCGTCAAGCAGGATCACAGGCTCTGACGGATCGATGGTCCCTTCGATAAATTTCAGCGACCCGTGTGGCTTTCTTTCTTTCCGAATCAACAAACCGCTATAACCGGGCGACTGCAGCAAGCAGGACTGCAGAATCGGCACCCCCGTCAAACCGTACGTCGCGATTTGCCGGCCATCGAATCGCTTAAGCAGTTCAAGAATGCAACGGCCGGCCAATTGGCCGCCCTTTGGCGAAAGCGTGACAGCGAGAGAATCCAGCATCCAGCGCGCCGACGTACCGTCACGCGAAAGGACGGGCTGACTTTCGGAGCGGTGCAGGATGCCCTGACGCCGCAGCCGTTCGAGCAACTCGGCGCGCTCGGAATGAAACTTGTCCGGCAGCGAAGCGAGCGTAGTTGAAAGTGCGTCACGTAACATCGGATACATTGACGTCCGTGCTGCAGGTCTTTCGGCAAGCACGATGTGGGGAAGGCTTTTAGAAGTAGGGATTTTCCGGTAACGCTAAACTGAGATAACGATTATCGAGATGGACCATGAAGTCCTGATCGATAAACTCCTGCAGTGCCGCTTCAATCCAGGGCGCGGTATCAAATGCCGCATCGATCTCTTTGCGGCTGCGCGCGTCGGCGCAAAATTCATAGAGGGTGGCGTAGGAATCAGAGTAAGTCGCCGTGCGCGGCGCACAGTTTCGGCCATCATCTATCTGGATCGTGTTCAAGCCTTTGCGGTAACGCAGATACGGCCGCGGCCCTTGCTGCCAGCGCTGTTGCCACACCCCGACGGCATGAAAGATTTCATCGTATTCCGCGTCGGCCAGCGTGTTTCCCATCTCATGTTCAAAATAGTAGGAAACCCTTTGCAGGTTGAAGCGAGGCTGCGGATACAAAAACTCATAGCACGCAGATGGCACCAGGCGGCTGACGGACTGCGTCTCTGGTTCGGTGTACATCGGCGACCCACGATCCGCGCGCGCTTTGGCGATGGCCCAGGGCGCTTGCCAATGGTGAATCTTGGAAATGACTTCGCACTGCAGGCGATAGTCTTCCAGCGTCTCGCCCGGAAATCGCAAGAGGACGTTGTAGAGATTGTTGATGCCGTAGTACGTGCACCACTTGATCAACTCCAGGTTGCGCACCCCGGTCGTGTGTTTTCTCATGAGCTTGAGAATGTGCGTCGAGAAACTTTCCACCCCCGGCTGAATGGAAAAAAGACCGCCCCGGCGCATGTGCTTTAGTTGCGCGCGGGTCAGGCTGGGTCGCACCTCGTAGTGAATGCGAATGTCAGATTTGGCGTCGCCCAGTTGGCGGAAAAGCTTGTCGATATACTCCGGCTCAATAATGTTGTCGATGGCGTTGAAGTCCAGAATCCCGTAGCGCCGTGACAATTCGTCGAGTTGCTGAATCACGTCGTCAACCCGTTTGGATCTGAATTCCATCCCCGCCCGGTTCAGCCCGCAAAAAGTACAGTGGTTCTTCACGCCCCACCAGCAACCTCGCGCTGTCTCAATCGGCAGCAGAACTTCCTGCGCTTGATCGCTGGCGCCGTACCCCCCCTCCTTCCGCGCATGAAAGTACTCATCGAAATCCGGCACCGGCGTCTTATTCATGTCGGCGAGGTTGGGTGCATGTCCGGCGAAGGCGATGCGACCCTGGTCACGCCACATGATGCCGGGCATACCTGCCATCGATTCACCCTGGTAAATCCGACGAATGATTTGCGGCAAGGTTTCGTCCGCATCGCCGCAGTGAATGTAGTCAACCTCCGGGCAGCCCTTTATGATCTCGTCGGCGATGTCGTCTTCAAAGGTCGCGCCACCCATAATGATCGGGATTTGGGGATGGCGCTTTTTCAGCGCGCGCGCCAGGGCGATGCTCGCCAGTGTCTGTTGGAACACAACGGAAAAGCCGATCAAGCCGAAACGGCTCCAATCAATGCTTTCACAACAGAAATCTATGAACTCAGGAGCGACTTGATCGCGGAGGTGGCGTAGATCCGCGATCGAGCAGCCGGCCTGGCGGCAGATGCCGGCAAAGTTGTCTCGATAGATTTCGAAGTAATCATCGTTATTGGCAAAGTCGCCAAAGGCCGCTTTGGTCCACAGCCATTCTCCAACCATGCAAGGGTAGACATCAGACAGCGTCTCATTGATGCGCCACCCAACGAATTTCCCGAAGTACATGAAAAGGGAGAAAGGTTGAACCGGAATCCCCTCACGTTCCAGCGTGGGTTTAAGTAACCCGAGCTGGAAGGACGGGAAGCGCGCCGAAAGAGTGGGCATGCTAACGAGCGCGACCGGTTTGATCGGATCGGTGGTCATGGAAAGAAATTGCTTGCAGCCGGCTGATAGCTGATGGCAAATCAGTAGAAAGCGGCAACTGAAAACTTAGGGCGAGCGAGCATAAGCAATACACTTAATTACGGTGTATGCCTATGGATCTACTCGCTTAATTCGGACGCGTCTCTTTCGAAACGTGGGGCGCCCACGGAGGGACGCCCCTACAACTGTCAGTCTCACCACTTATGATTTCCTGGGTGCGACTTCCGGTCTAACCTCTGGCCGAGTCTTAGAGGGCGCCACTTCCGGAATGACCTTTCCCGGTCTGTCCGGCGCTATCTCCGGAATCGGTCGCGCTTTGTCTGGCGCTACTTCCGGTATTGGACGTGCCGGTCGTTCCGGTGATACCTCGGGAATCGGCCGGTAAGGTTTTTCAGGCGCAATCTCAGGCGCTATTTCTGGCATTGGCCGGTATCTCTCCGGCGCAATTTCAGGCGCCACTTCCGGAATCGGGCGCGCTCGGTCTGGCGCTATCTCCGGAATTGGTCGCGCTTTGTCCGGCGCCACCTCGGGAATCGGCCGGTAGGGTTTGTCCGGTGAAATCTCGGGAACCGGTTTCCCTGGCGCTACCTCCGGAATCGGCCGCGCTTTGTCCGGCGCTACCTCGGGAATTGGCCGGTAAGGTGCGACCTCAGGGATCGGCCTGATCTCCGGTGCGATTTCCGGCCTGACTTCGGGCAGAACCTCAGGTCTAATCTCGGGTCTAATCTCAGGCCGAATTTCGGGCCTAATCTCCGGTCGAATTTCAGGTCTAATTTCGGGCCTAATCTCCGGCCGAATTTCGGGTCGCACCTGAGGCGCTACCTCCGGGTGCGGCCCTCTCTTGTCAGGCGCTTGCGGGGCCATTTCCGGAATTCCACCGCCGCCGGGCTTACTCTTTTCATCCTTTTTGTCTTTCATCGGAATTCTCCCAAAGATGGTTGTGCTTTGATCGGCGCCGTCAACTCAAACACCAACCTGGCTGAGGCAAATGCCGAAGCAACAGATAGCTGGACCGACGCGAGTGTTGAGTCTCCAGTGAGACGCCAACAAGGGGGCAGACCATTGTCGGCAATATCGTCCAACCGAGTAAGAAATGAACGCGCGAAGCGTAACGCCATCCTCCCTACCTGTCAACCAGAATGCCGCGTTCGTCTTTCTTGATTATGCAAACTAAAGTTTGAACTCTATACACCTGTTGGGATCGAAGCTTCAACGCGCGTGACAGGCGTGTGGAGTTCAAGCTTTAGCTTGGGATCGTGTCTAAAATTGAAATGCCAACTATCCGCAGATTACACGGATTACACAGCTTGAAAAAACTGGACCACGCGAGAAAACCCTCGCTGTACGTTTGCATCACTGCCAGCCGTGGGGCACCGCCATTTTAGTCTTCAGTCTCAGTTAATCTGCGTCATCCGTCTAATCTGCGGAGCTAGCGGAACCAGGTAATTATCGTGAATCGCTCGCCGCTGACGATGGGAGAAACTTCATGGACCGTGTCGGCGGCAAACGCAACCAGCAGCCCGCATTCTCCGTTGAGGCTGAAAACAGTAGCGTCCTCCGCGGTGTCATGCGCGTCATAAAAATTAAGCGTCCCGCCACTGAAACTGCCGGCCTGAGGCCGTTCGGATGAGTCATTCAAGAACACTACGATAGAGATTCGACGAACCCTCAGATGATCAAACTCAAGTTGCTCAGTGTTGCCGTCCTGATGGCGAACAAAAAAGTCGCCCTTTTGATAACGAAGAAATTGAGGCGGTTCGCAATCGTTCAGCCGCTGGCCAAAATGATCCTCCAGTGCCGATTTCTGTTGAGACAAGAGACCGTGAACGTGAGTAATGATTTCCTGCGAAGGGTGAAGACTGGTGGTCTTACGGACCGTTTCATGAACAAGCTCGTCCGAACCTTCTATATAAACCGGGGCCTGAGTTGTCGGAGACGCATTTACCTCGTTCCGGATCAGCACACAGGTTTGCGAATCCAAAAAGTTTGGCAGCAGGAACAAATTAAAATGTGCCGCCAGGTCCGCGTTTGGCATCCTCGTTTTCCCGCTTAATCTTTGAACACGATCCTGTCTTCGAAGACACAACAATCAAGTCCCGTGCGAAGCAAGCAGGCGATGGCGTCGGCCGGGGTCTCTATGATCGGTTCACCCATTACATTGAACGACGTGTTTAGCAGCATCGGAACACCGGTCCGCTCATGAAACCGCTTCACCAGCTCATAAAATCTTCCGTTGGAAGCCGAAGTCAAAGTCTGCACTCGACCGGTCCCATCGACGTGAACAACTGCAGGCACCGCTTGGGCTTTCTTAGGATTCACCTTACATACGCGAAGCATGAACGGACTCTCAGCTGTCGTATCGCCGAACTCGAACCACTGGGAGGCTTCTTCCCGTAGCACGGCCGGGGCAAAGGGACGAAAAGCCTCTCGCATTTTCACGCGCCGGTTCAATGTCTCTTTCGCGTCAGCCCGCCGCGGGTCGCACAGAATGCTTCGCTGACCGAGCGCGCGCGGGCCCAACTCCGATCCCCCATCAAACCACCCGACTATCTTTCCCTCGCACAAGAGATCGACAGCGTCAGAAATTACGTCCGGCGTCGAAACCAGCTTGAGGTTGTTCGCCTGGCTAAGAGCTAAAGACACGGCGGAGGAACAATAGGTGCGACCGGGAGCATCGTGCAGCAAACGCCGCTGCGAATTGTGACCGGTTAAATGCCACAAGCCATAGTAAGCAGCCCCGACCGCAGTGCCGCTATCTTCGGCGGCCGGCATGATGTAAACGTTCTGAAAACCAGACTCACGGATTAACCGTTCATTGGCCACGCTATTTAAAGCGACGCCCCCGGCATAGCACAGGTTGCCGCTGGCGCATGAATCACGCAGGCGTTGGGCCAGGTAAAGTACTGCGTCTTCCAATGCCGCCTGGACGGAGGCAGCCAGCATTTCATACTCACTCGCGCGGGCCGGCCAACGCTCATCATGTCGGAACATCCCCGGCGCGGTGTCCTTGAAATGAAAGTGGCTGTGATCGATTTCAAAAAAGTCACTGACGGGAATCTGTGGCTCACCGTAGGGCGCCAGGCCCATCACCTTTCCCGCGTCCATCGGCTCTCCGAATATCTGCTGCGCCACCGCCGAAAACATTCCGCCCAGACTGCCAAATGAGGGCATGCCTGTGTCGCGCAATCCGAGCCATTCGCCACGTTCGGCCGCATGTTTCTCGAGCGGCACCAGCTTCGTGCCCGAAGCCGAGTACAGCGAAATGGTTTCCCAGCCGTCGATAAAATTTCCGTTTACCAGGGCCCGTTCAGCATCAGTGAAATCCTCAATCGGAGATCCCGTGCCGTCAATCACCAAAACCGCCGAATCTGCAAAACCGGAAGTGGCAAAGGCACTGACCGCGTGCCCGAAATGATGCGGTATGGTCAACGTCGGGATCTGATGCGAGACGACTTTCAGGAAGGGATCTAAGCGGACATCATGCAGTTCGGCCCCGGCTTGTCCCTGCACGCAGACGACTACCAGGTCCAGTTCCCCGGGTTCAATTCCGGCATAACTCAGACAGTACGGCAATGCCAGTGAAGGGCCGGCGCCGTAAATGCGATGACGCTTAAATCTTGAAAGACGCTCTTCCTGGATCGCGACAACGATCTCATCGCCCTTGAGCAGGCACATGGATCCGTTGTGCGACGCGCTGATCCCGAGAATCCAGGGCCGTTCGTCCATGGACATGAAAGATCATTTAGCCGGGCTGCCCTTTTTGATCGCACTCTCGAGCCGGGCAAGCGCAGCACTGACATCGCTCAGGTACTTGCGGGCACTGGTCGCGACAGTTTTCATCTCGCGAATGTTCCCGCGAGCGATTGCGTCACGAATAGGGTCGCCATACGGCGGTAATGCCCCACTCCTGGCTGTCGCTTTGCTACGGGTTGGCTTATTGATTTTTTTTGATGAGGCGGCTTTCTTGAATGGCATTTGTGACCTCCATTGGTTTGGCTGAATGAGCGGAACCAGTATTCTGGTTCCGGCGACAAAATCGTAACCCTGCCAGTTTCGAGAGTTTGAACGAGGCAGGCTCGTGAAGAGCTCATCCAATCATGAGAACGCCGGGGACGATATTCCGGTCAAGATGGAAAGTCAATAGTTCAGTTGGGTAGTGATGCACTTGGGATTGCCTATCCGCAGATTACACAGATTGCTCAGATTGCTTATGTTGGGAACTGGACGGCGCGCGAAAATCGACGTTGTGCGTTCGCTCCACTCTCTGCCAGCCGTGGGGTGCGCGTTTGCCCTCTAGTCTGAGTTAATCTGCGGAATCTGCGTAATCTGCGGATAGCTAGACGCTTTATCCCGACTTTGGGCTACAATCTTCCGATTCGACTCTGACTAAACCCCGGCGGGAGTTCCGCCGTAATATCTATCGCAAATCCCAATCGTTCCACATACGGAGATAAATCCATGCGCAGAATCCCTGTCTTGATGGCCGCCCTCGCACTCTTCGCCCTGCCCGCTGGCGCACAAACGGTGAACGAGATCGTTGCTCATTACATGAAGACAATTGGCGGCAGCGACAAAATTAAGGCCGTCCAGACGCTTCGCCGCTCAGGCAAATTTATCGGCGGCGGCGGCTTTGAGGCGGTGGTGTTGCAGGAGAACAAGCGAGGCAATTCGGTGCGCGAAGAGTTTTCCCTGCAGGGCATGACCGCTCTTAATGTTTATGACGGGAAAGTCGGCTGGAAGGTCGAGCCCTGGAACGGCAAGAAAGATCCGGAGTCGCTGGGGGAAGAAGAGATGAAATCGATTCTGGAGGACGCAGACTTTGATGGCCCACTAATCAATTACAAACAAAAAGGCTACCAGCTCGAATACCTTGGCATGGACACGTTCGAAGGGACCGACACTTTCAAACTCAAGGTGACGAAACCAAATGGTGACGTTTATATCTATTACCTTGACACCGACTTTTACGTACCAATCAAGATCGACACCAAACGCATCGTCCGCGGCGCGGAGCGCGAATACGAAACGGCGTTGGCGGACTATAAAGAAGTCGCCGGTTGGTTCCTGCCGCATTCAATCGAGACCAACGTCAAGGGCAGCCCGGACAAGTCCAAAGTTGTCTACGAAAAGATTGAAGCCAACGTCGCAATCGATGACAGCCGTTTCAGCATGCCGGTCGTGGCAAAGCCCAAGAGCTAGCAGCGCAGGTAAGCTGCCAAAATCAAAACTCAGCGGACCTTACTTGCAGTCAGGAAGGCGGGTTTACTCCCGCTCTCAAAAAAATACGCGCAGAAGGATCGAGTCTATGAAAATAAAATGGCCGCTTTTATTCGCTCCAGCATTTATTAGCTTCCTTACCGTCGCGACGGTTACGGCTCAAACCCCCGTTAAAGTCGACTCCGAAACAATCTCCGGCCTGGGCGCTCGCAATATCGGCTCGGCGACGATGAGCGGACGCATAGCCGCGGTCGATGCGGTCAAGTTAGGGCAGCGGCTGACTGTTTACGTGGGCTCGGCGAGTGGCGGGGTTTGGAAGTCAGTAAATGGAGGCGCCACCTACAAACCAGTTTTCGACAAACAATCGGTACAATCGATAGGCGCGGTGACAATCGATCCGAAAAATCCCCAGGTCGTCTGGGTAGGCACAGGCGAAACATGGACGCGGAATAGCGTATCGATCGGGGACGGAATCCATAAATCGATGGACGGTGGTGAAAACTGGACCAACGTGGGGCTGAAAGACTCTGAACGCATTGCCAAAATTCTGGTCGATCCCAGCAACACGAACACAGTCTATGCCTGTGCCACCGGTAAGCTCTGGAGCGACAGTGACGAACGCGGTGTCTATAAAACTTCTGACGGCGGCAGGACCTGGACGAAGATCTTAAAAGGACCAAACGCTTCCACCGGCTGCTCCATGATTTCGCTGGACGAGCAGCATCCGCAAACAATTTACGCGGGCATGTGGGACTTTCGCCGCAAAGGTTGGACCTTCAGGTCAGGCGGTGAAGGGCCGAAGGCATTCAGCGGCAGCGGTTTTTTCAAAAGTACCGACGGCGGCGCTTCCTGGACTGAGTTGGATGAGAAAACTGCGACGGGTTTGCCGGCGAAGCCCTGGGGCCGGATCGCGGTTGCAGTGGCCCCGTCCAAACCAGCAACCGTCTATGCATTGATCGAAGCTGAGATTCCCAACGACGGCCTTTATCGTTCGGATGACGGCGGCAAGACCTGGACGCACCTTGACCGCAGTCAGAACATGATTTGGCGGCCGTTCTATTTCGCCAACTTGATCGTCGATCCAAAGGACGAAAACAAGATTTATAAAACTGGTGGATCATTTATTGCCAGCAATGACGGTGGTCGAAGTTTCAGCAACGTCTCCGGCGGCGCGCATGGAGACTTTCACGATGTTTGGATCAATCCCGACAATACCGACCAGTTGATCGTTGGGGACGATGGCGGCCTTTGGTATTCGGATGATGGCGGCAACCGTTATTGGAAAGGCAATAACCTGCCGGTGTCGCAGTTCTACCATGTCAGCGTCGACATGGACATGCCTTATCACGTTTACGGCGGCCTGCAGGACAACAGTTCATGGATCGGCGATTCTGCCTATCCGGGCGGAGTCACAAACGACCGTTGGCAAAACATTTACGGCGGCGACGGCTTCTGGGTCTTTGCCGATCCTGCCGATAACGATTACGTCTATGCGGAATCACAAGGCGGCTATATCGGCCGCGTCAATCGCAAGACGCTCGAGTCGCGCGGCATTCAGCCCCTGCCGCAATACAAAGAGGGCAAACTTCGCTTTAACTGGAATACTCCCATTCACGTCAGCCCAAATCAGAAGGGGACGATTTACCTCGGGGCGCAGTTTCTGTTTCGTTCGCGCGATCATGGCCAGACGTGGGAACGCATCTCGCCCGATCTGACCACCAACGATCCCGAGAAACAGAAACAGGAGCAGTCAGGCGGCATCACGGTCGACAATTCCTCGGCAGAAATGCACACCACGATCTTTTCGATTTCCGAATCGACGAAAGACCCGAACCTGATTTGGGTGGGAACTGACGACGGGAATGTGCAGCTTACGCGCGACGGCGCCCGGACCTGGAAGAACGTTACCGCAAACATCAAGGGTCTGCCGCCCAACGCCTGGGTTACTTCCATTGATGCCGGGCATTTTGAGAGTGGCACCGCCTATGCGACTTTCGACCTGCACACATTCGGCGACATGCGCCCATACGTTTATAAGACCAGCGACTTTGGACAAACGTGGACCCCGATGATCACGCCCGCCGGTAACGTGCGTGGCTACGCTCACGTCATCAAGGAAGATTTAGTAAACAAGGACCTCCTCTTCGTCGGCACTGAGCTGGGGTTGTGGGTTTCGCTCGATGGCGGCCGGCAATGGGCGCAGTACAAGGGTGGTGATTTCCCGAATGTGGCCGTGCGGGATCTCGCAATTCACCCTCGCGACAGAGATCTGGTCATCGCCACACATGGCCGCGGCATTTGGATCATCGACGACATCACGCCGCTGCGCGTGCTGACGCCGGAGACCCTGGCGAAAGAGGCCGCCTTCATCGACGCGCGACCTACCGTGCAACGCCTCCCGGCCTTCGGCGGCTGGGTCAACGGAGATGCAGCGTTCACCGGCCCTAATCCGACCGACGAAGCCGTGATTACGTACTACCAGCAGAAACGGCATATCTTTGGTGATCTGAAGATCGAAATCTTTGATGCGGAAGGAAAGTTTGTCACAACTGTTCCGAGCAGCAAGCGCCGGGGGCTGAATCGCGCGACGTGGAGCATGCGTTTGAAAGCACCGCGAGTTCCCACCGCGGCGACCGCTGCCTTCAGCGCGTCGGTTGGTCCGCGCGTCTTACCGGGCAATTACACAGTGAAGATGACTAAGGGCCAGAACGTCTACACCACCCAGTTGCAGGTGTTGGCGGACCCGCGCGCGACGCACACCGCGGCTGATCGCAAAGCCCAGTTCGAGCTATCGATGAAACTCTACAATTTGCTGGGCGACATGACGTACGCGGTTGAGCGGATAAATGGTGTGCGCCTGGCGCTGAATGCGCGCGCGGCGCAGTTGCCGGCGGACGATCAATCAGGGGCGCGCCTGCGCGCCGCATCAGCTCAACTCGATGAGCTGCGCAAGAAGATAGTAGCGACTAAAGAAGGTGGCGCCATTACTGGCGAAGAGCGTTTGCGCGAAAACCTGACGGACCTGTACGGCAACGTTACCGGCTACGAAGGCCGTCCCGCGCAAACGCAAATCGATCGCACCGACGCCATTGCGCGCGAACTCGGCGACGTGGTGAAGGAGTTCGACGCGTGGTTGGCAAAGGAATTAGCCGGTATTAATTCGGCCCTTTCTGCCAAACAGCTTGCCGTGATCGAGCCCTTGACGCGGGCGGATTGGGAGAAGAAATAATCTTCTGCAAAGCATCGAGTATGGACATACCAGGCAACAATAATTGGGTGGCGCCGCTTTCCACAACGGCAAAGCCGTCGCGACCTCTAGCCCAGGGATTCCCTAAGATGCAAGCTGAAGCTTGAACTCTAAACACCTGTCGCGTGGGTTGAGGCTTCCAAGGCAACAGGTGTAGAGAGTCCAAACTTTAGTTTGCTAAATCAAGAAGCGGCGCTCATTGCATCGCAGGAGAATGGAAATGACGGCCCGCAGTCGCTCAGTAGTTTTGCTCGTTCTCATCTTCATGCTGGCGCCGGTTATTGGAGAAGTTTCGGCGCAGACCGCAGCCGATCTGAATGAGTCGGAACGATCCGACAAGATTACGGGTGGGCACATTGAAACAGCGGAGTTTGAGCCCGGCCAGCCGGACCTTCGCATTACGTTGAACGTACCTTCGTTTCGATTGACGCTCTGGCAAAACGGCAAAGAGGTTAAGTCCTACTACATTGGCGTCGGGCGGAAAGAGTTCCCTATCTACATTGGCGACCGGCAGGCGACGCAGGTCATTTTTAATCCTGATTGGATTCCGCCCAGCAGCGACTGGGTGCGCGAAATGGCGGGCGTCACTCCGGGCGAAGTTATCAAGGCCAGCGATTCGCGAAACCCTTTAGGCAAAGTGAAAATTCCGCTCGGCGATAGTTACCTGCTGCACCAGGCACACGCAGGTGACGTGGGCAACCTGGTCTCGCATGGCTGCGTGCGAGTGCCTTTGCCGTTGCTCTACGATCTGGCGGAGAAGATTATCTCTGCGCGGAGTGCGCCCGTTTCGTCCCGGCGCATCGCCGCGGCCAAGCGGAACAAGCGGATGCTGGTAGTGAACCTTGGCGAGCCGCCGATACCGGTCGACATCAACTATGACACGCTGGTGGTTGAAGGCGGCGCGCTGCATATCTATCCGGATGTTTATGGACGCGGCACTAACCGCGCAGCGGGCTTGCGGGCAGAACTGGAATCTTCGCACGTGAACCTGGCGAACGTGGATGACGCCACAATAAAGAAAATGCTTTTGAAGGTGACCCGGCGGACGCAGTTCGTGGTGGAGGTGAGCAGCATCGAGCAAGGGCGGGGAATATTAGATGGAAAGGTCCTCCCGCTGATACCGCGCAAGGCGAATACGCCCAGGAAGTAACGGGGGAAAGTACGATTTTCCATTTCTCATTTGTCGTCGCCTGCCCCTGACCTGATCCTGAAGTTTAGAACCTACCGCCCCACAAATTCCCAGTGCCACGGCTCATAGCAATAAGGCCGGAAGCCGAACCTTCCGGCATTGCGCACCAGCCAGCCGTACAACGGCGTCTGCACCTGCACCGCGCGATTTGCGTCTTTGGTCTCCACCGGATCGCCGCCGACGTAAAGATCGAGCGCGCGCCCCGTGAAGTGCGGGCTGTTAACGGCCAAGCCTGCGCTGCCTGAATTCGGTGACTCGCGACGCAATTTTTCCTGGTATTCGCGAGAACGAAAAGCGGAAATGATCTTCAAGTACCTTTCCGATGCAGCCAACTCGCCTTTTGCACCCTGAGCTAACCGCAGTGACTTTTCTTTCAGCGCCGCCCGGACCATCGCTTTGTAGGCCGCATAGGTTTGCTGCTCGACCATGCGCAATTCCTCAGCGCGCGTGGGATCGTAGAAATCCGAAACCGGCGCCAGTAACAGTTGGCTTGGTTGCGCTGGGGTGCGGTCCTTCAAACGTTGGGCCTGCCATTCAGCGATCATTTTGTAAAGCGTCTCTTCATCCAACACGCCGCTCGCGGCTAGACCCTGTTTCTTTTGCCAATGCGCCACTGACTTTGCGAACCGTTCGGAATCAGGCGACGCAGAAGTATCGATCAATTGATTGATCAAGAGGGTGTAGAGGTACCAGCCGCGTTGTTGCTTGTTGCCGAACATCCAACTCAGTTCGGTACGAAGGACCGCATTGCGTTTCGCGGCCGCGGCGAAGGTAGGCGCAGTTGACGCCGTCTTGCTGTGGTTTCGGGATTTGAAAGGGAAAGTTTGCCTTTGGCCGCGACCCGTTAATGGAATTAGCGAACCGCTTGCGATTAACGCCCCGATGCCGATCAAAACCAGGCTGGTCTGATGAAACGCCTTCATGTGCCTGTGGGAATTCTAACAGCACAGGAGGGCGACACCTAAGTCAGCCCCCGGCGGAAAACCGGGGCAGTAGCTTTGTCTCATGCCAGCAACCCACGCGCGCTAGTTCAAATTGTCTATCTGCAAACCAAGCGGACTGGCGCCAGAGCCTTTCACCCCATCAACCACGCGCGCGACTTCACCATAGGGAATTGAGCGCGGCGCTTTAATGAAGACCGTCTTCTCAATGCGCAACTCGTCCGCCAAATCCAACCGCCCAATCATTTCATCCCGGTAAACATGATTTTCGCGGCGCCGCTGAAAGAGATCGGCCAGGGTCTCCCTCACTCTGGACATGTCATTGACCGAGCCCATGTCAGTAAGCCCGTTCAGCATCAAAGTGCGATCCTCTTTGATTGTCACCACGAGAGTATCGATGTTCACATCCAGCCGGCGATCATCCGGAGGTGACGGAATCTTCGCCAGGATTCTCGCCGGCCGCAGCGGTGTCACCACCATGAAAATAATGAGTAGAACCAGCAAAACATCGATCAATGGCGTCACGTTGATGAAGGGCTTGGCAGTGTGATCCTTAACAGTCATGGCGATTCCTCTCAGGTCTTTGCAGATTCTGAAAGGTTAGACAACCAGTGCGGCGGGAAGTTCCCTGACGTGAGGATTAGTCTATTCAGCCACGGATGAACGCGAATTCATACGATAAATCCAGAACTCTTTTTCCCACTTCTTCTTATCCGCATCTATCTGCGTTCATTCCGTGGCAGCCAGGATGAGATCTCGCAGATCCGCTTGCGTTATCGGGTGGTTCATTTGTCTTTTGATTTTTTCTTCCGCGCGTTCTTGTGACTTTCGTCATCATGAATTTTCTTGAACTGTTCATGCAATTCTTCGAGTTCTTCATCAGAGAGCTCTTCCAGATCGACCAGTTCCGTCCGGGCGCCCGTTACACCTTTCAATAGCTCATCCAGTTTCAGTTGGATTGCCTTCGCGTCGCGGTTCTGCGTGTTTTGAATCAGGAATACCATCAGGAAGGTGATGATCGTCGTGCCGGTGTTTATGACTAGTTGCCAGGTATCGGAATAACCAAAGAGCGGTCCGGTCACGCTCCAGACTATTATTACCAAAGCGGCAAACATGAACGCCCATGACGTCCCCATCGCGTGGGCTACCTTTTGGGCGAACTTGCGAAACATGTCGTTCATCGGGTCCTCCGTCGGAAACTCTGACGCTTCAACGCATATTGCTCTTCGGGAACAGCACGCGATCCGGCGCCGCATTTAGCTGCTGCAGCAATTCTTTGATTAGGCCAGACTTGACCCGGCCCGCCTGTTTTGGATGGACCAGGTAACGGAGGATCGCGTCCAACCACGTATTATCGTTTACCCGAAACAGAACCACCGGCCGCTCCTGGACTTGTAACTCGTCCACCGGCGTTTGCGCCAGAATCTCGCGAAACACTTTTACGCGTTCCATCATCGCCTCGCCCAGTTCCTTTTCGGCTACCGTCTGCATCGTTTGCGATACGAACTCGAGATCGCTTTCGTATCCGACGTTGAACTTAATTTCGTTCCAGACATAAGGAAAGAGCGGCCAGGTGTAATTATAAATTTCGGTGTTCAGGACTTTGGAATTGGGGAACTTTATCACCCGGCCCGTGGGATGATCGGTCGAAAGATAGTCGCCGCCAAACTCCCACAAGGTCGTATCGATGTAACTGACGTCAATCACATCACCGGTCGCGCCGCCAATCTTGATCCGGTCGCCTACTCGATATGGAGCTTTGACGAGGATGTAGATCCAACCAATGAAACTTGTGATGGGAGTTTGCAGAGCGAAACCAAGAATCAATGATATCAAGCCAAAGGAAACGACCGCGGTGTACCAGTTCTGAAAGAGAATCGAGATGACGATGAACGCCAGAAGCAATGCCACTACCAAACGCAGAATCCTGCGCAGATTGTAGCGGGACACCGTAGTGCCGACACTGCCGATGAAGTAGACGTCAATAATTTTTGCGATGGCCAGCACCAGAACGACAGCCATCGCGCTCAACGTGAGCTTCTGCAACAGGGGAATTACTCTCGCGGCAAATCCGAGGATCCTTAAACCCAACGAGTAATAAAGCGCGGCCAGGCCCAACAGCAGGATCATGTGTGTGCCGAGCCACAATTTGTCTTTGGTCTCGGCCACCGGCTTCGCGTCTTCCTTCGCGCCGGCCGTTTGCTTCAGGGCTTCCTGAACGTCTTCCCGTTGCGTGATCTGTTCTACTTCGGTTCGCACTTCGTTCGTCATGCTTACAGGCCTCGGCTGTTTGCGCAGTTTCAACACTGCCAGCAGTTCCCGTAACCACTTATGTTGGCATGGTTATGGAACGCGGCAGGCCAAACCGTTGAAGGATAGAGCATTCGCTATGCCGTTATTCGCCCGCCGAAAGCAGTGGAAAAAACTGCCCGTCGATCCGGCGCCCGCCGGCAATCGGCGGAACACCTTCCAGCAGGGGTTGATCAGACGCTGAACGAACACCGTCTGCGAATACATTCAGCACTGCAGCGCGCCGCGGCTGATCAGTGAGGTTTTCAAACGAGCCATGGACCATCAAGGGATGATGGAATGACGCCTGGCCTTTCTTCAATTCGATTGCCACCGGCCGGAATTGGTTTCGTTGCTCCGGCGACAAAACAGATTGAATCGCATTCATGTCATCAGCCAAGCCTGTAACCGGCAACAAATTCCAGCGATGACTGCCAGGAACGTAATGCACGCAACCGTTGCGGCGATCCGAGTCATCCAGCCCGATCCAGCAGGATAGATGGGCCATCGGCTCTGTCCTGGTCCAATAGGAGTAATCCTGATGCCACGCTACCACGCCTCCATGGTGGGCCGGCTTTGAGAATATTTGATCATGCCAGAAGCGCACTTCCGCCCCGAGCAATTGCTGCGCGGGCTTTATGAAAGCGGGATTCCAAAGCAAATCATGAAAGCTGGGCGCCACCCGCCATGCGCCTAACGCATGGAACAGGATGCTTGAGGGATCGGCCGATTCATTGGAATGGTATTCGTAGAAGAGATGGTGGCCTGGATGCGCAGGATCCATAAGTTGAGACAACTCAGCCCGCAGAACCTCAACCTGGTCCTCGTTCAGCATTCGAATTCCAGCCAGGTACCCATTCGTAGCATAGAATTCGAATTGTTCAGCAGACAAGGAATAGTTGGCCCACTCTGCTTTCGTCGCAGGCTGACTAAACAGAGTGCCGATGGGGCGGTGATAATTTGAGAGGTCTTCGATCATGATTTCCGGGAAGTAGGAGCGGGGGCAAGCCCGCCTTCCTTACTGCAAGTAAGGCGCGTCGAGTTCGGCTTTCAACGTCTGGAAACAAACACTCAGCGGCGAATACTTGCAGTCAGGAGGCGGGGCTTGCCCCCACTCTTTCGTTTCGCCGATCGATCATTTCAGTTTCTTCATTCCATCGATCACCACCCGGGCCACCGTGGGAATGATTTCCCGCTCATTCGCATGATCGGTCGTGAAAACAACCAGGACGAATTTCGATCCGTCGGGCAACTCGATGTAGGCCGCATCGTGTCTGGTCGTACTGGTCCAACCGGCCTTTGACCAGAGCCGCGCTCCGTCGGTCCCTTTTAGGGCAATGCCCGTGAAACCGTTTGCCTGATCGTCGGGGTCAGCGCTAACGGCTGCATAGTCGCGCTTTAGCAGTTCCATCATCTTCGCGCTTCGCGCCGGACTTACTGCCTGTCCGGAGACGATTTCCGCCAGCAGACGCGCAGTCGTGTTCGTCGTCAACTTGTTCCGGTTCTCGTATTTTGCTCCTAAAAACACTTTATCCCGCCCATACGGTCCCTCACACCAGGGCTTCTGATTGGTATTGATATTTGCATACCCGAGGGAGGCGAAATAGCGATTAACAACATTGCGTTTATTGGCCCAGGTTTCCATCTCTGCGGCCGGCAGTTCCGGACCACTAGTCGTATCGCTCACGGCGTCCAGCACCAGGTGCGTAGCTTCGTTGTAGGAAACGACAATCATGTCGCGCATCGCGCGTTGCAGCTCGGCGCTATCTTTCAATTTTCCGTCTTCCAGCCAGCGATGTGCCGCCACCAGATAAAAAAGTTTCACCACGCTGGCGGGATAGATCCGCTCGTCGCCACGAAAGCTCGCCATATTCCTGTGCTGTGGATCTCGCATGTCGATCAGCGTAATGGCGAGTTGGCTTTCGCTAAGCTTCTTGTCCGCGAATTTCTCCAACGCTGTTCGCGCCGCTGCGTTCACCAGCGTTTGCACAGCGGCTCGAGGGGTGTCTGGCGTCGCCGGAGTTTGGGCCGGAGTTTGGGCCGCAGCCGGCGTGTGCGCCGTCAGAGTGGCAATCACACAAACGAAGAACAGTGAAATGGTTTGTCGAGTCATAATGGTGGTCCAGTGTGAAAAGATTGTGTCAGCGATGAATTTCGATTATAAGGCACCGCAATGAAAAACTTACCAGCCGGAAGTACGAGCGAAGGACTGACCCGCGGCATCCGGCGCTGGGACCTCGCGGCGATTGCGGTCAACGGAATCATTGGCGCGGGAATTTTCGGCTTGCCGGCAAAGGTCTTCGCCCTAATTGGTTCCTACAGTTTGATTGCGTTCGTCGCCTGCGCCCTGGTTGTGGCCCTGATCATTCTTTGCTTTGCTGAAGTTGGCAGCCGCTTTGAAGAAACCGGCGGGCCTTATCTTTACGCGCGCGAAGCCTTTGGGCCAGCTGCTGCGTTTGAGATTGGCTGGCTTATTTGGCTCGCGCGTCTGACGGCGTTCGCGGCGAACTGCAATCTTTTAATCAGTTATCTGAGTTACTTCACGCCCGCTGCGACCACTCCTCTTTGGCGGACTGCGATCATCGTGCTGGTAGTCGCATCGCTCACCGGTGTGAATGTCCTGGGAGTCCGGCAAGCGGCCATAGTCAGCAATTGTTTCACTGTCGGCAAGCTAATCCCGATGGTGATCTTTATTGCGGTGGGATTGTTTTTTCTGAATCCTCAGGCTTTCGCCTTTGGCGCGCGGCCGACTACTGGCGCCTTCTCTCAGTCAGTCCTGCTATTGATTTATGCGTTTACCGGATTTGAAATGGCAGCGATTCCGGCGGGCGAAGTGCGCGATCCTAAAAAGCAGCTACCGCGCGCCCTGCTCATTGCGATTGCCGTGGTGGCCTTTTTATACATTTTGATTCAGGTTGTTTGCGTGGGAACTCTGCCGGAGCTGGGCCAGTCCTCAAAACCGCTGGCGGACGCAGGTACGCGTTTCATGGGAACTGCTGGTGGAGTAATTATTTCCGCGGGCGCGATTATTTCAATCACCGGGAACCTTAATATTGTGTTGTTGTCGGGCTCGCGGGTGCCCTTCGCCATGGCCGAGCAACAACAGTTACCCGCGTTGATCGGCCGGGTGCATCGACGTTTTGCGACGCCCTACGTGGCGATTCTGATCACTGCGGCGTTGATGCTAATCCTGACGATGAACACGTCATTTGTTAAGGCGCTGACGATCAGCGCGATTGCCAGGTTGATCACTTATGGAGCGACGTGTCTTTCGCTTCCCATATTCCGCCGGCAAAAAAACGTTCCCGCGGCCCTGTTCCATCTTCGCGGCGGCAATGTCATCGCTATCCTGGCGCTGCTACTCGCGATTTGGCTGCTGACGAACAGCACGTGGGCCGAAGCGAAGGCCGCTGCTGCCGCTGCCGCGGTGGGGCTGGTGATTTATTTTGCCTACCGGTGGCTGGGAAGGAAGAGGCCACCTAATGAGACCCATAGCGAGAAGCGCCAAAGGCGCGCACTGTAATAGCCTGGGCCGTCCCGGTCTGTATCGCGCTACCGTTTCGCGCTGCGCCGCCGCAGGCTGCGCAGTTGCGCAATTCGATCCTGCACGCCTTCCGTCAGCAACGATATTTCTTCTGCGTTATAGTTCCCCGCCCTGAATGCATCGCGGATTTGCTCGTTACTTAACTGCGACAGCAAGCCTCCCATCCACCTGGCTTGGGCCACTGTAATCTTCTCGAAGATCTCCCGCTTCTTTCCTCCATAGCGGAAATTGACAACATGGTTCTCTCTCACGCCTTCGATGAATCTCGCTTTTTCATAGTCTTCCGGATTGTTTCGACTGCGAGTGATGCGCCAGAACAGCGGCAGACTTCCGGTCTTACCAAAAGTCGCACCCAGATCGCTGATGATGTAGCGCAGGCGGTTAGTTCCCTTTACGGAAATAATTTCGTTGTTGGAGTCCTTGATGTCCCAGTTTCCCAACAACAGCATTAGTACCTTCAAGCCCTGAAACTCACGCCGTCCCACAAACGGATTTTCGGCCCACTTCCATTCGCCGGCACGCTTCTCTGAATTTGGCCGTGCTTCCAACCGCACATCCTCAAATGTTCCGTGTCCGGGAACTGTCAGACTCGGCACCAGGTAATTGATTTCCGTTTCATATCCCATGGCCCAAAGTAAACGCACGGCGGCGGTTTCCGCCTGGGCTTCCTTGCCGACTTTCGCGACCCATTCGCGGCCGGAACCATCGCGGATGCGGAACTTCTTCGAGTAGCCTCCCTTTTCTTCTTCCAGGAACTGAATGTTAGTCAGATCCGGTTGCATGGCCTCGCCTCCCGGCCCAAGAAACAGATTTCGCGAACGAATGTTTGATGGCGCATGCCACAGGACGGGCACTCCGCGCGGAGGCGCTTTGGGCTTGCGGGCATTTGCCGTTACCGGAATCAAAGACAACAACAGCAAGCAAGCCACCGTTGTCACAGTAATGCTGGACGGTTTTTGTTTGATCATTTGATTACCTTATTCAGTAACACGGGGGCTAAAAACAGGGAGCAGAATTGAGGGAAGAAACGGAAGAAGGGTAAACGGGGGTTGGTTTTCGCGGCCATTATAGACTCGGTGATGAGTGGTCGCAAGCGGTCCCCGAGAACACCCTGTTACCAGCGCGTGCGTGGTGTATCATTGGGCTTCTATTTGCAGGTATTTGCCGGTCGGCTAAGTGTTCCGTATTAAGTTGTGGATACCCTTATCAATAAACTAGAAGCGATCGTTGGCGCCGGTAACGTGCTGTCCGATCCCGAAGAACTCCTCGTTTACGAGTGCGATGGGCTGCCGCAACACAAACATCCGCCACGCGCCGTGGTCTTTCCTGAGACGACGGAACACGTATCAGAAGTTCTCCAATTGCTGTCTCACGAAGGTGTCTCCTTCGCGCCACGGGGTGCGGGGACAGGCTTGTCGGGCGGAGCGCTTCCCATCGAGCGCGGAGTGGTAATTGAACTTGCGCGCATGCGAAAAATTCTCAGCATCGATATTGAGAACCGCCTGGCCGTAGTCCAAACCGGCTTAGTCAACGCTCAGCTATCTCGGGCTTTGGCTCCACATGATCTTTACTATGTGCCGGACCCCTCCAGCCAACCGGCGTGCACGATCGGCGGAAATATCGCGGAGAACGCCGGCGGCATTCATTGTTTGAAGTACGGCACCACCACCGATCATGTGTTGGGCGCCCGCGTTGTTTTGTCGAATGGCGAAATAATCGATCTGGGAGGCCGCGGCGGCGATCAACCCGGATATGATCTGCTTGGCGTTTTTGTCGGATCGGAAGGAACATTTGGAATTGCCACTGAAGCGACTGTCAGACTATCGGCTATTCCGCCCGCGGTGCGAACGCTGCTCGCAGACTTCACCGACGTCAATGCCGCCAGCCGAGCTGTCTCCGCCATCATCGCCGCGGGTTTGATTCCCGCCGCTCTCGAAATGCTGGATGGCGCGATAATTCGCGCCGTGGAAGCCAGCGTTTTTGCTGCCGGCCTGCCGCAGGATGCGGAAGCCGCATTGTTGATTGAGCTCGATGGCGTGGAGGCAGGACTGGATGACGAAGCGGAAAGAGTAGAAGCGATTTGCCTGGCCCATGGCGCCCGGCACGTGAGTCTGGCGGAGAATGCGAATCAGAGAAAGAAACTTTGGGCGGCGCGCAAAGGCGCGTTCGGCGCGGTGGGCCGCTTATCTCCCGATGTCATGATTCAGGATGCGGTCGTGCCGCGTTCGCGGCTACCGGAAGTGCTGGCGGAAACGTATCGCATCAGCGCGCAATACAACTTGTTGCTCGCGAATGTCTTTCATGCGGGCGATGGAAACCTGCATCCGCTAATCTGCTTTGATGTTCGGCGCGGTGACGATCTGGAGCGCGTCCGTCAAGCGGGACGGGAAATAATGGAAGCGTGCGTCCGCGCCGGAGGCTCAATCACCGGCGAGCACGGCGTTGGTTTGGACAAGAGTAGTTACCTGCCTCTGATTTTCTCCGCTGACGACATGGCGGCCATGTTGCAAGTGCGGGCTGCGTTCGATCCAACTGGTTTGTGTAATCCGGGGAAGATTATTCCCACGCCGCGCGGCTGTGGAGAGGCGCGCGCCGTGGCGACCGGCGTCACTTCCCGAGCTGAAACCACGGAAGATTCTCCTTCCGTCGCAACCGGGGCAGTGATGACAACGCCGGCGGCAACCAAAGAAGCCGGGCCGGAAACTACCCTTGCAAACGCTCCGAGGATGAATCGAGGAAGCGACTTGCGAGCTCGGCTTTCACCCCTGGCGCGGACGAATCAGTTCGAGGCGCGGGCGCGCGTGGCGACAAAACTTCAGGAAGATCGAATTACCAATCAGGCTGCCGGCATTGTTGGCGCGCAGAACATTGAGCGGGTCATTCCCTCACCGTGGGCCAGCACGAATGGCAAGAATCCGGCCACGGAACAAACACTGCTCGCTTCGCCGGCTGCCGAAGAAGAAGCTGCGGAGCTAATGAGATTTGCCTCGCGTGAAGGTTTGACCGTCATGCCGGTAGGCGCGGATACATGGTCCAAAGTCGGAAACGTCATGCGCCGGGCCGACTTGATAATCAGTACCCGCCGGATGACCAGGTTCATTGAACATGAGCCCGCAGATCTGGTTGCCAGCGCCGAGGCCGGAGCAAGTTTCGCCGGCTGCCAAAAAGAATTCGCCAAGGCCGGGCAATGGTTGCCATTTGATCCTCCCGATGATGGGCGCGCCACGCTCGGCGGTATCGTAGCCACCGGATTAGGCGGCCTGCAGAGTTTTGCGCTTGGCCGGCCGCGCACATTTGTTATCGGAATGCGCGTTGTGCTCGCTGATGGCCGCGTCATTAAGGCCGGCGGAAATGTAGTTAAGAATGTCGCCGGCTATGACCTTTGCAAACTTTTCACGGGAAGCTACGGCACCTTAGGTTTGATCACACAATTGATATTCAAGCTGCGTCCTTTGCCCGCGGCAAACAGGACCATTGTGGCTACCGGATCGCTCAGTTCCCTGCTCACGATTGCGCGCGGCTTGTGCGCTGGTCCCATTCCGCCGAACGCGATCGAAATCGTCTCCCCGCGCCTGGCCGCACATCTTGATAATGAGCGACCGTCCGCCGATCACAAGCTTCTGCTGAAAATTGCCGGCGCGCCGCAAGCGGTCATTTATCACACTGCCCAGGCACTGGCTGCGTTGCGGGGCGCGGGTGTTATTTGCAGAGTTTTATCAGGCGATGACGAATTGTTGTGGCAGAATCTGACCGCGCTGCCATTGAAGTTTCCAGAGCAGTTGATATCCCGGACCAGTGTTCAGCCGTCAGCGCTGCCGCAATTCCTGGAAAGCGTTATCGATCTGGATGAAGCGTCGCACCCGGAGTTGATGTGGCATGCGGGCGCGGGCGACGGTCGCGTGCGAGTATTTGCCAAGCCTCCGCTTTACTATCGGGAAGCGGTGCGCGCGCTGCAATCTCTGCGAAGCAAGGCGGAGGCTTTGGGCGGATCAATGGTGGTGGAAAACGCTTCCGCTGAAATCAAGGCTGAGTTTGATTCGTGGGGTAACGCGCCGTCGTTCAATTTGATGAAGCGCATCAAGCAGCAACTCGATCCCGGCGGTGTCTTTTCGCCGGGACGATTTGTGGGCGGGATCTAATTCCCCTTAATCATAGCGGAAGGGCAGAGCCCTTCCGCACATCAAGCGGCCTAGCCGCCTGGCCGGCGCGACCAATTCCGCTGAATGTAAGAGACACTTGAATCCGGAGACCAAGATGAGAAACAAACCCGCACCGTTAGCTTTAGTGGTGTTGTATTCCCTGGTTGCCTTCACCCTTTTCTCAACGCAGCTTGTCCCTTTCGTTACCACGCACGAGCAAACGGCGCACGCGGCGTCGCGCGATCCGGTTCGCGCTCGTCATGGTTTAGTCGCATCGACCAATGAGGTCGCGTCGCAGGTCGGCGTGGACGTAATGAAACGCGGCGGCAATGCGGTCGATGCCGCTATCGCCGTGGCATTCGCGTTGGCAGTTACACATCCCGCGGCCGGTAATCTGGGCGGCGGCGGCTTTATGATGATCCGGCTCAAGAATGGAAAGACCACCGCTATCGATTACCGCGAAATGGCGCCGGCCGCGGCGACACGCAACATCTATCTCGACAAGAATCAAAATCTGATCGAGGGCGAAGGTGGGTCATTAGTTGGCTACCGGGCCGCCGGCGTTCCCGGCACCGTGCGAGGCATGGAGCTGGCGCTGCGAAAATATGGTTCCGGAAAACTCAATTGGGCAGATCTGGTCGAGCCCGCGCGGCGGCTGGCCGCCAATGGCTTTGTCGTCACCCACTCGCTCGCGCGGTCTTTGCGCGGTAACGATGAATACCTGTCGCAGTATCCTGAAACCAGGCGCATTTATTTAAATAACGGTAAGTTTTATGACGAAGGAAATATTTTTCGGCAACCGGATCTGGCGGCGACTTTCACCCGGCTACAACGGGGCGGGCCGAACGAGTTTTACCTGGGCCAGACGGCGCGCATGATTGTTGATGACGTGCAGAACCACAAAGGTCTAATCACGCTGGACGACATGCGCGGATATTTGGCGAAAGAGCGCGAACCGTTACGCGGCACGTATCACGGCTATCAAGTCATTTCGATGCCGCCTCCTTCATCGGGCGGCGCGGTTCTGATTCAGATGCTGAATATCCTCGAAGGCTTTGACCTGCAGAAAATGGATTCGGGCTCATCGGAACGTTATCACCTGATGACGGAAGCCATGCGCCGCGCGTTTGCGGACCGCGCCGAATACATGGGGGACACGGATTTTGTGCGGGTGCCAGTGGCGGGCCTGGTCGACAAGAGTTACGCCGAGAATCTGCGTCGCACCATCAACCCGGACCGTGCTTCTACCAGCGACGAAATCAAGGCGGGCCGGCCAACGGGTTACGAGTCAGAAGAGACGACCCACTTCACCGTGGTCGACGCCGAGGGGAATGCAGTAGCGAACACTTACACGCTCAACAATTCATACGGCTCAGCGGCCGTGGCCAAAGGCACGGGGATAATTTTGAATGACGAGATGGACGACTTCGCCGCCAAACCGGGAACGCCGAACATGTACGGCTTGATCCAGGGAGAGCGCAACGCCGTCGCGCCGCACAAACGCCCGCTCTCGGCCATGACTCCGACTTTTGTACTGCGCAAGGACGGCAGCCTTTGGTTTACCGTCGGCAGTCCCGGTGGCCCGACCATTATCAATACCGCCCTCTGCGTCATTACGAATGTCGTCGACTTTGGCATGAATATCCAACAGGCCATCGACGCGCCGCGCATTCATCATCAATGGCTGCCGGATGAGCTTGTATTCGAGCCTTACGGTTTGTCTGGAGATACGCAAAAGGCCCTGCTGGCGCGGGGCCACAAGTTGGCGAAGCCACGTTATCTGGGAGACGCCGAGGGAATCATGATTGAGGAGAAGACCGGCATGCGACTCGGCGCTACCGATCCACGGCGAAGTGATGGCCTGGCCGTTGGGTACTAGCGATGAGCGTGAGCCATGCGGCTTAACTTTAAAACAGAGAGCTTGATTTGGGGCCTGGTGCTGGTCTGCATCTTTGCTGCCCTGACATGGCTCGCATGGGCGATTTGGCACCGGCCCGTTCCGCTAAACTACGAGGGTGTAGTGGTGGAAAAGTGGGCCGGATATGCCGAGACGGATGAAGGCTCGCGTCCTTATTATCGGCTCGTGATTGAAAGCGAGCCGGGCCAGCGAACCACTTTGCGGGTTGCTCCCGACATTTACCATCGCGCCGAAGTAGGGATGCGAATTAAGGAAAGCCCAAGCGGAATAGAGTTGTCACCACCGGCTGTTTCGACGCCCGGCAGCCGCGAATACTAGCCGCGAATGCAAGCTGTAACCTCTCCCAGCCTCAACGAATTAATCATGGCAACTTGATTAAGTCAGAATCGGGAGCGTTGGCGAGCCTGCGCTCGCGGTCGGCAGCAAACGCCAAACAGGCCTTGATATCTTCAGCCGTGAGGTCGGGGAAGTCAGCAAGGATCTCTTCCGTGCTCATACCGGCAGCCAGATATTCCAGCACATCAGTTACGGTCATTCGCGTGCCGCGAATCGTAGGCTTGCCGCTTCGCATGCCGGGGTCAATGGTGATGATCTTGCTATAATCCATGCGCAAATGATAACAAAGCGAATTCATCTTGCAAGATAAACCAGGTCTCACAAAGCTAACCTCCGTGCTCGCGGCCGAAGAAGAAAAAATTCTCGCCTGCGTTCATTGCGGCCTGTGTCTGGAGGCCTGTCCCACCTACGTCATCACCGGCGACGAGAACGATGGACCCCGCGGCCGCATTTACCTGATGCGCGCGGTGGCCGAAGAGCGACTTGAGAAAACGTCACCGGCATTTCAGAGTCACATCGATCGCTGCCTCGGCTGCCGCGCCTGCGAAACTGTCTGCCCCGCCGGAGTGCAGTATGGTCAACTGCTGGAAGCTGCGCGCGCGGAAATCCTGTCGGCGCCGGCACGGCGTGGTCCCACCTATTCGCTGATGCGGTTTGTGCTGCGGCACGTGTGGCTGCAACCTGCGCGACTGCGGGCGGCGTTTGCGTTATCCCGCTTGCTGCGCGACACCGGCATCGCTTCCCTTCTGATGAAGATGAATCTGGCGCGGCTATTATCGCCACGTTTGGAGTTTGCCTTGTTGCTGCTGGAAAGCTCAGCGCCGGCGTTCACCAGCAGCGTCGCAAACACCGGCGCCAATTTGCAGCGCGGCGATAAGCGCAGCGCGACACCGCTGTGGCCTGGCGAGAAAGAAACATCCAAAGCGCCGTCGCCGCTGCGCTCCGCCGGCGCACTCCATAGCGCGCTGCTCTTCAACGGCTGCGTTACTGAAGGACTATTCCCACGCGTGAACAGGGCGACCGCACGCGTGTTGGGCGCTAATGGCTGCGCTGTGAGTACTCCCGCAAGCCAGGTTTGTTGTGGCGCGCTGCACGCCCACGCGGGGGACCTCGAGGGCGCGCGCAAGCTTGCGCGGCAAAACATCGAAGCCTTCACCGTCGAACAGGCAAACCCGCCTGACGCTGCCGCTGATCAACCAACTCAGCCGGAGATACTTCCGATCATCACGAATGCCGGTGGCTGTGGCGCCATGCTGGTTTCCTACGGGCACTTGCTCAGCGACGATCCCAGGTACCGCGAGAGGGCGCGAGCGTTCAGCGAACGTGTGCGCGATGTTGGCCAGCAACTTCGAGTCACCGGCATTTGTGAAGGCAGTTCCATCGGGCGAACGCCGATTACTTATGACGGCTCATGTCACTTGCTGAACGGACAACATGCTGGTGAGGCTTCGCTCGAGATGTTGGAGGCGATTCCGCAGTTGAAGTTTGTGCCGCTGGAAGGCAGCGATGTTTGCTGCGGCGGCGCGGGCGTTTACAACTTGCTGGAGGAAGAGTTGTCAGAAAAAGTACTGGCGGAGAAACTTAAGCACATTGAAGAGACAGGCGCTAAAGTGTTGGCTACGGGAAATCCCGGCTGCCACATGCAAATCGGGGCTGGGGCCAGTATGGCCGAGATGGATTTGCGCGTTTGCCACCCCGTCGAGTTGCTCGACAAATCATATGCCCTCGCCGGCCTCTACGATGCGGAATAATTGTTGGGGGGCGGGGACGGAGATTTGCCCTACAACGCACGCCAGGCTATCTCGCCGCCCATGATCGTTAATCGCACCTGACCTGCGCTATCGAGCGCCACCAGATCGGCGCGCTTCCCGACCTCAATCGAGCCGCATTCAGAATCGATTTTCAGCAACCGCGCGGGATTGGTTGCGGCCATCGTTGCCACGTCGACCTCCGAAGCACCCTGCGAAAGCATCCGGCGAACCGCATCCAGCATTGTGATGACCGATCCGGCAATACTGCCGCGCGCATTGCTGGTGCGTCCGTTAGTGACCGTAATAGTTTCGTCCCAAATGTTGTAGTCGCCATCTCCCAATCCGGCAGCGGCGATTGAGTCACTGATCAAAGCCAGGCGCGCCGCTCCCTTCACCTTCATCAGTAGGCGCAGAACCAGCGGGTCGATATGCTCGCCATCCGCGATAAGGTCGCAAGTCACTTCATCCTGCGACAGCCCCCATCCCACTGGGCCAGGCGCACGATGATGCAGCGGCGGCATAGCGTTCATGAAGTGGGTCATGTGGCGCGCGCCGGCAGCCCGCGCTTTTTCCAGAATGTCGATGGACGCTCGCGTGTGGCCCAGAGAAACGATCCAATCTTCTTTCACCAGGGCTTTGATCAAGTCAATCCCGCCAGCCACCTCCGGCGCCAGAGTGATCAGGTGCGCCGCCCTGGCGGTCGCGAGACGCGGCAAAGATTTCAACTCATCGCCATTGACGAAGGATTTGAAAAACTGCGAACGCAGGGCGCCGCACTGGTGCTCGCTGACAAAAGGCCCTTCGTAGTGCACTCCCAACACGCGAGCGCCGGGATTTGTTTGCCTGTTGTCTGCATCCTTCTGTTGCAGAGCTAAGCGATCAATTGCCGAAATCGCCCGGCGGTAGCTCTCCCCAGAGTCCGGAACGAGGGTTGGCAGCCAGCCAGTGACGCCGTGGTGGAGAAGGAACTGGGCCAATCTCTGCAAGCCATCGCTGCTGCTGTCGTTTGCGTCAACTCCCACCGCGCCGTGTATGTGCACATCGATGAAACCGGGATATAGCGTGCAGCCGGCCAGATCAATTGTAACTTCGTCGAATAACTGATCGGGGGACTCCTGGATCCGCTCGATGAGGTTGTGGCGGATCAGCAGGCTGGCGTTCTCTGTCGTGCGTTCGGGCAGGACTATGCGGGCATTGCGGAGAAGCACGGGCGTGTGGTTTCTTAACTATTCGACTTGCCGTTTGCGACCGGCGCTCTATGACATTGATTGGTAAACGACGGCCATTGTACACCTGCCGGCGCCTTTCCAATACGGCGTGATGAGAAGCGAATGCCCGCAACGCTCGCGCGCTGCGGGCACCTGCCTTAGAGAAAATCAGAATGAACAGCTAGAACAACAATTTGATCCCGAACTGCATGATGCGGGGATCGCGGAAGGTAATCACCTGACCGAATGTGGTCGAGTTTCTGGCCGTGCTCAATCCTCTGAAGTTCGTGTGATTGAATACGTTGAAAGCCTCAGCTCGGAGTTGTAGGTTAACAGTTTCGCCGAAGCGGATGTTCTTTGACATAGTAAAGTCGACGCGCTTCGTCGGCGGACCATCGACGGCGCCGCGGGGGGCATTCCCCGGAACATTGGCGATGCCCGTGGTCGTCTGGGGACTAAAGCACGCCGTGTTGAACCACTGGTCAACTGAACGCGATCCACCTGAATTAGGATCGCACAATATTAGTGGCCGGCCGCCCGCGATCGCCGCCGGAATGAATCCGATGCCGGCAGGATCGTAGCTGGCGCTGGTGACGGTCATGGGCAGACCCGTGAAGTAACTGATAATGCCGGAGGCCTGCCAGCCACCCAGGACCTTGCCCACGAAATTCTTCTGGTGGCGATACCAGGGCAGCTCGTAAACGTAATTCGCGCTCAGGATGTGCCGCCGGTCCATAAGCGCACGTCCATACTCCGCGCGGATGTTGTAGATGTCCTGCGGAGCGGTGCTAACCGTAGAGGTTTGATTGTCAGTCAGATTGTGCGACCAGGTGTACGACACGTTTATCTGAGAAACGCCGCTGAAACGACGCTGCCCGAAAACCTGCATACTGTGGTAATTCGAATTGTAGCGGCTCTCAAGAATATTGATCCCGCGGTAACCACGGTACGGTCGAATCTGATCAAAAATGGCCGGCGTCGCAGTCAGTGCTGTCCCAGGCGTCTGGCAAAGCACCGTGCCGCCGGCTCCAGGTGATTGGAGCGTGTTGGTGCCGGTAGCACACTGCGTCACAACCGCCCGGCCCGGAACCAGATCATTCTCTTCGGCAAAGCCGATGAGGTGCGTTCCCTTTGAACCGTAGTAGCCGATGGTCACCACCATCTTCTTACCGAACTGGTGTTGCAAATCCAGTGACCAGTGCTGCATGTAAGGAGTATCGAAATCGGATTGGATGGCGCGCGACACCGTAGGCGCCGTTGCCGACGCGACCACCGAAAGACTGGGCGGGACCGGATTGTCCAGCGTGGTGATCGTCGCCGTCTTCGTCTCCTGGTAAGGCGGATTGTTTGCCAGCAGCTCGATCGTGCTGACCGGAATCTGTTCGTGATAGATGCCGTAGCCGGTGCGGATAACAGTTGTGCCTTCGCCGAACGGATCCCAGGCCAGACCGAAGCGCGGTCCAAAATCATGCTTCGATACCTGATAGACATACTTGCCCCAGGGAGAGGCCAGCGGCGTGCAATTAAAAGCTGCCGGGCCGGTGGTGTAGTTCTGCGCGTTCACCACCATCCCGTTACAAAAATTACCAGTGCCGGCAACTCGGGTTCCGTCGCCTCTGACCTGAGGGGCTTGGGCGGGGTTCCACAACTCGGGCACGAAGTTCGACAGCAAACCGTTCTTGTCGTAGGCCGGACCAAAGTAAGAATAGCGGACCCCATAACTCAAGGTCAGGTTCGGCTTCACTTTCCAATCATCCTGAGCAAACCACTCAAGGTTCTGCTGCCGTAGATCAACTTCCACGTCCAGCTTGGTTTGCGTGAAACTGACGTTGTTGCCTTGCAGGAAGTTGGCCCAACTCTGATAGGCGTTATTCACGGCCGTGGAGGCCACCCCAGGGGCGCGCACGCTGGCGGCGGCGATTGACGGAATGGTGTTATTAAACGCGCTGAATGATCCCTGGTTAGTTCCGGAAAGGGCGTTCTCATTCTTGCGGTAGAGGGAATACATCGCACCGTACTTCATAGTGTGGGCGCCATGAATCCAGCCCAGGCTGCCGCTGAAGTTCTGCTTCCAGGAGAAGTTATTGTAGTTGCTAAAGCCGGTCAGCGAGTTAAATCCCAGAACCGCCAATGCGGGAACAACGTCGCGAACGACTTCGTAGGGCATGGGCACAGAAATCGGAGAAACGTCGCGCGCAATCAAGCCGATGGTCTTGGTGAAAATTGCTCCATAACCATAGGCATAGCGGCCTTCGATGATCACGCTGGGGCTGACCACGTAGTTCATTTGAATTGTATGTGTCTTGCCGGGGGAGTTTGACTCCATCCGGTTCACGAAGGGAATGCCGGAACGTCCGCCAATTGATCCATCGGCGTCGATGGTTGGGATCTTGTCGTTCTGAAAACGGTAGGCGGCGCCAAAGTTCGAGGAAAAGCTATGGTCGATCTTGATCACTTCCTGCCGGAACTTGGCGATATTCAAGGTGGGGAAGTCGAGCCCCAAAGTCGCCGCGTTGGTGGGATTGGGAATCCTATTCCAAATTTGACTCACATACTGCTGGGCCACTCCGCTTACCGGCACTCTCGTGCTAATCGCCGTGCCCGCCGGCAGGACCGAGGTGCAGTTAGTTGATGAAGAAGCACTGAGACAAATATCAACCGGGAAAATCCCTTGTTTCATCGCCGCGGAGGGCACGATCGACGAGAGCGTCGGATAGCGGGTGTCACGGCGCTGTTCTTCAGAGAAGAAGAAAAAGGTCCGTGCCAACTTGCGGGCCATCGGCCCATCACCCTGGCCAAAATTAAAGAAGTACACCGGACCACCGATGGTGAAGCCGTAGTTGTTATAGCGGAAGGGTTTTTTCTTTGCGCGCCCCTCGCTGTCACGTCCCGCCGAGGCCGTACGGTTAGTCAAAAAGTCATTGGCATTGAAGGCTTCATTACGAATGAATTCAAAGGCGCTGCCATGAAACTTCTCCCCACCAGATCGAGTGACGACGTTCACCTGGCCGCCGCCGCCGCGACCAGACTCTGCACTCCAAAGGCTGCGCAACAACTTGAACTCGCCAATGGAGTCAACACTGGGATAGGCCTGAATAGTCAGATTGGACCCACGATCGGTAATATCAGCCCCATCTACAGTGAACGTATTCTGCGTAGTCCTGGCACCGTTGACTGAAATCAGCGTTCGATTCACCACTTGTGTGTCCGGGTTGTTCGTTCCGGTAAACACCAGATCATCCAGATCGTTGCTGACTCCGGGAGCAAGGGTCACGAGGGAGACGAAATTTCGGTTGTTGATCGAAAGCTCTCTTACCTGATCGCCGTTGATGGTGGTGGAGACCGTGGGAGTAGTTAACTCGACCGCAACCGGCGAAGCCTCAACCGTCACAACTTCGGCGACATTGCCGACTTCCAACGAAACGTTAACCGGGTGGCGTTCACCGACGTCAAGCTTCACGCGACTCTCAAGATGTTTTTTGAAGTTGGCTGCTTCTACCGTCACGTCGTAGAAACCGGAGGCAAGATTCGGAGCGGAGTATTCGCCGGCGTCATTCGTTTGAACGGTGCGGACCACAACCTTCTTGTCCGCATCAGTGATAGTTACCGTAGCGCCCTGGACCGACGCGCCAGTCGAATCTTTTACCGTACCGACGATGCTGCCGGTAACTTCCTGGGCCGATGCCATCGCGCTTAAACCTAACAATATTACGGTCAGAGAGAGAAGTCGGAGCGCGAAGGGGAAATGGTGCTTCATAGGGGTGTCCTCTCGTTATTCAAAAAAAGATGGAAAGCTGATCAACTACAGGGCTGAATGCCGTTGGCGTCGAATGCAGAAGTAAGCTTATACACCTACGCAAGCGTCTCGAACAAGAGTTTTATTCCGTTGCCCGCCCGCATTGATCGATGGTAAGACCAGTGTCCGTATTTGGTCGCCGGAAGTGTTTTGGTAAAGCGCCGAAGGAACCTGGGCGCCCTGCAAGATCGCTTGAAAGGCGATATTATACGAACTCTGCGAAATAAAGAAAGCTAAAGATTCTTATTATAAGAATAACCAGCGCTAATGCCGCCGGACCCAGCCAAGCTGACCGGATTTCGAGTTTAAGCCGCTCCACGACCGGCGATAACGATCGATGCATGACTGCCTTATTTATCACGTCGCGAGGGTAGTGCCCTAATCTTGAAATAGGACACTACCCGTCGCGAGCAGTTTCTTGACGGCGCTGCGAGTATTGGAGTAACTACTGCTGAAGAATTTCAGGAGGTCGCTGCATGAATATAAATCGTCTCAGCGCCGCTGGCTTTATTAGCGCCCTACTGTTTTCCTGTGCCTCGCATCACGTTCGCGCCCAGGTTCCCATTTTCTCGGGCAGCACGATATCGGGATTCGTTTTCGATACCGACCGGCGCCCTGTCCCTGATGTCTACGTTGAGCTGCTGAATGATGTCAATAGCGTGCTGCAACGAATGCGCACTGACGGCTCGGGACGGTTTCTTTTTCGAGGAGTTAGCGAGGGCAGGTTTCTCGTAAGAGTCCGACCGATGGGCACCAACTTCGAAGAGCAAACTCAGGAAGTAGAGTTCTATGGCATGAGTGCCTCTGGCAGACCAATCAGGGACAACGTGCAGAGAGATTTTTATCTGCGTTTGAAAAAATCGGGTCCTGATGCTGTAACCGGCGCTATTTTTGTGCAGGACGTACCGGCCGCGGCAAAAACAACCTATCAACGAGCGGTCGCCGATCTGGACGCCAACCGGTTGGAAGATGGAGTAGCGGGGCTGCAGAGCGCGCTTAAGTTATTTCCTAACTACTATTCAGCCCTGGAAAGATTGGGGCTGATCTATACAACGCAACAGCAATACGAAAAGGCCCGCGACGTTTTCACCAGGGCGGTCGCGGTAAACCCGCGAAGTTTTAATGGATGGTATGGATTGAGCTGTGCACTTTACGCGCTGGAACAATGGGACGCCGCAATTACAGCAGCACAGAAGGCCGTGAACCTCAACGGTAATTCAGAGGACGGGTTATTGGCGTTAGGTCTGGCACTGAGACAAGCGAAGAAGTATGAAGAAGCGGAAAAATCCCTAAAGCAAGCGGATAAGATCACGAAAGGGCATTCGCCGGATGTTCATTGGCACTTGGCCTTGCTCTATGCAAAAAACCTCAACCGGCCCAGGGACGCGGCCGACGAGCTCGAAATTTATCTGAAGATAAATCCCGAAACGCCGCAAAAGGACAACATCCGAAAATTGATTAAGCAGTATCGAGAAAGCCCGCCGCCGAAATAAGATGGTAGGGGCGTCCCTCCGTGGGCGTCCCAACTCTCCAAAAAAAACTGAGTAATCCGAGATTTATTAGCTCCTTTAGAAAAGAAACCTCACGCCAAATCGCACCACCCTCGGCGACTGGTACAGGTACGGCATCTTATAACGGATGTCGCTCCTGTCCGGCTGCGAAGCAATGCGAGCCAGAATTGGGTTCAACAACGTGCCACCAGTGTAGCCGTTGGCATATTGCACATTGGTTAAACCCAGGGCCGCTGCGTTGACCGGAGCACTGCTGGGATTCATGACCGTGTAGATGGCCGTCACAGTCTTCTGATCGAAGAGATTCAGGAAGTTGAGATCGATCGCCATCGTAAAACGGTTCTCTCCGCCGAACCGGTAGCGGTGCGTGAGATTCAGATCCGTCTGCGAATACGTAGGGCTGCGACCGAGGTCGCCGCGTTTCAAGAATATTTGCGGCGTCACGGTTGAGGCGCCGTAAATAGTGGTCGTCTGCGGTTGTCCGGAAGTAATGGTCTGGAAGGCAGAGATCTCGGTGGAGTGCCTTCGGCTTCGGTACCAATCAAGGATGTAGGACCCGAAGATATTGAAGACGTGCGGGCGATCGGTTTGCAACCGGCCGTTATCAGGTACGCCATTGGCGGTAAACCCGATGAACGGTAAGTCAAACGCGCGGCTTACGCCGGGAGAAAGCCGGCCGTCGATCAAATGCGGTTCGTCGGAACTCGTTAATCCGGAGTAGTTGCCATACAACCGGCTAAGCGTGTAGTTGGCATTGAAATACCAGTTGTTAGATAGACGCTTATCGAGTACGAATTCCAACCCGTCATAACGACGTTGCGGTCGGGTCGATTTCGTGTAGCCCAGGGTCTGCAGCGTTTGCAGGTGCAGTCCACTGCCGGGGTTGCCGATGATATACGCCTCACTGCCGGCTGCATTAATGACGCCGGCATCTTCAACTGCTTCATCGACATTCTTGTACGTGTATCGAACGCGTAAGACGTAATCGCGGCTCAACTGACGTTCCGCGCCGACTGTCATCTCGGTCTGCTGGAACGGCTTGAGATTAGGATCCACCGCGCCGTTCAGAAATGCCGACGCGCCGGGTTCATTGGCATTTACCCGTAGGTTTTTTTGACATCGGCTGCGCGCCCCGGGAGCGATAAAGCCCGTCGTGGGACAGATGCTCGGGCCGGTGAAACTGCCAACGATGTTTCCAATATTGAAGCCGGTGGAAGTATCGCCGGGGAAGAGCTCAAAGTAATCTTCCAGGAAGATATCGCCACCAAACAAGCCACGCGGTAGAGCGAATTTAACGCGATCGAAGAACCGGCCGTAGCTGGCGAAAAGCTTGGTCTTGCCATCGCCGGTCAAATCGTAAGCAGCGCCAAGCCGGGGAGCGATCTTGTCGGTCCAGTCAAAATTCACTGCACTGGGATATTGATTGAACGAAGGCAGGTCTTCTTTCTCAAAACGAATTCCGAGATTCAAGGTCAACCTTCTGGTTGGTTGATACTTGTCCTGAATGAAAATTCCCTGACTTAGATTCGATCCGGATCCGTTGGTGCCCGTCCGTCTAAATGTGGCAGACCCAACATTGCCGGGCGTCGCTGTCACGTTTCCCCCGATCAGCGTCGAAATGGAAGTGCCGTAACTGTACGAGATGCGCCCGATAGCGTTGTTGCCGGACTGGACATCATTGAAGATGGTGTAGCGTTGATAACCACCCTTCACTTCGTGCCTGCCACCGGCGCTGAATACGTAAGAAGCGGCAAAGTCATACGACGTCCGAAGCGAAATGTCCTTGTTGGTAATCGTATTTGCGCCAGTCGTGGTGCAGGGGAAAGCGACGTTCGGCGTTCCGCAACTGAAGATCTGCACACTCTGCGGAATAAAATAATTGCCGTTCTTTTCGTTCAGGAAACCGCGGCTGTAGCGCGCGTCAAATACCAGGCTGCTGGTCGGTGTATAAACTCCGCTGAGGGTAACCAGGTTCGAAGTTTGTCGCCCACCCTGTTGATCGGTGAATTGGTGGCCCGTCAACGTGCCGATGCTGCCACCGAAGTTTGCTGTCGGTACGTTGCCAAAACCAATAGCGGCCGAAGTATTATTCGAGAAGCTGCTGGTAGGAATTGCGCCTTCGTCAATCACCGGATTCCAAAGAAACGTGCTGCTGATCCGCAATTTGCTGAACGGGTTCCCGTCGAGTCGAACGAATGCATATTCATAGGTGCGCTTGCGATGGTACGGCTCCGTAGCGATAAATGACCGTGTCGTCGCCGGCAGGTTTGTGTAGTAGTTCGTCTCGACGTCGGTATTGAAAATCTGAGGTGTGTAGCTGGTGAAAAACCACAGCCGGTCTTTAATGATCTTTCCTCCCAGGTTAGCAGTGGGGAAATAGTTGGTTCCCGCTGACTTGAGGGGACTGAAGTACTCCGCCGTTTGCGCAAAATTGTTGCTCGACACGGCGCCGGTCGTGAAACGCGTCAGGAGTTGACGCGCCTTACCGTTGAATGCGGGATCTTCGATTTGAATGCCAAACTCACCATGGTATTCATTTCCGCCACCGCGCGTGACCACGCTGATCACGCCGCCGGTTGCGCCGCCGTAAAGAGCATCAAAGCCGCTGGACTTAACCTGTAGTTCCTGCACGAGCTGAGTCGGAACGTTATACGTTTCGTTCAAGGTGCCGGTGCGATAGTTGGTCACTTCCTGACCGTCAATCACGAAAACATTTTCTCCGCCCGAAGCGCCGTCAACCGAAAACCCACCGGTGCGACTCTCGGGACGCGTACCCGGGATGGTCTTTAACAAACCGGTGAACCCGGTGCTCTTTGGCGTCAACTCAATGCGTTGCGCATCGATGGTCGTCTGCAGGGCGCTACTGGTCGTATCAACCGGCGCTACATCAGAGGTGACGATATTCACAGTCGTGACGTTGTTGCCGACGGTAACCGTTAGCGTTAACTGCGTCGTTATCCCGATAGCCACCGTGACATTCTCGTATCTCGCTTCGCCAAATCCGCTGGAGGCCGTCGTAACCACATCATAGGTCCCGGGCGGAACCTGCAGGATGCGGAAAAAACCGTCTTCATTCGTCGTCACTGTGCGTTTGAAGGCGCTGCCGGCGCCAGTGGTCGTAGTGCCACTGGCGGCTGCGCCCGCACTGCTAACTGTTATCGTTATGTTTTGCACGAGTGCGCCCGCGGGATCCTTGACTGTGCCTTCGATGCTGCCAGTTGTTTCCTGGCCAATTGCCAGAGAGCACGCAGCCAGAATTATCGTGGCAAGAAGAAACGTCCTCGGGAAAATGAGCTTGTGCATGGGGAACTCCTTTTAGATGTACGCAGACGTAGGTGAACGAAAGGGGAATCCGAACCGCTCAGAATCCATCCTTCCTCAGAGACCGGAGCTTCAAACTACAGGCGAGGGCCTGGCTCAGTCATATAAACCCGAATTGTCAGTGGCTGGCATCCCCCAGGAACCCGGACGCCTATGATCGATTGAACGGCGGGTATTATACGGCGCTTCGTGAATAAGAAAAGCTAAAGATTCTTATTGTTACGATAAGGATTAGTGATAGGCCAGGACAATCGCCGTAAAGAAAAATCAGCCGCCACAGTCCTGGGCGGCTGAAAGTTCTTTAGCACGAGTTTGGTCTAGGCGTTGACGGCCACGCACTCAAGTGTTTCGGATAAATACGCTTCGTGAACCCCATCAAGGAAACGCCACAAAGCCTTCGCCCCTTCACTTGCTGCTGCGATCGCCGACGCTTCATCGGCTTCGGTCTGGCATTCGGCGCGCAAGACTCCCAGCGCCACATCCTTATGCAACAAGTCGATGCTTTCGTGGACGCGGAAGAACGAGACCGCGCGCTCATCCGTCAGGTCATAGAATTCTTTAAGACCGGCGCGCTTGGTGCGTGCCACTTCGGGAATCTGTGATTCGTAAGCGTAAAGCGCTGCCAGGCCACGTCGATAATCCTCGCTCTGCGTAATCGCCTTCAGGCGATCCACCGATTCTTTCGTCGCCGGCAACAACTCGGCCTCTCTGACATCCTCCCGAGTCACTCCTAAGCTTTCCGCGAAGCGCAACCAGAGTTCCGGGTGGTTCTCTGCCCCGCGCTCTTCTTCGATCAGGTTCTCGAGCAGCTCTTGCCGAGTCTGCAGATCGTCGCAATGCGAGTGGACGGCGCTCACGTAAGTTGGGAACGCGCGCACGTGCGCGTAATACTGTTTAGCGTATTCGGCCAGAATGTTCCGGCTGAGGCGGCCCTCACTCCACGCCTGGTAAAAGGGATGCTTGAGCATCGAATATTCCATTACCGCTTCGACCATTTTGTTTTCGAACTGCTCGTTGGCTGGCAGATTATTCCCCTGATTCATAAGACCTCCATCTAATCGAGACGTCGTGGATCCCTAAGCGCCAGAATTATACCATTGGCTCTGGGCATCGCTTGAAGAAAACTTCCCGCCAAACCTTCGAAGGCCGGAGTGCTTAAAACAATAGTCAAGATTAGAAAACAAAAACTCTTGACGTCAGAAATTGCGGGAGTATACTTCGCGCGTCGTCATATACAGTTTAGTTTCTTCCCAGCCATTTTCTTTGCAGTAGCCTTCGTTAGACGGAAACCAGTCTAGAACTTTTCACAAAGGCCGGGGTACGCGTTAACACTCATAGGTCAACCGCATGGTTGTCTTATGAGCGATCCAAGAACATGCGCCACAAGGTGCTCTTGTGCGCGCACTAACCAGGAGGTCTCCCCATGTTCAGAATTAGATCGTCGAGCTCAACCACACAATTCCTATCTCAACTGGTGACCGCTGTCGCCCTGTTGTCAGTCTTCAGTCTCTCTGGGTTCGGGCAAACCATTCCCACCGGCTCGCTGTCCGGCACCGTTACCGATAGTCATGGTGCCGTCGTGCCGAATGCGACTGTGGTGGTAACGAATCTGGCTACCAACAGAGAGTACACCGTGCAAACGTCCGACAATGGAACCTTCACTGTTGCTTCGCTGGACACGGGACTATATACGGCGGCCATTACGGCGCCGGGGTTCAAACAAACCATTGTCAAAAACCTCAAGATCGATGTGGGCAAAACCGCGAATTTGAACAGTGTGCTGGAGGTCGGTCAGGTCACCGAGACAGTGATTGTGCAAAGTGGCGGGGAGGTCCTGCAAACCACCGACACCTCGGTCAGTTCGACAATCACCGGACGTCAAATCAATGAGTTGCCGTTCGCGACGCGCGATGCATTGCAGTTGGTGCTGGTGCAGCCGGGCACCCAGACAGCCACTGTGCCGCGGGCTTCCTCGATCAACGGCCTTCCCAAGGGCAGTCTTAACATAACGCTCGATGGCATTAACGTTCAGGACAACCTGCTCAAATCTTCTGATGGTTTCTTCACCTCCACTCAGGCCAAAGCTGATGCGGTGAGCGAAATGACCGTCTCGTCTGCCACGCCCGGGGCCCAAAGCAATGCCGGGGGCGCATCGCAGATAAGCTTTGTGACTAAGAGCGGCACCAACGAATGGCACGGCGGCGGATTCTGGCAACACCGTAACCCGGCGCTCAATGCTAACTATTATTTCAATACGATTGACAAGCTGCCCCGCGACAAAATGTTGCTGAATCAATTTGGCGGGCACGTCGGCGGGCCGATCCTGCGAGATCGACTGTTCTTCTTCTTCAACTATGAAGAGTTTCGTTTGCCGCAGACCTACCCCGCCGCCAGGACGGTGCTTACCGACAAAGCCAGAAGCGGCATCTTCACCTATAAGGACAGCACGGGAGTGGTCCGTGACATAAACCTCTATTCACTCGCGGCCGCACGAAACGCACAGGCGTTTCCGGCAGGAGTGAGACCGTATCCCACCACGCCTGATCCCACGCTCGGTACGCTCCTAGGTTTGTACTCTGCGGGCGCAGCGACTGGGGGAACATTCAAAGATCGAATACTGAGTGGCAATGATTACAACCGGCTGGACTATAACTTCCAGGCGCCCGGCACCAACATCCGCCGATTCCCCACCGCCCGTTTCGACTGGAACGTGACCTCGGCGCATCACGTGGAGTTCACCTATCACTATCAACAGTATTTTTCTGACCCTGACGGCGTGAATGGACAGTTGCCCGTCGTCCCGGGAGAAGGGATCGTGCTCGGGGCATCCTCGAAGACAACCGGCAGCATATTGCGCAACGCCTTTTCCTTTGCGGGAGCATTGCGTTCCACGCTAACCTCGCGACTGGTTAACGAAGCGCGCTACACCCTGGGCAACGGTGGCATTTCCATCTTCGGAGGCGAGGTGACGCCAGGCCTGTTTGCCGAAAGGCGCGGCTATGCGGTCGATTGGCCTTTTGTGAGCGACCCACAAACTCGCAGTACACAATCAAGACGGCACACGCCTGTGACCACGATCTATGACAACCTGTCGTGGTCTAAGGGCACGCACGCTCTTAATTTCGGAGGCACCTATACGCGGGTCAAAGGATTTCAACAAAGCACCGGCACCGAGGTGATTCCGTTCGCCAATTTTGGGATCGCGGCTAGTGACCCCGTTTTCACCAATGTGGCGCCGACCGGGGGAATTAACACTTCGATTTTCACCTCCACGCAGTTTCCCAATAGCAGCAGCACCCAACGCAGCGATGCCTCGAGTCTCTACGCGCTCCTCACCGGCCGCATCAGCAGCCTCAGCTATAGAGCCACGCTGGACGAGGAAACGAAGGAGTTCTCTTCAACTCCTTTTGAAGAGCGCAACTACCAAAAGGAGGTTGGCTTCTTTGCTCAGGACTCCTGGCGCGCAAGATCCAACTTGACGTTGAACTATGGCGTTCGTTGGGAATTGGATTTCGCCCCGCGCAACAAGAACGGCGTCTATACGTCGGCCGGCGCCGATTCCGTATGGGGCGTTTCCGGTGTTGGCAACCTCTTCAAGCCAGGCCAGTTCGCGAACAATACCCTGCCGAGATTTAGCCTGGTGGACGAGAACACCAAACCCTATAAGACGCGTTACAACGACTTCGCTCCCTCGGTTGGTTTTGCCTGGACTCCGGATCTGGCAAAGGGCAACCTTTTGAAACGAGTCTTTGGCAACAGTGGGCAGACAGTTTTGCGGGGCGGTTATTCGATCGCTTTTGTCCGCGAAGGGTTCGACACCTTTTACAGTATGTGGGGACTCAACAACGGACCGTTCCTCTCGTTGAGCGTTAGCCCATCAGCAACGCCGGCAGACTTTGTGGGTGCAGGGGGTTTCACGGGGCCGGGCAGCGTTCTTTTCCGCGATCCCGTTCTCCCGAGACGCTTACCGCCGGCCCAGGCCAACTTCCCCATCGCGCCCGGACCCACCGAAGATTTCAACGAATGGGATCCGAACCTGCGCATGGGTTACGTCCAATCATGGTCTGTGGGAATTCAGCGCGAGCTAACCAAGGACATGGCCCTGGAGATTCGCTATGTCGGGAACCATGGCACTAAGTTGTGGCGCCAGTATGAACTGAATGAAGTAAATATCTTTGAGAATGGGTTCCTGGACGAGTTTAAGATCGCTCAGGAGAATCTGCGGCTCGCGCGTTTGGCCTCTCCTGGAAGTAACAACTTCGGCTTTCAGGCCACCGTGGCGGGCACCAGGCAGATTCCAATCATCTCGACCGCGCTTGGCACTTCGAATGATCAAGGCTTCGCAACGACTATTCAACGGGGATTGGCGGGCAGTCTGGCATCCAGCATCGCTCTCAACAACACCCGCATGAACAACCTGATGTTTGCCGGCACCGGTCAGGCGGGAATTATCCCCTGGGTTGAGCTTCCCGGTTCAAGTTGTGTGCGGCCCGGCGTTACTGCCGGAACAACTACCACGGGCCTCTGCCGCGTGTCGAACTGGTTTGTGGTTAACCCAGTGGCCCAGGCCGGAGGATCCTACCTGGTCACCAATGACGGTCACACCACCTACAATGCTCTGCAAATCGAACTTCGGCGGCGGCTCTCGAAAGGCCTGCTGATTGACGGCAGTTACACTTTTGCCAAGTCGCTGTCAAACATGTTCGCCAACAGCTCTTCGGTCTTCAGTCAACCGACGACGCTCCGGGATCTGAGCTACGACAAAGGACCGTCGCCGTTTGACCTGCGCCAGGCGTTCAAAATCAACGGCATTTATGAACTGCCGATCGGGCCGGGACGCCGTTGGTTCAACACGAAAATGCCGGTCATCAACAAACTCCTCGAAGGCTGGCAGATCGGCGGCGTCGCTCGCATTCAGTCGGGGACGCCACTGCGCATCACCGGTGGTCGAACCACTTTCAACAACAACATTGATGGCAAGGATAATGGGGTGGTGCTCTACAACATGACCACGGCCGACCTGCAGAGAATGGTGAAAATTCGCAAGACTCCGTCAGGAGTAGTGTACTGGTTGCCTCAATCCCTGATTGACAACTCACTGGCGGCTTTTGAACTCAGCGGGACACTCGATCCTAACGCACCTTACATTGGCCCGCCATCGACGCCGGGACAATTGGGCGCCAGGATATTCATCTACGGTCCATGGCAGAAGCGCATCGATCTCAACGTGCTCAAACGGACGCGGATCAGCGAACGTATGAACATGGAGTTTCGAGCCCAGTTCCTGAATGCGTTCAATTACCAGAACTTCTTTGCGGGCACGGTCAACAGCACTAACAGTCCGATCCTCGCCGATGGCGGCATCGGAACCCAGTTTGGTCAAACCCGCTCAGCTTACCGCGACACGACGGTGTCGGGGACTAACGATCCTGGAGGAAGGCTGATTGAATTTCAGATACGCTTAAACTTCTAAAGCGTCGTCGAGTGTTTCTTGAAAGAGGCGGCCTCCGGCTGGGGGCCGCCTCTTTTGTTTGCGATGGCTCAGAAGCCCGGGCCGTAAGCGAGGGCTCTGGCCTTGATTCGGAGCCCTCCCTTACGTCGGGCTTCTGCTACATATTTGAGGTCAGAATCGAGGATTGCTTCTACTTTTTGTTGAGCGCTTTCTTGAGATTCTCAATGGTGCTCCGCACTTGCCCGACATTTGGGGCATCCGGCGAGGCTTTGAGGTACTGCTCAAAAGCGACCAGTGCCAGCTCATTTTTTTGCTGCCCCAAATAGACCTCACCGAGCAAAAGTTGCGCGGCGCCGATCGCCGGGCCCGCTAACTCATAAGCCAATAGCAGCTCGTGTTCGGCCTCCGGGTAACGCTTCAGCTGCAACAGGGCCCCGCCCAGGAGCATGTGAGCATTCGCTGCTTTGGGATCCAACCCGATCGCCTTCTCTAACTCAATGACAGCCTCTGCGTAATGCTCTTCACGGCTTAACACCACGCCTAGTTTATAGTGCGCCTCCGTTTGCGCGCCCTTATCCAGTTTCGGATCGGTTAGGGCCAAACGCAGCACATCCGCGGCAGCGGAGAAACGCTGGCTGCCAATCAAAGCATCCGCCAGTGCCAATCGCAGTCCGTTCAGCGTGGGGTTCTCTTTATGCAGAGCTGAGAGCGTCTCAGTCGCCTCGGCATATTTTCCCTGGCGGTTCAGAACCAGGCCCAGGTTCAGCCGGGCGAGGTGAAATCGCTTGTCGATCTTGCTGGCCTTACGCAGATAAATGGCAGCTTCGTTCAGACGGTTGAGTTTCAGGAACAGCACCCCCAGATCATTCAACGCACGAAGATACTCCGGGAAGATTGTGATCGCCTGTTTGAGCTCCAGTATTGCCGGCTCAGCGCGCCCCTCGTCAATCAGCTTTAGCGCCTGACTGTATCGCTCTTTTGCTGCGGCCGGCACACTTATTTCCAGGGCAGCAACGTCGATCACGCCCCCGGCAGGCCGCGGTGGTGCTTTATAGGGTTGGAGAAAAATCGGAAGATAAGAGATGCCGGCGCGTAGTAAACGCAGGGTAGCTGTAGTTGTTTCAAAGGTTCGCCCATCACCCTCAACGGTGATCGTATATTCGCGGTCCCGGTTGAGGTCGCCGGTAAGTTGGAACTTGCCTTTGGAGTCAGTAAACAAAATCTCGACGCGACCATCATCGCGCGTCAGTGTCAACCGCAGCTCACGCGGCGGACGCTCGCCGTTCGGCATAAAGACCTGTACTGCCGAGGGAGCTTGGCCTCGAGCGACCGTTAACCCGAAACTGAAGGTTACCGTTAATAGACAAATAGTCTTTTGGATTGAACGCACGTCGCAGCTCCCGTGATGCTGTGAGAACCGTTCGCAGACCAATCAAGTGCTGCCGTTAGATTTGCGAGCCGGGATTATAACCACTCCGTCTCGCGCGTGGCTAGCAGAATCCCGCTCGATTCTTTAAGGGCCGTAGATCAGAGCGCGACTACGGGCCTCGCGGAATTGGTCCAAGCCTGCTGCCCACGACGAGCTAATCTGGGCTGCGGTCTCGCCTTTTTGTAAGCCCTCCAGCGCGCGCGCGTTTACCAGCAGACGTAGATAGCTCTCAACTTTCCAGGCAGCCGGATAGAGCTTCCGCAACGCCACCGCCAGCTCCAGGCCGTTTGCCACCGGTCGAAAACGGCTGCGGTCCGTGACTACTATATTGACGCCGTGGCATTCCTGGCCTTTGAAGACGGACGTGTTGGGGGTGAACCTTACCGGTACGAAACGAACGCCGGCGATCCTTCGCTGGTTCAGATAGGAAGCGAGTTGCTGTTCATCGATCCACGGCGCGCCGACCAGTTCAAACGGGGTGTCAGTGCCGCGTCCCACGGAGACGTTGGTAGTCTCCAGCAACCCGATGCCGGGATAGAGAGTCGCTTCCGTCAGGCTGCGCATGTTGGGCGAAGGATTCACCCAGGTCAGGTTTGTTTCATCAAACCACATCGCTCGCTTCCAACCATCCATCTGAATGACCCTTAGGTCGCAGCCGATCTTCCGCTCTTCGTTGTAGAGCCGGCCCAACTCGCCGATCGTCATTCCATGTCGCACCGGAATCCTGTGATAAGCCGTGAAGGAAAGCTTGTCCGCATCGGCGATCGGTCCTTCGACCTCCAAACCGCCAATTGGATTCGGACGATCCAGCACATAGACCGGAAGCTTTGCTTTGGCCGCTTCTTCCATCACATAACCGAGCGTCGAAATGTAAGTGTAGAAGCGCGCGCCGACATCCTGTATGTCATAGACCAGAGCATCCAGGTCCTTCAGCTGATTCGGCTGGGGCCTACGCGTTTCGCCGTAAAGCGAATAGATAGGTAGACCAGTCTGCTCATCCTTTGAATCCGAAACCTTTTCGTCAGCCGCGCCGCGAATTCCATGTTCGGGTGAAAACAGCGCCACCAGTTTCACCCCCGGCGCTTTATGAAGCACGTCGATAGTCTGATGCCCTGCGCGATCGCGGCCGGTGTGATTAGTTATCAGACCGACCTGCATGCCCGCGAGCTGCTTGAAGCCATCGCGCTCCAGCACGTCGATTCCGGTCAGGACTCTCGCATCATTAATCGCCGCGGAAGCGGGAGTCAGCGCGAGGGCCTGTTCGCGCGAGAACGTGAAGCGCGCCAAATCACCAGTGAGTGTTTCGTAGTATTTCAATAAGTCGAGACGCGCGCCAGCGGCTACTGCGACATCAGTTACCGCCCCAGCGGCGATCGAAGCGACTCGCCCACGCAATGGTCCGACATCGCCCTTCCCATCCGGATGTACGCGATTGCTGAGAAACACCACGAACATGTCGGAAGCCGGATCGATCCAGATCGAAGTGCCGGTAAAGCCGGTATGGCCGAACGACCCAAGCGGAAAAACGTCGCCGCGGTTGGTGGAAAAACTCGTGTTCATGTCCCATCCCAAACCGCGCGCTTGCGCGTTGTCCGCCACCAGGCGCGGACGCGTCATTTCTGCCACGGTTAACGGTCCAAGAATCCGCACGCCTCGATAGACCCCGCCGTTCAAAATCATCTGCGCATAAATCGCGAGGTCATCTGCAGTGGAGAAAAGTCCCGCGTGACCAGCGACCCCATTCATCCGGTATGAGGTGGGATCATGCACTTCGCCGCGTAGCCACTTATCACCGTCCGCCCCGGCATTCTGCGCGGTATCACCCAGGTAACTAAGTTGCCCGCGACGTTTTTCCGTGGGGGCGATGCGGGCCCGCAAACGCGCCGCCGGACGAAATCCCGTGTCGCGCATTCCGAGCGGCAGAAAAATATTTTGGCGCGCGAACTCGTCGAGCGAAAGACCGCTGGCCCGCCGCACTACTTCGCCCAGCGCGATGTAGTTGATGTCACTGTAAACAAACCTGGCCCCGGCCGGATTGCGCAGCGGCTCCTTGATCAATCGCTTCATCGCCTCGTCATAGCCTGTCCAGCGATCTTTCAAATCAAAGTCAGGCGCATAGCCGGCGCGATGCGTTAACAGCAGTTCAATCGTTACGCGTTCCCTGCCGTCGCCTTTTAGTTCGGGAATGTAATTGGAGACCGGATCGTTCAAGCGAACTTTGCCGCGCTCAACCAGGATCATGATGCTCGTGGCGGTGGCGACAACTTTAGTCAGGCTGGCAAGATCGAAAATCGTGTCGGTAGTCATTGCTTCGCGCGCCGGCTCCACAGCGCGATTGCCATAAGCCTTTCGCCAGACGACGTGACCCTTGCGGGCAACCAGCACCACCGCTCCGGGCAAGCGATGTTGCGCGATGGCCTCAGCGATCACAGTGTCCATCGCCGCAAGGCGGCCCCGGGAAATGGATAGTTCTATTGGCTTTTTGCGTGGAGCCTGGGTGGCGAAGCACTGAAGCGGGAATGTGACGAAAAGAACCGCCGCCAGGATGTGACACAGTCGGGCGAATCCAGCATGTCGCGGACCATCCTTTAAGAAACCGGGAGTTGCGGACTGGTTCATCCGTCAATCAACTTTCTTAAGCTGAATCCCTGAACCCCTGGGATACAGGTTTGGCAAAGAAATCGGCAACTTTCCACTAACGTCTATCTGCCCAAGTAGCGCGCGGGCTGTCGCCTGCTGCAGGCTGGGCATGTCGCCGTAGGCAACAATGTACGTGCGCATTTTCGGAAAGCCTTGCAACAGGTAAGGATTGCCAAAACTGATACCGATCACGGGCGCTTTGTTTGCGATTAGGGTCGAAAGCGCTTTCGCTCCCGGGTCCGGCAAGCCGACGCTGCGAGCCTGGCCGGAGCGTACCCGCCCGTACAATGAGGCGATCACCAGGTCGGCCGCTTTGGCATGATCCAAAGCCTTCTTTACCTCAGCCTCAGACGAACGATCGTCCAGCACGACTGTTTCTATCTTTCGGCCCGCGGCTGTCAACGCCGAGGCGAATACGCCGGCCACGAACAGTCGATCGTCGCCATTCGTGATCGCTACATTGAAAATGCGCGCATTCGGCTTTAGCGAACGCAACGGCGCCAGATTGTCATCGTTGCGCACGAGAGTGATTGCGTGTTCGGCAATCTCGCGCGCCAGCTCAACCGACTGCCTGCCGGCAACGTTCAGATCGATCTGATCGAGCGGTGTGATGCGTTGTTTCACCAGACCCAAATCAAACTTCGCCGCCAGCAAACGCCGCACCGATTCATCAATGCGTTGCTCCTTTAAGCGCCCGCTGGCGACCGCGTTGCGCACGCCGCGAAAAGACGCATCAACATCGGCCGGCTTCAGCAGAAGGTCTGCGCCGGCCTCCAGGGCGCGGACTGAAGCCTCTTCCTGAGTAAAGTAAAGCGTGAGCCCGCTCATGCTCATCGCATCGGTTACGATCAGTCCATCGAAGCCGAGATCGTGACGCAGAATCCCGTTTACCACTGGCGAGAGTGTCGTCGGCATCGTTCCCTTTTCTCCAACGACTTCGCCCTCTTCATCAGTATCAATCGGTTTCAGTTTCACATCTCGTGGCAAAGGAACGACAGCTGTCGCATCAACCTGAGGAAGACCGATGTGACCGGTCATCACTGCGCCCACTCCGGAATTGATCGCCGCCCGAAACGGAACCAGCTCGACAGCGTTCAGGCGTTCGCGGCTAACGTCGATTTCCGGCAGACCGCGATGTGAATCAGTGGCCGTATCGCCATGCCCGGGAAAATGTTTAGCCGTCGCAATTACGCCGCCACTTTGCACGCCTTCAACAAAGGCCGCCACGAAGCGGCCGACGGCGGCCGGATCTTCGCCATACGAGCGAACATTGATTACCGGGTTCGCGGCGTTATTATTGATATCCGCCACCGGCGCGTAAATCTGTTGCACGCCCAGCGCCCGGGCTTCCTGCGCCGTCAGCAGACCCTGGCGACGGGCGTATTCCGGATTGCCGGTCGCGCCTACCGCCATGTTCCAGGGCAGGTTCACAGTGTCATCGAAACGCATTCCGGCGCCGGCTTCCAAATCAGCGGAGACGAGCAGCGGATACCGCGCGATCTGCTGCATACGGTTTACGAGCATCACCGATTCATAAACGGGACCGCGAAACAAAATAATGCCGCCGACGTGATTGTCCACGACGTGATGGCGCAGTGTTTTGAACGCCTCGCTGTCCTGATTCAGGAACGTAGCATTGATGCCGACGGAAATGAGCTGCCCTACCTTCTCGTCGAGCGACATTTGCCGTAACTGTTGGTTGGCCCATTTCAAGGCTGCTGGAGACGGTTTCGCCGAGTATGGCTTCACCCGCGTTGCTCGCCACGGCTCTTTCCCGGCGACGCTAGTCAGGCCCTTCAGTCCTGGCCGCCCGTGCAGGGAGGCGAGCGGCGTGACCAGCAATGCTGCGATCATCAGGCCAAATAAAAATCGTGGGTATTTAAATTTCTGATTCATCCAGAAGAATTTGCTTTATGCCGTGGGAGATAACTCGTCGCGCTGTTCGCGCGAAGCGGGCGCAAACAAAAGTCCGGCGAGCCAGGCCACCATGAAAGTCACCAGGCTGCCGATCAACACGTACCAGGTCCACGCAATCGGAGTAAAGAAACGAATGTAAAGCATTATCGCAATGCTCGTAATCATTCCGATCAACGCCGGTGGCTCGCTCACGCGGCGCAGGAACGTGCCAACCAGAAACACCCCGAGCACTGGGCCATTGATTAGCGAAGCAACCGACAACGCTTGATCAAGGGCTGAACGATTTTGCCGCATTGCGACCAACGCCACCCCGATCTGCACTATGCCCCATATCAGCGTCAGCCAGTGTGATACGCGCAGGTAGTGCTTGTCGTCGCGCCCGGGCCGGAATGGTTTGTAGAGATCGTTAACGGCGGTCGCGGCGATAGAGTTGAGCGACGACGAAAGCGCCGCGGCAAAAATCGCAGCCACCACCAGGCCCGATAAACCCGAGGGCATGTATTTGGTAATGAAATCCGGAAACACTCGATCGCCGCCGACCGCCTGAAACGTTCCCGCCAGCGGCAGCGTGGCCGCGCCATTCGCCAGCGTTCCGTAAGCCGGATCCGTATGCGGCGCGTAGAACGCAAACAGCAGGACGCCGATAAAAAGAAACCCGATGAATTGACCTAACACCACGGCGCCACTTGAGAGCAGCGCGGCGGCAGCCCGGCGCGGCTTGTCTGTGCAGAGATACCGCTGGACTAAATACTGGTCCGTGCCGTGCGTGCTCATCGTTAGAAAGCACCCGCCCAAAATGCCGGCCCAGAACGTGTAAGTCTTCGTCAGATCGACGGGTAACGAAAACCGCCATGCACTGTTAGTAAACGGCGCGGTAAAAGCATAAGCGGTTGGCCGAAGGCCCCAGTCGACAAAATTGAACTTTTGATATTGCTTGCCGAGCGCGATGGCCTGGCCCCAGCCTCCGTTGATGGCATTTACTAAAACGATTGCTGCCGCGGCCGCGCCCGCCAGATAGATTCCCAACTGCACGACTTCGACCCAGATTACCGCCTCCATCCCGCCGAAATAGGTAAAGATGATCATTACCAATCCCAGCAAAACGATCGAGCCAATTACGATGGCCTGCGGATTCGTTTGCGGTTGAAAGGCCGTATAGACGGCGGCCAGCACGAAGGCCGTCAGTAGAAGCCGGATGCCGTCAGCAATGTTACGCATCACGACAAAGAGCGATGCCGCCAGCATTTTGATCCGGTTCCCGAATCTTCGCTCCAGCAACTGGTAAACCGTCATCAATTCGCCGCGAAAGTAGGATGGGATGAAGAGAAACGAGATCACCACCCGGCCCAGCATGTAACCCAAAACCAGTTGGAGAAACTGAAAATTACCGCCGCGCGCGAACGCGATCCCAGGCACGGAGATAAAAGTGATGGTGGAAGTTTCGGTGGCAACGATCGAGGCGGCAATGGCCCACCAGGGCACCGTACGATCACCCAGAAAATAATCGCGAGTCGTCTCCTGCTTTTTGGAGAACCAGATGCCGAACAGGGTGATGCCGATCAAATAACCGAAGATGATTACCAGATCAATAATTTTCATGGATCACTTTTCGGTTCGGTGGCCCGTAAGCAGTTCTATCGCCCGGCCTACGACTTGCTCGGTCTGATTCAGCGCGCGCTCAGCGTCTTCCGGTGTGCTGCCCGTCTTTGCCATAACCAACGCCATTGGTAACTGGCCCGCTGCACTTTGCAAAAGGTCAGTGGCCGCCTCTTCCGGCAAGCCTGTCTCGGCGATTAGGATACGAATGGCTCGCGCCTGGAGCTTGGAATTGCGCGCCTGCACGTTCGACATCCGGTTCCCGCTGACGTAGCCCAGCCGGATCATCGTCGCGGTGGAAAGCATGTTCAAGATCATCTTCTGGGCAGTGCCGGCTTTAAGTCGAGTTGAGCCGGCGATAGCTTCCGGCCCAACCACCGCTACCATACTGACCTCGGCCGCTTTCGCAATAGCCGAATCGGGAACACAGGTGATGGCGGCAGTGAAAGCGCCCAGCGACCGCGCGTGCGCGACAGCGCCTACGGTGTATGGAGTGCGACCCGAAGCGGCGATGCCGACTAATGCATCGTTGTTAGTGAACCCTCGCGCCGCTAAATCATTCATGCCCGCGCCGGCATCATCCTCAGAAGCTTCGACCGCACGATAACACGCTTCATAGCCTCCCGCGATAATTGCCTGAACCACGTCCGCTGAGACGCCAAAAGTCGGAGGACATTCCGCCGCATCCAGCACCCCGAGACGACCCGAAGTTCCCGTGCCGATGTAGAAGAGACGGCCTCCGGTCTTGAGTCGCTCGACGATCCGATCAACCGCCTGGGCTATTTCCGGTAACACTGCGGCCACCGCATCTGCCACCAGCGCGTCCTCCACATTCATCAGCCTTACGACTTCCGCCGTAGGCAGTGAGCTGATGTTGGTGGTGCGGGGATTTTCCTCTTCAGTGGTAAGAAGCTTGTCCGGCTCGGAAGATTTCATAAGGGAATGAGAACGTACGATGCCGGACTTATGCCTTGAGAATTCAGACCGCAAGGGCCAAATCGGTCAGCAGACTGCGAGCCATCCGAGCGGCCGCAACTGCAGGAGGAGATAACGGCGGCGCGATGAAAGCCTTTTTGGCAACTCGCGCGATTTCAATCTTCAGCGGACTTAGGATTAATTCGCCGGCAGCAAAAACTCCTCCCACATAGGCTACCTGGAAGCGATCATTTTCCATTTTTAGTTTGCGAATGACTGCAACGGTGGTCCGGCCCAATTCCCGTCCGGCCTCGTTGACGATTTGGCGGGCCACCGCATCACCGGCCCGGGCGGCTTCAATTACCTGCTTGCCAAATCCGGCAATGCGCTCATTAGTAATCGTAGGCGCATAGATCGCGGTGGATAAGTCTTCGGCGATCGTGACATGGAAATAAGCACACGCAGCTTCTGTCAAAGAGGTTTTCGGTCCGCGTTCATCAGACTGATGGGCCACCGCCTGCAGCGCGCGTCGGGCTATCCAGGAACCGGCGCCTTCGTCCCCCACCATCGGGCCCCAGCCCCCGGCGCAAACGCGCCGGCCGCGGGCATTGATGCCACAACAGATCGAACCCGTGCCCGCAATGACAACAATGCCTGGCTTGCCGTCGGTCGCACCAGCCAGCGCGATGTCGCCATCGCTAACCAGTTCGATTTGTTTTACTCCCAGAGTGGCTATCAGAACTTCGCGCATCCGGGCGCGGATGTCTTTGCGTCGCACGCCGGCCAGACCCACGCCGATGGCCGCGATCTCATCTCGCTTGATCGCGGCGTCGCCGCACGCTTTATCCACCGCGTCGCGAATAGCGGCTGCCGCGGTTGCGACGCCCACGCGCAACGGATTCGAAGGGCCGGACAGTCCCTCACCCAGCACAGCGTTTTCACTATCGATAATAACAGCTTTAGTCTTGGTGCCTCCGCCATCAACGCCCAGCACCAGGTCTCGGGTCGCCAGCGAACGGTGCGCCGGTTTGTGCGCTCGAGTTGATTTTGCGGTCATTTGCATCAGGGCATTCGCGGCCCGGGTCGAACTCCGGCCAATAGCTTTGATGGTCCAACCCGCTCCGAGGACTACAATTCTATGGCTTGCACATCTATAATGGAAACTAAAAGATCTTATCTGCGTAACAAACGTAGCTAATACACCGCGAACCGAAGTTTCCGTTACACCCCGAGAGAAACAAATGGAAATCAGACAACTTAAGGCTTTTGTGGCGATTGCCGAATCGGGCACGTTCACGGCCGGCGCCCGGCGGGTCCACGTCACGCAGGCGGCCATCAGCATGCAGATTCGCCAATTGGAAACGGAGTTGGACGCACGGGTTTTTGTCCGGGCCCCGCGCCGTGTGATGCTTACGGAAGCCGGAGAAAAACTGCTGGAACGGGCGCGCGCAATCCTGCGGGAGCACAACGCGGCGATTGAAGAGATTAGCGCCCTGGCCGGCGCCGAACGCGGACGATTACGAATTGGGAGCGCTTCCGCGATGGTCAACACGGACCAACTGCCGCGCTTGCTGGAGCAGGTAAAGGCACTTCATCCCGGCGCGGAAATTTCCGTCACGTCGGGCACCAGCGAAGCTTTGGTCCAACAGATTCTGGCGGGCGAGCTCGATCTTGCTTTCGTTTCCCTTCCCGTCGAAGCCCGCGGTATTCAGACAGAAAAACTAAGCCAGGATGAGTTAGTCGCGATCGCTTGTCCCGGTCACAAGCTGGAAAAACAGCGTGTGGTCAGTGCTTATGATCTGGCCGGAGAAAAACTGATTCTGGGTGAGCGAGGCGGAAACACGCGCCGTCTAATTGATAACTTCTTTTCCCAGGCCGGCGTGTCGCTCACTATCGGGATGGAGTTGAGCCGGCTGGCCGCGATCAAACGCATGGTTGAAGCGGACATGGGCGTAGGCATCGTTCCCATGCTTTCAGCGACTGAGGAAATCGCGGCCGGCAAACTGATTTCGTGGTGGATCGAAGGTGCGCAGATTAATTGGGAGATGGGCCTGGCCCGTTTGGTCGGCGGATATGAATCTCCGATCAGCAAATCGTTTCTGCGATTGTGCCGGGAGCATTTTGATAAGCCGGCGCCCAAAGAGTCGCGGAAAGCGAAGAGCAAAACACGCCGGAAAACGGCCAGTGCGAAATGAACTAAGAGCGGGGGGCAAGCCCCTCTTCCTGACTGCGAGTTTTCGCCGTTGAGAAACCAACCCAACCTGCAGTCAGGAAGGGCGGCTTGCTCCCGCTGCCTGATCCTACGCTCTCGTCACACCCTGCAACGCCTCAATCAGACGCTCAATGTCTGCTTCATTATTAAAGAAGTGAGTTGCGACACGAATCCCCTGCGGCTTTTCCGTCACAATCACACCTCTTTGCATGAGTTTAGTAACGACCCGCTTTGGGCGATCCATAGCGACCAGCGTTTCCGCCGAGCGCCAATCTTCGTTCCGCAGTGGCGACAGAACCTGGCAACCTGTTTCGCGTAAGCGGTCAGTCAGAATCCTATTCAGCTCCAGCACGCGAGTTTGAATCTCAGCCAAACCGATCTCCAGCATCATCTCCGCGGACGCGCCGAGGGCGAAGATTCCGGCGAAGTACGGACAGCCCAACTCCGCACGCGCAGCCGCATCACCGCGCAAGTGAATTTCCGCGTTCCGCATTTCAAAAGGCTCTTCCACACTTAGCCATCCAATTGCGCGCGGCCGCGCTTCCTCCTGCAGCCCTCGACTAAGATAAACAAAACCCGAACCGTAGCCAGCGCACATCCACTTGTGACCGGTCGAACACAGCGCATCGATGCGCATGCGCTTAACATCGATTTCAAACGCGCCCGCAGACTGGCTTGCGTTTACCACGAACGCGAGATCCCTCTTCGCCTTACCCAGCGCTTCTAAATCAGAACGAAACCCGTTTGAGAATTGGACGTGGCTGACCGCCAGCACGCCCGTTTCACCTGTCACTGCTCGCTGAATATCTTCGAGACGCAACTCGCCGTTAACGGATTTGATCAATTCGACCTCGATGGCACGATGCATCCAGGGAATAGTCGTGACTGGAAATTCGAGATCGCACGAGATGACTCTTCCCCGACCTGCGAGCGCGTCGATGATGACATTCATGCCGGAAGACGTGTTCGTCGTAAAAGCAACCTCGTCAGGCTCAGCGTTAATTAAGCGGGCAATTCGCTGGCGGACCTCTTCGCGTTCCGCGAGCCAACGGGTCCAATGGACGTCGCCGTCGCGCATCATGGTCTCGTAATAATTCGCCGCCGCACGGCAAGCATCGCGCGACACAGGTCCCGCCGCGGCGCTATTCAAGTAAGCTATTTCTTCGGTTGCCGGAAACTCGCGGCGAACCTCATCCCAGTTAGTCATGTTGATCCGGAAGATACACGATCAGACAGCAGCGGGAAAACGAAACAAATGTCGTGTCTGAAACTTGAGATTCGGATTGTCGACAGATTACACAGATTTCTCAGACTAAAAAAGATGATTGCCCGCGCAAACCGTCGTAAGGCGTCCAGTCCTTCTCTACAAGCCGTGCGGGCGCCGCGACTTGATCCTCACTCTGAGTTAATCTGCGTAATCTTCATAATCTGCGGAGAGCTTTGCGGGGTACAGTCCTTTTCAATTGTCATCATTGCGTATAGTATCGCCGCGCTCCAACATACCTTCGCGGGAGGCGCCTCATGACTCCTCAACCTGAAACTTTCTGGCGCTGGTTCTTTCGTACCAAGGCAGTATGGAACTGCGTCATTAGTGTGGCCTTCATGTTTTTGGATGACAAAGTGCGCGACTGGCTGCACGCGACTCATTCCGATCCCATCAATCGCACGTTGTTCCTCGCGCTGGCTTTTGCCTTCGGGCTCGGCTATTGGTGGGTAGGACGCGATCCGCAGCGGAACCGCGACATCGTTCGCATGGGAATATTTGGGCAGCTCTCGGTCTTTGTGATCTCGCTCTACGCAGTTTGCTTTGCCTCGCAACCGCTACCCTGGCCGTTACTGCTGCCCGGCATCGTCGACTTCCTGTTTGCTATTGGTTTCGTTCTCTTCCTCATGCGAACTCCGCAGGTGAGAGAACGGACGAATTAAACGACGGTTTTCGAGTCGGCAGGCTTCCGTTTAGCGGGGGCTTCAAACCACATCGTAGCCAATGGTGGAAGCGAAATCTCGGCTGAGTAGTTGAGGCCGTTATGGAAAACTTTCTGCGCGCGAATGTCGCCAACCACTCCGGCTCCGGCGCCACCGTATGATTCCGCGTCCGTGTTCAGTACCTGCTTGTACTTCCCCGCTCGCGGCAAACCAAGCCGGTACGTCTCCAGCGGCACCGGGGAAAAGTTGCAAACGCACAGAATCTCTTTTCCGGTCACCGTCGAGATGCGGCGAAACGCAATCACGTTCTGCATTGAGTTGTTGACGTCAATCCACTCAAATCCTGCCGCTTCGCCATCTGCTTCCCAGAGCGATGCGTTTTTTTGATAGAGCTTGTTCAGATCGCGGACCAATCCCTGCACGCCTTTGTGAACAGGATCCTCCAGCACGTGCCAGTCCAGGCTGACCTTCTCATTCCACTCGCTCCACTGGCCCAGCTCGCCGCCCATGAACAAGAGCTTCTTCCCGGGATGCGCCCACATGTAGCCGTACATCGCACGCAGGTTGGCAAACTTCTGCGCGTCGTCGCCCGGCATTTTGTTCAGCATCGAACCCTTCATGTGCACGACTTCGTCATGCGAGAAAGGGAGGATGAAGTTTTCGCTCCACGCATAGACCAGGCCGAACGTCAGCGAGTTGTGATTGCCGCGACGAAACAGCGTGTCGGTTTGAAAATACTTCAGCGTGTCATGCATCCACCCCATGTTCCATTTGAAATCAAATCCCAGCCCGCCCGCATAGGTGGGATGACTTACGCCCGGCCACGCCGTTGATTCCTCAGCAATCATCATCGCTCCCGGAAAAACACGATGAGTGAGCTCGTTCAGTTCTTTCAGGAAGGAAATCGCTTCCAGGTTTTCCCGGCCGCCGAACCGGTTCGGTACCCACTCGCCCTCGTTCCGGCTGTAGTCGCGATACAGCATCGACGCAACCGCATCGACGCGCAGTCCATCGAGATGAAACTCGTCGAGCCAAAAGAGCGCATTGCCCAACAAAAAGTTGCGCACCTCGTTGCGGCCGTAGTTGAAAATGTAAGTGCCCCAATCAGGATGCTCGCCCATCCGTGGATCGAGATGTTCATACAGCGCCGAGCCGTCGAACCGGCCGAGGGTAAAAGCGTCTTTGGGAAAATGCGCCGGCACCCAATCCATGATCACGCCGATGCCGCGCTGGTGCAGGTAATCAATCAGATATCGCAGGTCGTCGGGCGTACCGTAACGGGCAGAGGGCGCGTAGTAGTAGCTGACCTGGTAACCCCATGAGGGTCCGTAAGGATGTTCCTTCAGCGGCATGAACTCCACGTGAGTGAAGCCCATTTCCTCTACATACTCGGCCAACGCCGGCGCCATTTCACGGTAAGTGAACGCGCGATCCTCTTTTTCGATTATTCTGCGCCACGAGCCGAAGTGAACTTCATAGATGGAAAGCGGGCTGCGAAAATGCGCCTGGGCGGCGCGTTTCGCCATCCATTCCTGATCGCTGAAACGAAAAGTGGATTCATAGACGATCGATGAAGTGTTAGGCGGCTCTTCGGCGTAGAAAGCGTACGGGTCGCCTTTGTGAAAAGCGGCCAGCCCCGGAGATTTGATTTCGTACTTGTAAAGCTCGCCCGCCTCCAGACCGGGAACAAATAATTCCCAAACACCGATGCTGCCAAGCCGACGCATTTGATGCGCGCTGCCATCCCACCCGTTGAAGTTTCCCACCACACTTACTTGTAGTGCGCTGGGCGCCCAGACTGCGAAGGCGACGCCTTTGACCCCTTCGTGGACAGTCGGATGAGCGCCAAGCTTCTGGTAGATCTGTTCGTGTTTGCCAGCGCCGAAAAGATAAAGGTCAAGCTCACCGAGCATTGGCGAAACGGATTCCGGCGACGCCTGCGTCGGGTCTGCCCTATGGGCAGAGCCCTGAGCGTCCAATCTTTTCCTGACTGGTCGTTTCGCTTTTCCGGTGGGTTTCGCTTTAGCCGGTTTCTTGGTCATGCGTTACAGGAACTGATTGGGGCGTGATAATCGATTAGTCCTTAAGTGAAACAGGGTTATTTGTAACGGCTGAGATTTCTAGCCTGCATGCAGACTAAGCGTTTGTGTTACCAGGCGAAACGATGGATTAGTAGGTTCCACGAGTCGTTGATAAATGTCGGCCCCATTGCCCATCTCACTTCGATTGCTTTTTGCCTCAGCCAGCAGATCCAGAAATCTTCGCCGCGGCGACGGCAGTCCCAATCGATCCATCAGTTCAATGGCGCGGCACGCATATTTCAAAATCTGTACCGGCTCAATGCCGGAAATGTCATTGAAGAACCAGCCGCAACTTGTATACATCAACAGGAGATTGCGCTGCATCTCCAAAAAGAGCAGCGCGCGCCGCGCTTCATCGGCGCCGAGCGGGCGCGAGGCATGTTGGCGGAGGAAGTCTTCGCGTGATTTGGTGTCATTCAGGATCAGAGCTATCGATGCGTCACGAGCTGCCCACGGATCGACAAACACATCCCCGCGCGTCGCTTCAAACCACGTCGACGCTTCATCGCGCAGGAAATCCAGCGCCTGGCGCAGCGGCCCGCGCCACGATTGGTTCCAGCCGGGCTCGCCGCCGGTGTGACAACCGCAATCGCGCAGCCAGCGACTTACGCCATGACTGCAACTCCACGAACTTCCTTCGCCCTCAGAGCCGTTGTTGATCTCTACTTCCATTATTGCCGGATGTTGATCCAGATATTCGCCGTAGTTGGTCAGAACGAACCCGCCGGCCGGCGCCTCAATCGTTAACGCGTGAGCCAGGCACAGATCCCCAAACTTGTGATGATGGCCATAACTCTCGCCATCGGTCGCCGCATTTACCAGCTCGCCCGAGCCGGTGGCGCGCCGCCGGAAACTTTGGACCAGTGTGGCGCTGGATGATAGCGCCTGTTCGAAAGCGATCGCCCGGGCGATCTCCGGATCGTAAAAAAAGACAACGATTGCGCGCCCCGAGCCGTCCCGGTGGAAATAGTTGTAGGCGACGCTCGTGTCGATGTCTCCGCCAGCGATATCCACCCAGGAATCCGCAGGAGTTGCCGTCGCACGACGAATGCGTTTGACCTGTTGCGGCGATAGAATTACAAAACGCAACCCTTCATCAATCAACAACCCCAGGACGCCATCGTTGCAGGCCGTTTCCGGCAACCACATAGATTCCGCCTCGCGGGCAAAACGATGACGAAAGTCGGCTAAGCCCCAACGTACCTGCGTCCGCTGGTCGGGTTCGTTGCACAGCGGCAGAATGGCGTGATTGTAGGCCTGCGCGATCGCGTTTCCATGACCGCCATGCTGGTTCACGCTCTGCTGATCGGCGGCGATGATACGCGCGTAAGTGCTCGATTGCTCTCGTTCCAGCCACCACAGCAAAGTCGGACCAAAATCGAAGCTGATATTTGCGTAGTTATTAATGACGCTATCATCACCGGCGTTGGCGCCGGCGATATGGGCCGCGGCGTTGGGCCCGTAGCATTCCGCGTGAATGCGTTCGTTCCAATCATGGTACGGCGCTGCGCCCAGCTCCACGTCGATCCGTCCTGTCCAGGGATTCTCGCGCGGCGGCTGATAGAAATGGCCGTGGATGATAAGTGCGGTCATCGGTATTGGACAGGTATTAACGGCTTACAACATCAGCCAAAGAGAGTGAAAATGATCGTGGGCCATTCGCGCGTGGGAAGTTCCCTCTTGGATGTCGGTTTGTGGTGCGCGGTGGCCTTAACAGTCTCGTAAATCCCCTCGCACTAGTTCTCATCAAAGGCCAATCGCGCAGCGCCCAACAATCCGGCATCGTCGCCGCACTCCGCCGGGACGATTCTTACGCGGGCGGCCGGTAACGGAAACGCGCGCGCAGCAACTTCCTCGCGCATCCTCTTTTCGAATAATGCCCAGGCATTGGCTACGCCGCCGCCTATTACTATCACTTCCGGGTTTAATAGATTGACCATGCCGGCCAACGCTATCCCAAGGTAGGTTCCCACTTGGGCGAATGTCTTCAGTGCCAGCCCGTCGCCCCTCATGCCGGCCTCATAGACATCCGCGGCGCCCAGTTCTTTTCCGAAGAAGAGCGAATTTGGAGATTGCGCTGCCGCTTCAGAAGCCAGGCGCACGACCGCGGTTGCTGATGCCAACATCTCTAAACAACCAAAGTTGCCACAATTGCATTTTAGAGAACTAAAAGGATCGACGGCGATGTGGCCAATTTCTCCGGCGAAACCGTCGACGCCACGCCAGAGTTTGCCATCCAAAATAATCCCGCCCCCGACTCCCGTGCCGAGCGTAAGGCAAATGATCGCGCTGCATCCACGCGCCGCTCCCAACCACATTTCCCCAACCGCGGCCGCATTCGCATCGTTCTCTATTACCACGTGCCAGCCTAATTCGGCCTGCAAAGCCTGCTTGAGGGGAAATCCGTCCAGACAGGGAATGTTTGGCGCGCGAATGACGACGGCGTTGTCGGAATCTACTATTCCCGCAACGGCGATCGACGCAAGCTGGATAGCCCCACCTGCCGCAATCGTTCCCTTTTCGCACTCGCGCGCGGCGTGGACCAGCGCGCGCACCACCTCATCCGGTGTCGCGGCGCCGGCCGGAGAAGCATGACGCACGCGCGTGTGTATCACGCCGTTTTCGTCGATGGTGGCCGCCCGCAGATTGGTGCCGCCCAGGTCGGCAGCCAGGACGACGCCGGTCGAGAGAGCTTTTTCATTCATCGATCAAAAGAAAGCAATCGAGTACTAATGCAGTCTTAAACAGCCAAACGATATCGATGCTGCTAAAACCCTTTCCGCTGTGATATGAGGTCAGTACCACCGCGCGGTAGCGGATGGGTCTTTTATTGCGGACTTGCGATTTCCGATTGTTGATTGGCTGATACGGAGAAGCAATCTGAAATCCTCAATCCGAAATCGGCAATCGAAAGACCCACCCCAACCGCGGTACTGACTTCATGCCCACTGCGTAATTCTCACCGAGGCTGCATCGGTACCAGCCATCGGATCACTCGGCAGGCGCCTTTCCGATTTCCAAATCAGCGACCTCGGAAAGACCGGCCCAACCCGTGCGATTCAAGTTCCAGATCATCAGGCCCGCAGATCCTGCTGCTATTAATAGAAGGACAAAAGTCCTGGCCCAAACGCCGAACAGAAGTTCACCAATCGCAAACAGGATGGAATAGACCAGGGCAATCCCCAGTAACCAATTCAGGAAATTCGGACCTAGCTCTCCTTTTCGCTCGGCCAGATGAGCGGCGCGAGCCACCGGCCGCCAACCCGGGCCTGCCGGATGCACGCGACGGTAAAAACTCGAGAGCTTTTGCATTGGCTCCGGCGCGGTCAGGAAGGTGGCCGCCAACCACACCACCGTGGTCACGCCTACGGTAATCAGAATCTGTTGCGCAAAGCCCTTTGGCGTTGCCGAGTCGAAGATGGTGAAGTAACGCAATCCAAGCGAGACGACCAGCGCCGACGCCATTGCCGCGACTTCCGACCACGCATTCACCCGCCACCAGTACCAGCGCAGAATGTAGACCAACCCTGTGCCGGCGCCGAGCGCAAGCACCAACTCCCAGCCACTAGTGATCCGGTTCATAAAATAAGTAACGACAATCGACAACAAAACGATCAGCAGCGTGGCGAGTCTCGAGGCCATCACCAAATGCTTCTCGCTGGCATCAGGACGGACAAAGCGGCGGTAGAAGTCGTTGATGATATAACTGGCGCCCCAGTTCATCTGCGTCGAAATCGTACTCATGTAGGCCGCAGCGAAAGACGCCAGGAGTAACCCGCGAAAACCTACCGGCAGAAAATCGTTCATAACCTGCACGTAGCCAAAAGCTGCATCCGGTTTTCCGGTTTCAGGATTGAGTGTCGTGCCGTTGTAAAGCGTCATGGAACAGAGCGCCACGACGATCCAGGGCCAGGGCCTGAGCGCGTAGTGCGCGATGTTGAACCATAGGGTGGCGAGCAGGCCGTGCTTTTCATTCTTCGCGGAAAAAATCCGCTGGGCCACATAACCACCGCCGCCGGGCTCAGCCCCCGGATACCATGAGGCCCACCAGTTAACGCCGAGATAAACCACCAGGGTCAGCAAAGGCAGCATCCACACCGCCGAACCGTCGGGCCACAAAGCTATCGCGCCGCCGGCCCCAAACGGCACCGACGAACCGACCGGCTTTACGGCCGCTAATTTTGTTTTCAGACTCTCTAAACCGCCGACGGCGTTCACCGCAAAGACAGCCAGGGCGATCGATCCGATCATAGCGATGAGAAACTGAACCGCGTCCGTCACCACCACGCCCCAAAAGCCAGACAGGATCGAATAAAGAAAGGTAATGCCGAGGCACAGCGCGAGGGCCTGCCATTTGGCCAATCCCAGTGTGCCGCTCAAGACCTTCGCCATCCCCAGGTTGACCCAACCCATGATGATTAGGTTTATTGGCAGGCCCAGATAAAGCGCGCGAAAGCCGCGCAGGAACGCCGCGGGTTTACCGGAATAGCGGAGCTCGACAAACTCCACATCGGTCATGACCCGGGCGCGCCGCCACAGACGCGCGAAGAAAAATACCGTGAGCATGCCGCTGGCCAACATGGACCACCAAAGCCAGTTTCCGGCGACCCCGTTCCGCGCCACCATCTCTGTTACCGCGAGCGGCGTGTCGGCGGCAAAGGTCGTAGCCACCATCGAAGTGCCGGCCAGCCACCACGGCATCGATCGATCGGAAAGAAAATACTCTTCGGTCGATCGGCCGGCACGCTTCGCATAATAGAGGCCAATCACGAGGGATAGCGCAAAGTAAGTCCCGATGATTAGCCAATCGATTGTTATCAGTTTCAAAGGTTTTTCTCCCCGCCTCGGGTTTCAAATGCTAGTTGAAGTTCTTTGCGTCGGATGACGTAATGCGGAAACGGAATTAACGGATCAACGGAACGGCAGCGATTTCAAGGCATGAAAGGTATTCTGTCAAGGAAATATTGAGGAGCCTCCAGCCAACGGTTAGAAAGAGCGGGGGCAAGCCCGCCTTCCTGACTGCAAGTAAGTAGTCTTGAGTCATCTTGGGCGGGACGATTCATCTGAAATTAGCTGCAGTCAGGAAGGCGGGCTTGCGCCGCGCTCTTAGTCCTTCTGATCGGAGCTACCAGGCAACCGCTCGCATGCCTCAGTCACAACCTCTAACCTGGCCCTAAACTCATCCCTCAGATCTCCTTCGCGGTAACGCCACTCCCAATTGCCGGCGACGGTATTGGGTAAATTCATCCGCGCTTCGCTACCCAATCCGAGCACGTCCTGCAACGGAACGATCGCAGTGTTGGCCTTTGACGCCAGCAATGCGCTGATGAAGTCCCAATTTATTTCCGCTCCATCAGACGTGACGTATTGCAGACAGAAATCCCTTTCGCGGCTGGCCCCTTCGCTAACGCTGACTTCTCCGTTAACACCCTCATATGGTAAATCGCTAAACCATCCCACCGTCGTATTGTTATCGTGTGTTGCGGTGTAGGCCACGACGTCGCGCGGATAGTTGTGCGGCAAGTGAAGATTCGCCTCATCACCGCCGAAGCCGAACTGCATAACTCGCATGCCAGGGAAGCCCAGCGAGTCTCTTAATTCGTCCACGTCAGGAGTGATCACGCCCAGGTCTTCGGCGATGATCGGCAATTCTCCCAAAGCGTTTTTCACTGCGGCAAACAATTCCCGACCCGGCGCCGGCACCCATCCCCCGTTCTCAGCAGTCAGATCGCCTGCCGGAATTTCCCAGCAGGCCACAAATCCTCGGAAGTGATCGATGCGCAAAACATCGAACATTTCAAACATCGCGCGCAGACGTGCAATCCACCAGGTAAAGCCGCTCCCTGCCATCTCTTCCCAGTTGTAAAGCGGATTTCCCCAAAACTGTCCCGTCGCACTGAAGTAGTCAGGCGGCACGCCCGCTACTACCAAAGGCCGGCCGGCGCGATCCAGCTTGAACAACTCCGGTTGGGCCCAGACGTCAACCGAATCATGCGCCACAAATATCGGCATGTCGCCGATTACCTTTATGCGCCGGGCCGCGCAGTACCGTTTCAGTTCTCGCCACTGTTCGAAAAAGAGAAACTGATAGAACTTTTGTGCTGATAGTTCGCGAGTGTGTTTACGCGAAACTTCCTCCAGCGCCGCCGGTTCGCGGACGCGCAAAGCCGCCGGCCACTCAGTCCACGGCGCACCGGCGTGAGCATCCTTTAAGATTTGAAACAGCGCGTAATCATCCAGCCATGCCTTTTGCGCTTCGCAAAATTGATCGAAGGCAGCGGGCAACGTCCGATCTTTCGTCCGCTCAAATGTGGTGAAGGCTGTCTCGAGCAGTTTTGATTTGGATTGTCGAACCGCGTCATAGTCAACGTGGGATACGCTGCCCGATCGCGCGGCCGCCAAATCTTTTTCAGTTAAGAGTCCGGTCTCGGCCAGTCTGGCGGGACTAATGAACAGAGTGTTGCCGGCAAACGCCGAAGTCGATGAGTAAGGCGAGGCGCCGGCGCCGGTGGGCCCAAGCGGTAGGACTTGCCACAGACTCTGGCCAGCGCCCGCCAGAAAGTCTACGAAGCGCAAGGCCTGATCTCCGAAGTCGCCAATCCCAAACGGTCCCGGCAGGGACGTTGGATGCAGCAGGACGCCGCTGGCTCTGGGAAACGTCATACTAGATCTGCGCTGGGCGCCGAATCAATGCGGGCCTTGTTCGTCCTGAGATCCTTCGTCCGAACTGCCGTCCTCATGGACAGCAACTGCATCCCGGATTCCCACTGTGCAAAATCAGAATTCAACGATACCATCGCAACCCTGTACGCGGTAAGCAACATCAATCGTTTTTCGGAAGGTGAAACCGGCAGGCCACAACATCAACCATGAGAATTCTCGCCGGCCTACTTGGCCTCGCTTTAATCCTAGTAACGTTGTGGGATGCGTTTGAAACGGTCATCCTGCCGCGGCGAGTAACGCGCCGCGTGCGGCTGACCAGCCTGTTTTACAGTGCGGTGTGGGTGCCCTGGTCAGGACTCGTGCGTCACATGTCGCACAGGCGGCGGCGCGACAAACTTCTCGGTCTCTTTGGTCCGTTGTCTCTGTTGCTGTTACTCGCGTTGTGGATAATCGGCTTGATAGTTGGTTACGCGCTGCTGTATTGGGCCGAAGGGGTACGCCTAAATGCTCCGGGCGAAGAGGTCGGTTTCCTTACTTATCTCTACCTGAGCGGGACTACTTTCTTCACGCTTGGCTACGGCGACATTACCCCAGTCTATCCGCTGGGCCGAACGCTCTCAGTCATCGAAGCGGCGAACGGGTTTGGCCTGCTGGCGATAGTCATTAGTTATTTGCCAATTCTGTATCAGGCATTCTCGCGCCGCGAGGCCAGCATCTCGCTGTTGGACGCGCGCGCCGGCTCGCCGTCCAGTGCGGTTGAGTTGCTGCGCCGCCACCGGGCGGAGGATTCATTCGACGATTTGAACCGCTTGCTCAGCGAATGGGAGCGCTGGTCCGCCGAGTTGCTCGAGAGCCATTTATCTTATTCGCTGCTCTGCTACTTCCGTTCCCAACACGATAACCAATCGTGGCTGGGCGCGTTGACGACCGTGCTGGACACTTGCGCGCTGGTGATGGTGGGAGTGGACCATGCGCCGGTGTGGCAGGCGCGCATGACTTTCGCCATGGCCCGTCATGCGGTGGTCGACATCGCGCAGGTATTCCAAACCAAACCCAGCGCCGTCGAATGCTGTGACACTCGTCTCTCTTCGGCTGACTTAAGACGACTGCAACAACTGCTGAAGGAGAATGGAATTCAACTAAGTGACGGGCCGGAAACAGAGGCGCGACTGTTGGAGTTGCGATTGATGTACGAGCCGTACGTTTCCGCGCTTTCCGAATGGCTGATGATGCCACTGCCGCCGTGGATTCTCCCGCCGGATGCGATCGACAACTGGAAGACCAGCGCGTGGGGCAGGATCCAATGAGCCTGACCATGGACAATGGATTATGAAGTTGCATCGTCGTCCATCGTTAACCGTCCGGTGTCCCTCTTCTAAGAATGAAACTGCACGGTTACATTGGAATTCTGATCATAATCGTTGCTGAGATTCTTCTTTTCTCCGGCAATCAATTCGTCGGCGTCTGGTTCACCCCGATCATCTGGACCGGTTTCATACTTTTGCTCGACGCCTGGATCTTCAGGCTGAAGGGCCGTTCCCTGTTTGTCACGGATAGGATTGAACTCCTATTGATCGCGGTTATTTCGATTGGCTGCTGGTGGCTGTTTGAGTTCTACAACGCGCCGCGGTTCTGGCGTTCCGACCTTGAGTTATGGTGGCACTACCACAACCTGGTGACGGATCCCTTCCTGCGCCGGCTCGGGTACGATTGGGCGTTTGCCACTATCTTTCCCGCGATGTTTCTCGCCGCTGAGGGTTTTGCCGCTACAATTTTCGCGCGCTCGAATCGGGCTGTCGTCATCAATTTTTCGCGACGCACTCTGTATTTCTCTATTGTTGCCGGCGCGGTGGCAGTAGTGTTGCCGTTGCTTGTAATCTCAAGTTGGTTCGCCCCTCTGGTTTGGCTGTCCTTCATTTTCCTGCTCGATCCAATCAATCGATTGCGCGGCCAACCCTCCATTGCGGGCGATCTGAGCGCAGGAAACTGGCAAAGGCTCTTATCGTTACTGGCGAGCGGCGGCGTGTGCGGGCTGCTTTGGGAGTTTTGGAACTATTGGGCAATATCAAAATGGACCTACACGGTCCCCTACCTGGGCCACCTGAAGTTATTCGAAATGCCGCTGCTGGGCTTCCTCGGATTTCCACCATTCGCTGTTGAGTGCTGGGTCATGTATGTTTTTCTTCGCTCACTACTGGCGCCGCGTGGATCTGCGAACAAGGAAGGCGCGGTCATATGGCTAACAGAAGCGCGGAGGTGAGGCAGGGCTCTGAGATCACACAAGGTGGCACTGAGTGACCCCTCGCTTACCCTGGGGCTGCTGATTTGGTTCTGATTCTGTGCTGATCCGATGCCGGAATTTGCTTATGTAATGCTTAATTCGCTCAGCATCGATCGCGGTTGACAGTGTATTAGTCAGTGCATAGAATACGCGCCACTCAGGAGGAACTTCACAGTGGAAATAAAAATTCGCGTTAACCGCAAGAGTCCGCAGTCGATGACGAAACAGATCACCGATCAGCTGACTGATCTGATCGATCGCGGAGTGATGACGGCCGGAAGTCTGGTGCCAAGCGAACGCGCTCTCGCGAATACTCTGGGCGTGGCGCGTAACGTAGTGCGCGGCAGTTATGAATATCTTTCGCGCGGAGGCAAACTTGAAGGGGCAGGGCGCGCCGGCCGGAAAGTGCGGGCCAAGACCACTCGCAGCAAAACGAGCCGGGCATCCGCGGCGAAAAAAGGCAAAGCGAAGAGCGCCAGCAAAAAATCCGCCAGCAAGAAACGGTGAACGGGCCACAGTGACTCTGTGCGCGCATTCCCTACCCGACCCAGTTCGCGTTCGCGAAGTCTAACCCGCCAGAGCAATTTCCTCGCCCAGCTCGATGATCTCTTTGCGGATCGCGTTGCGCTCTGCCAGCAAACGAACAAAGAAACGGCGCCGCATTACAAAAAGCGCCACAGCCAGGACACCGCCGGCAAACCGATCCAACTCTTCAAAGAAGCGAATCGCGAAATAGCCGCAGAGCGGCGCCAATATCGTAGACCCAAGTGCTACGGGCCAATCAAAAAACTTCCAGAGCAACAACCCCAAAACAATCCACGTTAACGGGAACAAGAGCATGGCGGAAATGATCTTGATAGTCGAGATCACGTCCTCGGCCTGTTTTGACAAACGACGCGCCAAGTAGCCGCCCAACGAATACGCCGGGTAATGAACTGCGATGCCGAACAGGGCCAACGGTAGCAGCAAAAGGAAGACGGCGGTGCGCGTCAGAACATGGGCAAACACACCCAGCGCGGAAGTTGGCGGCGAGAGTGAGCGTGGATCGAGGCTGGCTTGTTCGAGTTCATATTCAAACCGAGCGATGCGCGCTTCCAGCTTTGCCAACCGTTGTGGAGTTTGGGCGCGGTGAACGGCGTACCCTTCAAGAAATCGCCGGCGCAGGTGTATTTCGCGTGTCAAACTTCGTCCATCTTCCGACTCTTCCGGGAAAAACATTCTTTCTGCTTTTTCGATTAGCGCCAGCGCCTCTTTGTGTTCGGCTTCGAGAATGACCTCGCGCAAGGCGCACTCAATTTGATCGGACAGCGCGCGGGTGGCCGCCCGCGGAGGATTGCCGTTGGCGTCTAATGCTACCGGCCTGACCTCAATCGGTTGGCCAAAATACAGCAGAGCTGAACTGCGGAACGTGGTCTTCGCCGTGTAGTAAAGGCCTGCCGGCACGATTTTCAGGTCGAGTGATTCGCCGGTCGAAACCGTGCCGAGGGCTATGCGCGCCGCGCCGGTCTTCAAAGGCTTGAGTCGCAACTCATCATGCGAAACTCCTTCCGGACAAATCGCGAGCGTGCCGCCGCCGGCTAACAACTTTCGCGCCAGCGCAAAGGTTTCCAGGTTCCGGGAAGTATCTTCACCTTCGTCCTGGCTACGATAAACCGGCAGCGAATCCAGCGCGCGCACCAGAAACCCCAGTACCGGCATGCGAAACAACGGGGCCTTGGCCAGGAATGAAACGCGCCGCGGCGTCAGGCAAAGAAGGAAGACAGGATCGACGAGCGCATTAGGATGATTGAGAACAAAAATCAAGGGACTATCGAGCGGTATGTGTTCCAAACCGGTGACTTCGATCTTGCGGAAATACACCCGCAAAGCGAAACGCAACAGAATGCAGATGGCTCGCCTGATCAAGCGAAAGTCTCCTCCGCGAATTCGGTTACCTAAAATCAGGTCACAGCAAAAAAGAACTCCGGCAGCAACACCGAAGCGTTGCGGCCGGAGTATAAACTATTCTTCCGCCGGAATTGGCGGCCCCGTTGGCGCGACGAAACTAGCCGCCGCAGTCGGGCGTCAGATCAGTGCTGATGTTCCAGGACGCGTTTTCGCCGCAGCTGACTACGGTCGAAACAAAACAGCCGTTCTGATCCTCGGCGATGATCTTGGTGCTGCCCTGTTCGCACGAAATACTCAGCGTGCTGGAGCCGGTTGGAGGGATCACGCTTTCATTGAGCAGGTCGGGTCCCCAGTTATTGCTGTTCGGCGGCGACAAATAGAGATGTCGTATTTCGCGGTTCGTGCTGTTGGTGACCGTGAGACTCACCGTCGGTGAGCTGGCGCGCGAAAGGATCGTGGCCGAGCAGCCAAGCGCTACGATCATGCAGAGCAAGGCGCCCCAATAAAGGCCGGTTCTGGTTCTTAGTAAGTTCGTCATAGGTAAGGTCCTCAGCTAGATTCTTGAAACTCATCGGGGCAAGACATGGATTAGGTTCAAACCCTGGCTCGCAATGAGCGCGAGCCAGGGTTTGAATCCAGACTATGGCGGACAGGTTCCGTTGACGGTGTACTTCGTGCCGCTATCGACCGCGCCGGCGCCGTTCTGCGTCTTGGGTACCGTCACCGTAACGGTTGCTGTTCCGATGTTACCGTTCGAATCAGCGACCGCGAACGTGATGTGATAGACGCGCCCGTCGAGATTGCCGTCACGCTCGGCGCGCAACTGCACCGACTTGCAATCCCCGGCAATGACAATGTCATTGAGCGTATTCCCGTCTCCACCGCTGGGATTGTCTTCCAGCTCGTCGCTGGTCACGCTGGTGATTACGACGTCGTTGATGTCCACGGTTCCACCACAGCTGGCGCTGACGCCCGTGACAAACTGCGATAGGTTCACGGTCGTATATTGGTGATTCGGTGGCCACAGGGTGAGCGTAGTGTTATTCACAGTGATGACGGGAGCGGTTGTGCCGCCGATAACTGTGAAAGTAGTGGTGCAGGTACTGCTGTTTCCTGCCTGGTCGGTGGCCGTGACGGTCACGACATGTGGACCAGAACCCACCATTGTGCCGGCCGCCGGGCTCTGGGTCTTCGTGATTGAGCCGGACGAGCTGCAGTTGTCAGAGGCCGTGGCCCCCGAAGCATAGTCGGGGACTGCTGCCTGACAATTCGCATCGCCTGAAGCGGTGGTTCCTGCCGGGCAGACTACAATCGGCGCCGTGGTGTCGTTGACGGTGAACGTGGTGGTGCAGTTACTGCTGTTCCCTGCACCGTCCGTTGCCGTCACTGTCACCGTGTGTGGTCCAAGTCCCACCAGCGTTCCCGCCGCCGGGCTCTGGGTAACGGTAACCGGACCACAGTTATCTGACGTGGTGGCGCTGCCCGCATAGTTGGGCACCGCCGCCTGGCAAGTAGCATCCGCCGAGGCGCTGCTGTTCGCCGGACAACTGACCGTGGGCGCCGTCGTGTCGTTAACGGTGAAAGTAGTAGTGCAGCTTGAGCTGTTGCCTGCACCATCGGTCGCCGTCACTGTCACCGGGTGTGGTCCAAGTCCGACCATTGTTCCGGCTGCCGGACTTTGGGTAACCGTAACTGGGCCACAGTTATCTGACGTGGTGGCGCTGCCCGCATAGTTCGGCACCGCTGCCTGGCAACTAGCATCCGCCGAGGCGCTGCTGTTTGCCGGACAACTGACGGTTGGCGCCGTGGTGTCATTGACGGTGAACGTGGTGGTGCAGCTGCTGCTGTTCCCCGCACCGTCGGTTGCCGTCACGGTTACCGTGTGTGGTCCAACTCCCACCAGCGTTCCCGCCGCCGGGCTCTGGGTGACCGTAACTGGACTGCAGTTATCTGACGTGGTTGCGCTGCCAGCATAATTGGGCACCGCCGCCTGGCAACTGGCATCCGCCGAGGCGCTGCTGTTTGCCGGACAACTGACGGTTGGCGCCGTCGTGTCATTAACCGTGAAGGTGACATTGCAGGTACTGCTGTTCCCCGCGCCATCCGTCGAGGTCACTGTTACCGTGTGTGGTCCAAGTCCGACCATTGTTCCGGCTGCTGGACTCTGGGTGACTGTCACCGCGCCGCAATTGTCTGAACTCACAGCGCTGCCGGCATAGTCAGGAACAGCTGCCTGACAACTGGCGTTAGCCGACGCACTACTGTTCGCCGGACAACTTAGATTCGGCGGAGTGTCGTCAGTGACCGTGAACGTGGTCGTGCAAGTGCTGGTATTGCCTGCACCGTCGGTAGCTGTGACCGTCACTACGTGCGGTCCGATGCCAACCGATGTTCCCGCCGCCGGGCTTTGCGTGACAGTTACCGGTCCGCAGTTGTCCGACGTAACGGCGGCCGCGGCGTAATCCGGCACCGCTGCCCGGCAATTCGCGTCGCCTGAAGCACTGCTGTTCGCCGGACAACTTAGATTCGGCGGAGTGTCGTCGGTGACCGTGAAGGTAACCGTGCAGGTGCTGCTGTTGCCTGAACTATCGGTAGCTGTGACCGTCACTGTGTGCGGTCCGATCCCCACCGAGGTTCCTGCCGCCGGGCTCTGCGTGACCGTTACTGAGCCACCGCAGTTGTCCGAGGTAGTCGCGGCCGCAGCATAATTCGGCACGGCTGCCCGGCAATTTGAGTCGCCTGAAGCACTGCTATCGGCCGGACAGGTTACGGTCGGCGGGGTAGTGTCTGACACCGTGACGGTTGCCGTTCCACTCATCGTGATCGGACATCCGTTGGCGTCGCTGCCCGTGGCCGTGTAGGTCGTGGTGCTGGCCGGGCTGACCGTGAAGTTGAATGGGCCGGCGCCGTTCATTGAGCCGCCGCCGTTGTTCAACGTCACAGTGTAGGGTGCAGTGCCGCCACTGACGCTGACATTGATATTGCCAGAACCGCCGGGGCAGATTGTTTGATTGCTGGGAGTGACCGTGCCGGTAACGGTTGAGCAAACCGGAGTCAGGGTCACGGTACAGCCGGGCGCTGACACGCTTAGATTGTAAGTACCGAACTGATCGGCGGCGTTGGATGTGACCACCACGCCGAAACGACCCGCGGGAAGCGTGGTAGTGATCGACGAGAGCAGTGAGCCGGCGCCGCAGAGGCTGGAGTTGTTGTTACCAGTAACCGCGTTGGTGCAAGGGGTCAGCGGATCGAAGATAGGACTGCCGGGCGATGTGGCCGAGCCGTCAGATTTGCGATAGAGCACGATTTGCGTGTCCGTCAACGTGCCGGCCGGCTTAGCCGCGCAGGGGCCGGTACCGCAAGTGTTTACGGTGACGGCGCCGGACGGGCATCCACTCAAGTCAAACTCGTAGTACTTGTAATGAGTCGTCGGATTGCCGATGGCCGGGCAAGTCACGGTAACGCCAGCCGATGGACGAACGTACGTGGGCGTATCTTCAACCAGCGCATCATGAATGCACGGCAAGGTAACGGCCCCCGCATCCTGAGTGACGGTGAAAGTCTGTCCCGCGATCGTCATCGTGCCCACGCGAGCTTCGCCCGGGTTTGCGGCGACAGTGAATTGCACCGTGCCATTGCCGACGCCGGCGCTTCCCGAATCGACGGTAATGAAAGCATCGTTGGAAACGGCGGTCCAGCCGCAGGCCGGGCCGATGATCACGTTAGCGGTTCCCGTCCCGCCGGCTGCCAAAAATGTATCCGAGGTCGGGCTGACAGTGGGCTGGCAACTGGCGACCTGAGTGACTACGCATCCGCCGGAGGTTACATTGAGAGTAAAGTTACCAGTTTGATTCGCCCCGTTGGTGGCCACAACCACCACAAAATTCCCATCGCTCATCGACGTCGTGACCGACGACAGCAATGTGCCCACGCCGCAAGCCGGCGCATTATTGTTGTTGCTTACGAGGACGTTCGTACACGGACTAGTGGGATTAAACGTGGGGCTGGCAGCAGTGCTGGGGGCTCCGCCGGCTTGCCGGTAGACGAAAATGCTGGTGTCCAGGCCAGCGCCTGAAGCACAGGTATCAATTGTTACCGGACTCGCCACCGGGCAACCCGAAAGATTGAACTCATAGGTTTTGTAATGCACCACCGGATTACCGCTGGATGGACAAGTGGTCGGAGTTCCCGCCACGCCCGCGGCCGAAGGACGCATGAAAGTCGGATCGGCCAGCGTAATCGAATCAGAGACTGTCGCAGGCATCACGACCGGCGCCGCGGGCGCCAGCGGGGCAGCCAGGCGAGTTGACGTATTCGCCGCTGATGCCGTGGGCACGCTATCCACGCCGGCAACATTAACGGCTCGCTCGCCTACGCCGCGTGAGCTACTCGAAGCTACGGGCACGGAAACGCCGGACAAGGCGATGGCAGCCAAACCAACCACGGCGCATAAGACAAACCAAAGGCGCATCGTGATCATTTTCTTTTTCGCTTCAGCTTTGCGTTGTTCGGTGATATTGCGCATGAGTTCTCCGAAGGGGGTTAAGGGGTCTCAGATTCTGTGCGATTGTAAGCCAGGAAATCCAACACGAGGAGGAACGCCCGACGGACGCTTTAGTCTCGTGCACAGTAACAACAGAATAGCCGCTTTAAGAGGTAAAGCTAAAGAACCTTGCGCCTCGGGAAACGCAAGGTCGGTTCAAACTACGATCCGCAGATATTTGCCGGAGCGGAGCAGACAGCGCTACAGCAGGTAGTCGGACCACCCGGACAGGGCTGGCCATTCGCGACGCAGCTAACGGCATGTGCTTTGGTCGGGACAAGGATGGAAGTAATCACCGGCACCGCAATCGCCGCCGCCAAACCCATCGTCCGCACCATCTGCCGCCGCGTCATGCCGGACATGAAAGCCGGAGCCATGACCGGTGTTTCCAACAAGCTGTCGCGACCCAATTGATCCAGCGCGAACCAAACCATACGCTCGTCCACCGGCGCCTGCAGCTCTGAAGTCAGGCGGCTGGCGATGGCCGGCACGTCCGTCTGGCCGTCGCATTTTTTCCAAACCAGCGCGGCAGTTTGATTGAGGCAATGGGCCTTGTCGCGTTCCTGATCATAGACCAACACTTCATCGGGAAGCTCTTGAATCACCAGCTTGTTTCGTCGTGCCTTGGGCAGTGTCCTCATCTATTTGCTCCTTAGTGTTGGTCCGTGTCCTGGTTCAAGTAAACATCTACTAGTCTGAGGAGCTGTAACGTGTGAGGCGACCAATCCGCTACCGCGGACGGAACTGACCTCACAACGTCACGTTTCGACTCCTACTCCTGCCGCCTGCTCCTACTTCCTACTGTCCGCATTCGGCGTTGCTGTGGCTCACCACTGAGCTGAAGCGGTGCTGGTATTCAGTCGAAGTAATGAAGGCGCAAACCATCCCGCGATAGTTCCCCACTTCGTGGTTCGCAATCACATTAACCCAGAAGTTGTAACCCTCCAGATCCGGATCGCGTCGCAGGTAACCGAAGTACTCCGTCAGCACGAACGCCGAGTTGTACTCCGCCGCCTTCAGCGCACTGTTGTCCGCCAAGGCCCGCACTACCAGACTCCGGCTCTGATTAGTGGTCGTGCCGGCGTTGTACTGATTGATCAGGGCGTCGTGCTGCGAGCTCAGATCAAGTTGTGACGCTTGCTGCACGTTCTGTAGCAAGGCATTCACAAATGATTCTGCGGTAGTGTTGCCCTGGTACTTCTGCACAAACTCCGCCCGCTGCACGAAGCTATCAGCAAATGCCGCCTTCTGTGCCGCCAGAGTTGATCCGCCAATCACCTGTGTCCGATCGTTGGTGTATTCAGCGAAGATCGGTTTGCGGCCCAGACTGCCTTTGTACATGTCATAGATGAAGGAGCCGGTGTCTTTGAACTCTTCCTCAATGAAGAAGGCAGCAGCCACTTCCCGGCGCCGGCGGTCGGTACAAGCAGAATCTCCGCCACAGGCATTGATCTCGTTGCTCCAGTAATTGAAGCCGCCTTCATCCGGTTCGCGGCCGAGGATGTCGACGTACTGTTGGCGCACGAAGTATTCTGGCGTATCCAGCGGATTAACGTTGTCCCCCGTTGATGAAGCGCCAAAGGCTGCATCGGTATGATTGCCGAGTTGGCTGAACGAACGGCTGGACGGATTGAAGTTGTAGTTTGCGCGTGACGGGGTCACCGTGTAGAAGCCGTTTGATTCCACTCCGTCAAAAGCATAATGGCCGTTTGCGTCTGTGATGGTCTTGCGACTTGCTGAGCCAGCCAGATTCACCACCGTGCCGGCAACGGGCGAGCCACCATCATCGGTAATCACGCCACTGATGGTGCTATCTGCGGCGGTCGTTCCGTTTAACGTCAGAGACACCTTGCCAATGCTGTTGATTGCGCTGGCCTCACCCGCTGTAGTGTCGTCAAAGATAATTATTTTCCAAGTGCCGTTAGCACTCCCCAGGCCTGAGGTCGCGCCAAACGCGGTCGCAAATGTAGCCACACCGTTCGTGGTCGGGTGATTCACGGTACCGGCGAAACCCGTAAACGTTTCCGCGCCACCGTAATCAGCAGGCTTATAGGTGGTGTTGTTTACCAGGGGCGAGTTGGAAGCGATAAGTGGGGTCGCACCGGAATCCGAGACCGTGAAGTTTATAGATCCGCCAGGAGTAGGAGCATTACTTCCGGCATCAGACATAAACTCCAGATTATGGCTATTGTCGGGGGCAACCAGCAGCATTTCCCAATCAGCCATGCGACTTGCATTGGCGCCTGTAAAGGCTACCGCCATGCTAGTAATCGGAACGGAAACGCCCGATATGACGAATGTTTGCGTAATGGTATCGCCGCTGTTCGTCCCCCAGGTGAACTCTGCCGTATTCCCCGGTTTGTCAGCGTGCCCGCTGTAGCCAGTCGCCAGCGCCAGGGAAACAACCAGCAGAGCTAACGCCCCTCTTAAAAATGTCCTATTGCGTGTGCGGATTCTCTTAGCGTTCAATTTCATGCTGGCCTCCCTTTGTATTTGCCCTTGCCGGGCTCTGTGAGGTGATCACTGAGCGTCAAAAAAAGATTTTGCCCTTCCGTCCTTGAGAAACCAAGCTGGCGGATCGCCCTGCGAACGATCCACCAAGCTCATCGGTTCAAATCCGAAGTACATTCCCTTCAACTCTTGCTAGTTCCGGCTTGGAAAGATGCCGTTAACAGCAATGCAGAAGTTCAGCGTCAGGTACGGATTCATATTCGGCACCGGCTGATTGCCTCCGGTAATCCCGGTATTCCCGGCCGCCATTGTGTCCGTACCGCTGGGATTCGCATAGATATTAGCCGCGGTAGTGGCAAGCACGTGGCCTGTCGGAATCGTAAAAGCCGCGTCGCCATCCAACGCCTTGGGTGCGAACGTATGGGTGTGCGCCGCCAAATTACTGACGGTCAAAGTCTCTGACTCACTACCGGCCACCTGGCCCAGATCGTAACTACTCAAGCCAGGTCCCTGGCCGGAGCTGTTCGCAAACCGGCCCCGCATATCAGGCAAAGCAAAGGTCGTTTGCCCGTTTCCGCCGTAGGTGGTTCCGATAAGCGCAAAGAGCGCGGTGTTTTGTGCAATGGAAAGGATCTGGCCCTGACAAAATGCCCAATTGCGGGGGGCGAAGTTGTAGGGAAAGATCGCGATCTGCCCTAAGAATGGCTCTGACATCTTTTATCTCCTCTGAGTAAGGTCTCCGAATTCAGACTGGCGGTCGCGCTGGTCTGTACTCAACCTGCTAGTTCCGGCTTGGGAAGATCCCTTCCAATGCGATGCAGTAGTTGAGCGTCAGGTACGGATTCAGAATTGGCACCGGCTGACTGCCTCCGGCAATTCCGGTATTCCCGCCCGCCATTACGTCAGTGCCGCTGGGATTAGCATAAATATTAGCCGCGGTAGTGGCAAGCACGTGGCCGGTCGGAATCGTAAAAGCCGCGTCCCCATCAAGGCATGGCGGTGCGAACGTATGGGTGTGCGCCGCTAGATTATTAAGGGTCAAAGTCACGGTCTCAGTGCCGCTTTGCTGACCCAGACTGTAATTACTCAAACCGGGACCCTGGCCGGAGCTATTCGGGAACCTGCCACGCAGGTCAGGCAAGGCAAACGTCGTTTGACCATTTCCGCCGTAGGTGGTTCCAAGAAGCGAGAAGAGTGCGGTGTTCTGTGCGATGGACAGGATCTGCCCATTACAAAATGCCCAGCCGCGGGGTGAAAAGTTATAGGGCACGATAATGATCATACCCAGAAATGGTTGTGACATCGTTGTTCTCCTCTAGCGGTAAAGGCATCTGATTCAGAGTCGAGGAACTATCTTCTGCTTCCGATACCGGGGGTTGTCGTCACTGTTTTGGATAACTTTTGATTGAGCGTTCTGCGTGATATACCGGTTCGTGAGTTTAGAAAACCCCGCAACTTCGTACCTAAATCTTTGAGTGCCGAATCGAAATCCTGAGAACGGATTCGGCATTCTAGTCCTAAGTCTCAATCAAGACAAGGTTTTTTTCTTTCCTCAAGCGAAGCAATATTTTTAGCTTGTACTTGGTAATATTTTGCCAAAATTGCTATTGCAAGTTTCAGCCGGAAGGCATAAACTCCGCAGTCTCGAAATTAGCATTTGCGTTCGAACACAGTTAAAGCCCTTCAGACAACCATTCTTATAAGCCTGCGATACAGTGGCGCAAGTTAACCAAAACTTGGGAGGAAAAGTAGGTATGCCAAACCCCCGCCGAGAGTTTATTAAGAAGAGCGCAATCGCCGCTCTGGCCCTGTCAGTGCCGGCAGGTGCCGCGAAATCGAGCTTTGCCGCGTCCCTGATCGAGCCGTTGAGCGGACACTCCCCGTTATCAATGGCCAACTTTGAGCCCCACTTGAACTCGCGATTTACAATTCATGCCGCCGGGTCGAAGGTCGCCGAGGTGACCTTAATTCAGGTCAAAAACCTGAAATGCCAACGGCAGATTAAGGAATGCTTCTCGCTGCTATTTGATGCCCCAGGAATTTCCCGGCTACCTCAGGATACTTACGTGCTCCAGCATGACAGCCTGGGCCGGCTCACTTTTCTGATGGTGCCGGTCTTGACCAAACGCACCAACCGATCACGTTACGAAGTCATAATCAATCGGCTCGCATAGCTGAACGCGAATAGATCGACTGGTTATAGCGGGACGGCACGAGCCTTCGACCGTCCCGCGAAAAGTCTTAGTTCCCCTTTGCCGGCAGCAATTGGTTGAAAACCGCTTCATAAAGAAACCCATCCGCCTCTACACCAACCGGAACCAGGAAAATCGGGAAGGTTCCAGCACGTTCGTGCGTCATCTGATATTCATACTGAGGTAAGAAAGTCTCGCGCGGTCCTTTGAACACGATCGAAAAGCGTTCCTGTTGTGACGTTTTTTTTAGTTCGGATACCTCGACTAGTTTTACTTCCACCAGCTTATCCGCTTCAAATCTAATCTGAAAAACAGCGTTGAGGTTTTCCGCGAAAACCTCGTAACTGGGACACTGCTCCGGATCCATCGTTATCCTTTCGTCCGAGCACCAAACTGGCTACTACTGCGGGCCGGACCACTCCATTGAAATGTGGGTTGCACCTTCGCCGAGGCGAGCGAAACCGAGGCGTTCGTAAAGCCGGAAAGCCGCCAGATTGTGTCGTTCTACCTGAATTCGGAACGGTTTTTCCGCCGCCCGGGCCTCGTCAAGAAGATTCTGAATTAAATATGTTCCCACCCCCGCACTACGAAAGTCTGGCAGGAGGGCTACGTCCACGCCGATAATTTCATCCGGGAGCGTGCGATCGACGATGATGCGACCTATCGCTTCTCCGTCGCGGAGAATGATGTTGTGCTCGGCTTGCGGAAACTGAGCTTCATAACCGGCTTGCTGCAACTTGAATTGCATCCTGAGAAAGGTCCGTTGCTCGATCTCCAGCCAACCTGTCGCCGCCATCTCGTCGGCCCGCGTGCTCGCGTACACCCGAAAAAGAAATGCGTTGTCTTCGGGTACGGCGGGGCGCAGGGTAATCGACTCGGAAAGGCTGGCGGACTGTTCCTTACTTTGCGGCATTGGGAAAGCGCAATCCTCCGGAAGCAAATGGACGAACTTAACGTGCGCCATCCTAACTCATATTCCGGCCATCGTGAACCGCTTTGTGTAACGCAAACTATTAGTTTGCACGCGCGTCCGTTGTGATTCATCATTGCAAACTAATAGTTTTGGGTTACACGATTAGTGCACTTCGAAAAGTTCATAAATGATAGAGTAGCGTTTCCAGGTCAAACTCCTTAGTTCCCCGGGCATGCTCAAGAGTCACAAATTACCAATCACTTTTGCGGCGCGACCACTTCAGCTTGAGGTTGAGAGGCTGGAGCCGGAACACTGGGTGGCGCACTTCAATTCGCGCTACTTCGAAGGCGACTGGAGTGGGATTGCTTTGAGATCGCCAGGCGGCGCCGCCGACCAGCTTTATCCCGATCCGAACACTCCGCAGGATGACATCGCGGACTCCGAAATACTTGCGCGCTGCCCCAGCGTGCGCCAGGTGATTGAGAGTTTTGAGTGCCCAGTACGTTCCGCCAGGCTGCTGCGCCTGACTGCCGGCTCGTCTATCAAAGAGCATAAGGATTATCAGCTTGGGTATGAGGAAGGCGAGATCAGACTGCACGTCCCCATCTTCACCAACGCTGATGTGGACTTCTTTCTGGATGGCCACCGCATAGTGATGGGCGAGGGTGAGTGCTGGTATCTGGATTTCAACCTGCCGCATTACGTTGAAAACCACAGCAGAGTCGATCGAATCCACCTGGTGATCGACTGCGCCATCGATGATTGGTTGTTACAGTTCTTTCCCGCTGATGCTTTTACGCCAGAACCGCCGGCTTCGGCCGCCGAAGCGACACCCCCGTTTTCTTTGGACCAATGGGAAAGTTTTCGCCAGGCTGTGCTCCGTGACCCAGCCCTGCAGCAAAGCCTGCGCGCGACCTCCGATCAGGGTGCGTTCGTCAGGTTGGTAGTTGAAATCGGGGCCGAGCAGGGTTTCCGATTTGGCCCGGAAGCTGTACGAGACCGCATGAACGAGGCGCGCCGAAAGTGGCTGGAGCGATGGATACAATAACGGATATTGCAACTCTCGAAGGTTGGATTCCGATCCAGCTTTATGCCAAAGCGCGCGAACCGCAGGTCGATTGGGCTTACCTGGGGAAGAGGCAATTCCGCGAGCCTTTCTTCAGTGAAACCGTCGAAGACAGCTTGCGGTTGCCGTTCAATCTCCTCTTTCGTCATCAGACCTCTATTGAAGTCCTGCGCCGGCTATATGAGGAGCAGCCGGGCATCTCGCCGGCCGGGTTCATCTTTCATATGTCGCGCTGCGGCTCGACGCTGGTTTCCCAGATGCTGGCTAGTGTGCCCGGCAACATAGTCATCTCAGAAGCCTCGCCCATCGATTCTGTATTGCGCGGCGATTGGGGCCACGAATTGACGAACGACGGCCGCGTTGAATTGTTGCGCTGGATGGTCAGCGCGCTGGCCCAGCCTCGAATGGGAAACGAACGACGCTTTTTTGTGAAGTTTGACGCCTGGAACATCCTGCACTTGCCTGTGATCAGACAGGCCTTTCCAGATACACCATGGATTTTCCTTTATCGAGATCCGATAGAAGTATTGGTTTCCCAATCCGGTCGGCTCGGCGCGCACATGATCCCCACGGTCATTCCGCCAGATCTGTTTGGCATCGACTTTCAAACCGTAAGCTCTCTGTCCCCGCAGGACTATTGCTCCAGGGTTTTGGCCGCCACCTGTGAAGCTGCGCTGAGACATTCTCCCTCCGGCGGCCGGCTGATCAATTACGCACAACTTCCGGAAGTTGTCTGGCTTTCGGTCTTGGATTTTTTTGGAGTTAAGCTGACTGAAGGCGATCTCGCCACGATGAAGGCGGCAGTAAAGTTCGACTCGAAGAATCCGTTAACAGTCTTTAACGACGACCGGCCCAGGAAAAGAGACCAAGCGACGGAGTCACTGCGGGCCGCGGCCGATCGATGGCTTTATCCGATTTATGAGCAGTTGGAAGCGGCGCGTCTCGCGCCTGTGGGGGAACAGAGGGAATCGGCGCCGGCAAATTGAAATCAAAGCGCGGCGCGCCATTCCATCTGATAGTGGCTGCCAGTCTCACTAACCTTAACGAGCCCCAAACGCTCAAACAGATTCACCGCCTGACTCACTCGCATTACCTGAACGCGAAACGCTTTGCCCGCCTCTTTCGCTTCTGAGATCAACTCCTTGATCAGGTGAGTGCCGATACCCGCGTTGCGGTGAGACGGCAACAAAGCCAGATCGACCAGACGAATTTCGCGGTCACTGCGTTCAACCATCAGGCGGCCAATCCTCTCGTCGGATCGCAAGACAATCAGCTCATGAGCCTGTGGGTAATCGGCGCGAAAGAAACGTTGCTGGGCCGCGTATTGTTTGTTGAGAAAGTCGTGTACTTGTTCGCTCGGCCAGTTCAATCCCGCCAGATCGTCCCGGCGGCTGGCAGAGTAGACTTCGAACAAAAAGGCCTCATCATCGGGCAGCGGCGGGCGGAGAGCGATGGATTGAGGCGCAGTTAGCATTTTTCCAAAGAGACTGTAACGTACGAGGCGACCCCTACGCTACCGCGCCCGGGAGCGCAGGCATCCTGCCTGCAAATCCTCTTGCTACAAGAACGCCGCGAAAAAATCACAACGACCTTGTCTGAGAGAGGCTTCGAAATGAGAATCAGGAAATGGACTCCTGGAAAAACAGACGCCGCTCGCCCAAGAAAGGAGTGAACGACACCCCCCAATGGTATTCGCGCGGCTACATCCCGCATTTCGATCAGAGAGGCTTGACCCAGACAGTGACGTTTCGCCTCTTCGATTCAATGCCGCAAGCGGTACTCGAAGAATGGCGCGAAGAACTCCGCTTACTCCCGGAAAAGGAATATGACCTCGAGCGGCGCAAGCGCATTGACGCTTACCTCGATCAAGGACACGGCAGTTGCTATCTAAAGGACGACGGCCTTGCGGAGCTCGTCCAGAACGCGATGCTGCATTTCGATGGCGACAGGTACGTTTTGCACGCTTGGGTGGTAATGCCTAATCACGTGCATACGTTGTTTACGGCCCAGCAGGGATGGGAGTTGAGCCAGATCGCGCACTCGTGGAAGTCATTTACGGGGAACGAGTGCAACCGCTTGCTGGAGCGAAAAGGAGAGTTCTGGCAAAGAGAGCCGTTCGATCGCTACATCAGGAATCAGAAGCACTATGACAGCGCCATAAGGTATATCGAGAATAATCCCGTGAACGCGGGGCTTTGCCGAAGGCCTGAGGATTGGCGTTGGAGCAGCGCCTGGGAGCGCAGGCATCCTGCCTGCCCGTTCTAATAACTCTTAAACTTGGTTCTTTGGGGAGCCGAGGCAGGCAAGGATGCCTGCGCTCCCGGGGGTGTGCAATAATGGGACGCTTTCCCAATAACATTTTGCTGCCACTTCCGAGAGGGATCTACTTATGAAAAGGTTCGTTGTCTCTTCAGTCATTCTTATGCTCGCGCTCGCGTCAGTCGCGGTCGCCCAGCACGCTCGTTTCACGATCGAGGATCTCATCAAGGTCCATCGCGTCGGCGATCCGCAAGTCTCGCCCAACGGCAAGCGCGTCGCCTTCACTGTTGGCGAGGTGAACTTTGACGCTAATAAGACGGTGACTCATATCTACGTCAAGCAAATCAACGGCGGCGACATGCAGCAGCTCACCAGCGGCGCCACGTCAGCGAGCTCGCCGCGCTGGTCTCCCGATGGAAAGAAGATCGCCTACACCAGCGGCGGCCAGATCTGGGTAATGGAGGATGACGGCGATAACAAAGACCAGGTCACGAAAATATCCACGGGCGCCGCCGGACCGGTCTGGTCGCCTGATGGGAAGTGGATCGCGTTCACCTCTGATGTCCATCCCGACTGCAACGATGACGACTGCAATAAGAATAAAGACGAGGCGGCCGAGAAGAGCAAAGTAAAAGCACACATCACCACTCGCCTGCTCTTCCGGCATTGGGATGAATGGCGCGACCTCAAACGGACGCACGTTTTTGTTGTTTCCAGCAAAGGCGGAGTGGCAAAAGACTTGACGCCGGGTGATGCCGATGCTCCCCCCTATGCGGTAGCGGGCGATGTTGATTTCGCCTTCTCTCCGGATTCCAGCGAGCTCGCATTCCTGCGCAACCCCGACAGAGTCGAGGCAATTTCTACCAACAGCGATCTGTATTTGGTGCCGGTAAATGGCGGCCAGGCCAGGAACATCACTGCACGTAACCGCGGATATGAAGACAGTCCGATCTATACGAAAGACGGCAAGTACATCATCTATCGTTCACAGGCGACTGCGGGGTTTGAAGCCGATCGTTGGCGCCTGATGCGTTACGATCGCGCCAACGGATCCTCGACGGAGATCACCAGAGGTTTCGATTTACAGGTCGAGGACATCCTGCTCTCACCCGATGGCGCCAGCGTTTATTTCACCGCCCTCGATCGCGGGCACTCACCAATTTTCCGTGTGCCCATTGCGGGCGGCGCTGCGCAAAAAGTCCTGTCGGGTGTTTATGCAACGAATCTCCAAATCACGCCGGATGGCAGTTCGCTGGTTTTTGCCAGCAGTTCGATGGCGATGCCGACCGAGATTTTTCGCGTCAATGCGGACGGTAGCGGATTGACGGCGCTGACTAATAACAACGTGGACATGATGGCGAAGTTTGGTTTACGCCAGGCCGAAGAAGTGGAATGGTCCGGCGCTCTGGGAAAGAAGATTCATGGCTTCGTTATCAAACCCGCCGATTTCGATCCAAACAAGAAGTATCCGCTCACCGTCATTATTCATGGTGGTCCGCAGAGCGCGTTCAACGACAGTTGGGGTTATCGTTGGAACCCGCAGGTGTTTGCCAATCGCGGCCACATAGTCTTCATGCCGAACCCGCGTGGTTCGGTCGGCTACGGCCAGCAGTTTGTGAACGAGATCAGCGGCGACTGGGGCGGCAAGGCTTACGTTGACATCATGAACGGTGTCGCCGACGTGCTGCGGCGCAATTCTTTCATCGACCGCAATCGCATCGGAGCGGCGGGCGCAAGTTACGGCGGCTACATGATCAACTGGATCGAAGGCCACAACAATGATCCGCGTTTTCGCTTCAAAGTCCTCGTCTCGCACGATGGGGTCTACAACCTGGAAAGTATGTACGGCGCGACGGAAGAACTCTGGTTCACCGACTGGGAATTCAAAGGTACGCCATGGACCAACCCCGCGATGTACCAACGATGGTCGCCGAGTAACTTCGTAAAGAACTTCAAAACTCCGATCCTCGTTATTCATAGCGAGCTCGATTATCGCGTCCCGTTTGGTGAGGGGCTGCAACTCTTTACCGCCGCGCAGCGTATGGGTGTTGATTCGAAAATGCTGATGTTCCCCGATGAAGGCCACTGGGTACTGAAGCCGCAGAACTCTCAGCTCTGGTATCACACGGTGCTTGATTGGCTGGACAAGTATTTGCAATGAGCATTCTCATCCACAGATTACGCAGATTGCGCAGAACGAACGCGTCAACTGTGTAATCTGCGGACAAAGATCGGAGGAACGCTATGCCGGGTTGGGCCAAAGCACTAATCATCGTTGTGGTCTTGCTGATTCTGATCGTGGTCGGAATTGTCGCCGCCGGCGCCTTCTGGTGGTCGCGCAACAAGGATACGTTGATCGCTAAAGGCAAAGCCCAGGTAACCGAAGGCAGAGACGTCGGACGGACCACCGACAATCAGGGCTGCGTCGACAAATCAATCGAACGCTACAAGGCGGAGCCGGGATTCTACAACGCGATTGGCGCCAGTATTTTTATGCAGACCTGTTTGCGGAGTAGCCGTCCCACCGACGGCTTTTGCGCGGAAGTACCAAAGCAAACTGAGTTCACGAAAAGTGCGCACTGGAGATTGGAGCAGTGTGAACACTTCGATCTCTCAAAGGACAAGTATTGCCAGCAACTCTTCTCACCCGTGCAGCAATTCTGCGAGCGCCCCGGACAGACAGAGACTGAAACCGGCGACGAACCATAACGCCGGTTATCCGCAGATTACGCAGAAATAAAGTTCGTGAGCCAGGCTGTAATCCCCTCCCATTGGGAGGGGTAGGGGAGGGTTTACTGTGGTAAGTAAAGAATGGATCTTACGCGCGGCCTCGAAGGCCGCGCGTCGTCTTCTTAAGTTGGTGTGAGCTAAAACCCTCCACAACCCCTCCCAGCGGGAGGGGCTCATGCAAATGAAAATCGATCGTCTATCAATTCGCTCTCCACCAGCCGGCGTCTCGTTGATGCATCAGAATTGGGGCAAGCTCCTCTTCATGCACTGGCGCATCGACGAAAACCTGCTGCGGCCATTGATACCTGACGGCTTGAGCATCGATACGTTTGATGGCTCAGCCTGGATCGCAGTCACGCCCTTCACGATGTGGGGCATTCGCGCGTCGTTCCTGCCGCCGATTCCCGGGACCAGTGCTTTTCATGAATTGAATGTCCGCACCTATGTTCATCTCGATGGCGTGCCCGGTGTTTGGTTCTTCTCCCTGGATGCGACGAATGTGTTGGCGGTGTGGGCGGCGCGGCTGGCGTATCACCTGCCTTACTTCAGCGCTGAAATGAGTTTGCAGCAGGAAGGAAACCGCATCGACTATTCATCGAAGCGAATTGATGCGCCGGCCGAACTGCAGGCGAGCTGGACTATCGGTGAGTCTCTGCCGGAATCGGAGCCGGAAAGTTTACCGTTCTTCCTTACTGAACGTTACTGCCTTTACTCCACCCACGAAGATGCGTTGTACCGCGCGCGCATCTTTCATCCACCATGGTCATTGCAGGAGGCGAAGCTGGATTCACTGCATTCAACGATGGTCGGAGCAGCCGGCCTGCCAACTCCGCAAGGCGAACCGTTGTTGCATTACTCAGAAGAGATCGGCGTGGACATCTGGCCGCTGCAGAAGGTGGAAACAACAGAATGAGGAGGAGCGGTGGTAAACCCACCTTCCTGACTGCCAGTATTTGATAGAAGAGTCTTGCCGCAAGAGGGACTTGCAACTTTGAATACTTGCAGTCAGGAAGGCGGGTTTACCTCCGCTCTCTACACTTATTCATTCAGCGCGTTCCAGCGGCGGGAGCACCGCGCTGAAGTCTTCCGCAAAACGCGCCACATAAGAATCCAGCAACTCGCTTACTCGCTCACGCCGGCGCGCTCTTACGATCAACCCGGCATGATGTTTTTTCTTTACGCGATAGACGATCTCATCATCGTCGTAAGCCGCTGTGTCAGGCCATTCCTGGCGTGCCAGCGAGAGAACAATCCCGGCATGATCTTTTCTTGGGCGTAACCTCGGAGCTTTGCTATTTACTCCACCACCATGCAAGGCGTTGACTTCCATGCTCGCCCACTCACGCCAGAGATTTATTCCGGTGGCGGCTTCCAGCACGTCAGCGATGTACGCGCCGCCCACTCGTGCGGCGACTTCCAAAAAGTAAAAATTCCCGTCAGCGCCCTTAATAAACTCCGCGTGCGATGCGCCGGTCTTCAATCCCAGGGCCTTGATCAGTTTGCGATTTATTCGCAATAACTCTCTTTGCTCGTCCCCGTCGTAATCTATCGTCTGCGAAATGTAGGCGCCGCCGCCGTGGGCCACTTCCATCGGCGGCCGGCCATATTTATTCACGCCGGCGAAGCGGACTTTGTTGTTTTCTACAAGCGAATCAACGTGGAAGACATCGCCGCTCACAAAGCGAGCGAGCAAATAATGGGCGGCGCGCTCGCGCAGAATTTCACGCGCGTTAAGCTCGGCGATCGTCTCCCAAACCTGCTCCGGAGTAACGACCTTGCGAATTCCGATCGCGGAAACGTCTGACCGCGGCTTGATGATCCACGGCGGCGGCACGCGCATCATGAAGTCCCGTATCTCATCGGGATTGATCAGAGGCACAAATTCAGGTAGCCGGATACCATCACCGCCGGCGGTCAGGGCCATCGCCATCTTGTCGCGAAACATTTTGGCCGTCGCACTGCTCATACCCGGCAGCCCTAAATGTTCGCGCACCAGCGCCGCAGTGATCACATCGAATTCTTCCAAAGCCACCACACAATCCAGCTTCACCCGTTGCGACAGGTGCGCCGCCAGATCGATAAACAGCTCCGGCGAGGCGTCCAGCGGAACGGCGATTACGTCGTCAAGCACTTCGCGTGGCCAGTCTTCGCTCAGCATCTTCTCCTTGGTGACGAGGATCACGCGACAACCCTGGCGATAGCACTCGCGCATGAATTCGCCGCCTTTGAAATAAGTGGCGAGACAAAGAATGGTGAGAGGTCGAGCTTCGGTCATAAATGGGATACGCACCAGGGCAGGCGCCCCGTTGCCGCAGAACGAATGGCACGAACGCCGTAGACTATAAACCTTTTGCAGATTTCCGGTCACCTGCTAAGGTATGCGGCTTGGCAACTATCCGAGTCTTCTAAAACTACAAAACATGATATTTCGCGGCCCCTATCCCGAAGTAACCATCCCCGAAGTTCCGCTCACACAGTTCGTGCTGGAACACGCCAGCGAAGTGCGCGACAAACCCGCACTGATCGAAGGTCCTACCGGACGCCAGATCACTTACGCCCAGTTTGTCGACTCGGTCCGGCGTGTCGCTGCCGGCCTGTCGCAGCGCGGGTTCAAGAAGGGTGACGTGTTTGGCATTCTCAGCCCGAACATTCCGGAGTATGGCATTGCCTTCCATGCCGTCGCCTCGCTGGGTGGCATCAGCACGACGATCAACCCACTCTACACGGCGGAGGAAGTGGCGTTTCAGTTGAAGGATTCCGGGGCGAAGTACCTGGCCACCATTCCGGAATTTCTGGAGAAGGCGAGCGAGGCTGCGAACGAAGCAAACATCGGCGAACTGTTTGTTTTCGGCGAAGGCAAGGGCGCCACGCCCTTCTCATCTCTGCTGGAAAGTGAAGGCGAACCGCCGCACGTCCAGATCAATCCGCGCGAAGATTTGGTTGCGTTGCCATATTCCAGCGGCACGACGGGTTTGCCAAAGGGCGTGATGCTGACGCACCACAATCTCGTCTCGAATCTCTGCCAGATGGATGGCCTTGATTACTTTGAGCGCGATGACAACCTAATCGGCGTGCTGCCGCTCTTTCACATTTACGGCCTGGTCGTGATCCTGAACATGGGCTTGCGGATGGGCGCGACCATTGTGACGATGCCCCGTTTCGATCTGGAGCAGTTCCTGCAAATCGTCGAAAAGTATAAGGTGACACTCGCTCATCTGGTGCCGCCAATCGTGCTGGCGCTGACCAAGTGCCCAGAGGTTGACGATTACGATCTCTCAACCCTGAAAATGATTTTCTCCGGCGCTGCGCCGCTCGGCGACAAGATCTCCGCTGTCTGCAAAGAACGTCTTGACTGCAGCATCCGTCAGGGCTACGGCATGACCGAGACCAGCCCGGTCACACACAGCACGCCGGCTGGGAAGAACGTCAAGCTCGGGTCCGTCGGCCCGCCGGCGCCGAACACTGAATGCAAAGTGGTCCATCCGGAGACCGGCGCCGAGTTAGGTTCGAACGAAGAGGGCGAGATTTGCGTTCGCGGCCCGCAGATCATGAAAGGCTATTTGAATAAGCCTGAAGCCACCGCGCATACCATCGACAGCGATAAATGGTTGCACACGGGCGACATTGGCTACGCCGATGAAGATGGACACTTCTTCATCGTCGATCGCGTCAAGGAGCTGATCAAATACAAGGGCTTTCAGGTTGCGCCCGCCGAGCTCGAGGGCGTACTGCTGTCGCACCCGGCGATTGCCGACGCGGCGGTAATTCCTTTGCCTGATGAAGAAGCGGGTGAAGTGCCAAAAGCGTTCATTGTGCTAAAAGGCGAGGCGACGGCGGAAGAGATCATGGCGTTCGTGGAAGATCACGTCGCGCCCTACAAGAAGATTCGCGAGATCGAGTTCATCGACAAAGTGCCTAAATCACCTTCGGGGAAAATTCTTCGCCGCGTGCTGGTGCAAGCTGAACGCGAAAAGCGAAAGCAAAAGGGGCAGTAGCACGACTGTGAAGGAGGGCTTAACACGCAAGGGAGCCGTCTATGACTGTCGGGCTACTACCCCTGAGCACATGAAGGAAGCAATATGAACCGAATATTGCGCCGGCTGGATCGCATTCACACAAACCTGCTGAATGAAATTGGTAGCCTGGACGAAACTGTTTTTGTGCGTTCGCCCGCGGCCGATCAGTGGAGCGCGGCAGAGATCCTGCAACATCTTTACCTGGTGGAAGAGGCTGTCACTAAAGAGCTGGAACGAAGCCTGGCCGGACCTCCGCAGCGGTTAAGCTTACTGCGCCAATTGATACCGACTTCGATTGTGGCCGTCCGGCTGAAGCGGTTCAAAGGCCCGAAGTCGGTTCAGCCGCTGAATCCACCGGCCAGAGAGGCGATCATCGCGAACTACAATGCGGCGCGAGACAAGCTCAAGGCCCTATGCGCCGAGCATGGTCCAACTCGGCTCAAACAAACCGCCTTTAAACATCCTTTCCTCGGGCCAATAAATGGGCTGGCCACAGTTTCCTTTATCGGTTATCACGAACTCCGGCATCACAAGCAGCTTCGCGAAACACTGAAAAAATTAAGGAAACCCGGGAACCGTGAACAGTGAATAGTGAATAGTAAATAGTAAATAGCGTAGTGCAGGCTTTTCTGTTCGATGTTCTCAGTGTCACCCAAATTCAGAATCGGGAGCGTTGGCTCCGCTCTGGATGTTGTAGTCCACCACGTGCGTCCGGCATTGGGCGGCTTTGCCGCCGCACAGTGCGGTAAGGCTTTGCCTTACCAAAAGCTCCCTGAATAGAATTTAGGAGGCTGCGCCTCCTGTTGAGGCGCAGCCTCACGATTGAATGGCGGGCGCCGGAAAGGCGAAGCCTTTCCGCACTGTGCGGCGGCAAAGCCGCTGCATCAGGCGTAGCAGCAATCACGGGAGTGCGCCGGCAGAGCGAAGCGGCGACGACACTTTGGATCGTTCGCGTAGAGTTACTTTTAGATAAAATCAAAGCGGCGTCGCGCTAAGGCTGCCACCGCACTCCATAAAAGACGTTCCGAGATTCAAGCTTGACGCTCTAATCGCCACAGACTATCTTCGCTCGCGATTAAAATTCCTTCATTGGAGCGCAATTAATGTCCGCCCTTGTCACCACGGCCCCGGCTTGGTCGATTCCTGATTATTTAGAAGTACGAAACGACCGCCTGGTTATTAACAGCGTCGATGCGGTGTCGCTGGTTGCACAACACGGTTCCCCGCTTTTTGTGTTTTCTGAGCCACGCATCCGCGCCAACATCGTTCGTTTGCAGCAGGCGGCAGCAGCCGTAGAGCGTCCGATCAAATTTTGTTACGCATCCAAGGCGAATTCAAACATGTCCGTCCTGCGGGCCGTCCTGGACGCCGGCATCGACATTGAGGTGAATAGCGGTGGCGAACTCTACAAAGCCCTGCGAATTGGATTCCGTCCCGAGCAGATCATCTTCAACGGGACCAGCAAAACCGACGATGAGATTGATGACGCCGTGCGCGCCGGCATTTATTCGATCAATGTCGATTCGATTTATGAAATAGAACTAGTCGAAGAGTCTGTGCGACGTTTGCGACAGTCGAATCCAAACACTTTGCCCGCGCGCGTGGCGCTGCGCCTGGTGCCGGAGATTGGGACGCGTTCGCATCTTGGTTTGCAGACTGCGCTGCTGACTTCCAAGTTTGGTATCTCGTCGTCGGACGTGCTGTCAGCCTTTCGCCGCGGCCTGCAGCATCCCGACTTGCTGCATGTCTGCGGCATACACATTCACGTCGGTTCGCAGACTCCCGATGTTGAGCCCTTCGCCGCCGCGTTCAAAAGCATGTGGGAACATTTAGTCGCGATCCAACGCGAAACCGGACACACGCTCGAGCACATAAATCTAGGCGGCGGCATTCCGGTGAACTACCTGCGCGACAGCTCGCAAGCCGATCAATTGCCGGAGCATGAACGGGAAATGCTCGGCGCCGATTTGGAACCGTCGGTGGTACTGAAGGAAGCTTTGCGAATTGCCCGAGAGTCCGCGCGGGCAGCAGCCGCGGAACATTTGTTGGACCAAATAACTATTCTGTTGGAGCCGGGCCGCAGCATTATTTCGGACGCGGGCACCCTGCTGACGACGGTGCGCAACATCAAGAGCCGGCCGGAGACCGGCGACGTCTGGTTGCTGACGGACGCCGGCTACAACCTGCTGCTCTCAATGAATAATTACAAGTGGTACTACCATTTGATTTCAGCCAGTCGTCCCAGTTGTCAGACTGATGCGGAATACAAAGTTGCCGGGCCGTTATGCGATTCGGGCGATGTCTACTTCGACATAGAACGCGAAGGCCGCCTGCCTGACTACCGCCGTCTGCCAACGGACGTAAGGCCCGGTGAAGTATTGGCGCTGCTGAACGCGGGCGCTTATTCGCTGGCGCAAATGTTTCCCTACAACGGGCGTCCGCTTCCCGCCGCTGTGATGGTGCGCGGCGATGGCACAAGCGATTTGATTCGCCGGCGCGACACTTACGAAGACTTACTTCAGGGTGACATATGGTGATTCGCCCGCGGGCCGCCAGTCGAGACATTCCTCGTCGTGACTTTCTCAAAGCCGCGGGCATTGCGGCTGTCGGAATTCCGCTAAGCGCCGGGCCTTTCGTGCAGCGGCGGGCTTATTCCTGCGTCATCATTGGGGCCGGCCTATCCGGCCTGTCAGCCGCGAACGCGCTAAAGGATGCGGGCTGGATCGTAACGATTTTGGAGGCGCGCGAACGCGTCGGCGGCCGGGTTCTTTCTTTCAGCTTCAAAGAAAATCCTAAGCTCGTGTGCGAACAAGGCGGTGAGTGGGTAGGCGAAAGTCACGAGCGGATGAAGGCGCTCTGTCACGATTTCCGCATCCCGCTGAAGGACCACCGTTTTGAAGCTTCATTGATGCGCGACGGTTTGGTCAGCAGGCCCGGGCAGTGGGATTTTTCGGCTCAGGCAAAAGCTGCCTGGGAAGAATTCAAAAAGAAGTACCACACTTATAAGGACAGAGATCGACGGCGGCTGGATCAGTACGACTGGTGGACCTGGCTGGAGGAAATTGGCTTTACCCAGGACGATCTTCTGCTGCGCGACCTGCAGGACAGTACGGATTTCGGCGAGACGATCCGCATGGTTTCGGCCTACACCGCGGCGACGGAATATTTCGAATCCAGCCCGGCCAATGAGATGGATTACAAGATGGAAGGCGGCAATTCAACTCTGGTTCACTCGCTGGCCGCCAAGATCGGAGACAACAACATTCATCGGGGCGTTCCCGTGCAAAGAATTACGCAACGGGGCGGACGGGTTACAGTAACTGCGGGTGGTAAAGATTTCTCGGCCGATGCGTGTGTGTGTAGCGTGCCCGCTCGCACGCTCGATCAGATAGTCTTCGACCCGCCGCTACCGGCGGTGCAGCGCATGGCTGCGGAGAAGCTCCAGTACGCCCGGATCATCAAGAACTCGGTCCTCTTCCGCGAACGCTTCTGGGGCGCAGAAGATTTTTCCCTCGTCAGTGACGTTACCTCTCACTATTACTTTCACAGCACGAAAGACCAGCCGGGTAAGGAAGGCATTCTGTGCAGTTATGCCATCGGCGAAAAGGCCGACGTGCTCGCTTCGCAAAGCGCCCCGCGCCGTCGTGAAATCATCACGCGCGATTTATTGCCGCTGAACCCGCGGGCAACGGATCTCGCGTTGAATATTCAATCCTACGCCTGGCAGCGCGATGCTTACACGCACGGCGGTTATGCATTTTACCGGCCCGGCCAATGGTTTACCCTGCGCCCCGTCTTGCAACGCCCGCATGGAAAAGTGCTGTTTGCCGGTGAACACCTGGCCGACTGGCAAGGCTTTATGGAGGGCGCCGTAGTCACCGGCGAACTAGCCGCCAAAGCCCTCGCCGGGCAGCGCCGAACCAGTCGCGCCGCGTGAATGGGGATCAGTATTCCAGAGTCTGCCGGACACGCGCTGAGTGTGTGCTGCGGGAGTCGGCTTAGCCCGCTCTTAGCGCCAACGGCGCGAAATGTGAAAGCCCAGGCCAAAGGCCTGGGTTACGGTACGTGCGCTTTTTCTAAGCGCTGAAAGCGCGGAATTGGATTCGCTAGATGGAGCAATTGCCGGAGTACGATGCTAGTTCGCGCCTTCAGCGCTATTGAAGATTGCTTGCGGCTGAAACCTGGGCCGCTGGCCCAGGCTGTTACATTCCGCGCCGTTGGCGCTTGAGGCCAGCCGCTATCACTGAGAGTTGGACTTTTTGCGCAAAGCAAGTAGACGACCTATGAACTCGAAACTCGAAACTCGAAACTCGAAACTTGCCACCACCGGACTAATCCGCGGTTTAAGTTTAGTGGCCGCGATCTCGGTGGTCGTCGGCAACGTGATCGGGACAGGCGTCTTTCTCAAGGCGCGCGTGATGACATGCAACGTCGGCACGCCCGGTCGCGTATTGGGCGTTTATCTCGTGGCCGGTTTGCTTTCCCGCGCCGGCGCGCTGACCTACGCGGAGCTGGCGGCCATGATGCCAAAGGCCGGCGGTGAATACGTTTTCATGCGCGAGGCTTACGGCCGTCCCTGGGCATTCCTCTACGGCTGGATGTCCTTCTTCATTGGCAAGGCTGGATCGCAGGCGGCGCTAGGCGTGCAATTCGCGCTGTTTCTAAACATCATGATCGGCGGAAGATTGGACGGCGCTTATTTTTCTCCCACCGTCGCGGGCTACTCCATTCCTTTCGGCAATCTGCAACTCATCGCGCTGCTTTCGATCATCATCGTCACCTTGATCAATTGCGCCGCTGTGAAATTCAGCGGCATCGTGGCGGCAATTCTCTCCGCCGTAAAGGTTGGACTGATCCTACTGGTCGGCATCGGCGCTTTTCTGCTGGCGCGTGGTGCGGACTGGTCGCATCTGGCGATGGTGAATTCCGGCGGCGCGTGTGAAGGCGTGGCGGACGCGGCCCGCTTCGGCTTTGGCGGCCTCATCGCCGCAATGCTTGGCGCCCTTTGGGCCTATGACGGTTGGAATAATGTCACTCTGGTGGCCGGCGAAGTTGAGAATCCGCAGCGCAACCTGCCCCGCGCGCTGATCGGGGGGACGCTCCTGATCATGGGTCTCTATCTTTTTGTTAACCTCGCATACTTTTACGCGCTCTCGCCGACGGACATCGCGAACGTGTCGCGGGCGTCATCAGTCGCAACTGAAGTCTCGCGCACTTTTCTTGGCCCGCTGGCCATCAGCCTGATTGCGGCGGCATTGTTATCTTCGACGTTTGGCACACTGCACACCTCAATTCTGACCGGGGCGCGAGTTCCCTACGCCATGGCGCGCGATCGACTATTCCTGCGCAGCCTTTCCCGAGTGTCCCCACGCAGTCACGTTCCCACCGGCGCGCTGATTATTCAGGCCATCTGGGCGTGCATCCTGGTCATTGCCTTTTCCTCTTCGTTCGACACGCTGACCGATTACGCTATTTTTGGCTTATGGATTTTTTACGGCCTGGTCACCGCCTCTGTCTTCATCATGCGGCGGAAAATGCCCAACGCCGAACGCCCGTATCGCGCCTGGGGCTACCCGGTCGTACCCGTTCTTTTTCTGCTGGCCACGGCGCTCTTGCTGGGGACGACTCTCTGGGCCGTGCGCGGCGACGCGGCAAACGGCGCCGGCCTAATCGCGCACGGACACTTGCTCAGCGGGTTCAAAACAATTGCCCGCAATCCCCCACTCGCCGGCCTGGGATTAATCCTGCTCGGCTTCCCCTTCTATTGGATTTGGTCGCGAACGCAGTCTCCGCCTTTTGAAGATACACAGCCCGATAAGGTATCGTAGTTCCGATGCCTTCACTTTCAACTGAACGCCGCGTCGCACCCCGTTATCAGGCGACGCTGGATGCGAAACTGCTCTTTAAAGCGTCTCCCAAGGCAACGCGGCTGACGATCAAGAGTTTAGGCGACGGCCTGCGGATGATCGGCTCGACGCATAACGTCAGCGAAACCGGCGTCGGTCTCGTTGTCTCAGCGCGGAACATCACGCGCTATGTCACCAGTCCCGAATATGTCGTGTTGCTGGAACTTTCGCTGCCGTCCGGCCCGATTACATTCACTGTCAAAGCCGTGCGGCACGAGCAATTCACCACCGGAAAATCCGGCAACCGGTATTTCATTGGGGCTCAGATAATCGAAATCAGCGACGACGCCAAAGCTCAACTCACGTCATATCTGGCGACTCTGGAAAGTTAGGAAATGGAACTGACCGTAGCCATCACCGGCGCTTCCGGCACGATCTACGCACATCGCACTTTGGTGCATCTGGCGGCGAGCGGCGTGGTCGATCGGATTAACTTGATTGCGTCCACCTCAGCCGACACCGTGGCGCGAGTCGAGCTCGGGTTCCCGCTCAGTGACGCCACCACCGCCCAGATCAATCAGTGGATTGGCCTTCCGGAAGATTCGAAAATCGTGCGCAGGCATCGGCTGGATAACCTGGCAGCAACGCCGTCGTCAGGCTCACATCCGCAGGACGGAATGATCATTGTTCCCTGTTCGATGGGAACGCTGGGCGCGATTGCCTCCGGCGCCGGCACTAACCTGATCCACCGCGCAGCGGACGTTACTTTGAAAGAGGGCCGCAAACTGGTACTGGTGCCGCGCGAAACCCCCTACAACGCAATTCATCTGGAGAACATGTTGCGTTTGTCGCGCAGCGGCGCCAGCATCCTGGCGGCCAGTCCCGGTTTCTATCATCGGCCGCAAACAATCGAAGCACTGGTAGATCATTTGTGTTTTCGCATCCTGGACCAGTTTGGCATTCCCCATTCAAACGCGTCCCGCTGGAAGGGCGAAAGCGAAGCGCGGTCTGCCGGCGAGCGCTCCTGATTTCGACATGCTCTTCAAGAACATTCGCACCACGCTCGAGATGATCAAGATTGAGCACACGCTCTTCGCCTTGCCGTTCGCTTTGCTGGGCGCGGTGCTGGCGGCTCGAGGAGTGCCGGCTGGCAAGCAGCTATTCTGGATCGCAGTGGCGATGGTGGGCGCCCGCTCGACCGCGATGGCCTTTAATCGAATCGCCGATAAGGACTATGACGCGCGCAATCCGCGAACGAAAATGCGGGCCATTCCCAGCGGAGCATTGTCGGTGGGTTTTGTGTGGATCTTCATCCTCGTCTCGGCGGCAATTTTTCTCATCGCGGCCGGGATGCTAAATCGCCTGACCCTGCTGCTGTCACCGGTCGCACTGGCCAGTGTGGTGCTTTATTCCTACACCAAACGCTTTACCATGCTTTCGCATATCGTGTTGGGCTGGTGCCTGGCAATTGCGCCGACCGGGGCGTGGATCGCTGTCAGGGGGAATCTGAATAGCGTCGAACCTTTGTTGATTTCCCTCGTAGTCCTATTGTGGACGGCTGGTTTCGACGTGCTGTACGCATGCCAGGATTTTGAATTCGATCGACGCGAAGGTTTGCGGTCAATTCCTGCTCGATTGGGCGTGGCGCGCTCGCTCTGGGTCGCACGCGCGCTGCACGCGGGAGCGTTTGCGGCATTGCTTGCGTTATACTTTGTGTCGAACCTCGGGGCCATTGCGATTGCAGGAGTATTAGCCACTGGCATGTTGCTGGTTTACCAGCACACACTGGTCCGCGCTGATGATTTGAGCCGTCTAAATGCCGCGTTCTTTACGACCAACGCTTTCGTCAGCGTAATCCTGTTTGCGAGTTTCGGCGCGGCTACTTTGTTGAGTCATTGAGGCAATACGTTTCATGTTTCTATCGCACGACGAACAACTGAACCACATCGCCGTGAAAGTCGAAGCCGGCGAACGTCTCTCTTTCGATGAAGGCGTTGCTCTCTTCGCCACCGACGATCTGAATGCGTTGGGCAAGCTGGCCGACTCGGTCAGGCGCCGCCGTCACGGTCGCGCGACTTACTTCAACGTGAATCGGCACCTGAACCCGACCAACGTTTGTTACGTCGATTGTAAATTTTGTGGGTTCTACCGCACGCCGCGCCAGCCCGACGCCTACACGCACAATATTGAGGACTCGCTGAAGTTGGCCGGCGAGGCGGTGGCCGAAGGCGCAACGGAGCTGCACATCACTGGCGGTCTAAATACAAAATTGCCGTTCAGCTATTTCACCGATTTGTTGTCGGCGTTGAGGGCGCAGTATCCGCAGTTACATCTCAAGGCCTTCACTATGGTTGAGCTGGACCACTTCGCGCGCTTTTATAAGATGAGCGACCAGGACGTACTGGAACAGCTAATCGCGGCGGGGTTGGGCTCATGCCCGGGCGGCGGCGCCGAAATCTTTCGCGAGCCGACCAGATCAATGATTTGCGCCCATAAATGCGAAGCCGAACGCTGGTTGAGCCTGGCCGGAAAGGTCCACGCGGCCGGCTTGAAGACCAACGCGACAATGCTTTACGGCCATATTGAATCCGTTGAAGACCGCGTCGATCACTTTATCCGGCTGCGCGAACAGCAGGATAAATCGGCGGGCTTTCAATGCTTTATTCCCCTCGCCTTCTATCCGGAAAAGACCCAGCTGGCGCATTTGCCTGGACCATCCGGCATTGATTCGCTGAAGACAATCGCCGTCTCGCGCCTGATGCTGGACAACTTTTCCCACATCAAAGCTTACTGGGTCATGCTCGGCAAACACCTGGCCCAGGTGGCGCTGCATTACGGAGCGAACGACCTTGACGGAACTATTACGCAAGGCGGCGAGCTGACCGCGAGTTATTCCGTCGAAGCGAACAACGAAGTTCGCATGACGCGTGATGAATTGGTCGGGCTCATCAACGAAGCGGGTTTTGATGCCGTTGAACGCGACACGCTCTACCGCCCAGTCGGCGATTTATCGCACGCGTAATTCCTGGGCTAATTCTTTGGATTACTGAAATGACAATTACTGCAACAAAAACAATATCGGTCGCGCATTCGCCGGATTCCGACGACGCCTTCATGTTTTACGCCCTGGCAACGAATAAGCTGGAGACAGGGGATTTTGAATTCACCCACGTGCTGAAAGATATTCAGACCTTGAACGAAGAAGCGACCAGGGGCACTTACGACGTAACAGCGATCAGCTTTCATGCTTACGCCTATATCGCCGGCAAGTACGCACTGCTGCCGCACGGGGCTTCGATTGGCGATAACTACGGACCCATCCTCGTTTCCCGCGAAGAGCTCGATCCCGCCAATCTGTCAACGGCAAAGATTGCAGTGCCGGGAACGCTGACTAGCGCATTCCTGGCGCTGCGCATCTTCAACCCGGATTTCGAATACGAAGTCGTTCCCTTCGATCAGATTATCGATGCCGTACTCGAAGGCCAGTGCGATGCCGGCCTTTTAATCCATGAAGGCCAACTCTTCTATCACATGAAGGGATTGCAGAAAGTTTTGGATCTCGGTGAGTGGTGGTTTGAAAAGACCGGACTGCCCCTGCCCATGGGCGGCAACGCCATTCGTCGCGATCTGGGCGTCGAAACAATGCGCGAGGTTTCGCAACTGTTGCGCGAAAGCATCCGCTATTCGCTCGATCATCGAGAGGATGCGCTGCAGTATGCGATGCAGTTTGCGCGCGACATGGACCCTGCCCTGGCAGATCGCTTCGTCTCCATGTGGGTGAATGACCTGACGTTGGACTATACGGACCGCGGGCGCGAGGCAGTTCAGCGATTGCTGCAAGAGGGTTTTGAACGCGGCATCATCCCCCATCGCGTCAATGTCGAATTTATCGATTAGAGTTGGTTGAGAGTCTTTTGGGGCGCCGGCTGATGGGTTTCCGACGCTCCCTCGATTACCATGCAGCGTACGATTTGCCGATGGATGCCAGGGCGGGAATCAATGCGCAGATTTGCCAGAGCCTCGCGCAATAGCGAAAGCGTAGCGGCCGCGGCTCTGCCCAGATAGAGCCGGGCTGGCCGCTACGCTCTCATCGGCTAGAATCGATTTCACCAAGCTTTCCCACAGAGCTTGGTTCGACGTAGGCCCATGCAGCAGTGAGGCAGGGCGGCCGTTTAGCCGTGCTGACTTACTGTTAAAGAATGCAACGGGGAAATCCTACCCCGATTAGCCGACGTGAGGCTCGCAGCAACTCATTCATTCAATTTTCAAAGTGGCCTTCGGACGACGTTCGTCCATGCCCGGAACTCATGTTGTTTGCCTGCTGAAACGATGGAAAAGGCGGCGGCGGCAAACAACCTAACTTATGCTTCGGCGTACCTTACTCCACTTAACAGGAATCTTGCAAGAGAAATCTGTCAGAGAAAAATGGAGGGCATTTCGGGTGATAATTCGGGCGCGTGAAGGGACTGAATGGCAACAAACGCCTATCCAGCCGCATCTGAAACGCTGCCGCCAGATTTTGTTCGATGTATTCAGCGAAAGGTAGATATGAGAGCTATTTTCAAGTCGATCTTGATTGTTTTGCTGGTCACGTTCGCTTGTGATTTCCTGTCCCAGCCAACTTCGGCACAAACTGCCGCTGTCTCCAGCGGGACTTTGAGTCAGCCGGAGATCGACCGGATCGTGCAATCCTTTACGAGCAAAGAAACCCAGTTCCGGCAGGCGTTAACCGGATACGCCTTTAAGCGTGATGCCCTGATCCAGGAGTTGGGGATGGGGGGCCAGGTGATCGGCGAATACCATCGCGTCTCGCATTTCACGTTCGATGATACGGGCAACCGGTTTGAAAAGATTGACTACATGCCGATCGCTTCTTTTGAAGGAGTGACGCAGGAGGACATCGAGGATCTGGGTGGAGTGAATCCTTTTGCCGTCAGCGCCGCGCAAGCTTCTTTCTACAATTTCAAGTATGTCGGGAAAGAGCGGATCGACGAGCTCGATCTTTTCGTTTTCGACGTCGCGCCCAAAGTGATGCCCGATCCAAAGAAAGTGAAGGACCGTCTTTTCATGGGTCGCGTTTGGATCGACGATCATGATCTCCAGATAGTGAAATCAAAAGGTAAGGGCGTGCCGGAAACCAAGCGAAACAAATTTCCCAATGTCGAAACCTATCGCGAACAGATCGACGGCAAGTATTGGTTCCCCACCTATTCCTATGCCGATGAGGAACTGGTCTTCGACAATGGGGACATTCTACGCATTCGCATCCGTGTCAAATACACAGACTATCAGCAAGCCAAGGGTAAGCTGAGGGTAATCGATATCGAGGGTGAGGATGAGGCAAAACCAAAACCGACCCCGGCGAAACCGGCACCGGAAAAACGAAAACCCGAGTAGCACGGACTTCAAAAATTAGCCGCAGATTCACGCAGATAAGCGCGGATCAGAACCAGAGAGAGAAAGTAAAATCCCTTCGTTTTCTGATCCGCGCTTATCCGTGTAAATCTGCGGCTAACTTTTTCGTGGTGTGATCTCCTTTACCCCAAGTTGCTGCGCGATCGTCTGCTGCACATTCTCAATCAGTGCCTGCACATCCTTGTCTGAACTGACAGCGCCGGTGGGGACGGGTGGCATGATGACCATTTCAATCGTACCGGGCCAGGCCTCTCCCGTTCCCTTCCCCATCAGCACATCGGTATGCTTAATCGCGACTGGAACGACCGGCACACCCGCATCACGCGCCATGTAGAACGCGCCTTTCTTGAACGGCAACATTTGCCCGGGTCGCGCCCGAGTCCCTTCAGCAAACACACCAAAAGAAACTCCCGACTGAATGCGTTTCGTAGCCGCCTGCATAGTTTGCACTGCGCGCTCCCGGTTCGTTCGATCGATCGCCATCACATTCACGTAACCCATGCCATAGCCAAGCAGGGGCACCTTGAGCAATTCTTTTTTCGCCACCAGCCCAATGCGCCGCCCGGTGTATTGGAAGAGAGTCGCCGTGTCCAGATATGAACGATGATTTGAGATAAAGACGTAGGTCTGTTTTGGATCCAGTACCTCCAACCCGGTAACCCTAATCTTCATTCCGCTCAAGCGCAGCCAGTTGCGCGCCCCAAACAATGCCCAGGGATAAACCCACTCGCGGCGGTTTGCCAGCCTGGCTACCAGCAGCACAGGCGGCGCAAAAATCAGTAACAGCACCGCCGCCACGAACATGGACCACCAAAAGAATAACCGCCCCATGAAGTGTGAGCGGCGCCCTGTGCTAGACTCCACGGCGCGCAATCCATCTGTCGTTCCCTGTTCAATCATCTTTGTTGAAAGGCCCTCTTTCGCATGCTGCATCGACCGGTCTACCTGGCCCAATCGATAGAAAACTCTCGCAAGCCAATGCGTCGACAACGGAACCGGCATGGCCGGCTTGTGCCCTGGGTGGTGTTAGTTGCATTCCTTCTGATCACACCGCTGGTACGAACCCAGGGAACTCGTCCAGCCGCAGTTCCTTCGCCTCGTTCGGTCCTGGGATTTACGCCCGGCGACGATCGGACCATTGCCGATTGGCGGCAAATCACCAACTACTTCGCGCGTTTGGATGCCGCCAGCGATCGCGTCCAGATACAGAAACTCGGCCCAACTACTCTCCAGCGTTCCATGATCGTAGCGTTTATTAGTGCGCCTGAGAATATACGCGATCTGGCAAAGTACAAAGATATTCAGGCCCGTTTAGCCGACCCGCGGCGAGTCATCAGCCAGGCCGAACGGGACCGGCTAACCAGCCAGGGCAAGGCTGTCGTAGTCATTTCGTGCTCGATCCATTCCACTGAAATCGTGGCGTCGCAAATGTCGATGCAGCTCGCGTATGAGCTGGCCTCGCAGTCTGATCCAGACACGCTGGAGATCCTGCGCAACACCATTTTGATTCTGGTGCCATCGGCTAATCCGGATGGCGTGGATATTGTCGCTGACTGGTATCGCAAGACGCTGGGTACAGCCAGGGAGGGCAGCGAACCGCCCGAGCTTTATCACTACTACGCCGGCCACGACGACAATCGTGATTGGTTCATGCTGAATTTGCGCGAGACAAAACTGCTCACCCGCCTGTTTTGGAAAGAATGGTTTCCCCAGATTGTTTACGACATACATCAACAGGGCCCGAACGGATCGCGATTTTTTGTGCCGCCCTTTTTCGATCCGCCGAACCCGCACGTCGCGCCCGTACTGTTGCGCGAAGTGGGCCTGCTGGGCCACAAGATCGCGGCCGACTTACAAACCGCTGGCTTTCAGGGGGTGATCACCAACGCTCTCTACGACACATGGTGGCACGGCGGTTTTCGCACCGCGCCTTACTATCACAACTCGATTGGAATTCTGACCGAAGCGGCGAGCGCGAAATTGATGTCGCCAAACACGGTGACGCCGGCACAGCTAAAACGATCTTCCACGCGCGGGATGCCGACCGCTTTGCCGGCTACGCCGCTGACTAACTTTCCCGATCCATGGCCCGGCGGGCTCTGGCGTCCGCAGGACATTATGGCCATGGAGCTGACGGCCTCGCGCGGCGTGCTGTCGCTCGCGGCCAAGTATCGCGAAGGTTACCTGCAAACTTTTTATGAACTGGGAAAAGAAAACCTCGTCGCACCTGAGCCAGGCCAGCCGCTAGCGTATTTGATTCCGGCCGGGCAGGGACGAGACGAAAATGTCGCGAAGATGATTGGCGCACTGGTTGAGCAGGGGGTTGAGGTCCACCGGCTCGAACGTGAACTGCACGCCATTACCGCCACACAGACGATCAGTCTCAACCCACCGGGAGAGTCATATCCGCGGTTCATCCTTGGCATGCATCCGATGCATGATATCCCGCTGGGAAGTTACATCGTTTTTCTCCAGCAACCATATCGCCGCAACGTGCTGGCGCTGTTTGAGCCACAGATCTATCCGCACCGGACAACGACCGGTGGTCAGGCAGAGCGGCCATACGACGTAGCCGGGTGGACTCTGCCGATGCAGATGGGAGTTGAGGCTGTCGCCGTAATGTCGATTCGGGAAACCAGTGCCGAGCGAAAACTTACGCTAATCCGATCAGAAAATGACGTCCGTAGCGATTTCGGCCTGACGCTCGCAACCGATAACAAATCGCCAATCGCCAATCCAATCACATCGCCCCGGCGAGTCGGACTTTACCAGGGCTCTCGCGCCAACATGGACGAAGGGTGGACTCGATATGTTTTTGATACTTTCAATGTACGTTACAAATCTCTGCGGGATGATAACCTCCGGGAAGCCGATCTAAGCAGCCAGTTCGATGCGATTGTTCTGCCGTCGGAAAGACGGCGCACGCCGGCAGACGAAAATGAAGACGAGCCGGCCGCGGGTGGGATAACCCCAGCCGGATTGGAAAGCGTGAAATCCTTTGTCGAAAAGGGCGGGACGCTAATTTGTTTCGACGGCTCCTGTGGACCAGTGATCAAGCAGTTTCATTTGCCGCTACGAAACGTGCTCGAGGGTCTGCGCTCATCGGAGTTTTATTGTCCCGGCTCCATCCTCCGTTTGCAGGTTGACACCACTCATCCTATTGCCCGCGCCATGCCGAAGGACGTGGATGCCTACTTCATCAACAGCTCCGCGTTTGAAGCCACCGATCGCGAACAGGTGCGAGTGATCGCGCGCTATGCGAACGAACGCTTGTTACGATCGGGCTGGTTGTTGGGGGAAAACCGCCTGCAGGACAAGATCGCTCTCGCCGAAGTCAGCCTGGGCCAGGGCCGTGTCGTATTTTTCGGATTCCGGCCACAGCATCGCGGACAAACCTGGGGAACTTTTCCTTTCATTTGGAATGCAATCATGAGCGGTATTTAGGCGCTCAGATACTTGAACCCTGCAATCCCCGCTCTTTTATTGCGTTCCGGCGCTGGCTGGAGTAGTCTGCCATCGTTCTTCTCTCCCGCAACTAAAGCCTGTGCGTGCGCATCAAACTCCTGTTCGCGTTTGATTCGCGCCCCAACGGCTACACCGGAATAACCTCTCCCCAGTTTCGAAGGCCAAATCGGAGTTTGTTATGAGAAGAATATCTGCGTTTTTATTGGGCATCTCTGCGTGTCTGCTCGTCGTTCAATCTTTGTCGGCGCAGACGACCCGGCCGCGACGGGTGGGAAACAGCGCACCGCCAGCTACGCCCTCATCGACCACACAACCACCGGCAAGTTCTACCCGGCGGGCCCCGGTGCTGGGTGGCAACAACGGCACCGGCACTCGAACGACGGCTCCAACCCAGCCCCAGCCTGCCGAACAGGAAGAAGTGGGGCCCGGTGACGTGATTCGCGTCAACACGACGCTGGTCAGCATTCCAGTTAGCGTGATGGATCGCAACGGCAAATACATCCCGAACCTGCGTAAAGAAAACTTTCGCTTGTGGGAAGAAGGCGTGGAGCAGCAAGTCGCTTACTTCGCTTCAGTCGAAAAACCCTTCACCGTAGCCCTGGTGATCGATACCAGCGGCTCAACCAAACAGAAACTCTTCGACATTCAGGAAGCGGCCATCGCCTTCATCGATCAATTGCGGCCCGAAGATAAGGTAATGGTTGTTTCGTTCGATGAAGACATTGATGTGCTGGCCCAGCCCACGAACGATCGCAACGTCCTGCGGAATGCCGTGCGCGAGACGGAAGCCGGCAGGGGCACGCGGTTGTATGACGCTGTCGACCTGGTGATCAATCAATACTTCAGTCGCATCACTGGACGGAAAGCCGTGGTCCTGTTTACCGACGGCGTAGATACGAATAGCAGGCATGCTAACTATCAAAGTAACGTGAGGGACGCCGAAGAACTTGATGCGCTGATCTATCCGGTGCAGTACGACACGTATGCCGAAATGAATGGCGGGTGGCCACGGCAGCAGCAACGCAATCCGCAGCGCCGCCGTGATGACGACATAGATGTTGTTATCGGTGACATTGTGAATATTCTGGGCGACATCGTCAGCGGCGGCGGCGGCGGCGGAAACAATCGTCGTGGCGGCGGTGGTGGTGGTGGCGCAGGTACCAGCCGGGCCGAGTATGAACGCGCCGATGCGTACTTAAATGATCTCGCTCGCGTCACTGGCGCGCGACTCTACAATGCCGACAATGAAAACCTGTCGTCCGCGTTCAGCATGGTGGCGGAAGAACTGCGGCGGCAATACAGCCTCGGCTATTATCCTAAATCGCCGCCGCGCACCGGAGACCGCCGGCACATCCAGGTGAAAGTGAACAAGCCGGAGGTGGTTGTCCGAGCACGCGACAGCTACGTCTTCGATCAGAGCGGCAATGTCACGGCCCAGGGGCCTGGAACGCGGCAGACCGCGCCGGTCTTGAAGAAAGACATATTCGGAAGAGTAGTCCGGCCGTAAGTCCAGACAAGCGGGGCAGTAGCCCGACCGTCAGGAAGGGGCGTTCGCGATCGTGCGTTACGCCCCCTGGCGTTCAATACTGAACACGCACCTGTCTTAATTTGGAGTGCGGTGGCAAGTGCAGCGCGACACCGCTTTGGATTTGCGCGACTTTCAGGCCAGATGAAATCAATCCAAAGCGCCGTCGCCGCTGCGCTCTGCCGGCGCACTCCAAATTAAGCCACTACCCTTCAATCCGGTAGTGTCCTAATTTGAAATTCTTTCAAGGGCGTTTTATGGCCTCAACGATAATGTCCTTAAACAACGCCAAACCAGCCACAATCAGAGCAAGAATTGGGATAAGTACATCTGCCCAGCCCTTCCAATACGCGAATTTTGCGTCCCTCACTTGCTTCCCAATCATCGTCCTGCCCTTGTCGTTAAGATATTCAACCACCGTGTAGGTCGTGTCGCCTGTAATACTATCAGGGTAGGGGTCTTTAGTTTTGTACCAGTCCGACTTGTCCTCGTTAGTAGGGATTTCGATGCCCCACTTCTCAGCCTCCGCCTCAAGCAGTCTCGAATCATGCTCACCGAGAAGCGCCCTTAGTCGCTCTATTTTGTCGAGGTGGTAGGGGAAGTACACCGGATTGCTACCGACGCCCCTGACGGTCATTTCTAGGAACTCGTTGAGGCTTCTGGTGCGGCGCAACTCCTTACAGAGCTTTCGCCGTTCCCGCCGAGTCAGCCGTTTGGTTTCTGTAGTACGCAAATGGTGTATTGACGGATTACTATTTCGGTAGTACAGTATCTCTCATGGCAAACCTACTACCGAAAGACAAACAGATTGCGATTATCGCGGCCCTAGCTGAAGGTTCGAGTATCCGGTCTATCGAGAGAATGACGGGTATTCACCGGGACACGATCATGCGCTTAGGCGTTCGCATCGGTCAAGGCTGTGCCAAGGTGCTAGATCAGAAGATGCGCGGTCTGGATTGCAAGCGTCTGGAATTGGACGAAATCTGGGGCTACGTTGGCAAAAAGATGCGTCACGTCAAAGAGGATGACGATCCTACCTTGGGCGACGTTTGGACGTATTGCGCCATTGATGCTGACACAAAGCTAGTCCCGACTTTCCATGTTTCCAGCCGCCGCAATCGTGAGAATACGGTTGCCTTCCTGAGTGACTTAGCTTCGCGCCTTAACAATCGCGTTCAGATTTCAACGGACGCCATGAACTCTTATGAGGATGCGATAGAAGCGGCTTTCGGTCGGGACGTGGACTATGCACAGATTGTAAAGTCCTACGCATCGGAGGATGGTAAGTACAACCCCGAGCGACGGTATAGCGCACCCCGCATAAGCTCAAGCCACAAGAATTGGATCATGGGTACACCCGATCCCGCGTTGGTCTCAACCTCTTACGTTGAGCGTCTGAATGCCTCCACCCGCTTGCACGTTAAGAGGCTTAGCCGTTTGACGCTGGCCTTCTCGAAAAAGAAGGAAAACTTTGAGGCTGCGGTTGCCCTTCACTTTGCCAGCTATAACTTCGTCAAGACTCACGAACGCTCAAGATGACGCCAGCAATGGCTGCGGGTGTCGAGCGTAACTTCTGGTCTTACGGCGATCTAGTTGAGGCGGCAAGCTAATGGACTACATAGAGGAACTACAGGCCGCGCTTCTCAACCTGCATGGCGTAACAGCCAGCTATGTTGAGACGGTGCCCGTTGAAGAAACATTCCAAGGTGAAACGGTCTGGCAAGGTGAAGTAGAAGTCTTTGATATTCGCGGCCACCCCAAAGCTACACGCGCATACGCATGGGGACACGTTAGCGGCGATGACGATCAGGGAAGGCGATACGTCACTGTATTGGAATTGCCGCCAGTAGATTCACCTGAGACCGCTGTTAAGGCTGCGGTAATGTCGGAGATTAAGAATGCGAAAAGAAAAACCTAAAGTTGGACGTCCTAGCCTTGGCAAAGATGCCAAAAGCGTAGTGCTGCAATCGCGGGTACAAGAAAGCGAAAAGGCCGCTTATCAGAAAGCGGCCAATTCGAAAGGAAAAGACTTGTCAACCTGGGTACGCGAAACGCTAAATGCCGCTATAAGGTAATACCTCACATATTCCCTTCCAACCTCTTGTGATCATTTTATTTGATCCCTCGCGCACTTTTTGTTAGCATTCGCGATTGAGTACTGGTTCGCGTTCTGGAGGATTGCTTGCGCTTCATCTGACAAGGCAGAGAAGTGGGGCGGGTGACAGGGCTGCTACAGCGCGGACAGTCTGTGATTTTTGATACTCGTTCATAGTTGAAGTTTTCGAACTAAGTCAGGGCGACCCGTCAAACCTGATTGTAAAACTCGCTGTGACGAAAGTGATTACTCGCCAATCGAGGCGAAGTGTCATTTTCGTAACGGCGAGTTTTTTGTTTGGGAGGTTTTGGAGCGAATGCTCCAGAAACGAAAAACGCGGGCTGATACCCCGCGTAATCGTTAATGAAAGCCAATTTTAGTTGAAAGGTTTTTACCGCTTGCGCGGCTGGCTGTACGTGTATCTTAACACACCCGCCAGTTAGATCAAGCCGAAAATTTAAATTCTGTGGAGGCTGCCCCTTGCTGTGGCCAGCGTAATGGGATTTACACCCAAAGGGTTCGTGTAAGCGAAAGGGTTCGATTCCCGCAGCCTCCGCATTCAGACGCTAACATATGCCAAATATGAAAGAAAGTGTAGCAATTGTGTTTCAGGCTGTTATATGCTTGGAAAACCCAACCGGTTGGGTTAACATCCCACAACCGGAGAAAAGGGACGGGGGTTAATGGCCGAGTTATGGCGCGAACGAGGGTTCGTGGTCAAGGTCAACTCGAACGACCACCCTCCGCCACACGTACACGTCCAGAAGGGACGTGGTAATGCTGTCGTCTATTTGGGCGAGGCCGAAAGTGACCCTCCTAATCTTCACAAGTTCTATGGCATGGCAGCAAAGGATGCGCTCATAGCCTTTGAAATTGTTTGCAACGGCAAAGGCAAGGCGTGGGAAGGATGGAAGCGCATACATGAATCCGATCAAAATGGGTGAATGGGAATTTACAGAACAGGAACTAGCCCGACAATTAGTTGAAGCGGCAGAACGAGGCAAGCTAGCGGAACGAACAGAGGCTCGCGCTGATCGTGTGTATTATGACGGAGATAATCGGCGACTCGTGATTGAACTACGAAATAGGGTCTTGCTGGGCATTCCGGTTAATAAGATACAGGGACTAGCTACTGCACGACCCGACAAGATCGCAGAAGTGCAGTTGATGCCATCTGGCGACGCTGTTCGTTGGGATAATCTCGACTTGGATCTTAGCATTCCAGGACTTGTAGCTGGAACACTTGGCACAAACACTTGGATGACGGAACTTGGTCGCATGGGCGGAAGTGTGCAATCCGAGGCGAAGGCTATCGCCGCAAGGGAAAATGGTCTTAAGGGCGGTCGGCCGCTAAAGACGACACCGGTTAAATACTTTTGGGTTCAAATGAAGCCCCAACAAGACAACCTTATTTTTGCGCATACAAACATAGGCCGCACCAACCTGTCGAATGTTGCTCTGTCCGAATGTAATGCTAGGTTGAAAGTCATCAAGGACTGGAGTGAATACTTTCCGCTGACTCGCGCTGATCTATCAGGCCGTCTCTTGAGCGGTGCGGACTTTATCGGGCAGACAGTGAGTTCCGTGTACGGCTTTTATGAACAGGAGCATTTTGTGATTGGTAGGGGTGCAAAGGAGGCGGCAAACAATGAAGAACTCGCCCTTGCAGCTTGAGGACTACCTATTGTCGGAGCTTCAGTTCAGGATATTACTCGATCTGAAAGAAATACCGCCTTCTGAGCAGGATTTCGACGCGCTAACTTTGCAAGTGAGTGCTAAAACTGAAAAACGGGGACGAGATCCGCGTAAGTGGCGGTGTGATCTGACCGTTCGCTCAAACCCACAGGCTAAAGGGAATTTTCCATACGCTTTCAGTATTCAATACACTGGATTCTTTGCCGTTATTGATGAATTCCCGCTGGAATATGTCGAGCAAATGGTTAAAACAAATGCTCCAGCTATTTTGTATTCGTCTGCCCGTGAGACTTTAATGCACTTAACAGGGAGGGGGCGGTTGACGGCGATCTTACTTCCCTCGATTACATTCCTAGAACTTCCCAAGGGTGAGAAATTATCTCCACCCAAGGCTAAACCGACGAAAAGAATCGCACGAAAGAAATAAGGCGTTCTCAGCCGTCACTCCGAAACATCCTTAACGGGACTTTTAGTCTGTCCTTGGCCCTTCCTCTTCCGTTTCCAGTGCCGCCTGCTTCCTTAGGATTGCGTCTTGATAAACCTGTACACGAAGTGACCACAGATTAAACCCTTTGACCCCTAGTAAGACTCCGCCGACACTTGTGAAAAGCGCCAAAATTGCTATCGCCCAAGCGCTTCGGGTATCCCAAATAGTTGCCTCAACCTTGTATTTTATTGCAATAAGGTCTTTTCGTTCGCGTGCGCCAGTAGCTATTACGGCCATCATTTTCTCCACCCATTCTCGATCCTTTTGCACTATTTGGTTCCGAACATCTACTATACGATCTAAATCCTCTTTGAACGTTGCCTTGTCTGCCCGTGTCAAGTGACGCTTATCTGCTACTCTCCCTTTTAGATCCTCAACTTGCTTTAATGAATCGTTTCTCTCTCGATTTAGCGCGTCCGCTTGGTTGGATAATATCTCGCTTTGATGCCGCGTAGAGTCCAAGTCAATTTCCAGCATTTCGAAGTCGCGGCGATTTTCAAGGTATGAATGTACGATCTTATTGAGCAGCCACGGCGGGTAAGTAACGGAGAGGAGAAACAAGATCAAGCCACAGACGCACATGAACTTGTAGAGGTTATCTGTTGGGGGTTTGAGGGAGTCGATCATTGTGAACGCGGCTTATATCACAGTTCGGGACAAGCCGTGTGCCACTGGCGGGATTTACGTTTTCAAATTAGGACACTACCCTTCAATCCCCCCGCTTTGCCCTCCTAGAAACGTTATGTTATGTTGTCTGGCTTTTATCCAGCCAGATTTCTTTTGCCGTATTACGGCCTTGCGAGGAGTTGAATAAATAGTATGGCTACGCCTGAAGCACAGAACACGAATGGTAATTTCGGCCGGGTAGTCCAAATCATTGGCCCCGTAGTGGACGTGGAATTTGAAGAGAGTCACCTGCCGCCGATTTACCAGGCGCTCAACATTGTTTCCGATGGCTTTGACGTTCCCACTCCGATCAATGTAATTGCCGAAGTGCAACAGCATCTGGGTGAGAATCGCGTGCGCGCGGTTTCCATGTTGCCCACCGACGGCATGGTGCGCGGCATGAAAGCGATTGATACGGGGGGACCAATTACGGTGCCGGTCGGCGAAGGAACGCTCGGCCGCGTCATGAATGTTATCGGCGAGCCAGTGGATAACCTCGGGCCAGTTACCTACGAGCAGCGCTACCCCATTCACCGGCACGCGCCGACGTTCGACGAACAGTCGACGGAGCTGGAGATGTTTGAAACCGGCATTAAGGTGATCGACTTGATTCAGCCGTTCGTGCGCGGCGGCAAAATCGGTTTGTTCGGCGGCGCCGGCGTAGGCAAGACCGTCATCGTGATGGAACTGATTAACAACATCGCCAAGGCGCGATCCGGCTTCTCGGTTTTCGCCGGCGTCGGTGAGCGGACCCGTGAAGGCAACGACCTGCTGCGCGAGATGGTGGAGTCTGAAGTTATTCAGTTTGGCGAAACGTTTAATAAGCACCTGCACGATACAGGCGAGTTCGACATGGCCAAGGTCGACATGAAAACGATCGGCCAATCCAAGGTGGCTTTGATTTACGGTCAGATGACGGAACCACCAGGAGCTCGCTTGCGGGTCGCTCTTTCCGGACTAACTGTGGCGGAGTATTTCCGCGATCAAGGTTTGGACGTGCTGCTCTTCATCGACAATATTTTCCGTTTCACCCAGGCCGGCTCGGAAGTTTCCGCGCTGCTGGGGCGCATGCCGTCCGCGGTGGGCTATCAACCGAACCTCGCCAGCGAGATGGGCGAAATGCAGGAACGCATCACTTCGACCAAAACAGGTTCGATCACATCAATCCAGGCGGTTTATGTTCCGGCGGATGACTACACCGATCCGGCGCCGGCCACCACGTTCGCGCACCTTGATGCGGTGACGGCGTTGTCGCGACAGATCGTGGAATTGGGAATTTACCCCGCGGTCGATCCCCTCGCATCGTCTTCGCGCATTCTGGATCCGCGCTATCTGGGCGAAGAGCATTACCGCACTGCGCAGGACGTGAAACTGATTCTGCAACGCTACAAAGATCTGCAGGACATCATTGCGATTCTTGGTTTAGACGAACTTTCCGACGAAGACAAGCTGGTGGTCGCCCGCGCGCGAAAAATTCAGCGGTTCTTCTCGCAGCCTTTCCACGTGGCGTCACAGTTCACGGGCCGCGAAGGCAAGTACGTCAAACTCGAAGACACAATCAAAGGCTTCCGCGAAATCATCGACGGCAAGCACGACGATCTGCCGGAGCAAGCGTTCTACATGGTGGGAACGATCGATGAAGCGATCGCCCAGGGTAAGGCCATCGCCGAGAGCTAGAGGCTGAATCACAGACTGAAGTCTGTGCTACTAGTTATGCCAGAAAAACTTCAACTGGAAGTTGTCACTCCTGAACGACGCGTCGTGGCCGAAAGTGTGGACGCGGTGAACATCCCCGGCCTGGGTGGTGAGTTGGGCATCCTGCCGGGACACACGCCGTTAATTTCGCAACTGCAAACCGGCGTCCTTTCCTTCACGCAGGGCGCGGCCACGCATCAACTGCATGTGTCCGGCGGATTTGTCGAAGTGAAAGACGATACCGTCTCAGTGCTGGCCGAGGTGGCTGAGCGGCCGGAAGAAATCGACGCCGCGCGGGCGCGCCTGCAACGCGAGCGAGTGGAAAAGCAATTGCACGCCTGGTCCGGTACCGAAGAAGACTTTGAAAAAGCGCAGGCCAAGTTAGAGCGGTCACTGGTCCGTTTGCAACTCGCGTCCAATAGATAAGCAAGAAGATTAGCCACGGATTTACGCGGATAAGCGCGGATCAGAACCACAGAGCCGCTTGCGGTAGCAAGCGGTTCTAAACCGCTCGCTATCGCGAGCGGCTCTGGATTTGTTGTAGGGAATTCAACCGAGCGGTTATCCGTGTTTATCTGTGGCTGCTTCCGCTGACTTATCTCGCAGCGTTTCTGATTACAGCGCACATCTCGCGCACGGCGGTTTCCAATCCCACAAATATTGAGTGCGCGATGATGTTGTGGCCGATGTTGAATTCGCTGATCTCGCCCAGCCTGGCCACCGCGCGAACGTTGCGGTAGGTCAGGCCATGACCCGCCGCGATGTGCAAACCATATTGCGCGCCCAGCAACGCAGCTTCATGCAGACGCCGCAGTTCCTGATTCGCATGTAAAGCACTTTCCCCGTGAATTCCTCGCGCGCCCAACGTCGCGTCAGCGTAGGCCGCGGTGCAAAGTTCGATTTGCTGCGCGTTAACTTCACGGGCCGTTTCGATTTGGCCTGGCTCCGGATCGATGAAGAGGCTGGCGATAATACCGGCTTCGCGCAAACGGCTGACGGCGGCGCGCACGATCGCCAGATTACCTCGGACGTTCAACCCGCCTTCGGTTGTAATCTCATTTGGACTTTCCGGCACGAGCGTGACGGCATCGGGACGCGCCTCGAGTGCAATCTTCAACATCTCTTCCGTCGCCGCCATCTCCAAGTTGAGATACGTGCTGACACTGTTTCGCAGGGTTCGCAGATCGGCGTCCTGAATATGACGGCGGTCGCCGCGTAAGTGAATGGTGATGCCATCGGCGCCGGCCTGCTCGCAAAGCATGGCCGCGGCTACGACGCTGGGCTCCGGAGCGCGGCGAGCCTGACGCACAGTCGCAACATGATCGACGTTGACGTTAAGTCGAGCAGTCATCTTCAGCCTTCCCCGGCAACGGTCCGCTGCCGCATCATTCCATTGCTCTTCGCAATCACGCGAGCCCGATTGATTGCTTCATTATACTCGCCCCGCCGGGCGTTCTCGCGAATGCCGAGCACCTGTCTCACCATGCGGACGCTATCGCTCGCCAGACTGATCTTACTTTCCGGATCATTGTCCCAGCGCACGGGAGTTTCGCTCAGACGCAGGCCAGAGACATGTGCCAGGTAAAGCAATTCGACATCAAAGGCGAAACGATCAATCACGGCAGCCTCGATCAGCGGGCGGCAAACGTCCAGCCGGAAAGCCTTGAAGCCACACTGCGTGTCCCAGAACGGTAAACCGGTCGCGACCCGAACTATCAAATTAAAAACCCTTCCGCCCTGTTCCCGCTGCCATGGTTGATGCACGCCGATCAGGGTGCGATCGAGCGCCCGCGAGCCGAAAGCCACATCACACGCGCCCGCTTCGATCGGATCAGTCAGTTTCGGCGCCTCGTCGATAGGAGTCGAAAGATCAGCGTCGGTAAATAGCGCGACCGGGGCGGTGGCTGCCAGCATGCCGACGCGCACCGCGTGTCCCTTTCCCCGATTGGGACTGTTTCTTATTACTTTCGCAATGACGCTACCGGTGTCGGACAGGTTATGTTCAGCGACATCAGCCGTGTTATCGGTTGAGCCATCATCGACCACGATCAACTCGGCGCCGGGCCGGTGCTGATTGAGAAACTCGAGTAGTTTGCGAATCGAACCGACGAGCCGCGTCGCTTCATTATAAGCAGGGATGACGATTGAAACTCTCGGCGACATTGAGGCAGGGACTATAGCATGCAACGCCAGGGGGGAAAGCAGTGAGCAGTCAGTCAGTTGTCAGTTGTCAGTTGTCAGTTGTCAGTTGTCAGTTGTCAGTTGTCAGTAGTCGGACTTACGCGGTTGAGCGAGACCTCCGATTAGGTGAAGCGTCGATAGGTTAGTGGCGGGGCTGACACGGACCACTGACCACTGACCACTGACCACCGACCGCCCACCGCCCACTGCTTACTGCTCACTGCTCACTCTATGGTATATTTACCGGTCGAATTTGGTCACTCCGTAAGCAAGCAATAAATGAATAAACGTTTCATAGCGATCGCAGTTTTCGTAATCCTGGCCGCCGCAGTCATTGGCGGTGTACAAAGTTCGGCCAGGCGATCGCGGCGACCTCCCGTTCAGCCCGGGCCTTATACGATTACCGCCACCGCTGAGAATATTGAAAACGATTACAGCGAAGCGGTAAACACTGTATCGCAGAACTACGCCGGCGAAATCGATTACGAGAAAGCTACCCAGGCCGCCATTCAAGGGATGCTTTACACGCTCGATCCACACTCGTCTTACTTTCCCTATTACGAATTCAAGAAATTGAAAGAGGACCAGGACTCGCGTTTCTATGGCATCGGCGTGACCATCCTGCAGCATCGCGACGGCGTCTACGTGCAGTCGACCGTAGAGGGTACTCCGGCTGCGCGCGCCGGCTTGCGTTACGGCGATCGCATCGTGGAAGTAGATGGCAAAGACGCGCGCGAATGGAGCAGCGAGCAAGTCTCCAAGAACGTTCGCGGCGCCCGTGGCGAAGAAGTCAAAATCAAGGTCGAGCGAGTGGGTTCGGAAGCGGCGATGAACTTCACCATCGTGCGCGATGCGGTACCGCTGCCCTCCATCCGAAATGAATTCATGATTCGCCCGGGTACTGGATATATCGGTCTGACCGGTGGCTTCAATCACACCACCGACGACGAACTACGCGAAGCGCTGGCTAATCTCAAAGCGCAAGGCATGCAACAGGTAATTCTGGATCTGCGAAACAATCCGGGTGGCCTGCTCGATCAGGCAATCGATGTGAGCAGCGAGTTTTTGCCGCGCGACAAAGTCGTGGTTTCAGTCAAAGGACGCAGCGAGTATAGCCAGCCGATTATCTATAAATCGAAAGGTACCGATCCGGAAGAAATGCCCATCGTGGTCCTGATCAATCGCAATACCGCGTCGGCGTCGGAAATAGTAGCGGGCGCCATTCAGGATCATGGCCGCGGATTGATCGTAGGCGAAACCAGTTTCGGCAAAGGCCTGGTGCAGAAAGTCTATCAGCTGCCCCATAACACTGGTCTGACGTTGACGACGGCCCGCTATTACACGCCCTACGGACGTTCGCTGCAGCGCGATTACTCGAATGGATCGCTTTACGATTATTACGTTCGACACGATCCGGAAGAAGACAATCAACAACATTCTTCGTCGCAACCATCGGTGCCGGCCAATACTGCTACGCCGCCAGTCCAACACACGCCGACAGGCCCGGCCGTTCGCACTGCCGCGGGCCGCATTTTTTATGGCGGTGGGGGAATCACGCCAGACATCGACGTCAAGCCGCTGCCGACAACGCCGGCGCGCTCCAAAGTTATCGAAGCCGCGTTCTATTTCACGCGTGAGCTGGCCGCCGGTGTCGTCCCCGGCCTGGAGAGTTATCGAGTAGAGAAAAGCGATTTTTCACGCAGCCCGCGCGCCACCGATTTTCCGGTTAACGATCGCGTGCTCGAGGCCTTTCGCAATTTCCTGAAGCGAGATCCGGTAAACGGACTGCCGGCAGGCGAGGTCGATGCCGAGCTCGAGTTTGTAAAGTTGCGGTTGCGGGAAGAAATTCTCAGCGCCGCCTTCTCTGCCGACGCCGGATCGCGCATCTTGCTGGAAAGCGATCCGCAAACGTTGAAAGCACTGGAAGCCCTGCCCGCTGCCAAACAGCTGGCCGAAAGTGTGCGCAACGGAGAGTCGCGGAGCTAGTCAGCAGAATCAACCGTTCAGCTATTCAACGTCCGACAGCAATCAAAAGCTTTCCCAACCTGGCCCGGAGCATCACTGCCTATGAAGCGCAGGAGTTTCTTGCGAACTGGTATCGCTGGAGCTGCGGCTACGCTTGCCGCTAACGCCGGCGCTGCTCATTCCGCTTCAGCTCGAACATCAGCCGCCAGCCCCGTTTCTTCCGCAGCAAAAGCGTTTGAGTTGGACGAGCTAACGATTTCGCAGTTGCAAGCCGGCATGAGCTCGGGCGACTTCACGGCGCACTCCCTCGCTGGAAAATATCTTCAGCGCATTAGCGAAATCGACAAGCGCGGCCCGATCATTAATTCCGTGATCGAAGTGAATCCTGACGCGCTCGCTATCGCTGAGGCGATGGATAAGGAACGCAAAGCCGGGCGGGCGCGCGGCCCATTGCATGGCATTCCGCTGTTAATCAAAGACAATATCGATACGGCAGATCGGATGATGACGACCGCCGGTTCCCTTGCCCTGGTTGGTGCCCGGCCGCCGCGCGATGCATTTATCGTCGGCCGCCTGCGCGAGGCCGGCGCGGTCATTATCGGTAAGACCAACCTGAGCGAGTGGGCCAACTTTCGTTCCAGTCATTCCAGCAGTGGTTGGAGCGGACGCGGTGGACAGACGCGCAATCCCTATTCGCTCGATCGGAATCCCTGTGGCTCAAGCTCCGGCTCGGGCGCAGCCACCGCAGCAAATCTTTGCGCGGCCGCCATCGGCACTGAAACTGATGGCTCGATCGTGTGTCCTTCATCGGCAAACGGGCTGGTGGGGATCAAACCGACCCTCGGACTCGTCAGCCGCTCCGGCATCATTCCTATCGCGCACAGCCAGGACACGGCCGGGCCGATGGCTCGCAATGTGACGGACGCAGCGATTTTGTTAGCTGCGATCAGCGCATTTGATGCGCGCGATCCGATCACGCAGAAAAGCTCGCACGTTGATTACAGCGGCGGCCTCAACCGGGACGGATTGCGTGGGGCGCGCATTGGCGTGGTGCGGAAATCATTTGGGTTCAACGATGGCGTAGATAAGTTGATGGACGAATCGATCGCGGCTATCAAACAACTGGGCGCCATCGTCGTTGATCCGGCGAATATTCCCACGGCGGGAAAATTCGACGATTCCGAACTTGAAGTTCTGCTCTACGAATTCAAAGCGGATCTGAACAAGTATCTGGCGGAGCTGGGTCCCAGTGCACCAGTGCATTCGTTGAAGGAGATCATTGAATTCAACGAGCGGAATCGTGATCGCGAGATGCCATATTTCGGTCAGGACTTATTTACCAAGGCTGAAGGCAAAGGCCCTTTGACTGACAAGAAGTACCTGGCAGCGCTGGCGAAAAACCATCGCCTGACGCGCACTCAGGGAATTGATCTGGTAATGAACCAGCACCGGCTGGACGCGCTGGTCGCGCCGACGGGCGGGCCTTCATGGACCACCGACTGGGCCAACGGCGATCACTTTACCGGCGGTTACTCGAGCGCTTCGGCAGTTGCGGGGTATCCGCACATCACGGTGCCCGCCGGTTTCGTCTTGTCACTACCGGTCGGCATTTCGTTTTTTGGCAGGGCGCACAGCGACGCTCAACTAATTAAGTACGCCTTCGCGTTTGAACAGGCGACGAAGGCCAGGCGGCCGCCACAGTTTTTGGCTGCTGTGCAGTAGCAGGCAAGCGAAGAAACAAGTCGCGCCGGCGCGCGTAACAGTAGTTCACAGATTCCAACCGTCCTTCAATCGGAACAGCCCAAACAACACGAAAGGAACTCCCCGTGAAACTAAGATCGAACGCCCTAACTGAGTCCACCTTGCTCGGTATTGTTTTCCTGGCCTTGGCATTCATCGGCATTGCTGTTCATGCACAGAATCCAGCAACAGGCTCAGATGGAACCGCGGCACAAGCTCAAACAGGTCAACCAGGCCAAACGCCAACCGCCACTCCTACTTCGACGCCGACGCCGAGTCCTACTCCGACCCCGGTTAACTGGTCGGATGATCCGATGCTGCGACGTTTTGTCTGGCGCGGAATTGGCCCGGCCAGCATGGGCGGGCGCATCGACGATATCGCCGTTGTCGAAAGCAATCCCTACATCATGTACGCCGGCTTCGCCACGGGAGGCCTTTGGAAGTCCACCAACAACGGCACGACGTTTCAACCGATCTTCGACAATTATTCCAATGCTTCGATTGGCGATATTGCCATCGCGCCATCCGATCAGAATATCGTTTGGGTCGGAACGGGCGAGCCAAACAACCGGCAAAGCTCGACCTTTGGTGACGGCATCTACAAATCAACCGATGCGGGCAAGACCTTTACCAGAATGGGGCTGACTGATTCGCAGACGATCGCCCGCATTGTCATCGATCCGAAGGACGCGAACATCGTCTATGTAGCGGTGCTGGGCCATCTGTTCGGCGCCAACAAAGAACGCGGCATTTTCAAGACGACGGACGGCGGGAAGACGTGGGCCAACATTCACTTTATTAATGAGGACACGGGCATCACCGACCTGGCGATGGATTCGTCGGATTCAAAAACACTCTACGCCGCTTCATATCAACGGCGCCGCACGTCCTGGGGCTTCAACGGCGGCGGCCCCGGCAGTGGGATTTGGAAAACAGTTGATGCGGGGAAAACGTGGAAGCGCCTGGAAGGTAATGGATTGCCCGCCGGTTTGCTCGGCCGCATTGGACTGGACGTTTCGCGCTCTAATCCAAACATTCTGTACGCGCAGATGGAAGTTGGCGCCAGCCAGGGAACCGGCGGCGAAGAGCCCGTGGTTGCGGGCCAGGGAACGCCAACTCCCACCCCGACGCCAACCCCAACGCCTGCGGCCAGTCCGGTCGCATCACCGACACCCGTGCCGCCCGATCCGAAAAAGCCTGGTGTCTGGCGCTCCGACGACAAAGGCAAAACGTGGCGAGTCGTGAGTAATGAAAACAACCGCCCGATGTACTACAGCCAGATCCGGGTCGATCCAAAGAACCCGGAGACTGTTTATGTCGGAGGTTTGAACTTCAGTATTTCGACTGATGGCGGAAAGACTTTCAAGTCGCTGCAGCCGAACATCCCCCACAGCGATCATCACGCCATCTGGGTTGATCCGGCTAATGGCAATCATTTGATGATTGGAAATGACGGCGGCCTGGACGTCAGTTACGACCAGGGCGCGACGTGGGAATATGTGAACACGATCGCGGCCGCGCAGTTTTACGCCGTCGCCGCCGACATGCGTAAGCCTTATTACGTCTACGGCGGTTTACAGGACAACGGCTCGTGGGGTGCGCCCAGCCAGACGCGCAGCAATGCGGGGATCACCAACGCTGATTGGTTCCGCACGGGCGGCGGTGACGGGTTCTATGCTCAGGCGGATCCGACTGACTACACCACCGTCTACTCTGAATCTCAGAACGGCGCCATGAACCGCCTGGATCTGCGCACAGGCCGCAGCGTTAGTATTCGCCCGCGCGGCACTCCGCGGCCTCGGGGAGGTCGAGCTCCGGGAGGGGCGGCAACACCCACACCCTCTCCGGGAGCATCGCCCACGCCTACTCCAGTGGATCCGACAGCTGCCTTAGCAGCGTTCGCGGCCGCGCAAGGCTTCGGTGGCTTCGGCGGCGGCGGCGCCTCAAACGTCGTCCCTGCTCCACCACCGGGCGAAACGTATCGCTTCTATTGGAATACTCCGCTGGTTATGTCGCCACACAATCCGCGCATTCTTTATGTGGGCGGGGAACGGTTGTTTACTTCGCGCGATCGCGGCGACACATGGACCGCCACCGGCGATCTGACGAAGCACATCGATCGCAACACACTTTCCATCATGGGCGTTTCCGGCAAAGATCCGATGGCGTCAAAGAACGATGGCTACACTAGTTTTGGTTACATCGTTACGGTGGCGGAGTCGCCCAAGGTGCCGGGGATCCTGTGGATCGGGACGGACGATGGCAATGTGCAAGTCAGTCGCGATGGCGGCGCCACCTGGACCAACGTCTCAAAGAACGTCCCCGGCGTCGGCGAGATGTATCACATCACCCGCGTTGAACCATCACACTTTGACGCGGCGACCTGTTATCTCTCGGTCGACGGTCACCGGTTTGACGACTGGAAGCCTTATGTTTTTGTCACCCGCGATTATGGTGCTACCTGGGCGCCAATCGCCGGCAACCTGCCGAGCGTCGGTAATGTGAATGTGATCCGTGAAGATCCAAAGAACAAGGATCTGCTGTATGTCGGTACCGACCTGGGCTTCTTCGTTTCCCTCAATGGCGGCGGCGAATGGAAACGAATGATGTCAGGAATGCCGGTGGTGCGCGTGGATGACATTCTTATTCACCCGCGCGACAACGACATCGTAGTCGGCACGCACGGCCGCGGCATCTTTATCCTCGACGACATCACGCCGTTGCAGCAGCTTTCCGCCAACAAAGTGCTGGACAAGGATGTTCACCTGTTCGACGTTCGTCCCGGAACTCTATGGTTTGGCGATGCGCGACTCGGCCGGGCAGCTACTGGGGCAAAGGTTTTTCGTGGCGCCAACCCGGCGGGTGGAACAGCCATTAGCTATTACCTTAAATCTGTTCCGGCAGGTGACGTAAAGATCACTATCAGCGATTACACCGGGAAGGTGGTGCGCAACATCGCCGGCACGAAAGAGGTTGGCCTGAACCGCGTGCAATGGAACCTGCGCGGCGATCCGCCACCGCGTCCGGCAAATCTTCCCCCTGGCTTTGGCGGCGGCGGCGGCGGTGGTGGCGGAGGCGGAGGCTTCGGCGGCTTGTTCAATATCGGACCACCGCTGGAGGCCGGAACTTACGTAATAAAACTCTCGGTGGGCGGAAAAGAATTCAGCGGCAAGGCAGTAATCGAAACCGATACGCCGTTGAATCCGTAGCCGTTCGTCGGCTGATAATGGGTAATGACCCGGAGCGAGGCAGCGCGCAGCGGGGCAGTAGCCCGACTGTTACGGAGGGCTCCTTGTTAGGAGGAAAGCCCGCGTTTACAGTCGGGCTACTGCCCTGCTCCTCGTTGACGCACACCCTGATTTGCGTTGTTGACTTGCAGCGCATTTTCTCTTAAAAACAAACCGCTCGAACTGCGTGCAGGAAGTTTGGATTGAATTAATTTTTAGTTATGCCCTCGCTCGCCCAACTGCTGGAAAAATCTATTCCCGAACTGAAGGAGCGATTCATCGATCGCAGCCGGCCGGTACCGCGCGGGTTGATCGATGCGTTGGAGTCTGATCCACGTCACGGCGCTCAGCGGCTGGCTAAACAAATCCGCGAGCGCTGGCACAAGAACCGCGCCGAAGGACAACGCCTGCACAACCTCCTGCGTTTTGAAATTGAACTGTGGAACGAAGGATTGAATTTCATTGCCGGCGTGGACGAGGCCGGCATGGCGCCGCTGGCGGGACCGGTGGTGGCAGGCGCCGTGGTTCTTCCGCGCAATTACAAACTGCGGCATCTCAACGATTCCAAGAAAATCCTGGACGAGTCTATGCGAGACGAATTGGCGTGCCAGATCAAGCATGACGCGGTCGCCTGGGGTGTGGGCATCGCCGAAGTTGAAGAAATCGATAAGCTGAATATCTATCACGCCGGCCTGCTGGCGATGGGCCGCGCCGTCACCAGTTTGGGCCTCCTCCCTGACTACGTTCTGGTTGACGCACGGAAGATTCCCCACTGCCCGGCCCCTCAGCGCGGCATCATTCGCGGCGATATGCTTTCCGCCAGTATTGCCGCGGCTTCGATCATTGCCAAAACTACCCGCGACGCACACATGCTGGAGATGGATGTTTTGTATTCCGGCTACAACTTTGCTTCGCACAAAGGCTATCCCACCCCGGAGCACTGCCGCCTGCTGAAAGAATTGGGTGCGGTGCCGATTCACCGGCGAAGCTTTGCTCGCGTGCGCGAAGTGCTGGGACTCGATCCCGTCCAGGCAGGGCTGTTTGAGGAATGTGCTGAAGCGGCAACTAATTGATACTTCGCCAATTCAACTCAATATCGTTTAGCGTCGGGCTACTGCCCGACGAAAGCAGGCGGTAGCCCGCTTCTAAACACTCAACGGATTTAAACCAGGCCAGGGGGATCGCATGGCATCGCTAAGCGACTACAAGAAGAAACGAAGATTTAATAAGACACCTGAGCCAGGCCCGGAGAAGAAAACTTCCGAGACCGGCCGGCTCTTCGTGATCCAGAAGCACCGCGCCAGCCACCTGCACTACGATTTTCGCCTGGAGACCGACGGCGTCTTGAAATCATGGGCGGTTCCGAAAGGGCCGTCGCTCGATCCGGCGGTAAAGCGCCTGGCAATGGCGGTGGAAGATCATCCGGTCGACTATGCCGGCTTCGAAGGTGTGATTCCCGAGGACGAATACGGCGGCGGTACGGTGATGGTTTGGGACACCGGAGTATACGCGCCGGAGACTGCGAAGAACGTTTCCGCCGCCATCGCCAAAGGCGAATTGAAAATCGTCATGTTGGGGAAAAAGTTAAAGGGATCGTTCGCCCTGGTGCGCACGCGGGGCCGCCAATGGCTATTGATCAAACATCGGGATGAGTACGCCGAGGATGGCGAGATAACTGAAACGGCCCCCTATTCCGTTTTGACGAAGCGGACCCTGGCGGAGATCGCGGAGGACGAGGGCGGCGATGTGAAGAAAGCCGCCACGGGTGATCCGAAAAAGCTTCCTCGCAGAGGCCGCGCGCAGCGCAGAAAAAAGAAAGGCAAGAAAAGCGTCTGGCACAGCAACCGCTGAGAGCGGCTCTGCCGCCTGATGTGCGGCGGGGCTCAGCCCCGCCGGGAGTGGTTATAAAAAAACTGGGGCTACGCCCCAAAATTGGGCGTAGCCGATCCCAAAAACAAGCAGGTCGGAAGGGCGGAGCCCTTCCGCACATCAGGGGGCAGAGCCGCTGAAGTATCGCAAGCCTCAGCCTGCGATTCATGCTTAGCGAATTAGCAGACTAAAATCTGCGCTACTAATCTGCCAGCAGACCCTTGTAAGAAAGCTTCCCATCTACAATGCTCGCCGCCGATGTGTAAGGATGCTCTTCTGCTTTCTTCTCATTGAGAATGTGGTTGACCGTGATCCCATTCGCCTTCAGATAGTCAGATATCAGTGACCGGTGACAACGCCACCAGACGGCTTCCGCGCACATCACCGCCGTCCGATTACGCTTAGCGAGCCTTAACAACTCCTCGATTCCCTCGCGAAACGCTTCCGTCTCCATGTAGTCCGCATAACCGCGAAACTGGTCGTTGCGCCAGGCAATGTTCGTGGAGTTTTTTAACGCGCGGCGGCGGCCACCCAGACTCGGCATGTGGACGTATTCGATTCCGGCCAGCTCCAGGGACCGCGACAATTCAGCCTGGTTGAACTGCGGATAGCGGCGTGAGCCGGGATACGTGCGCACATCGACCAGCGCGGCGATTTCAAAGCTCGTAAGAATCTCGATGAACTCCGCGCCCGCCCGCGTAGAGTGCCCAACCGTCCATACCTCAAGTTGTTCGTCAGCCATGTCATTACTTCACTTGATCGAGGGTGCACTGTTGCGGCTTCTTGTCAGGACGCCAGCGCAGGAACCTCGTTCCGTGACGAAAACGGCCGCCGGTGAAGTGATCGTACTGCACTTCGATCACAAGCTTCGGCGCCAGCGGTTGCCACTCCGCTGATCGCTCTATACTCCAACGGCTCGGTCCTCCCGGCGCTTTGCCGGTAAAACCCGGCGGCTTGATCAGAGCTTCGAGTTTCTTTGTCAGTTTCGCCTTCTCGGCTTCCTTAATACCGGAGCTGAAGCCGACATGATGAAGCAGCCCCTTCTTATCGTAGAGTCCAAGCAGAAGCGAACCCACCACTTTGGCTGCAGACGCGTAACGGAAACCACCAATGACGCAATCCACCGTGCGAAGCCGTTTGATTTTGCGCATGCCCGTGCGCTCGCCCGTTTGATACGGCATATCCAGGCGCTTCGCGACTACGCCATCCAACTTCAAGCCCGTGCTGCTGAGCCATTCCTTTGCCAGCTTCACTTCGCGCGTTTGCGGCGAAAGGACTATTTGTTCATTCTTCGGAAAATGTCTCTTCGCGAAGGCCTCCAGCTTTGGCCGGCGCTTGCTCAAATCCAGGTCCACCAGTGACTGTCCCCGCTCGTCGACCAATAGATCGAACACGATCAGCTTCGCCGGATGCTCCTGCGACAGTTTCTTAATCCGGCTGGCCGCCGGGTGAATGCGCTGCAGTAACTCATCAAAGGAAAACCCCGCGCCGTCAGGTACCACAATCTCGCCGTCGAGGATGAAGCGATTGGCTTTGATCGAGTCGACGGCGGCAACTACTTCGGGAAAGTATCGGGCCAGCGGCTGCCCGGATTTGGACTGCAACTCAATATCGTCGCCATCGCGGAAAACGATGCAGCGAAAGCCATCCCACTTCGGCTCGTACTGCCACTGCGAACCTTCGGGCAGATCGGTTACCGACTGCGCCTCCATCGGCATGTAAGGTGGTTTAAGTGGCAGAGTCATCCTGTTTCATTCCTACAGCCCGCCTGCAGTCTTGTCAGAACCGCCTGCGGTAGCGGCCGGGCCCTCGCAGTGAGCGGTGAGCAGTGAGCAGTGACCACTTCTTGCGGCTCACCGCCTCCTGCTCACTGCTTACTCCCTCTAACCTACAACCTTAGTTGTCCTCACGCCGACGTTTGACGTAGAACGTCAATAAAACTCGGCTGTTCAAGGTCTCTCTGAAGTAGCACCTTATCTTCCTAGCTGAGGTAACGCTCGAGCTTGAAACGCCCCCGAGCGGACAGCAGAGGCTTCCACAGGTCGCCAACTCTCTTAATGCGCGCCCGCACGTTGTCGATACGGAAGTCTTCGATCTTCACACCCTTCTCAATTTCCTTCCACGTGACCGGTGTGGATACGCCAGCTCGCGGGGTGGGCCGCACCGAATAGACCGAAGCCAGCGTGCGGCCCCACGCGTTTTGATTGTAATCAACCAATACCCTTCCCTTCGGGCGCTTGGCGATTCGGTATTCGGCGGTGATCAATTTCGGGTTTGCCTCTTCCAGAACGCGCGCGAGTTCCTTGGCAAAAGTCCAAACCTGTTTCTGCGTTGGTCCACGGACAATCGGCACGTAAACATGAATGCCTTTGGAGCCGGTCGTCTTAGCGAGTGCAGGCATCTTCAACGACGTGAGTGCTTCATAGACTTTCAATGCCGTTTCCCTCACCCGCTCGAAACCGGCGCCGGGGCCGGGATCCAAATCGAAATGGACGTAGTCGGGGCGGTCGACGTCATCGCATCGCGCATACCATTGGTTGAGATCGATGCAACCGAGATTGACTACCCATAACAATGACGCCAGATCCTGAATCACGGGAAAATCAACGATGTTGCCGGACGAATGATCGATGGAACAAATCTCAATCCATTCAGGCCGCGGCGTGGGAGCATGCTTCATGAAAAAGAAATCACCCGCGGCGCCGTTCGGGTAACGCTTCATCACCATGGCGCGATCGTGTATGTGCGGCAGCAGCACCGGCGCGACGTCCGCGTAATACTGAATCAGGTCGCCTTTGGTAATTCGCAGCTCAGGCCAGAAAGGCTTTTTCAGGTTCGTCAGCTTCACCGTCCGATCGCCCAACTGTGCTTCTAATTCGATCGCGTCTTTCGGAATCTTGATTCCCTTTGGCTGGCGGGCGCTACTCTTCGCTGAAGACTTGGTGAATCTGGCTGGATGGTAATCGCGAGTGGCTTCTTTCATTTAGGTTTCATCAGGACCAGTGAAAAGTGAACCGTGAACCGTAAACCGTAAACAGTGAGCCGTAAACCGTAAACAGTGAGCCGTGAACGGTGAACGGTGAACTGTAAACTGTAAACCGTTAAGCGTAAACCCTCTGTCCCGTCAACCACGGTTTCCGGTTCACGGTTCACGGTTCACGGTTCACCGTTCACTATTTACTATTCCCTATTCACTATTTACTATTCCGCCATCCCCTTGCTTAGGAAAACAAAATCTAGTAGTCTCTTACGTGAAACACCTTTTCATAGACGGCCCCGCGGCATCTTATGAGCAGCCTGCAGAATTTTCATCCAGCGGTTTCTCGCTGGTTTGCCCGGACGTTTCCCGCGCCCACTGAGGCTCAGGAACTGGCTTGGCCGGCGATTCAACGACATCGCAACACGTTAATCGCGGCCCCAACCGGTTCGGGTAAAACACTGGCGGCGTTTTTCGCAGCCATCGATGAGCTGGTCCGGCTCGGCCTTGAGGGCCGGCTCGCGGATGAAACTCACGTCGTTTATGTGTCGCCGCTAAAGGCCCTCAGCAACGACATTCAGCGCAACCTGCAAGTGCCGCTGGCGGGCATTCAACATGAACTGCAGGAAATGGGTTTGCCGGAGGTCAACATCCGGACGATTGTGCGCACCGGCGATACGCCGGCCGCTGAACGCACCGCGATGGTGAAGCGGCCGCCGCACATTATCGTCACCACGCCGGAATCCCTTTACATCCTGCTGACCAGCGAGGGCGGCCGGCGCATGCTGCAAACGGCCCGCACTTTGATCTTGGATGAAATCCACGCCGTCGTCGGTGATAAGCGTGGATCTCACCTGGCCCTATCGATTGAGCGTTTGGAGCAATTGGTGGGCGAATCTAACGAATTGAAGGCAGCCAAAGAGGTCAAACCGGAAGAGCCCGCTGCCGCTCACGCATTCCGCAATCCGAAATCCGAAACCAGCAATCGCCCCCTGGTTCGCATCGGTCTATCCGCGACCCAACGGCCGATAGAAGAAGTTGCGCGTTTTCTGGTCGGTACGGCGAACATCGACCGCAAGGGCACACCGGACTGCACGATTGTTGATAGTGGCCACGTGCGACGGTTGGATCTGGCGATTGAACTTCCCGATTCTCCGCTGCAGGCCGTGATGTCGGGCGAAGTCTGGGACGAGGTTTACGATCGCCTGGCCCAGATGATTCGCCAGCACAGCACGACTCTAGTCTTCGTCAATACTCGGCGTCTGGCCGAGCGCGTGGCCCGTCATTTAGGCGAACGCATCGGAGATGAAAACATCGCTGCGCATCACGGCAGCCTCGCGCGCGAGCAGCGGCTGGCAGCGGAACAAAGGCTAAAAGCCGGTGAACTCAGCGCGTTGGTCGCCACCGCCTCGCTCGAACTGGGCATAGATATTGGCGACGTTAATTTAGTTTGCCAACTCGGTTCCACGCGTTCGATTGCCAGCTTCCTGCAGCGCGTTGGCCGGTCGAATCACACGGTGGCCGGATTTCCTAAAGGCCGAATCTTTCCTCTGTCGCGCGATGAACTGGTTGAATGCGCGGCCATTATCGATGCTGTAAGGCGCGGCGAGCTCGATCAATTGGAGATACCGGAAAAACCGCTCGACATTCTGGCGCAGCAGATCGTGGCCGCCTCTGCGCCGCAGGAATGGACAGAGGACACGTTGTTTGCCATGGTCCGGCGCGCCTATCCTTATCGCAACCTGGAGCGAAAAGAATTCGACGAAGTGCTGCGCATGCTGGCTGAAGGCTTCTCGACCAAGCGCGGCCGGCGTTCCGCGTACGTGCATCATGACGCAGTCAATCATCGGCTGCGTGGGCGACGTGGCGCGCGCCTGGCGGCGATCACTTCCGGCGGTGCGATCCCTGATACGGCTGACTATGCGGTCGTGCTTGAGCCAAGCGACCTGGTGATTGGCAGTGTCAATGAAGATTTCGCGATCGAAAGTTTGCAGGGCGATATTTTCCAACTCGGCAACACTTCGTGGCGTGTTCTGCGCGTCGAGCAAGGCAAGGTCCGAGTCGAAGATGCCCACGGCCAGCCGCCGTCAATTCCCTTCTGGCTGGGTGAAGCGCCGTCGCGCACGCACGAGCTGTCGGTGGCGGTTTCGCGCTTGCGCGAAGAAGTTGCGCGCCGCGTCGAAGTGCGCGAGGCCGGCGATGGCGCGGATGCGATTGAGACAACTAACGGAGACGGCGACGTTGCCAACGATAACGGATGGACAGCGCCTGCTGGAATCAATGCCGAGCCGGCGGCAAAGTATCTAACTGACGAAATCGGAATCTCTCGCGCTGCGGCTGAGCAAATCGTTGAATATCTCGCAGGCGCCAAACTGGTTCTGGGCGTAATGCCTTCACAGGACAACTTAGTACTGGAGCGGTTCTTCGATGACAGCGGCAGCATGCAGTTGGTCCTGCATTCTCCTTTTGGCAGCAGGTTAAATCGGGCTTGGGGCCTCGCGTTGCGAAAGCGTTTTTGCCGCAAGTTCAATTTCGAACTGCAGGCTGCCGCGACCGAAGACGCCATCGTGCTTTCGCTTGGTCCCACGCATAGTTTTCCGCTCGATGATGTTTTTCATTATCTGAATTCTAAAACTGTGCGCCAGCTTTTGTGTCAGGCATTGCTCGACGCGCCGATGTGGAACATTCGTTGGCGTTGGAATGTAACGCGATCGCTCGCAGTGTTGCGCCGGCGCGGTGGCAAGAAAATTCCCGCGCAATTACAGCGGATGGACGCTGAAGATTTGTTAACCGCAATCTTCCCCGATCAGGTTGCGTGCGCCGAAAATCTTGGCGGCGGCGAGCGCGAAATCCCTGAGCATCCGCTGGTTGCGCAGACTGTGCGCGACTGCCTGGAAGAGGCGATGGATGTAGAGGCTTTAGAAAGATTGCTGGGCGCGATCGAGCGCAACGAGAAGAATCTATTTGCCCGCGACGTGATCGAGGCTTCGCCCCTGGCCCAGGAAATCCTGAACGCGCGACCCTACGCCTATCTCGATGATGCGCCCCTGGAGGAGCGCCGCACGCGCGCTGTGTTCCAGCGCCGGTGGCTCGATCCGGAAACTGCCGGCGACATGGGTAGACTCGATCAGTCGGCCATCGATCGTGTTCGCGAGGAGGCCTGGCCGGAACCACAAAACGCAGACGAGCTGCACGACGCCCTGGTGGAATTGGGTTTCCTGACTGCTGCGGAAGGTGGCGAATGGCAGGAGTTTTTCACTGAACTGCAAAACGATAGACGCGCTGCGGTGCTAACCAACAAAGACAGTGCGCCTCTGTGGGTTGCGGCTGAAAGATTGCCGCAGTTGAGTGCTGTTTTCCCTTCCGCTTCATTGACGCCGGCGATTGCCGCGCCCGAGAGTTTTGCCCAAACATTAAGGGATTTCGATCAGGCTTTGGTGGAAATCCTGCGCGGGCGCCTGGAAGGATTGAGACCAATTACGGCGGCGGATCTGGCACACTCTTTTGGCTTGAGTAAAGCGGAGATCGAAGGCGGCCTGTTACAGCTCGAGGCGGAAGGCTTTGTAATTCGCGGCCAATTTACCCCCGGTATCGCAGAGACTGAATGGTCGGCGCGTCGTCTGCTCGCGCGAATTCATCGTTACACCCTGAACCGTTTGCGACAGGAAATCGAACCGGTCTCCAGCGCCGACTTCATCCGATTTCTGCTGGCCTGGCAAAAAGTGGCGCCCGATCATCAGATGGAAGGGCCGGAAAGTGTCCGCGCGATTATTGAACAGTTGGAAGGTTTCGAAGCGCCAGCGGCGGCTTGGGAGGGCGAACTACTGCCGGCGCGCCTGGTCGAATACGATCCGGCGTGGCTCGATGCGTTGTGCCTTTCCGGCGAAGTAGTGTGGGCCCGGCTAACGCCGCCGAGTTCGACGCGCTCGAATCCCGCCGCGAATGGAGTCGAGAAAGCGCGCGGCACGGCGCCAGTACGCAACACGCCAATCGCCCTCCTGCAACGAAAGAACTTCGCTATCTGGAGTTCCGCCTTTCCGCAACCAGCGGCCAGAGAGATTGAGTTTTCAACTACCACCAACGCCGTCCATGAATTCATGGAAACGCGCGGCGCATCCTTCTTCAACGATATTGTTGAAGGCACAAAACTACTGCGCACCCAGGTCGAAGAATCGTTGGGTGAACTGGTGGCGTTCGGCCTGGTAGTGTCCGACAGCTTTACCGGTTTGCGGGCTTTGTTGACGCCCGCTCATCGAAAGACGAACGCGGGCGCCCGGCGTAAACATCGCGAGGCGGTTTACGATATGGCCAGTGCCGGCCGCTGGTCGCTGTTGAGTCGCAATAGCCGGGGCAGTAACCCGACCGTAAGGGGGGGCGCAGCCAGCGCGCCCGATCCTGAGGCGACGGAAGAAGTCGCGCGCACACTGCTCAAGCGTTATGGCGTGGTTTTCAAGAAGTTACTAGAGCGCGAAGGAATCGTGGTGCCATGGCGAGTGCTGCTGCGGCTTTATCATCGACTGGAAGCGCGCGGCGAAATTCGCGGCGGCCGGTTTGTCGCAGGCATTTCCGGCGAACAGTTTGCCTTGCCCGACGCGGTGGGAATGTTGCGCTCCATTCGGCGCGCGCATCCGGCGACGCCTGACTTGTTTGGCGCCGGCTCACGACCGCAACTCGGTAGCGATGATAATCAAGCAAACGCGGTGACTGATCGGCCGGCGCAGGAGAGTTTGATTTCCATCAGCGCTGCCGACCCTTTGAACCTGGCCGGCATTATTTCGCCCGGCGCTCGTGTGACGGCGCACACTTCGAATCGCGTGCTCTATCGCGATGGGGCGCCGATTGCCAGCCTGGAGTCAAACGAAACGAAATTCCTGGTCGAGCTAAGTCGCACGATGGAATGGAAGGCCAAGGCCGCTCTCTTGCGCAAAGCCACGCCACCACAGCTTCGTTCCTACCTCCGTCGCCCAGCTTAATTCCGTCGCCCAGCTTAATTATGGAGTGCGGCGAAAACGACGTCGCTCTGGATTAGACACCGCCTCACGGCTTTGCACAAAAAGTCTTTTACGGCCGCTCTTAGCGCCAACGGCGCGAAATGTGAAAGCCCAGGCCAACGGCCTGGGTTATGGTACGTGCGCGTTTTCTAAGCGCTGAAAGCGCGGAATTGGATTCTAAATAGAGCAATTGCAGGGTTCGATGGTAGTTCGCGCCTTCAGCGCTATTGCAGATTGTTCTCGGCTGAACCCTGGGCCGTTGGCCCAGGCTGTTACATTTCGCGCCGTTGGCGCTTGAAGCCAGCCGCTCTCACTGACAGCTTGTACTTTTTGTGCAAAGCCACCACCACACCAAACCAAAGCGGCGTCGACGCTCTGCCGCCGCACTCCAAATGCGGCACCCTCTTTGCTAATCACCATCAGTAGCGGTGGTCTGCACTGAAAGTGGATCATTGCCAGACAGTTTTGTGGTTAGTGTCCGTCAAAGCTACAGGCGTACGGGTTTGCGTCCGCCGTTACACACGAGGAGGGTTATATGCCTAAAGCTGAAAAGAAACGGGAACTGATTGATACCGGAACCGACAAACGCTATGTGCGCCGCGACGACCAGGGTCAGTTCGAGGAGAGCGACGATGTCGGTCGTTCACTGTCGCAGGATGTACGGCGTCACGCCAAGACTGAGGTGAAGCCGGGACAAGGCGACAAAGGCGATCAAAAGCCGCGGAAGAAATAGCCGGTAGTGATTACCAGGATAGGAGGCTACGCTGCCATGAGCGTAGCTGGCGGGAGTGGCTGCGCAGGGTAGTTCCTAATCAACCTTCCTTCGGCACTCTGTGATGCCGCCGGGCGCGCGTCCGCGGTAAAGCAAAGGCCTTGAACGGTAGATTGCACCGGTCGCACATCAGGTTCTGCAGTAGGAAAAGCCGCAAGATTAGGGGGGAGCGCTGATAATCGGGGGCGATGCGCGTACTTCCGCACTTAGGACACTTTCGGGTTAGCAATTCCTTAAGCAACATCGTCAATTTTTCTAACTCAGTCCGGCTGCGGACCTAAAAGCTTCAAGCATCCGCACTATCGCGATGAGGGGGCAAAGAGGAGTGCCTAAAAGAATACAACTTCCACCCATGCTTTTACCAGCGTCAAACGCTTTGTTCCAACCGAACCCGTCGAATTAACCTGAGGCAGATTCTAAGTAAGACGACTTCGTGTAATATTAGATAAATCACGACGGGAAACGACCTGACAAATGAAACAGTATCAGGACCTGCTACGACACATCCTGGAAACGGGCACGGCAAAGGCGGATCGGACCGGCACCGGCACCATCAGTACTTTCGGATATCAGATGCGGTTTGATCTGAACGAAGGGCTGCCCGTCGTAACTACCAAAAAACTTCACCTGCGCTCGATCATTCATGAGTTGCTTTGGTTCCTAACTGGCGACACGAATATCAAATATCTGAAAGACAACAAAGTCAGCATCTGGGACGAGTGGGCTGACGAAGCGGGAAACCTGGGCCCGGTTTATGGCAAGCAGTGGCGGAGTTGGGAAAGTAAGGACGGCAGGACCATCGATCAGATTAGCGAGGTCGTAAATCAAATCAGGACAAATCCCGATTCGCGACGTTTGATCGTTTCAGCCTGGAATGTCGGAGAGATTGACCGGATGGCGCTGGCGCCGTGTCACGCTCTGTTTCAGTTTTACGTGAGCCAGGGGAGATTATCCTGCTTATTGTTTCAACGTTCAGCCGACACGCTGCTCGGCGTGCCCTACAATATTGCCAGCTATTCGCTGCTCCTCCACATGATGGCCCAGCAAACCGGACTGGAAGCCGGTGAGTTCGTTTGGACCGGCGGGGATTGCCACATTTACTCGAACCACATTGAACAGGTGAAGTTACAGCTCTCGCGGGAACCGTATCCGCTTCCGCAACTGGTTCTCAAACGGAAGCCGGAATCAATCTTTGACTACAAGTTTGAAGATTTCGAACTGGTTAACTATCAATCGCATCCACACATCGCTGCGGCGGTCGCCGTGTAGCGTGTCAGAACCGCCTGCGGTAGCGGGCGGGCCAAGCGATTGTTGATTAGAGATTGCGGATCGCGGATTGATGAAGAAGAATTGATCCATAAGTCGAATCCGCAATCTGAAATCCGCACTCCGCAATCGATGGGCCCGCCCGCTACCGCAGGCGGTTCTGACATATGGCAATCATTGGCATCGTCGCAGTTGATCGGAACGGAGCAATTGGCAAAGGCGGCCGGCTGCCCTGGCACTACTCTGCCGATCTGAAATTCTTCAAGCAGACGACCACCGGGCACACAGTGGTAATGGGCCATCGCACGTGGCTGACGCTGCAAAAGCCCCTGCCGAATCGCTTGAATATAGTCTTAAGCAGAAATTCTGAGGTCGCGCCGCAGGATTCCGTCATCGTGATGCGTGATGTCGAATCTGTCCTTTCCTTAGCGCGCGATCAATCTTCACATCTCTTCATCATTGGTGGGGCGAAGATTTACGAAGCCTTCCTCCCATTCATCGAGCGTTGGATAGTCACGGCTGTGCCGCTTGAGGTTGCAGACGCGGACACGTTCATGCCGGCAAACTATCTAGCTGGATTCGAGCTTTATGAAGTGCGGCAACTGGACGAAGAGCTGCAGGTGAAGTTCTACGAACGAACTCGGTAACGAGTCGCTTTCGTTAATATACTGGACTCATCAACTAAAGCTCGCCAGGTCGAGCTCTTAATTAACAACAACTAAAAAGGGCCCGGTGCATCGAGCACGTCGTGCCGCGTGATAATGCCGGTGATGCGGCCGTACTCTTCAACCAAAACCGCCTGGTGCGTTTGCAACTTCTTCGTGATCTCGTTGATGCCTGCATCAACATCGACCGTGGGAAAACTCGCATCCATCACCTCGCTCACCGCTGAGTCCAACAGTTCGCGATTTCGCAGCACCTTCGACAGCACTCGGCTCTCGCGCATCGAGCCCACCGATTGGCCATCCTGAATCACCGGCATTTGCGTGACGCTCATTTCGCTCATGGTCGCCAACGCGTCGGCCACGCGCGTTTCCGGCGCCACCGAAACCAGGCTCGTTGGTCCATGTGCGGTTTTGGTTTCACTGATCAGACCGGCAGTAATCTTCTGGGGCTCCAGCAGCCGCTTCTCCTTCATCCATTCATCGGAATGATGTTTGGTCAGGTAATGCTCTCCGGTATCGCAGATGATGAAGACGACGACCGCGTCTTCATCCAGGTCCCGCGCCACACGCAAAGCCGCCGCGAGGTTTGTACCGGACGAGCCGCCGCAAAAAATTCCCTCCATGCGGCCGAGCTGGCGCGAGTATTCGAAGGACTCGCGATCCGTAATGTTAATTACTTCATCGACGTACTGAAGTTGCGCATTCGGCGGCAGCACTTCCTGCCCGATCCCTTCGACCAGATAGGGCGTCGTCTCCTGAATTTTCCCTGTGTCCTTATAAGTCTTGTAAATCGAGCCGTACGGATCGGCGCCGATTACACGAATGTTCGGGTTCTTCTCTTTCAAGAAGCGGCCAGTGCCCGAGATCGTTCCACCCGTGCCAATGCCGGAAACAAAGTGCGTGATTTTGCCTTCAGTCTGTTCCCAGATTTCCGGGCCGGTCGTGCGATAGTGTGCTTCCGGGTTCGCCGGATGCGAATACTGGTCTGGATAAAAAGAGTTCGGCGTTTCAGCGGCGATGCGCCGCGCCGTGGAAACGTAATGATCGCGCGTGCCGGGCTTGGCTGAAACCGGAGTGATCACAACGTCGGCGCCAAGCGCTTTCAAGTAACGCGACTTTTCCGCCGACGCTTTGTCCGTCATGACGAAGATGCATTTGTAACCCTTAACAGACGCGGCCAGCGCGAGCCCGATGCCCGTGTTGCCGGAGGTAGCTTCGACAATAGTCCCACCCGGCTTCAAAGTTCCGGCTCGCTCGGCCGACTCAATCATGGAGATGCCGATGCGGTCTTTGACAGAAAAACCTGGGTTAAGATTTTCCATCTTGGCCAGCACGGTGGCCTTCACACCTTTGTTTAGCCGCGAAAGTTTGACGAGCGGAGTACCGCCAATCAGACCCAGAACGTTTTCGTAGTAGTTCATTGACTCTTAGCCTTCGAGTATTCGTCTATATTGAATTTCGTCTGTTATCAGTATCAATCACGCTCAGGATTAGTCAACTCAGAAGCGGAAAACTCTATCCGGAGATTACACAGATTTCACAGACGACAAGAAACCAACATGCCGCCTCCATTTGTCAAAAGCCTGCGGCAAAGGTGCTGAGTCCTGGTCTTTACCCTCTGTGTAAGCTGAGTAATCTGCGGATAACTTTCCCCGACCTATTTAACGCGCTCTTCACAAATCTCCTTCGCTATCAAATCAGCCGCCACTCGATGGCCCAACTGGTTCCAGTGCCCATATCCCATGTTGCCGGGAAACCCGTGCAGGAAAGCATGGTTCTGGTCGGCATAAGATCGTAATTCAGGGGCCAGAACGATGACCCCGATCCCGTCGCGCCGGCAAAACTCCTCAATGCGTCTGTCCGGATAGAACAGATCAGGAACACCCAGACGCTTTTGAAATCCTTCCCGCACCCCTGCGTCGGGATAAATCTGGATGCCGTTACTCAACGTTACGACCAGCAACTTTGCGCCGTGGCTTTGGACTTCGTCATGGATCGTTTCAATCAAACCTTCAGTAACTCGCCACGCGTCCTGCCAGACCGCGTCGGCTGGTTCGCGGTAGACCACGTTGTCGACACCGAGCTCATCTTCCGACGCCACCGGCGCCTTTGGAGCGTTTTGCGTTTGCATGACAGCGGCTGGCGCTCTTTTGGAAGCCAGCCAGATTTTTAGTTTAAGTTGCGCGCGCTCAATCGCCTGGACCAGACGCAAATGATCTTCAAACCAGCGGCCCACGCGCGCGAGACGCGATTGCCGCCATTGATAAGTTTTGGTCGTCTTAAATGAATCGTCCAGGGTTAGCTTGCCATCCTGATAAACAAAATACGGAATCCGGTTGGTCTTTTTCAGCGCGCGGACATTGTCACTAATATCGTTGTTAGTTGTGATTGTTAACATCACCAAATCAGGTGAGTAACGCCAAACCTGTTCGCGCAAAGTGATCAGCTCCTGCGCCGTGCCATAACCCGATACGCCGAAGTTAATGACTTCGATCTTCTTCCCTTCAAAAGCACCGCAGCCCTGCAGCTTCTTTTCCATCAGCACCCAAAAAGCATCAGCCAGGTCAACCGGAAACGCTTCGGGATACGAATCACCAACGATAGCGATGCGAAACACACCCGGCGGCTTGGCAACTTCGTGTTCCCGATCGCGCAAGCCTTCGCTGTTGATCGAGACGAATGACTTCCCTTCCTTCAGATACCAGCCCGCTTTACCTGGCCGCAGTGCATAACCGCGCGTCGCATCCGGCTGGTAGAATTCAGGATAAGAAAATCCGATAACGCGTAGCATCACTTCAGCCAGCGCGGCAGCGAAGAGAATGCTGCAAAGAACCAGGAGCGCTTTTCCCATCAGCGATCTAAGCCGGTTGGTCTTTTTGACGACGTTGGAGTTGGTTGCGGTGCGTGCTGCGGGCGGATTCATATCACCGGTGCGAGGCTTCCTGCGTTCGTGGATTAGGTTAAGTCGAAACGGAGAGCTTATATTTGATGTCCGGCTTATTCAAATTCTACAGGTTTGATCTTTGACCTTGGGTCTTCGACCTTTGAAACAAAAGAAAGTGTTTTCAAAGATCAAAAGTCAAAGATCGAAGGTCATTATTTAAACATTGCGTATCTTAATTGGCACTCCTGAGCAAGGCGCTCATGGCGGACCGGCTGCCTGCGAACCGCCGTTCAATCGTGAACTGCGCCGGCGCGGTTTTGCCGTCGATGAAGAAATCTACACGTTTAGTGCCGCTAGCGGATTCATCAACAGATTTCAGCGAGTGCTGAGAACAGCGCGGCGTTTTCAGGAGCTGGTATCTTCCGGCAACTACGACCTCATCCACCTCAACACGTCCTTCGACACAATGGCCGTGCTCCGCGACGTCGCTGTGCTGCGCCGTTTGCCGCGGCGCTCGACCAAACTTTTTCTCAAGTTTCACGGTTCTGACGGGGATCTGTTGACGACCAACAATCCTGTGCTGCGCGGGATGACAAATTATTTGCTGGCTCGAGCGGACGGCATCGGCGTTCTCTCTTCCGAAGAACGCGACAATTTTCTGGGTGCAGGAGTTTCTGAACGGAAACTTTTCCAGGTAAAAAATGTAGTCGAGCCGATTGCTGCAACTCGCAGCCCTGACTTCCGGGAAGCAATCGGGATTGGGCCGGACACGCCTCTGCTGCTGTTCATCGGCCGCTTCATTCCGGCAAAAGGATTATTGGATTGTGTTTATGCCTGCAAAATAATCGCTGAGCGTGGTCAGAAGGTTCTCCTGTTTTGTGTCGGGGATGGTCCGGCGCGTGCGGCGGCAGAGGCAGCCGTAAGGCGGCTGGATCTGGAATCGAGCGTGCGCTTCTCTGGATACATTCCGGAAGCAGACGCGGCCGGCTTTTATGCCAACAGCACTATGCTGCTCTTTCCCACTTACCACTACGAAGGTTTTCCGATGGTGATTTTCAACGCCGCCGCCGCCGGCTTGCCCGTCATCACCACGCAGATCCGCGCAGCCGCCGATTTTCTGCGAGAGCCAGACAACTGCCTGTGGGTCGAAGCCAGGAACCCTGAACAATTGGCCGACAAGATTGCGTTGCTGCTGACCGATCCGCAACTAAGAGAACAGATGGGCCAAAACAACCGCGCCCTGGCCACGCAGTTCTCTGCAGAAATGGTTGCGTCGGAATATGTTGAGATTTATCAGAAGCTTGTTGGTTGATGCCGAAGTCGGGAGCCCGCATCGCCAACTCGAGTAGATTTCCCAATAGAGGAGTAATGACCGGGAGTGCGATAACGGCAGAAACTTCTATGTATTCAAACTCGGGCCCGGCCGCTACCGCGCCAGATCAAGTGGTCGGGCGCGACGCGGTGGCGCAGACGGGCTGGGCGTGAGGCTCGTACCTACCCTTCTATGAAGCATTGCTTCATACCATCACCCGTTTCTGACTTTATGTAGCTATGCAGTGGATTCGCTAACTGGCCCACACGACTTTTGCGGCTCACTTGACCTGAGCACTCTCACTCTTATAATGAAATTCCAACATGGCGGGGTAGCTCAGATGGTTAGAGCGTGGGATTCATAACCCCAAGGTCGGCGGTTCGATCCCGCCCCCCGCTACCAATAAAGCTCCTGCCTCTTTCAAACCTTCTTACCTCATCCGACGGAATTGCCGGAAGTATGCAAGGAGGGTTGGTGAAGCTGATGGCGCTCACGATAATTGACGCACACGAGCACGTCCTGAAGTACTTTCATTATCCCAAACGGGAAGCGGATTGAGTTGCGCGGCGACTTTCAACGGACATGATGAGGCGGAACAATTCGTCTGCCCCTCAGCGAAAGTCTATTTAATCGACTGGCGAAGTTTCTCTGCGCGCGTCGGGTCCATCTGCAGCAGGACCTGATACTCCGCGAGGGCAGCGTTGCGATCATTTATCGCAACATACGACATCCCAAGGTTGTAATGGGCGGAACCGTAGTTAGCCTTGTTCTTGATTGCGTTCTTGTAAGCCACGATCGCATCTTGATAGCGCTTCAGCTGGTGAAGCGCATAACCAAGCTCGTTGTAAGCTTCCGCATATTCAGGTCTCAACTGAGTCGCCTTACGTAAAGCTGCCTCTGCTTCGCTGAACTGCTGGGCATCGTTGTAACACCAGCCCAGATTGTATTGCGCCGTTGCATTGTTTGGCCGCAATTCCAAACCACGTTTGTACTCCACGGCAGCATCGGCATACTGTTTGGTACCGTAGTAATAGACATCCGCAAGCCCAAGGTGGGCCATCCCGGCCTGTTCGTTGAGCCGAATCGACTCCTCATATTCTCGAATTGCTTCTGGAAATCGTCCAAGGTTTCGTAACGCGTAACCCATTTCCATGTGTGCCTCAGCGTAATCCGCTTTCTCCTTGACCGCGAGTTGCAGTTCCCTTAGCGCCTCGACGTAATTTCTCTCCTCGTTGTGGATCCAGCCAAGCTGAAAATGTGCGCCGACGTAGTCAGGGTTAATGCTGAGGGTCCTTCTGAATTCTGCCAGGGCGTCGTTGAATCGCTCTAACTTTCGATAGGCATAGGCCAACTCAAAACTTGCGGGAGCATTGTTTCGCTGCGCCGAGGTAACGCGGGTGAGTGGATCGATTGCAAGCTCAAACTTTCCTCGCTCGTTATAGATCCACCCAATACGGTACCAAGCGGATGCCAGCGCGGGATTCTTCCGGGTTGCCTTTAGATAAAATTCAAGTGCCTCGTCATAGTGTTTTGCGTTGTAGAGACCTTCTCCCTGTTGGTAATAAGAGTCAGCTGTTGCGGTTTGCGGTTCGACTGGAGTGCGCGTTGCTTTGCGGTGTCCTGGCGCAGGAGTTCGGATGGTGCCACCAGCTACAGCCGATCCGGCATCGTGTTGTCCCAACGCGCTGCCAGCACCGATAAACATAATTAGAGTTGTGGAAAAACAAATCAGACGAGAAAGGGGGATTGCCATATCGACCTCCTCGAGTTGAAGGATGATTCGGAATTTTCTCGTTGATGAGTTTAGCGATCTTCTCGCGTTCTGAGTAGGCGGAAAATGAGAATATTATGAAAGCGGCGGCCGCGAAGGCGGTTCCGGACTTGGCTAAGTTAGTGAGACTTTGGCTGTTCGTGCCTTGGTATGCATCATATTTCAGGTCGAGTCTCGAACGCTTTGATAGCCAGGCGCATTGTCACCCGTTTCTCCGAAATCTCGTTCGTTAATTGGTCTGTCCTGGGATGTCGCCGGACCTGAGTCCACTGGGTTGGCGGCGACCCAATTCCTCGAGAGTTCGTATCCGAGCGCCAGCGCAGTTGCGCCAACGAACATTCCCAGAATTCCGCCAGTCGCCATACCGCCCAAGGCTCCCAACAGGATCACCGGCATAGGAACATCGACTCCTCGTCCAAGCATCATCGGCTTCAGAATGTTGTCTGCCATTCCGGTCACCAGCAGAATTATGGTGTGAATGATCGCCGAGCCCGTGCTGTAGTCCCCGCTCGCCCAGATGTAGACGATCACCGGTAGCGTGATGAGTAACGCCGGCACTTGGGCAATCCCCAATACGAGCGCAATGATCGCCAGGACACCCGCGATGTGTATGTGGGCCAGTAAGAGCGCCAGCCCGATGAGGAGTGCCTGAATGGCGGCAACGCCCACCACACCCAGCGAAACCGCTCGGATGGTCGCAATTGAAAGTTTGGCCAGCGACTCGCCTCTGGCCGGACCGGCGACCCGAGAGAAGAACGCCTGGCCGCTGCGCGCAGCTGAGTCGCCCTTGGCCATCACGATGCTGGCAACGACAAACGAGACGAGGAACAACAACATGGTGCCTCCGACGCTGGCGACCATCGAAAGCGCTTGCCTGGCTAAATCACCAATCTTCGGTTGCATGCTTTGAACCAGTCCAGGGAGATCGGAACGAGCCTTGGACCATGCATCGTAAATCTTGTTGCCGACTATGGGCCAATTCCTTACTCCCTCTCGTGGAGGTGGTATTTGCAGTGTGTTTTGTTGTACGGCGCCCACGAAACCATGAACCGAATCGGCGAAAGAATTCATCAGCAACCACGTCGGGACGACGATTAACGTAATGCCGCAAATCACCAAAATGAAGGAGGTCAGCTTTTTCCTTCCACCGATCCTGGCGGCAAGGAATTGATGCACCGGGTACAGCGTGACTGCAAGGATGATCGACCAAGCCAGCAGCTTCAGGAAGGGCGACAAGGCCTGAAAACACAGCAACGCTAATCCGCCAATTAAACCGACGCGGATTAGTGTGTCCCACAAATGGAAGGAGGGCCGGCGTTCGAATTCGGAGTTTGGCTGTAAAGGCATTGCCCTACCGATGGCGACTGTGTATTCCGCGGATTACTGACGAGTGGCGATCCTGGATTAGCACGAGTGTGCAAGATCCATCTACTGCATTATTAGTGGAATCTCTGATGCCACCTGGATGTCTATGGCGGCGGACAGCCGGCGATCGACTTGAAAAAACAGCGCGGCCTTCCTGCCGGGAATAACCTTCTGAACTATGGGAATGTACTTTTGCCTCGTCTGGGCCAGCCCGACCTGGATATCGCTCCAGCGCTTGATCAAAGTATTCGCCTGTTCGTCTGTCAGTGTCTTTTGATTCGCAGCGTAGTCCTTGATGACGGCATAGAACTCATCGTGTTGCTTTCTCATCTCCGCCGTGTACTGGTCGTACACCGGCCAAAATCGTACAGCTTCTTCCTCAGTGAGCGAGACATTCGCGGCAATGATTTTCTTCTTCTCGGAGCGCAAGTCACGCCGAAGCAGTTCAATGTCTTTCTCAACCTGAACACCTGTGGCGGTCTCCCTCTGTGCAACTGCAATCACGCTGCCGCCGGTTAACGCGAACATTGCGACAATTAAAGAAAAGATCATTCGTTTCATGGTCACTCCTTCGCCTGAAATCATGAATACAGAACCGAGACCGGTAGCGACCGGTATTCGCCAACGCAACTTCTGAGTTTTCAAACTCGGACCCGGTGCTGGCGCTCCCGGTTCTGACTTCGTCCAGCTATGACAGTCAGCATGCACAAACTGAACAGTTCCCTCGGACCAAATGTAAGGCGGTTCTGCTCGAAGAAAACTGTAAGAATTGACAGGTCAGCGACTTTCCACGCACTTCGCTACTTACCTCCCCCCTAACTTGCTTTCTTCCAGCAGTCATCCTGTCAGAATTGACAGTGTCAGGGCGCAGGTGACGCAAGCTACGATTTTGGCATCTGGTGAAAGCGGCAGGCGGTTCCTGGCTACTTGTAAGCCAATGAAGTTAAGAGCATTGGACCGCGACTCAAAGCGAGCTTCGGCCGGGCCAAATCATCCACAGTTAGAGAAGGAAGAAAAGCAATGGACGAGTTCTCACTGTCACAGAGGATGACCGCAGAATTCCTAGGAACACTTTGGTTGGTGCTGGGCGGGTGTGGAAGCGCGGTGTTGGCCGCGGCCTTTCCCGAGGTCGGCATCGGCCTGCTGGGAGTTTCATTTGCTTTTGGTCTTTCGGTGCTGACCATGGCCTACGCGGTGGGCCATGTTTCAGGTGGACACTTTAATCCGGCGGTCACCGTCGGACTCTGCACGGCGCGCCGTTTTCCCGGCAGTAATGTACTCCCGTACGTGTTGGCGCAGGTTGCCGGCGCAATTGCCGGCGCGGCAATTCTCTACGTCATCGCCAGCGGCAAAACTGGGTTCACGTCAAGTTCGGGATTCGCAGCGAATGGCTACGCCACCTATTCACCGGGAGGCTACTCGTTAGTGGCGGCACTGGTCACGGAAGTAGTGATGACTTTCTTTTTCCTGATGGTGATTTTGGGAGCAACCAACAAACGTGCGCCGCAGGCGTTTGCAGGTGTGGCGATCGGTTTGGCTTTGACTTTGATCCACCTGGTATCGATTCCGGTGACTAACACTTCGGTGAATCCAGCCCGCAGCACCGGCCCGGCGCTATTTGTCGGCGGTTGGGCCATCAAACAACTATGGCTGTTCTGGGTCGCGCCTATCGTGGGCGCCGCGCTTGCCGGGGTTGCTTACGGTTTCCTTGATGAAGAACGGAAAGCGGCGGAACCAGCCTTCGCGCAAACGGTGACACCTTAATAATAAGCACCCTGAATCCAAAAGAGTTTTTTATTCTCCTAACTTTCCGCTTTGTCACCACCAGGCCGCCGCAGCCTGGCTCCTCACGCCTCACTTCCGAGCCCAGCCATCCTGTCAGAATTGACAGTGTTAAGCGCATTCAACACTAGCTACGATCACCACAACCGATAAAACGGCACGCGTCGAGCGGGTCGGACGCCGCAGCGGCGAAGGATTAATAGGGACGTTGGTCGAGGTACCACGCGCTTGTCCATCTCGAAACTGCGCTCCCACGTTTCGGTAAGACGCTCGAAACAGTCACGGCTGTAAACCCATCTTTGAGATTGATAAGGAGAAAAACTAATGAGACACCGTAAGTTAATGGCAGGGCTGGCGGCCCTAACCTTCATAGTCTTTTTGACTGCGACCCAATCTTCGGCGCAGAACCCGGTTCGAGTTCCGCAGGGCGAGAAAGTAAAAGTCCAGGGCGTCGTCAGTCTCCGATCCGGCGACACGTTCAAAGTGCGTGAAGTGAACGGCGCTGAGACGACGGTGCTATTAACGGGTCAAACCGACGTCACTTCGCACTCCCGTGGACTACGAGGCAAGAAAGATTATCCGGTGACCTACATCATGCGTGGACTGCGGCTGCAGGCGCAGGGCCGAGGCGACGCAGACGGAAACCTGGTGGCCGAATGGGTAAGGTTTGATGAACAGGATCTGAGGTCGGCGCAGGCGTTGGAGCAGACCGATGAACTTGCCCAGGACAACCAGGCGCGCATCGCGGCCGCGGAGCAGTCGGCGCGGGAAGCAGCAGAGCAAGCGCGCATCATGGCCGGCCAAATCGCGGAGAACACTGCGCTGGCGAACGATGCCAGGGCACGGGCCGATGCGGCCCAGGCCCAGGCCGACACCGCGTTCAAAGCGGCCGCGCTGGCCAACAATCGCATTAACGGCCTCGATGATTACGAAACGATCCGGACCATTCCGGTTCTCTTCAAAGTGAACAGCTCCACCATTGATGCCACCGGCCGGCAGACAATCGATGAGGCAGCCGCGTGGGCGAAGGGCGAAAAGGCCAAAGGAAATGCCAACGGCTGGCTGGTTGAGGTGGTTGGGTTTGCAGACAAAACCGGCAACACGTCGAAGAACCGTGCCCTAAGCGAACGCCGTTCAAAGGCCGTCATTCAATATCTGGTGGGCGTCCACGGTTTAGATTTGCGGCGTCTGGTTCAGCCCTTTGGCTTCGGCGAGTCGAAACCAGTGGCGGACAATTCAACCGCAGCGGGCCGAGCAAAAAACCGGCGGGTTGAGATTCGGATACTGCAGAACAAGGGCATCGCGAATAAGGGCATTGCCACCGGGCAACAATAGATTCGCGGCCGCGCCTGACATCAGCAGCCAAGCCTAAACGTTCCCCGGGCTGTGAGATTTATTTACCCGGCCACCGACAAACTGTCGGCTGAGAGCTCACGCCTGATTCATAAGCTCGTGGGAATAGGTGACTGCTATGAAATTCCGAAACGCCTTGATCCTCGTGGCCACATTGGTCCTGGTGTCCGCCGGCCAGGTTCGCACACAAGTTTCGCCCGAAGAAGGCGAGCGCCTGGCGAACCTTAACGCGCAGTTGATGGAGATTGAGTCCAGGGAAGCGGAGTTGAAAATTCGCCTGGAACAGTTGGGGGTCGATCTGAGGCCGGAGAATATCGAGCGATATTTCAATGGCTTCGGATCAACTCGTCCGGAAGAACTGCGAGAAGCACGCCGCCGTCAATTGCAAATTGAAAAGGACAACGTGCTGGTCCAGCTCGAGCATTTTACGTCCGAGCGTGCCCGGCTGGTGTCGGCGATCTCCGACGCACAAGCCAGGGCTTATCAACAGAGCGCACAAGGCGCCTCGGCCCTACAACTCGATCCAACCCGGCGCGCCAAACTCCTTACGGCCACGTTGACACTGTTGGGCCTTGGCCTGCTGGCGATGATGTTGCTGGGGACACTTGGGTTGAGCGTAGCCATGCACCGGCGACGCCGGCATATTTAGTTCTCTTCACATAATTTCGTTTACGAAACAGCGGCGGCCACCGAGATAGCTTAGCTCTTTGGAGTGCGGCGACCTGTCGCCGCTTTGGTATGTGGCGGCCTGCCGCCACTGAAGTTATGCAAACTAAAGTTTGAACTCTATACACCTGCACGGATCGAAGCTTCAACGCGCGTGACAGGCGTATGGAGTTCAAGCTTTAGCTTGCCGTTCTTCTCGAGTGCGTCGCGACAGGTCGCGACAAATGAAAGCCGCTGACAGGTCAGCGCACTCCAAAAGAGCTTCGCTAAAACCTCACACGTTTGTCTCCCCTGTAAAAACTGACAGTTTCTGGTTCAGACCGCGATGCATAAGCTCTCTCTGTGCCGACAACTGCTAAAGGAAGGTGATGAAGATGAAGAATTCGCGTAAGAGTTTTTTAGTTCTGTCTGCCGCATTCATCCTGTTGTGTTGGCTGCCTGCCAACGCACAGAGTGTTAAGTACAACTTCGTCCCGGGAACGAATTTCGCCAAGTACCGGACCTACAAATGGGTGCGAGTACCGAAGGCTGAGTATCCGAATCAAATTCTTGACGGGCAAATCATGCAATCGATCGACGCCCAACTGGCCATGAAGGGCCTGAGCAGGACCGAAAGCGACACTCCCGATCTCTACGTCGCATACCAGGCTGCGGTTAACCAGGAGAAGCAGTGGAACTCCTACAGCACCGGCGGCGATATGTGGGGTTATGGACGCTGGGGCGGCTGGGGCGGTTACGGCGGCATGCAAACGACCACGACCACCAGCTCAACCATTAATATCGGCACGATAAACCTTGATGTTTACGATGTCGCCACCAAACAGCAGATCTGGCGTGGCGAGGCCAGCAAGACTTTGGGCTCTGGTAAAGATCCAGCCAAGGTGCAAAAGAACCTGGATAAAGCCATGGCCAAGATGCTGAAGAATTATCCGCCGCCGCTGAAGAAATAGTAATCCGGCTGAAGGACGGACCGATGTGAACCAAATAATAAGCCGACGGGTGACACGACCGATGACGTCCTTGAGTAACGTGGCGGACGATAATCTGTGGGCGTCGGCGCCGGATAGCGCAGTCTCGCGAGCGGCAGCACTCGGTTCGCCGGCCGCGATCGAATATTTGTACAGACGACATTGCAAGCGCGTTTACGCGGTGTGCTTGCGGATGACGAGGAATCCGGCGGAAGCCGAAGACCTTACTCACGACGTCTTCATTCACCTTCTCAGAAAAATCGGCTCGTTTCGCGGTGAGAGTAAATTCAGCACCTGGCTACATCGACTCACCATTAACTTTGTGCTGATGCACTTCCGGCGCAGGTCCCTGCAGAAATCGCAAAGCCTCGATGCCGTCGACAGTTCCTTATTGATCGCGCGAACGCGCAACAATGAAGCCAGCCGCCAGTTGATCGATAGAATTGCGCTCGATGCTGCGCTGGCCAAGTTGCCGCCGGGAAGTCGATCAGTCCTGAAGCTGTTCGACATTGAAGGCTACAGTCACGAAGAGATCGCTAACCGGCTGGGTTGTTCCGTCGGCACTTCGAAGTCGCAATTGCACCGCGGCAGAATGAAACTGAGACAGTCCTTAAGGATGCCAGTCAACGTCGAATCGATCGTCAAATCCCCTTCCCCAATTTCCGCTTGAGGCCCACATGGGACTCGCCGGGCTGAATCACCGACAGCCATGGAGTAGCACAGACTCTAGTCTGTGTTCCGCTCACCTAATCACAGACTGAAGCCCGGTGTTACCTCGCTTAACCCTGTAAGTTTTGACAGTTACTGCGTCTTTAGCGCCTCGCTACGATGACGGTAGCTACAAGCCCCGGAAAACAGGGCTTTGTTTCGAGGAGGATTCATGAAAAGGAACGGTCAACCGAGGCAGGGGAGAGTCGTCGCCATCTTCTTCATTGCTATGGCGCTGATTTTGATCCCGGCCGGTTCATTAATGGCTCAATCACCGGAGCCGCAGAAATCTTCTGAGCCGGAGAAAGCTACTCCTGAAGTTCAACGGTTGAAAGAGCGGCTACTACAACTGGAGCAAACCGTTGAGTTGCTGAAGGCCCAGCTTACTTTAATCGAAGATTCCCAAAAGAAGCCTGAGGTCGCGACTGGCGAAAGAGTCGCAGCCGCTGAGCCGGCGACGGCGACGACGACGTCGACCACGGCAGCAGCCAAGCCTCAGGACACCACCAAGGGTGAGAGTTCGTTCAACGTCTACGGTTTCGTCATGCTGGACGCGGGCTATCAATTCAAGCAGGCGGATCCGAATTGGTTTGACACTGTGCGACCCGTGAAGCTGCCGGCTTTCAGAGATCAATTCGCGCCTAATGGCAATACATATTTCAGCGTGAGGCAGTCTCGCTTCGGAGTTAAATCTTCGACCCCCACCAGGTACGGCGAACTACTCACAAAGTTTGAATTCGAATTGTTCGGCACCGGCGTTGACGCGGGACAGACCACTTTCCGCCTGCGACACGCGTACGGCGAGTTGGGCCAGTTCGGCGCCGGTCAGAACTGGAGCACCTTCGTCGATCCCGATGTGTTTCCCAACACGAATGAGTACTGGGGACCAAACGGAATTGCGTGGTTCCGCAATGTGCAGTTTCGGTGGATGCCGCTGAAGGGCCGGAACTCGATCACGATTGCCGCAGAACGTCCGGGTGCAAGTGCGGACCTGGGTCGCGCTGCGGATCGAATCGAGTTAGCGGGTGTAAGACCAAAGTTTCCGGTACCCGATCTAACTGCCAACGTGCGCTTCGAAAGAGACTGGGGACACTTCCAGGCCGCCGGCGTCGTGAGGCATATGAAGTGGGTCGACACCGTTGATGACGACTTTGATTTGAGTGGCAGCGCAACCGGAGCCGGCATCGGGCTGACCTCAGTTTTGAAATTTGGCTCGAACGACGTGGGTAAGTTCTCGTTTGTCTACGGTCATGGCATTCAGAACTACATGAACGACGCCCCGGTGGATGTAGGCGTCGCGGCCACCAACTCTTCAAACCCACGCGTCCCAATTAAGGGTGTGGCTTTACCGGTGACCGGGGTAATGGCCTACCTCGATCACACATGGAACAAGCGTTTCGCCAGCTCGATCGGTTATTCGATGCTGAACATCGGGAACTCTGACCTGCAGGCGCCGGACGCGTTTCGGCGAGGTCATTATGCTTCCGGAAACATCCTGTTCTATCCCGTTCCCAACGTCATGATCGGCTCAGAATTAATCTGGGGCCGGCGAGAGAATTTCCTGGATGGGTTCTCGTCGGAAGATGTTCATATCCAGTTTTCTTTCAAATACAACTTCTCGAAGGATTTCAAATTTTGAGCTCTCTGATCGGGTGACTCTGATCTGAGGTGTTCACAGTGAATCGAAGTCCAAAGATCCGGGGGGAGAGGTGCCGAAACCAAATTTAAGGTTCTTTCGCATTAACCCGGCGCCGCGGCGAACTATTGCGCAGCGGGCCGCGGTGCTGATGGGGAGCGCATTGGTTTTCCGTGGGGTTTGTCTCAGCCAGGAAGCAAGCGCTAACGCCTCGGCCTCACCCCGTCCTTTTAATAATCAAGAGCCACGGCAGATTCACAAATCGACACAGCCATTGTGCAAGTCGTGATTTGTGTAAGGCAGTTTTAAGCCGACAGGAGGCTGCAGATGAAAGCGCGTACTTTGCAAACAGTTTCAAGAATGCTGATTCGTTATTTCGTCGCTCTCTTATCAGCGTCGCTGGTATTACCGGGAGGTGGATCATTAGTTGTGCCCCGAGCAGCGCGGGCAACCGCGCTGGAGGAGACTGTAAAGATCCCAGCCGATCAGCTTGATTCTCTGGTCGCTCCGATCGCGCTTTATCCCGACAACTTGCTCAGCCAGACGCTGGTGGCTTCGACCTACCCGCTGGAAATCATGCAGCTCCATCAATGGCTGCAGAAGAACCCAAATCTTAAGGACAAGGCGCTGGTCGATGCCGTCAAGAAACAGCCGTGGGATGCGAGCATTCAAGCGATGGCCCCGATGCCGGATGTGGTGAAGTGGCTGGCTGAAGATGTGCAATGGACCACTGACCTGGGCAACGCGTTTCTCGCGCAGCAAAGCGACGTGATGGACGCAATCCAACGCATGCGGGCGAAGGCCCAGAGCAAGGGTTCGCTGCAGTCGAACCAACAACAAAAGGTGGAAACTCAGGTGGTCGAGAGCAAGCAGGTGATCGTGATCGAACAAGCGAACCCGCAAGTTGTTTATGTGCCTTCCTATGATCCGGTTTATGCATATGGCCCGCCAGCATATCCCTACCCGCCAATTTACTATCCGCCGTACCCGACCGGTGGAGTGATCGCCGCCAGCGCAATTTCGTTCGGCGTTGGTTTGGCGATGGGCGCCGCCTGGGGCGGGGGATGGGGTTGGGGGGCTGGTTGGGGAGGCAACGACATCAACATTAACAACAATAACAATTTCAACCGCAACACCAACATCCAGGGCGGCAACCGCGTCAACAACATCGGCAGCGGCAACAAGTGGCAACACAATCCGACGCATCGTGGTGGCGCGCCTTACGGCGACCGCGGAACTGCGAACCGTTTCGGTGGCACGACGCGGGGAGATTCGTTAGCGAATCGCCAGCGTGGCGCGCAAAGAGATCTCGGCCGTCAAGGCGGGCTCGGCAGCAATCGCGGCGGCGTGGGTGACCGCGGCGGGGTCGGTGATCGCGGCGGAGTTGGCAGTCGTGGCGGAGTTGGCGATCGTGGCGGAGTTGGCGATCGTGGCGGGGTTGGTGATCGCGGCGGAGTTGGTGATCGCGGCAGTGCCGGCAACCGCGGGGGACTTGGTTCCGGCGGCTCGGGGGATCGAGTTTCCAATCGTGGTGGCGCCGGAGTTAGCGATCGATCCAGCGGACTCGGATCGAATCGAGGCAGCAGCAGTGGTTTGGGATCTAATCGCGGCAGCAGTGGTGGAGTCGGTGGAGGCAGCAGCGGATTTGGCGGCGGCGGCGATCGGATCGGCAATCGCAGCGTTCCCAGCAGTGGCGGCGGAGGCCGCAGCGGAGGCTTTGGGGGTTCGACCGGAGGTTTCGGCGGGGGTGGTGGCGCACGCGCCAGCAGCAGCCGAGGCTCATCGAGCATGGGCGGCTTTGGCGGTGGCTCCCGAGGAGGTGGTGGTGGCGGCGGCTTCGGCGGCGGCGGTGGCGGCCGCGGTGGCGGAGGCGGCGGCGGTCGTGGCGGTGGCGGAGGAGGCGGTCGACGGAGGTAAAAAACGATGAGCAAACAAAACAAAATGACAAGAGTACGTTTGAGATTTAGTTACTCGGAACATGTCGCGTTGCTAACCACGCTTTGTTTGCTGCTGGTGTTGGTGGTGCAAGTCAAAGCACAAACCAGGCCGGCCGGTGCTCGCGCTTTTCCTACTCCTCAAGCCGCCGCCGATTCCCTCATCGCCGCGGCCGAGAAATTCGATGAGAGAGAGTTGAAGGACATTCTTGGCCCCGACAGCTGGGACATTATTCACAGCGGTGAGCCGGCCCGCGATCGCGAACTCGCGACCGCATTCGCGGCCCAGGCTCGCGTCAAGAACAGTGTCTCATTTGCGCCCAGAAATCCCCGGCGCGCTTTCCTGGCTGTGGGTGAAGACGAGTGGCCTTTTCCACTGCCGTTGGTGAAGCGCGCCGGTGGTTGGGCGTTCGACGTAAACGAGGGCCGTCATGAACTGCTCCTCCGTCGCGTCGGACGTAACGAGTTGGATGCGATCGAGATTTGCCGCGGCTTTGTGGAAGCACAGCACGAGTACGCGCTGCTGAAGCACGACAACGCCGGCGTCAACCAGTATGCGCAGCAGATCATCAGCACGCCGGGTAAACAGGACGGGCTGGCCTGGCAAAACGCTGATGGAACCTGGGGTGGTCCAATCGGAGAGAAAGCTGCCCAGGCGATCGCAAAGGGCTACAGCCAGGGCGAACCCTACCACGGTTACTTCTTCAAAGTTTTAAAAGGCCAGGGTAAGTCTGCCCCGCTGGGAGAACTGGATTTTGTGGTCAAGGGCGTAATGATCGGCGGCTTTGCCTTAGTCGCTGCGCCGGCCCAGTACCGCAACACAGGAGTGAAAACCTTCATGGTCAGCCATGACGGCGTGGTCTACGAAAAAGACCTCGGGCCCAAGACGCTCGAGCTGTTTCAGTCGATCGATCGGTTCAATCCGGACCAGAGTTGGACCCCGGTATTGGAAGACAAGTGAAGGTGGATGTGTTTACGACTCCGGAGCAGACGCTGTGGGTTGTAAACGGAAAATGTTTTCTTAAAGGAGAGATGTCATGTCTAAGAGAGATATCCCTGATCAGGTCCAATCAATTCCGGAGCCGAACGCGACCGAGGATGTGCTCAGCCGCATTCGTGACGTCCTGTCCCCCGTGATTCCGCCCGGCGTGGATCGCCGCACCTTCCTGATGCGCAGTGCGGTGGTCGGTGCTGCGGCAGTAATCATGGGAGAGGTAATGCCGGCTGAAGCAAGGACGCTACGTTCAATTGCTCAAACACCGGTGGTGCCACCGCTCGATCCGAATCTGAATGTGGTTCAGAAGGGGAAGGGCCCGGTGATGACGACCCTCGACGAGTTCTACAAGGTCGGGCCAGGTCCATCGAGTTCGCACACGATCGGTCCGATGCGCATTACCTACGATTTTTATCAACGGGCCACGAAACTGCCGGCGGAGAAACTCGCCAAGGCGACTGGTCTTAGAGTCAACCTTTTCGGGAGTCTAAGCGCGACCGGCAAAGGACACGGCACTGAGCGCGCAGCCCTCGCTGGGTTAATAGGAATGGAACCGGCGACCGTCGATCCCATGTTTCTCGACAGCTTGCGGGACAAACCAGATCAGTCTTTTCCAGTGAAGCTCGGCGACTCGACCTTCAACGTAAGCCTAAAGGACGTCGTTTATGACGCGACCAAGGGCGATTTCCATCACCCGAATCAGATGACGGTGAAGTTGCTGGCCGGCAACGATGTTCTGCTCGAGCAGGAGTACTACTCAGTCGGTGGCGGCTTCATTGAATGGAAAGGCTATACCCCTCCGAAGAAGAATCCGCCCAAGTATCCGTTTTCGACGATGAAGGAACTGCGAGCGCACGCCGAGAAAAATAATCTCAGCATTGCGCAGATCATGCTCGCTAACGAGATGGCGATTCCCGGCAGAACTCAAGAAGAGGTCTATGCATTCGTCGACAAGATCGTTAACGCGATGGTGGCGACGGTCAAATCAGGCCTCGCCGCGCCAGAGGACAGCGTGCTACCGGGCCCCATCAAACTGCACAGCAAAGCGGCGACTGTTTACAAGCGAGCGATGGATGACAAATTCCAGTCCGACAAAGCCATCGCAGCGATTTCGGCCTATGCCCTCGCCGGTTCAGAAGAGAACGGACGTGGACACCTGGTCATTACCGCGCCGACTGGAGGTTCGGCTGGCGTCATGCCTTCCATTGTCTACGGACTGGGTGAGGGTGGCCGCAAACTGCCAAAGGAGAAGATTCGCGACGGTATGTTGGCGGCAGCTGCGATCGGCTACCTGTGCAAGCACCACGCGACCTTGTCGGCGGCCGAAGGAGGTTGTCAGGCGGAAATTGGCGTGGCCTCGGCAATGGCCGCGGCTTTGATCGCGACTGCGAACGATGCGGTTCCGCGAGTGGTCGAGAATGCAGCAGAGTCTGCGTTGGAACACCATCTCGGTATGACTTGCGATCCGGTTGCCGGATACGTGCAGGTGCCGTGCATCGAGCGTTGTGCGTTCGGCGCGGTCAAGGCCTGGACCGCGTACATGATCGCCAGTAACGAAATCGCCAGCAGGCACCGTGTGGATCTGGACGCGACGATTCAAGCCCTCGCGCAAACGGCCAAAGACATGAACAGCAAGTACAAAGAGACCAGCGAAGCCGGATTGGCTTTGTCGGTGGTCCTTTGTTGATGTTGTCATTCGGCGGGCATTCCTGTCGGTTCGATTTGGGGCGCCCACTGAGGGACGCCCCAGAAAATTCAGGTGGCGACTCTGCGTGGCTCAAGTAGTTTCAACTCACATCAACGAAGTAACTGCGCCCCGCGTGAGGATGGCGGTTGTCGTCTGGCTCTTGATGGCCGTCTTCTATTTTTACCAATACGCGCTGCGGTCAGCGCCGGCCGTGATGATGCCGCAACTGGCGAACGCTTTCGGCCTGACTGCAATGGGCGTCGCTTCTATCGTTGGACTTTTTTACTACGGTTATTCGCCATTCAGCCTGGTAGCCGGCGCCGCAATGGACCGGCTGGGACCGCGCTGGCTGGTGCCATCGGCCGCCATGGTAGTGGGCATCGGCGCCCTCCTGTTTGCCACAGGACACACGCAGGCGGCGAGCTTCGGGAGATTCCTCCAAGGCGCGGGCGGAGTATTTGCCCTCGTCGGGGCGATTTACATCGCTACTAAGAATTTCCCGGCAACGCAGGCCGCGACTCTCATCGGGGCAACTCAAATGTTCGGCATGGGCGGGGGCGCGGCCGGGCAGTTTGTAGTTGGACCGATGATCAGTCGCGGTCTTGCGTGGAATCGTTTTTGGCTGGGGATGGGAATTGGCGGTTTGCTGATTGGCATTCTGCTTTTCTGGCTGATACCGAATGAGAAAGTCGCCCCACAGCCAACTGGCTGGCTGAAGAGCGCAGCGACCGCCTTCGGCACAGTCTTCAAAAATCCACAATCGATCTTGTGCGGCCTGATCTCCGGACTGTTGTTCATTCCCACCACCATCTTCGACATGATTTGGGGCGTTCGGTTTCTGCAGGAGGCGCACGGGCTCGACTATGGCTCGGCGGTGATGCGCTCGGCCATGGTTCCGATCGGATGGATCATCGGCTGCCCTCTGCTTGGCTTCATCTCTGATCGAATCGGACGTCGCAAACCGGTAATCATCGGCGGAGCCCTCGTGCTGCTCGGCTGTCTGGCCTGGATTCTGTATGGCCAGCCTGACGTTTTCCCACCCTACGTTCTGGGTCTGGTCGCGGGAGTAGCTTCGGGCGCCGCGATGTTGCCATACACAGTAATCAAGGAAGCCAACCCGCCTCAGTTTGGCGGCACCGCCACCGGCGTCATCAACTTTCTGAATTTCACTTTTAGTGCGTTGCTCGGTCCCGTCTTTGGCTGGGTCCTACTGCGCGTGGCCGGTGGCGCGCAGATGGAACTCGCGTACTACCAGACTGCGTTTACGCCGCTTCTGTTTGGCGTGGCGATTGCAATCGTACTGGCTCTCATTCTGAAAGAGACAGGCACCGCCGTTCAGCGACAGCAAGCAGCAATTTGATTAGGAGTAAACGATGAGTGGCGCAACCGGAACTGGAAAATACGAAAGGCTGCTGGAGCGATGCCGCGGCCTTGCGCCGGTGCCAACCGCAGTGGCTCATCCGTGCGAAGAAGGTGCGTTAAAAGGCGCAGTCGACGCCGCGCAAGTGGGTCTTATTACGCCAATCCTCGTTGGTCCAAAACAGGAAATCGAAGCGACCGCCAAGTCCGCCGGACTTGACCTGACTAACCTGGAAATAATCGACACGGCCAACAGTGTCGACTCGGCCAGGGAGGCTGTGGCATTGGTCCGTGAAGGTCGGGCTGAAGTCCTGATGAAAGGCAGCCTGCATACGGACGAGCTGATGTCGGCGATTGTCGCTCGCGATGGCGGATTGCGCACCGGGCGTCGCATTAGTCACGTCTTCATCATGGACGTGCCGACTTATCACAAAGTTCTGATCGTGACCGACGCGGCCATCAACATCGCTCCGGTACTGGAGGACAAAGTTGATATTTGCCAGAACGCGATCGATCTCGCCATTTCGCTCGGGTTGGAAAAACCGAAGGTGGCAATTCTCTGCGCCGTAGAAACGGTGAACTCGAAAATGCAGGCGACGCTCGATGCCGCCGCTCTTTGCAAAATGGCTGAGCGCGGACAAATCAAAGGCGGCATTGTCGACGGGCCGTTGGCTTTCGATAACGCGATCAGCCGGGACGCAGCGCGCACTAAGGGAATTAAGTCCGAAGTGGCCGGCGATCCCGACATTCTGCTGGCTCCAGACCTGGAGGCCGGCAACATTCTCGCCAAGCAACTCAGTTTCCTGGCAAACGCGGATAGCGCAGGCATGGTGCTGGGCGCGCGCGTGCCGGGGATTTTGACGAGCCGCGCCGATAGCGTGCGTTCGAGGATAGCAAGTTGCGCCGTAGCCAAGCTCGTCGCCCACGCGCGAAGAACGAAGCCGTAAACAGGTGAGCAGCCGCAGAGAAAGGGAGATAGGGAGACAGGGAGAATGCGAGTCATAACTGCAAAACATTCCGGCTCGTTCGGTCAATCAAGCTCTTTGCCTCCGCGCCTCTGCGGCCGATTCTCCGCGTCTCAGCTCCTCCGCGGCAATTTCGCTTCCGTCTAAAAATGGGAGGTGCCTTACGCCTGAGAAAAGACTCATCACGGTTGATGCAAACGAAGCGGCTGCTTCCGTCGCGTTCCGCGTCAGCGAGGCAATAGCGATTTTTCCTATTACCCCCAGTTCGCCAATGGCCGAGTTGTGTGATGAGTGGGCCAGCCGGGGCCGGACAAATCTGTGGGGTGTCACTCCCGAGATAGCCGAGATGCAATCGGAAGGCGGCGCTGCGGGAGCAATTCACGGTGCGCTACAGGCCGGCGCCCAATCCACCACCTTCACTGCATCGCAAGGTCTGCTCCTGATGATCCCGAACATGTACAAGATCGCCGGAGAGCTGTCGCCCTTCGTGATGCACGTGACTGCCCGGACGCTGGCTACTCATGCTCTCTCGATCTTTGGTGATCATTCGGACGTCATGGCTTGCCGGCAGACGGGCTTCGCGATGCTCTGCGCAAATTCAGTTCAGGAAGCGCATGACTTCGCGGCGATTTCGCACGCGGCAACGCTGGAGTCACGAATTCCCTTCCTTCATTTCTTCGATGGCTTTCGCACGTCTCACGAGGTCGGTAAGATTGAGGAAATCAGCGACGAAGACTTAAGCAGCCTCATTTCGGAAGAAGCGATTCACGCTCATCGCGAACGCGCGCTCACTCCGGACCGCCCGGTAATTCGTGGCACGGCGCAAAACCCCGACGTGTTCTTTCAAGCACGCGAAGCGGCAAACACTTATTACGATCGAACGCCGGAAATAGTCGAACTCATGATGGCGCGACTGGCCGAGAAGACCGGACGCCAGTATCGCTTGTTCGATTACGCCGGCCATCCCGAGCCCGAGCGCGTACTCGTGATCATGGGCTCCGGCGCAGAGACTGCACACGAGACGGTTGATTACCTGAACGCGCAGGGCGAGAAAGTAGGATTGGTTAAGGTGCGTCTCTACCGGCCTTTCCTGCGCCGCGCTTTTCTTGCCGCTCTGCCCGCAACTACCCGAAGCATCGCTGTCCTGGATAGAACCAAAGAGCCGGGGGCGCCGGGCGATCCGCTCTACCTTGATGTAGTGGCGGCACTAGCCCAAGCGCGAGCTGAGGGAGAATCGAATTTCGCGATCGAACCAAACGTGATTGGCGGCCGCTACGGATTATCGTCGAAGGAATTTACTCCCGCGATGGTGAAAGCCGTCTTTGACGAACTGAAGAACCCAAAGCCCAAACGCCAGTTCACGATCGGAATCATCGACGATGTAACGCATACCTCCCTGTCATGGGATCCAACTTTCCGCACCGAAGGCGACGACGTTTCCCGTTCGCTGTTCTACGGTTTGGGCGCAGACGGCACGGTCGGAGCCAATAAAAACTCGATCAAGATCATCGGCGGTGAAACTGACCGCTTTGTCCAGGGTTACTTCGTTTACGATTCGAAGAAGTCCGGCGCCATCACCGTTTCACACCTCCGTTCCAGTCCGCGGCCGATCCGGTCGGCTTACCTGGTGGACCGGGCCAACTTCGTTGCCTGTCATCAGTTTGAGTTCGTCGACAAGATCGACGTGCTGGAATACGCCGCGACCGGCGCGGTGTTTCTGCTGAACGCAGCAGGCGAAGCGGTCACCGTCTGGGACCGGCTGCCACGCGAGATGCAGGAGCAGATGATCGAAAAGCGAATTCGTTTCTTCGTCATCGACGCCTACGCGCTGGCAAAGCAGGTGGGCATGGGCGGGCGCATTAACACCATCATGCAAACGTGCTTCTTCGGTATTTCGGGCATTCTTCCGCGCGATGAAGCGATCGCGCACATCAAGAAATCAATCGAGAAAACCTACGGCAAGCGCGGGCCGGAGGTCGTCCGTCGCAATTGCGAGGTCGTCGATCTTTCGCTCGCAGAACTTCACGAAATACCGGTTCCGAGTGCCGTAAGTGCTGCCCACTCGCGGCCGCCGCTGGTCTCCGAACGCGCCCCGGACTTTGTGCAAAAAGTCAGCGCCGTGATGATGGCGGGAAAGGGCGATCTGCTGCCCGTGAGCGCGTTTCCGGTCGACGGCACATGGCCGGTGGGAACAGCCAAGTGGGAGAAACGCAATCTCGCGCTCGAGATTCCTGTGTGGGACACGAAGGTTTGTATTCAGTGCAACCAGTGCGCGCTGGTTTGTCCACACGCCGCGATTCGCGCCAAAGTTTATGACGACTCCGTACTCGCCGGCGCGCCGGAAACCTTCAAGTCAACCGCTTACCGCAGCCCCGAATACAAAGGCAAGATGTTCACCATTCAGGTGGCGCCGGAAGACTGTACGGGTTGCAACCTTTGCGTCAACGTCTGTCCGGCTAAGGACAGAACTAATCCAAAACACAAGGCCATCAACATGGAGCCGCAGGCGCCTCTGCGCGACGCGGAACGCTCCAACTATGACTTCTTCCTGAATCTCCCGGAACTTGCGCGCGAAGACGTCGTGCGGCTGGACCACAAGGGCTCACAGTTTCTCGAGCCTTTGTTTGAATACTCCGGCGCGTGCTCTGGTTGCGGCGAGACGCCGTACCTCAAACTCCTAACGCAATTGTTCGGTGACCGTCTGCTGATCGCCAATGCCACCGGCTGCTCATCGATCTATGGCGGCAACCTCCCTACCACACCGTACACGACAAATAGGGACGGCCGAGGGCCGGCCTGGTCCAACTCCCTGTTTGAGGACAACGCCGAGTTTGGTTTCGGTTTTCGTTTGGCAATTGACGCTCACATCGCCGCCGCGAACACGCTGCTACGACACCTCTCGTCAGAAATCGGTGACGTACTGGCAGGCGAGTTACTCGAAGCCAATCAGGACAACGAAGCTGGAATCGGCGCCCAGCGGGAAAGAGTCAAAGCACTGCACAGCAAGTTAGCCACGCTTCAATCAGCAGAGGCCCGGCGGCTTGAATCTCTCGCTGACTACCTGGTGAAGAAGAGCGTTTGGTTGGTTGGCGGTGACGGATGGGCCTACGACATTGGCTATGGCGGACTCGATCACGTTCTCGCCAACCGGCGTGACGTCAACGTGCTGGTGCTTGATACAGAGGTTTACTCAAACACCGGCGGCCAGGCATCGAAAGCCACGCCACTTGGCGCTTCCGCGAAGTTCGCAGCGTCCGGCAAACCGGTCGGCAAGAAAGACCTGGGTTTGCTGGCGAACATGTACGGGCACGTGTATGTCGCGCGCGTCGCGTTTGGCGCGAAGATGCTGCAAACCACGCAGGCTTTCCTGGAAGCGGAAGCATACAAAGGCCCATCGTTAATCATTGCCTACAGCCACTGCATCGCGCACGGCTACGACATGGCCCAGGGCGCCGCGCAGCAAAAACTTGCGGTGGAGTCGGGCGTTTGGCCGCTCTACCGGTTTGATCCGCGGCGCCTGGTTAAGGGCGAAGCACCGCTCAAGCTCGACTATGGCCCACCCAAGGGCAAGGTCGCCGATTACATGCGCAACGAATCGCGCTTTCGCATGATCGAGCGCGCCGATCCAGCTCGCTTCAAACACTTCCTCAACGAGGCCCAGGCGCAAGCCGAACGGCGTTACTCCGTCTATGAGCAACTCGCCGGCATCAGTGTGCCTTTCACTGAAGCCAAGGCTGAGGACTCGAACGGCGACAAACCGGAGGACAAGTGAATCTCGGTACGACCTACATGGGAATGCGGTTACCGCACCCGATGATCGTCGGCGCCAGCCCACTGAGTGACGACCTCGATCTGGTGAGGCGCCTCGAAGATCAGGGAGCGGCTGCTTTTGTCCTGCGTTCGCTTTATGAGGAAGACATCACTGAAGAACAGATGTCCGGCTTTTTCTTTGCCGAATCGCACGAAGACTCTTTTGCCGAAGCAACCAGCTACGCACCAGATTCGGAAAGGCCTCCAGGGCCTGCCGAATATCTTGAACACTTGCGTCGAGTCAAAGAGATCGCCGGTGTCCCCGTGATCGCCTCGCTCAACGGTTCCACCCCGGGAGGATGGATATCTTACGCGCGTCTGATGGAAGAAGCGGGAGCCGATGCGATCGAATTACACCTTTACCACTCCGCCAGCGATCCTTCGGCTAGCGCAGCCGACGTCGAGCGGCAGATGCTGCAGATGGTGCGCGAGGTAAAGAGTGGGCTGCGTATTCCGGTGGCGGTCAAGTTCTCTGCTCTGTTCACTTCATTTGCGAACTTTGCCACGCAGCTTGATCTCGCCGGTGCGGATGCGTTGGTCCTCTTCACGCGCTTTCACAAGATCGACCTTGACGTGATCGAGCTCGAGGTTATTCGCCGGCTGGAACTCTCCACCTCGGCGGACCTGGATTTACGTCTGCGGGGCGCGGCCGTGTTGGCGGGACACATCAAGGCGTCGCTGGCGATCACCGGTGGTGTTCATGCGCCGGTCGATGTGATTAAGGCCACCATGGCCGGTGCGCATGTCACGCAACTGGTTTCAAGCCTGATGCGAAACGGCCCAGGCCATTTGCAAACGCTGCGTACGGGAATCGAAGAATGGATGGAAGAAAACGAGTGGAACTCACTGGATGAGATGAGAGGCAACATGAGCTTCCAAAGAATTCCGGACCTGGGCACTTACGAGCGGGAAACCTTCAGGCGAATGTTCCAGCAGCATTCGGCTTCGCTCCTGGCCTGATGCCGGAACGCTTAGGAGTTTTTTTCGATGGATGATTATGCATTGGTACTTAACGCCGGCTCATCGAGCCTCAAGTTTTGCGTATTCCAGCGCCCGGCGGGGGAGATCTGGCGACTGGAAGCGCGAGGCCAGATCGAGGGCATCGGCACATCGGCCCGTCTGTCAGTCAAAGATGCGGAAAGCCATAGTCTCGCCGACGAAAAGCTTGAAGCTATCAAAGATGGGCGCGATGCGATCGGTGTCCTCGCAACCTGGCTTAGATCAAAATATGGAGGCGCGCGGGTCCTGGGCGCGGGCCATCGTGTAGTTCATGGTGGTGCGCGGTTCGATGCGCCTACGATTCTGAATCCGCAGGTCGTCAGTGAGTTACACAAACTGGTGCCGCTGGCGCCGTTACATCAACCCTACAATTTGGCGGCGATCGAAGCCGCAATTGAACGAATGCCGTCCGTGCCGCAGGTCGCCTGCTTTGATACCAGCTTTCATCGCGGACAAGCGGCGGTCGCTGAGCTCATTCCTCTGCCGCGAGATTTACGCAAAGTGGGACTCCAACGATATGGCTTCCACGGACTCTCCTACGAATACATCGCGTCCGTCTTGCCACAGGTTGCGCCGGAGATTGCCGATGGCCGCGTCATCGTGGCGCATCTCGGAAGTGGCGCCAGCCTTTGCGCACTAAAGAACAGAAAGAGCGTCGATAGCACACTGGGCTTCACGGCGCTCGATGGCCTTTGTATGGGCACGAGGCCGGGTGCGTTAGATCCCGGCGTGGTCCTCTATCTATTTCAAAACCTCGGCCTGTCCCCGAAGGAAGTCGAAACAATCCTTTATAAGAAATCAGGATTGCTGGGCATTTCCGAAATCAGCAATGACATGCGGGACCTGTTAGGTCGTCCTGAACCTGAAGCCAGGCTGGCGGTCGATTACTTCGTTTACCGCGCAGCCAAAGAAATCGGGGCGCTCACGGCGGTGCTTGGTGGCCTCGACGCGCTCGTCTTCACCGCCGGCATTGGTGAGAACTCACCCGAGATTCGCCAAAGAATCTGTGCCGCATCGTCCTGGTTGGGAATTGAACTGGACGCGCAGGCCAATGCCGACAGGGCCGAGCGCATTTCTACTCGTAACAGCAAAGTCTCGGTCTGGGTAGTTCCGACGAACGAAGAACTGATGATCGCGCGGCATACCGGCGCGTTGCTGCAATTGACAGCAGCCAGCGCCGCCCACTGATCGGAAACCCCAGGAGGAGAAACACACAATGGTCACAGTGGCAAAAGATGTCGCGGGCGAGAACGCAATTGATTCATGGCAGGGATTCACCAAAGGTCTCTGGCAGGAAAAGATCGATGTTCGCGACTTCATCCAACAGAACTATCGGCCTTACAACGGTGACGATAACTTTCTCACCGGAGCAAGCGATCGGACTAAAAAATTATGGGAAAAACTGAACGAGTTGTTCCTGCAAGAGCGCAAGAAGGGCGTGCTCGCCATTTCGCAGGTCCCCAGCTCCATCACTTCCCACGGGCCCGGCTACATCGATCGAGACAATGAGGTCATTTTCGGCTTGCAAACCGATGCGCCATTGAAACGTTCAATCATGCCGAACGGTGGTTTCCGCATGGTCGTAAATGCGCTTAAGACCTACGGCTACGAACCTGATCCGCATGTGGTGGAGACTTTCACCAAGTATCGGAAGACACATAACGAGGGAGTCTTCGACGCTTATACCGCTGAAGTGCGGCGCTGTCGTAGTTCTCACATTCTCACCGGACTTCCCGACGCTTACGGTCGCGGTCGCATCATTGGTGACTACCGGCGCGTAGCCCTCTATGGCGTTGATCGCCTGATAAAGGAAAAGCAGGAAGAGAAGCGGACGCTCGACACCGCGATGTCCACGGACGAAATTATTCGTGATCGTGAAGAGTTGGGGGAACAGATTCGCTCACTGCAGGAACTGAAACAGATGGCGGCGAGTTATGGGTTCGACATCGCAAAACCCGCCCGGACTGCGCGCGAAGCGGTGCAATGGCTTTACTTTGGTTATCTGGGCGCAGTCAAAGAGCAGAACGGCGCGGCGATGTCGCTGGGCCGCACCTCAACCTTTCTGGATATTTACTTCGAGCGCGATTTCGCCGCCGGCGCGATCACCGAGAACGAGGCCCAGGAGCTGATCGATGACTTTGTCATCAAACTTAGGATCGTCCGTTTTCTCCGCACCCCGGAATATGACGAGCTGTTCGCCGGTGATCCGACCTGGGTTACGGAATCGATTGGCGGGATGGGCGATGATGGCCGAACGCTGGTAACCAAAACCAGCTTTCGTTATCTGCAAACACTCTACAACCTCGGCGCGGCGCCGGAACCTAACCTGACAATCTGGTATTCACCTAGGTTGCCGGACGGGTTCCGGAGTTTTGCGGCCAAGGTCGCTATCGAAACAAGTTCAATTCAATTTGAAAGTGACGAGATCATGCGGCGCGCCTGGGGTGATGATGGCGCTGTTGCTTGTTGTGTTTCGCCCATGCTGATGGGTAAGCAAATGCAGTTCTTTGGCGCGCGCGCCAACCTGGCAAAGTGCCTGCTCTACGCAATTAACGGTGGGCGCGATGAAATCACGGGGGAGCAGGTGGGGCCGGCGACGGCGCGAGTCCAGGGCGACTATCTCGAGTTCGATGATGTGCTTCCCAAGTTCGAAACAATGATGGAATGGCTGGCCCGGGTGTACGTAAATGCAATGAACATCATTCATTACATGCATGACAAGTACGCTTACGAGCGGCTGGAGATGGCGCTGCATGATTACGCGCCCTTGCGGACCATGGCGTTTGGCATGGCCGGCATGTCGGTAGTGGCCGACAGCCTGTCCGCGATTCGTTACGCGAAGGTGCGAATGATTCGCGACGCAACGGGACTGGTTACCGATTATGAGATCGAAGGTGAGTTCCCGCACTTCGGCAACAACGATAACCGCGTGGATCACCTTGCCGCCTGGCTGGTAACTACCTTCATGAACAAGTTGCGGAACTATCCGACTTACCGGAAAGCTCTTCACACGCAATCGATCCTGACAATCACGTCGAACGTCGTCTACGGCAAGAACACGGGGAACACCCCGGACGGACGACGCCAGGGTGAACCGTTCGCGCCCGGAGCAAATCCGATGCATGGAAGGGACGTACACGGAATACACGCTTCGGCCGCCTCGGTCGCAAAGATCCCCTATCGCGACGCCGCCGACGGTATTTCATTGACCACTACTCTGGTGCCGGAAGGTCTCGGCAGACTCGCCGAAGATCGGGTGATCAATCTGCGCAGCATGCTGGACGCGTTTTTCAGTGTGACCGGTTATCACATGAATGTGAATGTCCTGAATCGCGAGATGTTGCTGGATGCGATGGACCATCCGGAAAAATATCCCAACCTCACCATTCGCGTGTCTGGCTACGCGGTGAATTTTGTGCGACTGACACGCGAACAGCAATTGGATGTAGTTAACCGTACCTTCCACGGCACTGGCCCAAGTTCAGTTGGCCGCACGCCGATCGTGCGCGAGTGAATTCACCGGTGCGAAGGACACCCCGTCACTGAGGTAAAGAAGATGGTAAAAGCGTCTCCCGTTCTGACTAATCCATTGGAAGGACACAGTCCGTTTGAGCTTCGCCTGGCCCAGAGCCGGGCCGTCTCGGAATCAGCAATTAGGAAGGCCCTCGACTCCGGCGAAATGGGTTTTATTCATTCTTTCACCAGTGGTTCGACGGTGGATGGGCCAGGCGTGCGCGTCGTAGCCTGGACCGCCGGCTGCCAGTGGCGCTGCCTGTACTGTCACAACCCGGACACGTGGAACATGATGAATGGAATGCCGATCACCCTGGACCGCGCCGTAGAACAACTCAGCCGATACCGTCACGGATTAAAGATCATGTCTGGCGGTCTCACGTTGAGCGGTGGCGAGCCGCTGATGCAGGACCGGTTTGCGGTCAAACTGTTCACCGCCGCGAAGGCCATGGGCATTCACACTTGTATTGAAACGAACGGCTACCTCGGAGATCGACTCAGCGACGATGAACTGGAATCCATCGATCTCGTCATGTTGGGAATCAAGACCTGGGGCGCAGAAAAGTATAGACAACTGGTAGGAAAGGACAGTGCGCCCACGCTTGAGTTTGCCCACCGCCTGGCCAGCCTCAGGCGACCGGTCTGGGTCCGTTTTGTACTGGTGCCCGGACTAACCGACGACCCGGACGACATCGCCCACATCGCGAAATTCGCGGCGCGTTTGGGAAATGTACAACGCGTTGAGGTGCTGCCGTTTCACCAGTTGGGCCGTTTCAAGTGGAAAGCACTGGATCTGGACTACGCGCTGCCGGACGTTGAGCCGCCGACGCGCGAACTGATTGATCGTACGTGCGCGATATTTCGCGCCGAAGGACTAAACGCGCAATGAGCGGGCCTGCGTGGTTTTTTGTGTGGCGACACTGATCGAAATATTTCGAAAGAACGAAGCGACCCGGCGGTTTGCATTATCCGGGATGAAAACGAGATGAGCTACAACCCTGCGATACCAGTTAGCACGCCGTTCAATCAGTTCTTGAAGCGTCCCATAAATTGGCTGTTGGTATTTGTGCCGATCGTCGTGGTCCTGGAACGTCTCCGCGACATTCCGGCGCCGGTGATCTTTTTCTCTGCAGCGCTTGCGATTATTCCTATGGCCGCCCTAATCGTGCGCGCCACCGAACAGTTGGCGACACGGACCGGCGATGCGATCGGAGGCCTGCTGAATGCGACCTTCGGCAATGCGCCCGAGTTGATCATTTCGCTGGTAGCGCTGAGGGCGGGCTATTTGGATATGGTGCGCGCTTCACTGGTTGGCGCGATCCTCGCAAATTTGTTGTTGGCGCTGGGCGCCGCATTCCTCGTGGGCGGGCTTCGTTTTCATGAACAACGATTCAACGCGACTGCGGCGCGCACCTACAGCACGATGATGTTCCTGGCAGCCATTAGCATGACTGTGCCCAGCGCTTTTAGTCGGTACTTCGCGCCTGAAACTGTCATTCGCGAGAAGCAACTTCTTAATATCGGCATCGCCCTCTTACTGCTGATCGCTTATGGACTTTATGTTTTGTACTCGTTGAAGACGCACTCGGCCTCCTTCACGAGCGTGGAAATCGAGCAGCACGAGGATCATCACGAGGAACAATGGAGTGTGCCGCGCGCGGTCGGCAGCCTGCTGCTCGCCTCGGTGCTGGCGGCATTCATGAGCGAGAAACTGGTAGGCGCCGCTGAGGCAACCGGACACGCGCTCGGGATGTCGCAGGTGTTCATCGGCATCGTCTTCGTCGCCATCGTTGGCGGCGCTGCGGAGAGCCTATCGGCGATTGCGATGGCGCGAAAGAACAAGATGGATTTGTCGGTGGGCATTGGCCTCGGCAGCTGCATACAGATCGCTCTGTTTGTCGCTCCCCTGCTGGTGCTGGCCAGCTATTTCATCGCGCCTCAGCCTCTCGATCTCTCATTTGGCCGGGCCGAGATTGGCGCTCTGTTTATGGCCGTAGTGGTCGGAGCGATGGTATCCGGCGATGGCCAGTCCAACTGGTTCAAGGGCGTGCAACTGATCACCGTGTACGCGATGATCGCACTCATGTTTTATCTAATGCCGGAGTTGAAACATTGAAGCTTAAGAATTAGAAGTCACAACTTCTAATCACCGAGAGTATGAATAATACCTACCAAAATATCTCGGCCTCACAAGCCCTCAAACGTCTGGTCAATGGAAATGACCGCCACCGTCGCGGCTCGTCCCGTTCGGCGAGTTTTACCAGAGGTGCGTTGCCCGACCAAACCCAGGGTGAGCATCCATTCGCGACCATACTTGGCTGCAGTGATGCGCCGGTCCCGCCGGAAATAGTGTTCGATGCCGGCCCGGGTGAGCTCTTCGTCATTCGCATTGCCGGAAATGTCGTGACCACCGAGGTCCCCGGCAGTTTGCAGTATGCGGGATCGCATTTGCACACACCGTTGTTCGTAGTGCTCGGTCATGAAGGATGCGGCGCGGTTAGTGCGGCCCTGGCGGCGCAGCAGCGAGGGGCCGAACAGGCGTCCGGAATTCAAATTCTGTTGAATGCAATCCTGCCGGCGCTGCCGGGATTCGATCCGCAATTGTCTCCGGAAACCCTTTTGTCTAAGGCCGTCATGAGCAACGTCCGTTGGACCAGACAACAGATTTTCGAGTCGGCTGAGAACCGGCAGCGGGCGGTGGAAGATCGGATGAAAATAGTCGGCGCGATCTATGACATCAGTTCGCGCGAAGTGAAGTTTCTGCTTTAGAAAGCCGAGGTGCCAGTTTTGTCGGGTACTACTAAGAATTTTCAGGAGGAAGGTGCGATGACGGATTCAGCCAAACATACCTTCGCCGACCTCCCAAAGCCGTTTTCTTCGACGGTACATGTCGATATTTGCGGCCTGACGGATCGGGGACATGTCAGAGAGAACAATGAAGATCATTATTTGATCATTCGCGCGGCCAGAGCTCTGGAAACTATTTCCAGCAGTCTACCAATGAATTCGCCTGACCGGTTTGAAGAGACTGGTTATGGCTTCGTTGTGGCCGACGGAGTGGGTGGCCATGCTGCCGGTGAGATAGCCAGCCGCGAGGCGATCTTTGGCCTGCTCAGCCTGGCGTTGCATACGCCTGACTGGCAATTCAAATGGGGATTCAGGGAAACGAACACGGTGAAGTGGCGAATGCAGGACCGCTTTCGTCGTGTGAACGCGGCCCTGGTACAGATGGCAACGGCTCAGGCAGCTCTCAGCGGAATGTGTACGACCATGACGGCCGCGCTCTCTCACGGGCAGAATCTTATTATCGGCCACATCGGAGATTCTCGGGCTTATCTCATGCGCCGGGGAAAGCTCCAGCGAATCACACGCGATCATACTCTCGCTGAGACTTTCTCGGGCGTCGGTGATAAACGCCTCAACGACCGGCTCGACCCGTTAGGAAATGTCTTAATCCAAGCCTTGGGCGGGAGTGAAAGTGAATGCACTCCTGACATCGATGATTATCTTCTTAATGACGGCGACCAACTGCTGGTTTGTACGGATGGCCTGACGGATATGGTTGAGGATCTGGAGATCGAAACTGTTTTGCTGAAAGCAAAATCGGCGCAGGCAGCCTGCCGGAGCCTGGTTGACCTGGCGTTAACGAACGGGGGCCGGGACAATGTCACCGTCATCGTTGCCCGTTATTCATTTCCGCAACCCTGAATAATTACAGAGCCGCTCGCGGTAGCGAGCGGTTTAGAACCGCTTGCTACTGCAAGCGGCTCTGATTCCATTAGTATTCTCTGACCCGGGCGAATCTTTAGGGGCGTCCCACGGAGGGTCGCCCCTACAGTTATTTACTTTGGAGTGAACTGACTAATCTTCGAGCCTTGTATTCCCAAGCCGGCCATCAAGCCCTTCTGACCAAAAAAGAAAACATAGATGCTTTCTTTCGCAGTTGACGTGGTAAGCGATCGGGCCGCGCCTTCATCAACCACAACGATGCTGGGGCCAACGCCGACTTCCCAGCCGTCGCTTTTCTTCAGATATTCCAGCGAGCCAGCCGTCATGAAGAACATGGCGTAGCCAAACTTTTGCCCGCCCGCCTGGAGACCGAATGAGGCCGCCGAAGTTTTGTAATATCCCGCCGTCCTGCCGCCAATGCGGAGAGCGCCTTCGCCGTGTTGCCCTCCAACAATGAATCCAGCTTTCTTCACGCTGGGGAAAATGAGAATTCCCTTCGCGGCCGGAGCAAGGTTCTTTGCCGCCGGTGAACTTGCGAAGAGCTTCGCCTGGGCTTCATCGACCTTGCGATCAAGTTCCGCAGCTTTCTGCGCCGTCGCAATCGTGCAGCAAAGTAGCGTCGCTAACGCAACCAATGCCGGCAACAAAACTCTGGCCTTCATGCCTTTCATTTCTGCCTCCTTCGAATTCGGATGATGGGCTTCACTCTCGTTGCCCTTCCAACTCGCATTCACACCTTGCCTTCATCGCAGCTGGATGTTCGTTAGTCTCCAGGGATTCTGATACAACTCGAGCTCCAGCTTGCCGTTCTTGTCTAGCTTCAACTTTGAGGCCGGCATCAATGTTCCCGACTTCTTGCCGCTCTTGCTCACAATTATCTCTGCGGCAGAAAGCTCATAGTCAGTCGTCCGCGTGTCCCCCCAGACTTCGCCAAACCGCAGTAATCGATTAGTGACCAGACGCAGTTTGGTACCGCCGTCAGGCAAGGAAAATTTCCTGATATAGGCAAGGTCGCCGCCCAGCGTTCCGGTGACCGCCATCCGCCCTTTTGACTTCATCTTTGATAAGGCATTGACGAGACCCTCGTTTCCGTTCGTCTGAAAAGCCTCCATCAGGATCTTTTGGTCCGCGGCCGGCGAGACCTCATTAATGATGATGGTGATGTTAGCTGACCGGCCCATCTGCGTAGATGTTCCCATTGCCTGCGCTTGAATATGAATAGACTTCGGCAGCTTCTGGGCTGAACTGCTCGCGGCCGACAGCAACAGCACGGTTATCGAAAGTGTCATGATTCCAGTGTTCAGCTTTAGTAGCTTTCGCATATCTTTTCCTCTCATCTTCCTGATGTGTGACGTAACCCACCCGCTACCCCGTACGCATCACTGCTGCCAGCCGCCGCCCAGAGCTTTGTAGAGTTGCACCACAGTCAACAGTTCATCCCGTCGCGCCTGGGCCAGGCTCAACTCAGCATCAAACAGTTCCCGATCGGCATCGAGCGCCTCGAGCAAATTCGAAACGCCGCCGTTGTATCGCAAATAGGCCAGCCGCGCGCGATCGCGCAGTGTCTCAACCAGCAGCTCGCGTTGGACCCGCACCTCTCTTACTTTGCGATATGCGATCAGCGCGTCCGATACTTCGCGAAAAGCGTTTTGAATGGTCCGCTCATAATTAACCAGAAATAAATCGCGCTCGGCCTGCGAAAAACGAACGTTGGATTTCAACCGCCCGCCGGTGAAGATCGGCTGTGTCACCTGGGGAATGAATCCCCAGACGCTACGTGACGCGCTGAACAGACTCGACAGTGAAGTGCTTTCAAAGCCAAGGAATCCGGTCAGCGAGATGCGTGGGAAATAAGCCTTTTTGGCCACGTCGATGCGCGCATTCGCGGCGATCAAGCTCTGTTCGGCACTGCGAATATCGGGACGCCGTTCAATCAGGTCGGAAGGCAATCCGGGCGGGATGTTCACCGGCATCTGCTGCTCAGTCAGGCCCGCGCCGCGAGTAATTGGACCCGGGTTCTTGCCCACCAGCACGCTGAGAAAGTTCTCCTGCTGTTCGATTTGTTTTTCCAGATCGGGTATCACTTCGGTGGCCCCGTAGACGAGTTCTTCCGCCTGGCGAAGTTCCAGCATGTTGGATACCCCACGGTCCTGTCGCAGTTTGATAATGCGGAGAGATTCCTGGCGGGACGTGAGCGTGCGCAACGCGATTTGGAGTTCGAAATCAAGTTCGCGCAAGTTGAAATACGAAGCCGACACATCGCTGACCAACACAGTCATGACCGAACGGCGAGCTTCTTCCGTGGCAAACACATCTGCCTTGGCCGCGGCAGTCGCCTTGCGCAGCCGGCCCCAGACATCCAACTCGAAGTTCAGCAAGTTGAGCAGCACACTGCCAAACGTGCGCGCGCGACTCTCCGGTTGAGGAATATCAAACTGTCCACTGCGGGACTGTCCGATAGTAGTAAGGTCACCACTGCCAACGATAGTCGGAAACTGATTCGATCGATTAAGACCATAAATTGCGCGCGCCTCATCGATGCGGGCTGCGGCTGCGCGCAAATCGTAATTATGAGCCAGTGCCTCGTGAATCAGTTCTTGAAGTTTAGTGTCCTTAAAAACTTCAAACCATTTCGTGTCGGCGATAGTCTGTGGATCCGGCTGTGCCCTTGGATCGGCGCGATACATGGCGGGCGTTGGCATCACTGGCTGCTGGATCCTCTTTTGGGCGAACGCACATACCTGCGTCGTGCTCAGGACTAGAATGACGGCGATCGATCGCTTCATCAGTGCCCACCTCCCGCCTGCAGCGGCACTGCCGATCCATGGGTCCCGACTTCCGCCACGGGCACTGGTGGGGCGGTGCCGCCTTCGACTTTTCGTTTCCGCCGGCCCAATCCCTCAATGAAGGTGTAGTTGCCGGGGATGATGAACACGCCCAGGGCGGTCGCGACCAACATGCCAAAGAACACGCCGGTGCCCATAACATTCTGCGCGCCGGCGCCGGCGCCGCTGGCTTTCATCAAAGGAATTACGCCGAGGATGAACGCGAAGGCGGTCATCAGGATCGGACGAAAGCGAAGTTTGGCCGACGTGAGCGCCGCATCTTCAAGCGACGCGCCTTCCTCATGTTTGGCCTTGGCAAACTCAATGATCAGAATTGCATTCTTCGCGGCCAGGCCAATCAGCATCACCAAGCCAATCTGCACATACACGTTGTTGTCATAGCCAAGCATCCACACGCCGAAGAACGCACCCAATCCCACCAGCGGTGATCCCAGCAGCACGGCCCAGGGCAAACGCCAACTCTCGTAAAGCGCGGCCAGCAACAGGAACACACAAACGATCGCGAGGATAAAAGTTGGCGCTGGTGGTGGCGCGATCTTTTCCTGAAAAGACAATGACGAGTAAGAGAAGCTCATCTCTTTGGGCATCGTCTCTGCAAAGACCTGCTCGAGTGCGGCGAGAGCCTGGCCTGACGTGTAGCCGCGCGCGGGCGCGCCCTGCAACTCAACCGATCGCAACAAATTAAAGCGCGTGGTTAACTCCGTGCCGGCCACGTCCTTAATCGAAACCAGCGTCGAAAGTGGCACCATCTGGTTGGTCGTCCGCGAACGAACAAAGACCCGGCCGATGTCTTCGGCGTTAAGACGGCTCGATGACTCAGCCTGGACGTAGACACGATAGAGCCGGCCGAAGCGATTAAAGTCGTTGACGAACGTTCCCCCCATCGCTGCCGATAGCGCCTGGAAGACTTCGTTAACCGGCACTCCCAGGGTGCGCGCCTTCTCGCGATCCAGATCTACTTTTACCTGCGGATAGTTCGGATCGAAAGAAGTGAAGACATTGCCCAGTTCCGGCCGTTGGCGCGCCGTCGCGATGAACTTTCGTGTCTGCTCGCCTAACTGGTCGATGGTCATCGAGCCGCTGCGATCCTGAATCAGAAAATTGAAGCCTGACGATGCGCCGAACCCGGAAAGCGTGGGAATGTTGAAAGGGAAAACTACTGCCTCTGGAATGTTGGCAAACTGCTTCTGCAGTTCAGCCATGATGCCTTTGATGTGATGCGCTTCACCGTGTCGTTCCTCCCACGGCTTCAGGCGCGCGAAGAGCGAACCGTAGTTCGGCTGATAGGTGTTCGTGACTACGCCGTATCCACCAATCGTCTGAAACGATTCAATCTCTTCAGTCTTGGCGAGGATCGCTTCCACTCGCTTGAGCACAGCATTGGTGCGCGCCAGCGAAGCTCCATTCGGAAGCTGGACGTTCACGCCAAGGATTCCCTGATCTTCATCAGGAATGAATCCGGCCGGAATCCTTTTCGCAAAGAAAATTGCGCCGAGAATTACCACGGCCACGATGCCGATGGTGATGATCGAGCGCCGGATTAACAGGCGCGCCACGCTCACGTAACCGTTCGTAGTCCAGTCGAATACCTTGTTGAAGCCGCGGAAAAATTTTCCGAGTGGGCCCCGCGTAGGCTTTGGCGGTCTTAGCAGGAGGGCACATAACGCGGGCGTCAACGTTAGCGCATTGAAAGCCGACAGCAACACTGAAATGGCGATCGTCAGTGCGAACTGTTTGTACATGCTGCCGACCAGGCCGGCCAAAAGGGCCACCGGCACGAACACTGCGGACAGAATCAGCGCGATGCCGATTACCGGCGCGGTTACCTCCTTCATCGCTTGCACAGTCGCCTCTTTCGGGGTCATGCCATGTTCAAGGTGATGAATTACCGCTTCGACAACCACGATCGCGTCGTCAACCACAATTCCGATTGCCAGCACCAAACCAAACATCGAAAGCGTGTTGATCGAAAAACCGAGGAGCGGAAAAAAAATGAAAGTGCCGACCAGCGATACCGGAATCGTAAGAATGGGAATGATCGTCGCTCGGATATTCTGTAGGAAGATGTAGACGACCAGCACGACGAGGATTAGCGCCTCAACGAACGTATGCAGGATTGCCTCAATCGAAGCTTCGACTGCCGGCGTGGTGTCATAGACAATCTTGTAATCCATGTCGGGCGGGAACACCGTCTTGGCGTGTTCCATCGTCTCGTAGATTGTCTCGGCGGCTTTGAGCTGGTTTGCGCCGGGCAACAGATAGACGGCCATTGCGCCGCCGGGCTTGCCGTTGAGCCGGCCGAATGAGTTGTAATCCTGCGAGCCGAGTTCGACCCGGCCAATGTCCTTTATACGAACCACCGCGCCGGTCGCCGTCTGGCGGATGATGATGTTCTCAAACTCTTCGGTAGTGATCAGGCGGCCCGGCGCGTTGAGCGTTTGGGTCATCTCCTGATCTTTAGGTGTGGGTGCGCCGCCGATCTTACCCGCCGAAGCCTGGATGTTCTGTTCTTTAATGGCCGAGATGACATCCGAAGGAACTAAGCCAAGTTTGGCGATCATATCGGGCTTGAACCAGACGCGCATGCCATAGTCCGTGCCACCGAACAGATCCACCTGAGCAATGCCGGGGATGCGCAGGATCTGATCGCGCAGATTGATACCGCAGTAATTAATCAGATAGTTTGCGTCGTAGGCATCCTTGGGCGAGTAAAGCGAAATCAACATCAAGATACTGGGACTCTGTTTCTTGACGGTGACTCCCTGCTGATTCACCTCGGCAGGCAGGCGCGCAGCCGCAGTGGAAACGCGGTTTTGCGTAAGCACGTTGGCGGTGTCCTGGTTGGTTCCGACTTCGAAATTTACGTCCAACAGCATGCGGCCGTCGCTGGTGTTCGACGACTTCATGTAGATCATGCGATCGACGCCGTTGACTTCCTGCTCAATCGGCGCCGCCACCGATCCTTCGACCGCCTCGGCCGAGGCGCCCGGATAAGTGGCGGTCACGCGAATGTTCGGCGGTGCGAGAAATGGATACTGCTCAACCGACAGCCCACGGATGATCACTATTCCCAGCAGGACCGTCAGGATCGAAATCACGATCGAGACGATGGGCCGGTTGATAAAAAAGTTTCCCATGGTTCAATGCCCTGGTTTCCCCAGGGAGCTGTCGCTGGCGACCGATGCGTTCGACAGCCTCACCTCGCCGCCAGGTCGCGCCTTCTGCGTCCCTTCGACAATTACTCTTTCTCCTGCTTTCAGTCCGTCCAGTACGATCAAATAATTGTCCGACTTGGCGCCCACAGTGATGGTGCGCAATTGCACCTTATTCTGATCGTCGACCACCATCACCGTCTTTGCGCCCTGCTGTTCCTGAATGGCGCGCTGCGGAACCAGGATCGCATCCTGTTCTTCCGATACAGCCACGCGCACGCGCGCGAACTGGCCCGGGCGCAGATAGCTCCCGGGATTGGGAAAGATTGCTTCAACCTTCATCGTCCCTGTCGCTGGATCAATGGTGCGGTCAACTACCTTGAAACTGCCCGGGCTGGGATGGATGCTGTCGTCGGAGAGAATCAAATCGAAGCGGGCATCGCGCGCTCGTTTTCCGCCGCTGCCGAGTTTGGTTAACTTCAGGAAATCCATCTCGCTGATGCTGAAATCAACCAGCAATGGATTCGACAGCGAAACGGTGGCCAGCAGAGTTGCGTCGCCGCGACCGACCAGGTTTCCTTCATCGACCTGCAGGAAACCAATGATGCCGGTCAAGGGCGAATGGATACTGCAATAACTAAGATCCAATTCAGCCTGGATGACGCGCGCCTTAGCGGCTGAAACTTCTGCCGATGCGCGTTCGATTGTGTACTTTACTGAACCCTCGAGGTTTGAGAGGTTTGCCTTCTTAGCATCGACGTTGGCCTGGGCCGACTTCTCGGCTGCGGTCGCCGCGTCCAGTTCGAGTTCCGTTACCGCCTTTTCTTTGGCCAGCGGCCTGATCCGGGCCAGGTCTTGTTGGGTTTTGCTGTGGACCGCCTGGGAGTCCGCCAATTCAGCCTGCGCTTTCAACACGTCGGTTCGTTGACGCGCCTGCGCCAGATCCGAGTTCGCTTTGGCGAGGATCGCTCTTGCTGATTGCAGGGCCGCCTCGAACGGCCGCTTGTCGATGGTGAATAAGAGCTGACCCTTCGTTACCGGTGACCCCTCGCGAAAGTAAACCTTCTGCAGTGTTCCCTCGACCCGCGCTCGCAGCTCGACGGTTTCTTCCGCCCGAGTCTGGCCTACGAACTCGCTGAAGATTGGAACCGTGCGTTGAGAGACAGCCTCCACCACAACCGTGGGCGGCGGCAGCGCAGGTCCCGCCTGATGTGAATCCTTCTTCCCGCACGCAACGCTAATCAGGACTGCGGCGACGATCGAGATAGTTACGAAAAATGAAATAGTCCGACTGTGCTGCGTATTCATCGTTGACTCCTGGGCCGCGGTAACGAAACCCGGAACGAGCGATGCTTTTCTCCGTAAATCGTCACTCAGCCTCCGTTGGATTTGGTTTCGGGACCGGCCAAAGAGACTTCAGGCCAGCTACCATGCGCGGATTCTAGGTTCCCGGCACGGTCGCGAGTACTGGCAAAATTGACAGTTTTGCCCGCCCTGCCGGAAGAGAGACTTTAGAACTCAGAATCCAATGCTAAAGCCGCTTCTCATCTCGGTGGGGATCATGGGAATCTGCCTGGTGATTCACATTACGGGGCTGGTTTGGCTTGGCGAACAACTGATTCTGCGGCGGGAAAAGATCGGGCGAAAGGTCAGTTCCGGTTATACCAGCATGGTCCTGATGGTTGTTTTCTCGATCGTGATCGTGCTGCATGTTACCGAGGCGTGCATCTGGGCGGGCTTCTTTTTTTGGCATGGGCTCTTTCAGAATTTCGAAACTTCGCTTTACTTCTCTTTGACGAGCTACTCCACGGTGGGGTACGGCGACGTGCTACTGCCTCACGACTGGAGGTTGCTGGGGACGGGCGAGGCCCTCGCTGGAGTCCTCTTGTGTGGACTTTCCGCCGCCTTCCTTTTCGCCATCGTGAACGCGATCTTTCGGTTTAGAAATCCGGAGCCGCAACCAGAGGTCGCGCGGGCAGGCGCGAATGAAAGGTAGCCAGTGGCAAGCGCGGGGCGCGGCCACTGGGGTCAGAAGCAAAACATAAACTCGCCCGGCAAGGGCGCACGGAATCCGCCACGGTCAAGACTGATCCAGTGGCTGCGCGCTACGCGCTTGCCACTGGCTACCTTTCCTTCGCGCCTCGCGGCGCCGAGTATTGACGGCCCCGCAATCCACTCCGGCGATTCACAACAGAAATAACTTAGCGTCGCAACATTTCCCGTTGTAACCCACTCAAATCCGGGGTCTTAGCCTGTCAACTTTGACAGTTGTGGGCCATTCCGGCCCTCGCTACATTCCGGTAGTTCCCCACGGGTGACCAAACACGGAAGGAGAGATTTTCAGTGAAACACTTTCTAACAATCGCGGCGTTAATGGTGGTCATGGCACCCGCCGCTCTCGCACAGGACGATTACCGCAAAGTCGAATTCTATGGCGGCTACTCCTACACGCATTTCGATAACCTGTCTGGCGATACAGAAATTGCTGCGATAAACGAGGTGCTCGGCGGGAAAAACGGCCTTCAGGGCTTCAACGCTTCAATCACCTATAACTTCCACCGTTACATCGGCGCCAAGTTTGATTACTCCCTCCACTTGCGCGAGGACAATTTCACCCGACCAGCAGGAAGCGGCACCGTCGACACTACGCTGCAGAACTTTCTCGGCGGTATTCAAATCAAGGACAATTCGAAAAACGCGTCGCGATACAAACCGTTCGCGCACGCCCTGTTTGGCATGGCCACGTATAAACTTGACGTGGACAGCCCGCAACTGCCGGCGGTTTTCGGCGTTAGCGACCTGCATGCCAACGAGTCAAGCTTTGCGATGGCCTTCGGCGGTGGGCTCGACATCAAGCTCAACAACACGTTTGACCTCCGGGTTATTCAGGCAGATTGGAATATCATTCAGCGGGGAGACCAAAACGTCGGTACGATTCTCGTCCCGACGCCTCACCTCAATGTTGGCGACCCTCTGATTTTTCCGGGAAGAACTCAGAACAACCTGCGCTTAGGCGTTGGAATAGTGATTCACTAGTGATCCCTAACAAGGTGGGCGAAGCCCGATCGCGAATCAGGGTTTTCCAGGAGTTAATTGGAGAGCCCTGCTTCACTATCGGGCTTCTGATTTAAGTGATTCACGTGATTCTATATCGTCGCGATGCCTAACCAGCATCAGCAGCCCGACCGAAGCGCTCAGCGAAATCTCACGCTTTTTTTGCATCGCGATCCTTCCCAACGGACTGTCAAAAGTGACAGTTTCCGCGACTTTTCTCGCAGGATAACCTTCATTCATTAGAACGGATAGCGATCTCCAGCGCGCGAGTTCGATTGGGGGACCTGATGCTTAAACGACAATTGATCACGATCTGTATTTCGACTTTCCTGCTTAGCCCGCCCGCCATGGTTCGAGCCCAGCAACCAAAATCCATAGTCGGTAGCGCCAGTGGCGAAGGGACCATTAAGTTTGGCAAAGAAGAATTCAAGCTTTACTCGGTCGTGGTCAAACTGCTTGAGGATGGAACCGCGGAACTCAACCTGATATCGGATATCACCGTTTTTGTGGCCGGCAAATGGTCTCGTGCGAACGATACCGACAAGTCAATTAACCTCACGACTACAGCTACCAACCTGGAAGGCGGGGGAAAACTTTTGCTTCGAGACGACGGCAAGTCAATTGCCGGTCTGAAGATGGAAGCCCTGAACAAAATTCACCGGAAAGTAATTAAGGTGGATTTCGTGGCGAAATAGATATCGCCTTCGCCTAATCAGCCCAAAACATACTGGACACGTTACGGGCAAAGCCTGCGGAGCAGGCGGCAAGCCGCGCCCTTAACTAGTTCGTCATAAAAATAGCGGAAAGTGTACGCGATGCTTCTTGTCGCCGAAGATTGCACCGGTACACTTCCCGCTTTCGGCACGAGTCGCTGGCTACAACTCGTACCAAACTACGCCACTTCATTATCTTAGAGAGGCAAGGGGCCGGTTGGATACTGTCAATAATGACAGTAATGGCGAGACGCGACGGCGGTCTACTATGCCCAGTTGAAGATCAATCCAATTGTGGTTGGACCACGAGCTGGGAGTCCTGGATTGGAGGCGAGGAAGCAATGAAACACCTGATCGCTCTGTTAATACTCCTTATCGCGGCCTTGCCGGCCAGCGCGCAGAAAGTGAAAGTCACGTCCAACCCGAACGTCGACGTCGCGCGTTACAAGACGTACGCATGGGCCCAACCGCTGCCGGCGGGAAATCCAATTGTCGTCCAGACCATCGTCGCGAGGATTGACCAGGAGATGTTGGCGAAAGGGCTGAGACGGGTCGAGGTTGACCCGGAGCTCACCATCGCATTTTGGACCGCCACCCAGAGCGATCCCCATTTCTCTGCCACGGCCGTGTCGCATCCCACCGCACCCTGGCTATCGAGCGCAGGCTCTCAAGGGTTTCTCGTAACTAAAGGAACCCTCGTCGTCAGTCTCGCAGATGCGGCAACCAGGAGCAGTGTGTGGGAAGCAACGGCAAGCGATACGTTGGAGAATGGACCAACGGGCAATCCTGCGAAAGACGCAAAGACTATCGAGAAGCCTATCCGGAAAGCCGTGGCTAAGATGTTCAAACAATTCCCCCATCCAAAATGATTGTCGTCAAGAAACACCCGTTACTCACGCGAGGGGGAAGGAACTTACCGGAATGCGAAGAGATTTCTTGCTGCTGATACTTGCTGTGGTAACCGTGCTGTTAATTGTGACGACCTTGCATGCCCAGACTTCTTCCGGTCGGCCTAAGCATGAAATTGAAATTCGCGGCACCTTCTCGATACCGTCGGGCGATGCTAATTTTTCCGGGACCACCGACGCCGGTTCAACGCTGGACTTTGCCAGAGACTTTGATTTCAAGAACGAATGGGGATATCAAATTCGTTACGCTTATCGGACTGCAAACGGTAAGCATAAGTTGGTCGCAGACTACGACGACACTAGCTGGGACCGGAACACCACGTTAAGCCGCAGCTTCACCTTTCGCGGAGAAACGTACGTGGCCAACGCCAACATCGCCAGCGATCTGAAACTCAGAACATTCCGCGCCATGTACGCTTATCGCTGGGGAAACGACCACGTTCGAATTGGACCGATGATCGATATGGGCATTATTTCCACTCGACTCGCGATCAACGGAACGACTAACAACGGCGTTAGAACGTCGGAAGGTTCGATTTCCAAGTTTGCGGCAACCATCGGTTACGACCTGGATTACGATCCGACTTCACAGATAAGTATCTTTAACAATCTGGGAGCCATAGTCTTTCAGGGCCAACGCTTCCTGCACACCGAAGGCGGGGTGAAGTATTTCCCGACGCCTCATTTCGGCGCCACCGGCGGGTACAAATTTGGGCGCTACAAACTGGAGAACGAAGGCAACTTTCTCACGGTAAGAGAGCATGGTCCATTCGTTGGCGGAGTGCTTAGATTCTGAGCCATCATCGTAACTCCCAACCTCCAATCCTGTAAAAACTGACAGTTTCCTGCCTCCTTTCGCAAACCTAAGCTCACGTCCGGCCCACGGATCCCGTCTGGGCGACGGTGTGTTTATGAATTGGCTTCAGCGATACCGCCTGCGTCTGTATTTCCGCAACTCGATTTGGATCTGGCCGATGCTCAGCATAGTGGCCGCCTTAGTGTCCGTCGAGCTGCTAACGCGTTTCGATCGAGCGATGGCGTGGCAGATGAGGATCAAAACGGAAACTGCGCAAATCATTCTGAGCACAGTCGCAGCTTCGACCTTCACGCTGGTGGTGCTGGTTTCATCCGCCGTGCTGCTGGCGGTGCAACTTGCCAGTGCGCAACTGACCCCACGGATTATCAGCACGGTGTACCGCAACCGGTACCGTAAGTTCGCGCTGGCTCTTTTCGTTTTTACGTTTACGTTTTCGGTCGGAGTCCTGGTTCGCGCCGAAGAGACGGTGCCGCTCGTGTCAGGATACGTGGCGGCCTATGGTTTTCTTCTGGATCTGGCGCTCTTCATTTTGTTCATTGATGGAATGGGAAAGACTCTGCGGCCCAGCTCGGCGGTGAGCATCATTGGCCTGGCCGGACGTGAAGTCATCAAATCCGTTTATCCTTTTCGCTTGCAGGATGCCTTTGATCCTCCCGCGCCGATTGAGATCAATCCCAATGAGCGCGCGCGCATCGTGCCCAGTCCAAGCGATGGAGCGGTCCTGGGTTTTAATTTGAAAGGCCTGGTGACGCTGGGCCAGCGATCAAACTGCCTGATCGAATTGGTGCCGCAAGTCGGCGATTTCATCGCCGCTGGGGATCCGTTGTTTCGGATTTATTACGGAGGGTACGACCTCCCGGCCGCGAAGCTGCAAAGTTTCGTGGCCATGGGCCAGGAACGCACGCTTGAACAGGATCCCATGTTTGCCTTTCGGATAATCGTGGACGTCGCGAGCAAAGCACTATCTCCGGCAATCAACGATCCGACCACGGCGGTGCTGGCGATCGATCAAATTCATCACTTACTGCGCGACATCGGGAAACGCTTTCTGGACGAAGGCGAGCAGGCAGATGGCGCCGGTCGAATCCGGCTGATTTACCGCACCCCCGATTGGGAGGACTTTGTGCAGCTGGGCACCACTGAGATTAGACACTACGGCCACGAAAGTATTCAGGTGCAACGGCGCTTGCGGGCGATGCTGGAAGACTTGATTGCGACGCTGCCAGGAAACCGGCGCCCGGTTCTCTGCAAAGAGCTGAGTCTTCTCACGACATCTTCGAAACGATCTTTTCCGGACTCTGACGATCAGGCATTAGCAGACTCCGGAGACTTGCAGGGCATCGGTGGCGGCTACGACGCTAGCGAACAAAATCGTATGGCCGCTTCAGCCTCCGTCAAGTAACACGAACCAGAAGGGCGAGAGAATGCCGACCTGGCTTTATGAACTCAAACCGCTATACGCCGGCCTAATCATAGTCGTGGTGGTCGAGAGCGCTGCGATGACTGGCCTCTGGCTGTGCCGGCGGTTTGTCCTTCCGCGCCTGCATTACCACGAGGGTGTAGGTGAGGCGGTCAGCGGCACTGTCCAGGCAATTGGAGTCTTTTACGGCATCACCGTTGGGTTAATCGCGGTCGGCGTGTGGAACACCAACTCGAACGCTTCAGATCTGGTTTCGAAAGAAGCTACCTCAATCGGCGCGCTGTACCGGGATGTCAGTGGCTATCCCGAACCCATAAAGAAGGAATTGCAAGACAGCCTGCGCCAGTACCTCGTGTTCATCATTGAAGAGGCCTGGCCGGCGCAGCAACAAGGCCGCGGGCAGAATATCTATGGCGGCCTAGCAATCATGAACGGGTTCCAGTCGCGGCTTTTTGCCTTCGAACCCGCAACGCCCGGACAAGTGGCGCTTCACACTGAGACTCTCTCTGCGTACAACCAATTGATCGGCTATCGACGGCTCAGGATCGATGCGGTCAACAATAGTTTGTCGGGCGTAATGTGGGCAGTAATCTGGGCTGGGGCGGTGCTCAGCGTTGGCGTTGCATACCTCTATCGAATTGAAGATGGGAGAATTCACGGGGCCCTGGTCGCAATGATGGCGGGGTTTCTGGCAATGCTACTGTTCATGATAGTAATCAATGACCGGCCATTCTATGGTCACGTCAGGGTTTCTTCCGATCCATACAAACTGATTCTTAAGGTGCTATGAATTCAGGCAGGTAGCTGGGGAGTCGTTAACCGTGAACCGTAAACCGTAAACAGAGCATACCGGTGTCCCGGCTTCGGCAGTGTCCAACGGCTTACAGTTTACGGTTTACGGCTTACGGTTTACGGTTTTCGCCCCCTCCTGTCAAAAGTGACAGTTACCTCCCCTTCCGCTAAAAGCGAAAATGGCCCGGAAATTCGACACGAACTCCTGTAGTCGATTGTTCGGTTCTGCAAGATAAGACTTGAATTCGCCCATGAAACGAACTCTTTTTTCAATTCTACTGACCCTGCTGGTGTGTTTCTGCCTTTCCTTGCCGGCCTCATTTGTCACCAGGGGTCAGGGCGCCACGGCGGCGCCAAAACGCGCGCGGGCCCAATCGGTTCAGCAGGCGGGCGACGGCACATGGCCCCGCGGCTATAGCCTGCCTAGCGAAGCGCAAATCCTGCTTTTTCAACCGCAGGTTTCGACCTGGGACGATCAGAAAAAGATGGTCGCGCTGGCAGCCGTTTCGTATGTCCCAAAGGGCGAAGAAAAACCAACCCTGGGAACGATCAAAATAGAATCCGATACGTCGGTTGCTCTCCAGGAGCGTCTGGTAAAGTTCTCGACGCTCAAAATCACCGAAGCAAATTTTCAAACTCTCTCAAAAGATCAGACTCGAGAGATCACCGCCGAGATTGAAAAGGCGATTCCTGAGCAGGAGCGGACGATCGGGCTTGATCGCGTTCTCTCTCAGGTGAACAGAAGCCAGATCATTCCGAAGAACGTCGAGGGTTTGAAGTCAGATCCGCCGCAAATTTTCTTGAGCAAGACGCCGGCGATCCTTGTGAATACTGATAGCGATCCGATCTGGAGTCCGATACCGGGCAACGAGCTGCAGTATGCCGTCAACACGAACTGGGACCTTTTTCAACACGGACCGACCAATACTTTTTACCTCCGCGATGATGCGACATGGCTGAAAGCAACCGACCTGAAAGGTCCCTGGACGGCCGCGGGAAAACTGCCTGAGAGTTTCAAGAAACTGCCGGCAGATGAAAACTGGAAAGATGTAGTATTGAACTTGCCGGGCAAGCCACTAACAAGTGTGCCTCACGTCTACTTCAGCAGTGTGCCTGCTGAACTCATTCATATCGACGGCCCGCCAAAGTTCGTACCAGTTCCCGGAACCAAGCTGCTCTGGGTCAGCAACACTGAGAGTGATCTGTTTGCATTGGGAACGGACGGCCCACTCTTCTATTTGGTTGCCGGCAGATGGTTCCGGGCTCCAAACTTTAGGGGCGGTGGTTGGGTATTTGCCACGCCAGACTTGCCCGAAGACTTCAAGAAGATTTCGCTCGAGCATCCTCGATCGCGCGTTCTCGCTGCAGTGCCCGGAACGCCGCAAGCCGCTGAGGCCGTATTACTCGCGCAAGTGCCGCAGATTGCTCGCGTAAACAAAAAAGAGATCACGGCGCCGGACGTCATTTATCAGGGCGAGCCGAAGTTCGACCCTATTCCTCCTACGCAACTCTTCCGGGCGGTAAACACCGACAAGGAAATCATCAAGTTCAACGACACCTACTACCTCTGTTACCAGGGCATCTGGTTCATGTCGAATAGTCCCGCCGGTTCGTGGACGTTGGCAACGAACATCCCGCCGGAGATATATCAAATTCCGCCCAGCTCTCCGGCTTACGACGTCACGTATGTCACGATCGAACAGGATGACAACGATGCCGACGATTGGGTGACCTACGCGGCGGTCGCCGGCTACACCGGCATGATGGTGGGTTGGGGCACTACAGTCTGGGGCACCGGTTGGTATTACCCGCCTTACTACTATGGCGGCATCTATTACCCTTACTGGCGAACCTACGGTTACGGATCCTGGTACAACCCCTACACGGGAATCTATGGCACGGCCGGCAGGATCTACGGACCGTATGGTGGCGTAGGCTTCGGCGCCAGGTACAACCCGGCCACCGGCACTTATGCGCGCGGCGCCTTCGCGTATGGTCCGTACGGCGCTCGTGGAGCAGCGCAAGCTTACAACCCGCGCACCGGCAACTACGCGCAGACCCGTCAGGGTTCGGGCGTTTACGGTAGCTGGGGATCGACCCAGGTGAAGCGCGGCGATGACTGGGCCAGCACCAAGCGTTTCACCAGCAGCGGCGGAAATACCACGCGGGTGACGCGCGGGGAAAACGGCGGAATGATCAATCGTCGCGGACAGGGTTTTGTCGGCAAACAAGGTGAGAATGTTTATGCCGGTAGAGACGGTAACGCTTACCGCCGCGATCCAAACGGCAACTGGAGCAAATGGGAGAACGGCAGTTGGAACCAGGTCCAGAAACCCGATGGCTCGTTACGCGACAGCATGCTGAGTGACCAGGGGCGTCAACGAGAAAGACAGGAACGAAATTTCGCGAACCAGAGAGACAGTGCCAGGGGCGAGCGAGCGAGCCAAAACATATCGCGGCCCGGGCAGATGGACAACTCCACATTCAGGAACCTTGAGCGGGATCGATCTTCGCGCATGGAAGGTGCGCAGCGGTCGCGTGACTTAAATACCTATCGCAGCCGTAGCAACTCAAGTGCAGGTAGCTATCGCGGCGGCGGGGGCGGTTTTTCCAGGGGGGGCGGCGGCGGTTTCCGCGGAGGTGGCCGCCGGCGTTAACGAGCAAGGGGAAGTCGTGGTTCTCGCTCTGGGCGGTTGCCGGTTGGGATCAACTTGGGGAGGCAACTGAACAGGGCGAGAACCCGGCGTTACTATTTAAGGCCGAGTTTCAAGGCGGCGCTAAAGTAGTTCAATCTCCAACCGCAGCTCACTCACTTTTCAAACTAAGCATTTATCGTAGACAGGTTCCCTGATTTGAATTCATACCAGGCCGCTTAAAATCCGCTTCGCTTCCTCGTCCTTTATTTCCGCGGCGCGCCTCAGTTTTTGGGCAAGCTCGGGCTCGCCTTCCTCGTAGTGCTCACAAGCGAGTCTGAGTAGTCTGCCGGATTCTGCCAGGGCCTCCAGGGCTTGAGCCCGAAGCACCTGCGAATCTGGAGTCATTGGGGATATGCGCTGCAATTCAGTAGTAAACCTCGTCGGCTGACTGTCTATAACAAATGGGCGCGGCTGTCTGTCTGTAACCGTACATTGGCCGGCAAACGTCTTGCCTGCCCATTAAGCGAGGCGTAGACTCTGCGAAGTTGCCATCTCCCTGATGAAATTTTTGATGCTGGCTTAGGTCAGCGGGGAACTCCCACAGAAGCAACCTGATGTCGCACAACGTCGCCCTTACCACGCCCGCGAGATCAATCAACCGAGTTGTTGAAAACAAGCTGGTCGCCTGGCGCCCGTTGTTGGCGGCCGTTCTTACCAGCGCCGGCTACTTCGCCGGAGCACGGCTGGGCTTTGCGCTCACGTTCCGCGATCATCCCATCTCTACTCTCTGGCCGCCGAATTCAATCCTGCTGGCGGCGCTCCTGCTGACACCGTATAAATGGTGGTGGTTCATCCTCCTGGCGGTCTTCCCTGCTCACCTGCTGGTCGAACTTAACTCCGGTGTTCCCACCTCCATGGTTATTTGTTGGTTCGTCAGCAACACTTGTGAGGCGCTGCTCGGGGCCCTCATCATTCGCAAGTTCAGCGACGCTCCCGTCCGCTTCGACAGCGCCCGGCGCATAAGGGTGTTCTTTGCGGCCGCGCTGATTGCTCCCTTCATCTCATCTTTCCTGGATGCGGGCTTTGTCAGACTCAATGGTTGGGGCGTGCAAGGATATTGGCAGGTTTGGCGGCTGCGATTCTTTTCCAATGTGCTTGCCGAATTAACGTTGGTCCCGGCCATCGTCATTTGGCTCCAGGACGGACTTTCGACGCTGCGCAAAGTGAGCTTCCGGCGAGCTCTCGAAAGCGCAACTCTGATCATTTCATTGTTGGGCGTAGGTCTGGCTGCGTTTAGTCTTCATTGGACCGGTTCAATCACGCCACCAGTGGTGCTTTATGCCCTCTTGCCAATCCTGCTGTGGGCGGCCCTTCGCTTTGGTCCAAAGGGAGTGAACACGTGTCTGGTTGTGGTAGCGTTTGTGGCGATCTGGAGTGCCGTTCACGGACGGGGTCCTTTTGCGGCCGAATCCGCCGAAGACAATGCTCTGTCAATTCAATTGTTCTTAATAGTGTTCGCCATACCGCTAATGTTTTTGGGCGCCGTGCTCATGGAGCTAACCCGCGCCCGAAGAGTAGCAACTCAGAACGAGGAACAACTTCGCCTGGCGCTGGGCGCCGCCCAAATGGGCCTCTGGGATTGGCGCATTACCGACGGCGCCACCACGTGGTCAGATGAAACCAAGCGTATGTTCGGGTTTCAGCCCAATGACCCGGAGCTTCCGCCCACCGAATTTTATTCTTTGATTCATCCCGACGACCGCGAGATGGTGCGGGGACGGATCCAGCGGTCCATCGCTAAGGGCGTGCCTTACGACGCCGAGTTTCGCATCGCCCAACCAGATGGGACTTTTAGATGGATTCGCGGCAAGGGCAAGGTGTTGTTGGACGATTCAGGAGAGCGGGTCCGGATGGTGGGAATAAATGCCGATATAACCAAGCGCAAAGAGGCGGAAGCGGAGTTGCTGCAGAGTAATCGCCAGGTTCGGGCTCTGGCCGGTAAATTGATCCGGGCCCAGGAGCGAGAGCGACGCCGCATTTCCCACCAATTACACGACGATCTGGGCCAGAAAATGGCCACGCTGTCCGTCATGATCGGTCGTCTCAAACGGAAAGCCCCCGCGCAATCGGAGATGGTGGTCCAACTTGGCAATCTCTATGAGCAGACTGAGGACCTGGGGAACGACATTAGACACCTGTCGCATGATTTACATCCGGCGAGTCTTGAGCACCTGGGCCTGGCCGATGCTCTGGCGTCATACATCACTGACTTTCAAAATAACGAAGGACTTCCCACCAGCTTCACCTGCCGTTTGCCCAGCGAGGGAATTTCTTTCGAGATTTCAGTTTGCGTGTACCGCGTAGCTGTCGAAGCACTGCGGAATGCCGCCAAGCACGCTCGCGCGAACTCAGTGACGGTCCGGTTGACTGAAGATCAGGATTTCGTAACCCTCGAAGTAAATGACGAAGGTAAGGGCTTCGATGTTGAAACTGCCAAACGAGGCAGCGGTCTTGGCTTGCTCAGCGCAGAAGAACGGGTCAATCTATTGCAAGGAACTTTTGAGGTTAAGTCTATTCCCGGTGTTGGAACTAAGGTTACTGTTCGCATACCGCTGAGGTATTCATGAATCGTCCCAGAATTCTTTTGGCTGATGATCACACGATGTTCGTGGAGTGCCTCAAGGGCCTCCTGCACGATGACTGCGAACTCGTGGGTACAGTGGAAAACGGAGCGGTGCTGGTCGAAACAGCCGCCCTCCTGAATCCCGATATCATCATTATGGACGTCTCCATGCCGGTCATGAACGGCTTCGACGCTACCCGCGAACTCAGGAAAATCGGTACCAGCGCGAAAATTATCTTCTTAACGATGCATTCCGATACTGGATTGGTGGCTGAGGCGGTTCGCTGCGGCGCGTCGGGTTACGTGATCAAATCGTCCGCCGGGAAGGACCTGGTCACGGCCATCCGGCAAGTGTTCAAAGGAAAGACGTATTTTCCCAATTTCGAGACAAGCGATTTGAATCCGCACAGTCTCAACCTCACGCCTCGTCAGCGGGATGTGCTGCGTTTGATAGCGGAGGGTTTTACTATGAAAGAAGCAGCTTCCGAGTTGGGAATATCGACCCGCACGGCGGAGTCACATAAATACGAGATGATGGAAGCCCTGGGCGTCGAAACCACCGCCGACCTCATCAAATACGCCATCAAGCTAGGGCTGATATCCATCTGACATCTATCTGCACAAGACCCCGTATTTTTTCGGATTGTCGCCTCCCATCTCCTGCTCTATGCTGGAACCTGCATAACCCCCATAACCTGTAGAAGATTCTTGGCGTTATTGCGATCGACTTGCTCAGTTCCGATAGTTCCCTCACTGGTTCGGAATGACTGGATTCCGGCGCAATTTGTGGAAAAGTTGAAGAGTTCACAGCGATTTTTCCGGTACAAGCGCTTTTGGGGCAATTCTTATGCTCTCCCATTCTCTCGCAAGCGGCCTCACCGCAAGATTGTCGTTCGCCACCGGCTGCTTTTCGTGCTTCGCTTCACTCTTTGTTCTTCTCCTCTTCGGCGTTCAGGTTAACGCTCAAACCACTGCCTCCATCGAAGGTCAAGTTACTGATGCGGATAGGGCCGTGATCCCCGCTGTTGAAATTACGGCGATCGCTCGGGAGCGAGGGATACGACGGGTCGTGGTCGCGGATGATGCCGGCAGATATCAAATTGCCGCGTTGCCGGTGACCACCTATCGAGTCGAAACTCGAGCCACCGGTTTTCAAACGCAGGTAGTTGAGAATCTCACGCTCGAAGTAGGTCGGACCGTTACGCAGAATTTTCAACTTCAGGTCGGTGACGTTTCGCAGTTGGTAAATGTGCCGGCAGATAACGAATTGATCGAGCGCACAACTATGACAGTGGGTCACATCGTGGATATGAAAACGATCCAGGAGACGCCGCTTAACGGACGTTACTTTTTGGATCTCGGCCTGCGAGTGGCAGGCTCAGAGACACCCTCGCAAGGTGCGTTTTCCGCTGCCCCCATGCGTGGCTTAGGTTCGCTGGCCATAAACACTGGGGGCAATCGCGAGGAAACCGTCAACTACATAGTAAACGGTATCACGCTCAACAATCTGACCTTCAGTTCGATCAGTTTTCAGTTGCCAATTAACACAATCCAGGAATTCAAACTGGACAACTCAACCTTCAGCGCCCAATTCGGCGAAAGCTCGGGCGCCATACTTAACATCGCCACCCGGTCCGGCGCCAGTGAATTCCACGGCGAGTTGTTTGAGTTCTATCGCAACGATGCGCTGGATGCTCGCAACTTTTTCGAATTCACGTCCAGCCAACCTGCGCCATTCATGCGTAATCAGTTTGGCGGCAACCTGGGTGGCCCGATCGTCAAAAACAAACTATTCTTCTTTTTTGCTTACGAAGGCTTGCGTCAGCGTCAGGGATTAACTCTTAACAGCGTCGTCCCTGATGACGCGCAACGAGCGACCGTCACTGATCCCGTTGTCGCGAAGCTGCTCGGCTTAATTCCTCACGCGAACCTCGTCGACGCCGGCGGCATACCACGGTTCATCAGCTCAGCCAGCGCTCCGGTCAACGTTGACCAGTGGGCCACTGACATCAACTACAACTTGAGCGAACGGGACCGGCTACACGGATATCATGCGGTGCAAAAAGCTGACACGACAGAGCCAAACCGGACAGGCAACACTATCCCGGGGTTTGGCAATATCACGCGGCCTTTGCGCCAGATCTTCACCTTGAACGAGACCCATACGTTCAGTTCTGCCCTGGTTAACGAGGCTCGCGCGGGCTTTAACCGCTTCTCTTCAAGCACCACACCGAACGCGCAACTGAACCCTTTCGAGTTTGGCATTCGTAACGGCGTCAACCTGTCAATCGGATTGCCGCAAATCAATGTAGCGGGAGGAGCGCTCAACTTTGGCGGGCCGGCCAACCAACCTTCGGGACGCGGCGATACGACGATTGTAGTGGCCGATACGGTCAGTTGGCTCAAGGGCCGACATTCACTGAAATTCGGGGGCGAGTATCGGCAGTTCCTAAACAATAATTATCGCCGGGCCACTGGCTCGTTCAACTTCCCCACCCTCGCTTCCTTTCTGGCGGGCACAGCAAATTCATTCAGCGTGACGCTGGGAAATCAGACCAGCAGTATCGCTGAAGGCGCGTTGGGCTTCTTTGTCCAGAACAATTACAAAGCGCGGGCGAACCTGACCCTGGAACTTGGCCTGCGTTACGAATGGAACATGACACCGAGCGAACGTCATGATCGGTTCATCGTCTTCGATCCCGCGACGGCGTCGCTCTTGCGCGTGGGCGAAAACATCCGGGCCATTTACCACGAGAACAACAAGAATTTTCAACCGCGAGTTGGTTTTGCCTGGTCGCCTTTCCGCAGTGGCAAGACCGTGCTGCGTGGCGGCTATGGGATTTACGTTGATCAGCCAATGACCAGCATTGTGTCGCCCACCGCGGGAAACCCGCCGATGGCAATTCCGCTGACCTTTACCGGCGCACTCCGTTTAGACAACGCCATCGATCTAGCGGGCCCGGCGGGCCTGGCGCCACAGACAATCGACCACGACTTTGATAACGCGTACATGCAGTCGTGGAATCTAAACGTGCAGCACGAGTCTTCGGAATTTGTGCTAATGGTTGGTTACGTTGGTTCCAAGGGCACGCACTTGATAACTCGGCGCAATCTCAATCAGCCAATCAATGGCGTGCGCCCCTTCCCAACCCTCTCCAACTCGAGCCCAATCCTGCCCGGAACGCCGCTGGGCAACATCACTCAGGTTGAGAGCTCAGGCAATTCCAGCTACCACGCGGCCTGGGTGACCGCAACCAGACGACTCGCCAGGAATCTGCAATTCGATGCCTCGTACACGTGGTCCAAATCGCTCGACCACAATTCCTTCAGCACCAGCGGGATCGTAGCCCAGAACAGCTATGACCTCGATGGCAGCCGCGGGCTATCGGACTTTGATGCGCGTCATCGTTTCGTGATTAGCGCGATCTACCAGTTACCGTTTCGCGGTAATCGTTTGATTGAAGGCTGGCAGTTCGCCGCCATCGTCCAGTCACAGAGCGGGAACCCAGTGAACATTGTCACTACCAACAGTATCGTTAACGGTGTTGCCGGCACGCTCAGACCGGATGTATTTGGTCAGATCAATACGCTGGGGAAAGTTGATGCCTGGTTTGACACTTCGGCCTTTACGCCGGTCGGCAGTTTTGGCAGTTTGGGAAGAAACCTGGTGATTGGTCCCACCTTCAACAACACGGATTGTTCCATCATCAAAACGACTGAATTTGGTGATAGGTTTCGGCTACAAGTCAGAGCTGAGTTCTTCGACGTTTTTAATCACGCGAACCTGGGCCAACCTGGCAACGTGGTGGGAACTCCATTTTTTGGCCGAATTATCAGCACGCGATTTCCGACCGGTGAGTCCGGTTCGTCGCGACAGATACAGTTTGGCGTGAGACTAATCCTATAAAGGTTCCCGAAAATAGAACATAGGACAGTAATGGATTTCCCCGACTCTGCCCTGCAGCAATGCGAGCTTCGCATGACCTATGCGTACATCTCCGCTTCCAGGAAAAATCTGGCGCGGCTCCTTGGAGTGTTCGCGCTGGCAGTCACTGCGGTACTTTTCACCTGTGTAAACGTCGCCGCCCAGCAACCGACCAAACGTGTACTTGTCATCTCGGGTGCTGACCCAAATCGTCCGGGATTCTCAATCATTACGAAAAATCTTCTTGCCAGGTTGAGAGAGGGTTCCGCCACTCGCTTCGAGCTGGTCTATGAACTGCAGGAAGAACTGCTCACTCCACCTCAGTCGCCACAGCAAGATCAAGAGCTGATTGCCTACTTAAAACGGAAATATGACCTTCATAAAGTCGACCTGGTCTTCGCGGTCGTTGCTCCGCGTTTGCGCCTACTGATGGCGAAAGAGCCGGCTCTGTTCGCAGATGTACCCAAGGTTTTTTATGACTACGATAGCGAACGCGACGAGACGAACCGAAGCCTGGGGCCAAATATTACGGGAGTCTGGGCCGACCTCGACTTATATAAGACGATTGAGCTCGCGTTCGCCTTGCAACCCGCAACGCGCAAGGTGCTGGTGATCTCAGGCAATGGCCCACAGGACAAACTCGTGCGGGAAAGGGCGCAGACCCAGTTTCGCCAATACGAAAGCAGAGCGGAGTTTTCCTACCTCAATGGCGAAACGGTGGACGAACTAAAGGTCCACCTGAGTGCTCTACCGAAAGATTCGGTCGTTGTCTTTCTGTCTTTCGCCTACGACAAATTGGGACACGCCTATTCGGGCCCCGAAGTCGTCCCGTCGATCGCGTCGGCCTCGCGCGCGCCGATATACGGATATTCAGAATCGCTCATGGGCCTGGGAATCATTGGCGGCAACCTGCTCGACTTTGAGGCAATTGGCGATCGACTGGGACTGATGAGTAGGCGGATCCTTTCGGGTGAACGACCTGAACAGATCCCCCAGGAAGTAGCTCCCAGGGTTATGGCGGTTGATTGGCGTGAACTTCAGCGCTGGCGCATTAGTGAACAGACGTTACCGCCCGGCACCGTAATCAGGTTCAAGGTCCCATCGTTCTGGGAGTTGTATAAGTGGAGAATCATCGGGCTGGTCGCTGTCTTGATCCTCGAGGCGATGCTCATCGCGTGGCTTTTGTTCCTGCGCCTTCGCCGCCGTCAGGCCGAAAAGGAGAACCTGCACCTGTCACGCCTCGCCCAAGGCGAACATGCGCGCCTCGACGAAATCGTCTCAAGTGTTCCGGGTATCGTTTGGGAGACTGTTATGGATCCGGAAACAAACCAGCGAAAGACCACATTCATCAGCGACTATTTGCGGAAGATGTTGGGTTACACGCCGGAGGAGTGGCTGGCGGCGCCACCGGGTTTCGGTTACTCAATGATGCACGAAGAAGACCGCGAGCGAGTGAAGCGCGAGAGCGAAGCTGCGTTGGCAAGTGGCAAGGATGCTATTTCTCAATTTCGCTGGAAAGCTAAAGACGGCCACATGGTGTGGACCGAGAGTCACCTCAGCGCGATGACTGATCCGGACGGAAACATCGTTGGCTTACGAGGCGTGACGCTGGATATCACTGAGCGGAAAATCGCAGAGGACAAGGTGAAGAGGGCAGAAGAGCGGGGCCGCGCCATCCTCAACGCAATTCCCGACTTGATGTTTTTGCAAACGCGTGATGGTGTTTACCTCGATTATCACGTCAACAATCCAGAAGACCTGCTGGTCCCTGCCGACCAGTTTTTGGGTAAGAACTTCAGCGACATACTGCCGCCGGAGCTAGCCGAGAAGTTCCTTCAGGCTTTCCAGCGAGCATCAGAGAATGGCCCACAAATTCTGGAGTACTCGCTGGTCATAAATCAGATCGAACGATGGTTCGAGGCTCGTATTGTCCTCACCGGCGAGAACATCCTGAGCGTTGTGCGTGACATCACAGAGAAAAAGCGCGCCACTGATGAGATACGTCAAAGCGAGGAGCGATTCGTTAAGGCTTTCCAGGCCAACCCGCAGCCAATGTCGCTAACTGTTTTGGACACCGGTCGTTACCTTGACGTCAATCCCAGTTTCCTCGCCGTGAGTGGTTATACGCGTGAGGAAGTCATTGGCCACACTTCACTGGAACTCGGAATCTGGGCAGGGCCCGAGAACCGGGTTGAGTTTATCGAACAGCTACGTGAGCAGGGGTCCCTCAGAAACGTGGAAACCAGATTGCGCGGCAAAGACGGATCCTTTCGCCTTCTTCTTTCATCAGCAGAACAAGTCGAGATTGCGGGCGAGCAATGTCTCCTAATCGCCTCCAGTGACATCACCGAACGCATGCAGGCGCAAGAAGCACTGCAGGAGAGTGAAGCCCGCTTCCGCAGCATGGCTGAATCTGCTCCCCTCCTGATCTGGGTTTCGGGACCCGATAAGCTTTGCACTTATCTCAACCAGAAATGGGCCGACTTTACCGGGCTTAGTGTCGAGGAGTTGCTGGGACTAGGTTGGACCCAGGCCCTGCATCCGGACGACACGGAGCCGATAGCAGCCTATGAAGCAAGTTTTGAACGGCGGGAACCGTTCAATATCGAATACCGGTTGCGAAACGCACAGGGGGAGTTCCGTTGGCTCTACGGCTCGGGCATACCTCGTTTTTCTGCGGCGGGAGAATTTCTCGGATACATTGGTACCTGCATTGACATCACAGAACGCAGGGCGACCGAAGACGCTCTGCGTGCGTCGCACGAGGAAGCAAACCGTCTGAAGATCCAACTCGAAGCAGAGAACATCTACCTTAAAGAAGAGATTAAGCTGGAAAAACACTTCGCTGAGATGGTCGGCAAGAGCGATGAACTCAAGTATGTCCAATTCAAGATAGAACAGGTCGCGCCGACCGATTCAACAGTGCTCATCACGGGCGAAACCGGAACTGGTAAAGAGTTGGTCGCCCGCGCCATTCATCAGGCCAGCTCACGCCAGGATCGTCCCCTGGTAAAAGTGAACTGCGCGGCCTTGTCGGCCTCTCTAATCGAAAGCGAGTTGTTTGGCCACGAAAAAGGATCGTTCACCGGCGCGACCGGGCGCAAGACTGGCCGTTTCGAATTGGCTGATAACGCTACCATTTTCCTGGATGAAATCGGGGAACTGCCGATGGAATCACAGGTCAAGCTGTTGCGAGTGATTCAGGAGGGCGAGCTCGAACGGCTGGGAAGTTCAAAGACCATCAAGGTTAATGTCAGAATTATTGCGGCCACCAATCGAGACCTAAGTAAGGCAGTCTCGGAGGGACGCTTTCGTGAAGACCTGTGGTATCGCTTGAATGTCTTTCCCATCACGATGCCGCCGCTGCGGCAACGTCAACAGGACATTCCGCTCCTGGTGGAACATTTTGTTCGAAGGTTTGCCAAGGTGATGGGAAAACGGGTTACTTCAGTTTCGCCGTCAACCCTTAAGATTCTGCACGATTACTCCTGGCCCGGGAATGTGAGAGAGCTGGCGAATGTGATTGAGCGCGGGATTATTAATTCGCGGGGCTCGGTCCTGGAGATAAGCGACCATCTGGAAGTTATGTCGCAACCATCGCAATCCCAGACAAAGACACTTGACGAGATGGAGCGAGACTACATCACCCGCATTCTTGAAGAGCGAGGCTGGAGAATTGAAGGGCGCCACGGTGCAGCCCGGCTGCTGGGAATAAACCCAAGCACGCTTCGTACGCGGATGAACAAGTTAGGGATTCAGAAGCCGCATTCCTTTACCGCCGGTGGGTCGTCCGATAAATAACGCGGAAACCTCAGGTTAATACTCCAACGGTTGACGAAAGGATGGCCCCTCCCTCTTCGTCCTTAGCGCGAATCACCGAAGCTCTTTCAAACGCGCCTCATGCTACCAAGGCACACACTCAACCCGCGGAAAACATTTTTTAAGTGTTGGAAGCAGAGGTAGAACAAGGCGTCCCACGGCATCCCGCGGATTCCGCGCAATACGGTGGCGGCTCAGTCGCCCACGGAAGCTCACCTTTCACTTTAGGGATGGAGGCCGACTTTAGTGGCGACTAAGGTGTTAAAGATGTCACGTCAGTTTTACAGGCGTGGCGGGCACAGGCTTTGCAATATCACAGAAAGTTCTCGCCCCCGTGAGCGTCGAAATTTACCTAAGGGTCGTAGCACTTCGGACCGTAGAAGTTACAAGGAGTAGGGATAAATGTCTGAAATGATTAAGGACCAGGAAGACCAGATGCACCGCGAAGTTGTCAGCACTGCCAGGGTGACCGTTCCGCCCGAAAAGCGCAAAGAATTGTGCCTCACAATCAATTCGCTGATCGATCGGATTCGCAACGAAAAGGGCTGCCGCACTTTTCGGTTTTATGGCGAGGTCGGCGATCAAAACTCGTTCTCCCTGATTAGTGAATGGGAAACGCTTGATGCGTGGGACCGGCACCTGACCTCGAATAACTTCGCTGTCCTGGTTGGTTCTCTACGACTCTTAGGTAATCGATCAGAAGTCAACTTCCAGGTGTTGTCGCACGCACCTGGCCATTGAAGTCGCCAAAGCTGTTTCCAGTATCGCCGGTGGTGGCCCATCAAACCCACCGCCCGGAGATCTTATTTTAGGAAAACTCTCTCATGTTTCAACGCCCCCAACGCGAGTCCGCTGACCGCTCATTAATCAGTCCGCGCCACAATCGATTGGCACCCCGGATTGCCCGGGTGTCGTTCAAGTCGATCGTTGAGGCGTGTCCCTCCGGCGTAGTGGTCCTGGATGAAACCGGAACAATTCTGGAAATAAACAGCGCCTGGCGTCAGTTCGCCATTGAGCATGGCCTGCTCACCGATCGCTATGCGGTGGGAGTCAATTACCTCGAATTACGAAAGAAGGCCGGCGATGCTTCGGGTGATGAAGGCGCGATAGCCGAGGGTATCCGCCAGGTCTTGCAGGGTTCAAGATCGGAGTTCAACCAGCAATATGTCTCGCGCAATTCGGTCGAGCGGCGATGGATTCGCCTTCATGCCGCGCGAGTGGAACTGGTCGGCGACCGTCGCGTGCTGGTAACTCACGACGACCTGACTTCGACCGAGCAGATCACCGAAATGATGAAAACGGAAGCAGACCACTTGCGGCTGCTGGTGGAGATGACTCACGTCCTGCCCTGGGAAGCGGAGATTCCCGGCTCGAAATACACTTATGTGGGAGCGGAAGCCGTTAACCTGCTCGGCTATCCGGTTGACGATTGGTATCAAACTGGTTTCTGGCCCCGGCACCTTCACCCGGATGATCGCGAGTGGGTGATGGCGAAACATGTGGAGTATTCAAATACTCGCGACAACTATGAGCTGGATTACCGGATGATCGCCCGGGACGACCGGGTCGTTTGGCTGCACAATCTGGTCCGGGTAGTTCGTGAGAATAATCAACCGAAGAAGATTTGCGGATTCTCCATCGACATCACCCAGACCAAGCAAACTGAGGCTACGCTCACGGACGTGAGCGGCCGGTTGATAAATGCTCAAGAAGACGAAAGACGCAGGGTCGCACGCGAGCTCCATGACGATCTGAATCAGCGCATGGCCCTGCTGTCGATCGAGCTGGAACAGCTGGGACAAATGAAAGAGCCGGTGAATCTCCACGCTCGCCTCGATGATCTGCAGAATTACGCCCAGGAGATTTCCGCCGACATCCACCGGATTTCGTACAAGCTCCATCCCTCAAAACTGGACCACCTGGGTTTGGCGGCGGCCGTCAAGAGCTTGTGCCAGGAGCTTTCCACCAAGGGCAATATCAAAATCGAGTTTCAGCAAAGCGGATTTCCTGCCAATCTGCCAAACGATGTCACGCTGTGCGCCTTTCGTATTGTCCAGGAGGCCTTAGGTAATTGCCTCAAGCATAGCGGCGCCAGCACCGCGCGGGTGAAATTAAGAAGCACCGAAAAAGATATCTTCTTGTCCGTCTCAGATGACGGTTGTGGTTTCAATGCAAAGTCGAAAGCGATGACGAACGGGTTGGGCTTTACCAGCATGCGCGAGCGGCTGCGGATCGTGGGTGGAGAAATACGAATCGACTCGCGAATTATGCGCGGTACTCGCATTGAGGTTGCGATCCCCAGAGCACACCCAGCTGAGATGATCCGAATCTAGGAGATAAAACCTGGCCAACTGTTTCGCGGCCTTTGCCCTTAGGGCTTGAAACAGGTGAGCCTCAGTTAACGGGAGGATTTATGTTCCGTACAAGAATCATACTAGCGGATGATCATGTTTTGATGTTGGATGCTCTCAAGAACCTACTGGAGCCTGAGTTTGAGGTAGTGGGAACGTTCTGCAACGGGCTGGCGCTGGTGGAAGGCGCGGCGAAACTCAAGCCAAATGTAATCGTGCTGGACGTTGGCATGCCTACGATGAACGGCTTGAGTGCGGGCCAAAGGCTGAAACAGCTGATGCCGTCCGTCAAGTTGATATATATGACAATGAATCAGGATCAGGACGTGGCCGCTGAAGCATTTCGCCTGGGAGCTACCGGCTACCTGCTGAAGAACTCCGCGGCCTCAGAGCTGGTCCACGCCATCAGGTTGGTCGCGCGCGGCGGTTCATACGTCACGTCACTTATGACGAAAGACTTGCTTGGTTCAGCGCCGCAGCACTTTAGAAACCTGAAGAGCTCCAACAACCTGACGCCACGGCAAAAGGAAGTGCTGCAACTCTTAAGCGAAGGTCGATCCATGAAAGAGGCGGCTTTTATCCTGCACGTCTCTCCGCGAACCGTGGCTTTCCACAAGTACACGATGATGGAGCACCTTCGCATCAAGAGCAGTGCGGAGCTTATCCAGTACGCATTGACCACTCAGCACGCAGCTGCGTAAGAGGTTTCTCCGGGTGTCGCCGCCGCAGATCCTCCCGGTTAGGGAGTTAGTATGCCGGGTCAGTCTTATCGACCGAGTTCGCATCCAATCGCTGTTTTGTTGGCCGTAACCGTCGGAGCGCTCTTTGGGCTGTTGATTGTCGCCCAGCTCCAGGGACAATCGAGCGAGAAAGTCGATCGAATCGCGGCCTTGAAGTCAGTTAACCTTGCTGATCTGCCTGACGCCGAACTCCAGCAGCTGGCCGCCGACGTCCTTTCCAGAATAACGGAAAATAACAAACTGATTGGCGAGGGCGCGATGGGCAGGAGTGATGCACCTAATCGGCCCCTTGATCCAAAAGATATTGAACTGGGCTTCAAGAATGCTCGTCGCCTGTTACCACTGGCGAAGCGTCTGACACTCGAAACTCTCCGCGAGCAAATTAAAGTAACGTCGCTGACGAAGGAAGCACGGTTGATCGCGTCGGTGAATCACCTCATGCTGGATCCAACTCTCAACGACAGCGCGGAAGTGCGTGAAGAAGATCTGTCTCGGATCTGGATCGGGCCGGATTACGCCACCGATCTAACTTTGGATGATGAAGCGATATTGCTTTTGAGTCACGAGCTCACCCATGTGGCAGTGCGAAGCGGCAGGCTAAACAACTTTATCGACAGTGTGACCACCACGGCGCGGCTCGCTGCCGGCATCGAATTGAACCACGTACAGAAGGAAGAACTCGCGTGTGATTTCGCCGCGGCGGAGGTCTTGAAGCGATTCATTGCCACTCATCCTACCGGGGAGTCGAGCTCGCTGCGCTTTTCGCTGGCGTTCGGGTACGAGCCCCCTGACAAACGTCTGACTCGTGCCTGGGCAGATTTTTGTGCGTCGTACCGAGGCGATTCCCGGGATGGTGACCACTTGAGCCGGGATCAAACCATTCGTTCGCTAGTCGTGCTTGATCAAGATCTGAAAGCTTTTGTGAGGGACGACACTTTGGCGACGCGTTTCTGTCACTAGTGGCCGGCTTCCGCCTTGCGCGATGCCGCCGATTAGTATTCACTCCGGGTGTGAAGTCAGTTCCCCAACCACATCCACCTGTTACTTCTAACAGTATCTTCGTAGTCAAAGACTTACTAACATAGTTGTGCAGTTCTTCACCTGAGACCCTGTGTCACTGGGGGAGTTTTCCAGCTACTCTTGGAGCGAGGTAAAGGAGATTCCAAGTGGCTCGCGTTCGCATCTTGTTGGCCGATGACCATAAAGCCATGCGTGAACGAGTTGTGCACCTCTTGGAAGACGAATTCGAAGTGCTGGGTGCCCTCGAAGATGGTCAAGCGGTGGTCAACGCCGCCTTAGAACTCAAACCAGATGTATGTCTGATAGATATCTCTATGCCTATCCTGAACGGCATCGAGGTTGCTAACGAACTAAAGCAGGATGGCTCTACTGCGAAGATCATTTTTCTCACCATTCATGAGGACCCTGACTTCGTTCAGGCGGCACTAAATACCGGCGCATCGGGCTATGTGGTTAAGTCTCGCATCGCATCGGATTTGCTGACCGCCGTGAGAGACGTTTTGGCTGGACGGAAGTTTGTGTCTCCACCGCTGTCCTTTCGCTGACGATTGCAGAACTCTTTTCGAAATTAGTCAGCTCGAGCTCTTAGTAAAATCGACCGCGCCGATGCCGATTTTCGCTTCGTAGATTTTCTTGGTGAGGAAGAAACCCTTCATCTGATCGCCGACGCCCAACAGGTGCAGCATCATGATGCCGTAGTGTGAAGAGTTCGGCTTGGTCAGGAGGTATTGAAACGTAAAGTAGCTCTCCGAGATACTGAGCAATTCCATGCGCGCTACGTTGCCGCTCTTGCGCTCAGGAACGTACACGTACAACGTTCCGCAAATACGACCCTGATCGCGTTGCAGCTTGATCGTCATCTTGTAAGTATGCTTCTTTTCCAGCTCCGCGTGCCCGGGCACGATCAAGTCTTCGCCCCTACCTTTCCATGTCCCAATCAGCCGATTCTCCTGTTTTAGATCATTACTATCGTGTTCGCGCGTGATCCTACGCAGTCGCTCCTCATCCGCCTGTTGCAGCAACTTCGGGTCGGCGGCGACTTGCGGCGGACGATAAACGGCCTCCAGATGCGCGACAGTCAGTCCGCTCTTGCCGAACAGGGCATGCAGGTTCGATAGCACGGCTTTCAATTCCCTCACATTTCCGGGCCAGCCATACGATTCCAGCCGCGCGAGAATCTCCCTCGGCAACTCCAGCTTCGGATCTCCGGTGATCTTCTTCCACCAGAACGACGCGAGCAACGAAATATCCGGTGAATGTTTCTGCAGGGCCGGAGTCGGGATACGGAAGTGATGAAGCCGGTAATAAAGATCGTCGCGAAACTGACCGGCCTGCACCATGGAAAACAAGTTGCGATTGGTGGCCGCGATGATCCTGGCTCCTACTTCTCTTTCCCGGCTTTCACCCAACCGCCTGATTCGTTTTTCCTGCAGCGCGCGCAGGATCTTTACCTGGTGATCCGGCGCCAGATCTCCGATTTCATCGAGAAACAAAGTCCCTTTTCCCGTCAACTCCCAAAGTCCTGCCCGCGCGGTCACACCGGTCGCAACTCCCCCAGTGGATCCGAACAGTTCCGTTTCCAATAACTCGCGCGGGATGGCGGCGCAGTTCACCGCCACGAACTGATGCTCCCTTCGAGTGCTGTAGTTGTGTATGGCGCGGGCGACAACCTCCTTACCGCTGCCGGTATCGCCGAGAATCAGCACCGGCTCTTCTGTCCTTGTCGCTGCCAGCATGATCAACCTTCGTACGAGGCGAGCTTCCGCAGATTCGCCCACAAAGGTCGAAACGAGCTCAGCCGGAACGTCAGCGACGGGCAGCAAGTCGAGCAAACGATTCGCCGCCAATGACTCCTCGCTCAGTTTTTGCTGGAAATAAGCATCCGCCTCGGGCGGCGCGCTCACACGCTCGCGCGCGCCTTGCCACAGCTCTTGAAACAAATCGTCGCCCATGCCGACGAGGTAAAGATTGCGGTCGTTTTCATCTTCGGCCTTTCGCAGGAGCGCGGCGACACCCTGCATCAACCGCCCGCTGGTCGTGTAACCGCCGCTAATCACAGGAATCCGCGACTGTTTCAACAGGATGGTCGAGAGTTGCTTGTGCTGGTTCTTTATCTTGCGATCGACGAAGTGATCCGAACTCCCGCGAAGCAATTCCAGGTCGGCGTCCCGGCAAAGATACGCGCCGAACTTTCCCTGAGACTTCAAACTGATCAGCATCGCTTGCGGTTCGCAGTCGAACTCCTGGGCCGCCAGGCTCAGTTCACCGTTTGATGCTTCGACAATGAGTGTCTTGAAGGGCATAGTCCGTTGGAAAATCTTAGAATCGCAAACGGAATTTAGTCTAACAGGAGAGATGGCAACACGTGCCGGGAAAAACGGAAAGACCGCAGTGATTTCGCGGGGCAGTCTAAACGGTCGGCCGCCAGAAACGCAAACGGCCAGGGTGAGTTACGCCCAGGCTTTTAAAGCGGTGCCTCAAAAGTCGGCGAAGCCGACGAATGAGAATAGCCCACCGATTTATCGGTGGGTCTAGCCCGCAGCAATAGTCGTAGTCCGTGAAACGGACGGCTGAGTTCTAGAATCCTCACGGTCCATGGTGTATTCAGTCGTCCGCTTCACGGGCTCTAACGTTTCACCGCGTCACCCCAGCGCTGAAGGGCTGGGCTATTTTCATTTAGTCCGCTTCGCGGACACGAGCAAAGACACTTTTGAGGCAAAGCCGATTCTTACAACGCCGGTTCTTCCGGGCCTGTAGCCTGTGCAACGGTCGAGCAACTGAGATAAATATCGGAGAGGCTTACCTCAGTCCTACCCGCGCCGGCCGCTCTGGCCACGGCCATATCCAGCAGATTAATGGCTCGCGCCGGCAGGCTGCCTGCAATGCTGTCGGCGTTACGAATCACGGCATGAACAGTAGAATCATCAATCCGCACCTGGTGATGTCCGGCAATTCTTTCTCGCAATGCAAAAAGAATCGTGGCCATCTCTTCGGGCCAGGGCTCCGTTAACTCAACGAGTTGCACGCGCCTGCTCAGCCGTGGCGTCGCGGGCAAGGGAGCGGCCAAGAGCGTTCCCACCAGCTTCACTCCCTGATCCAGGGCCTGTGCCAGCAACCATTGTCCGCGGGGCACACCGACCAGGGCCAGATCGATATGTTCAAGCGCAAGCACATCATGCGAATCGTTCTCTCGCGCTTCATTCAGCAAAGCCGACAAGAGGTTTTCCCGCTCCGAGTCAAACAGTGTCCCCGCCATCAGCACCCCAAGGTCAACTGATAACAGTCGACTGTTGTCATCGCGTTGCCGAAGTTTACCGGCCACCGCGAGTAACAGGTTGGTCTTTCCCACACCCGAGGGACCGACAATCACGGGTAAGCGAGCTTGCCATTGCCTCAGCGCAGTGACCACTTCCTCGACCTTGTCATCACGCCCAATCGTCGGCTCCGCGTTTGCCTCGCTTGCCTGAACTGTTAAGTCTGTCGCAAAGGCTGCCAGCAAACGCCCGCTGACAACCTGCGGCGACCGTTCTGCGTTAGACGAATGACTCAGCACCGGATCTGCGCCGTCAAAGCCCAAAACACAAAGCGCATTTTCGATCAGGTCCTGGGTATCCGCCGGCGCCCCGCCGTCGAGATAAATAACGCGCCATCCCTGTTGACGGTGCGCGGCGGTGAAGACGCGCAACAAGCCGCTGTCGTCGCCGGTATACTCCAGGTCCTCATCGACGCAGACAATAAAGGGCTGGCCGGCGTGCGGCCGTTTGATTAGCAGGTTCGTGCGCGACTTGCTAAAGCAGTCCTCATTCGCGGGCACATTTCGCAGAAAGAGAGTGTCCGCGTCCGGCGTTTCGATCCGGACGCGCAACTCCTCCAACTTTCGCTGTAGTGTCTCTTCCAATTCAAACATGGAATTGCTCCGTGCGCAGGATGTTAAGGGTTAGAACACGCGTAACCTGTGCCCTGCAGGTATCGCATGCGCTCCCGCAATGCTTCCGGTATCAAAGTTCGCATTGCTTCGGGTCTCTCTTTCAGGCTGTGCCAGTGTTCCATCGTGGTAAATGGATCGGAAAGATCGAGATAGCGATCATTCAGACGGTCCCAAATTCCCTGCCAGTCACACTGGTATTCCTCGCTCGCAGGCAATCGCGAAATAACATTTCCCCGCACGCGCGCGCGACCCTCAGCGGGTGGGTTGGTGGCAAACTCTTTCACGTCGGCGAGACCGTCTATCTCGTGCGCCAACACGCCGCTCCTGTCGAGCTGGGCAAAAATTCCTGACGCGCCCAGTTCGCCAAAGCGAGTATCAATCTCGAAGAGCTGTTGGCGCAGCCGCAGGAATCTACTGAAGTTCGATTCCTGCAAACCCTTCTGCTTCAGATAAAGGCGAAGGCTTTGGGCCCTGCCAGGTTCCGCTTCACGCATGATCTTCTCCAGATCAGCGCCCCTCCAGAATGCGGGATCCGAGCCGATGATCTTGTGCATTCGCTTATGAATTCTGGTCCAATCAGCGACAGCTTCCCAGGTAAAACCCTGGCGCTTGGCGAAGTCGCGATAAAGCGTCAGCTTGATCGCCCAATCAAGCGTTGTGTTGACGGCTTCCGGGCCACCTTCCAGACGGTCCAGGATCATTCTCCATTGGCGGCACGCCTCCCCAGCCCACTCCGGCATGAACCGCTCGCCGAGGTGCTGCTCAGCGCACGCCAGATACACACGCTGGATAGCGATCGCCGACATCCATTGACGGTCGGTGACGAGCGCCTGCGCCTGACACTGCGGATCAGCGGCAAACCCACTCAGCGCCGTCAGCGGCGCGCGCAACTCAACCAATCGGCCCGGATTTACACCGGCGTCCGCCATGGCCACTACCAGCGCGGTCGTGGCCACCTTTAACCACATCGCGGTCTGCGAGCACAGACTCTCACCACAGATCAGATGAAGCCGGTGATAACCCTCGCGCGACAGCGACTCGTCCTTCGTATGAAAGATTCCGCGCGCCGAAGTTGAATGCTCCGAGAGCACAGCCTCCAAATGCGGTACTCGCGGCGAAAGCGTGAAATTCAAACCCGCCGCCAGCGAATTGAAGCCGCCAGCGCCCGTGTAGATCACACGCGACACCAAATGGGGAATAATTTCCGCGGAGATTTTGTCTGGAGCAGAGCGGTGCAGATACGACTCATGACAGCCCCAGGTTGTACCCGCGCCCGTATAGTCGACGTTGCACTTGGCAAAACTGACTTTATTGCCCAGTGTTTCTGTTTCCTGGCCGAGAGCCAACAGCATGTTTTCGCCGGCCAGGATATAGCCCACGATCTGCCACGGGTCCGTACACTCCGGCGTGCTCAACTCCGGGTGATTGCCGCAGTCGACATAAAAACGCGAACCATTCTCCAGGAACATACCCGGGCCAAAGTCGCTCAGGTACTTCAGATTTAGCCGCGCTGCATCAATCAACTGCCAGACCTGACTCTGGCGGTCCACTGATGAACCCTGTCTTCGTTGGTTATGGATGGCGTATTCCGTCTCCATACCGAACATCATTCGCGACACGTTATTCACCTCCCTGCTGTGTCGTTGCTTCCAGAAACGCCTCGCTGTCGCTGGACAAAGTTAAGTTGATCGCTTCTGCGCCGGCCGCTAACAATTCCTCGCCGGCCAATCGAAGTTGGCCCAGGTTGCCACCGCCAATCTCCGGTCCAGGGTTCTGTCGCTGTTCCGGCTCCACTGTTTTCCGTTTGAATATCATTGACTTCTCCTTTCAAATAAATGGGGGCGCTTTTCAAAGTGCGGGCCCTTCCATTCTCCAATCACTAAGCCATCGGGCCATTCCCGCGCGTGATTGCACTAAAGGCCCCTTCAGTTGATCGCCCCCAGTTAGGCGAGGTAATCCGCGCCTTCAAAGCCGATTTGTCCTCCGCCGGCGCGCCCAACGCATCCAGCAGTTGCTCCAAACTCTCGGCCTCCTGAAAGATCTGCTCCACTTGTGCCCGGTTCGAATTGAGCGGATTCGCCAAAGAAAGTGTTCGGCGAATCAAGCGGTTCTCACGGTTCCGGTACTTGAAGCGTATGAAGTCCCAGTTCACGTCTGCAACCACTTCCGGCTCAACTATTGACAGCAAGGTTGCACGCGCCCACGCGCGGGTATCCTCCGGCGGGTTATGCACGAAGTGTTCAACTCGTTCATCGCCGGCAACCAGCTCAACCAAGCCGCTCTTTTCATAAGCCCAGTAAATTCCCTCTTTCGTATCCAGGCTCGAGTACATGTGATCCAGGTGCTTAATCTGGGGAGCGTCCCATCCCAACTCCGGCCGCTGGTCCATTACCCCTTGCAGCACGGAAAGCTTCAACACCCAATCAAGCCGCGAGGCCAGCGCCGCGAAATCACCTGCTTCCAACTTCACCAACGTGTCTTCCCAGAGCGCAAGAATTTCTTCGGCCCGTGGCACCACGCCCTCACAACCGCCCCGCGCGACAAACGCCTTCGCTTCGCTGAGAAACATCATCTGCAATTCCACCGCCGTGACCTGACGGCCGTTCGCCAGGCGGGCGCTTGTCTGCAGGCTCGGGTCATGACTCCAGCGTCTAACGGCGTCAACCGGATCATCGAGAATGAAATCCGCGTTAACTTCCTCCGCCTCAATCATGGCCAGAATGATTTGCATCACGCCGACCTTCAACAGACTGGCGCCATGACACAGCGTGTTGTCGAAAAAAATGACGTGCAGTCGCGCCAGCGCATCCGCCTCGTCGTCCTGGGCCATGTGGCGCCGTTGGCCGCCACATAATGCTTCGTCGCGGCTGTTGACGATCGGACGGTTGAAAGTCGTCTGCTGGGCCATTAACGTTTCAAAGAAATCAGCCCGTTGTGACAACTGAAAGTCGACCGGCGGCGCACCGTTCTCGCTCCCCACTTTTCCCTGGCCGGTGAAAACGATGCTCGAAACCTGAAACGATGCCAGGTACAGCATGTAGTGAATCTTCCGCTGGAAAATGTTGTTCCAGGTGCGGCGAGATACCAGGAAATTCAAATGACTGCCGTAGGAATTCCCTTTGCCATCGCTGTTATTGACCAGTACCTGAATCTTCCGCTGCGATCCCATCTGCGCGTTGGCTTTGATCATCGCTGAGCGCGCGATCCGAAGCATCGCGTGCCAGGCGGCTACATGATCGTAAGCGCTCAGCACTTCCGGCAGGCATAGCTCCAGGTGGTCCAGGTCGATGTAGGCGCAGCCGCCGTTCTCAGCCAGAAACCTTCGGCCCCAGTCCTGCGGATTAAAGAATTTGCGGCCGCTGGGCTTTATCGTGAGTCCGCTGGTCACCTGAAATCGGTTGCTTTTCCTGCTGTCGACTTGCTCCTCGCCCATCACCGCTTCGAGACCGCGCGGTTTGAGACTCTTCGACCGGGGCAGACCTTCGATCTCCTGTAGCAAAGCCAGCGACGCCAGGTCACCCGTGCCGTCGTTATGCTTCAAGCCGAGCACAAAGTTGCCCAACTCGATGTCCGCGCCGCACAGCACCGGCAAACGCAACCGTTCGTTCTGCGAATTCATCGCCTGGGGATTTGTTTGCTGAATCAATTCCATTACTGCCTTCCTTCGTCCCTTCGCCGGACAGACAATGCTGTCTGTCCGGCTTGTTAATGGACAGGCACGAGAGCCTGTCCTGCCTTACGCCGCGCTCAGATAGAGGTGCGGCCGTGCAATCTTTCGCCGCACCTGCTCAACCCGAACTACGTCCACGTCCTGTGGCAAGTCGCTCAGGTGCTGATGACAGTTCGCCGGCGTCAGCGTCTGCGCTGAGCTTTCGAAGTGTTCCGCGATCGCCGTCAGGACATCCGTAAGTTGAATGCCGGGCAAACCACCTTCGACTTCGCGCATGCACGCCGTCTCCGTCGCAGCCATCGCAATCTTGGCGATGCTCGCGCCGTTGATTAAATCCGCGCCTCTGATCGTTCGGCGTTTGCCGTCACGAAAAGTCAGCGTCGCCAACTCGCTATCGCTGTTGGGCGAATAGATCGTCGAAACCGCAGCATCGATGATCCGCTGGCGCAATGCGGTTTGTTCGGTCTCGCCGTTTGCGTCGGCATACGGGATTTCCGCGCCAAGATGCTTGGCAAAGATTTCCCGCGCCGCCTTCATGTTCGGGCGCCGTAGCTCGATGATGGCATCGCCCAACCTGCCGGGCCGCAAGAGCGCCGGATCGATCGCATCGCGCCGGTTTGTCGCCGCCACCACCAGGATGTTGCCGCGCGACTCCAGTCCATCCAGTTCAGTCATGAAGGCCGTCAGGACCTGATCGTTCACACTGACCAGCGAACCGCCCCGGACGCCGCCGATCGAATCGACTTCATCGAAGAACATCACCACTGGCACTTCCGGCTCCTGCTCACCAGCAGCGCGCGCGATCCGAAAAGCCTCGCGATAGTTAGCCTCGCTTTGCGAATACCACATCGAATGCAGCCCCGCCGGCTTGACGTTCATGAAGCGCGCCCGGCCCTGGCCCGACACCTGGCCCAGCCAGTTTGCCAGGGCGCGGGCCATCATGGTTTTGCCTGTTCCCGGTGGTCCAACCAGCAACACCGATCCCTTGCGGCGCAGACGATAGCGTCGCACGGTGTCTGCGTGTTGCATATGCAGGCGGATTGAGCGCTGCAGTCCTTCAATTTCCTTGTCGAGTCCGCCGATCTGGTCGAAGCCCTGCGCCGGTGTCTCTTCAATGAACAGATCGGTGCGTTGCGAACGGTCGATCTTTTCAAAAGCCATCCAGAGGCTGCGGTCCCAACGGATCTGATCGCCTTTTTGCAACTCCGTGCCCTGCAGCGAGCCGGCCAGGTCGACGATCACTTCGTCTTCGCGTGACTTCAGCACGATGCGTTGGTCAGGCGTGTAGCGATCGAATGAGGCCGTCTCGCCGCTGTGAAAAAAGTGATAAGGCGACTTGCCGACAATCACGTTCAGCTCATTGCCCAACAGCACTTCATCACCCGGCAACAAGGTTGAGGCATCAAAGTCGTCACTCACACGAACAACGCGCCGGGAGCTGCCCCAGGTGATCATCGCGGAGATGCCGTTTTCCGACTCCACCGGTCCGAGAAAGACCGCCGGATGCAGGGGCGGCGCCGTGAGACTGTCCAGGAGTTGGCGCAACTTTTCCTGTTGCACTTGCGCTTCGTTCAGCCCGGTCTGCGATAGCGCGAGGCGATCGAGCAGAAAATGATCCACCCGCTGGCCCACCTCCCTGGAATAGGCGCGAATCTCCTGCAGCAGTCGCAGTTTTTCGTCGACCGTCGGCGCCTCCGGACCAACCGTCGTTAGTTGCTCCATCAGAAACGGCATTTGTGTTTCGGTTCTGGCCGTTGTTGTCATGCTCTTAGCCTTCTTCCTTTTCCTTCGTTCCCTTTTCTTCATCTACCTCTTCACCTGGGCGGCCCTAGACGATCGCCAGGCTTGCCTCGACATCGTTCACGAGTGTCGGGCCGGCTACCGGCGTAACTTCGACCACATGAAAGCCTCGCGCTTCGATTAACCCACGTCGCCATCCAAACATCGAAAACGTGGCATCGTCACCAGCCTGATCGTTCACTACCAACCCCACGCTATAGGCGCGCGGGAAAATTGTTCGGTGTAAGGCGCGGTCATGCTCGCTGAAAAAGTCGTGACTCATTGCGCACTCCTTCTGGCTTTCCACCGTGCATGCTTTGCACCACTCGCGCACGGGATGAGAATGCCACCATCCCAGCATCACTTCGCCTTTTCGTCTTAAGTCGAGAGCGGCGCGCACATCGGTCCAGGTGTCCGCCGTAAACGTCAGCGACGTGAGCGTGGCCTTCGTATGCAATGCCGGTATCTGCGCCGTCACTTCGGCAAAGACTTCCGGAACACTCACATCTCTGACGAGCCGGCCAATCAAAATCCCTCCCGTCTCTTTGGCGCCCGCCATCTTGCTCAAAGCCACGGCTTCCGTTAGCACGCGCTGTGGCACAAACAACGGCATGTCATCGACGTGGGCCGTTCCCTGAAAGGTTCCCCGCGAAGCAAACTCCGCGAGGGCTGCATCCGTTAGAGTCAAATCAGGCCCGGCGTCTTCCGTAGTGAAAAGCAATTTGGACTCAGCCTGCTTCTGCTCCGGCCGCGGATATGCCATCACCAGGAATTTGAAGCTCTGGCCTTTCTGCAAAACGCCCTGCTGAATAAGCAAACTCGCGGCCCGCTTCGCCAATTCGTTGAAGTACGCTTTGGTGAAATCCGCGGTTACCTGCTGAGCGTGCCGAGCTTCCAGCGTCACGCGAAACCCCTCGATGTGCGGCTCTCCCAATCGCGAATGCCAGAGGGGCTGCACCACACCTTCGCTAATGGTTTCGTCAGGCAAGAGCTGGCCGTGCCGCAATGCGCCGAACGCAGTCCACTCGCGAGCAGGTTCCCAATCGATTTTGGGCGAAACCTGCCCGAGTGCAGTCGGACCCTCTCGGCACAACATCAGTGCGTACTGGTAATCGTTTTTCATGTCTGCCTTCTAACCCGCGTCGATATTTGGTTGCAGCACCAATTGATCGCCGCTTTGCAACGCGTCGCCGACTCGCTCTGAGGCCAGCAAGTGCCGGCCTTCGCGTTCCAGCCGCGCGTGATAGGTCAGCGGCCGGCCACCCGCGTCGTTCTCGGGCAGGTTCATTTGCGACAGCAGACCCTGGACCAGTTCACCCACCGTCGCGTCCTCAGGAACGTTGCTCACATTGCGCTTCCGCTGTCCCGATACATCCAGGACCGAAAGTCCTACTCCCATTTTTTCCGGCTGTCCCATTTCATTACTCCTTTGCTTTATTCAAGTTGATTTATCCGACCTGGGCCGCCAGGTAATGCTCGGCCACTACTTCATTCCACAGTGCGTCCGCGGTGCGCCCGAACCGGTTGCAGGCAACTGCCAGCGCGGATAGCGCGTGCGCGAACTCTGCTGCGTTGGGCGAACTCGGGAAAAACGTCTCGACACTTGCCGTTGCGCCTTCCTCAGTTTCGCTAACCGTTGCGCGGGCGAGCCGGATTAATGCTGAAGCTCGCAACAACATCGTGCCGACGGCGTGCTTACTGCGTTCACCGCAAACCGGTGAACGAGTCAGCTCAGCCTTGAAGGAGATCGCGCCACCGGCATGCTCCTCCACCAGCGCCTGGTAGAACCCATTGCGAGTTTCCAGGTCAACTGCGACCTTCGCGTCAGATCGTTCGGAGAACTTCCAGCCGGTTTCTTCACACATCCGCTTTAGAGCTGTTCCCGCCACTGCCGTCGTCGCCTTCTGATCTCCGGTCAGGAAATTCGCTTCGCTGCCTTTCGCTGGTTTTACCTCCCCATGCAGCCTGCCCGCCGTTTTCTTCAGACTGCCGCAGGCTTCGGTCAGTCGTTTGCGCAGATCGACCTCATCGTCCAGCGGTATCTCAACTCGCATGTGCGGCATCAGACTCCCCGACGGTAGCGCGAGCTTGCTCAAGCCCGCGCCCTGCTGGTTCAGTTTCAGTAGTTGCCACGCATCATGCCGCGGAAACTCTTTGCCATTGGTTGGTACATCCAATTGCAGCCAATGCTCATCGGCCCTGGCGTTGACCCTTAGCGTGCTGCCGTTGTTCAGGATGAAATTCCATGCACCCTGGCCCACGCATTCGACCAGCGAGGCACACTTCGTCAGCGACTCACCAATCAAGACTTCTTTTGCTTTCGGCAGGTATGTCACGTTTATCCAATCCTCTCCCCGGGTGCGCTCTCCTCCATCTCGAAGTGCAAATTAAGCTCGCGCCGTTTTAACGGGCGTGTGTCCACCGGAAAACTCCTTTGGTTCGTTCTGGCCCACGCACAGGCCTCGCGGTTCAGCGCGTCATCCTCGCGCATGGTGACTTTGTTGAAAGTGATGATTTCCCAACACTGAAACAAAATGTCGACCAGCGATGTGCCGGGAGCCAGCCGCCCAATACAGATGAAGGGCGACGTGGCGCTAATGTTCGGATGGAACACCTGCGCCGGATAGGTCCACGACAAAACCTGAAACGCATTGGCTGTGCGTAAATAATCGCTCGGAAAATAGATGAGAACTTCGAAGCAGTCCCATTCTTCGACCACATCCTCAATCCGCACCAGGCCTTTGCAGCGAAAGCGCGCCAGGTACTCCTGCGGCGGCAGACCTTCGTCAGTAATCACCGGGTAGAGTTCGAGCAGGTCGCTGCCCTCGGCGAGCGCCATGCCGTCCTCGTATTGCCGCTGCAGAAAACTTTCAAAAATTCTGTCCATGATTCGCATATTCGTTTTCAAAGTTCCCCTCCCTCTGGGAGGGGCTAGGGGAGGGGCCTGCTCAGAACTGGATGTCGACGCGCGCTGAGCCGCGCGCTGATCACCCCTCTTTTCGTTGCCCTCAAACCCTCCCCAACACCTCCCATCGCAAGGGGCTCATGCAAAGACCCAATTCATAAGAGCACGATTATTGAGTGCTCAATCTTGCCCTAATGAAAATCATCGCCGCCGTCATCGTTATCTTCACCAGCGACGAGCGTTAATGGCGTTACAGAAATGAAAGTCACCTCTCATCACCATCAAGCTCAAAGTGCAGTTCGCCTCGTCGATTGCCGACGCTGAAAAGATCGCCGGGTCGAAATCCAAGGCTGTGTAGCGATCGGTTCTCCACCTTTCGCGGCAGCGCGTCCGCTTCCAGCCGTTCATTCAGATCGCGACCAGCAGCCATCATTCTCCCTCCGCAAACAGCGCACTTTTGTGCACCAGGACGCAGGCGATCCTGCAGCCGCAACAGCCGTTTGGTTTCCCCGCAACCAATGCAAGTCAACCTACTCACAAAAGGACTTCCTTCCATTCGCAGTCCGACCGAGCAATCTCCGTTGCTGCGCTTTGCCAACGTAAGTGCCTGACCGACACTTATCCCGCGCGGGTCGCGGCCAAGTTTCGCGATGCTCCATCTCTCATGGTCCATCCGGCACTCCGGATTGCGGCGGTAGCTGGTAACGTAATGCTTGTGGTCCATCGCAGCGATCAGCACCTGTTGGCCCACCGCAGCCTTTTCCCACTGCCCGCTCAGGACCTTGCTGCATTCAATTGCTTGTAGCGAGCCGGCGAGCGCGCCCAGGCTGGAAGGCGCATTAGTCCGAAAACTTTCTTCCGCGAATTCGCGACACGGATACGATTGCTCCAGCATCTGGTAATCACGCTCGTCCCAGGCGCATTCAAGGCAAGGGCCCTCCGCGGCCGGCACGTACACGTTGACGCGGGCCAGCAACGCGGTCCCCTCTACTCCTGTGTCAATCCACGGCACACCCAGGCGCCACGCAACGCGATTCACGTATGCCCGCGCCCTTCGCGTGTCCAGGCACGCAAGAATCACGTCGGCGCGCAACTGGCCGAGCGGCACGCGCTCAACCGCTTCGGCAATACCATGCACACGCAAATCCGGATTGATGCGCAACAGGCGTCGCGCCTGGACCAACGCCTTGCTGCGCCCTACGTCTTGCGCCGCGATGTCCTGCGTCGAGAGGTTCGCCGCCTCATAAACGTCGCGGTCGATCAGCGTGACCTCCGCGACATTGTTCATGCGCGCGAGATGAGGTACGAGATGCGAGCCGATATTGCCGCCCGCGCCGATCACCACCACCCTCTTCGTCCGTTCTGACTTTTGCTTGCCTGTCATCTGTTAGAGCTCCTCCGGAGTCCAGCGAAACCCGGTATGAAGCGCCGTCGCCTGTGGACAAAGCGCGCAGGTTTGGGCATAGCACCAGCAGGGCAAATCATCCGACTGGTGATACCAGGTGCGGCACTGCGGGCAGTTCACCGCCAGTTGGCCCGTCGCAATCGCCTGCTTACATCGCGGGCAATACAACGTTTGCGCCGTAGTGCTGAATTCAACGATCCGAACCAGAGTTTCGGTGGAAAAATAAAAAGTACCGACGTCTGAAACACAGATCTCATCGCGGTCTGCGAGGGTCTGAACTCCCAGATCGAGGTTCCTGCCGTTGACCCGCACCTCAGTCGTCCGGCGCGCGATCAGCAGCCAGCAAACTTCGTCAGCTTGCGTGTAGCGCAGAAGGAATGCTTTTGCCGCGAGATCGTTTGCCGCCGTCACGGCGCGGCGCAGCGCGGGCGGATTGAGACTCAAGTCAAACGCCTCTCCCTCCAGCGGCAACACGGCCCATTGCTCGTTTCGCGGCTGATCGCAATTGTTCTTTACCCACAGGTGTGACATCTGATTCTTCCTGACCGTGTCTACAAGCGGCTTTTTTGTTTCAAAGCGAAACGCACTCCGCGTCGCCGGTTCGTTTGTACAAGGTAGGGGTTAGCGCCCCCGCGATTGAATATTTCCCGTCGCAAACGGTAAATGCTTTGAGTGACGGCGTGCTTCGTGAAATGACGTCCGGTCCTCTTTCCCAGCAGCACAGCTACTTCATCAACTGTCTTCCACCCGACCAGGCTGTCATTGGCGGCGGTCCCGCCCATTGACAAGATTGAAAGCACGTCAGCCAGCATCGGCGGCAGACAAAACACTTTGCCGGCATCGATGCGAATCTCACTGTGACCGTCTGATCGCGGTGTCATGACGAGCGTGCTGGCGCCTGAATCCGCCATTCGACGCAGCTCTTCCCTCTTCTGGCTTTTCTCTCTTCCGGTCGCTGGTCTATTGAATTCAGGCAAAGTGCCACACTCCAGAAATTCCTCCAGTCGAGCCAGCTTCAGAGCGACGTCGTCGGCCAGCAACTCCGCGTTACTAAGGCGCGCGAGCAGAGTCCTATGGCTACGCACCAGATCCCGGATCTGCTCGATCAGTTCCACACATGTCTTTTCATGTTGCTGGTTAACCATTAGTTTTAGTTGCGAATTCCGTCGCAAGCTGAAGTGCTTGTGCGATTAGTGTGCCATTCAGCGGAAGCGCGATCTCGGCAGGCTTTTGCGAACTAATAGGAATTGAGGTTGAGTTATTTGGTTGAGATAAGTGTCTCGGGGAGCGAGATTCATGGCTCGCGCGAAGGGTTTTTAGAAACTCAACTCGCCCGGCGAATTAGCGCAGCGACCACAACACATCTCACCTGCTTAACTCTGTCTTTACGAGATGCGAGTGCTATCGCTTATCATGGGGCCAATTAAAACGAACTGAGGGAGGACCACAGACGATGGCCACGAAAGCAACCCACGAATCAGGACAGAAAAACGCCGAACCTTCTAAAGAGGAATTGCAACGACATCTGAAGCAGACCCGCGCCTCACTCTCGCACACAGTCGAACAATTGAAAGAAACCGTGGCCGGGCAGGTGGAATCGGTCAAGGAAACGGTTAGCGGTGTGCTGGATTATCGCGAACAGTTTCAAAAGGAACCGCTGGTCTGGAGCCTCGGCACATTGTCCGCCGGCTTCGCACTGGGTTATACGCTGGGCTATGCGCACAAGAATACTCGCGGCGCTAAACACAAATCGCAAATCTCAATGTTTGCCGATGGCATCGTTGACGAGCTTTCGAGCGTCGGACACAGCTTGGTCATGCCGGCGCTAAACTCGAGGATACGGGAGCTCTTCGGCGTTGATTTCTCACAAGTTCTGCAAGAGCTGTCCGGTGAAAAGAAGAAGACACCACGTACCCGCAAGAAAAAACTTCCCGCAAAAACCAAAGCAAAAAAGGCTGGTTCAAAAAAGCGGATCAAGTGAGCGATGCCATTGAACGATCAGCCACGCTTCGCCAAACAAATAACTTTCTTAAAGTCCCGGCTTTCACCGGAAGGTTATTTGGGCCTCCATCTCACCATTGGGGCGGCAATCATTATCGGCGCGACCTGGGTTTTTGCTGCCATCGCCGAAGACGTGGCTACCGCGGATCGCCTGACCGTAGTGGACGCTGAGGTTTCTGCATGGCTTCACGCGCGAACCACTCCGACTCTAACGGCCATCCTGCTGGTTATTACGAATGTTCATGCAACCATCGGCGTGACGTTGATAACGCTTATTGTTTTCCTGCTTCTCGTCTGGCGCAATCATCGTTCACAGGCGCTGGCCCTCATTTGCTCTGTGTTCGGCGGCATGCTGCTCAACTTAATCCTGAAGAACATATTTCTGCGTGCACGGCCTCACTTTGAGAATCCGATATTGACGCTGACTACTTATGGATTCCCCAGCGGACACACCATGATGGCAACCTGCTTGTATGGTGCGCTGAGCGGGGTGGCGATTTGGAAAGTGAGATCGTGGTCTTATCGAGTGCTCGCTGTCCTTGCTGCAACGCTCATGGTGGCGCTGGTTGGTTTCAGCCGAATCTATCTGGGAGCTCACTACCTGAGTGACGTGGTTGGCGCGTTCGCCGAAGGGATGGTCTGGCTGGCATTCTGTCTGACAACCGTGAACGTGATTGAGCGACGGCGTAAAACCAACAGCGCTTAACTGCTCAAGCCTTGCAGCCCCCAGCCTCACGTCCCCGGCAACATCCCCGAAATATTTGCATCAGCGCCAAAGAGGACCCGCAGGATGACGGGCGAGTTCGCAAGCAGCATCGTCAGCCAGGTTCGCTTCCGGTTAATGTCTTCCGCCAGATAAAACATTCGCGGCGGAAAATAGATCAGCAACGCGATGAAACTCAAAAAGAAGAGCCGGCCCGCAAATTCAAGCAGACTCCCCGGCGCACCGAGTGGAGCAAACGTCAGCAGGTTCCAGGCTAACTGAAACAGAAGCATGTTCAGGAACAGGCAGATATCTCCGAGAGCCTCGCTCTGCGGACTGCGCAGGAACTTCGATTGCGGTGGGTGCTTTGGTGGCGAAAAATAACGATAGATCAAAACGGTCTGAATGATCGTGAAAATCAGGCCCGCGATCGTCAGTGAAATAAAAAGCGGACCGTTATTGAGCAGAGCCCTTCCGAAAAAGAATTCGCCCAACCCGGTCAGGACCGCCGACATGATTACCAGGTTCAAGCAGAAATAGAAGATCGGATTGAACAGACATCCGGCTAGCCCACCACTCGGCTCTTCGGGGCTCGATTTTCCTTGCGCTTTCAGTCTCTGATGAAAATGCCAGCGCTTCAACACTGCGCCCGCCGCCGGCAAGAACCACATACATAAACACAAGACTCCGAGCGCAAACTTGGCGGCCGGGTTTTCGGCTGAGACCTGCCGGAACAGATCTATCAGAAGCCCGGTCAGCCCGCGCATCAGGAAAACATTCGCTACGAAGATCGAAATATCCAGCAGCAGTCCGCGGTTTTGTTCGGTGAAGAGACTATGACTGGCCCTGGCGAAGAGTTCTCTGGCGTTGTGGCCGGAGTTAGTAGCTTTTTGATTAGCCTTAGCCACTTGTTTCCTGATTGGTCGGTGCAAAAGCGGGATCGAGCGTGTAAGTCCGCGGCTAAGCCGCTTGATGTGCGGAAGGGCTCTGCCCTTCCGATAGGTATCTTTACTGATGGGGCTACGCCCCAACCTTAGGGCGTAGCCCCGTTAGAAAGGCACGCGCCGGAAGGGCGAAGCCCTTCCGCACATCAGGCGGCAGAGCCGCGATACTAATGGTGACGCTCCTGATGTGCGGACGTCTCTCGGCTTCCTAAAGCAACAACACATCCACGCGATGCGCGTGGACCATCTGTTCGCAGGGCGACCACGCAAACACGGTGAAGCGGCCATCCTGCGAGGCGACCAGCGCCAGGGCGTCGCGCTGATCGTATATGAACTGGGCCGCGGACAGATGCCGTGTACCGCCGTGCTGCACGGGCGGAACTACAGCGGCTTGGTTGCCGACTACGGCTTCGGTCAGCATCATTTGCTCAACTGGTTGGCTGCCGGTCCCGCGTCTGATTTTCGCGCCAAACGCCAGTACTTCATATTGATTCGTAATTACAGTCGCGCCGTCGACCGCGGTTAACCCGGCAATCGTTTCAGTGGCACTACGGGCTGACACTTGCCACTCGGCCTCAGTTTCAGCGCTCGGAGCTTGCCGCAATAAATTCGCCAGCTTTGAAAATGGCGGCGCCACCGAGTAAGTCACCGGATGCACGATTGACTCGCGCCACTTTTCCTGTCCTGCGGGTACGATCAGCAGTGTGCCGCCGTGGCCGTGCGCGCGCATTGAGGCTGCAAGTTGCACCGGCACATTTACCGAGTCGTCCCAGGTTGCCGGCGCGATAAACGATCTGAGCGACTCGAGCAGATCGGGGCACTCGGGCAAACTCGCACCGCGCTCGTCCACGATCTTTACTTGCTCACCCTTCAGAACCGCGACGTTGGCAAACTTTCCAAAACCATCGATCCGTCGATGCTTGATTACCAGCAACCCCGGCTCTACATCCTCGAGCACGAAGCCCAGGCTGGGGACCTTTCGCGTGGCGCCCCAAATGTAGACTTCGCGTCCCTCGCGCCAAACACCGAGGTGAATTCCCGGACGCTCAACCGCGGGAGCGAGCTTTGTCAGGTTTGCCGGCGTCAGTGGCAGGCGTTGCTCGAGCATTAACGGCTGGCCGGCCTCCTCGGGCGGAAGAAAGGAAAGCGAGATTTTCGGAAAGCGGCCCTCCTCTGGCCGAAAGCTGGCCCAGAAAGCTGCGTCGATAATTGTCTCAATGGCAACTGCGTCGGGCGCCTGGGCGAGTTCCAGCTCGCCACGTTGGCGTGCTTCCAGATGGTGCTGGGCAAAATGTGCTTCGACAGTCGCGGCAACAGTGCGCGCCGCCTGGTAGGTTGGTTCGCGGGGCATACCAGATTTTATCGCGATTTCGCGTCCATCTCTATCTGGACAAAAAATTTGTAGTGGGTCAGTTTGATGTCCGATGAAGTTGAGCCACTACTCAAAAATTGGTACTGATGCAGTTTGGAACGATCAACCCACCGTATGCGACGAAGTCGGAACCGGGAGCCGTAGCGACCGGGCATCAACAGTCGGCAATATCCAAGCGAAAGTGATTATTAAAGCATCGTTTACCCGGTCGCTACCGCTACCGGTTCTGAATTAGCGGACCCACAAGAAGCAGACTTTCAAACTACAAATTAAGTACAGCGAGCGCGCTGCTAGATTCGTCTACGCGGCCGGATGTGCGGCGGTGGCCATGCCGCCGTGCCTGGTCGGGTATTACTGTTGTTTAGTGAAAGTGAGCAGCGGTGTGGTGCCGACTGCGCGTCGATGTAATGCAATGTTCAAACTGCATCAGTACCTGAAGGACGCCTCGCTATTAAATGTTATGTAGCGCACAATGCACGCATGAAGAACTTGCTATTAGCCTTCCTCCTTGTTTCTTGTTCCTCAACACTCAATGCTCAGCAAGCGGCTCCGACGCCAGGTTCAGTCACGCTGCGAGGCCGCGTGGTTGACGCCCGCACCGGTGAGCCATTCGCCAAGGTCAAAGTCATTGCCAGCGGCACGGAGCAACGTGCGACGACGGATGATAACGGCGCTTTTGTTTTGGATAACCTTCCGGCCGGCCCAATTGATCTGTACATCACTACCGTTAACGCAGGCCTCGTCAAGAAGACCATCACTTTGAAGGAAGGTGACAACAGCGAAACCGTGATCGCCCTGAGCGCCGATGCGGCGATGCTGACCGAACAGGTTAACGTCACAGCCGATCCTTATGCTGCTACACAAACGAACGTCCCTTCGGAGCAGAACTTAAACAAACGCGAACTGCAAGCCCTCTCGAGTGTGCTGCTGGGCGATCCAATCCGGGCTGCGCAAACACTTCCCGGCGCCACTACCAACGATGATTTTCGCAGTGAGTTTGCCATTCGAGGCGCCGGATTTGATCGCGTCGGACTTTTCATCGATGGCGTGCTGACTGATAACTTTGTGCATACCATCCAGGGCGGCTATCCCGACACCGGCTCGCTCTCAGTCATCAACTCCGATACCGTCAATTCGGTTTCTCTAATGAGCGGGGCCTTTCCTTCAAAGTTTGGGAATCGGAGCGCGGCCGTATTGGACGTGGAAACGAGAGATGGCAACCGCGTCAAACCCACGGGCCGAATCGTTGCCAGCCTGAGCGGACTGTCGGGAGTTGTGGATGGCCCGTTCGCCAATGGCCGCGGCACATATCTGTTCGCGGCTCGGAAGAGTTACGTGGGCTATTTAATTCGCAAAATCAATGAGACGAATCAATTTACCAACAATCCTCCGGTACTCGAGTTCGCGGACATTCAGGGCAAAGCGCTTTACGATGTCACATCGCACAACCAGATTGGCTTCTCGATTATTTATGGTGAACTCACTTTTGACCGCAACCGGGACCGCGATCTCCTGGGAGTTAACAATGTCTTCCAGGGATCGTCGAACAATCTGCTGGTAAATGGCCACTGGAGCTACACACCCGACCCGCACCTGTTCTGGCAAACGCGAGTGTTCGGGTTGCGCACCACCTTCAAGAATACAAATCGTGACGATGCGTTTCTGGAGGATGGCAATCGCACACAGTTTGGCGTGCGCAGTGACCTCGCCGTCCTGACACATAAGTTGCACCGGCTGGAGACGGGAATTTACGTGCGCTCAATCAACGTCGACAGTTTGAGCCAGCGCTTTTTCTTTTTCGGGGGCCTGCTGGATTTCGGCAGCTACAAAGAACATGGTACCGAACAGGGTTACTATGCCCAGGACACATGGTCCAGCGAACGGCTCGGCCTGAGTCTAACCGGCGGCGGTCGCGTGGAACATAGTGGCGTAACCGGCGAAACAGTTTTTTCGCCGCGCGGTTCGCTGGCCTGGTCGATTAACAAAGACTGGAAGATTCGCGCCGGAGCCGGCCGCTATTATCAGTTTCCCGACTTCGAACAGCTTTTCGGAAGGCTGGGCAATCGAGCGCTGAGGTCAGAGCGCGCCACGCATTACAACGCCAGTGTCGAGCGGCTGTTCGGCGATCGCGTACGCGTGCTGGCAGAGGTCTATGACCGCGAGGACAGGAATCTTTTCTTTTCGCTTTCCGAACCACGCATCACCAGCGGCTTTCTGGACTTCAGAGAGTTCGCTTTTCAGAATTCACTAAACGGGCATGCCCGCGGAATCGAGCTGACAGTGCAGAGGCGCAGTGCCAACCGTTTCGCCGGCTGGTTCTCTTATGCATATTCACGCACGAAATTGACGGACGCGAGGGACGGCTTGAGCTTTGTCAGCGATACGGACCAGCGGCACACCATCAATGCTTATGGCGGTTACCGATTCAACGAATCGTGGAACTTGAGTGGTGCGTGGCGCTACGGCAGCGGGCCGCCAGTGCCCGGTTTCTATCGACAGACGGGCAATGAATTTTTCCTGACGACCGAACGCAATCAAGCCCGGCTGCCTTACTACAGCCGGCTCGATGTTCGCTTAAGCAAGGCGTTCCTCTTTCACCGCTGGAAACTCACCGTCACCGGAGAAGTCATCAACGTTCTAAATCGCGAGAACCTGCGGTACGCGGGATTCTTCGATTTTGACTCCACTGGCCGCGCCTTTGGCGGACTGGATCGCGTGCTTCCCATCCTGCCGTCCGCCGGCGTCGTGATCGAATTCTGATTAGCCGTTGGCGCCAATGGCGGCCATCTCCTAAAAAATTAGTTGACAGCCTCGCCGGATCAGATTTATAGTCCTAAGCCTTTAGGAGCTACTGACCGAATGGCGCGACCTAAGTCCGAACAATTGACCCCGCTGGAGCTGGAAATCATGCATGTGCTGTGGGAAACCAGTCCCGCCAACGTGCAAATCGTTCAGCAAAAGCTGCAGCGTGAGCTGGCGTATACCACGGTGCAGACGATGCTCAATATTTTGCAGCGGAAGGGCAAAGTTAAGCGCACGTTGAAGGATCGCGCCTATTTCTATAAGCCGGTCGTGAGCCGTAGTCAGGTGGTCAGCCAGCACATGGGCGATATTCTGGACCGTCTGTTTGGCGGCTCAGCCGAGAACCTGGTGATGAGTTTAGTCGAGGCTAAACATCTGACGCCGGAAAAAATAGCCCGCCTGCGCCAGCTTCTGGATGAAGAAAGCGGGGAAAAGAAATGAGAGTGGTTGTTCAATTCCTGCTGACCTTCCTGGTGAATGCTTCCTGGCAAATCGCCCTCATTGTGGCCTTCGCCATCGTCTGCTGCTGGATACTCCGCGGCGCAGCGGCCTGGCAGAAACACGCCGTGTGGGTGTCAGCGCTCGTGCTGTCGTTGGGCTTGCCGGCACTAACTTCAGCAAAGTTTTTTTTGAAAACATCTTCGTCAAAATCAGCCACCCAGATCGCTTATCAGGCCCGTCCGGAAAATGAGCCTCGACTTGAGACCGCAACTGCGCTGACTGAGAGCGAACCGATCGTGTTGAACGAACCGCCGGCGGCAAAGGCGGAACTTAGTCCGGCGCGACCGTCTTTCCTGCGCGGGCCAATCGAGGTGGACCAAAGACTCGCCGCAGCGCTCGTGATGTCCTACCTGATGTTTGTTGGCTATCGCACGCTTCAATTGTTGCGCGCGTGGCGCCGCACCAGAGCGATTGTTAAGACCGGCTACTCATTACCGGTGCCAAATCACGTGCAGGCGGTGCTGGCTAAGTGTCAAAACATTCTCCGCGTAAAGCACTTTCGCATTCTCTTTTCTGCAGCCGTCCCCGTGCCGGTTACAGCTGGGATTCTTAACCCGCTGATTATCCTGCCGGAGGATCTCTTGCGCGAGGAAGATCACGACATCTTGTCCTCGGCATTGGGCCATGAGTTGGTTCACGTTGCGCGGCGCGACTACATTCTTAACTTGCTTTACGAACTGATTCATTTGCCGCTGGCTTTCCATCCAGCCGCTGCCTTCTTACGCAGGCGGGTGCGTCAAACGCGCGAGCTTTGTTGTGATGAAATTGTCGCCGGGAAACTGGTGCGACCGGAAGTTTACGCCCGTTCATTGGTGCGGCTGATTGACGCGGCGCCCCTCGCGCGTCGCTTGGCTGCCAATACAACCATAGGCATTACCGATGCCGATATCCTGGAGGTACGTATCATGTCGTTGCTTAAGAGATCGCAACTCAGTGGACGCCGTCGCGCGGTGCAACTAATCGCTGCTGCCCTTTTGCTGGCTACTCCGTGCCTGGCTGGTGGGTCGTTCGCGTTCAGCTTTAATCTGGCCAATCAGGAAGCATCCTTCAGCCAACCGCAGGACGAGAAAAAGGACCTGCAGAGCGCGCGCGAGGAACTGAAGCGCAAGGCTGAGGAAATCAGGGTGCAGGCGCAGAAGGGCGCCAACATGTCCGACGCCGAACGAGAAAAACTACGCCGGCTCGAGCGGGAACTGCAGGAAGCGGCAACCAAAGTCGGGAACGCGGATTACATGCAGCAACTTAAAAACGCCGAGCAAGGCCTGCGCGAGGCGGAGGCAAGCTTCGCCCAAGTGGAAAAACAGTATCCCCAGAAGGAGGCAATCGAGAAGCTGGCGGAACTGCAACGCTTGTATCCGCAGACCGAGGCGGCCCAACGCGAGGCGCAGGCTCGCTTGAAGGAACTGCTGACCCAGTATCCCGATATGAAGAAAGAACAGGCTGAACTCAACGAAGCCATGCGCCGTCTGCACCAGGAAATGGCCGAACAGTATGTTCTGCAGGAAAAAATGCAGGAGCAGAAGGTAGAAAAGCTGAAGGAGAAAGAACACAAGGAAAAGATCAAGGAAAAGCTCCTGGAGGATAAGGACGAACAAAAGGAGCGCCACTTGAAAGAAGAGCCTGGTGACGGCGTGGTTGAGATGCGTCTGCGCAAGGAGCGCGCGGAAGCAAACCGCGCGGAACGTTCTCGCCGCCAAATCGAGCTGACGCGTGGCGCAAGCATTTCCATGGACCGCGCGATTCAAGTCGCAACCAGCCAGTATCCCGGCAAAGTTTTGGCCTGCAGCCTTGGACGCGACGCCGAAGGTCGAGTCTTCTATCACCTTGTGATCATCACAGGTGAGGGGGAGAAGACTGCAACGCGATATGTCTGGGTGAGTGCTCTGGATGGCCAGATCATGAAGACGGAAAACGAATAGCCCTACCTGTAGGACCAGCCTCTGCGAAGGCGGCCGGGTCGGCCGCCTTCACTATTAAGGGCTGCTGTAAGACGCGATATTCGGGCCAGGGCAATCAGCCTCGCTTACTGGGCATCAAACGTTTCAACGTCGCTTAAGTGAACCTGCGCGGTTAGCTGTGGGAAATTAGACGTGCTTTAAGTCCTTTAATCCCCATTGTTATGGTTAATTTATTGCGATCCGTTGCCCGCCGCCTTGCAACTATTGACATCCCTGGTGCATCATAGCCCCTGTTAATCCTTCTCTCGCGCATCGACGGTGATGCGCCCCGCGCACGAACGATATAGCGCTGGCGTTTTGGATAGTTCGAGAAAAGGCTAGTTCCAAACTCAGAAGCCGCTCACTTTAGAGCATCCGAAACCCGGCTCTTCGCTCCTACCGTTCGACCGAAGCCAATCCGATTCGCAGCTTCTTTCAAATCCCCCCGAGGGGAAAGGTACATCTGTATGACAAACAAACTATACGTAGGAAATCTTGCGTTCTCGACCTCCAGCCAGGATTTGCAGGAGCTCTTTGCGACTGCCGGCACGGTCGAGTCAGCGAGCGTCGTGGAAGACCGCGACACTGGCCGTTCGCGTGGCTTCGGCTTCGTCGAAATGTCCAGCCAGGAAGAGGCCTCGAAGGCCATCGAGCAGTTCAATGGCAAAGAAGTCAACGGACGCAGTCTGACCGTTAACGAAGCCAAGCCGCGCGAGAATCGCTCTGGCGGCGGCGGTGGTGGTCGCGGTGGATTTGGCGGCGGCGGCGGCGGACGCGGTGGCGGTGGCGGTTACGGTGGTAATCGCAGCGGCGGCGGCGGCAGTGGTGGCTACAGTGGCAATCGCGAACCCAGGTGGTAAGCGATTCTTTGAGTCGCGTGATCTCTGTGGCGTCGACTAACCCGCGCCACAGAGACACGAAGAACTCAGTTTCTAAAATCAAATGCGATGGACTCGATTGCGAGACCGTCGCGCAACTAAGGAGTCTATGAATTTTTCTCAATTGGGACTAGCGCCCGCACAAGTGCGAAGCTGCGAGTCTCTCGGATACACCGAACCAACCCCGATCCAGGCCCAGGCGATCCCTGTGGTCCTTAGCGGCGAAGATCTGATCGGCTGTGCTGAAACCGGCACAGGTAAAACTGCCGCCTTCCTTCTCCCCATCATTCAACGCATCTCCACGTCAGACAAGGGCGCCGCCAAATCTTTGGCGCGGCCGGGCGTGCGGGTACTGGTGCTGGCGCCCACGCGGGAGCTCGCCCTCCAGATTGAAAAGAATTATCGGGAACTTAACCCGGCGAAGAACAATCGCAGCGTAACGCTGATTGGCGGCGCGAATATTCGCACGCAAATCGCCGAATTGCATCGACGTCCCACGGTGGTCATTGCGACCCCTGGCCGTTTGCTTGATTTGACTGAGCGCCGCGCGGCGGATCTTTCGACCGTCGAAGTTTTAGTTTTGGACGAAGCCGATCGGATGCTGGACATGGGTTTTCTGCCGGCGATTCGCCGCGTACTGTCCATGATTCCGGCGAAGCGGCAGACGCTTCTCTTCTCTGCCACCATGTCTTCGGAAATTGAAAAGCTGGCGCGTAGCACAATGAAGGCGCCGAAGGTGATTGAGGTAAGCATGCGCGGCCAGGCTCCGACGCTGGTGCAGCAGACTGCTTACCCGGTGGCTCAGGAATCGAAGACCGCGTTGCTGTTGGATTTGCTTGAGCGCGAGCGTTTTGAGCGAGTGCTGGTTTTCACCCGCACGCGTCGAAGTGCTGAGCGTCTTTCGCATATCCTCGAAGCGCGTGATCACAGCGTTAACCGGATTCACGCGGATCGCTCACAGCCGCAGCGTGAAGCTGCGCTGCGGGGCTTTCGTGATGGACGCACGCGCGTGCTGGTGGCGACGGACATTGCCGCTCGGGGCATAGACGTTGATGCTGTTTCGCACGTTATCAATTATGATGTGCCGGCAGCACCGGAAGATTACGTGCATCGCATTGGTCGCACCGGCCGGGCCGGCAACCAGGGACGGGCGATTACGATCGTGACTCCGGTTGATGAGTTATCAATGCGGGCCATCGAACGCCTGACGGGACAACCGGTCGAGCGTGTGGTGTTGCCGGGCTTTGGCGGAAATAAACCCGTGGCTACGGCGGCGGGCAAGCCTTTCAACCAGTTCCGGCGAAGCAGCAGCTCAGTCCGCTCATTTCGACCGCGACGCGCCAGCAGGTAATATGGCTGAGCCAGGCGCGCACGTTTGTGACTGGCTCAACTCAACGGTTTGTGAAGGAGGGATGAAGTAGACACTGCTCATCCTTCCCAAACATAATGTTTTGCGAATCGCGATTTACCCTAACATCGGAGGAGAAAATAATTGGCTAGAGACGATTTGATTCCGGCAGAGGGCACTATTATCGACAAGCAGCCCAACGCGTTCTTCAAGGTCCAGCTTGATAACACCGAGCACGTCGTGCTGGCAGCTATTTCCGGCAAGATGCGAAAGAACCGGATCCGCATATTGGTGGGCGACCGGGTCAGCGTGGAAATGTCGCCGTACGACTTGAGTCGCGGGCGCATTACTTACCGCTATAAGTAAGAACGATGAAGGACAGGCTCCCCGGCCTGTCCATTTTTCTTTAAGGCGCAAATCAGGATTCATCCATCACTGATCGGGCCACCGATCTAATCTCATTAAGTTCCCTTCTCTGCTTTCCGCGCCGCACTCTCAATCTCAGAGTTGATCTCCCCGCCAATCAAGATCGCAGCCCCGGTCAGGTAAAACCATAGCATCAGGATAATGAGCGCCCCGAGCGATCCGTACGTCGCGCTGTAGGAATTAAAGAAATGAAGGTAAAGACGCAGCGCCCCCGAGATCAATAACCAAAGAACGACCGCAGCGGCTGAGCCGGGCGTTATCCAGCGCCATTTCGGATTGCGCAGATCCGGCGCGAAGTAATAAATCAGGCTGAATGTCGTGAAGAGAAAACCCAGCGCAATCGGCCATTGCAGGATCTTCCAGGTAATGCGAAAGACATTGCCAAAGCCACTCGCCGCCGTCACAAAGTCAGCCAGCCTCCCACCCAAAAGCACGACGATAAGGGCTGAAAGGATCATCAACGCCAGACTGATGGTCAGCGAGACGGACACCAGACGCACCTTCCACCATGGCCTGCGCTCCGTCACGTCGTAAGCGATGTTGAGCGTTTCGCTGATGGCTCCCATGCCGTTTGAGGCCGCCCACAGCGCCGCCAGAATTCCGAACGACAATTTTCCGCCACCGCGCGACTTGCTGACTTCATCAAGTGTTGTGTGCACGAGTTGCAGCGCGGAGGAAGGCATTACCCGGCTGAGATACAGAATTAATGAGTCCCGCAGTTGCGACCCGGCTTCGGCGAAATACCCAAGCAGCGTCATGAGGAAAAGCAACAAGGGAAACAGCGACAGCAAGAAATAGTAGGAGAGTTGCGCCGAGCGTCCAAACACGTCGTCCTGGTTGATCTGTGACCAGACGCGTTTTGCCAGACCCTTTAACGTCAGCCCGCTCAGTTTCCACATGGCCGGAATCATCCCATCCTTCCGTTCGCTAATACAACACGAAGTCGGAAATGAAGAAGCAGAGGCAAATCGAAGGCCAACTGAGCCTTGATCGGTGTTGCGAGGTCTCTTAGAAACGCAGGAGTGACTTACTGCAGTCGTGGGCGAACCAGCCCTTTGAGTTGCCAGAATGAGGAAGGGAACTTACTTGACCATTGTGCCGGTTCGGGTCCAGCGCGTGTTCTGAAGAAAGTCGAACAGCACATTGCCCCTGGATGGAGCGCTTTCGTCGTATGACCAATAAACGAACATGGCGCGGCCGATGATCATATCGCGGGGCACGAATCCCCAACGCCTGCTGTCCTGGCTATTATCGCGGTTGTCGCCCATGACGAAATACGATCCGGCGGGAACGGTTGTGGGAAGACCATTGACCGCATAACGAAACTCCGGGTATGGCCGGCCGACGCCGCCATCTGCGGCGGCCTCGCGCGTCACTTCTCTGTAGTAGGCATTGTAAGGCCCATTGCCACTGGGAGGCGGATTCTGCAGGATATTCAACGGAGCGTCATGCTTCGGGTCTTCTTCAGACAAGCCGTATCCCGGATCTTCGGCGGTTACCACTCTCTCTGGAAGTACCTGACCATTAATCAGGACGTTGGTTCCGCGGAGCTCTACTCGATCTCCTGGTAGTCCAATCACACGCTTGACGTAATTTGTTTTGAACGGAGTGTTGTCCGGACGTTCATCGTCTCTCGGATCGTTCGGATTGCCAGGATACTTGAAGACGATGATGTCGCCGCGACGAATCTCCCGCTGCGGCAGGAAAGGAAGTCGCGGGCCGGGCGCGAAGATGAACTTGTTCACCAGCAAATGATCACCAATCGTGATCGTGTTTTGCATCGAACCCGTGGGAACCTTGACTGCCTGTACGACAAAGGTCATCCCGAACAGCGCCATGATCACTGTTACCACGGCCGATTCGAAGTACTCGCGCATCCACGTCTTCCGCGGGCCACGCACTTCCGGCTCCACTTGCAGTTCGCGGTCACGGCCGTTCCGGCTTACCGGTCGACTGCCTACGCTTTCGACCTTCTCGCCACGTTTCGTCTCAGTGCCACTGGAACTTGTGCTCATCAAATCACCTGCTCAATTATTAAGAAACATCGTAGAGGCTGCGCGCATAGGGGTCAAGTTGATCACTCGGGCGCGTTCGCTACTCGGCATCGCGTTGCATCTGCTCCAACGCAAGCCTGGCGGCGACTGACTCCGCGGCCTTGATCGACTTACCTGAACCCAGGACCTTACCGCCGGGCCAGGTAACCTCCACGTGAAAAACTCGTTGATGCGGCGGCCCCAGGGTTTCCACCACGACGTACTGCGGGGCCGGCTGCTTCAAAGCCTGCAGCGTCTCCTGCAGCAGCGTTTTGTGATCGGCCGCGGCGGCTGACTCAGGATCGGAGTGCGCCAACTCCTCCCTTAGCGCCCGCTTGATAAAAGAGGTGGCGGCGGCGAGGCCGGCATCCAAAAAAATTGCGCCAGTCAAAGCTTCGAAAACGTCAGCCAGCAGGGCCCGTTTGCGACTACCGCCGCTGCGCTCTTCTCCTCGGCCGAAGCGGACAAAATCGCCAAGCCCCAGTCGTAATGAAGCGTTGGCCAGAGTCGCAGCGCTGACCAGCCGATGCTTCATGCGCGACAACTCGCCTTCGCTGGCGTCAGGATTCGAAAGGTACAGATGGTTGGCGACAATCAGGCCGAGCACAGAGTCTCCCAGGAATTCAAAAGCCTCGTTGTGTAGGCGGCGTGCTTCTCCATGGGCGGACGGAGCGACTTGCTCGTGCGCCCACGAACGATGGGTGATCGCGCGTTCCAGCAGGCATCGGTCAGCAAATTTGTACTGGAGGATTTCCTCGAGGGCTTCGAGGCTGGTCTCTTGGTTCGTCACAGGACTGGATTGTAACAAACCGCCGAAGGCAGCGTCGAAATCCGACAGTGCCTTCGGCGGAGAAAAACGGGCTAAATTGAATTACCTTCTAACGGTTGCGATAAGCCCTGGGCTTGGGCTTACTCGCCTGCGGCGTCGGCGTAGCTGTGGGCTTTGGCGGCGCTGCCGGCGTAGTGGAAACGGTTCCAGCAGGTTTCGCCGGTGGCGTCGTCGAACCGCCGGCCGGAGCCGTCGTACCACCCGGAGCCGCGGCGCCCGTTGACGGTGGCGTCGGCAGAGTAGTAATCGGCTGCGGCAAATCAGGTAGAGGTTTCGCCAGCGCGCCGGCTACCAATTCAGCCGGGACTGTCTCCGTTTTAGTCCGATACTTGTAAAGCTCGGTCAGACGCTCCATCCACTCTTTCTTCTTTGCCTGCGTCTTCTCGTCAGAGCCCGTTGAAGCGGCTACGGCCCGGGCATACGCATCGATCGTTCGATCAATTAGCTGGTTGATATTTTCCTGGGCCAGCTTGCTTTCGGTCGTTTCAGGCTTGTCCTTATACAACCGGTTGTAATCCGCTTCTTGTTTCGCATACAGACCTTCATAGCCTTCAGCGATGAAATAGTAAGGAGCCGGAGTCTTCTTCAGCGGGCTCTCCAGGCGCGCCGCCTTGAGAAAGTAGGGAATCGCATCACTCGCATTGGACTTCACCATGTAACCCAGCGAGTAATTCAACCAAGCCAAAGCATCTTCCTTATTTGCAAACGGCCGCCAGTCATCCGGCGTCTTCCCCGCTTCCAACAAGCCGATGGCCTGCTTCGCATAAGTCGCCGACTCGGTATTCAACGAAGTGTTATTGTTCAACGACGCCAGGTAACCGATGTAGCCCAGCAGAATGTTGGCCCGAACATAGGTTGGATCGTCGGCCAAAACCTGTTTGCCAACAGTCATCATCTCCGGATAATTCTTCTTGTCGTAGGCTGCGAGGAACTGCGCCTTGCGCGAGCCGACTTCGTAAGAACCAATCCACTTCTTCATGTACTTCGCCTGGTCCGACTCGTCGGCCGGGCAGGTTGTCATGTATTTCTTGGCGGCAGCGTATGCGACATCCTGATCGCCATTTGGATTCTCCGCTGTCTTGCCTTTGCGGTTGTTAAGGAACTCTGTGTAGATAGCGGCCTTGGCTTCGTCAGTACATTCTCCCGCAGCGGCGGCCGTCTGCGCCTGTGCCAGCAGGGGCAAGCTAAGCGACAGCGTCGCGGCTAATATCACCAGTCTGATGAGTTGTTTCATTGGTGGTTTCAATCCTCTCAAAACTTAATTGCAAACGTTCCTGCTTAAGGCGACTGGGTTTACAACGCGGGAGAGCGTCGCGAACCTAAGATGCGCTTTTCTTTCTGGCCGTTGCCGGTCTTCCGGCACGCTCAGGCAGCCCAAAACAACATGGAACTTGGAAATAAACGCGGGCAATAATCCTGCAATAAACACTGTAGTGTCAAGTTGGCAAAGCCGGATCGCGCGGTTCAGACAAAAAAGAATGACGATTGCAAAACAACTGAATGAAATCGCGGTGAAGTAGCACTGAATCCCGCCGTATGAACAAAGAAAAACGCCGAGCGCTCGCATTAATTACGAGAGCTCGGCGCTCTTTGGATGGTGCTGTTGTTTTAGGGTTGCGTCGGATTCGTGCGTCGCTGGCGATCGTCCACCTGTGGCTTCGGCATGGTCGATTTAGCCGGCGTCCCTGTTGGTTCAACTTTCTTGCTTGGGAAAGTCATCACCGTGGACTTGACGGTTCGGCGCGGCACGTCGGTGGGAGAGACAGGGCTGTTGGTATTGCCCGCTTCGGTTGCCGTATTAGCGGCAGCACTGTCGGCCGTCTCGCCCTTCTCTTCCGCGTCGGCGGCATCCGCTTCAGCGTCTTCTTCGTTCAGCGCGTTCTTCCCTTTACGCCCCTCAGGTGTTTCCGCTATCTGCAGGGTGATAGGAGTTCCGAACCGGCCGCTCAGCGAGCGATAGATACTTCCGGCGACGGCGGCAGGCAAATGTTTCCGCCCATCCGAACCCTGGGCCACCACGACCACCGCAAGACGTGGATTCGCGACTGGAGCATAGGAAGTAAACAATCCCAACCACGCCCGGTTCTGTTGCGAGATGCAAGTTCCGGTTTTGCCAGCCACCGTCTGTTCTGGTCGATAAGCTTTCTTTCCCGAACCATAGTTGACTGCGCCAATCATCCCGGGAAGCATGCGTTGCCAAGCGGCGTTGTCTACGCTGATCTCGCGGCGAGTGGTCGCTTTGAAACGGACGTCCTCCTGCGGAGTTCGCGGCACATGCGGCACCATTAACTTGCCTCCGTTTGCCATCGCGGAAACGAGCGTCGCCAGTTGGATTGGAGTTACTTCAAAATCGTCGCCATGTGAGCACATGCGATTTACGGCAAAGCCAGACTTGAAGAGAGGCACGCGACCGGCCGACTCATTTGCATAATTGATTCCGGTCCGTTCGCCTAAACCCATCTCGCGCGCGTAGGCAATAATCTTGTCGAAGCCCACCTGACCACCGACTTGTTGGAAATAAGTATTGTTGGAATACGCCAGGGCGTCGGTAAGATCCATCCGGTGGCTGCCATCACTGACCGGCGCGACTGGCTGGATCACCTTTTCACAGATGCCGGCAACACCCGTCACCAGTTTGATGGTTGAACAAGGCTTGAAGCCGCGTCGCAGCGCCCATTCCTGATTAACCACGGTATAGACACGTCCCGTTTTGGGATCCAGAACGACCACGGTGCCGGCGTGATGGCCCAGAGCCTCAATCGCGGCCTTGCGGACCTCCATGTCCTCGCCGACGGTGCTGTCATTAGCGATGTTGGCCATGGCTTCATTGCGCAAGCCTTCATCGATTGCTCGCTGGCGCGCGATGGCGGCCAAACGTGCTGCCTCGGCGCGGCGCCGGGCTTCTTCAATTTCGCGCCGGCGGATTGCAGCCAGGCGTCGTGATTCGGCCAGTCGCTCCCGCCTCGAAAGCGGACGTCCACGCCTGCGTTCCAAACTCCTAATCAGCGCAGCTTCTTCCCTGGCCGAGCGGTGGCGATCGGCGCGCGAGGCCTTCGCGGAAAGGTGGCCTCGCCGGCCCCCACGTCGCGATTCCTTTGCCAGTTGCCTTTTCTCGGCGCGGGACAGTTTGCCACCGCGCTTGTTACTTGCCGAGCGCGCTTCGCGCTTATGATCGGCGCGCGATTTACTTGCGGTTTTCGCTGCCGGCTTCGCCGCGCGGCGTTTGTCTTTTGCAGTTACGATTGTAGAAAGGGAGAAGGTCGCCAGAAGCAGGAGGCTCAACGTCAGCAGCGTTGCGCCAGGGGAACGTCGTGTCAGGGTCATCTGCAACTCCTTGGTAAAATTTTACGGAAAATAAAAAGTGGCTCAAACAGGATAGAAACCTGGTGAGCCAACTTTTCCGATTACGATTTAGCTTTAGGCGCGCGCGCTGATGCCGGGCGCCAGAGCCCTGTCCCGTCAACCAAAAATTGAAGTACGGCGATTGTCAAAACTACTTACATACCTTTTCTTCTGCTTCAACGTTCAGTCAACCATGTGAGGAGGGAAGAAACCCAATAGGCGGCCTCGGGGAGTTTGCCTTGAGACCGCGCGCAACTATAACATCAGAAATTAGGAGCGGCAACCCAAAACACCGGCAACTGAAGCGGGCATAGATCTTAGCCCACGTGGTCGTGTATCGGTTCGCGGACAACTAGCCGCGAGTGCTGCCACAATGACCGAAATATGAAACCATCGATGCTCTTCAACAGCTTTCGTGTTCGCCTGCTCGTGCTGCTGGCGGCACTGTTGGTCTTGACGCTCGGCGTTCAGTATTACCTGAACCTGCGTGCGGTCCGCAGCAATGCGCGACTGATTGTTGAGCAGGAACAGGCCATCATGGCCGGCGTGGCGTTGGGAGTGAACAGCATCTCCAGCGAGCAGTATTTGTATGAGATGGTCAGCGGCACCAGCCAGCCTTTGCTGGATGAACAAAACGGCCGGGTGAAAAATATTCTCCGGACTGATGAGCATGGCAATGTTCTTGACAGCCTCCAGCGTGTTTACGCGCCGATTCAGAATCCTGATGGCTCAACTCATTACGCACGGGTGGCTGAGATTTCACTGCCGCCGCTGAATAGCGCCGTCGATCTCGCCAATGCTGAAGAAGCCCTGCCCGCCGGAATGGTGATCGGGTCACAGTTAAAAGTGGGTGACCCGGGGGCTTTCTATTTTCCGGTTCAGACGCAAAAGGGCCGGCAATACATCATTGTGGTGTTGGGCTCAGCCAGCAGTCTGACAAATCTGCTTGAGCACCAGGCGCGACAGTCTCTCCTATACACACTCGCGGTGTTGTTGGCGACCACGCTGCTCACGACCATTGTTGTTTGGCGTTTCACTCGTCCAATCAAATACCTTTCCCTTGCCGCGCGCCGTGTGGCTCTGGGTGATTTCAGCTTTCGCGTACCGCAAGCGAATCGGCACGACGAAATGGGTGAACTCACCGATCTCTTTAATGACATGACGAACAAGTTGAGTCGAACGCGCCAACTTGAGACTCAACTTCACGAAGCAGAAAAGGCTGCAGTGGTTGGTCGCCTGGCGTCAGCCATCGCACACGAGATTCGCAATCCTTTGAATTACATAAATCTGACATTGGATTATCTGCGCAACAGTTTTGCTCCGGCTGAACCAGAACGGCGCCAAACCTTCTCGCGCCTGGCCGGACAGCTTAAGAGCGAGGTGGCGCGCATCAATAAGCGCATTTCCGAGTTTCTCAGTTACTCCCGACCGTCTGAACTGGAGTTGGAGCCGCTCGACCTTTACGCCATATGTCAGGACGCACTGCGAATAGTCGAGGTGCAAGCCGCTGAGAATGGCATTCAAACTACGGTCGAGAAGAACGGCAGCTTGCCGCGCGTGATGGGCGACTCCGAAGCGATGCGATCAGTCGTCACCAATCTGGTAATCAATGGAGTCCAGGCGATCGAGGGCAGCGGCGCACTTTCGATAAAAATCGGTTCCGACGATGGCGGGCAACGCGCGCTGATCGAGGTTTCGGACACGGGGCGCGGAATTGAGCCCGACGACATCTCCAAAGTTTTCGAACCATATTACTCAACTAAAGAGACCGGCACCGGTTTAGGTCTGGCGATTGTGAAAAAAGCCATTGACGATCACCAGGGAACTATCAGCGTCACGTCGAGGGTTGGCGGCGGCACCACCTTTACAATTACACTGCCCGCAGAACGAAAGGGAGAGACATCAAAGAATGGCACGTAAGAGCATCCTGGTAGTTGACGACGAAAAAGCGCAGCGCGAGATTCTGGAAATGATCCTTTCCAGTGAGGGCTATGACGTTACCACGGCGGCGTCCGGCGAAGCGGCCATCAAGTTTGCCAGGGAGCGCAGCTTCGATCTGGCGTTAACCGATCTGAAGATGACAGGCATGGACGGCCTCGAGTTGCTGCAACACCTGCTCGGGCTCGATTCCTCGATCATCGTGATTCTGCTGACGGCGCACGGCTCGATCGACTCAGCGAAGGAAGCGTTGCGCCGCGGCGCCTTCGATTATTTACAGAAGCCCTACGATCGCGAAGCACTTCTGGAAACAATCAACCGCGCGCTCGACAAACTGGAAGCGCTGGACGTTGAAATCGTTTCCGCATCGCCGGAGATGGAAGCCGTCAAGAAGATGATTCTGAAAGTGGCTCGCTCAAATTCGACCGTGCTGATTCGCGGTGAATCAGGCACCGGCAAGGAATTGATTGCCCGCGCCATTCACAATCAAAGTCCGCGGGCGACAGAAATGTTTCAGGCCGTGAACTGCGCTGCGATCAACGAGAATCTGTTGGAGTCAGAACTGTTTGGACACGAGAAAGGTTCTTTTACCGGCGCGCACGCCGAAAAGAAGGGCCTGTTTGAAGTTGCCGATCGCGGGTCGCTTTTCCTGGATGAAATTGCCGAGCTCGACGTGGGCATACAGGCAAAGTTGCTGCGAGCGCTACAAGAACACAAGATCCGGCGGGTCGGCGGCACGCGTGAGATTGCAGTCGATGTGCGCGTGATTGCGGCGACCAATCGTGACCTGCGCGCGATGGTGGGCGACGGCAGGTTCCGCGACGATCTTTATTACCGCATCAACGTTCTGTCCGTGGATGTGCCGCCGCTGCGTGAACGTCGCGACGATATTCCCGTTCTGATCGACTACTTCCTGAAGAAGCACACACGCAACACTTCGCGCCTGGTGCGCGGCCTGACGCCGGAAACGAAACGGATGATGCAGGACTACAGTTGGCCCGGCAATGTGCGCCAATTGGAATCCGCCATCGAGCGCGCCATCCTGCTTTGCGAAGGCGACATGATCACGCAGGACGATATGCCCCTGGAGGTGCGACAAGAATCGCGGCCAGTTTCCGAAGGTCAGTTTAAATTACCGCCACAGGGCATTGCCTTTGAAGAAGTCGAGCGCGATCTCATCATGCAGGCGATGCAGCAAACCGACTACAACATCACCAAGGCCGCCAAACTGCTGGGTCTGACGTTTCGCACTTTGCAATACCGGCTGGAGAAATTTGGCATCAAGAAGGCTGATGAAAAGGAGAAAGATCCGGATCAGGAATAGGACAGCCCAAACGTGCAAGCCGAATTCCGCGTTCAGAGGGTATTCACCTGAGGACCAAACGCTGCGAATCAAACTCTCCAGTGAATGATGGAGACTGAATGAACTTAACGAAGACTATCTGTTTTTGCTTATTACTTTGTTCTAGCTGTGCCAAAGCGCCGGCGCCGAAACCGGCCGTCCCGCCTGAGGCAAGTCCGGTTGCCGTTCCGGCAATCTCCCGGCCCGTCTCATCCGCGGATGTCGTGAAGGCTTCGTCGCCCGACACTGAAATCGCAGCCGGCGGCAAAGCAGAAGCGCAAGTCGTAATCTCAGTTTCTCCGGGTTATCACGTCAATGCCAACCCGGCGACGTTTCCCTATCTGATCGCCACGGCAGTTGAAGCTGGACCGGGCAAAGGCATTTCCGTCGGTAAGCCGGTGTATCCCGCCGCCATGCAGAAGACTTTCAGTTTCGAGAAACACCCGCTGTCAGTATATGAAGGCACTGCCACAATCAAACTTCCCATTCAGAGTGCGGGCAAAACCGAAAAGGGTTCTCAATCCATTCCCTTAAAAGTCAGAGTTCAAGCCTGCGACGATGCCGCGTGCTATGCCCCTGCGACTTTGGATCTTTCCCTGAACGTGACGGTGAAATAACGAACCGGCTTTGGAATCGATCTTCACCATTGTTTCTTTCGCCCTGCTGATTGCGGCCGGCGCCTCCCTTTGGTTCGGCAAGACGGATGCGGCGTTTGTCCTGGGAGCGCTGGGCGCCGTGGTATGGTTTGTGGGGTTTCGCTTTCGCCTCAGGAAAGCGCATCCGGATAGGCAGGCAACTGAAGACAGCGTTGATGACTCTGATGATAGCTATGAAGCTTAAGAATTTACTATCCGTCCTGATCACCTCGATCAGTTTGGTTTTTCTGGCCTCGTCGATTTCGACTGCACGCGCTGCGTCTCCGGAAAGCGAAGCGCGCGCAGTAGTGCAAAGGGTCTTTGATCAGTTGAAGGCTGGACAGTTCGATTCTCTTTACGACGCGCTGCCGACGAACTGGCGCGGCCGCATGTCACGCGCGCAATTCAATTCCACGATGCAGAGGACCCGCAGCATGTATCAGCTTGATCGGCTGGACGTCGGCGCCGTGCACGTCGCCAACAACCTGGCAGTCGTGGACACCGTCATGTACGGACGCGTGATGCAGCCGTTGGCCGCCGAAGGAAAGATTGTCGTACAACAGTATCTGATACGTGAGGATGGAAATTGGCGCGTGGCTACCGGAGACAATCAGACTATTCGGCGGTTCCTGGCCGCGAACCCTGCATTCGGCAAGAAGTTTTCGATCCGGCCGCCGCGAGTTTTTGTGAAGCAGAATGGTGGTTGGACGGAAGTGAATCTTTCCCGGCTGCCGCGTAAAGGCAAGTAGGTCCTTCAGCTCAGCAGCAAATCTTCAAATGACATCTGCGAGTCGTCAACCCGCTCGTCAGCAGGCACGCGGACGCGTGGCACTTCCAGCGCATCGCGCACGGCATCGAGATGAAAGCGAATGAGGCGTGGTGTCAGGCGAACCGAGGGAATGCGGCGTTTCTGGGCCAGGCGACGCACGGTAGACTCACTCACCTGCAGGATTTCGGCGAGCTGCCGCGCGGTCAAGAACTCTTCCCGTTCAGACATACCGTGTTAGTTACGCTTTACTTTGGGACAGGCTTAATGGTTAGCGCTACGCGATACACGGCGGCGCCATCTACCGCTACATCGGCGCTGGCCGGCTCCGCGCCATCGGCCTTTAAAGTAAGACGATAGGTGGCAACGTCCGGTGTCAGACGAAATACAAACTGGCCCGTCGCGTCACTGATTCGCGCATCCAACTTCTTCACCGAACCATCACTGTGTACTTGGGCCAGCTCCACACGCACGCCTGCGGCACTGAGGCCTGCTTCATTGAAGACGCTGCCCCGCACGTACGCGAGCGATCCTTGATCGATGGGCAGAATCAATCTGTCACCCAACGTTCTGGTCTTGCCGGCTCGCACTTCAATGTTATCGATCGACCCAACGCTCAATCCGGGTTTGCGAAAACTGACTCCATAAGTGCCAGGCGGCACGCGCGAAATTACGAAATCACCTTTCTTGCCGGCTGTCGTGCGACTAATCTCTCGCTCGCCCTGGCGCAGCACCACCACGACCCCGTCGGGTGTCCCGCGCTCGACGCGCACCTTCCCCTTAATCGTTCCCGTCCCGCCATCCTGGGCGGCCACGGCTATGGCGCAGACAAGGTGAAACGAAATAACTAAAAACTGTTTTTTCATAAATAACTTTCTGAAACCAGATTCTAAAGGCCTCGGCACATTTCTGATCCCCAGGGAGTTCGCAAGGCACTCGCATAGGTCAGGCGCACTTCGCCGAAATTCCAGTCCTTGCGCTGCCAGATTGAACCATCAGAATACTCCACTCGATTGATAACCGCCTTCTCCACAAACGCGTTCCCCGGTTTTTTGGCCAGCGTATCTACCTTGATCACGTCGCTGGGCCCTGAAGCGCTGAAGGCCTGGATGTCCTTTTCTTTGCCGCCTTTGATATTCACGCCGCAGAGAAACTGCCGGCGCGTCATCATCGTCGGGTCGGCACTGTCTATGAACTGATACTCCCAAAACAATACGTCGATCACTTTCGTTCCCGGGTTTTGCACTTTTACCCGGTACGAAAATCCGTCAACCGGGGCGACCGCTCTTGATTCCTGGACCATCTTCTCCATCGCGGCGCTGCGACCGTCGACGCTGTCCTGGTTAGGATCTCTTTCACCGGCCGGGGCGTTGCCTCGCCGTTGCCGTTCAAAGTTCTTATTGGCGCCAAACATTGCCGGCGCCGGCGGCACAACCGCGGAATTTGCCTGCTCAACCGTTAACTTGCTCTTGACCCATCTCTGATTCACAACCACTACAGGATTGCCCTCGTGGGAAGGCGCCTGGTTCTGGCCAGGGACATTGAGCGGGACATTCAGCAAGAGCAAGGGGACTAGAAAAAGGATCTTCATGGCTTGCCTCCACCGACCATCTTAATCATAACGGCCAACCAGTAATGGAGAACCCTAATGAAATAGGGAGTTGTTGGAGCGGGCGACGAGGCTCAAACTCGCAGGTTTTCAGCTGGGGAGTACTTACCGCTCTTTTGCTTGCAGAACTTACAAAACTGCAGCCGAAAAATCAATGCGGGGCTGAGGTTTCCAGGGTAGCTGATAAGACCGCGAGCAGCAACACCTCGATGATGTGCAAGCGCGCATCTTCAACCTTGAAAAAGAAGGAAGCACTCAGGCTGATGAATGCGCCAAGAACGATCACGGCCTACATCACGTTCGGTAATCCGGTGCCGACCGCATCAAGTCGTAGCCGGCGCGACTGGATCAGCAGGTTATAAGCGCGCAGAGTTTCTCCATGCAAAAATTTCTGGCCTTCAGTCACCGGTTCGAACTTGTCCAAGACAGACTGAAAGCGAGTCATGCGCTCGATGCCGCCGCCCGGAACTTTTCCTCGACGCTGCAATGGCCACGCGTCATCGATGACGTACCTGGTGTAATCGCGAAGTTGGCCCTGTAGCTCTGTGCGGATTGGCTCGGGATAACTGGTGACGTCGCGGTAAAGCGCGTTCAGCGCTGTGGCTTCTCCCGAAACGACTTTCGATGTATCGGAGTACCTTCTCATGGCGTTAAATCCAACCGCTTGGGATCGGACTAATTAGGCCAGCCACCGTTAGCGATCTTGCAGCAGTGGGCTGCTAGAACGACCGCTTAACGCCCTTGGTCGTGGCGAATGGAACTTAGGCTCGGTGGAAAAATAGAAGCAACCTGGGTGGGACGTAACTGGCAATTCTGACAGGCGAGGACTTCGAGGCTAAAAATTCAGTATTTAGAGTATGCGGGAAGAATTGGAGCGGGTGACGAGGCTCGAACTCGCAACTTTCAGCTTGGGAATCAAAATTACCACTCCTTTATTTTCACAACTTAAAAAATGACCCCGGAAAATCAACGTGCATGCAACGCATACCGTCATGCAATGCCTGATTTGCGTATTGCTGCGGGACGTTTGCGGGTCGGTTTTTCTACCTAGGATGCTGCAGCAAACCGGGCTAAAATCCACCGATCCTTGAATAAGTAATTCAGTTTGGTTTGAGTTTCAATCATTCTCATGAAACGTTGCCCGTCGTGCCAGCAAACATATACCGATGAAACAATGAAGTTCTGCCGCTCGGACGGTGCGACGCTTGAATCTCTGGATAATCTCCCAACGGAAATTCTGACCAAGCGGTTTGACGGTTCTACTCCTTCGGCAAGCAGTGTTCAGACGACAGTTCTGAATGAATCATCGAAACCAACATCCCGCGCGCGCACTACCGGAGACCTGAAACCGGAAACGCGATACGCGAAAAGTGGCGACATTAATATCGCTTACCATGTACTTGGAGATGGTCCGGTTGATCTGATTTATGTGCCGGGTTGGGTGACGCATCTAGAGTACGGATGGGAAGAACCGTCGGTCGCCCGTTTCTATCGAAAGCTGGCATCCTTTTCCCGGTTGATCCTCTTCGATAAGAGAGGCACGGGCCTCTCCGATCAAAGTACGAACTTGCCCACGCTGGAACAGCGAATGGACGATGTACGCGCGGTGATGCAGGCTGTCGATTCAGAACGAGCGGTCGTCTTCGGAATGTCAGAAGGCGGCAACATGGCCATGCTCTTCGCGGCGACTTATCCAGAGCGAACGATTGCCCTCATCACTTTCGGAGTATTCGCAAAGCGCATCTATGATTCCGAATATCCGTGGGCGCCGACGCCTGAGCAGCGGCAGAAGTTTTACGACGCTATTCAGCAGGAATGGGGCGGTCCCCTCGGGATTGAGGATCTGGCGCCCAGCAGAGCTGATGATGAACACTTTCGCCGCTGGTGGGCCAGTTATCAACGGCGCAGCGCCAGTCCCCGCGCAGCGTTGGCCCTCGCTCAACTAAATACATCCATTGATGTACGCCACGTCCTGCCGGCCATTAGAGTACCAACCTTGGTAATGCATCGAACCGGAGATCGCGACTCAAATATTGAAGAGGGTCGATACATAGCGTCTCATATTCCCGGAGCTAAATTCGTGGAATTGCCTGGAGAAGATCATCTGCTGTATGTCGGTGATCAGGATGCCGTCCTTCGTGAGGTGGAAAGTTTCATTGGCAGCGTCGGCGGCACAACCGAGGTCGACAACGTACTCGCCACAGTGTTGTATGTCACAGCGAAATCGGCGGGTGAAAATAACGAAGCGGACCTCCGGCGTTTTCCCGCGCTCGCCACGCGCGAGGCTGAATGGTTCAAAGGAAGGGTGAGCGAGGTGAGCAATCATGCATTGTGCGCAATATTCGATGGCCCTGTCCGCGCGATAAAATGTGCCGGAGCAATACGGGAATCAGCGCTCGAAACTGGAATTGAAACGAAAGCGGGATTGCACACAGGTCTGTGTGAGATGCGAGGAGATCAAGCGACTGGTACAGCGGTGGACATTAGTAAAGAGGTTGCGAATCGGGCAACGACAAATGAGGTGCTATTGACGAACACGGTTATGGATCTGGTCTCCGGCTCTGGAGTTGTTTTCGTTAGTCGAGGGGGACATAGCCTCGCAGGATTATCTGAGACTTGCCAACTCTTTGCGACCGCGTGAGACGACCTTCCTGCGTCTCGATTGTTAGTCCACAGCTTTGAAGCCGGTGCTGTTAATGACCTCGCGCAATTTGGCGACCGAGGTCTTTTGATCGTCAAACTTCACCCATGCTTCCTTCTTCTCAAGGCTGACGCGAACATCCTCAACGCCTTCAGTCGCTTTCAATTTCTTTTCGACGGAAGCAGAGCAGGTTTTGCAGTGCATTCCTTCTATTCGAATCGTGGCCGTCGAGCTAACAGCCGAAACTGCGGCCGTGCTAAACGTCATGATTACGGCCAGGACTAACAAACTTATGAGTTGTCTCTTCTTCATTTGAGTCTCCTATGATGATTAATTAGAACGTGTCCTGATTCGCTCTATTGTCGCGGACGCTCCAACAACGGTCTTACTTTCTCGTCAAACTCCTCGGGAAGCAAGATCCCTTCAATATTCTCTCTCACCTTTCCCTCTCGGTCTATTAGGACCGAAAACGGCAGCGTCTCGCCCGCGTCAAAGAGCGCTTTCGTCTTCTTCTGGCCTAAGAGGACTGGATAGGTAATCTTCAACTCGAGGATAAAGCTCCGAACTTTCCGGCGATCGGTTGGCGGATAAGTCACCCCAATTACTTGGAGACCCTGGAACGCGTACTCTTTTTGCCATTTTACGAGGTCCGGAATCTCAGCTCTACATGGAGGACACCATGTGGCCCAAAAGTTCAAGAGCACCACTTTGCCTTTCAAATCACTCAATCGAATGGTTCGACCCTTCACATCTTTCAGGACAACCGGAGGCGCCGGTCGCGGAGCTTGGGCCGCCACGTTAGGCGTTATCATCAAAAACACGGCGAGCAGGATCTTTCTCATCACTACCTCAGAACAAATACCTGACGCCCAATAAAATGTTTCGGTCGGTTCGGAGCGCGAGCGGACCCGTATTTCTAACCACCGGAAATTGAAAGCTACCTTCCACCACAAATCGGGCATGTGCTGCGTATTGAAGGCCGGGAGCCAGGTAGTACTCGGTTGCACTACTACCCGCAACTGAAAGCCCGTTGAGTCGACCGTTGCTCCGATGGACAAAAGTTGTTTCGAGAATCAGAAACAGCTCTCCGCCCGGCTTATGAGGATCGTGCGGCAACACATACTCCAAATCGGTGCTGAGACGTTGTTCGTGTCCCATCCGAAATCCGTCTCTTTCACTACGGAAAATGGCTTCCGCATTTCCGCCGAAGATTAGTCGACCGCCAGCCTGTGAAAAAGCGAGATCAAAATGCGGCGAGAGCCCGCCGCTTATCGGCGTGAGTTGCTGGCGGACAAAAGGAGGCGCATTGATTTGCGCCGAGCTAGGCGCAGTCTTTTTTCCAGTCGGCAGTTCCAACCCGACCCGAAGTGCGGCCTGCCTGTCTCCGTATGTCTTTACCTTGCGAAAAAAACGATACTTGGCCCATGCCGTGATATTACCGACTCCCTCTCCCGAACCAGATGAGGTCCCGTTGTCGTAGGCGGTTCGTGAAAAGGGCGCTTCGATTTCCAGTTGAACTCGCGGCGACGGAGTATATGAAACACTTAGGTCGAGTACCTGGCGATTCACTTCCAAACCGCCTAAGTGTTGTTTGATGAAGTAAAGACGCGGCGTGACTGCGCCTCCTTTGTAAACAGTGAGGCCTGGAGAAGTCACACGAATCGGTGCAGCAGGCTTTGCTGGCTCGGCAGTTAAACTTGGAAAATTGACAAAGGAGTCTTCAGCCGGTCTGAAGGCTATCGCCGCGAAGAATGGCGCTTGATGGAATCGCCGCGCGCCGGTCTTTCCTGCTACTGGCGAGATTACTTCACGGGCTGATGTTCCGACCCCCACAGTTTTCCAATCGCCGGTGATCTCAATTTGATCGCCGGCAACCGCGCTTCCCACAGCCTCATCAACGTGTGGACCCTCCAACGACAAACGCTGGCCGGATGATTTGATTACGACAACCCATCCCTTTCCGTCTTTTGAAAGCGTTCCGCCCACGGTAATGTCAGCTGAAGCGAGCGTGTAACCGGCTTTCTTCAGAGTCTCTTTCAAGGCGGCGAATGACACGGGCTTATCCGGCTTGGGTGTGAACAAACCCAATCCTTTTTGAAAGTCTGTGACTTGAATCTCTTTTAGTTTTGGTGCGTAGTCTAGACGGCTCACGGCCTTCTGAATGTTGTACACTCAATTGCCGCAGAGATAGCCAGCGATGTGCATTTGCACACGCTTTACCTGCGCCGCTGAACCAGCTGCGCTCCCCAACAGTAGGACCAAACCGAATACTGGAAAGAAAATATTGCGTCTCATCTCACTTCTCCTGATCTAAGTGCAGTCATGAACCCAAGACTGTTGTAGCCGATGGTGCAGTATTCGAGATACTGACCTCGCTTCACCGCGGCAGCTCTTTTCGATTCGGGAATTAGAACATCTGTACTCATCGCGGTTTTGCTCAAAAGGAAATGCTGTAGCTGGCTCCGGGGTTTCGCCCACGTTCCAGAATCACGCCGAATTGATGCCGCCCATAGGTGTAATTCAAGAGCGGGTGTATTCGGACACCGTCGAACAGGATGGTCGAGCTCCAGCGATCGCTCAATGTGATGTTCAGCCCGCCTATGATCCGCGCCCGATCCTCGTAGGTTCCGTACGCGACTCCGACATAGGGCGCAATCGGAAGACCGGTAGCGTGTTTCAAATTCTTGCTGACTGTCGCATAAAAAGACTGACCAGAAGGTGTGCCGATACGATCAGAACTTGTTCCCAGAATCAACGCGGGACGCACGTGCGTTTCCGTCATCGCCACTACGTTAGCAAGCGGGCTCACCTTCTTCGCCAGGGGGTTATATTCAATGCCCGCCGTTACTCGCGGATGAAATCTGTAGGTGAGTGTGTTACGCCACTTGGCGCGATCGATCTGATTCGCGATAACCCGCACGCCATAAGTCCACTTGTAATTGTCATTTCCTGCCCCGCTCACGGCGCGGCCCTCACCGGGTCAAAGCGGTCAACTGGGCACAGCGGATACTTCGGCCGGACGCTTCGCGACAGCTACTTCTTTGTTCTTTTCTTTCGCGACGCTTGCCGAAGGTGAGGCCAGCATGGCATCGATCTGCTTCTTCAACTCGGCTTGATTGACTATCCCGGAAATCACTTTGGCGATTTGACCGTTCTTGCCGATTACGATAGTTCCCGGCAGCGCCGAACCAAGGCCGAATCGCAGCATGTCGCTTGTGCCTGCGCCGACCCAGATCGGGAAATTGATTCTGGTCTCCTTAACGAACTGAAGAACTTTTTGACGATCTCCAGTCTCGTCTGTTGATGCGCCAATGACCTGTACCCCAAGAGCCGCGTATTCGTTCTGGATTGCTGCCAAATCCGGCATTTCGCTTTTGCACGGAATGCAGTAAGTGGCCCAGAAGTTCAAAATCACAATCCGGCCTCTTAGTGAACCCAGACTCTGCTGAGACCCGGAGAGGTCGGTCAGCGTCAACTCAACTTCCTGCCCGACAAGTTTCGCAGCTTCACGTTCTGCCAGACTTGGCGCTGTAACCGTTAATGAGTCAACGCGAACGATGTTCACGTCTTTTTTGGTTTGTATCGTTCCACTGACCTCAACTCTTTTTCCGATAAAGTCGAGCCAGTTCTTTCCGGGCAGTCGAAATTTTCCCAAGGCTAGTTGATAGAGCTTGAACTTGTCACCTTCCCGTACCGCCAGCAAAGTCGGATCGCGTTCAACGCACGACTTCGCTTTCAGAAGGTTTTCGGCTGTTCCGAATTCCACTTTGGTCCGGTCAGCTTCGGCCCAGCACTCGGCGCAACACACAACGTGACCTTCGAGCCTTGCAGGAGTCTGTGCGGTTGCTATCGAACCAACAATGGTAAGAGAGAAAAGAAGCGCTATGAACATTCGTTTCATCTAGAAATCTCCAGTCAAGAATAAGACACACGTATGGCTGTAAAGTCTGGATCAGCTTTTCTTAATTGGAGAAGACTAAATGCGAAAGACGCAAAGGCGTTCGAGCGGCGGGTCAGCAGTTGAGAGTGCAAGATGCATCAGCGCCGCAGGGTTGAATCCGGATTTCGCGCGTCGAGTAGGTTTGATGAAAGTTAATGCTCCAATGACAGTTGAGGCCTCAATTGTTGATTGCTTACTCGGAACGACACCTCGCTCCGGGTCAATCGCGCAATGATCGTTGTTGCCCGAAACGCCGTCCGTCTCTGTCAAATGCGTGGCGCCGTCGCTGCATCCTTTGTGATAGTGATCAGAACACAACCAAACGCAGGCGACGAATGTCAATGCACAGCACAGCGGCAGAATAAGCGCTAGAAGTCTTGTGATCGAAGAATATGACGACACGGCCTTTGAGATTATACCCAGTTAGACGTGCGAGCGACTACCCGGAATTTCAAACCATTCAAGAAAGGCCAGGCAATGAGTACACAAAATCAGCCGCTGTACTCGTGAGCTGCGCAGCATAATTTCATTGAAGGCCAGATTCGTACGAAATTGCGCCCGACGAAGAACGTTCTCCCGGAATGGCTAGCCGCACACATTCAGGTACGCACCTACCTCTTTTTGGGCAGCGGAATGAGCATTGATACTTCTCGCTGGTAGTCGCGATACGACTCGCCGTGGAGGTTCGCCAAATCACGCTCTTCCAATTGAATCGCGATTAGCATGTAAGCCGTGGTCGCGAAGGCAAAGACCAAATGACCCCGACTCATTTTCGGTGTTGCCCAAAAAGCAATCATGAACCCCAACAGCAGAGGGTGCCGCACCAGTTTGTAAAAAAGGCGTTTCCGAAAAACCAGACTTGTATACTGCTTCCCTTTGAGAAAGAGATACACCTGCCTGAGTCCGAACAGATCGAAGTGACTGATCACAAACGTGCTTGCCAGCACGAGTAACCAGCCGGCCCAAAAGAGAGCTGTGAGCACGAGACTGCCAATTGGATTCGTTACGTTCCAAACCACGCTCAGAATTGGACGCCACTGCCAGAACATAAGAATCAATAGCAGGCTCGAGAGCAGGACGTAGGTGCTACGTTCGATGGGTTCAGGGATAAACTTGGTCCACCATCTCTTGAAGCCGGGACGAGCCATCACGCTATGCTGAATCGCAAATAGGCCCAGCAGCACCGCATCAATTATCAGCGATGGCACCCAAGCTTCTGGTCTGCCGGAATCAATTGATTTCGGCACGACAATATTTCCGACGAAGCCGATGGCGTAGAGGAATGACCCGAAGAATACTAAATAACTGATCACTCCATACAAGAAAGCAAGTATCCGACTCATAGTGTGAATCTCCTTTCGAGCTTTAGTCGCATCAATGAGGCCAATCAATCAAAGGCCGCCCCCTCAAGAATTTGGAATACGAACCTTCTTATGGTTTCGCCCGTAGCTCGTAGGCGTAAATAGTTCCTTCCTGTACGCCAGCGAATAAGATGTTGTCTGAACTGCCTATGCTCCTGATGCATCCTTTGAGGCTGAGACTCCATTGGCGCTCACCATCCGAGGCGCGAAAAGCGGTCATCTCACCCCGACAGTTCCCGGCCAGGACAAGGTCTTTCCATGAATGAGGGTCAGAGGCCCAGTCGGGCGATGATCTCTGTTTCCAACGTACGTTGGTCAACTTCGAATCGACAGAGATAACGTAACCGACTCGTTCCGACGCGTTCTGTAGAGACAGCAGAAGTGAATCGTTGGAAAATGCCAGCCTCCCCGCCGGTTTGGCTTCGGTAGCTAACTCCGATATTACTGCGCCAGTCTCCGCGTTTAGTCGGTAGAGGCGTTGATCAGTCGTGCCGACATAAATGGTCTTGTCTCTAAGAGCGAGGCTTGTTGACGGAGCAGCCGGAAGCTTGCGCTTCCAGCCCACGCGGCCAGTCGATGCATCCAGCGAATAGATCACTCCGTCTTGTCCAACAATGAACAGCCGTTTTCCATCTGTAACGGGTGCCTTGGGCATGTCACATTCTTTATTAGTAGCACCAGTTGAAAAACTCCACTTTAGATTTCCCGTCTTGAGATCTACGGAAGACCACTGCTCCTGAAAACTGCCAAAGTAAACACTTGAATCGATTTGTATGATGTCGGTAGGCACGCTGGTCGAGCGGTACTTCCAACGCACTTTTCCAGTGTCTCGCTCGAAAGCGTAAACGTGTCCTATTCCCTCAGGATCACAGGACCTGTCAGTGCCGATGAGAATTAGGTCACCTGTCACTAGCGGGTCGCCATGAAAGCTCTGCTGCTTGCCATCTTTGCGGATGTCATAGCTCCACAGTAGCTCACCTGTAGTCTTGTTGATGGCGTAGAAATTTCCCGCGCAAGAACCAATGAACATTACGTCCCCCACGACCGTGGGGGTCGAGAACACTCAACCACCGGTCTCGAACTTCCAGCGAAGTTCTGGTGCAGGCATCGAGGAAATGTTCGCTCCCTTGTTAGAGGTCCGAGCACAGTTCAGCGATGCGATCGTGACTAAGACGACGACCGAAATGAGAGTCGGATATTTTTTCATAGCGACCCCGCGCTAATCTGGCCAACGACAGTGACTATTGAGCCCTTCCAGAAACTATGATCATCTGTGCCGGAAAGTGCATCTGATTATTCGGAAAGAATTCGCGGGCGGCTTCTTGAACTTCTCGAGCCACGACCTCCCGGTCCGTTGCGTGCATCGTGGCTAACTTTTCTCGGAGTGTTCCGGAAGTCTCCGATCTCATCTCCCAAAACTCTCCTGCCGAGATGGGCGCCGCAAGGTGAAACTTGAGTACGCGCTCGTTAACTTCGACAGCTCCCGCCTCCGAAAGAAGCCGGGCCAGACTGCCGTGCTCGGCGAAGCGAAACGCGCCGGGCGCATTAGGGTCGGCAGGCGTGGCGGAGCCAAAGTGCCGGGCAAGAGCATCAGTAATCAGGTAAGAAAACGGATTGAGTTCTGCTTTGTCCCACACCGCGAGGGATAACACGCCCTCACGCTTTGTCACCCTCAACATCTCGCGCAGGCCGGCCAAAGGATCAGGGAAGAACATTACTCCGAGTCTACAAACCACGGCATCAAACGAATGGTCTGCAAATGGGAGAGAATCAGCCCCGCATTGCCGGAACACAATATTGGTCACTCCATGTCGTTGGGCCTCGCTCTGAGCTGCGGCTACCATTTCCGCGGTAACGTCGGTATAGATAACTGATCCAGTTGGCCCAACTGTTTCCGCGATTGTGAGCGACGGTTCGCCCGCGCCACCCGCCACATCAAGCACGGCATCGCCTTTAGTGATCTCAGCGTACTGGGTGAGCGCCTGCGTGATGGGACCGAACATGATGCGGATTGCGTCGGCATGCTTTCGCCAGTAAAAGGCTGACTCGCGCCACTCGCGCAAGACCTCGGCAGTCTGACTGTCACTTGGTTTTGCGTCCGAATTACTTCTTGCGTTTGAAGTGGCCTTCACTGTAAACCTCAAAGTCCTTTCCGGGTTCCGCAATCTCAAGAGTGTCCGCCTTTGCGCGGGCATGTTAGTATTCTTCGAATCATTGGAGAAATGAATTGTTCCAATGGTTACGATAGCTAACCGCAATGACCAAATGGACGTTCGTGACTTACAAATCTTCCTCAGCGTCGCCAAGCACTTGAACTACACGCGCGCCGCTGAGGAAGTGAATCTGAGCCAGCCAAGCGTGTCGGTGCGAATGCGGGAGTTGGAACGTGACTTGGGCTCGAAGCTATTCGAACAACTAGGCAAGAAGGTCGCGCTGACTGAAGCCGGTCAGCTTCTGGTTCCGTTTGCCACTCGTGTGATTGCCGGAATTAGTGATGCGCGTCAGGCAATCGCGGAACTGCAAGGCATGGAACGCGGGCTCCTGCGAATTGGCGCCAGCACCACGCCTGGAATGTATCTCATTCCGCGAACTCTCGCGAACTTCAAACGCATGTACCCAAAGATAGAAGTGCACCTCGCTGTCAAAGACACCCGACAAATTGAGGATGGAGTAATCCGAAACGAATTTGACTTCGGGTTTGTGGGTGGTCATCTGGCGGGTGATGAGGTGGATGTGCTTCCATGGATGACAGATCACCTGGCCCTTGTCGTTCCTTCCTATCACCATCTAGCGCGAAAAAAGTCAGTCGCGATCGCAGATCTTCGCAAAGAGAGGTTCATCCTGCGCGAAGCCGGTTCGGCCACGCGGGCGGCTGTTGCTCATCACTTAAAGAAAGCCGATCTTGAAGTAGAAACGGTTATGGAAATGGAGAACCCTGAATCGGTCAAGAAAGCGGTCCAGAGCGGACTGGGAATCGCCTTTATTTCCAGGTTTGCGGTCGAGACGGAGTTGAAAGCCAGGACCTTGGTTGCTATACGCGTTAATGGTCTCGACATCAACCGCGAGCTAAAGATCGTCTATCGAAAAGATAAACATCTCGGTAGTGCGGCGCAAACATTCATGACAATGGCACGACCGTAACGGAAATAAACGTGAGCTACCTTGTCACCCCACGCTCCGAGAGTGTCACTTCTCGAGGCTGACAGTTGCGCAACGAGAATTTGCGGGACTGCTTCTAAAGTTTGTATAACTCTTGAAAACTGACTGTCGGAATTATTGAGCAAAAATGGAGCGGGTGACGAGGCTCGAACTCGCAACCTTCAGCTTGGGAATCAAAAATTTCCGGTCCTTTATTTTCAATACTTACAATATCGCTCAGAAAAAAGTACGTGCATGCGCTGCATACGTTGCATGCATTGCTTGATTTGCGTGTCGCTGGGGGACGTTTGGGGGACGATGGGTCACTATTCTTCAGCAGCTCGCATCAGGAATGTGATTCTACTGCTTGGCGGGAAATCTTCATGACGCTGGTGCGCTCTGTGACAAAGCTTAGGCCTCTCCGTTAGCACTTGAATACTTAAATCGGTCCATCCGCACGGTTTCCCTGCCAATCTAAATTGAGGTTAAGTTGTCGTGTCACCATGGCGGCAACGCGGCCCAGAACGCCGCCATATGTTGGAAATGAAAGCGGTACTTGCGCCAGGTCATCGACGCTCAGGTTTCCCGCCATGGCCACGGCGGCCAGTTGAGTGATCTCAACAGCACGCTCGCCTACTACATGACAGCCTAGAATCTTTCGCGTTGTTCGCTCTGCGATCAATTTGCAGAACCCAGTTGTTCGACCGTCGATAATCGAGCGAGTGGTGGTCTTCAGATCGAGTCGGGCTGTGATGATGTCGTGCCTTTCTCCAGCCTTTCTTTCAGTTAGACCAACCTGCGCATATTCAGGGTCCGTGAAACTGCCAATTGGCGCCGGTTGATCCGGTACTCGCATCGCAGATCCTCGAATCGCGTTCGTTGCGGCAACGAATCCATCCTGAATGGCTTGCGGGACCAGCATGAGACGCCCCGTCACATCACCGGCCGCATAAATATTCGAAGCAGTTGTTCGCAAACATTCATCAACGCCGACGAATCCGCGCGCGTTTGTTTCCACGGCAGCCTTGGACAGGTCCAATGAAGCGGTATTAGCGGCCCAGCCAATCGCCACTACCGCAAGGGTTGCTTCGGCACATTCACTTCGCCCATCTTTCGAGAAACGCATTCGGATACCGGCTGGAGTCTTTTCAAACGATTCGATCGTTCCGAAGTCCTCGCGCACCGCTATGCCGGATTCGCGAAATGCGTCGGCGACGGCTGCCGAAACATCTTCATCTTCTGTCGGCAAAAGTCTTGGCCCACTCTGAAATAGATGAATTCGCGCCCCGAAGGCATTGAACACCGACGCGACCTGCACTCCAGTAGCGCCGCCGCCAATTACCATCATTGATTGCGGCACACTGGTGAGGCTCCAGGCATCGCTGTGAGTGGCTGTCATTTCAGCGCCGGGCACTGTCAACTTGCGGCTGACTCCGCCAGTGCAAAGAATGATCTTGTCGGATTGCAGCGTCAGACCGCTCGCTGTTTTGATCGTGTGCGGATCCACAAACTGTGCCACGCCGGCATGCTCATAAACCTGAACACCTGCTGACTCAATCTGCGAACGGAACGTCGAATGGGCGCGCGCGTCGTTAACTACTTCCCTCACCCGCTCAAGCAATTTGGAATAATCCAAACCTGGCTCGCTTACCTGCACGCCGTAGCGGCCGAGTTGCCGCGCATCGCGCATCAAACGCGCGGCATGGGCCAGCGTCCGCACCGGCACCGGACCATCGTTCGCCGCCATTCCGCCGAACTCGCCTTCAGTCACGAGAGCCGTCCTGACGCCAAGGTCGCCCGCGCGCAACGCCGCCACTACTCCGGCTGGGCCACCACCGATCACGAGCACATCTAACTTATTCAAAACTTGATCACCCCGGAGAACTGAATTGAGTGTCCCTGGAACGTCGAGCGATTTGCAAACTCTTGAAAATACTTAAAACCAACGTTGACCCGGGATGAAAGGATCACGGTTGAGCCGACGCCAACCGCGTTCACTTTGTAATGAGCCTTAGATTGTGCCGGCGTGATCGTCGGTCCAGTCGTGTCGGTAGTTTGCCTCGCGTTATATCCGACCAGCCCGAATTGCAAACGCTTTTCGCTTCCCAGTGCCAGTGAATGCATCACAGAATAATCGAGATCGAGAGTGTCGCCGGGATGAATCGAGGTACCTTCCTGTCGCGTGTGCACTTCATACATCTGAAACACAGATACCGAAGTCGACTTGTTCCTGGTTATGTAGAAGGTTTGTCCTGATGAGAAAGCGTGCGTCCAATAACCAGAACCGACGTTATTGTTCGCGCCATTGCGGAATCGGCCAGTCGGCGCGAGAAAACCATAGACGGCGCGGACCGCGTAACGCGATTTGTTCCAACCCAAAATGAATGGTTGGTAATAGGAATCGGCAAACCCGCCGCCGCCACTGAGTGAACCGGTGGCGTCGGAATCAAGCGAGTTTCTGGCCACCGGCAATGTCGCCGTCATCGAAAACTTTGCACCGCCAAGAATCTGCTTCTTGCTGACCCAAGCAATTGTGTTCATGTCCATGATCACGGCGTTGCGTCCCGTGCCCAACACCTCACCCTGCGGCCCTTTCGATTCATCGCGTGTGTAGATCAAAAGCTGATTGACATAGGTGAAGCCGGCTTCCGGTGTTACGCCGGAGTTCGTGGCGCTCATACCGAGGGGATAAACGCCTCTGTTTTGTGCTCTGGTCGTCCGAGTAAGTGTGAGGCAGCATGCCGTGGCCAAGATGCCGATGAGCAGTGGAGCACTGAGACTTCGCGTCATCGGACGGGTCCCTACGTATGAAGGTCGGCAAGCCAACGCAGCGCCCGCAGCCCCGGCATGAAGCAGTATTCTCCGCCGCGTGTGACCACAAAATTTGGAATGCCCTGAATCCTTCGGCGCACCGGCTTACGAGGAACCGTAAAACTTCCGGCATTCCCAGTCGATCCGATAACTGGATCTTTATCATTGCCAGCGCCAAAAAAGACTCCGTCATTCACCCACTGTGATTGCACGAACTCGACTTGCCGGCCGATGTGGGCACCTACGAAAGCAAACATGAGCCCGCGGTCGGCGCCGTCGTCATCAAGAACTCCTTCCGGCAGCAGCGGACCATAGGCCGTACCTCGCCGAACCATCCGATGGATGCGAGCCACGCCGGCAATTGAGGCATCACGTGGATTGCAACGTCGAATATGTGAACCGCCCGGGGTTTTCACACCAGCTTTGTCGTCTTCCTCGAACATGAAGGTGTTGTTCCGTTGCGGGTCTGCGCCGAGCTGTGGATTATCATGGAATGGACAAAGCGCGAGCGGCGCGCCGCTGCGCCAGCGACCCATCATCTTGGCCGCCAGCAATTCTTCTTCGTCCGCTGACTTTGAATTTGTTTTAAGAAAGCGGCGAAAGTCTGCAACCCGTTGATGCAGCTTGCGAAAAACAACGTAGGTACCGTTACGGCCGACTATCTCGGGCGTAGTCTTCTGCACACCGCCGAGTTCATCCCGGTAGCCGAGCACGAATTCACCTGCTTTGAGTGGCTGCTCTTTGGAATTGGTTCCGGCAATGCCACTGCCTTCGATTGCCGGATGGCTGATGCCATCGCGAAATCCGAAAGGTTCAGTCTCTGTCGGGAGCGCGTGACAATTCTGACGCCAGATGGCTTCGATGCCTGGCATGCTCCGGTAAGTTTCGCGCGCGCGGTCAAGCGCTGCTTCCAGTCGCTCTTCATCGGGCGAGACTGCCACCAGCACGACTTGCAGGTCTGCACTACCTAACGGTTGCTCCCAATTCTCAGGCGCACTCGCTCCCACATCACCCAAATCTCCCGCACGCGCAGCCATCCCTTGGCGAAATTCCCACGAGAAACTTTCAAGCGTTTCCTGCGGAACGCCGAGTGCCCTGAGACCCTGATATGTCAAAGCCACGCTCACCCAAGTATCAGCTAATGGGCTGGTAGGATTCGCAGCTGACGTCACGACTTGGGCTACACGGCCCATCAAGGCCCGGCCTGCTTGAGGATCGTCGATACGAAATCCGATGTAGGTCGCTACGTACGGAGTGGGACGCGGTCGCAATACTCCGCTTTGGATATCATCGAGTTGGAGTTTAGCTTCCGTTTCGCAACTCACGCGCGCGTTCCTTTCGCCCGTGCCCAAGCTGCGATGCGCCAACCTTCGGCGCGTTTTCGATCGTGCGTCGCCATGCCACTCTCCTTTTTTTCAACCAAGGTTTCGCTACATCGTCGCCACATTCTTCCAGAAGTTCTTCAAGCTCTCGGTACCGCCCAACAGAGTGGTGAAATTAGTGGAGTCAACCATCACAATATCGCCCGCACGTTCGCCTGATGGCGGCAGCCAGAGCAGGCAGTTAAATTCGGTGTTGCCTTCAGCGGTGAAGGGATGTGGTCGCTTAGGGTCGATCGGCTGACGCGCGAGCACCTGCACGGACTTTCCGTCATTGTTTGTAAGCTCGTAATGAGGCAGATGTGGATGAAAGTTGAGCGTGGGAACATTATTAAGCAGGCCGGGCTTATCGAGATCTCTGAAAGCCGTCAGCGGTGCGATGTCGCGCGTACCTTCGACGAGTGCCGGCCGCAAACCCCAACGGTTCCAAACGGGGATATTCAACGCCTTGCTCAGCGAACGCGCGTACGAACTGAACCGCTGTTGTCGCGGCACCAGCGCATCGCCGTGATGCTTGTATTCCACCTGGCGCTGCTCAAGATTGTCAGTGAAGCCAACGTCATGATGCGGCGCGTGGAGTAAACAAGTGCCTTCACGCTCTAACCAGGCGTTTAGGCTTTCGATTTCTCCCCCGGAAGCTTCCTCGCCTGACGCGAGATGGTCCAGCCCAAACACGAGCAACGTATCGCAGTCATCCAGAATGCGTTCATCAATGGGTTGCTTGTATCCAGCCTGATCGATGCGCTGAAAGACTGCGACCGGATGCCCGGTTGCCTCGCCGGCGATCTGCTGAAAGCTCAAAGCCGAGCGATGAAATAATTCGAGCGTTCCGGCAATGCCTTGCAGAAATTGCGCCGAGCCCCACTCCGGCTTCTCATAATTCGGCCACGCCACCCGGCGCACTTCGGTCATGGTCGAAAAGCGATTTTCCATTTCGGTCAAATCGCGTTGCGATTCCCACGGATAGCTCCAGCTCCAGTAGATGCTCAAGCGGCGTTTGCCCGGCGTGTATTTGCGCGCGATGTGATCCTGGTTATAGGTGCGTGCGGCGTTGCTCATAACTTGATCTCTTCTCTCAATGAGCGGAGTCACTGCATCTGATCCAGCATGTGCGACAGCGCCGACTTCACATTCAGACCCTTCTTAATCTCATCCGCACTGACAAAAGGATATTCCCCGTATTCCAAAAAACTCGGGACTTGATGCTCGCGGACGAATTTGACGAAAGCATCGGGATTAGTTTGCCAATCCATTGGGAAGCCCTCGAGATTTTCAAAAACTGTCCGCACTCCTGCGGCTCCGAACAGCGCTACGGCATCTTCGGTGTACTTGTCGAAATCGGTGTCGAAAATCCCCTGATACATAAAGTAGGTCACGCCGTCGATCGGAAAGAGAATCCAACGCAGATAGTGAAGCTTGAGGGGCGCAAGCACATCAGGCTGTGCGGCCACTGCTTTCTCGATGTTCTGCGCATATTCATAAAAGACAGGTTCGCGGCCAGGAATAATCTTCGCCAGGATGCTGAATCCGTAACACGCTGGGCTCTTGGGGTAAATAGGACCGTACTTTCCTTGCGGTAGCGTTGAAGTGTCTTTTGGCATTGCCATCGCCGCGGGCTTGATATCCATATTGAAGCTCCTTCTTAATCAGGTAACAGACCTACCGAACAAACGCCTTCGTCGAGAACTCAACACACCTTCGGATTGAGATCGTAATTGAATCCGGCGCAGTCAAATACTGGAACTTCTTACAGGATGGAGGATGTCGGATGTTAAAAAGACGTGGCCATAACCTGCTTTCCACGCGGCCAGTCCTGTTAGAAATAACAGTTACTGCGCAGAACCTTCTTTGTTAGGTTGCGGGCTTGTGTACGCGGCGATGGAATTCTTTATTCCAACAATGCGAGACCTCAGCCTCGCTATGATGTGAGTTGCGGGCCGAGCAACTTTCACGTCAATCAAAGCCAGAATTATTCCGAGGAGGGGTATGTTTCAATTTCTTAGGACCGCGGTTCAGTTCATCGCCCCCGTCTTTGTAGTCTGCACGATGCTAAACGTAGGTCTCACGCAGAAGCCGGCGGCGATCACGGAACATCTGAAGAACTGGCCTTTCGTTCTCAAGATGCTGGCAGCCAATTTTATCTTCGCGCCCCTTTTGATGATCGGCGCTCTATATCTTGCGCCGTTCAGTCCCCCCCTCAAAGCCGGCTTGCTGATCTTCTGCTTGGGTGCGGGCGCACCTTTCCTGATCAAGTTAACCCAAACCGCCGAGCACGATCTGGCTCTCGGCGCGGCGGTGATGATGATGCTGATGGTCGTCACGGTCGGATACATGCCGCTCGTGTTGCCCTTGGTGTTATCCGGAGTGAGCGTGAGTGCAGTGGCTATCGCCAAAGCTCTGCTGCTGCAAATGCTCCTGCCGATTGCCGTAGGAATGGTGGCAGCTTCGATTTTGCCAGGTGTGAGTAAGAGGCTGCAGCCTTTGGTCGGGACGCTGGGAAACATCGCGATGTATTTAATGGTCGTGGCAACGCTTATCGGCTACTTCCCCAACCTGCTTCAGATACTCGGAACAGGCGCGTTTCTGGTTGGGCTATTGTTCGTCGCGGCATCATTCGGCCTCGGCTATCTAGCTGGCTTTGGCAAAGATCACCTTGAAGATGTCGGTGGTCTCGGCACGGCACAACGCAACACGGCGGCGGGAGTTATCATCGCCATCCAGAACTTCAAAGATCCGAACGTGTTCGTGATGCTGACGCTGGCTAACATACTCGGGATCGTAATGCTTCTGGTCCTCGCGAGGTTTCTCAGCCGCGACAACAAGGTGACGCTGGAAACTCTCTGAATCTCAGGACCCAGCTGGATTGAAATTGCCGGAGATGTCGGCCTTGGAAAGGCTGACAGTTGCTAGAATCAAATCTACGTAAAGTCAGCGCAGCGTTTATAGAATCTTCCTCGTCTTGATGGTCGGTCTTAGGATTAAAATGGAGGGGGAGAATTAAATGGAGCGGGTGACGAGGCTCGAACTCGCAACTTTCAGCTTGGGAAGCTGACACTCTACCATTGAGTTACACCCGCGCGAGAAAAGCGATTAAGCAATTTGTTTGGGAAGACTAATGAATCTGGATGGCGGTGTCAAAGTTCAACCGCGCTTAAGCTGGCGGATCGGTCGCGCCGGCAGGCTGGGTTGAGTTCGACCTGATTACGCCGTCATCAGAGTCCAGAAAAAAGTGACGTCCGCCAACAGCCGGTTGTTTGTCGGAAGCGGCCGGATCTGCGTTGATGCTAAACGCTGTGGCGCCGGCGTTCATCGTAAAGCGGTAGCCCTTCAAGTTTGGCGCGTCGCCGGCGAAACGCGCGTCCAGCACTCCCGCTTTAGTGAGATCGTCAAAACTGCCGTAGCCGTCATGCGTGGCCCGAAACTGTGTCTGTGCCGTCATGATGGTCCTGATTGTCTGAATCGCCATGCCTTCATCCGCGGCTCCGACCGCCTTGGTGTACGAATCAAGCCCCGGTGAACCACCGCATGACGCCAATACGAAGGCGGAGAGCACGGCTAGCAGGCGGACGGCCGACGTCGTGGATGCGTGCCTGACGTAATGCATGAGATGAAAGCGAGAATTGGATCTCGTTCTTAGCTGGCGCATGTTGTGGCTCCCGGTTGAGGAATCTCTAACTCCCACATGATGTCACAATGCGAGGCGGCCAGGACGAAAAGTTTTGCAGATTTTTGCGGCGTTCGGATTCGACCACGCCAAAATGGGAGTCGCCCAACATCACCGGGCGAAGTAGCCGCGGCGCGCGCGGATGGCAAGATCGGGTCGCGCGGGGACTTGCACTGCGATGGTGCGCCACTCGCCGTCGCGCATTCGGTTCGTCGGCCGATAACCCAGGCTATAGACCGTACCCAAATCGCGAATCACCTGCTGATAAACCTTGTCCAGGTCCTTTAGTTTTCTCGCATGGTAGACGAGGTTACCGCTTTCGTCGGCCAGCGCGGCCAATTGCTGCCGGGCGGCAACATAGGCGCTCGCCGGCACGCGGTGGTTACTAACCTGTTCCTCTTCCGTGTCGAGATAGATCGGCAGAATAATCGTGTCCGACTTTCGCAAGATCTGAATCAACTGGTCGAAGGTTATTTGCGAACCGTCGCCTGCGACGTCGGGCAAAGAGTTATCGACGCCATCCGTCATCACTATGATCGCGCCGCGTCGTTGCGACCGCGGCAAATCCCGTTGCAGCACTGACTCCGAAACGAAACGCATCGCGTCCCAGAAATTTGTACCGCCATTCGGCTTTTTGATTTCCTGGATCGACTGCTTAAGGAGCTCGCGGTCAGACGTCAGCGGGGCTACAACTTTGGTTTCGTGCGTAAAGGTCACCAGGGCAACGCGGTCTTGCGGCGGTACTGCCTCGACGAAGCGTTGCGCCGATTTTTTAATTAGGTCGAGTTTATTGCGGGTTGAGCCCGAGAGATCCAGTAACAGCACCAGATCAAATGGGGTTTCGGCGGAAGCGAAGAACGCTATCTCCTGCGCCGTGCCGTTTTCAAAAATCGCGAAGTCGTTCTGCTTCAGACTGCCTGGCGGGCGTTTTGGATCGCGACTGAGAATACTAACGTTCAAATCAACCAGATCAGATACGATGCGGATCGTATCACCTGGATCAACCTCCGAACCCTGGCCATAGGCAATGGACGGCGGGAAGAAAGTAAGCAATAGACAGTTGACAAGTGTAAGCAGTAAGCAGTTAGCAGTAAGCAGCAGGCGAAATATGCAGTGAGCAATAACGGCCAAGCAACGGACCCCTGTCCTGCTCCCAATACAGTTTCGATAAGGGTTAAGGCTCGACATCGCTCACTTATCTTGCATAGTAGCCGCGCTTACCGCGGGCGACTGTGTTGCGGCGATTCACACTGACAGAGACGGCGCGCCATTTTCCATCGCGCGCCTTGTTAGACGGCCGGTAGGCCAACGTGTAAACGGTGCCCAGATCGGCGACGACTCGATCGTAAACGCCGGCCAGATCTTCGAGCTTTGCCACCTCATAAAAAACGCCACCACCCGCATTAGCCAAATCTTCCATGCGAAAGGCGGCGAGATCGTAAGTATCGTTCTGAATATCGTTGGGGCTGGTTGGCTCCCAGATTTGCGTATCGATCCAGATGGTGTAGAGCACGCCGTCGAATTCCTGGGCCGCTCGCAGGACTTCATTGAACGGCGATACCGATCCCTCGCCTTCGACGTTCGGCAAAGTACTGTCGAGCCCGTCGCTCAGCAGCACAATCGCGTTCCGTCCGGACGCTTTCAGATCCTTGAAGCCCTGATCCATCCCAAACGCGATCGAATCGTAGAGTTTAGTGCCACCCTTTGTCGGCGCTATGCCATTAATCCGGTCGCGCAGCAAATTGCGATCGGTGGTGAAGGGCGAAACCACGACCTGTGTCCCCGCGAAAGTAATTACCGATATGCGGTCGAATGGTCGCGCGGCGTCCACGAAATGGATCGCCGCCGTGCGAATCAACTCTATTACATCGGAAGTTGAGCCGGACAGATCAATTAGCAGCACCAGGTTGAAAGGGGCCGCCGAAGATTCAAACTGGGCGATTTTCTGTTCAGAGCCATCTTCAAAAAGCCGGAAGTCCGTCTTTTTCAAACCGGTGATCCCCCGATTGGTACCGCGATCGATTACGCTCACATTGACGCTGGCCAATTGAGCATCGACCCGAATGACATCGCCGTCGGATATTTCTTCCGGCGTACCAGCAGGCGCCGGCGGTTGCGATGAGGCCGCGCGTCCGTTTCCACCAATCAGGACTGGTGGCCGTTTCTCAGTGATGTCGTCGGGAGCTGTTTGAAAAACTCTGCCTGGCGGAGCCGAGCGCATTGCCCTTGCCTGCGACTGCGAGAGAGTGATGCGACCGCTTTCGGAATTCAACCGAATCGAGTTACCGCCATTTCCCAGACGAGCTTGCAGAAAGCCGTTCGCGGCCGGTCCAGTCGGCAGCGCAGAAGTGATGCTCCCCTGGCTTGAGGCGGCGGTAAGATTTGCATTTGCGCCGCGCGGAAACTCCGCCTCTATCGGTCCTGATTTAGTTTGCACCAGCAGGGCCGCCGGCACTCCGATAATTTTAGCCATCCCGTTTGAAGTGATGATCGCAGCATGCGCGCGCGAGGGAATGTTCACCATGAGTAGGACGTCGGTGTCCGCAGCCTTAGCCGTCGAAGCTACGCGGACTGACAACAGCCGTTCGCTGCGCTCAATGATTGCGGCTCGGCGGCTTACCTGTCCGTTCGTGATTGCCGCGATAGAAACGTAGCTCTCGTTCCAAACATCCAGAGTGACGCCGCCGCGCAAATTCTCAATTCGAAGATTTCCATTTTCCGGAAGCTCGGCGCGAACGCCCTGGACTTCTTGCGCTCTCGCAGCGCCGAAGCCGGTGCAAAGAAGAAGCAGAGGCAGGAACGAGCAAAGGAATGACCGGCGATTCACGCTTCGCATTTTCTCGACACCTCGAAACTATCAGCGTTGGCCGCGTGCAGGACGCGCGTTTAGCAACGCGGTGTTGTGTCCCGGCCCTCGTCCTGAGGGCGTTCACGCAAAGTGGGGAGACCAGATACGAGCAACAGGTTACGCCACGTTTAGGCTTCGGTAAAGGTCAACGGCCCGCCTGGTTCGAGCCGTTTCCGTCATCGTGAAGAACTCAACGCTCAATCATATCGAGCATCGAGTCTTCTTCCTCTTTTGGTGGCTCGGCCGGGTGAATTTTGCCGCCAAAATCCGCCAGGCGCAGCAACAAATTGCCCTGGTTTGAAGCGTACTGAAGACCCACTTCGCGGGCGACGGTACCGTTCTTAATCATGTTTTCCAGGACGCCATCGAAGGTCTGCATGCCGTCCTGATCACCCTGTTCCATCGCGTCGATCAGCGACTTCCCTTCAGACTCGCCCTTTTCCACATACTCCTTAGTGCGCGACGTCGCTTTGAGAATTTCAATTGCGGCCACGCGGCCTTTGCCATCGGCCCGCGGCAACAAGCGCTGGGAAACAATGTAGCGGAAAGACTGTGACAGTCGCGTGCGAATCACCTTCTCTTCGTTCTTGGGAAAGACCCCGATGATGCGATCGACCGTCTTTGCTGCATCGATTGTGTGCAAAGTGGAAAGCACCAGGTGGCCGGTTTCGGCGGCTTCGAGCGCTACCTCAATCGTTTCGCGGTCTCGCATTTCACCCACCAGGATGACTTTGGGAGCTTGCCGCAGTGCCGCCCGGAGGGCATTGGCGAAATCGGAAGTGTCGGTAAACAACTCGCGCTGGTGAATCGTGCAGTTCTTATGTTGATGAAGGAACTCGATCGGATCTTCGATAGTGACAACGTGGTAGTACTTCGTTTCATTGATCAGATCGATGATGGCTGCCAGGGTCGAGCTCTTGCCTGAACCCGTCGGGCCAGTGACCAGGACGATGCCGTTCTTCAAATCTACGATCTGCTTCAACTGGTCCGGTAAATCAAGATCTTCGAAGCGCGGCGGAGCAAAGGGAATAACGCGCATGACGATCGCGTGCGTGCCCCGCTGCATGAAGATGTTCACGCGAAAGCGCGCCAGCCCCGGAGCCCCGAACGAGAGATCTGCGGAGCCGTGCTTTTCCAGATTACGCGCCGCACTGACGTCCTGGCCCGCACGCAGATGGCTCCCGATAATAAGTTTGGCAATCCCGGCCGTGTGCGCCGGAGTTAGTTTTTCCAAACCGGGAATTCTCACGCCTTGCAGATTTCCTAATAACTCGATCTGCGGCGGGCGGCCGGGCGAGAACAGTAAATCGCTTACTTTGCTGGAGACCGCAAGCATGGTTCGGAGGACCGATTCAAAGTTCGGTACGCTCCCGGCGGTTTGGGTTTCCGGCAAAGCTTGAGGTGATTCAGGTGTATTCATAAGGTAAGGAAAGGGCCGTTAGAACAAAGTTAACGCCGGTAAAAGTCTCCCACTAATTTATTTTTCCGGCGAACGAACCGAAGCGCGCTGGCGAACATCATATTAAGTGTTATGCTGGATGCGTTCTTTTGAATGCATCTTTTTGCAAACTAAAGAAAGGCGCGGAATCATGGCAACTTATCGAGACCCGGTACGATGTTTTGCTCCCCTGGAAGTGGTTGAGCGCCTGCTGGAGATTCGCGCCGAAGCGGGATACCTGCCCGCCATTTTTCTCCTTTCACCCGATGATCTGGCAGCATCGCTCGATGCGTGTGGATTTGACGTTTACTCGTTCATTGGACAGGAAACGGAAATCCATTTCGGCGATTACCGCGGGCCCTTGGCTCCCGGTGGCGACCGTGCCCATTGTCGCGCGCGGACACATTAAGCCGGGCGCTCGCGAACGGGTGAACAGCTGGTAACTCAAACAGCTTTTACAACAAAGAAGGTCATGTCATCGGTGGCGCCGAGGCCGCCGGTCCATGCAACCATATCGTCGTGAATGAACGCGATTAGATCGCGTGCCGGCAAGTGACGCCCGTTTCTTAATGCCTGCACCAGGCGACCAGTGCCGTATTCCTCGTCCGTCGCGTTGGTAGCTTCAGTCACACCATCCGTATAAAGCAACAACAGCTCGCCGGGCTCAAGCGTCAGGTAGTGTCCGTGGTAGCGCGTGTCGCGGAACATTCCCAGGGGCACGCCCCCGCTGTCGATGAAACGCGCCTGGCCTTCCTTATCCATCAGCAGCGGGTAATTGTGCCCTGCATTCGTATAGGTCAGGGTGCGGTTGGTTGAGTCCAGCAAGCCATAAAAAGAAGTTACAAACTGATTGCGCTCAATTGACTCCCACAACAGGTAATTCACTTTCGACATTGAGACGTGGGTCGAGTAACCAATGTGGGTTGCCGCCCGCAAGCTAGCCCGCAGGAAAACCATCAGCAAAGCGGCCGGAATTCCCTTGCCCGATACGTCCGCGATCACCAAACCAATCTGGTCCTCGGAGACCCGCACCCAATCATAATAGTCGCCAGAAACTTCTTCGCTGGGGAAATTGTAGGCGCTGATATCAAAGCCTTCCAGCACCGGATCATTGGCCGGCAGCAATTCCAATTGGACCTGGCGCGCGACTTCGAGCTGGCCTTCCAAACGTTTCTTCTCGATCAGTTGTTCGTGCAACATCACCTTCTCAATGATGATTGCCACCTGCGACGCCAACATCATCAGTACTTCCAAATCGTCGGCGGAATAGGCATTTAGCTGATCGCTTTCCAAATCGAAAACGCCGATCACTTCATCATTGGAAACAATCGGAGCGACCATTTCCGATCGTGTGCGCTCGCGGGCGTTGATGTAGATCGGATCGTTGCGTACATCGGGAGAGATAACCGGCTCGCCGCTCACTGCCACGTGCCCGATAATTCCCTCACCCATCTTCAGGCGCAGCTCAGTCAATTCCGCTATGTCGTAACCGCGGACCGCCTCGGTCGTAAACACGCCGGAGGCTCCTTCAGCCCTAACCAAATAGATTCCGGCCGCATCGTAGGGAATCAGCGAGTCAAGGGTGTCCATCACCAGGTTCAGCACTTCAGCCAGATCGAGCGAACGGCTGATGCGCTTGGTGATGTCGAGGAGCATGCGAAGTTTATCCGTGACGGTTAGTCCCGGAGCCATCGCTACTGGTTCGTCAAAGGTTTCAGACATAGCAATCTGAGCGATTATACGTGGAGGTCACAAAAGCACGAAGGCCTTGAGCGTGAAACGATTCCGGTGCATGTTTCGGTGCGAACGCGCAAACTCGCGCCAAGGCGCGAAAGGAAGGTAGGCAGTGGCAAGCGCAGCGCGGTCCAGTGGCGGCGCTTCGCTTGCCACTCGCTACCTTACACTTGCACCTACGGCGCAGTCGCCCTGCTCACGCCACCGAGTTTCTTATAACTGTCCCAGAGCCTCGTGACCTTGATCCGGTATTCAACCAGTTCGCGGCTGACTCCGAAGTGACGGCCAATTTCGCGAGAGGTCTTGCCGCTCAACACCAGGTTGCGTAAAGCGCCATATGGCACCAGGGCGGCCGCGCCGATCGAATAAGCCGCCTCTTCATCATCGTGATTATATTCGCGAGCTACCGTACGGCCGCGCTTGTCCTGGGACACGATGGCCAACCGGTTCGGCTTGTGGCCAAGGAAAACGTGACAGACTTCTTCCATCAGCGTGGCGCGATTTCGTTGGCGACCGTGCGTAGGATTCAGGATCACAAGCCGCCAACCATTAGGCAGCGGACTGGCACACGCGCCACCCGACCACTTCTCTGCCGCATCCCCCAGCAAGTGTTCGCGTGTTTCCTTCGTCAAGCCTTCGATCTGTTCAAAGTCCACCACTAGTAGGCGCGCGTAATGGGCCAGGGCAAAAGGATCCAGCGGATCGTTATTCCCCAACCGGGCGAAATCCCTCAGACCAAGCGCGCGCAGCTCATAGTTGCGCCGCTTCTGCGTCGGCGGCAGAACCAGGCCTTTCATGAAATCATTATAGTAGTTATTTCCCGCAGCGAAGGATTAGCTCATCGCCAGGACCAAAGGAAAGCCGGTTACGATTTGCGCGAGCGGTGAGGCTTCTCATCCGTGCGGCTGAATTGAGTGTAGGCAACGCGGAATAACTCAGAGAGCGCGCTGGCCGTTTCGGGAGAGAGGTTGCGATCGGCGCGCAGGTGCGCTTCGACGATCTCCGGAGTTGATTCATGCGGAAAGTAAACGACCGCCTCGGCGCCATCATTGTTATGCTGCCGCGACGCCATCACGCGGTCGAGCGGCATGTCCAGCCACGCCGTCAACCTGGCGATGTTCTCTGCATCCGGTTTGCCGGTGCCATTTTCGATGCGCGAAAGGGTGGAGGCCGAAACGCCGGTATGGTCCGCGAGGTCGCGCAGGCTCAGACCCTGCTCTTCACGCCGGCGCTTGACGGCGCGGCCCAGCTCACTCGTATTCACCAAATTCTTGTGTGCCATCGTCAATGCTCCTCTCCGCAGCAGTGCGTTTGCTGGTAAACATATCATGCCCGGGTTTTAGTGGCAAGACTCTGTTTTATCCCTGCAACACAAAAGCGGGCGTGCTAAACTGCCGGCTCGCAGCGAACAAGCGCAAAGGATGGATTCATGAACGAAGATTTACATGGCTCCGCACCGGACAAGTCCGATGTCGCCCTGCTTTTAATTGATGTGATAAACGACATGGAATTCGAAGGCGGAGCGCAACTCCTGCAGCATGCGCTGCCAATGGCTGAGAAGATTGCGACCCTGAGGGCACGGGCAGCCGGACACGGCGTTCCGACAATTTATGTCAACGATAATTTTGGCAAGTGGCAATCAGATTTCAAGAAGCAGTTACGGCACACTTTGGATGACGGTTGTCGCGGCAAGCCGGTGGCGGAAATCCTGCAACCGGCGCCGGAAGATTATTTTGTGCTGAAGCCCAAGCACTCCGGCTTTTTTTCTACCACGCTCGATATTCTGCTGGAGTACCTAGAAGCGAAGACACTCATTCTGACGGGCATCGCCGGTAACAACTGCGTGCTGTTCACGGCGAACGACGCTTACATGCGCGATTTTCATTTGGTGATCCCAGCAGATTGCGTCGCCTCGATTGAGCCGGAAGAGAACAAGTACGCGCTCAAGCAAATGGAAAAAGTGCTTAAGGCCGATATTTCGCCGTCAACTGAAATCGATTTTGAGAAATTGATAAGGGCCGTGAAAAAATAGAAGCCGGAGCGTAAGCGCCAAAGGCGCGAACTGCAAAAGGCTGCGCCAACGGCCCAGGTCTCGAGTCCCCATTAAATTGGAAGCGCCGATAAGAAAAAGGCCGCCTCCATTCGGAAGCGGCCTTTGTTCCTTTGCACGATTCGTTGAATAGTTACGGCTGGATGCGAGCGCGACTGGCGGTCATCGCCAATTCACGAGCGCGAGGAACCACCTCCACCGCCTTGGCCACCTGCGGATCTTCCTTCGTCAGGACCTGCAGGGCGGTAACGCTGCCGTAAGCCACCGTCACGATGTTCCATCTCAACTGGCTTTCAACAAACGAACGATTGCGATCTAATTGCGGCGCCAAAGTCCGCCACGAAGCGTCCTTCGCAACGAAGTCCTTAAATGCCCGGTAGAGCGCATCGGTCACCGGAAAATCGGTGGCTACCAGGTTGTGCTTGAACTCAATGGGCCGATCAACCCGATATTTATCAAAGCCCGGCACGCGTCCGTTCACCAGCTCCCGCGTAAAGAAGAACAGCGGGTGACGCAGGCGATTCTGCATAAGCGTCAGGTTCGACTGCTTGATGGCTTCGTCAGGCGTGATGCCGCCGCCGCCGTAGACCGGCCGTCCAGTGTCGGTGCGGCTCTCGGGCCCCGACGGCTTAACGTCAGTTTCCTTCTGATCAAGCCGGATTGTTCCGCCGCGCGTGTAGTAGTCATAGAATCCGCCGTTCGAGTAGTCGCGCTGAATCAGGCGTCCCGAGGGCGTGTAGTATTTCGCGGAGGTCAGCGTCAGGCCCGCTCCGTATTCCAGCGGAATGATGCTTTGCACCAGTCCTTTGCCAAAGCTCGTCTGGCCCACAATCAAAGCACGATCGTGATCCTGCATCGCGCCGGCCACGATTTCCGAAGCTGACGCCGTGTTTTCATTAACCAGGATCACGAGCGGCGTCTGATCAGGATTGTTGTTTTGCGAGGGATAGACCCGATCGTTGCGGGGATCGCGCGCCTTCTGGGTCAGGATTAATTTGCCACTGGGCAGGAAAGTCTGGGCCACCTTGATTGCCTGATCGAGAAAGCCACCAGGATTGTTGCGCAGATCCAGCACGAGCGACGTCATACCCAGGGCGTGCAAGTCCTGCAGCCGATCCTGCAGCTCATCCGCCGTCGTGTAGTTAAAGCCATGCTGCATGTCGATGTAGCCCACGCCCGGACGAATCATGTAGGCGTCCGGCACCGACGGCTGCGACACTGCATCACGGGTGATTGCGATCGTTTCAGTCTTTCCGCTGGAAGCGCGCGAAACGGTTACCTTGACCACGGTGCCTCTGGGGCCGCGAATCTTGTCGCGAACTTCGAGAGAACTTTTGCCTAGCATCTTTACACCGTCAACTTGATCGATGCGGTCGCCAAAACGCAGACCCGCTCGAGCGGCCGGCGCGTCTTCAAAGGTGGCGGCCACATAGGTCTCGGCCTGGTCACCAGTGATGTAATTCTGGATGGACGCGCCGATCCCTAAATACTCGGAGCGCTGGTCGGTCTTCATCTCATCGAACTCTTCCTTGTCGTAGTAGTTCGAATGAGGATCGAGCGACCGCAGCATTCCGATAATTGACGATTTGAAAACGTTGTTATAGTCGAGCTTCTTACCGTCGATGTAGTTTTCCTGAATAACGGTGAGCGCTTCGCTGAAGTCCTGCTCGACGGCCTCCGTGGCGTCGGCAGCCGGGCGCGCAGGAGCGCGGCGAGCGGGCGCACTCGTGCCCGTCGCTGGTTTGCTGGTGGTAGTAGTTCTACCGGTTTGACCGCCCGCAGGATCGCGTCGTTGCTGAGCAATTACGAAGGCCGGAAGTGAAAGAGCGACGAGGAGTAAGGCCAGGATGGCCGAAGAAAATCTGTTCTTCACAAGAAACCTCTTTAAGACTGCGGATAGAAACTCTTGTCGCACCGGGGAAAGCCCGCCTGGGCGTACGACAATTTGGTAATACTAACGGATGCTGGCTACAGCGGCAAGGTTGCAAATGGGAAGCAAATCGTCCGATCATTGCGCTACTTCATTTAATGTAGCGGGCCATCAATTCTGTCCAATAGCCCTGGACCTTCAGTATCAGTTCTGCCACTTCGCGAACGGCGCCGTATCCGCCCGGGGATGAAGTTATGAAGTGAGCGGCGCGGCGCGTTTCGTCAACCGCGTCCGCGACGGCCACGGCCAGTTCTACTCTCTGCATCAGCGGTATGTCGGTTACGTCATCTCCGACAAAAGCCACTTCCGATTCAGAAATATCGATTGACGACAGCAACCCTTCAAAATCCTTAATTTTATCCAGCGAATTCTGAACTACGTAATTAATTCCGAGATCCCGGGCGCGGCGCTCAGTGGCGCTGGATTTTCTGCCCGAGATTATTCCTGTCTGCAAACCGGCGCGGTGCAGCAATACGATGCCATGACCGTCACGCACATTGAAGGTTTTTTGTTCGTCGCCGTCCGGCAAAAGGGTCAGCCGGCCGTCGGTTAAGACGCCATCGCAGTCCATCAACAGGAGCTTAATGCGCGCGGCGCGGCGCTCGATTGAAGCAAAGTCTTGCATAAGACGTAGCGCAAACTATGGTTCGCGAAGGACAGCAGGAGTACCCCGCTCTAATTAACGGACTTCGAAAAATTCTATGCCGCCAAGTTTCCAGGCGCCGCCCACGCGCACCAACATCAATACGGCCGTGCCCGATCGATTATTCCCCAACTCGCGAGCTGTGATGCTGACGTCGGCAGCAATCCGATTGGCATCGAGCTGTTCTGTACGCAGGACCGTGGTTTGCCAGATGTCAGGTTTTGTTCCGACGATGCCGCGCGTGAATCTGACCAATTCGCCTGGGACAATCAGCGGATCAAGGTCAGCCTGCCGGCCGTTCCTGATAGCCTGATCCAGTTGAGCCAGAAAGGCTCGGGCTGCCTCATCAATCGGCGGCGCGGTCCTGGCTGCCGCTTCAGCGCGAATTCGTCCTGCCCTCGCAGCTAGCGTAGATCCATAAAGCGCATCGGCCCGTACGGCATCGCCAAAGCGTTGCGCCGCTTCGGCCGCCTGACCCCGCCGCATGCTGATTTCTGCTAAGCCTATGTTGGCCCATGCGAGAGTTGCGGGCAGCGGCAGGGGATCCTCAAGCGCGAGACGAAATTCTCTTTCCGCGTCAGCCAGCTTTTCCTGCGCCAACTGTGCCCGGGCCAGCAGGATGCGTGCCTCCTGCATGGTCGGCGTTAAGGCCAGTGTGTCCTGGGCCGCCGCTTCGGCGCGGGCATAGTTTTGTGCGTCGAATAGACGGCTCGCATCCGCGAGCGGGTTGTCAGTAGTGATTTTTCGCGGCGCGACATCGTTGGTGAAATCGAGTTGGGGATAGAGTTTTTCCGGGTCAACTTCGACGCGGGTAATTCGCGCCGCAGATTTGAAGACCGCCTCAGAAAAATTGCGCGCCGGAATGTTCGTTTCCAGGCTCAAGCGTTCGCCGCGGTCTGTGGTCGCCACCACGGTGACCAGCGCGTCCACGGATCCGATGTTACGCAAGGCAACGGCCCACTCGGCGCCGCGGGCTTGCGGGATTCCGACTAGAAGGTCCAGGTCAGTGGGCTGGTCCAATTGCTGATCCAGAATATTTTTGGCAGTTGAACCACCGGCTTCCGCTATCGCCGCGCGCATGGCCGCGAGCGTTAACCCGGTTGCATCGTTTCTGCCGGCTTGCAATTGGGCCTTAATTAGGTTTTGCAACGCATCGCGGCCCAACATGTGTTCCATCAGTCGCCAGATCATGGCGCCCTTATTGGAAACGGAACTGAAGTAGGTATCGTCGAGCGGAGTGGTGCGGGAAAGCGGCGCGTCGCGTTTAGCCACCAGCGCGTAGGCCAACCGCTGGCGCGTGCGTTCCGCTTCGCCTGTGACCGGACCAAACTGCTTTTCCAAAAACTGCGTCGCCAGGTAACGTGTCAGGCCGTCACGAACAACTCCGCTGCCTTCGCCGCGAATGATCGTCGATCCGCCGAACCACAGCCGCGCGACTGATTCAGCGATCAGCAAAGCCGTTGCAGAATCTGTCCTGCTCCGGCGAAGTGCGCTGGCGTCAAGCAGGACCGTACCGGCATCACTGAAGCCAGCGCCGCGTGTGACGGCGACCAAACGCACGGGGACTTCCGGAGGCGTTCCGAGCAGTGCGGCGTAAAATGAACGTGCGTTCGCCGCCAGCGAAATGAGAGCCTGCGCTTGCTTACGCTCCTCAGCGCCGACGCCCTTTCCCACCAACGCGCTGATGCCGCGCGCGTCGCCAGCCCCGGCCACAGTCTCCCAGTTTCCCGTCAAGAAGAAAGGCAGTGCATTCAGTGGTTGCTCATACACACCCGCTGATTTTTCTATTCCGGAGGAAACAACAGTTTCGCCGCTGGCGGTAAGCCGAAATGGCGCGTAGTCGGCGCCGCGTACAGCGAATAGCGTATTCGGCGCGGGATACCAGAACGACAGCGGCAGGAACTGCGATCCGGCCGGTGAAATGGCGGCCAACCCTGAATTCTCTTCGACCGGCAAACGGTAATCGATCGCGACGGTAATTGTTCCGTTTGGCGGCACTGACGGCACCGTCACCGTGGGACGGAGTAGGTTTCGCTCCGGCGCGGTGCGAAAAATCGCGCTCGCTCCATTTACGGTGACGGATTTAATTTCAGCTTTCGCATTGATGCGGAAACTTACGGTCGAGCCTGCGCCTCGACCGACGTTTTTTAAGCTGACAGTGGCGCGCGCATTCAGAAAGCGATCATTGCCGAGTGGACTGACGTTGATGTCAAAGTTCGTAACCTGCCACGCAGCGCGCAAATCCTCCTGCGCGCTAGCCAGCATGCTAAACAACGACAATGAAGCAACGTAGAAAGCTAAACGTAGAAGAGTTTTCATAAGAGGTGTGAACAGTGAACCGTAAACCGTGAACCGTAAACCGTAAACCGTGAAGATGAACTATGAATGTTTCAGATAGTATGATCGAGGGTCTAATCTCTAACCTCTAATCCCCAGTCTCTAGTCCCTAGTCTCTAGTCCCTAGTCTCTAGTCTCTAGTCCCTAGTCCCTAGTCCCTAGTCTCTAGTCTCTACTCCCCGATTCACGAGCGCGTGGACGTCGCGCAGCATTTTCAATAAAGGGCCCATCCGCTCAAGCGGCAACATGTTTGGACCATCAGACGGCGCCTGCTCGGGATGATCGTGGACCTCCATGAACACGGCATCGACTCCACAAGCGACTCCGGCTCGCGCGAGCGGTTCGATGTACTCCGATAACCCGCCCGTTGCATGCCCCAATCCGCCGGGCAGTTGCAGAGAATGCGTCACATCGAAAACGATCGGCACGCCAAACTCTCGCATGATGGGGAACGAACGCATGTCGACTACCAGATTATTATAGCCAAAGCTAACGCCACGCTCAGTCAGCATGAATTTCTCGCAACCTTCGCTTTGCGCCTTCTCCATAATGTTGCGTGCGTCCTGGGGCGCCAGGAACTGGCCCTTCTTCACATTTACTGCACATCCGGAACGGGCGGCCGCGGAAATCAAATCTGTCTGGCGACAAAGAAATGCTGGAATCTGAAGCACGTCAACCACTGCGGCAGTGGCTTCGATTTGAGAAGCGTCGTGCACGTCGGTTAGCACCGGCATTTGCAATTCCTCTTTAATCCGCCGCAGCACCTCGAGTCCTGCCGCCATGCCCTGGCCGCGAAAACTCTTCAACGAGGATCGGTTGGCTTTATCGAAGGAGGACTTGAAAACAAAGTCCAATCCCGCATCGCTCGCACGCGCTGCACACTCCCGCGCCATCATCGTTGCGTGCTCCGCCGACTCAATGACACACGGACCCGCAATTACGGTCAAACGTCCGTCGCCAAATGTCGCATTGCCAACCTGGAAACTTTTCATGCCGGGCAAGATAGCAGATTACGCTAGAACGGATTCTTAAAAATGCGCTTGAGCTTACCGAATGCCGAACCGCCCTTTTTCTTCTGCGGCGCCGGGGTTGGTTCGCTCCTCCTTTGCGCGCGAGCCGGCGCCGTTTGTGGCGTCGGAGTTGGAGAAGGCGACAGCGACGCTTCCGGCGTGGGTGTGGCGGTGACGGCATCGCTCGTTAGCGGAGCCGATTCCGGGCGCGACTGGCTGAGGACAAATGCCAATCCAATCATCATGAGCACAACCAACGCTGCACCGACCAATATCATTTGTTTCCTGGCGTCCAACTTTGTCAGCGCCTGCCGGTTTACGGGCACAGTCATACGCGGAAACTCATAATTCTTCACTCGAATTGACTCGTCCGAACTTTGCGGCCGGCCGGCGATCGCCGAAACAGTTTCGGCTCTTTCGGCCACGGGTCTCACTACCGTGATTTCGTTGGCCCCGCTGGCGGTGGCGCGGTTTTGCCGAAAACGCTCAAGGTCAACGACCAGGCGGCCCGATGGACTCTCGGTGCCCGCATTGCGCAACGTTTCCAAACTCAGGGTCGTGAGAATCCCTGAATGCTCCAGGCCCAGGCGCTCTGCCGTAGCGTAAAGCTCGCGGCGAAACTCGTCGGCATTCGCCGGACGGTCAGCGGGGTTCTTTTCCAGCGCATGCAGCACTAGTTGTTCGATCGGCTCCGGAATTGCACCGACGATTTCGCTCGGTGGACGGGGCGGCGAAGTTGAATGCTTCATCGCCACCGCCAGCGGCGTTGAACCGGTAAATGGCGTCATTCCCGTCAGCATCTCGTAAAGAATTATTCCCAAACTGTAAACGTCGGAAGCAGGAGTGAGTGGCACGCCGTCGCATTGTTCGGGCGACATGTAACGCGGTGTCCCGATCATTACGCCAACTTGCGTCAACGTCATATGATCTTCGTCGTCTTCGAGTGCTTCAGCGGCGAGCTTGGCAATGCCGAAGTCCAGGACTTTTACCGTGGGCGGCGTATTCGCGCGCTGCACAATAAAAATGTTGGCGGGCTTAAGATCCCGGTGAATTATTCCGGCCTGATGAGCGGCGCCTACGGCGGCAGAAATTTGCAGCATCACCGACACTGCTCGCGCGGTATCAAAAGGCGCCTCGCGGGCCAACACTTCACGCAGCGTACGGCCCTCCAGCAATTCCATGACGAAGTAGACGAAGCCGTCGGAGGTCGTGCCGAAGTCGGTGACTGTCACCGCGTTCGCATGCTGCAGGCGGCCGGCCGCGCGCGCTTCGCGGCGGAAGCGGATTTGGGCCGCCTCGTCTTCGACAAAACGTGCGTTAAGGATCTTGATTGCCACCGGCCGGTCAATCATCAGGTGAGTCGCGCGATAGACCGTGCCCATTCCGCCGACGCCCAGCTTCTCAACCAGGCGATATTTTCCGTCGAACGTGCGTCCGATCATGGAATCAGCCACCGCCGCGCCGGCCACGGTGGAATCAGCTTGTAACGGTGTCTGGTCGTGCGGGCAAATCTGCTCGCCCTGCGCGTACTGCCGTCCACAATGAGGACATTGAAGCATAAGACTCGATGCAAAAAGGGAGCGCTGGCATTATCGCCTAAACGAGAGGGCGAGCGTTAGCGGGCGAATAAAGGCGGGCTAAAAAGAAATCGATTTATGAGGGAAATAGATTGTTTGGCAAGTAAGAGCGGGGGTAAACCCACCTTCCTGACTGCAGGTAACTAAACTTGAGTGCCGCTGTTCTACTGGCAATACCCGCAGTCAGGAAGAGGGGTTTACCCCCGCTCTGTCTCAATCTTCAGTTCTCACTCGCCACCGCGGCGCGCTCGTGACTGACGAACTCGCCTTCGGCGACTTTCTCCAACATAGTCTCGTTGCGCAAGCGGTTCTCAAATGCAGCGCGCACGAATGAGGCGAAGATCGGGTGCGCGTCGAGGGGCCGCGATTTGTATTCGGGGTGAAACTGACAAGCTAAAAACCAGGGATGCACGTCACGCGAAAGCTCGATTATCTCCACAAATTTTCCGTCCGGGGAAACGCCGCTGAAGACGAGGCCTTCACGCTCCAACGCTTCGCGAAATTCCGGGTTGAACTCATAACGGTGCCGGTGACGCTCACTGACTTCCTCCGTGCCATGGTAAATCTCGCGGGCCAAAGTTCCTGCCGCCAAGACGCACGGGCAAGCGCCCAACCGCATCGTACCGCCGTACTCTTCCACGTCGATCAGGTCCCGTAGCTTGAAGATAATCGGATGCGGCGTGTCCAGCGCAAATTCCGTTGAGTCCGCGTCCCGCAAATTGCAAACATTGCGCGCATACTCCACACATGCGGTCTGCATCCCCAAACAGATCCCAAAGTACGGCGTGCGAGTTCGCCGGGCATAAGAGATAGCCCGAATCATTCCCTCGACACCTCGTTTGCCAAAACCGCCGGGAACGAGGATGGCGTCGAAGTCGCGCAGGCGCGATTCGTAATCTTCATCCATCAACTCCTCCGACTCGATCCATTTCACGTTAACGCGCAAGTCGTTTGTTACGCCGCCGTGCGTCAACGCTTCGCGCAACGATTTGTAGGAATCCTCCAGCTCTACGTATTTGCCAACGATGGCAATTGAGGTCTCGCCGGCCGACGGCTCGCGAATAGTCGCCACCAATTTGCGCCATTGCGAAAGGTCCCTGGCCGGCGCTTGTTCGCTGAGCTGCAGCGACGAAACGATCAGTTCATCCAGCCCCTGCTCGTGAAAAGCGAGTGGCACTTCGTAGATAGTGTCGACGTCCTGCGCGGTTACTACCGCGGACTCTTTGACGTTACAGAAAAGAGCAATCTTCGATCGCAAGTCCTGGGGCAAAGGCCGATCGCAGCGACACAGAAGAATGTCCGGTGCGATACCAATCTCGCGCAGTTCGCGCACGGAATGCTGCGTCGGTTTTGTTTTCAGTTCTCCGGCCGCCGCCACATGCGGCACGAGCGTGACATGCACAAACAGGACGTTGCCGTTCCCTTCTTCATTTCCCAATTGCCGGATGGCCTCCAAAAACGGCAGCGATTCGATATCGCCGACGGTGCCGCCAATTTCAACGATCACCACATCGCAATCGTTGTTATCAGCCACGCCGCGTACCGCGTCCTTGATTTCGTTGGTGATATGGGGAATTACCTGGATGGTCTTGCCCAGGTAATCTCCGCGGCGTTCCTTCTCGATCACGGAAAGATAGATTCGGCCGGTGGTCCAGTTATTCGCTTGCGAGAGGTGTGCGTGCGTGAAGCGTTCGTAGTGACCCAGATCGAGATCCGTTTCGGCTCCATCATCAGTGACGAATACTTCGCCATGTTGAAAGGGCGACATGGTCCCGGGATCAACGTTGATATAAGGATCGAGCTTGATTAGCGTGACCCGCAAACCGCGCGCTTCCAGCAAACAACCAATGGAAGAAGCCGCCAGGCCCTTTCCTAAGCTGGAAACAACTCCGCCGGTAACGAAGATATATTTAGGCATCGCAGCTCACTCCTTAATCCTGTCAGAACCGCCTGCAATAGCGGGCGGGCAAAAAATACATTGGGAAATCAAAGATTAGGTCTCGTTTTCTTCACGCTTCTCTGCGCCGGGCTCGGGCGGCTCACCAGAGCCCTGCTCTCCATCGAAGCGACCCTGCTTCAATTCCTGCTGCGCCTCGATGGCCTTCGCCACCGAGGGCTGTAGAATCTTCTGCAAACCAATGAACCCGGCGCTCAGCATGCTGGGCTCCTCGCGGGCGCGCCGCTCGAACTCTTCAGGCGTTACTTCGTAAGGCCGGCTCAGGAAGTGTACGGCCAGCACGCCGAGCAACAACAGAAGCAACAACACCCCTAAACCAACCCAATCGGAAGTCTTTCCCAGCCATAAGAAGATCATGGCGCAATCACCGCTACTTCCTTTTCCATCATCCCGCGCACACGCTCCAGGTCAGCAAGAGTATCGACGCCAATGGACTGCGAGGCCGCGCTGACAACCCTGATGCGCGCACCGCGTTCAAGGGCCCGTAACTGTTCGAGTTTCTCAGCGCGTTCGAGATTCGAGGCGGGCCAGGAAGCAAACTCCAGCAGGAACTCCCGCCGATAAACATAGAGACCGGTGTGTTTGCTGAAGAGCGCCAGAGTTTCTGGTTCATTCGCGAGCGCGAGTTCGATTGAACCGTGGCGGCGCACCGCCGCGTCTGGATATGGAATCGGCGCCCGCGAAAAACAGAGTGCGCGACCAGTTCTGTCGGTAACTACTTTAACCACATTCGGGTTCGTCACATCCGCCGCGTCGCTAATAGATTCACACGTGGTCGCGATGTCCACTTCGATCGGACTGGTCAGCGCTTCGATCGCGTCATCGATAGTCCGCGGTGAAATCAACGGCTCGTCGCCCTGAACGTTCACGATGATCTGATTGTGCGGCAGCGATTCGGCAACTTCAGCCACGCGATCGGTTCCGCTGAGATGATCACTCCGCGTCATCAAAGCTTCGTAGCCGGCGCCGGCGACAAGTTTGAAAATTCGCTCGTCATCCGTGGCCACTATCGCGCGGCTAACATGTTGGGCGTTCAGGGCGCGTTCCACTACCCACAAAACCAAAGACTTACCCGCAACCGGCAACAACGGTTTACCGGGGAGACGAGTCGATTCGTACCGAGCGGGGATGACTGCGATTGCGTCTGTGGCGGGATTTGCGCCCGTGTGATTCACGGGACAACACCATAACGCGCAAGCGGCAGGGTGTCAATGAAAAGGCCGCGGTTCGTTTTGTGGTGCAGACTTTTACTGCGCAACAAAGAAATGAGGCCGCCATTTCGGGCGGCCTCGTTCCGGTAGCACTAATGGGAACACGTTTACTGAATCAGGAAAACGTCATCGCCAAGCGGCTGGTTGATATTGACCTTCTTAACTTTGAAGTCCGCGATGTAGGCGCCCTGCGGCGTCTCGAACCGCTGAGCAATTTTATGCGGCACAAAGACTCCTTCGATGTCCTTCATATTGTCCTGTTCCACGATGAACAAGCCGCCCTGAAAAGGCACGGTGTATTGCATCACGCGCCCCGTAACTGCATCGACAAAGAAATCTGTCGCGCTACCATCCGGTCCCGTGATACGGAACGAGCGCTGCTTCTTTTTGTCCGGCAACGCGGTCACCACGTAACCGCTATCGTCCAATTTGGCAAGCAAACCCAAGCCAAACTTCGACGGATTGGGCAAACTTAGAGTTGGAATTGAGCTCCAGGCCTGCTGGCCATCGAAGATCTGTTTGAACTGAACTACGGGTGACGACACCTCCAGGCGGTAGCGATCGCCGGACCCTTGTACCATGACAAACTTTCCGGGCACCGCCTGCGAAGAGTTTGGCGCGTATAGCTCTACTTCTCCGATCAGCACCAGGCTCTTCAAGTTTTTGAATTTATCTCCACCCTGGGCGGCCAGGGCTGCGCGGGCCAAATCGATCGGCGCACTCGCGGCGCTGATAGCTGCCGTCGCGCGGGCTGGCGCAGTTGGCGCCGGCGTTGGGCTACTAGCCTTCGTCGCTGCCTGGTCCTGCGCGCTTGAAACCAACGCAGATCCGAAGATCGTGCAGATGGCGAGAGTGGCAAACGTAATAGTCTTTTTCATATTACTTCCCTTCTTGCGGCTGGCCCGACAACTTCGGTAGGGAGGCCTTAGAAGTTGAAGCGTACCTGGGCTGTTACCTTGCGATTACCTGCACCGGCGCCGCCACCGCCGCCGCCGCCGCCTCCAGGACCGAAACCGCCGAACCCACCATTAAGTCCCAGCGATTCACCAAAGAATGGCGAAGACAGGCTGCCTTCGGGCGTAGAGTAGTTAACGTTGTTCAAGAGATTCTGGAAATTCAATGAGAGCGTCAAACTGTATTTCTTTTCTGCCGACGGGCCGCCACCGAGGCCGCCGGGTCCCACGCCGGGAATACCGCCACCGCGCTGGCCTCCGCCGCCCATGGCGCCGCCCATTCCGGCGGTCATGACGCGCGTGCCGCCGCCACCGCCCTCGCCGCCGCGGCCGGCACTGCCACCGCCGCGATTACCACTCCGCCCGGGCGCCGCAGCGTTGCCTGCGCGGTGAACATCACCGAAAGCCCAGGTGCGGCTCACGCGCATGTTCACGGAAAGAAACGACGGGCCGTTACCGTAGTTTCGCGGGATGATTTCCTCTCCCGGAAGCGGAACCAAATTGAAAGTGCCGAACCTGGTGCAGCGAATATTCGGAGCCGCGCAATTGGTGTTGCTGGCGAAGCTCGGCCGCTCAGTCAATATTCGATCCAAATTGGCATCCAATCCAGTCACGATGTTAAATGGCGCGCCTGACGATGCGACGATAAAGGGATTAATAGATAACTTGCCCCACGGAACATTGATGGTGCCGGCGAGCGTGAAGCGATGACGCACGTCACCGCTACCGCGGCCGTATTCGCCGCTCAGGTCATAAGAGTTCGCCGGGAACCCGCCACCACCGTCGGTATCATTGTTAGTCCGACTATAAACATAGTTGCCGTTGAGCGAGAGATTCGCGTTGAGGCGGTTATTGAAACCAATGAAGAGCTGGTTCTGATCGAACCGTCCACTGGTTTCATACTGGTAAATGTCGCCCAGTCCCGGCTGGGGACGTAGCCCGGTTGGGGTGGCCGAGGTGATCGTGCCGGGAATCGGTGCGTTGATGTCGCGCGTCCGAATTACGTGTTGAATGTGAACTGAAAAGACACCCACAAACATTGTCGTCCGGTATGGCAACTGGTGTTCGATCTGCGTGCCGCCGAGATAAAGAACCGGCGCCTGCACATCAGGCGAAACACGGTAAGTAGTTACCCGGCCAGTGGCTTGTAACAAGGCCGTCGAGGGAATATTGGGATAATTATCCAGCGGCGAAACGGGACCCGGCGGTACGAAAACGCCGTTCACGAACAGCGGCTGTTCCGAGACTTGGAACGTTTGCTGGTTCGTGCCGTTGAACCGATCCGCTTGCAGGGTGAAGTTCTCACCAAAGCGGTTGTAGAAAACTCCTACCCCGGCCCGCACCACGGTTTTCGGCGGCTTCGCGCTATTGCCCGCGCCCGGTGACCACGCCATCGCGACGCGCGGAGCAAAGTTAAACTCGCTGCCGATATTTGTCTGACCTTCGTAGCGCAGACCAAAGCTCAAAGTGAGATTCGGTTTTACGCGCCAATCGTCCTGCACATAAACGCCAAGGTCGGTCTGGCTAACTCCCGCCGCGGGGTCGCCGACATTAATATTGAATTGCGAGGCACCGCCGCCCAGCGCCCGAATCTGCTGGCCGGTAAGTCCCTGACTCTGAAACAGCGTCGTGCGACGATAACGTTCGATACTGGTTAGCAGGACCGGAATGGGATTGCCGCTGCCGTCGAGCACGAGGTGGTCGTTCGCATCCAACAACGGACCAAAGCCCCCATTGAATCCATAGGTGCCGCCAAAGTTGGTGGGACTGATGTCGTCGATGTTGACGCCGCGGATTCGCCCGCCGAACTTAATGTTGTGCGTTCCCCGCTGCCATTGAGTAAAGTTTTGCAACTCCCAACGCTTCTCTTCAATCTGGCGATGTCCGATCTGCGAACCGCCCCCGGTAAACGCCGAGCTCACCTGCGTGGTCGGCACTGCGTTGTTGCCCAGGCTTTCATTCTTTTGCTGGACATACTGGAAACGCGTCTCGTTAATCACCGTCGGGCTGAGGACCGCAGTTTCAGTTAATTGTATTTGATGTTGCGTAAAGTTTGAGTTGTAGGCGCGTTCAGGAAGTGAAAAGCCACGAACCCCATCGTTCTCAGTCGTCGAATGGTTGAAGCTGTAACGGGCAATCAAAGTGTTCTTGTCATTCAACGCATAATCCACCCGCGGGCTGAACGTAATAAAGCGCCTCGGCACGACAACGCCCGCGCCGAAATCGACGATGTTGAAGTTCTGATCTATGACCGTGGCCTTCACTAATTCATTGTCATCAGTTTCGCGCCGCTCCAGGTCAAAGAAGAACGAGGCTTTGTTCTTGATGATCGGTCCACTCAGGTTGCCGCCGTACTGCCGCACCTGGTAAGGAGCTCGCTTCGGGGAAGTGGTCGCAAACGGGTTGCGCGAATTCAAACTCTCGTCCTGAAAGTTAAAGAAACCGCTGCCTCGCATTTTGTCTGTCCCGGGCTTGGTCAAAATGTTGATCCCACCCGAGGGGCGATCGTTTTCAGCAGCGAAAGGATTCTGGTTGATCCGAATCTCGCGGATGGATTCCTTTGGCGGCATGCGACCACCACCAAACCCATCGATCGTAATGGAACCACCGTTGGGTCCCATCGATGGTCCGGCCAATGCCTGCAGCGCCGCGGCCAGTTCATCCGGATCATCCGGCAGCGCGTCGAGGTCTTTCCCCGTCAGGACCTGTTGGTTGGCATTACCGCTCGGGTCAGTACTGACCGGCGTTTCGGATGCGATCGTTACCTGCTGTTGATCAATCGTTACTTTCAACGCCAGATTCACTGTCTGCCGTGGGCCGTTCGTCACGTCAACTTCGGTCGGATCGGAAAGCGCAAATCCGGTAGCCACTGCAACGATCGAATATTTTCCCGGCGTCAAACCGGTGAAAGTGTAAATGCCCTCGTTGTTCGTGGTGGCGGTCTTGGCAGTGCCCGACGCATCCAGCAGCGTAACGGTCGCGCCGACAATGGCCCCACCAAATTCATCAGCCACTAGTCCGCGCAAACTGCCGCGACCCTGCTGTGCGAAACTGATCGACACAGAGAGTGACAGCACGGCCATTACCAGGAGACTTCGAAGGGAAGACTTTGCAAATATTTTCATGATGATTCCTGAACCTGACTCTGAAAACGAAAAGGGCTGAAAGAAACCAACCCGTTACATACGGAAGATAAAACGAGCGACAGCCCCTATCATTACCGCCAAAATTGATCACGGCCCGATGCCGCCAAAGAACCCAATACCGGCTCCGCCACCACCACCGCCGCCGGCGGCAGCAGCTCCACCGCCAGGCTGGCCGCCTTGTGGTTGGCGCGCGGCCAACAAGCTCAACAAAGTATCCGCGCCGGACACGAGGGTAATCGCAGTCAGCCGCCCCGGATCAGCTCCAGTGGTACTGGAAACGATGATCGTGTCGCCAACTTTCAAATCTGCGACCGCGATCGTCGGCAGATTCTCCAGCATGGCTTGAATGTTCATTCCGCCACCGCCGCCGCCCATTCGCATGCCGCCGCCCGCGCCCGGTCCCTGCCCCGCGGCCGCACTCGGAGGACCTCCGGCGGGAGCTGCTCCACCGCCGCCCGGTCGCGCGCCGCCGCCACCCATCATCATCATCCCAATGTCTGCCGGGAAACGGCGCAGCACAGCGTCATTCTTGATAACAACAGTCAGCGGCGCCTTGGTTTGAATATCGTTTATTTTTACTTCCCCAGTGGCCAGGTCGATCGCGGTTACGACGCCGCCCACGGTGCGGAACGATCCAGTCACGACCTTCTCCGCCGTGAAGTGGGTTCCGTCAGCGCTTCGATCGCCGAGCGCGCGAAGCTGGTCGCCAACTTTCAATTCAGTGATGACGCTGGGCTTCGCATCTGCGAACCTGATTGAGTCAGGCGCGTAGCGCAGCATTTTTGTCTTTTCGCCAATCGGGATAATTACCGGTTGCGCTCCCATCATTGATCGGAAACTGATAGTGACCTCTTTAGTTGCCGGATTGACGGCGCTAATGGCGCCGAGAATTCCGCGCTGCCGCCATTCCAGCCGTTCCTTCTCCTGCTTTTTAGCAATGTCGGATTGACTGACAACGACGATCTTTTGCGCCGGAACGGACTTGCGGTCGTCAGACACGTAACCACGAGCGTACACGCCGTCGCCGGCAGTGATATCCGCCATCGTAATCTTCACGGCCTTGGTTGTGTCAGTTTCGCCTGGCGGCATCCGCTCATAAGTGGTCTTTTCGGTAACCTTCACCAGCACCATTGAGCCGGCGTCGGTTTTAATAATCATGAGCGCGCCTGGCCCATTGATCTCAGTTACCTTGCCGAAGACCCTGGTCGCGCTAATGGCGGGGTCAGCGGTTGCGGTGGCCGGCGCCGTCTGCGCCAGACCGGCGACAGCGGCGACCATCAAGGCAAGCGCGGAAATAACTACTCTGATCATGTGTTCAATTCCCTTTTCTCGTCTTAAGTTGGGGACGGCAGTGTCAGATGCGATTAACCGGTGAATATCCAAAGGGACTCGATGGTTCTTACGTAGGGGCCGCCCAGAATGTTCTCACTAAAGTCACTAAATCCAGCGGCTTCCAAGCGCGCAGGCAACAATAGATTCAAAAACAAGGCTCTCGGTTGCAAGGATGACGCAACCCGAGACATCTAATTAGTGTTAATAAAGAGAAATCTTGTGCCGCGGCTCGGTATTTCACGCTGCTCGAGGCTAAAAGTTCCTGCAATTCCCGCCGATAGCTCTAATCACTTAAATCCGTTCAGGAGCACAGTTCTTCATTAAGTAGACGTTCGCCAGGCGAGTTTCGTTACAAGTTTTTCGAGGAAGGGAATGTGAGGTCAATGGGTAACACCACGCAGTAGCGGATGGGGCCGCCTCTCCCGAGCTAAGTATCGTTTACCCACACACTACCGCGCGGTGGTGCCACCCTCACCCCGTTGCCAGGCAATGCGGTAGCGCGCGGTGAGGGCCAATCCCAAACTGATGATTAGCAGCCCGCCGAAAACGAAGGGCCAAATGTAAGGCAGCGAGGAAAGCACTATCCAGAAACTTACTCCCAACAATAATGCGACGGATTCCGATTGAGCTCGATTCGCGAAAAAGCGCCGTTGCAGCCACCGCCCGGTGGCGGCGAAGACGACTACCCGGCCAAAGAGTGTGGCGACGATCAGTAGAAGTAACGCCATCAATCCGACCAGCACGCTGACGGGAGTGGGCAGGAGCCACAGACACAGGAAGCATCCCGGCACGATCACAATCGCCCCCAGAAAACCGATGAACGCCACACGTAAACTCGTTAATTGCAAACGCGCCATAGCGCGACTGATGGTGCTGGGCATGGCGGCGGTGACCGCTAACGAAACGACAAACCAGAAAAGTATGACCAGCAAACGCCAACCCAGAAAACTGGGGGAAAGCCTGGGGGTCAAAAGCGTGGTCGGCTGCCGCATCATCTGGCGTAGCTGGTCTTCGTAGCCGGCGTACATGATTGTCGCTTTCTGCGGATCACGTCCGGGCGCCGCCTTACCGTGATTATAGGTTCCGCCAATAACAATCACGTCGCCCCCGATGCGCGACCCTTCACGTTGGACCACCGAGCCACCGACGGACGCTACATCGCCTTCGATAGTTCCTTCCACAAACACGTCACCGCCGAAAGCAATCGCGCCCTGAACGGTTCCGGTAATCTTCAAAGATCGGCCCATGCCGAAGACCGTGCCATCGTTCTTGCCGGTGATTACCAGCGCCGCGGGATCGTCGGGACGTTCCGCTTCGGTGTCCTGCGCGCGAATCGCCGCCACAGCCCCTAAGGACAGAACAATGGCGACCGCTAACTGCAGCAGAAACCTGGGCGGGAAAAAATTGGCGCGTGATTCTAAGGATGCTTCGCGGGAAGCCTCAATCACGATCGTTGATGGCGGACAGCGGATGGTGCTTGACCTCTATTCGGCGATTTCAGCGCGATGGTATCTGGCAATCAAACGCGGAAGCAGCGCGAGGGCGGCGCCAAATAGCAGCAGGATTAGCAATCCCAGCGGGCGTGATTCAAAGACAAAACTGCGCGTTAACATCCTGAGGATGACAGATAACCCGGCGCCGGCTTGATAAATGGCATCCCACAGGAAAACTCCGAAGATGCGAACGAGCCGCGCGATGGTTCGGGCCGGTTCCCAAACTGCCGCGGCGCTCGCAGATCCTAATAAAGCAAAAGCGGCTATCGCCAGAATGAGCGCGAGGCGCAACGCCTGACGTCGTTCGAAACCATCGCGCATGCCTCGCATATCGGTCTCCGCATGCTTCGCCACGACGCGCGCAAAATTTTGCGGCAAGCCCATCTCGTTGCCGAGAAACGCGGCGTCCAAAGTGCAAAGCAACTGGCGCTGCCGCAGCAATTCACCCGCGCACACGTCACAAGTTGTGGAGTGGGCTTCGAAAGAGTCACGCGCCTCGGCGTCGAGCTCGCCGTCCAGGTAGGCGGCGATATCTTCGGCCGGGCATTGCTGTGTCTCACTCGTAGAAGTCATTGGTTGGGTGTCTATGCAGAGATTAGGAAATTGAGTTCCCGGTAATACCACGAGCCAGGAATTGCTGTCGCATGACTTCGCGCGCGCGAAACAGACGGTTCTTCACCGTGCCCAGCGGCAGGCCGGTGACTTCTACTATTTCGTCATAACTCAGGTCATGAGAATGGCGCAGCAGGATCAACTCTCGATAAGGCGTCGCCAGCTTTTGCACGACGGCCTCAATTTCACCGCGGCGCTCTTTCTTTTCGCTTTCCTGCTCTGGCGTTAGCCGGCCGCTATCAATGGGGATTTCACGCTGATCGGAATCGCCGCTGACCAGCGCCTGCTCGCGCACTGCATGACGGCGCAGATGGTCGACGGCGGCGTTGTGCGCAATCTTGTAAATCCAGGTTGAGAACTTGAACTCCGGCCGGTAGCGGGCGAGCGATCGGTAGACCTTTATGAAGACTTCCTGCGTCAGATCGAGCGCGACTTCATAGTTCCCGACCATCCGATAGACATAGGCGCTGATCGGCCGCTGGTAGCGACGAACGAGTTCCTCAAAACCGTCTTCGCGCCCGGCAATCGCGCTGGTGACCAACTCTCCGTCAGCCAGAGTGCTGTAATTCTTCAATGAAATTGGGGGTGAAATCACTTCCATCATGCTGTGGTGGTACGCCCAGGGGGGCGAGAAAGTTTCAAAGCCAAAGACGGCTCAATAACACAAAAGCCGTTCCGGGCACGTTTACGACCAGGCCAGCGTTGCCAGTCCTGCTGCTGCCGCAATCCGGTCGAAGCTTAGTTCTCCGGCCGGCAACATCAGCCCAACGTCCGAGGCATTTAGCGGCCGAATGTCCGTGCCCAGGGTCTCATTCACAATTTCGCTGACATGCGTCTTGTTTAGATTCTCCCCGATAACCAGGAGCCGATTAATCGCGGTCTCATCGCCGCCCGCGCCACGATCTCGATAGAAGAGTAGGACGCGATAGAGCTCATCATCGCAATCTTCCGGCTCGCATAAGACGGACCGCAGGATCAGCGGCTGATTATTTCGCAACAGCACGCTGGTAAACCCGTGCTCGTGCGATGTCAGCAAGAGCGAATCGCCCTGATGGCCGTTTCTGATCAGCCAGCGCTCTTCGCCAATATGCCGGGGCAGGATCAAGCCGGCGGTCCAACCCAGCGCTTTGAAGACCGATTCGTATTCCTGCAAAACCGATAAGCGCACACCGGTGGCGACGTAGCGGGCACGTCCATTTGCATCCGGCGGCAACGGGGTGCGCGCCAAACGCAGCTCGTTAGCCGGCACACCAAAACCGCGCTCAACTTTCCACTCGAGCACTTCCTCTAATTCTCGTCGCGAGCTGACCGCGCTCTCTAAACTTAAGATGACGGTTCGTGCCGCGGACTCTGGTAAGGCGACGGACCATTTGCGCTGGCGCATCAGACCGGCATTTGTCACGAGGTCCGACAACGCGGCAACGAGCCCAGCCGGATCGGGAAGGTTCGTTTCGTCGAAACTCGGAATAATCAGATCAGTTGGCAGCGCCATACTCGCGGCGCGGCGCAGAGTAAACCCTTGGCGCCCTCGTTCCAGTTGCACGATCGAGGCTGAGCCGCTTTCGAGTCCAAGGGCAGCGTTGGGAAAACGCGGCGTAACAAGTTTGCTAAGCGGGTTGGGCATTTGAATCGAGGTGGACTGTCGTCTTAGGGGTCACTAACGCCGATCGCGTTGATTAGCGAAACAACTGGCGCTCCGCCTTTACCATTCGCTGTAGGGTCGTCCGTCCGTACCCATTTCGGGGGACTTGCTGTGAACATCCACAATGCCGCTGCTGCCGTCAATGGCACTCGGATCGTCACCAGCCACCGCATCCCAGTCTTTCTCCTGCGTAATCGGGTCTTCCGGAATCTCGCGCAGGTAGTGTGCACTCACCAACTCATCCAGCGACTGTGGCAACTTGCCCTTGTCGGCCGCGTACTGGTCGATCATTTTCCTCATCTGGAACAGGTCATCCCGCAGCACTGTCTCGCGCGCGTGCAGCATAGTCTTTTGATACTGCGGTAGCGCGACGGCCGCCAGGATGATGATGATTGAGATCACAATCATCAGCTCCAGCAACGTGAAACCTGCCGCCATCCTCCATCCGCACTCGGCATTCGGCTTACCAATCACTGTATTTCTCTCCGTTCAGGGCTGTGCCGGTTGCTTTCGATCGCACGTCGAAGACGTTGATGTTGTCCCATGACGTCTCGTCAACCGCCTGATAGCACGAGCGAAAGTCCCATTCTGCTTTGCCGGTTATGGGGTCGACCGGAATCTCTCGCAGGTAGACCTTCTTCTTCGGCACCAGCGTCTCCTGCTCAGACATTGATTTGGTGTTGTTCAACCCTTGCCCGCCCAACATCGTCTGTGGTTGGGCAAACGGCAAAACGTCAACACCGCTCGTCAGCGCCTCGAGGGTAGGGGGATAGCGGTCAGGGTTATCCACCGTGAACATCGTCTGGTCGGAAATGTAAACCCGGATGCGCGGATCCAGAGATTGTTGTTGCTGCTGTTGCTGCTGTTGCTGCTGTTGTTGCTGCTGTTGTTGCTGCTGTTGCTGCTGTTGTTGCTGCTGCTGTCCAAGCTGCGCGCCGGCCAGCGCCTCACGATGGAACTGATCGATCGCTATGCGCATTTCCCGCAAAGTCTCTCGCAGTCGTTGTTCCTTCTGCCGCAGCACCGCCACCTTTACCAGCGGCACGGCGCCGAGCGTAAGGATCGCGAGGATCGTGATGGTGATAACCAGTTCAAGTAAAGTGAACCCGCTGGACGGACAGTGACTGGCTAAAAGCGATCTTCGCTGATTGCAAGCTGGCCTTTCCATTGGTTCCCTTCCGGCATCACACATTGAGGCTCACTACTTCACGGTTAGATTGCCCTGACTCAGTTGCAGCACCAGGCTGCGACCGTCCGTGGCAATCAGGTGCACATTCCCGGCGTCAAAATTAATAGCGCCATTGCCGGGGCCAACGGCCTCAAAATCGATTCTAAGAATCTCACCCTGGCCGGTCATAAGGTTCGATCCCGCGCCGATGGAAATTACCAACATCCCATTTTCATCAATCGACTTGCTGATCGTCGGCGCAGTGCCGGCGCCCGCAAACAGCGCTCCCGCCGCGACGCCCGCTACTTTGAGAACCTTGGGATCGAATCGCAGTGAGATCACCGCTAATCCAAGTGAGCCGTCAGATTTCATCACGACCGCGGCGCTCGATTTTTCGCCCTTTCGCATTTCCGGAAGTTGCTGAATAACGCTCAACTCCACAATTCGCTTCGCTGCTTCGACATCAACCTCGGGCTTTATTCTTGGCTCAGCCAGCGGAATCAGATTCTGCGCCACCGGAGCCAACGCGGCCTCTTGCGGCGCCGGCGCATAGGCGGTGGAATTGCTGCCTGACTGTCCGCTGAGACTCTTCAAAGCAGACGGCAGATCGCCCGGCCGCTTTACGTAAGACGGTGTCGTGATCGAAGCGTCGATCGGGGCCGGCATGTTTGTGGCGATGTCTTTGGTCTCTGCCGGTACGACAGCAGGCACCGTAGGAACCTTCGTCGTCGTCGGCTCGGCCGCGCTCTTCGCCGGAGCTTTGTTTGCGGCTAAGGCATCATTTGCCGCCAGAGCTTTCGGCGCGGCGATGTAGGCCGGCGGTGGCTCGGCGTCCGGCAATTGGACCACTACATTAGTCGGGATCTTACGCGCCGCAACGCGAGCAGCGGCAACTTCCGCCAAATGGTCTTCATGGTCAGTTTCGCGCAGCATCGCTTCCAACGATCCCGTGGTCGGCGCTGACAGAGTACCGCTGGGACGCATTTGTTCGTCACGCGGCGTCACCGCCGGCGCGCGCAGCACTCGAGGGGTTACGGCGATGACAATGTCGACCCGCCGATCGTCATGAGTGGGCGCGGTAAAGAATCGGCCCAGGACCGGAAGCAGCCCCAGTATCGGCAATCCCTTGCGGCCCGTTGCGTGTACATCCGTCGCCACGCTGGCAAGGAGCATCGTGCGATTGTTCTGCACCCGAGCGGTACCACTGATTGTGCGCTCGGTGAACGTTGGCGTCAGCGTGCTGGCGCCCAGTACGTCCTTCGACTCAATCTTCATCTTCACCTGCACGTCCAGATTCGGAAAAACCTGCGGCGTGAAACTAAGCGTCAAGCCCGTCGGTTCGTAGTTAATGACGGGAAATCCGCCCGTAGGAAAGCCCCCGCTCGTGTTCGGGGTTCCTGTTTGTATGCCAAAGGGATAGGCCTGGGCGGTTTGCACGGGCACGCGCTGGCCGATGCGCGCGGTCGATTCCTCACCCGTAAAGGCATGCACCTGAGTCGATGCAATTAACCTGGTGTTGTTAGCGCTCTGAAACGCCTGCAACGTAAACGACGGAATCACCAGCGCGGCGGCGAGAGCGGTCGGGACTGCGCCCGTGATGCCGGCGAGCTGAACGCCCCGATCATAGACGTTGGTGATGTTAGTACTATTGGAAGTCAGGATGGATACGCCGGGCGAGCCGCCCAGATTGAAACCGGCCGGATCGCCAATCTGATTTCCGAATTGTAAGAAGTCGCTGCTCGACACTTCATAGATGTTTACATCCATCACAACTTCGGCGCGGTCCTTGTCAATACTGGTCAACAACTCGCCAATTAGCCGGACGTTTTCGGCCGTATCGCGCACCGTCAAACTGTTCGTTGCTTCGTCTGGAACGACAATCGTCTGCGGCCGGCCGACAGATGCCGGAATTGCCGCCGTCAGAATTCGTTGCGCATCGGTCGGCTTCATGTTGGCAAGATAAAAAGTGCGCAAGACTAACTGCTGATACTGTGCGCGGCGCGTTTGCTCGGCAACCAGCACGGTGCGGCGACTCAGCTTTTGAAAGAACAATCCTTCCTGCAGGAAAACGTAGTCCAGCGCCTGGGCCGTCGTAACGTCACGCAGAGTGATATCGATAGTGCGAGGTGTGGCAAACGATTGCCGGTCAAAAATAACGTTCAGGCTAAGCTGCTCCGCCATCGTGCGGATGAATTGCCTTAGATCGCCGCTGTAAATTACCGAGCGCAGTACTTCTGTTCGCGTCGAGGTGGGAATTGGTTCCTGAGCAACTGTCGCCGTGCTCGAGCCCGATGAGGGAGTCGCCCCGCCGTCATCCGCTGAGCCAGGGGCAGCGGGTCCGCCATCCTTCACGCTCTGCAGGCGAAGCATCCGCTCCATTTCAGACACGGCCAGCTGGTTTACCGGATCGTACGCGAAGGCCTGCCGGAAAGCATTGTAGGCGCCCAAATAATCCTGATGTTCGGCCAGCGAACGTCCCGTCGTCATGAAGGCCTGCGACGCGTTGAACATCGCCCGGCGGAAATGAAGTTGATATTCGATGTTTGACGGATTAGCGGCCACCGCAAGGGTGAACTCCTGCGCCGCTTTCTCCCATTGTTGCGCCTTCTCGTAGTCCAGCCCTCTCCGGAAATGGTCGTTGCCTTTCTTTCCCATGGCCAGCATCGGCATGGACAGCAGGCAAACAACCACCATCAGAGAAAAGATGGCGCGAAAATTAACTCTAAATCTCATATCAAGCTCCTTGGGGATGCGTAACAATGCGATCCGGTCGGGCGTCGCTCTGTGACTAGTTACACGCAATTCTATCGGAACGGTTCCGCCAAAGCCAAACGCGGCGTTACCGCACCGGGCATAGTCCAACTATCTTTAATCTCGAACTCAACGCACGTCACCGCCGGCGGAGTTCAACCCGTAAGATTCACTTCCTCGACAAAGGTAACGCGATTGATCTCATGAAGCGTAGAAATGCCGTCGAAAACTTTTTTCAGCGCCGACTCACGCAGGCTGGTTAAGCCTTCCGCCGAAGCCGCCCGCCGCACTTCTGATCCAGGCCGCCGTTCCACGATCATTTCGCGGATGTTGTCGCTCAAGTCCAGCAACTCATGGATCGCGGTGCGCCCACGATAGCCCGTGTGATTACAGGAGTCGCAACCCACGTTTTGAAAAAAGATCCGGCCCTTCTGCTCCTCCGATCGTAAGCCGGACTCCGCCAGCTCCACGTCCGTCGGGCGATAGCCACGCTTGCAGATGGGACAGAGCATGCGAATCAGTCGTTGCGCCAACACGCAATTCAAACTGGAAACAAAGTTGTAGGGCTCCACGCCCATGTTCAGGAAGCGCCCTATTACGTCGATGACGTTGTTCGCGTGGACGGTGGTAAAGACCAGGTGACCCGTCAGCGCCGACTGGATCGCAATCTGCGCCGTTTCAGTATCCCGAATCTCACCAACCATGATCTTGTCCGGATCATGCCGCAGGATAGAGCGCAAACCGCGCGCAAATGTCAGTCCCTTCTTTTCATTAACTGGGATCTGCGTGATTCCATGCAACTGATATTCAACCGGATCCTCAATCGTCAGGATCTTGTCTTCTTCGTTGCGAATCTCGTTCAGGGCCGCATACAAGGTGGTTGTTTTGCCGGAGCCGGTTGGACCAGTAACCAGGACCATGCCGTAAGGCTCGCCAATGTAACGACGGAACTTGCGCAAGTCATCGTCATTAAAACCTACTACATCCAAACGCAATTCTTTGAACGCGTCGTTGATTTGTTCCTTATCCAGAATACGAATGACCGCGTCTTCGCCATGCACCGTCGGCATGATTGAGACACGGAAATCTACGTTGCGTCCTTTATAACGGACCCGGAAGCGGCCGTCCTGAGGCACGCGCCGTTCGGCAATATCCAACTCCGACATCACCTTAATACGTGAAATGAGTCGCTGGTGGTATGCGAGATCGATTGGATCTACCTTCGCGTAAAGCGCGCCATCGATGCGGAACTTGACCTGCACTTCGGTATCACGCGTCTCGATGTGAATGTCTGAGGCGCGGGATTCCATGGCGTTGAAAATGATCGTGTCGACCAGCTTGATGATGGGCGACATTTCGGAGTCAGCCGCCGCCAACCGATCGAGATCCAGCACTTCCTCGCCCTGCTCCGTTTCGCGCACCAGAGAAATACGAAAGCCGGAGGTCGCTTCCTGCAGGACACGCTGGGTCGCATCGCCTTTGTGCAACACGACGTCGATCGCTCCGGCGGTAGCAATGTGTGGCACCAGTCGCGCATGCAGCGCATGGGCCAATTCATCCAGACGTTCGAGGTCCGTCGGATCGGCCATCGCGATGTGCAGTCTTTTGCCTTCGCGACGCAACGGCACGAACTGATGGCGCAACATCAGATCCACCGGCAGCTCGCCCAACAGCGCGTAATCGATCGGCGAGTCTCCCTGATGCGGCAAGAGATCGACGTAAGGAAGACGGTACCGCTGCGCCAGATCACGGGCCGCCGTTACTTCGGGTGGCTCCTGATTTTCCGGCAACGAAAAATCATCTTCAACCGCGAGGCCACCGGCTTCGCGGGCCGTCACAGTGTCTTCTTCAGTCAATTGCTTCATCAGTTATTTTGAGTTAAGTCTCCCTCAGACAAGCGTCAGGAACTTTGTAAGATGCCGCCTGCGAGAAGATCGTCGTCGGGAAACTAAGATTTATCCGCCGAAGTTCAGACGTGCTAGCGACCCACCGCCGGGCCACCCGAAATCGATTGAATGATCGGGAGGTAAATTGCTAGTAACACAATAATTACGACCCCGCCCATCACTACTAGGATCGCAGGCTCGAGCGTGGTCGTCAACTGCTCCAGCTTCACTTCCGCCTCTGCGTCATAGAAGATTGCCACCTCGTCCAGCATCTCTCGCAAACTGCCCGAACGCTCGCCGATTCCAATCATGTCAGCCGCCAGGGCCGGGACCCAACCGGCTGACTCCAGGCTCTCAGTAAATGACTGCCCTTCCCGAATCATCGGGAGGATCGCTGAGCTGCGGCGCCGCAACTCCAGGTTTGTGATTGACTCCGCGGCGATCTCCCACGACTCGACCAGGGTGATGCCGCCTGCCAGCAAGGTGGCGAGCGAGCGCGTCACCTGGGCCACCGCGAGTTGGACCATGAGCTTTCCGGCCAGCGGTACCTTCAACATCCAGCGAGCGATGGCCATCCGCCCAGCCGGTGTGCGCGACCAAAGAACGGCCCCGATCGCGGATGCGAACACCAGTGGTCCAAACCAAATTGCATTGGATGAAAGCCAGGCTGAGATACCAACTACAATCCTGGTGACCAGTGGCAGCTCGTTGCCAAACCCGGAAAACAGATCGGTCATGCGCGGAACTACGTAGACCGTAAGGAAGACAACCATCGCACTGGAAGCGAGCAGAAGGAATGTTGGATAAGCAAGTGCTCCGCGAATTCGCCGGCGCAATCCCACGTTGCGGCGCATGTAGGTCACGTAGCGCGTCAGCACTTCATCCAACGCACCTGATCGTTCGCCCGCCAGGATCGACGCTGTGTAGATTCTGGGAAAAATGGAACCCTGTGCAGCAAAGGCCGCGGACAGGGCAGAGCCGCCGCGAATCGCCTCTTCTACATCGCCAAGCACAGCGCGCACACGCGCTGATGTTGCGCGCTTTCCCAACATTGAAATCGCCTGCAGAATTGGAATGCCAGCGCGGATGAGCGCCGCGAGTTGTTGATTGAACAACAGAAAGTCGTTGGCTTTAACCCGTGCCTGTCCGCCCGCACGCCCCATCCGTGTCAGCGCAACCACGCCCGTGGCTTTGGGAGGCGTTACGTTGAAGACCTTAAAGCCTTCGCGCTCCAGCCGGCCGCGCGCCTCATTAATCCCCTCAGCCTCCACGGTCCGGGTAATCACTTCGCCCGCCGGTGTGCCTAATCTGCAAATAAACTCAGCCATGAAAGTACCTGTGAGCGTCTCCCCAACTTGCAGCCTAAAGCCTGCGTCCAACGTACTTTAGCTAATGAATCGGCGCGAAAACAGAAGGCCGAGTATAACACGCACCTGGTCCTGGCTATGGCGCAACGACCGGCGCAGGCCTTACACGCCTCGCAACTCAATTGGTTCAATTCAATGGGGTCGGAGCGGAAGCGACGTTAAAAACCCGCTGATTTTGCTGATGAAAATCCGCGTTACCCTTGAAGGTGGTTCTTCGGTTGTGTTAACTTCTTCCCCGGCACTTATCGCCCCTTGCCTTTGGCACTCACCCATTAACTAACTTTAGACTTCGCAAGACTCAGCCGGTTCCAGACAAACCCTGCGGAAATGTTTACCAGGACAAGTCGCTTCGCCCTCGATTTTTGGGCGGTTCAAAAGCGTCTCTTATATATCCTTATATTAATACTCACGCTGTGCGTCGTCGCGGCGGGGGCCGCGCTCTATGTCTGGAAGTACGGCAACCCACTTCGCAATGTCGGGACCGTAAATAACCTAACTGGAGCTAAATTCATTTCCTTCGAAGGCGATGTGCGCGTCTTGCGCGCCTCTACCCGAGAGGTCGTTTTTGCGAACAGCAATACGCAACTCTTTCCCGGAGATACTGTGCAGACGCAGGCCGATGGTCGCGCGCGAATCGGCATGGCGGATGGTTCGACGGTAGTAGTTAGACCTAACAGCACGATCATCGTGCGTGACAACGCCAGCGACGATGATGGAAAGCGTTCCAACGTTCACGTGATAGTAGACAGCGGCCAGATGTATGTTCGTACAGAACATCAACCGGAAGGTTCAAACAACGTTGTCGAGACACCAAAGACGCGGAACAAGATCGGACAGGAAACCTCAGCGAGCTTTGGTATTAACTCTGAAGGCAGCGAAGAGATTCGCGTGAACACCGGCGCCGTGCAAAGCACCAATCACAGCGGCCAACGTACGGACGTTAAGGCGGGCGAATTCGTTGCGGTCAATTCCGCCGGCACACTCTCAACTCCCCAGCGTCTGCTTGATGTGCCCGTTCCCACGGAGCCTCGCGATCTGGAAAAAGTCATGCCGTCGAGCAACGGTGCGGCGACGCTTGCGCTGCGTTGGCAAAGGCCTCAATCGGGAACGGCGTCGTATTACCGCGTTGAGGTAGCCACTTCACCCTTCTTCGTTCCGGAAGGTCGAGTCATTGAACGCGATCAGTTGGTAGCGACAGAGTTCAATGCCAGCGACTTGCGCTCAGGCGTTTACTTCTGGCGCGTGCGGGCCCGGGCCGCTTCTGGCCAAACCAGCGATTGGAGCGAGCCAAGAAAATTCATTGTCGCTCCTCGCGGCGTTGCTTCGCCGGTCGCTGTGGCAAACCTTTCCTCGGAATACATCGGCGGCGAAATCTTTCTCATACGTGGCTCGACCCAGCCAGGGACCACGTTGCGGGCCGCGGGCCGGGAAACCATTGCTACCGGCGATGGCTCCTTCCAACTTCAAATCACGGCTGGTCCAGGCACGCGCAACGTGACAGTTGATGCCCAGGATGCTCAGGGCAACAGCAGCCAGTACCGCGTGCAAATTGGGACTGGCCCCGGCCGATCTCGGAAATAAGCACGAGAGTTGTAATGGACGGACATGTAATTCTATTGACTGACGCGCATGAGGCGCCCGCGCTGGAGCTTATCGAAGTGCTACGCGAGGCGGGGATATCTGTCTGGGTTGAGGGTTTGCGAGAGGCGGAATTGGAAATCAGCCTCAGCCAGCAGTGCGAATCTGAATCGGATCGCTCGCCGGAAGCGCCCCGGCCGCTCGCGGTCCTTTACGAAGTTTTTCCCGGCGCTGACGTCACCGATCTGCATGTCGCGATTGATCACGCCGCCGCGATGTGGCCGGAAGTTCCAAGTATCGCCTGTCGCCATCACATAAGAGGGGCCGCCGGGTTGAATCTGCGGATTTTTGACGGATCCACCCTGAAACGCATTGGCTTTCACTCGATCGCCGACAAGGCGGCGCAATTGCCCGCCCTGTTGCGGCAGCTTGAGGAACGGGGAACCACCGGCGAACTAAAGCTACCCGAATCAGTCAGGAGTGTTCCTGAGTCCACTTCAGTCGCGCTTCCGAAATCGCTGCGGTCCTCAGACTTGCGAGCGGCATTCGAGTTGGTATCGAAGTTGCACTTTGCGATTGACCAACGCACAGCCGCGCAAGCCGTACTCGCAGGGTTATCAAACTTGATAGCGGCCGATCGTTGGGCCATATATTTGATGGGCGAATCAAGCTCGGGCATGGGCGTAGTATTGGAGCCATTGGTCGTATGCAACTTCGATCCGAACAAATCAAAGTTCTCAGAGGAAGATTGGCGACGCGCGTTACTCACCGACGCACCGGTTCCCAGCGGTTGTGAATCGAGAGCCGCCAAAGAAGCGGTTACCCAACTCGTGACCGTTCGTCGAATTGAAAACACTTGTCGTGTGATTGCGCTGCCGTTGATTAGTGGCGAAAGAATAATCGGAGTGTTGGAAGGAAATCGATCTGCGGGGGGTAGCCGTTCTTTTCGCAAGTCCGAAGCAGAACTCTTAGAAGCTCTCGCTCCTCCGATCGGATCGGCGCTGGCTAACTCGGCGCGCATTGCCGATGCTGAACGTCTTTCGCAAACTGACGATCTAACGAAACTGCATAACGCGCGCTACCTGCGACAATACTTATCGAACGAGATCAGGCGAGCGCGTCGTTACGGCTCAAGTGTTTCGGCGTTGTTCTTCGATCTGGATGATTTCAAGCGGGTTAACGACGCGCATGGCCATTTGGTGGGTTCCCACGTATTGATGGAGATGGCCGCCGTAATCCTTTCGTCAGTTCGAGATACCGACTCCGTGGCCCGCTACGGCGGCGATGAGTTTGTGGTCATTCTTCCGGAAACCGGCCTGCATCAGGCGGCGCTGGTGGCGGAACGAATCCGCAACACCATTGAACAGCACGCCTTCACCGGCGGACGACGGTTGCGATTGATGCTGACCGCCAGCTTCGGCATCGCAATCTTTCCCCAACACGCGTCATCCCCCCAACAGCTTATCGCCTGCGCCGACTCGGCAATGTACGAAGCCAAAGCCGCGAGCAAGAACTGCGTCCGCTTCAGCAATGACGTTCCACGACTTGCGCGCACAGACGAACCAGACCTTCCCCCACATTTTCTCCGGCTCGAAGACAAAAAGTCCATTTCCTAATAGCGCACCAGAAACAATCAGTGTATCTTGTTGGTTGGTTCTTGTTTGGTGAGTTGCCAGCACTTTCGACGGCGGCCCCGTTGAGAGTGTTCGCTGCAGAGATCGTCTCAGACCCCCGGTCGCGTGGCATGCAGTCGCCGCTCAGCTCTCCAGGCTCAATCATTCTACAAAAGTGCGGAAAGAATCCTGATGGCATTTAAATCCATTTTTAGTCTGTTCTCAAGTGACCTCGCAATTGATCTCGGCACTGCCAACACACTGGTCTACGCCAAGGGGCGCGGCATCGTCGTCTCCGAACCATCGATTGTAGCTATCAACAAAGTCACCAACGCTGTCGAAGCGGTCGGCCGGGACGCCAAAGAGATGCTGGGCCGAACGCCCGGCAACATCGTCGCCATTCGACCAATGAAAGACGGCGTTATAGCGAATTTCGAAGTGACTGAGAAGATGCTCCAGCACTTCATTCGCAAAGCCCACAACGGCAAGACATGGGTCAGTCCGCGCGTGGTTATCGGCATTCCGTCTGAGATCACTCAGGTCGAACGACGCGCGGTGGAAGACTCGGCTTACCGCGCGAAAGCTTCCGAGGTGTATCTGGTCGAAGAAGCTATGGCCGCCGCGATCGGCGCCGGACTTCCGATCACTGAACCACATGGCAACATGGTGGTCGATATCGGCGGCGGCACCACCGACATCGCCGTCATCAGTTTGAGCGGTATCGTCTACTCACGTTCCGTCCGAGTCGCGGGCAATGAAATGGACGAAGCGATCACGCAATACATCAAACGTAAATACAATCTCCTGATTGGCGAACGCACCGCGGAAGCAATCAAGATCGAATTGGGATCGGCCTTTCCCCTGGACGAGCCGTTGTCGTTCGAAGTGCGGGGACGAAATTTGATCGAAGGAATTCCCAAAACAATTACCATGAGCGACGAAGAAGTCCGCGAGGCGCTGGCTGATTCGGTGTCAACCATCATCAACGCCGTGCGCATCGCTTTGGAGCGAACGCCACCGGAACTATCTGCGGACATCGTCGAACGCGGCATCGTGTTGACGGGTGGTGGCGCACTCCTGAAGAACCTGGACCGTCGCCTGTCGATCGAGACCGGCTTGCCGGTCTCGCTCGCCGACGATCCCCTCGCGTCGGTAGTCTTGGGTACCGGCAAGATGCTTTCCGACTTTAATCTCCTGAAGCGCGTGAAGTGGGACAACAGCCTTACCAGCGGAACCTAAGGGCGCAAGCATCAGTCTTTCGTCATTAAATTGTTAAGAGAAACACCTGTTTTACCCATAGAATCAAGAATTTACAGTTAGCCTTTACCGTTTACGAGCATGGCTACGATTCGCACTCAAAAAGAAATTCGCCAGCGAGCACCGTGGTGGCTGGCCGGGCTTCTGTTCGCGAACTTTGCCTTGATGTCGTATGACGCGCGCGAGAATTCCACCAAGCAACGCATGGTTCGCGTGTGGGCGCAAACGCTGGCCTATCCAGTCCAACGAATAACGTCCGGCGCAGGTGGCGCTGGGGTGGGATTTTTTCAACGACTGGGAAACCTGCGGGGCGCGGCCAGCGAAAACGAACAACTTAAGATTCGCCTGGCCCAGTTGGAAACTGAAGCCAGAGAGGCGCGTGCGAACGCAGTTGAGAACGACCGCCTTCGCAGCATGCTTGCGCTGCGCGAGAAGAGCAGCTACAAAACGATCAGCGCCAGTGTGATAGCGCGAGACCCTTCCCTCTGGTTCGACACCGTTACGATCGATCGAGGCAGGTCAGCCGGCGTGGAAAACAACATGCCGGTTGTTAATGCTAACGGCATCGTAGGCCGCGTGGTCTCTACCAGTCTTTGGAGCGCGCAAGTGATGCTGATCACAAATGAAAAATCCGGTGCGGGGGCGGTCGTAGGCCAACTCGGTCAATCGAACGCGGTCGGCTCCATCAGGGGTTTGGGTGAACGAGGCTTACTTGAGATGCGTTACGTCTCCGGGCTCGAGAGAGTAAACGAGGGAGACTATGTAATGACCACCGGTCAGGACGGCGTCTTTCCCCCCGGTTACAATGTCGGCGAAGTGGTGGAAGTGAAAACAGGTTCTGCCACCCAGGCCCATGTGATCCATCTTCGAGCGAGTGCGCGCGTGGACCAGCTAAAAGAAGTTTTCGTGCTTCAGTATCATCCCCCGGAGCGAAGCGCATCCGACCAGTCATTACCGAACGCTGAAAAGAAACCGGCCGGCCAGCAATAGTTCTTTGCAGTAACCAACGTCACATGACGAATGCATTAATAAGGTGCAGCGTACGCCGACAGCAGTTGGCGCGTTGCTTTCCATCTGGGGCTTTCCGGCTGGGGCTTTCCATCTAAGACTCTCGGCTCTCCGTAGTTGAAATGCGTCAACTTAAAATAGTGGGCGTGCTGGCCCTCGCCATCGCTCTGCAATCAGTATTTGCTCGCTGGCCGCCACTGGCCTACATCGATCTGCCACTGATCGTAGTAGTTTATTTTGCCTTGCAGCGCGATGTGATTCAGGCCCTGGTCGTGGCTGCCGTAACCGGATTTGCGATGGACGCTTTGGGTGGCGGCCTGCTGGGCGCAGGCGGATTTTCCAAGACCCTAACCGCTTACCTGATCTATATAGCCGCCGCTCGAGTCATGTTGGATACTACGCTGCTGCGTATTCCCGTTCTGGCCGCGGCCACTGTCGTGAACGAGTCTGTTTTTGTCGGGCTCCACCGCCTGCTGGGCCAGTCACTCGCCCAGCCGTTTGTTCAGGGGTTGTTATATAAGTTAGTAGCTACGACGATCGTCGGGACCGCAGTGCTTTACGTCTTTGAGACGTTTTTCAGCGAACGGGCGCGCCAGCGTCGTCAGTTTGCGGTTAGGCGGCGCGTGGCCAGGCGTGGCCCCAGTTTGCTTAGAAGAAGGTAACGTGCTGACTGGTTCTACCAGACGGACTTAGCCGAACAAACCAATAAGTATTCGCGGGCAACTAATAAGCAGAAGTACAAGCCGCAATGAAATACGCCGATCAATCACAAAACGTTGGCATGCGACTGAGGATGGTTCAGGCGCTGGTCCTGTTGCTGCTCGCCCTGCTGGCGGTCAGGCTGTATGTGCTGCAGGTCATTAACGGGCCGCACTACGCTGAGATTGCTGAGAATCAACGCGTGCGGTTGCTGCCTATTCCAGCCCCGCGCGGCGCAATTTTCGATCGCAACGGCAGACAATTAGTAGACTCCCGGCCAATCTACAGCGTGATCTTGTCGCGCGAAGATACGAAGAACAAGAACCTGAACGACCTCATCAAGCCGCTTTCCGACGCCCTCATGATCGACGATGACATCCTGCGTGAGCGCTTCGATCAGATCAAATCGCAAGCTGCATTCGAATCGATCACCATCAAGGAAGGCGCTACGCTCGACGACATCGCGTGGGTGGACGCACATCAGCTCGAGTACCCCGAGTTGCGCATTGAGCAATTGCCCCAGCGGCGTTATCCCGAAAACGGATTTCTGGCGCATGCGCTGGGCTACGTGGGAGAGATCAGTCCCGAACAATTGGAACAGCAGCAGTACAAGGGCAAGGGTTTGAAGCCCGGCGATGTGATTGGGCAGGACGGCTTGGAGAAAGCATACGACGATTACCTGCGAGGTAAGGATGGTTACCGCAGGGTGATCGTTGATAGTGGCGGCCACATCCAGCGGGAAGTCGATCGCGTTGAGCCGCAAGCGGGACAGGACTTGATCACCACGATTGACATCGATCTGCAGGCGGCCGCCGAAGATCAGTTAGCCAAGTCACCACAAGGTCGAGGCGTAATCATCGCCATGGATCCGAACAATGGTGAAATCTTCGCGCTCGCTTCATATCCAACCTTCGATCCAAATCTGTTTTCCCAGAGACTAGCCAGCAAAGAGGGCCGCGCTGAATATGCCAAGCTGCTGGCTGATCCCAAGAAGCCTCTGATCAATCGTGCCATTCAAGGTCGCTTTCCACCGGGCTCAACCTGGAAACCATTGATGGCTACAGCAGGACTACAGCAGGGCGCGATCACCATTGACCACTCCAATTTGGTTTGCGGCGGCGGCATCACCGTGGGCAATAAATTCACGCGGTGCATGGGCGGCAACCACGGCTCGCCCGATGTGCACTTCGCGATTATGAAATCCTGCGATGGCTACTTCTACCGGCTCGGTCTGAAGATGAAGCTGGAAGGCATTCAGCAGATGGTCGAGGAGTTCGATCTGAACAAGCGCACCGGAATCGATCTGCCGCATGAAGTGATTAGCACAACTCCGTCACGAGAGTTAAAGGCCAAGCTCTATCCATCCGATGCTGAATGGAAAGATATTGACACAGTCTATTCGTCGTTCGGGCAAGGCCAGGACGTGCTGACACCGATCGCGCTGTTGCGCGCGCACTCAGCCATCAGCATGGACGGCAAAATGTACGTGCCGCATTTAATGAAAGAGTTCAAAGCAATTGGCGGGGTCGGCGAGCCGGGGACCCGTGATTACCGCGAACCACGGCCGGCGAAAACTTTTGAACATCCTGAGCCGAAGATCCTGGGGATCCCAAAAGATCAAAACGAGTTGGTAATCAAAGGTATGTGGTCAGTCGTAAACGGCGCCGGTACCGGCGCCGGCATTCGCATGGCCGACTTCGAAATTGCCGGCAAGACTGGCACGGCACAGGTAGTTAGTCTCGGTAAAGACGTGGGCGCTAACAAAGATCATTCCTGGTTCGTTTCCTACGCGCCGGCTTTCAAACCGGAAATCTCCTGCGTCGCCTTGATCGAAAACGCCGGGCTCGGCTCTCGCTTCGGCGCTCCATCCGTGCGAGCAGTTTACGACGTCTACTATGAAAAGACGCGGGGCCACAGTACTCCCCCAACACAGATCGCGATGCGGTTCCGATAGAGCCGCAGTTTTTTACTGCTTACAGCTTACTGACCTATGGTTGCAATTCTCGAACACCGCAGTTTAAGAGATTTCGATTGGCTCCTGGCCTTGCTGGCCACCGTGATCGTCTGTTTCGGTGCCTGGGAAATCCATAATGCGCAACCTACGGAGACGTATTGGCAGAAGCAATTAATCGGCCTCGGTATCGCGATTGTGGCGATGCTGGCAATTGCCTTCACAGACTATCGTCGCCTGGTTGAGCTTGCGCCGGCCCTCTACATTTTTGGGCTCGTTCTGCTCGTGATTGTGCTTATCCCCGGGATTGGCATGAAGGTGCACGGCCAGCGATGCTGGATCAAGTTGCCGGGACTGGGCCAGTTCCAACCGTCGGAGTTCGTGAAGATTCCGGTAGTGTTGATGCTGGCAAAGTACTTCGGCAAACATCGGCAGGGAAACCTGACCTGGAAAGAAGTTCTTATCGGCGCAGGGATTCTTGGTCTACCGCTCGCGCTGATCATGCTGGAGCCGGATACCGGCCAATGTCTGACTTACCTGCCGCTGCTTGCTATCGTTTTGTTTCTTTCCTCGATTCGCATGTGGTTGGTAGTCAGCGTGCTGCTGTTTGCGATTATCGCGGCGCCGGCGAGCTACGTGATCGGAGTCAAGACCGGACTGTTGCACGGCTACAAGCTGGAGCGCGTCAACGTCATTCTCGATCCGGAGAATGCCGACAAACGCGGGTTTGGTTATCACACATGGCAGTCGATGATCACCGTCGGTGAAGGTGGATTGACCGGGACGCGCGCCTCATCGGAGTATTCACAGAGCCGGCTCAAGTTTCTCCCTGAGCCGCATACCGATTTCATCTTTGCGGTCGTTGCCGAAACCACCGGGTTCCTCGGCGGTGTCTTGCTGCTCGCTTCCTACGCATTGCTGCTCTTGCGACTGGTGACGGACGCGCGGCGCTCACGCGATCGGACGGGCATGCTTGTGATCATGGCCATCGTCGGAGGATTAATCTTTCAAATCTTCATCAACGTCGGGATGGCCCTCGGATTCCTCCCCGTCATCGGTGTCCCACTCCCGCTGATGAGCGCCGGCCTCTCTTCAGTACTCGCTACCTTTATCGCGATTGGTTTCGCCATCAGCGTCCAACTTCGCCGCTTCGTGAATTAATCCTTTTGTAACGTGACCCTGGCTCCTTCGCGAAACACTGACCTGCCTGCTTCATTCTTGCAGTATGCGGCGGTTAGGAGTTAAATACGCGCACCAATGGTCGGGCAAACTCTCGGCAATTATAGGATCACCAAAAAGATCGGTGCAGGTGGGCAGGGCGCGGTTTTCAAAGCAACCGACAGCAAACTTGGCCGCACGGTCGTGGTGAAGGTTTTACCCGCCGAACTCACCGTCAAGGAGACGAACCTCAAACGCTTTGAACGCGAGGCGCGCCTGGCCTCGACGTTGGACCATCCAAACATCTGCACCATTTTTGATCTTGATGAAGCGAATGGCGTTCACTTCATCACGATGCAGTACGTGGAGGGTCGGAATGTGCGCCAATTGGTCGGCGGGCGTCCGCTGGAGTTGCGCAGCGCCCTCTTGATTGCAATCCAAACGGCAGACGCGCTCGCGGCGGCGCATGCACGCGGAATCATTCATCGCGACATCAAGTCCGGCAATGTGATGGTGACCGATTCGGGCCAGGTGAAGATTCTGGATTTTGGTCTCGCGAAATTACTGGACGAAGGCGAAGCCACCGCGAAACAGATTCATCAAACGGAACTGACTGAGGTTGGCATTCCCTACGGCACGGCGACGTATGCCGCGCCGGAACAGGCCCGCGGCGATCGCGTCGATGCCCGGGCTGATATTTTTTCCACCGGTGTGCTGCTTTACGAGATGCTGACCGGCACCTGGCCGTTCCGCGGCAAGTCCAGCGTCGACGTGCGACATGCCGTCATCCACGATGCCGCGAAACCGATCGCAGAGCTACGAAAGGAACCGGCGCCTCCGCGTCTCCAGCAAATCCTGGATCGGGCGATGGCGAAAGAGCCGCGCGATCGATATCAAAAGATTACGGAATTGCGTGATGAACTCCGGCAGGTGCTGCACGAGATTTCCGCGCCGGGTGATACTACAGAGAGTGTCATGCCGGCGCCGCCCAAACATGTATCAGGCGCCAGTCCGGTCTCGCGCGCAATGCGCTGGCTGCGGACAAAGACCACTGCTTCAACCCACACCAGCACGCCGCATGCGTCACAGACGCCGGCAACCGCCTTACACGAAACGCCCTTTACAACAGTCGCGGATCGAGACAAAAAGAGTATTGCCATCCTGCCCTTCAAAAATCTCAATAACGATCCGGCTTCAAACTTCTATGAGTTTTCGCTGGCGGACGCAGTGATTACCGAACTTGCTCGCATCCGATCGCTGGTAGTGCGGCCTTCTTCGGTGATCGCAAAGTATCAAGGCCAACCAGTCGACCCGCGCGATGTCGGGCGCGAACTGAACGTCACCGCTGTGCTGGCGACGGGATTTCTCAAAGTAGGAGATCGCTTTCGAGTGACAGCACAACTGCTGGACGTCAGCACGGGCGACATTCTCTGGAGCGATCGCATTGATGCGGCGGCGGCGGACATCATTACAGTGCAGGACACCATCGCGCAGCGAATCGTGGATGGCTTGCGTTTGGAGCTCACGCATGACGAGCAGAAAGGTCTTGCGCAACCGAGCACGGTTAACGCCGGCGCCTACGAGGAATATTTACGCGGCCGCGATTTGTTCGCGCGATTTATCTTTCGCACGGTTGCGCTCGAGGATTGCGAGGCTGCCGTCAGTCACTTCAGCCGAGCTATTGAGCTCGATCCGGAGTTTGCCCTTGCCTACGACGGCCTCGGCGCCAGCTATGTGAACCGCGTCCACAAAGGACTCGGCGGAGCTGAGGATTACGAACGCGCTGAAGCCGCCTTTAATAAAGCTCTGGAGCTGGATCCGAACATTATCGAAGCGCGCATGCTGATGGTCTTCGTGTACTTATGGCGCGGCGAAAAACAAAAAGCCCGCGACGAAGTTTCACACATGCGCCGCCAGGCCCCGAACGAGGCCGTCGTTCACTTCGTCAAAGCCACCTTGCATCGCCTTGATGGCGAATACGATCGCGCGCTGCGAAGTTATGATCGGCTGGTCCGGCTTGATCCCGCCGCTCACGTTGTTGTCAGTTACAACCGGGCACTGATCTTCGTCTTCAAGGGTCAGTCAGATGAAGCGATGCGCGAACTGGACCAGGCAACCGCGGTCGAGCCAAATAATCCATTGCTAAAAATGTTTCGCGCTCTGACGCTTTACTATCGCGGCGAAACGGATCAAGCCACAGGTATTTTGCAGGAGGTCGTAGCAGCCAACCCGAACATGCACGGGGTCCGTCCATTTCTCGCGATGTGCCTAAGTGCCCAGGGGCATCACGAAGCGGCACGCGCTGAAATCACCGATGCAGTGAAACGAAACGCCGTCGTCGATGCCGACATAGCCTATTCCGTAGGTTCGGTTTATGCCCTGGAGAACGAACCTGACGAAGCCTTCGAATGGCTACAACGATCGGTATCGCTGGGAAATGAAAACCGCCCTTGCTTCGAACACGATCCAAATCTCGCCTCGTTGCGCGAAGATCTTCGATTCAGCGAACTGATCGCCAGGATTTCCCGCTGAACAACTCCCCGTCTTAATTCGTATTTTGGTTAAGAGCGCCGCAGGTACCAGCGCCCCAAACCGGATTCATGTCGTTAGAAAAGTTCATCGACGATCAAATTAAGAAAGCCATTGCCGAAGGCGACTTCATCGATCTGCCCGGACGCGGCAAGCCCGTTGATTTGCGGGCCTATTTTGCGACCCCTGAAGATCTGAGAATGTGTTACTCGATTTTGAAGCAAGCCAACTTTGTTCCTGAAGAGGTAGGACTGCTGCAAGAGATTGAGGAACTTCGAGATCGTCGCAAAGCCGCTGGGGATGAAATGGAAAAAGCGACCCTCACCAAAGTTATCAACGAAAAAACCCTTGTTTTCCGCACCGCTCTCGAGCGTCGCCGTCGTGCGGGCTGAACGGTCCGGCAGCGCCGATTCGAGTTGAACCGCCTATTTGCTTCGCTTTTTGCAGATCTTTCCGTTATACTCCGCCTGCTCGTCCTTCCAGACGCAACGAATGCCTACCAGGCGTTTCAGACATTCAGCACAGGCAAGTAACTTTTCCAGTGTGCGCCAGGCGAGACAAGAATTTTGCGGTCGTTAAGTGAACGGCCATTTTCCAACTTGAAAAGTTACGCACGCGATTCCCAGGGCCGCCTCGGATTGAGCTCGACGGCGCGATTTGAACAGCCCGGGTCGCAGCGAAATTGATAGCGCGCAGTTTCAGGTTCCAGAGCACGGTTATTAAGAGTGCTCCCTGACTGCCAGGTCGTCCGGTAGATCGCCGGCCGGCTTACGGAGTTCCAAATTTGGATTTGATCCATTGCCTTCGCGCTGACGAGGTTCGTCCGTCACGGACTAATCCGTCGCAGAAGTCCCAAAACTTTACCCATCCACAACCGGTGTGCGTTATCGAGCAATCAGGCAAAGATCTGTCTGGCTGTGATTCGCGACCTGCCGGTTTAAGCGCGCGACCAGCGCGACCGGCTAGTTCAACTTTTTTCACTAAAAAATCTAATTGCGATTTCCCATGCGAACTCGCTCCCCGTGGGCGCAGCGCCATCCTCACCTTATGGTTGAGAGGGTTTAGCACTGCTTCACTTCACAACATCTACGCGACGATCGCTACGGACTGCCAAAGTCTGAGAGCGCCCGGTGTCTGCTCCTTAATGCAGACCGGCCCGGGCGCGCTCGCTTGTTCAGTTGAGTGGGCGATCTCGCAGCAGGAGAAACAAAGACCAAAATGGCAAGAGAATTAATAGTCAGCGTCAACGGACGCGAAAAGAAAATCGCGATCGTCGAGAACGAGCGCGTCACCGAGTTTTACATTGAACGCGGCGAGGAAAATCAGGGCATCGTCGGCAACATTTACAAAGGCCGCGTGATGCGCGTGCTGCCCGGGTTGCAATCGGCTTTCGTGGATATCGGACTCGATCGTGATGCCTTCCTATACGTTTCGGATTTCTTCGATGAAGAGGAAGAATTCGAGCGCATCGTGGTGGATAAATCCAAGAAAGTTGATGCGGAAACGGCCGCGCGTGATGCCGCCGAGCAAATCCATCTGGCCCGAGTCGAACGCGAACGCGTAATCGAAGCCACACATGAACGCGCCGATCCGCTGGCCGACGCTGAGCCCGGCGCAATCACAATCGAAGCTACCCCGGTCGAAAGCCTGGAGGAGCGAACTGCGGATACAGCCGTTGAAGCTGAAACACCCGAAACGGGCACTCGCCGGCGCGGCCGGCGCGGCCGGCGACGCGGGCGTGGCGCCGAGGAAACGCGTGAAGATGGGTTGGACGCTACTGAACTGAGCGCGGGAACTTCCCTGCCCGGCTCCGACGGAATCGACACGCCGTTCATCGTGCCCGACTCTTCTTTCGAACGGGTCGTAGACGAAGATGAACGCGCCGCCGAAAACGGTGCGATGTTCAAAGACGCACGGCTGCAGGAACGGATTTTCGATCAGATTCACGCGGTGGAATTCGAAATCGAGGACGTACCAACCGCTGAAGTGGGGACACTATTGCCCGGCGACCTCGCCGACAACTCGTTTCAACGCGTCGATGACAGCGACTTAGCCGGTGCCGGCGAAACTCCCAAGTCACGACGCGGTCAGGTGCGAGAAGAAGCCCATGTCGCCGCCTTCATCGATGAAGCAACTGACGAAAGGGCAGACCACTCCTCCTTTGAGCGTGTTAGCGATGACGAACCATCCGCACCGCAGGCCTCAGCTGAGACGATAGAGCCGGTTGCACCTAAGCGTAAGTCTCGATCAGGTGTGACCAAGAAAGTAGCTTCGGCACTCTCTCGCATCACCAAGAAGCCCGCAGCTAAAAAGGACAAAGAAGAAGATCCGGAGTTGGCCGAAGAGCATGCGGCGGAATTCGCCGACGCGATTTCGGCGCCGGCAGATCTGGAGGACGGCGAGGCAAGCATCACCACCGGACGTATCCACGAAGAGTTCGCGACGCGTCGTGGAGGCAGACGCCGGCGCAAACCGCAGCGAGCCGCCGCAGCCGGCGACGAAGCGGGCGCGAACGGTCAGGACGAAGCTGGCGAAGCAGAAGTTGAAGCTGACGATCAACCCGCCGAGGCTATCGCCGCTGAAGAGAAACCGTCAGAAAAGAGTGCTCCGGAAAGCTCCAGTCGCGCACCACGCAGTTCTTCGCGTGAGGAGCGACCAAGCCGGGGACGCGGCGCACACCGCAGCTCACGTCGCGATCATCAACAGCCTGCGATTACCGATCTGTTACGAGAAGGCCAGGAAATTCTCGTCCAGATCGCCAAAGAGCCCATTGCCAAAAAGGGCGCGCGCATCACTTCCCACATCGCCCTGCCGGGACGGTTCCTGGTTTACATGCCCACGGTCGAGCATGTCGGCGTCTCTCGCAAGATTGAATCCGACAGCGAACGCGTCCGGCTGCGAAAGCTCATCCAGATAATTCGCGCTGAAGAAGATGTGCCTTCGGGTGGCTTCATTGTGCGAACGGCCGGCGTTGGCATCAGTGAGGCTGATCTCCGCGAAGACGCGCGCTACCTCGTTCGCACCTGGTTGGAAATTCGCCGCAATGCGGAAAAAGCAAAAGCTCCCGCGATGGTCCATAAAGACCTGGATCTGGTGCAGCGGATACTTCGCGATCAACTGTCGGAAGATTTCACCGCGATCCGCGTAGATGCGGAAGAGGAATACCAGCGCATCGTCGAGTTCGTTAATCGGGTACAACCGCGCATGGTAAAGCGAGTGAAGCTCTACACGCGTGATGAGCCGATCCTGGAAGCCTTCAACGTGCAGGCTGAAATTGATAAGGCGATTAAACCGCGCGTGTGGTTACGGTCGGGCGGATATCTCGTCATTAACCAGACCGAAGCGCTGGTCGCCATCGACGTCAACACCGGAAAATTCGTGGGCCGCGGCGGCAGCCGCCTGGAAGACACGATCACGCGGACAAATCTGGAGGCCGTGGATGAGATTGTCCGCCAGATTCGTTTGCGCGATCTCGGCGGCATCATCGTGCTCGACTTAATCGACATGGAGGAACGACGCAATCGCCAGCGTGTCATGCAAGTGCTGCAGGAAGCGCTGCAGGGCGACAAGTCTCCAACCAAAGTCCTTTCCTTCAACGACTTCGGCCTCGTGATCATGACGCGCAAGCGCGTGAAGCAATCACTGGAGCGAACGCTATGCGCGCCGTGTAACTATTGCCAGGGCGCCGGCCTGGTGAAGTCTGCGCAGACTATTTGTTATGAAATTCTGGAGCAGGCGCGCCATCTGGGGAAAGAACCTGACGCCAAACGAGCCAAGCAGACCACGCTGCGAGTTAATCCAGAAGTTGCTCGCGCGCTGCATGGCCCGGAGAAAGATGTATGGGTTGAGATCGAAGAGTATCTTGGATCCGTAGACATCACCAGCGACCCTCGCGTCCACCAGGAACAATTCGACTTCGCGATTGTTTAGAAAAGAGCGGGGGCGGGCCCCTCTTCCTGACTGCAAGTAATTTGACTTGAGTGATGACTTCGAGTGTTCGAGTCAACTCTGAATACTTGCAGTCAGGAAGAGGGCTCGCCCCCGCTCTTTCAACCTCAGCCGGCCACCTCAGTCGCCTTCAACTCTTCAACGCCAATGTGAGAGTAGGTATTTCGTTCTACGCGTTGGTACAGAATGTCGCGTTGCTGTGGAATGAAGCCGGCGTCAGAAATTAGGCGCCGCAGCATTTCTTCATTGGCGCGATTGTGCGCACCCGCGGCTGAGACGACATTCTCCTCAATCATAATTGAGCCCATATCGTTCGCGCCAAAGCGCAGCGCAACCTGGCCCAACTTCAAACCCTGCGTCAGCCATGACGATTGAAAGTTTTCGATGTTGTCCAGGAACAGGCGTGAGACCGCCAGCATCTTCAGATAATCAATGCCGGTCGGCTCTTCCTTAATGCGACGGCCAAGCGCAGTGTTCTCACGCTGGAATGTCCAGGGGATGAACGCAGTGAAGCCCCCGGTCTCGTCCTGCAAATCTCTTATCCGCTGCAAGTGGCGAACACGGTGGACGACAGTGTCTCCAATGCCGAACATCATTGTCGCCGTCGACCGCAGACCAACGCGGTGCGTGGCGCGCATAACGTCCAACCACTCATCAGTGGTGCACTTGGTGGAAACGCGCCGGCGCACTTCGTCATCCAAAATCTCGCCGCCGCCACCGGGCATGCTGTAGAGACCCGCATCTTTCAAACGGCCCATGATCGTTTCGTAATCCAATCCGGAGATCAGATGGATGTTGTGAATCTCCGGCGGCGAGAAGCAGTGCAGTTGAAAGTCAGGATATTTCGCGTGCAAACTGCGCAAGAGATCTTCGTACCACTCGATGCCAAAGTCAGGATGCAGTCCGCCCTGCATTAAGACGCCTGTCCCGCCCAGCGCGATCGTCTCGTCAATCTTCTGGCAGATTTCGTCCAGCGTCCTGACGTAAGTATCGGGCGCGCCCGGCCGGCGATAGAAAGCACAGAATGTGCATACCACATTGCACACATTCGTGTAGTTGATGTTGCGGTCAATGATGTAAGTAACGACGTTCTCCGGATGGCGTCGCTGACGAATCTCATCAGCGGCCAGGCCGGCGCGTACAAACTCATTTGACTCGAGTAGAGTCGTGCATTCTTCGGCAGAGAGACGGTCGCCGGCCAGGATTCGATCGAGAAGTTGCTGAATGGTTTCGGGCATTGCCTAACAGTCTTTCGCTTTCAATCCATTATCTAACTAGTTTCCCAGCATTTTCAAACTGGCCTTGTGTGAAACGAGAGCGTGTTTGTGGGCCAGGCCGAGAAACAACTCCAAACCTTGTTTCAAATCATCATCTAAGGTGAAACAAATATTTTCACGCAGGTAGGTAACCAGCTCACTCGTGGGCAGCTCCAACACGGGCTCGTTCTCCGCGGCAATCTCATCGATATGGGCGAGTCCTTCATCTCGCGCCCCCGCGAAGTCAACTTCCTCGATCTCCCGCGCGGCAGATTCGCGGGCCATCCACATTGCGAAGACGAACCCAAGCCCGGTAAAGCCGCGCCATATTGTGGCCAAATCGAAAACATGGAAATCGTTCGTTGAGATCATCATGGCTGGGTCGCCTATCATCAGCGCGGCATCATTTGTTTCCAACATTTGCGCCAGGTCAGGTGTGAATGACTCCCATCGCGGCTCGCGACCCAGGAACTCTCGAAAGATGATCTTGATTAGCGCTTGGGACGTCCGCGATTCTTCATCGAGCGCGACCTTTCGAATCTGTTTCAAATCGTCGACTTTGCTGGCAAGGACAACACTTCGCACGGCTGAACGCGAGCCCACGCAGATTCCCGGCACGACTCGGCCGTCGGGAATTCTTTCGCATTCAATCACTGGCACGAGGGCAGCTTCGACTTGATTACGAGCGAGTAGGTCCGCACAACGCACCGGTGCGGTGTCAGTAATCAGCCTGACTTTTTGTCGCCTGCTGCCGTGAAGGAAACTCCAGATGAGCGGCGCTGTGTTCAGATAACTGGAAGCAGCAATGCGTGGCGGGAGGCCAGGCGAACTTTGCATGTGCGTATCCGTCATTGACTGGCAGTGGCTGGCTATTGTGTCAGCGGTGCCGCCAACCACGATTCATAGATCCGCTTCTGTTCGGCTGTAGGATTGTCCAGAGGGACTATGCGGAAGGGGAGACTAACTTTCCCTCCCAGCTTAATGGGCAGCATGCTCAAGTCGTCTGCGCGGAAAATCGTCAGCGTCAATAAATCGCCCGGGCGTTTTTCAGCAAGCCGCGCGTCAAAAAATTCCCTGCTCGCGCGCATGTTGTTCACCGCGATAATTTGATCGCCGGTGTTTAGGCCCTGTTCGTACGCCGGCGATCCGGCATACACTCGCTTCACCATCAGGCGCTCGCCTTCCTGCGCGAGATCGGCGCCCAGATAAGCCTTCGGAGTTGCTTTCGCGCTACTGCCTGTTTCGAGGCGCAGGCCGGCGGCAGCCAGCGCTGAGTCGTAATCCAGCTCAGCAGTTCCGCGAACGTACTTGGCGAAAAAATCCTCCAGACTCGAGCCCGCCATCGACTCGCTGATGCGCTGAAAATCCGCCGGAGTATAGTTACGACCTTTTTTGTAGAACTCCGAATACAGGGTGCGCATCACGTCATCCAGGGATTTCGATCCGCGGCTCCGTTTACGAATTTCAAGGTCGAGCAACAAGCCGATGATCGCGCCTTTGTCGTAGTAGGAAACCTGCGAGTTGATCGAGTTTTCATCCTGGCGGTAATACTTGATCCAGGTGTCGAAGCTGGATTCTTCAGCGCTCATCACCAGGCGGCCGGGAGTTTCCTGCAGGTCCTGCAAAGCGCCCGCCGTGTCGCTCAGAAAATCCCTCTCCGAAATCAACCCGGCTCTCCTTAACGCAAGGCCGGCGTAATAATCGGTAATGCCTTCCGCCACCCACAGGAGTTTTGTGTAGTTCTCTTTCGTGTAATCGAACGGCCCAAGCGCGTCGGGACGAATACGTTTGACGTTCCAGAGGTGAAAAAACTCGTGCGAGACAAGTGAAAGAAAGCCTCGATAAGTCCGTTGCGATTGAGCGGCTGGCCCGGCGGAAGTTGAGCCCTGCCCACGTTCAGTCTTGAAACCAAAACGCGGAAAACCGAGCGCGGTTGAGTTCAGATGTTCCAACCCACCGCCGCCAGTGGATCGCAAATGGAGAATGAAGGTGTAGTCCTTGTAAGGAACCTCGCCCCCCATCAACTCAACTTCGGTCTCGACAATCTTTTGCACGTCGCTACGCATTCGGTCCGGATCGTAATTCCCCTCGCCGTCGATAACGATGCGATGAGGGACGCCCTTCACTTCGAACGAAATCGTTTTGAAGCTGCTGGCTTCAATCGGCGAGTCGTAAAGAATGTCGAAGTTTTCTGCGCGAAACGTATTCTTCACGCCGGGTACGGGCGGCAAGCCGGTTGCAATCTTCCAGGGTTCTGGCGCGAGCACATGAACAGTTGAGGCGGAATTCAGTAGGCCATCTGGATACATCAGGACTGTGGCATTGTTCAGGAACGCATGTTCCGTATTCAATTCGCTGGTTCTGACAGACAGTTCGTTGGCATACACCCGATAAGTGGCCCGCCATTCCGTCGACCCGTTCGTTGCTACGCGCCAGGAGTTCTTATTAATCTTTTCCCACTTCAACGCTTGGCCAGAAACGTCGAAGGCCGCAAAATCCTGCACGTGCCGAGCGAACTCGCGGACCAAATACGAACCTGGCGTCCACACCGGCATCACCAGAACCTGCTCGGACTTTGCCGCTCCGGCCGCGTCTGGTTTCATCCGAATCTCAACTTCCAGCATATGCGTATGCGGCCTGGGCATCGCAACCGTAAAGGCGATCGGTGGAGCACTAGCCCCGGCTGGGGTGCGTTGGGCTGCAACACGCTCTGCCGAAATCACGAAACAAACAAGTAGAAGCGGCAGTATTACGAATGAAAAAGGATTTCGCTGCATCGGAGTTTTCGTTCCACTATTCATGGCACAGGGGCGAATGCGACATGTTACTACAGAAGGCGCACCTCAGCGTAAAGACGCGCCAGCGCACAGTCTCAATCAGCGGAAGCGGGAAACAGGTTTTAGCTTTCACCTTTTGCGGTTTGGATTTATATTGGCGCTGCCAAAAACCAGACTAGCCAAAAACGATGCGCCTGTACGATGTTAGCGTTCCGATCTCAGCCCATACGCCAATTTACCCGGGCGATCCGGGTATCCATGTTCAGCAATGGAAAGCCTTAGCGAACGGCGATTCAGCGAACGTCTCTTTTTTGCAGTTTGGAGCGCACACCGGCACGCATGTAGACGCACCTTCTCACTTTATTTCCGGCGGGAAAAAAGTCGCTGACATCTCGTTGGATGCTCTAATTGGTCCGGCCCGGCTGATTGAAACACCTGCCGACATGTTGGAAATTGACGAAACCTTCGTCGGCGGCCTGGACCTGCAATCGGTTACGCGCGTGTTATTCAAGACCAGAAATTCAAATTTCTGGTCAGACTCAAAGGAAGTCTTTAAGCAGGATTTTACTTTTCTAACTCATGGCGCGGCGCAGATTCTGATTGACCAGGGTATTCGCCTGGTGGGTATCGATTACTTGTCGATAGAGAAATTCAAATCGGCCCATCACGAGACACACTTGGCGCTGCTCGAAAAGGGAGTGGTGATACTGGAAGGGCTGAACTTGCGCGACGTTCCTGCCGGGAATTATGAATTACTCTGTCTGCCTCTGTTGGTTGCAGAAGGCACCGGAGACGGAGCGCCCGCCCGCACAGTCCTGCGGGCACTGTGAACGATCCCGATTCCAATGGCCCAGGCGAAACACACCGTTGAGTCCGTCGACAGCCCGCAATATCGTGAACGCGTCTATTCGTTGGTGCGCGAAATCCCGCCGGGCCGCGTGATGACCTATGGACAAATCGCTTATTTGCTCGGCGACCATTACACACCCAGAACAGTCGGGTATGTGATGCATGGCGCCAATGAAGAAAACACGCCCTGGCATCGAGTCATTAATGCACAGGGTGCATGTTCTACGGGCCGGGTGGTAATTCCGGCAGATAAACAGCAACGCATGCTGGAGGCTGAAGGAATTGAATTCAATTCGCGCGGCCGTTGTTCCTTAGAGCGGTATCAGTGGTCGCCTGACGGAGCGTCGTCTGCTACGGATTCGGACGATAACGATTTACAGTCCACCTTGTTCAAAAACTAACGGCAGGATAATGAATATGAGCACTGACCCACTGCAAACCCGCACGCCATATCAGGTAAGTACTCCCCGTTACTCGGTCGCCCATCACATGGTCACCACGGCCTTCGAATTGCCCAACTTCCGCGTCATGCAAAATCTGGGCGTGGTGCGAGGTATTGTCGTGCGCTCACGCAACGTCTTTGCCACTCTCGGCGCAACCTTTCAAACCATAGTTGGCGGCAATATCACAGTCTGGACCACCCTGTGCGAACAGACCAGGGCCGACGCCTTCGAGATCATGATTCAGCATGCTTCGGAACTCGGAGCGAACGCGATCATCGGCGCCCGGTATGACACGACAGAGATCTCAACTGGAGTTACCGAAGTCCTTTGCTATGGCACCGCCGTGATAGTCGAGCCGACCGAAGGGGATAGCTACCGCGCATGACCGAGCCGGCGCTAACTGCGGCCGAGCGGGCCCGGATTCATGAACTCTTTCAGCGCGTCCGATACGCAAAGTTCCTTGGCATCGAGCTTGGCGAGATCCTGCGCGGCCAAGTCACAATGCATTTCGAAGCCCGTCCCGAGCTCAGGCAAGTCAACGACGTGCTCCATGGAGGCAGCATTGCCTCCCTGATAGACACTGCATCTGCCTTTGCCGTGATTACTCTGCTTGAGCCCGATCAGAGCGCCACGACATCCGACCTTACGATTCATTTTTTGCGCCCCGTCGATAGCGGACGAGTCACGGCTATAGCCAGAGTACTTCGGGCTGGCCGGCGGCTGCTGGTGGTCAACGTTGACGTTTTCAGCGAGGCCGAATCTCTCATATCTACAGCAGTTACGAGCTACATAAGGCTTCCCGCGCAGTCGTGAACAGGCCTATCAGGAGGCCAAAAAGCCGTGGACAACACTGTTAATCTATGTCAAAATGCTTTCCGCCTCGATGACTCGCCCCGAGGATCCCGTTGATCAATCAGCTTACCCGATCCCAGCCCTCCTAATGTACTCCCTGTACCACGCCATTCTCGCGCACCATTCGCGCCAGGTCATTCCCCTTCGCTGTGCCGAGCAGACCATTGCCCAGTTGCATCGCTATTTCGAGGATGTGGTACTGGAAAATAATCTGTCGGCGCTGGTAATTGAGAGTCTGCCTCACAGTGCCCAGCGACCGATGCGCGATCGCACTCGCGTTCGTGCCATCGCGTCGGCCGCAAGCAGAGCGTTCTTCTTCATTAAGCCTGGCGATGCCCTGAACGACCTCGCCATCAAGGCGCAGTATCCGAATCTGGAACCCGTACTTCTGCAACGAGCTGCCGGTGACAAGGTGAACGAGCGCTTCGTAGTGATTGCCGATGCGCGGTTTTCGGCGCTGCTGGCTTCGGTGCGCAATCCTGAGACGGACGGCGCCGGCGACGAGGTCATCTGGACTTTTGAACCCGACATCGTTTACTCCGCTCTCGAATACCTGATGGCCCGTATTACTGCCGAGCACCCTTACCATGCTGCAGCATTCTCGACCGCCGTCAGGACGTCGATGCCCAAGGCCACCTCGTTACAACTGACAGTCAGCGTTACGACCAAACTCGCGCGGTTGCTTCAGGAACAAGCCGGACGTGAAGTCGCCATCAATCGTGTAGCTACTGCCATACGAAACTCGCTGGAGCTCGACAGCATTTTGCAAACTACGGTCAACGAAGTGGGCCACGCGTTGAATGCGCGCCATTGCGCACTGCGAGTCGAAGGCGAAACGATTGGCCAGACTTTAACTCATTGCTACTTTCACGCCGACAGCAATCCCGACGAGGCAGCAAAGAAAAAACTGCTCGAAAACATTGCCACCTACAATGAGCGTCTGGCAGTCAGTCTTGAAAGTCACGTGCAGGACGGCGAAGAGGGCGGAGATGTCCAAGCCGGTGCAGACTCTGCCAGTCCCCTTGCTGTTGTCCCGCTGATTTTCCACGGTCGCTTCATGGGAACCTTACTCGTCAGTTCTGACGACGAAGAAAGAACGTGGGAAGAGAACGAACTGCTTCTGTTGCACACGGTCGCCGATCAGGTAACGGTAGCCGTGAATCAAGCCCACCTATTCGCGCAGATACAGCAGCAGGCGTTGACCGATGGTCTGACCGGTTGCTACAACCGCCGCTCATTTGAAATGCAATTGGAGCGAGATCTGCATTTGGCTACCAGGCTGCGCCAGCCCCTGTCACTGATCATGCTGGACGTGGACAATTTCAAGAGCGTCAACGACAGTTCCGGACATGATGCTGGGGATTTGGCGTTGTGCAAACTCGCTGAGTGTTTACGAGCAGAGCTGCGCGGAGTTGATTCGGCTGCGCGCTTTGGCGGCGATGAGTTTGCCGTGATCCTACCCCAGGCCGACATCGAAGGTGCGGTCATGGTTGCGGAACGCCTGCGCACACGGATTTCACAAACGGACGTCGAAGGATACGGCTTGATAAGCGCTTCCTTTGGCATCGCCACTTTTCCTGATCACGCATCGTCGCGAGACACGCTGGTCGTCGCCGCTGACCGCGCGCTCTACAGCGCCAAGCATGGCGGACGCAATCGCGTCTGCTTGCCGCCTTCAGAAACCCTCGATGAGGGTAACGTTGGCGTTCAGGATGAACCTGTGTTTGATGTGACGGAAAGCGTGGCTTTCCCGGTTGTGCAATAATAGCTGCCAGGCGATCAGCTATCTAAGCCTCTCTCATTCACCTCCCTCCTTCCCCTTATAACCCGAACAAGTTACTGAGTTAGTCAGGTGTAGATCCCGGCAGCCTCGTGGTGTGTGGAATCGTGCGCGAAAATGCCGCATGATAGGCTCTCACGGTAGAATAGTTGTGCAGCTAAAGATCTCTGGGTCTATCTTTTTTTGTTCATGAACGATCTACGCCGGCTTACAAAATACTTTCGGCCCTACAAAATGTCCCTGGCCGCGGGGATTCTTTGCATAGTTGCGGGAGTAGTATTCAACATTGCGATCCCTCTGATCGTGGGCCGCGCGATCGATGCCGATTGGCCAGCCATCACGTGGTCCAACATTACTGTCGCGGCGCTGAAAGTCCTGGGGGCGAGCGTGATGAGCGGGGTCTTTCTATTCCTGCAACGCAGGATCCTGATCGGCATCTCGCGAAACGTCGAATACGATCTGCGCCAGGACTTCTACGCGCATCTCGTGGATCAGCCGCTTTCCTTTTACCAGGAACATCGCATCGGGGACCTGATGGCGCGGGCCACTAATGATCTGGCGGCTGTGAGGCAACTAGCCGGGCCGATGATCATGTATTCGCTGCAGACGGTTTTTGTAGTCGTGCTGATCGTGCCGCTGATGTTCCTGCTGAACTGGAAGCTGACGCTCCTGCTCTTCGTCACGATGCCGTTGGTCTCCCTCACCGTTAAGTTTTTCGGCCAGCAGGTACACGTTCGCTTTGAAAGGATTCAAGACTTCTTTGCGCAGATAACTGCGCGGGCGCAGGAGAACTTCAGCGGGGTGCGCGTCGTGCGCGCCTATGCGCAGGAGGGATCGGAGATCGCGGCATTCAATGATTTGAATCGCGAATACGCCGCCCGCAACCTCAGTCTCGTGCGAATCGATGCGCTGATGCGCCCGCTCATGCAGTTCCTGATAGGGCTCGGCTTCGTCTTAATCGTGTGGAAGGGAGTCCCGCTGGCCATTCGCGGTGAGATTACGGTAGGCGAGTTCACGGTGTTCAATATGTACCTGGGCCGACTGATCTGGCCGCTGATCGCACTTGGATACGTCGTCAATCTTTACCAGCGCGGAACCGCCAGCCTGAAACGCATGAACGCAATCTTTGCCGTGAAGCCTTTGATTCAGGACGCTCCGGACGCAAGACCACAACCGCCAATCGAAGGTCGAATCGAATTCCGCAATCTTACATTTCGCTATCAGACGGCGGCTGAGCCGGTGTTAAAGAACATAAATCTGACAATCGAAGCCGGCCAGACCGTCGCTTTCGTCGGTCGCACAGGCAGCGGCAAATCGACGCTTATTAGTTTGATCCCGCGGATCATGGAACCGCCCTCCGATACAATCTTCATTGACGGAATTCCCGTGCATGCATATCCCCTGGCCCAATTACGCGGGGGTATCGGTTACGTACAACAGGAGACGTTTCTGTTCAGCGATACGCTTGCGCAAAACATTGCGTTCGGCGTTGAGCGAGCGGCACGCGCCGATATTGAATGGGCTGCCGAGATTGCGGGATTGTCTGAGGATATACGCGGGTTTCCGGATGAGTTCGACACGATGGTGGGCGAACGGGGGATCACTCTGTCAGGCGGCCAGAAGCAACGAACCGCTATCGCCCGGGCCGTACTGCGCCAGCCGAAAATATTAATTCTCGATGACGCGCTGTCATCGGTCGACACTTATACCGAAGAAAGAATTCTGGCCCAGCTGCGCGGGGTGATGCGTGATCGCACCAGTTTGATCGTCTCGCATCGTATTTCGACGGTGCGTGATGCTGATTTGATTTGCGTTTTGGACGAAGGCCAGATTATCGAACGAGGCACGCACGATCAATTGCTGGCCCTGGGCGGCGAGTATTCTGATCTATATGAACGACAGTTGTTGGAAGAAGAGTTGGCAGCTACTACTTAAATGTCCACCACGGCTAAACAATTTCATGAGGAAGAAGCCATTGGCAAGACTTATGACTTGCAGGTCGCGCGCCGGTTGCTGCGCTATTTGCGCCCGTATTTGAAGACGCTCGGAATCGCTCTCTTGCTCACACTGCTGCTGAACCTGCTGGGAATCCTCCAACCTAAGTTCATTGAATACGCAATCGACTGGCATATTCTGCCGCGCAAGTTCGAGGGGCTGACCTTGCTGGTGTTGATGTTTGTTGCGGTCCAATTCGCCCGGTTGGTTTTTTCGTATTTCCAGGCCGTACTGCTGAACACCATCGGTCAACACGTAATGTACGACTTGCGGAGCGAGCTTTACGACAAGCTCCAACATCAGGAAGTCGCTTACTACGACCGCAATCCCGTGGGACGAATCATGACGCGATTGACTAATGACGTCGATGCGCTGAATGAGCTTTTCACGTCGGGGGTTACGGATCTGCTTGGCGATCTGGTCATGATCGTCGCGATCATAAGCATGATGTTATGGATGGATGTGCGGCTGACGTTGATCACGCTCCTCACCGTCCCCATGCTCTTCGCGGCCACTACGTGGTTTCGCCGAGGCGCGCGCCGCGGTTATGACATGGTGCGCACGCGCATCGCCCGGCTGAATGCGTTTTTGCAGGAGCACTTCTCCGGCGCCCAGACGGTGCAAATATTTAACGCGGAAAAGAAATCACTCGATCGCTTTGAACACATTAATGACGATCATCGCAACGCTAACATTGAAACTATCTTTTACTACGCCGTCTTTTTTCCCCTCGTCGACTTCATCGGCGCAGTTGGCATCGCCCTGGTTATCTGGTACGGCGGCTGGCGTGTCATGCATAACACGCCCGGTCACACGGTCCTCTCATTGGGCGCCCTGGTTGCCTTTATTCAATACTCCGGGTTCCTGTTTCAACCTATTCGCGACATTTCAGACAAGTACAACGTGCTACAAGCCGCGGTCGTCGCCTCGCATCGGATTTTCAAGACCCTCGACCTACCCGTAGCGATCACGAGTCCGGCAAGGCCCCTCAAGACTGGGCGCGCTGAAGGTCGAATTGAATTTGAAAACGTCTGGTTCGCTTACAAGGCGGACGATTGGGTACTGAAGGATGTTTCTTTCAGCGTCGCGGCGGGACAATCAGTCGCATTGGTGGGACACACCGGTTCGGGCAAGACCACGATCACGAATTTGCTGATGCGTTTTTATGACGTGCAGCAAGGTCGAATACTGCTGGACGGCGTAGACGTGCGCGATTGGGATCTGCAGGCGCTGCGGGAGAATTTCGCCGTCGTGTTGCAGGACGTTTTTCTGTTCAGCGGGACTGTGGAAGGAAATATCCGTCTGGGCCGCAGCGATATTTCTGCTGAACGCGTGGAGTGGGCCGCCACCGAAGTGCGAGCGGACCGCTTCATCGAGCGCCTGCCGCAAGCTTATCAATCGGAAGTACGAGAGCGCGGCGCCGGCTTATCGGTCGGACAGAAACAGCTTATCTCGTTTGCCCGGGCGCTCGCGTTCGATCCCGCGCTGCTGATATTGGATGAGGCCACCAGCTCAATCGACACAGAGACAGAACAGCTAATTCAGCAAGCCATCGAACGTGTGATGCTCCAGCGCACTTCCCTGCTGGTGGCCCACCGCTTGTCGACAATTCAGCGAGCTGACCGGATCATCGTGATGCATCATGGCGAGATACGTGAACAGGGATCTCATCAAGACTTGCTGGCGATGCGGGGACTTTATTGGAAGCTCTACAAGTTGCAGTACGCGGATGCCGCTCACCGGTACGTTGAGCCTGCACCAAGCGAACAACCGCTAATCGGGTCAGTTACCGGTGATCTGCAATTTAACGAATAGTAATTCGGATTGCGCCGCGTGCTTCGCATAAGGCTTGCGCGACGTTGCGCAAATACAATATCCTCTGGCACCGCCGAACTGATATTTACAAACTAATATCACCAGTTTTCCCACACCCCGGAGTCAAACAATGGCGTTACGATCCCTGATCGCGCTTGCCGCAGTGCTGGTCGTCTTGTTCGCCTGCTCTTCGACGATGACCGAGGCGCAGCGCCTCATCACTTCCTCGCCCGCTCAGATGCCCAACCAGGTGAGTCGTGTTCGTTTCTCGATCACCTTCCCGATGAAGAGCAGTAGCGATCCGCTAGATGGCCGCATGCTGTTACTGATTTCCCACAACAACGCGAAGGAACCGCGTCTGCAAATCACCGAAGATCCCGATACGCAACAGGTGTTTGGAATTAATGTTGACGGCCTGAAACCCGGCGAGGCCGCAATCATGGACGCCACGGCGTTCGGCTATCCGGTGCAGGATCTCGCAAATCTCCCGCCGGGCACATACTGGGTTCAGGCGCTTCTGCATCGTTATGAAACCTTCAAGCGCAGTGACGGCCACACTGTCAAACTGCCGATGGATCGTGGCGAGGGACAACAATGGAGCCTCGCGCCGGGAAACCTTTACAGCACGCCACGAAAGATAACGATCGATCCGAGTAAGTCTGAGACGATCACAATTACGCTCGACAAGATCATTCCACCGATCACACCGCCGAAAGACACCAGGTACATCAAACACGTCAGGATTCAGAGCAAGCTATTAACGAAGTTCTGGGGACGGCCGATGCATCTCGGCGCCCATATCCTGTTGCCGGAAGGCTTCGACACGCATCCCGAAGCGCACTATCCTCTCGCTATCGCGCACGGTCACTTCCCCTCCGACTTCGACGGTTTTCGCGAGACGCCGCCGGATCCTAATCTCAAGCCGGACTACAACACGCGCTTCAAACTGGCCGGCTACAACCGCATTGTGCAGGAGCAGTCCCACCAGTTTTATAAGGATTGGACCGGACCGAACTTCCCGCGCATGCTCGTGGTTGAGATTCAGCACGCCAATCCTTACTACGATGATTCATACGCGGTGAACTCAGCCAACCTTGGTCCATACGGCGATGCCATCACTTACGAGTTAATTCCTTACATTGAGCAAAAGTTTCGCGGACTCGGCAAAGGGTGGGCCCGTTTCATGTACGGCGGTTCAACTGGTGGCTGGGAAGCGTTGGCCGTGCAGATCTTTTATCCCGACGAGTACAACGGCGCGTGGGCCGCGTGTCCCGATCCAATCGACTTTCACGCTTACACGACGGTAAACATCTACGAGCACCAGAACGCGTATCGCGTCGACAACTCATGGAAAACAACTCCGCGTCCGGGCAAGCGCAATTACCTCGGTGAACTGGCGGCGACCATCCAGGAAATGAACTACATGGAGTTGGCTTTAGGCACGCGCACGCGCTCCGGCGGCCAATTTGATATCTGGGAAGCGGTGTATTCTCCGGTGGGCGCTGACGGTTATCCCAAACCAATCTGGAACAAGCTTACCGGAGAAATTGATCGCAGCACCGCCGAATACTGGCGCGAGCATTACGACCTGAATCACATCCTAAAAACCAATTGGAAAACCCTCGGGCCGAAGCTGGCCGGGAAGATTCATATCTACGTAGGCGAGGCAGACAATTTTTTCCTGAATGACGCAGTGTACCTGATGGACGATTTTCTTAAGACGACCAAAGACCCTTTCTACGCGGGCGAGATAGACTATGAGCCACGCGCGGAACATTGCTGGAACGGCGATCACACGAGGCCGAATGCAATTTCGCGCCTGCGCTATCAACAAATGTTCGCGCCCAGGATTGTCGAACGCATTTTGCAGAGCGCGCCGCCGGGTGCCGATCTGACGAGCTGGCGGTATTGAGCCAGCGAGAGGAATTCAATTGCCAGCTCGCAAGATTCAGCCGACCGCTCAGCCCAAGCCCGTCTATCGCGAGGTCCATATTGAGTCGTGGGCCGCCCTGGTAAAACACCTGGATTCTCTGTCGGTGAATTGGATCTACCGGGGACACTCAGATGCGGATTGGCCCTTGCAAAGCACGCTGGCCCGACGCTTCCGGGCCGCTGAGATTGATCCGCGCGCCTGGCCCGACCAGGAAAAACGTATCCTGCGCATCTTCAAACGCAAGGCCCACCTCTTCCTCGATCATATTCCCGACGATCAAGACTCTTTCCGTTGGCTCGGCATGATGCAGCATCACGGCGCGCCCACCCGGCTGCTCGATTTCACGTATTCGTTTTACGTAGCCGCATTTTTCGCGCTGGAGAGTGCCATGAAGGATGCGGCGATTTGGGCCGTTAGCTTATCGGCCCTCAGCGAAGGATGGCCCCGCGTCCTGGCGGGAGAACAGGACGAGATTTATCCAAACCTGCGGCATGAGGGCTATTACGAAAAGTACTTTCTGGAGAACAATCACTCCTTCGTGGCATTCGGCGATCCAATGATCATGAATCAGCGGCTGATCGCACAATCCGGTACCTTCATCATTCCCAGCACACTCACCGATCCGGTCGAGGCAATCCTGAGTCAGTCGAATCCGAAAGCGCTGGTGAAGTATGTGCTGCACACCGATAAGTTGCGGACTGTCGCCATGAGGAAGCTCTATAGCATGAACATCACTTACTACACGTTGTTTCCGGGACTCGATGGCCTGGCCCGTTCAATGGGTTTTGAGTCGGAGTACAACTGGGCGTTCGACCCACGAACCATGAAACCCAAACCAAAGAAGTAGCGGACGATGAAAGTTAAATCCAGAAGGAGACAAATATGAACAAGCCAAACTGGGGTCGCCTAATACTCGCCGGCATCGTGGCTTCGATTATCTGTTTTGTGACAGACGGATTCTTCCACGAGCAGATCGCTAAAGCGGATTGGATGGCGATATTTAGCAATCTGGGCGCCACTCCACCACCACACAACAGTGCAGCCCTGGTTTACTTCGCGCTCTTCGATCTCGGCCGCGGGTTCATCGCCATCACCATTTATTTAATGATGCGCCAGTGCTGCCGGCCCGGACCGAAGACCGCGGCCGTGGCTGGCATTATCGCTTGGATCGCCTTTTCCGTGACCTGCCCCGCGCAATTCATTCCGCTGGGGTTTATGTCCAATGCCCTCTGGATAAAAATGTGCGCGTTCCAACTTGTCACATCGATCGTGGCAACAGTAGCCGGCGCCGCGCTTTACAAAGATGGCCTTAACCCGGCCGCGGCGCAGTAAAACCAGCCTTGGACGCCCAAACTTATCTGCGACGAATCGAGTATGCCGGCCCGCTCGATCCCACCGCGGACACGTTGCGGGCGCTCCAGTTGGCGCACCTGCAAACGGTGCCGTTTGAAAACCTGAGCATTCACGCGGGCGAGCCAATCATCCTCGAAGACGCAGCTCTGTTTGAGAAAGTCGTAGAGCGCCGGCGTGGTGGGTTTTGTTATGAATTGAACGGGCTTTTTGCGGCCCTGCTACGCACGCTGGATTTCAAGGTTGATAAACTTTCGGCCCGGGTCGCGAACGCAAACGGATTGTTTGGTCCTGACTTCGATCACATGACGCTGCTGGTGGAGTTGGACCAACGCTGGCTGGTCGACGTCGGCTTTGGTGATTCGTTTCGCGAACCTCTCCTGCTCGATTTTGCGGGAGAGCAATCGCAGGGCGAAATGGCTTACAAAATTATGAGCGAAGAGAGTCATAAACTCCTGCTGCAGCGACGCGGTAACGAAGAATGGCGGAAGCAGTACCGCTTCACTTTGCAGCCTCATGAATATCCTGACTATGCAGCGATGTGTCGCTACCATCAGACGTCGCCTGAATCACATTTCACCAGGGGCCGCGTCTGTACGCGCGCGACCAGTGACGGCCGAATCACCCTTAGCGAGATGCGATTGATTACTACTGCCGCCAGCGGCGCTAAACAGGAGCGGACCCTGACGACGGACGAAGAGTACGCGAATGCGTTGCGCAAACATTTTGGTATTGTCATGACTGCCATGCTTCAATTAATCAGCATTGTTCTGGTCCTGGCCCTCGCAGGCGAAGCCGCGTTCGCCCAAACGCCGCGGCCAAACCCCGACCCGAATCCGAAACCTCCGGTGACTGAAACAGCCGCCGCGAAATATTTTCCGAACCTGGTCCTTTACACTCAGGACAACCGGCCGGTCCATTTCTATAACGACATGCTCAAGAGCAGGATCGTACTCATCAATTTCATGTTTACCACTTGCACCAGCATATGTCCGCCGATGACAGCTAACCTGGCGAAAGTCCAAAAGCAGCTTGGCGAGCATGTGGGCAAAGACGTAATTATGATTTCGATCAGTGTCGATCCATTGGTTGATACGCCTGAGGTGCTAAAGAAATACGCCGACCGTTTCAAAGCGCAGCCCGGCTGGTATTTTCTGACAGGCGAGAAGAAAAACGTCGATTGGGTCCTATACAAATTGGGGGGCTATGTCGAAGATAAAAATAGTCACTCTTCGATCGTGATCATCGGCAATGAAGCGACGGGCGAGTGGATGAAAGTCCATGCCCTGGCTAATCCGTCCGAGATTGCCGCCGCGGTAACAAAACTAATTCCCGCGCCGCAAGAATAAGTCCGGCTAAATCAACTGTTGGGAGCGCAGCATCCCTGACTGCTTCCTTCATTAATACTGGCAGGCAGGATGCCTGCTCCAATATTGCGAAACAAAGCTCTCGATCTCCGCTCTATCTCCGTCGCAGCCACGGACCTGGCAAGACGAGATCCGCATCTCGGCATCATTCTGCGCAAACATGGACCACCGCCATTGTGGGGACGACGACCAGGCTTTGCCACATTAATTCGAATTATTCTTGAGCAGCAGGTTTCGCTGGCTTCGGCCGCTTCGATGTTTGGCCGGTTGCAAGCTCACATCGTGCCGTTTGTCCCAGAGCGGTTTGCCGAACTCGGCGAGACTTACCTTCGCTCACTTGGTCTGACGCGACAAAAGTCAGCCTACTGCCTCCATCTATCACGCGCCATCATCAATGGTGAACTCAATTTACGCGGGATGTCCCGGTTGGATGATTTGGACGCGCACGCCAAATTGATGGGTATCACCGGCATTGGCACGTGGAGCGCCGACGTCTATTTGCTGATGGCGTTAAAGCGGCCCGATATCTGGCCCTCCGGCGATGTGGCGCTCGTTACCGCGGTCACTCAGATCAAACAATTGGCCGCGCGCCCCGACCCCATTCGGCTGCTGGAAATTGCCGAGGGTTGGCGCCCTTATCGTTCTGTCGCAGCCAGAATGCTTTGGCAGTATTATCTGGCGCAAAGGCGTTCGAAGTTAAAGCCGGGGCGACGCGGATAATTAAATCCGCAAACGCTTACGCAGGAGAAGGACATGGAATTCGAACTCGAGGAAGCGGTGGCAATTCTGCAACGTACCCCCACCGTTCTACGCGAACTTCTCAGTAACCTGTCGGATGATTGGATCACGCAGAACGAAGGGCCAGAGAGTTGGAGTCCTTTTGACGTTGTCGGGCATTTGCTTCATGGCGATCAGGCCGACTGGATTCCCCGGGCCAGGATCATTTTGGAGTACGGAGAAACCAGGCCCTTTGAACCATTCGATCGTTTTGCCCAATTCGAAAAGTCGAAGGGAAAATCGCTGGCGCAATTGCTGGACGAATTTGCCGCGGTGCGCCGCCGTAATCTGGAGGAACTGGCCGCCATGAACCTCACTTCGGAGCAAATCGCTAAGCGCGGACGCCACCCGGACTTGGGCACAGTGACGCTCGGTCAATTGTTGGCGACCTGGACGGTCCATGACCTGAGCCACATCAGCCAAATCACGCGCGTAATGTGTAAACAATATGGCGCGGCAGTAGGACCGTGGAAAGAATATCTTCCCGTCCTGAACAGGTAACTTGCCGCCGGCGCCTTAGCTTCTGCCCGTTGGTAAGTCAGTCGCGGCTAGTGAACACGTCGTTGAGTTCTTTGAATGGCGCTGCATCAGCGAAAGAATCGAACGTGCCTGTTTCCCTAATGTTTCGCGCCGAGCGCAGAAATGCGGCCCAGGCGACGCGGGCCATCGCGGAACCAACCGAAATCCGTCGCACGCCGAGGCCGGCCAGGCGCGAGACAGTTAACGCGGGACTGGCCCACGATAACAACACGTTGACTGGCTTGGGAGACACCGCATTAACAATTGCCCCGATCTCATCAGGGTCGGAAACACCCGGAGCGTAGAGACAATCGGCCCCGGCTTCCGCGAAAGCAACGAGTCGTTCAATCGCAAATGGCAACGGGTCGGGCTGTCCCTCCAACCATGCTTCACAACGCGCGGTCAGCACTACGGGAATGCCGGTGCCGTCGATTGCCGCTCGCGCCGCCCTGATGCGTCGCACCGCCAACTCCTGCTCGTAAAGAGGTGACGCTGGATTTCCCGTTGCATCCTCGATTGATAAACCGGCAACGCCCGTGGCCACGCAGAGCGTTACATTTGCTGCCACGTCTTCCGCTTCATTGGCATAACCATTTTGGAAATCTGCATTAACCGGTAAATTCGTCGCCGCTGCGACTTCGCGGAAATGCGTTAGCATGTCATCACGCTTGATGGCCGTCACGGAATCGGGCAGGCCCCGTGAAAAAGCATAGCCTGATGAAGTGGTGGCCAAAGCTTCAAAACCGATACGCTCCAGAAACACTGCGGTGCCTGCGTCCCAGGGGTTGGGCAAAACAAAACAACCCGACTCGTGCATTTGATGAAAGCGAGCCACCGCCGACAATTGACGAGATTTAGTTTCACTCATGCGGGAATCCTAGACCGGATCGAACGGTCTTGCCAGGTTCAGGGCGGGGTCGGTCTTTCTCTAACTCCAAAGGAGATTAATGCTCAAAACTGCAGCGACGCGGCTTTACACAAAAATTACTGAACATCCGTTCTTCTCCCCCTCTCCGCAAGCGGAGAGGGGGATGGGGGAGAGGTCGCCGGCGCGAACCCCACCCCTAACCCCTCCCCGTTTACGGGGAGGGGCACACACGAAGCGGAATCTGAGTTTTTGTGCAATGCACTGCAGCGACGCTATTGCTATCGCTATGCCGATCACGGCAAGGATGAAATATCGGCCTCCGCTATACTCAACCGAACGAAATGAAGTCAAAATTAGAGACAGCCGGTTTTCCCTCCCGGCGACGCCAGTCTTCATAACGTTGCTGACCCTCTTTGGCGTTGCGGTGATCGCCCACATTTCCGCGACCGCGCGAGGTATTTCGGTCCGACCAACACAGCGCGGAGGAGCTCCGGCCAAACCTAGACCACTGAAACTCGTGCCCAACCGCATCATGCTGGCTAAGGGCCCGTCCGCCGTTGCCAGGTCGACCGGTAGATCATTTGACCTTAATCTGCCGGACGGATTCGGCATCAGCGTGGCGGCCCAGGGACTTCGGCGCGTCCGTTTCATGGCGAAGAGTCCAGACGATCGAATCTTTGTGACGGACATGTACAACCTCACAGACAATTCGAACGGCGCGGTCTATGTTCTCGACGATTTTGATTTCAACTCTGGGGCATTCCGGAAGGTCACTCCGTACCTGACCGGGCTGCGCAATCCGAACAGCATCGCCTTTTACAGCGATGTCAGCGGAACCTGGCTTTATCTGGCGCTGACCAAGCACCTATTGCGCTACAAGTATCAGGCCGGCGATACTGCGCCGCGCGAGCCCCCCGAAATACTTGCCACGTTTCCTGACTATGGCTTGAGTTACAAATATGGTGGTTGGCACTTAACGCGCACCATCGCGATTGGTAACGGCAAGATCTACGTCTCGGTCGGCAGCAGTTGTAACGCCTGCGAAGAAACGGAAGATGTCCGCGCGAGCATCCTGGAAATGGATCCTGACGGTCGCAAGCAAAAGCATTTCGCCAAAGGATTGCGCAATGCGGTAGGCCTGCGGCTTATTCAGGATCAGTTGTTTGCCACCAACATGGGTTCAGATCATCTGGGCGATCATAAGCCCGCGGACACGATGTATCTGGTTAAGGATGGCGCTAACTACGGCTGGCCTTACTGCTATCAATCCGGCGCCGCGCGACTTCCCGATCCGAAATTTAATGCGGGCAGTCGCAAGTTAAACTGCCGCACAGTGCCTCCGGCCTTTGCGGCGTTCGATGCTCACAGCTCGCCTCTGGGTTTTGAATATTTTGACAGCATGGATATGGGCCCGGTCAGCAAGTCGGGATACGGTGGGCCATTAAGAGATTACTTCCTCGTGGCGCTGCATGGCTCAACCAAGAAGGGCCTGAACCGCGGCTATCGCGTGGTGCGCCTCCGCGGCAACAGCGAGCCCACCAGGCAGGATCCGCGCCGGCCGCCGAATCAACCTGAAAATTTCATCAACGGCTTTCTGCAAGCAGGCAAAGTCTATGGGCGCCCCGTCGATGTATTAAGTTATGGTGTGAATGGTTTTCTCTTAACCGACGATTACGCGGGTGTCGTGTATTACGTTTACGAAAAGTAACGTAGACTGACCCGTCAGTGGTCCCTACTTGAGCTTGGCACAGGATTGCGCTTAAAGTGCTCCGCGATTCTCCCCAAACTGTTCCACGGCCGAAGCGATATGGAAAACGATCAGCAAAGGCCCAGGCGCTTGATCGCCAAGCGACGAGGCTTCATAAATCCGCAACAGGTGCGCGCGGTTTCATTCTGGACCACCAGCGTGTGTGTGCTGGTGGCCGTGGTAGCGTGCCTGCTCGCGATCTGGAGATTTACAGGCACCGACGTCTTGTGGCGGACGGTAGCCACGTGCGCGGTAATTGGCGGCGGCACAGTTGCCTTCTACCTGATCAATACGCTCTTCGGATATCCGCTGGAGTAGATTGTCGTTCCTCAAATCATGACCAGCGATTTCTATTGTGACGAAGCCCTCAGCGGCCGCACCCCGATCGTGAAAGTGGCAGAGACAGATAACGTGCTGGCCTTTCATCACACGCGACCTTTTTATCCGGTGCATGTCGTAGTAATTCCTAAACGTCACATCGGCTCTTTGCTGACCCTTCAGGAATCGGATGAGAACCTGTTGCTCGAATTGATCTCAACCGTGCGCCAGATTGCGGCCGGAATCGTCGAAGAACACGGAGCGTGCCGCATCCTCACTAACCTGGGGGATTATCAGGATTCCAAACACTTGCACTGGCATGTGGCCTTCGGTCCACCATTGGCGGAATAGCGAAGCTCTTTGGAGTGCGGCGACCTTTCGCCGCTTTAGTTACCGTCGCAGCTTGCCGCCACTATCTTGGAGTGCGGTGGCAAGCGCAGCGCGACACCGCTTTGGATTTGCGCGACTTTCAGGCGAGATGGAATTAATCCAAAGCGCCGTCGCCGCTGCGCTCTGCCGGCGCACTCCAAATCAAGCCACTACCCCGTGTCTGGCATGATTCGCAAAATAACCTTCCCTCGCTTTCACATTCGCTCACGCTGCCCTCGCGTGCGATAATCTCGCAACAATCAAAACCAGGGGAGGGATCGTCTATGCGCTGGAGGGGAGAGCGTCAGAGCGACAACATCGAAGACCGTCGTGGCATGTCACGCGGCGGGATGGCAATCGGCGGCGGCTTGGGCGGAATCGTCATACTCATACTCGCGTTAATATTCAAAGTCGACCCGCAACAACTCCTCCAACAAATGCCGAACCAGACGGAGTCCGGCACGCAGAGCTCTCGTCCCACTAATCCACAGGAAGAGGAACTCAAACAGTTTGTGCGGACGGTCCTCGCCAGCACGGAGGACGTGTGGACAGATCTATTTCGGCAGTCGGGACGTGCTTATCGCAAGCCGACGCTGGTCTTGTTCAATAATATGGTTGATTCTTCCTGTGGCCGCGCCGGGTCTGCTGTCGGACCTTTTTATTGTCCCGGGGATGAAAAGCTTTATTTGGATTTCGCATTCTTTGACGACTTGCAGACCAGATTTCGCGCGCCCGGAGATTTTGCCGAAGCATATGTCATCGCCCACGAAGTAGGACATCATGTGCAGAAACTGTTGGGTACGATGAACCGGGTCGATTCCGCGCGTGGTCGAATGAGTGAGGCGCAAGCGAACCAGATGTCGGTCCGGCTCGAGCTGCAAGCCGATTTTTTGGCTGGCGTCTGGGCCCATTATGCGCAGCAGAAGGGTTTACTTGAAACGGGCGATATCGAAGAAGCGTTGGGCGCGGCCAGCGCTGTCGGTGACGATCGGCTGCAGCGACAAGCACAAGGCTACGTCGTGCCCGACTCTTTCACCCACGGAACGTCAGAACAACGCATCCGCTGGTTCCGTAAAGGCCTCGAATCCGGCGACGTTCGCCAGGGAGATACCTTTGGCGTTGGCAATCCGTAGAGAAGAGTGGTCTTTGTGACTTATTGAAACTTGACGGCGAAAGCGAGCGTACCCGGTACAGACATCTTAAAGCCGGAGCTGCCTATGTTTTGTCCGAAATGTGGAAATCGTCAACTCTCAGATGACATCCGCTTTTGCGCCAAGTGCGGTTTGGCGCTCACGGCCGCACGTGAGTCACTGACCGGCGCCACCGTACTGGCCGGTCCCAATAAAAACCCTAAAGGACTCTCGCCAAAAGCGAAAGGCGTACTGCAGGGGATTGGCATTATCCCGGCCGGTATCGGCGTTATGGCGGTGCTGGATATTTTCTATGAGGCGCTGGGCGCGCGGATGATGGCCGGATTGTATGCAACGCTGACTATGATTGTGCTGGTGGCAATTGCCCGCATAGCGTATGCCCTGGTCATGGAAAGTGGCTCGGCGCGCGCCACGCCTGAGATCACTGCGCGCTCAAATTCAGCGGAACTGGGCCCGGGCGTCGTCACCTCATCCGACATATTGCCGGCACAACCCAGGGCCACCGGGGAAATGATCCCGGCCGCCAGCATTACCGAGCACACCACCAGACAACTGCGCGTGGACAAATAACTCTCCGCCGCGCAGGCCAAACATCGCATGGACGCTTCCGCCACGCTCACAGAGATACTTGCGCACGGTTACTCTGCCACGCTGCTCGAAGACAACATCTATTCAGTGCTGCCGGCAGGTGCGAAACATCATTACGATCGCCGATCCACTGTTTATGATTTGATCGTCAGCACACGATTGTATAATTCGCTCATGTGGGGTAGCTCGCCTCGCGACTACTCGGCTTTCGCGCGTGAGGCGGTTTGCTCAAGCAGCGGAAGACTGTTGGACGCCGGCTGCGGTTCAATGCTCTTTACCGCCGCCGTCTACCTGGAGAGCGCGCGGGAAATCATTGCGTTCGACCAGTCCCTGGCGATGCTGCGACGCGCACGAGAACGGCTGATCAAACTCGCCGGCTCCGTGCCGGAGCGAATTCTCTTACTGCAGGCCGATTTAAGCGCCTTGCCGTTTAGACCCGGCACTTTTGAGACAGCCCTTTTTATGAATGTCCTGCACCAGTTTGAAGGGGCCGGCATCATTGTCCCTGGTTTGAAGAAGTTGCTGAAAGGAAACGGTGGGATCTACTTGACCAGTTTGATATCAAACAGGCGTTTGGTGGGTGACTACTATCTCAAGACCCTGCATGCCACCGGAGAATTTGTCAGGCCGCGAACGGAGTTGGAACTGAAACAGATTCTGGCGGAAAGCTTCGGCGAAGAATTCTCATATCTCACTCACGGCAACATGGCGTTCGCAACTGGACAGGCTTAAGCATGGTGACGGAGCGATCGTGAACTTTCGTCAAATCGCAGTTCTGCCAATGCTTCTCTGGCTTAGTGCCGCAGGGGTCAACGCCGCTCCGTGCGAGCGCGTCAAATCCAATCCTGATTCATGGGCCTCGGCAAACGTAAACGCACTCGTCATATCGGCGCGGGCGGCCTTCGACCGCGACGAGGCCCAAGCCGCTTACGAGAAAGTGCTCGATCGCATCAGCAACGAAATTAGACAGTGCAGCCTGGGTGAGGAGCCACGTTTCACCGGCCGCTACCAGAGATTCCTGGACTACGTCGCAGTTCTGTCGCTGGACCGGCGCCCAGATCACGACCTCGGCTTCACTGTTCCCAATTCGCAGTATTTTAGAGAGGCGAATGAGTATCTGCAGATTCCGGAGTTTCTACTAGATCAGGAATTCCTTAAGGCAGTGAGTCGCTACGAAACACTTGACCGCGCCAAGGCCTTCCTGCGATTGCTGAATGAAAAAAGACCGCCTTCCGATCAACTCATTTTTTTCAGTTACACATCGCGTCATCTGGGAACGCCCGACAACGATGGCAGTTTTCGCAGGCTTCTGATTGTGGTACCGGGAAACCCGGAAAAACGACGGGCGGAGAAATGGGTCCAGTTCGGCGTGAGTGATCCCGGCGTGCGCCGGCGCACCAGAAATGTTTCGATCGTTTCAGCCCTGGCCGCCAATGATGGCGACGCATCGGATGTCTACTTTCGCGATTTTTTTCGCACTTACCAAACAGACGGCTCGGTCAAGATCAAGGGCCGTTGGGAGTTAGGCTATGGCGACGACAACTGTGTTCTCTGCCATAAGAGCGGCATCCTTCCTATTTTCCCCGCCCGCGGCAGCGTCAGCCCTGACGAGGAACCTGCCCTCGCGGCGGTTAACCGTCGTTTCCTGACTTACGGCGTCGCCCGTTTTGGCAAGTATCTTGATCGAAGCAAATTTGGACCGGGCCTCAGCGCCGCGAGTGCGAGCGATCGCAGCAAACGTTTCGGCCTGGGCTTCAATGAAACCCTAGTGGGCCGCTCCATGACCTGCATCGCCTGTCACAATGCCGAGCGGCTGGGCGCGCTCAACTGGCCGATGGATAAAGTGCTGATCCGCTCCTTCGTGAAAGGCGGGAAGATGCCGCTCGGCTATCACCTGCAAATGGCGCAACGCACTGAGTTGTTCGACAAATTGATTCAGGAGTATTTCGCCGTTGATGCGGACCGGCCCGGCATTCTGAAAGCCTGGCTCCTGGGTCAGGTGGAATACTGAGAAATTTAGTTAGGAAAGGGCTGGAAATGAAAGCAGGCCGCCGCTCGATCTCCCAAACATTAATGCGTAGCCTGCGCCTTTCCTGTCCGGCCTGCGGCCAAAGTTCGATCGTGCTGGCCCCGTTCCATATCAAACATTATTGCCCTAAGTGCAAGGCGCTATTTAAGCGCGAACAAGGTTTCTTTGTCGGAGCTATCCTGGCAAACGTGGTCGCGACTGAGGCACTAATCATGGCCGCGTACTTCGTTTGCCTGTTTGTGATTCCGCACCGGGATCAACTGATGCTCAGCATCCTGTTCGGTATGGGCGTGACGTTTCCCATTCTCTTCTACCACCACAGTTGGAGTTTTTGGCTGGGCTTTGATTACCTGATTGAATCGTTACCGAAATATCCAGAAGGACCCGACGCCGGATGAAGCTGTGCACCTTTGTGCACACAAGTGTTGCAGACTGTGAGCGACTGTGACTAGCCGGTACGGCGTTCATTCGGTATTAGGCCCCACTAACCATCGATCTCATCCGGCACGCCCTTTGCGCTAGTGTTTCCTGACCGATCCAATGATGATTTAAAAAGAACCCCGGTCTTGACCCGAAGGAAAGGATAACAATGAGAAAGAGATTTGGTTTGGCTTCGCTGCTGGCAGTCTTCCTGCTGATCTTCTCAGGCTCAGGCGCGCTGTCTACTTACTCAACTCCGGCCGCTACCGCCAGCCCTTGTGTAACGGCCTGCGCTGATCAAATGACGCTCTGTATTCAAAGCGGAGCTCCCGTTGGGTATTGCTTCGGTCAGTACCACAAATGCGAGAACAAATGTGATTAGGCCGCCGAGGGGTTAAGCGCGAAGACTCTGGGGTTAATGCCCCGAAACAAGACGACGGTCGAGGACAAGGTTCCTTCCGTGCCCCCAGGCCCTAAGGCTTGGGTGGCATGCTGAATTTTGTATCCTCGACCGGTACGTTGATCTTGATTTCGTCAAATTTTCGCGTTGAAAGCAGCCCCGGTTCAACCGACGAAACCCTCACCATAAACGGAACCTTCACTCCGTCAACAACCCTGTAATCATCGAAATCAATCTGTTCGGGAATTACGCCGACCAGTGTTTCCGTGTAGCTGATTCGCCGCACCAATAACCCTGTCTGCGCGTCGAAGAACAAACGCGCCCGGTGCCCGTCAGTGGTACGACCGCTAATCACAATCACCTCGCGGTCGCCAATCATGTCCTTGCCGCCCAAACGCATCTGCGCAAATTGCTCCTTCAATTTGATGTTGTGAAACATCAAGAATACCGATTTCAAACTATCGAGCAGCGGGTTCTCGAGTGGGTTTACTCCACGCGGACCTTTATCCCAGGCAACTTTGCCATCAAAGGCGCGCTCGACAGTTCCCTGTGGTGTGGAGACGTTTATGTAAAACTTATCGGGAGCCTTCTGATAAGCCTCGAAAGGTATCGGCGTGCCGTTCGCGCCGGTGAAGGTGCCCTTCATGATTCGGCTCTGCATTTTGTCGATGGCCGCAGATCCGCCCAGGGCTTCGGTGTACTTCGCCAAAATCTGATCGGGTGTCGGCATCGCCGGCGTCGGCGCGGGCGTTGCCTGGCTACCGGCGGCTGGCGTACCGGGCGCGGCCGCGGCGGGCTGGGGTCGCGGTGACGGTGTGGGCAGCGGAAGCGTGGGAATTCCCATCGGCGAAGTGCGGCCGCGATGGCACGTGTAGCAACTCACCGCGGTATTGCCCTTGAAATTCGACTTGTTAATCTCCATCACCATTTTGATCATTGCCCGGCCGGTTTGTTTTTCCGGCTTCTCGTCCGATTCCCAGGTCCAGACACCGCCCTTATTCACGTGACAATAGTCGCAGCGCCTGCCCAATGATGACGCCATGAAATTCATCACCGTTCCCAGTTGCGATTCGGGCAGGTCCTTTAGCACCTGAATGTTCTTCACCTCGGTAGACTGTCCCAGCGTTTTCTCTTTTGGCGCGGCGGCAGTAGCAGGTGTCTGTGCCGGAGCCGGCGTTTGAGAGGCCGCTGGTAGTTCCGCTGCCGTAAGTGCCAATGGTTCTGCAGTGGCAGCCGATTTTTGGGCCCGCGCGGTGGTAATGACCAAAGCGGCGCTGACGCAGACCAGGATGACAACCAGAGATCTGAGAATCTTGAGTTTCATTTTTCGCTCCGATGAAATCGTTGCAGAGTTATGCCTGAGATTGAAAAGCTTCCGGCAGCTGACACAAAAACAGCGTGCCTTATAACTAGCTAAAGGGCACGCTGTTATAGACCGATTCGATTGCCTGATGCAATAGCGACGCTCAATCTTGCTTCCTGGCGGGCAGCAGACTATCGAACGACCTGTAGATTTGTAGGTAGATTTGGGTCTCTCGCGGTATCAGCGTGCGCCATGCTGAGCCGCCACGCTGAATGTAGCCGGGCAGTTTCGCTGCGTTGGAATTATAGCCAGCGGCCATTAACTCCCACTCCGTTGCGAATTTTTGATCAAGGGCATACTTCACATCTTCGTTCGCCGCCAGATCGTTCCAGGTGTCATGCATGTAAAGCAACATCGCTTCCAACGCGTTCCCATGATTTCGCATGCCGGCCACAAAATCGGGATTGAGGCCAGCGGCTGGATGGCTGCGTCGCTCCAACTGATAAGCCCAGGGGATCATCTGGACCATGCCGCCGGCGCCGGCGGAACTGACTGAGTAGCGATAAGTGTCTAACTCGTTTAAGGCATAAAGCGAATAGATCTCCTCGAACAGCGCGGTTCGATTCTCCATGCGAAATCGTTCGTGGTCCGTGTGCTCAACAACGCACAGCCGCTTGGCAATCGCTACTAAATGGGGCGACACATTAGTTCCCTTGTCGCGCAAACGCTTTGCCGCTAGGTCAACCATCGTATTGACGTAGGTCTGTCCCGCCTTCACCAGGTCGGGCGACAACAGTGCTGGATGCGCTGAAGTGTAGTAGGCGAGTTCACGGAACACACCGCGCTTCTCAATGGGAAATTCAACCAGCAAAGGAACGAGCGAGCGACCTTGCTGATCGAAGATTGTCACGGCGGTATTGACTCCATTCGCGCGGACGATGCGGAGCTGTACGGGAGTTCCCAGGGAAGTCGTCAGCATCAGTTCGGTACCGCGCGCCAGGAAGGATTGCTTGGAGACCGTCAGCTGGTGTATCTGGCCCGTATCCATTTGCAATGCCGCTAACGTCACGTAGTCCAGCGTCGGTGAAGTAATGGATGTCAGCGATGGCCGCGATCTCATGAGCCGCTTGGCCTCGGTAATCTTCGTATGAATCTTACCTGGGGACAGACGGCCGATTTCCTTTTCCTCTGCGGATAAGGGTCGCGGCGCCGCTTGGGTGTTTGCGACTCTCGGCTGAACTACTGGGGATGGACTCCCCACTGGCTTGGCCGGCGGTGAAATCACAATTGATCGAACCCGCGAATCTGGATCCAGCGGGCGCTGATCGGTTTGCGCGTGGGCCGCTGATGCCCCAAGGATGACGGCAAGCGTCGTGACAATGCCTTTTGTCTTCATTCTCTTATTCATCTCACAAAATCTTCGCGCCAAGCGCGCGCTTCTCAGATTCGCGCACGCTCAACAGGGTTGTCAATAACTTTCTCCTGGGAAAAATGAATGTTCTTCGGTTGTTCACCCTTGAGTCCGGCCGCGCGCAATCGATCCGATCACAGGCATATTGACCGGTGGTGTTCTCTCCCAAGACATTCGACGAAATAGCCGTCGCCTAAGGGCGACGAGCAAAGTCCTACATGGATTCATTCGGTTCGGAATTGACCGATGGCCGGTGAGTTATCACGAAACAGTCACATTGGTTCTTGTTTTCGCCATGCTCGCTCTCTAGAATGCAACTCGTTAGGTCAATGCCCCTCACGTTGGTACCTCAATAAAGTAAAGCTGAATAAACGTTAATTCGAGGAGACGGATACCCCTTTGTCACCACTAAAACTGTTCCCCTGCGCGCTGATAGCCAGCCTTTCATTAGCGCTTTGCGCCACAGTCGCTTCTGCACAAACGACTGAAGCAGTCCCCCGTCAGGTCCATGCGGTGCTCAACGCGAGCGCCCATCAAATCCTGGAGAACGAGCCGGTAGTTGTGCCCGCGGTGACGCTGGACGAACGCTCTCCGGCAAAGAGGCTGACTGCTGCGGCCGCGGCGGGACGTACAACTCTCTTCGAACAGTCACTGCTCAGCGCGATCGATGAGCGGTTGGGTTCCCACTATTCCTGGGGCGCAACTGGCCCGAACGTCTTCGATTGTTCAGGATTTGTCTGGAGCAGTTTTCAAACGGCAGGAGTTAAGTTTAATCGCGCCAGCGCTCGCAGTCTCTGGGCCACCTTTGCGCCGGCAACAAAAGAGGAAGAATCGCAGTTTGGAACGTTGGTTTTCTTCAGCAACCTGGCCCACGTCGGGATCGTGGCCGACAAGAATGGGTTCTATCATGCTTCGCGCCATCACGGTGTCATCTATTCGCCTTTCAATGAATACTGGCTGAAACGCATCGACGGTTTTCGCCGCGTACCGCTGACGCCCGCGACAGCACCAGTTGCGATAGCGTCGACGCCAGTCGAATAGCTCATTCGTCTCTACAACAAGAAAGGCCGTCGCAGTTAACCTGCGGCGGCCTTTTTATGTAACCCAACCTTAATAACGACTCAGGGTGCGCTCGTGAGCTTTGAAACAAACCCGGCGCGATTTGCTTCATCACGGGCCTCCCAAATCACTGCAATCTTATCGATGGCAACGTAGCAGAGGTGGCCCTCGTCGTCCTTCAAATGCAGCACGCCGCTATTCACCTTGACGACATCGCCCCGCAGGCTCGAGGCTCCGCCGCAAAAAATATCAATCTTGCGGCCAATTAAACTGGCGAGAAATTCTTCCATGGCAATCGACCATCAAACTCCGTTGTTTGCATCCTTGAAAGTAATTTGCACTAGCGGCAAGACATCGTGATCGCCCTGCTGCACGCGCTCAAACTGGATCAGGTCGTAATAAGCGCAGCGGGCCCTCGCCGGATACTCACGACAAACCGCGGGCCGCGCATGGTAGATCGTGCACCGGCGTGTTGCCGCATCCAAAAACTTACAAGCCTGCCCAAAGATTGGATCAGCCTTACGGCGTAGGACCCGTTCCTTACCGTTAAGTTTGGTGAAACGATCTGCCGCGGCGTCCAGCGTTAGGTGAAAATATGACGCCAGCCGGTTCAGATCCCGTTTCGTTACCTGGACCCGTTCATAGATCGAACAGCAATAGCCGGGACACTTCGTACAGTCGTAATAACTTCGGGCCTGATCGTCCGTCGAGGTTAATCCCATGATCGATTTCTCAGTCCGCCTACCGCCGCTTGGATTTCTTGTACTCCGAAACTAACAACTGCATGAACTCTTCGCGACGTTCATATAGTCGTTTCGGCTCGCGCGGTTCATGTCTGGCGAGAGCATACGCGGTTATGATCGGCAACGCCACTGTCGAGTCGACATAACAAACCACTGCGTCCGGCAAACGATCGGGATCGACTTTGCCCCACGACACGGCTTCGCCGGGCGTGGCGCCTGACAGCCCGCCGGTATCGGGTCGCGCATCAGTGATCTGCAGAAAGTAATCATGACCACGCTCGTCGATTCCCAGAACCTCCTGGATCTGCGGCTCTGTCTGCAGCAGAAAATTCTTAGGCGATCCGCCGCCGAGAATGAAAACTGCTGAACGGCCTTTCTGAAGTTTGGCGCCTTTGGCTTTGGCTTTGATTGTATTTCGTTTCGCCGCGAGCACAATCGAGGCAGTTTCATTTACATCGAGCGAAGGATCGAAGGCCAGTTTGTTACCCTGCAGAGACTTGGCCGCCACGTTCATCCCGATCGATGAATCACCGGGCGACGAAGTGTAAATCGGCACGCCGTACTCGTAGGCAGCAGCCAGCAGCGATTTGTTCTTGATCCCCAACTTGATTTCCCGCTCGCGCACGTATCGCCCGCAAAGGTAATGGAACTCAGCGCTCGACATGGGCCGCTGAAACTCTTTGCCTTCGATTATTTTGCGGAAGAAAGCGTCCGTATCCAGGAGCACCGAATAATCAAAGAAGATGTCATAGATACGCACTACTTCCTGTTCGCGCAGCACAATATCCGAAGTCTGCGCGTTGCCGAGATGCATTGAGAGGCCGATACCGAAGTGCGTGTCGTGATACAGATTGGCGCCGGTTGAGATAATCCAATCGATGAAACCTGCGCGGATCAGCGGAATCAGCGCGGAAATCCCCAACCCCGCCGGTGTCAACGCACCTGTGAGCGAAAGCCCGACCGTAACTTCCGGCTCCAGCATTTTCTGGGTGAAGAGCTGGCAAGCCTCGCGCAGACGTGCCGCGTTGTAGGCCAGAAAGGATTCGTCAACCAGATCGGCCAGGGTCGTCCTGTCAGAAATAGGAGCAGGATCGATTCTCTTCCCGGTTAGCAGCTTGTTCTTCTGGTGTGCCATTTTGTTCGTTCTATTCACCTTGCGCCTGGCTCTCTGCCCGCTTGACTCGCAAACGTCCGATGCGCCGATCGTCGGCTTCCAGGACTTCAACATCCAGCCCGCGGAAAGTAAGTCGCTCTCCCACCGGCGGCACGAAACCCTTTTCGCCAATTACTAAACCTGCAATGGTAGTGAAGTCGTCGTCCTCGATCTCCATCTCGAAGAGACGTTCGATCTTGCCGATTTCAGTCGAGCCCAAAACTTCATAGTAGCCGTTTTCGGATTCAACGATCTCGACGATCTCTTCACCGGTGGTGTCTTCATCTTCGATCTCGCCGACGATTTCCTCGAGAATATCTTCGACGGTGACCAGACCGGCGACACCGCCATATTCGTCGATCACCATCGAAAGTTGGGCGCGTGCCTTTTGCATTTCCTCCAAAAGCTCGGCGACCGGCTTCGTCTCCGGCACAAAGTACACCGGGCGCATAAACTGGGTGATTGATTCATTCGTCTTGTTTTCCGGCCAGCACTGCAGCAAGTCGCGCACGTAAATAATGCCTTCCACGTTATCAATCTGTTCGCGGTAGACGGGAAGTCGCGAATACTTCGAGTCGATTATCAAATCACGCGCCTCTTCGACGGTCGCTTCTTTCGAGATTGCGACTATTTCCGTTCGCGGAGTCATCACTTCGCTGACGCTGGTATCGCCAAACTCAATGACCGTATGAATCAAGCGGCCCTCTTGTTTCTCCAGAATGCCTTCCGCTTCCCCGACATCGATTAATGCCTGAATGTCGTCGGCGTTATCTTCTTCCTCTTCCTCACCGATCTCTTCCGGCGTTGGCTCTTTGCGTCGAAGACGATCGAAAGACTTGTGCCACGGCTCGGCGGCGAATGTCAGCGCCCGATAGAAAGGCCGCAGGATAGGAAGTAACATCAGGAGCTTGCTTTCCGGATTGCGCAGAGAAATGAGCCGCGGAATGAACTGGCGAAAGATTCCGGCGATCAGCAAACCGGACAGCACCGCCACAAAAACAAACTGCGGCGGCGTGAAAAGCCTGAGCGAAATTGAAGTAACCAGGACGGAGAATGCGATCAGCAGAATCTGAATGGCGGCGGAAAGCGTCAGGCTGAATCTGGGCCGGTTGCCAAGTATCTCGCGGAGAAACGCATTCGAACGTGAAGTGGGATGGTCTTCCACTTCGGCGATCAGCAGATGGAGACCGACATCGCTGAGCTGCTTAAAAGCCATATCGACGCTGGCCAAAAACGTCAGCGCGATCAGCAATAGCCCTGTGATGCCTAATTCAATACCCATAAAATCGAGAACGTAAACTGTGAACCGTGAACCGTGAACCGTGAACCGTGAACCGTAGAACAGCTAAGTCGCGAGATTGCGTCTCGCTGTTTACGGTTCACGGTTTACGGTTTACGGCCTTCATTCTATCCTCAGCCGTCGACGCAGGCGTAACTCAAGCCGGTTCATTTCACCCTGGTCAGTCTCGTGATCGTAGCCACAAAGGTGCAGGAGGCCATGCACGATTAATTGCTTCACTTCATTCGGCCAGCTCAGACCGTTTTCCTTCGCCTGCGCCTCAGCCCGCTGAAGTGAGATAACTACCTCGCCCAAATTACCCTGGGCCTCTGCTTCAAACGATTCAGCCGAACCGGGAAAGGAAAGCACGTCCGTCGCGTAATTCTTTTGCCGAAACTGGCGATTCAGTTTTTTGATCGCTTCATCGCCGACAAAGACGATCGTCGCATTCGTTTTGCCAGGCCCGATTACTTGCAATGCGCTTTCGCCAAATTCGCGCCATTGCTTAGGGTCAATTCTGCGGCGGCGTTGGCGGTTTACTACTTCAATCATTGTCACGCATTCAGACGCCCTGAGCGTTGGTTGCACCCAGCCCTCCCTAACGTCAGGCTGCTGATCAAATGTCGCTCTTCCTCGTATGGACGTCGTAGGCCTTGATAATCATTTGCACCAGTTGGTGGCGCACGACGTCTTTTTCGTTGAAGTAGATAAACTCAATGCCTTCGATGTTGGCCAAAACTCGTTCAGCTTCGATCAAGCCGCTTCGTTTCCCTTGCGGCAGGTCGATCTGCGTAACGTCGCCGGTGATCACGGCTTTGGAGCCAAAGCCGATTCGCGTCAGGAACATCTTCATTTGTTCGCTGGTAGTGTTTTGCGCTTCATCCAGAATGATGAATGCATCGGACAACGTGCGCCCGCGCATGAACGCCAGCGGCGCAACTTCGATGATTCGTTTCTCCAGCAGGCGAGTGACGCGTTCATAGTCGATCAAATCAAACAGAGCGTCGTAAAGCGGTCGCAGGTAGGGATCGACTTTGTCCTGTAAATCGCCCGGCAGGAAACCAAGTTTTTCACCGGCCTCGACTGCGGGTCGCGCCAGCACAATGCGGTTCACCTGCTTTTGCATCAAGGCCTGTACGGCCATCGCTACAGCCAGATAAGTCTTGCCGGTGCCGGCAACGCCCACGGCAAACACAACGTCCTTTTCCTGAATGGCTTCGATGTAACGTCGCTGATTGGCCGACTTTGGCCCAACCTGTTTTTTGCCCGCCGGACTGAATCGCGCCTTGGTAAAATAATCGCGCAGGCTGTAGGCCCGGTCTTCGGCAATTTGCGTGAACGCTTCGCGCAACTCGCGATCGGTGAAGTGCTTGCCCTCACTGAATAGCTGGCCGAAGTCTTCCAGAATTCGCTCGACCGTTTCGACGTCTTTTGGAGCGCCGTCCACGGTCAGATTCTGGCCGCGTGCATTAATGCGCACATCCAGCAGCGACTCAAGATATTTGATGTTTTGGTCGTGGACGCCGAAAAGCGTTTCCAAGCCCCGCGGTGGAAGGTCGATCTGCTTCAAATGCTAGTGCCGTCTCCTTGCTGGCGATGAACAGGCGGAGGCCAATAATTTGGAGGTTGGTGACTGCAGGAAAGTGTCTGGCATACGAGCAAGATGGACGCTACTACACGCTAAGCTGGAGTGTCAACAGCGGGAAAACCAGTGAGAATCTATAGCGCCAATCATTCCCTCAGCGCCCGAGTCCGGTCCTGCAACTCACAATAGTAAGGACCCGGACAGATTTGAAAAATCCCCGTCCGTTGGTGTATAAGAGCCCCCCCGACGATCAAGGTATTCGGGAAATCAACACCAAGTCTCTTCAGCCTCAGCGTGCAAGCGCCTGGGGATTTCTCTCTATAACTTCAATCAAGCTCTGAAAGGAGACCCTGATGTCCTATACCCTCAAAGTGAGTACAGATTTCTACGTACCGTTGAATTATCACCGGCCACCTACGGAGTCGAGCAGCATTCATCGGAACATGCCGGCGACGTTCACAAAGCAGAGTAATTTTCGGTTGATAGTACCCGGCATCGGCGAACTGACGATACTGGATCTCAAGGACAGAAAGATCACAAACCTTCCCTTCATTAAGCAGACTTGGGGCCTTCTTATCTGCTACCAGGGCCAGGAGTGCGAGTTTCGTTACGAAGGCGAAGGCGAGGTCAAGATCAACGTGAACGATCTCGGCCAAATTGAACTGGATGGCAACGGCACGTTTCTTATGACCGACCTGCCGTCATTCATCGTCAAGAAGAAGTAGTTCGAACCACCAAAAAATCTCGGGGTGTCAGGAATTCGGAGCCGTGCGTACCGAACGACGCCCCAGAGATTTGTAGCTGCTGACAACAACCACCCCAATCAACGTGGTGGTGTTTTTAATTGAATTCTCCCGGGCGTGATTAGCCCTCCCTTTGGGAGGGTTGGAGGGTTTGACCAGCACCAACTTAAAAAAAGAGAACGCGCGGCCTTCGAGGCCGCGCGTAAGATCATTAATTTCTTTTGGCTCTTCGTAAGCCCTCCCCTAACCCCTCCCAATGGGAGGGGAAATAAAAGGGACATTCCCAGATTAGGAGACTACCCACGCAACGTCCCTGCCTTGACACTCAACGGCCTGCTCCCTATACTCCAACGTTCGTTCTTTCGTCCGGATATATGTAGTTTTACGGAGTTTTTAATGCCCAATCACAAGTCAGCCAAGAAGCGTGTTCGCCAAAATGAAAAGCGGCGGCAAATTAATCGCAGCAATCGTACCGCGTTGCGCACTTCAATCAAGAAACTCGGCGAAGCAGTAGCCGGCGGCGATGCGAAGGAAATCAGCAGTGCCTTGCCGACGACGATTTCTACGATTGATAAGGCAGTACAAAAGGGTGTATTGCACCGCAAAGCTGCGGCACGTCATAAATCGCGTCTGACGAATAAGGTGAATCAAGCCAGCGCCAAGTAGTCAATCGAGAAAATTTTTTAACTGAGGCGAATCGGGTTATCCGGTTCGCCTCAGTTTTTTATTACACTAGAGACATACGCGATGAGCATTCACTATGAATCCATCCAACAGATCGAAGCGATTGTGCAGGGCTTCGAACAGTGCACCACTCCTAAAGACGACTTCAGTCACGCCAGTCATCTAACAGTAGCGCTTTGGTACTTGTGCCACAACTCTTTCGATGGGGCGGCGGCAAAGATGCGGAACGGATTATTTCGCTTCATCAAACACCATGACATTCCTCCACAGAAGTACAACGAGACGATCACAATGTTCTGGCTGGATGCTGTGGCGCGTTTCGTCGCCGGGGACTGCTCGTCAACCGATAAGAAGACAAAAAGGTTGGCGTCACCTGAGAATCAACTCGTTTCGGTGGCCAACGAACTAATTCAAGCGCTGGGACAACCGGGGCTGCTGTTTGATTATTACAGTGAGGGTCTAATCAACTCGCCGGCCACGAAAGTTGAGTGGCTACCGCCGGATCGGAAACAACTTGGGTGACCTGTGCCAACGCGGAGTGGAGCAGTAGCCCGACTGTGAAGGAGGGCTCCCTTCAGCACATACTTCACGTTGAAGGAGCGAGCCTGTCCGGCTCTTAACTGCGTTCTTTGGAGTGCGCTGACCTGTCAGCGCTTTCCCGGTGGCGACCTGGGCGGCAAGCCCACGGTAACCCAAAGCGGCGACAGGTCGCCGCACTCCAAAGAGCTTCGCTATGGGTGCAGTTGCGCTGACCTGTCGCCATGGCGGCTCAACTCGCCAGCTCGCACACCAACATTTCGACCTGCATCTGTGCGCCCTTTGCGCCGCCACCCCCAAGTGATGTCTTTATTCCCAAGTCAGCGGCGGCGATGCTTTTAAGGCCGTTCGCAATCGTATCCCGATCGCTCCGCCGCACGAGCTCAAGAAACTGGTTTTGCTTGAAGACCGGCATCGGCACCTGGCGAAATAATTCCTGCCGCGAACCGGTGGCCAGCAACTCTCTGGCCAGGGCCAACCGGTGATAATTACTCGCGATCAGACCTATCAACATCACCGGTTCCGCGCCATCCGCCAACAAATGCTTCAGCGTCTGCAGCGCCATCCGGCGGTTCCGCGCGACCAAATGATCCGTTAAATCAAAGTTGGAAAACTCGCGGGAACGGCCCACCAGAGCATCGACCAGCTCAGCGGAACTGTGGCCCGCAGGCAAGGCCGCGGTTGCCAGCTTCTTTAGCTCGTTGGAAAGAATGCGCACGTCGTTTCCGACCAGCTCGATAACTCGTTGCAGAGTTCGCTCGTCAATCTCGGTGTTCAAACTCTTGGCGTAAGAACGCGCCCAGCGTGACAGTTCCGCATCTTTGAGATAGGTAAACTCGAAGGCTGCGCACTCCTGCATCAAAACCTTGCTCAGCTTCCGGCGCTTGTCGAGGTCGTCAGTAATGAAGATGACAACGCTGGATTCAGCCGGTCGCGCTAGGTAACGCAGAAGACTCTCTTCATCTTCATCCGTTAGCTTCGTGAAATCCTTCAGCGAAACAACACGGCGCGGCGCCATCATAGGTAGTTGTTCGGCTGCGGCGAGCGCAGAGCTGACTCCAGACTGGGAGACGTTGAACGCAACCTCATTGAACTCACGCAGCAACGTGTCGCGCAGCGCCTCGTCACTGATAGCGCGCGCCGCCTCGTCGCGCAGGTAACTCTCCGGGCCAAACAGGAGATAGACCGGAGCGATCTTGCCCTGTTTTAGATCCCGCTCCAGATCGAGACGTGAACGCACTGCCATGTCTATTGAATCCTCAGGGATGCGGGTAAATTAAACGCCAAGGGCGCAGAGTGTTTCGCGAAGGGCGCAAAAGAATAAAAGCTCTTCCTCTGCGTTCGTTGCGTCAAAACCCAGCCCTCTCATTTCTCATTAACGCCGAACCCATTCACCAGCGTCGAGACAATTGACTCCGCAAAGCTGCGCGCCATTCGCTGCACGGCCGGATCTTCTTCGTTGAAGAAACTCCGCGGGTCAGCCGCAAATTCAAATTCGCCACGGAACACATAATTCTGATTGTCGTAAAGTACGCGGTTCTGCACTTGATCTCGCACGGTGACCGCCACGCGGATTGTTACTTCAAACACCCGCGCGCGACCGCTATCGTCCAGCAACACGCCAGCGAACTCAAACGATTTGATGACGCCATCGACCACTGCGTCAGCGCCCTCGCGCTCGCTTTGCACTCGCAAGCCACGTCCGCGATGGATCAATTCATTCATTACGGCGTCGGTAAAGCGATGCTCAATCTTGTAACGCAGCGCGGCGTTCTGAAAAGCCGGCACGGCTACTGTTTTGATATGTGTGGGAAGTTGGTTCTTCGTGACTGGCTTGTAACACTCGGCAAAGCCTGTGACGAACGAGAGGGAAACCGCGAAAATTGCGGCGCGCAGGATTCGATGCAGCATAGAAGTTTCGTTAACGACTCCGGGAAACGCGAGGTATAATACGTCATAATCCTTATTCAGACCACCGCATGTGAGTGCTCACTTAGCCTCCGCCAAAGTGACAACGATATGTCGGGCCAGATTCCCTTTCGCCGGAGGATGAGGCACCAATGGGATTAGTCATCTCGCAAAACTTTACTCGCCGGTGGTCCGAACCGTCGGTGGCTCCGGCCGACTCAGCCGAGCTAAATGCGATCGCCCAGTATGTACGAGCGGGCCGGTGTGCCTTGTTCGTGGGCGCTGGACTCTCAGCCGGCGCCGGCCTGCCAACCTGGAGCAAGCTGATGGAAAGACTGATTCGCCGGATTACGCGGTGGGCCATCAGCGAAGGGGTGGTGCCGAACGAGATCATGATGATCGACGATGATCGCTATGCCAGCAACAACTCTATGGTGCGAGCAGTGCGGCAGGAGATGGGCGACCGCCGGTTCGATCAACTCGTCGCCGCGGTCCGGCGCAAGAGCAAACTTACCTCGCTGGCCGAAATCGTCGCTATGGCGCTCGAGGTCGTCGGCCGTGAATCGGTCGAGCATGCGGAATTGACTCGCTTGCTCAAGCAAAAGCGTTTTCCCGAACTCGCTGAATATTGTCGTGAGCGCCTAGGCGCCAGCGAGTTTGACAAACAAGTGCGTCGCGCCCTGGCGCCAAAGCGCGGCCTGCTGCCGTCCCACCAACACATTGTCCGCACGCCGTTCTCCTGCGTAGTAACCACCAACTTTGACACGCTGCTGGAACAGGCATATGCCGTCCACGGCGACGCCGGCATCCCGCGCGCCCCTACTGGGACGGAGCTGACGCAGCTCGGGACATTACTGCTGGATGGATCCTTCTTTGTCCTCAAGGCGCATGGCGATGCCCTCCGGCCGGAGACCATGGTTTTCTCGGCCAATGACTATCGCCGCTTGATTCATGCGACGCCGGCCTTCCAGGCAGTCTTCAGCAGCATCCTGATGACCAATGCCTTGTTGTTTGTGGGGTATTCGCTGAGTGACACGAACTTTCGCTTGTTGCTCGATCAACAGTTCACCGTCTTCAGAGGCCAGGTTCCGCCCCGCTACGCCCTGCTCAGCGGCGTGGGCGAGGCGGAGGCGGACATCCTTTGGCAAACAGCCCGGCTGCAAGTACTGCCGTATCCTGAGGGAGAGCATCACCACTTGGAAGATTTTCTCGCCAGGTTGGCAAAGACCACGGCGCCCACACAGGCGAAGCGATCCAAGGCTCGACCTCCTAAAGCGCGCGCGCTGAAGCGGCATGACAAGCCGCAGCGGGCTGCTACGCTGGACGTGCGCATTCGCGACGGGCATCTGGTTTTGCAACTCGAACGGGCCGCCGCCTCCCGCGCATCCGGACAAGTTTGGGCCGCTTCAATTGCGGTCCGCGATTTGGAACACATGTGTGTCCTGGTCAAGACCGCAATCCAGACGCACGAGGTGCGGCACTCGGCGGCCCCGGAAATCGCCGCCGTCGGAGCACTGTTGAAAAGGTTGCTGCCCGCCGAGCTGTTAAGGCGACTGCGTTCGCTGCCGCGTAGTTCCGTTTTGCAATTCGCTTGCACCGAAGGCACCCACCGAATTCCCTGGGAATGGATTTCAATCGCCAAAGAACCGTTATGCCTGCGCCACGCCGTGGCCCGGCGTCCGGTGTCGCTCACGGACATGGCGCGAGGATACCGCTTGCCGAAGGGACGCGGCCGGGCCCTCATCATTGGCGATGCCGGCAGCGGACAGCCGCCGTATCTTTGGCCACTGGACGGGGCCGTCAGGGAGGCGGCGGAAATTGCGGCCCGGCTGCGGAAATATCTGGGTCGCGGAGGCGTGACTCATCTCTCTCGCGCAGAAGCGACGCGCAAACGTATCCTGCGCGAAGTCGGCAAAGGTGATTACGACATCATTCATTTTGGCGGCCATGCCTGGTTCACCGACCGCGAATCCTATTTCTGGGCTTGGGATGATCTGATACTTGGCTCTGAACTGACACCGTTGCTCAGCCGTCGGCCGCCTTCATTGATGGTGATGAGCACACACTTCACAAGCTTCGTCCCCTGCGGCTTCGATGAAGACTTTCGCGCGAAGCTGGCGGGCCGGTTTATTTCGCTGCAGGATTTGGAAGCTGGGCCGCTGTCGGGATTTGGGGAGGTCGCAATGCGCTGTGGCGTGGCGGCCTTCGTTGGCTCGTTTGGCGAGCCACCTGAGCTTGATACGACCGAAGCGATGATTGCCTTCTACGATGGGTTGCTGTCCGGCCAGCCAGTAGCAAAAGCTCTGTTGACAGCTCGGCGCCGGCGCTTTCCCAGAGGACGCACCAGCAGCCTGATGCTCGCGGTCACCGGCTATGGAGATCTTCGCATCGCTTGAACCTCAGGGGAAACTCGATTCCCAATTGACTTAGAGCCCCAGCTCGCGATACAAGTCGCCGCATTCTGACTCGATATCCCTTGAAGGAGCGAAATCATGAACGAACAGGAAAACACCGCCATCGTGCAGCAGGCTTACAGCAATTTCCAGAATGCAGACCTCGATGGCCTGCTGAGTCTTTTCTCCGAAGAGATCACATGGGAATTACCAGAGATGGAAAACGTGCCGTTTGGCGGCAAACGCGAAGGCTTGGGCGCAGTCATGGAGTTCTTTGCCCAGATTGGAATGTCGCAGGAGCCGCTACGGTTTGAACCCAACGAGTTCATCGCCCAGGACAACAAGGTTGTCGCTCTCGGTTCCTACGATTGGCACGTGCGGGAAACCAATCGCGAATTCACCAGCAACTTCGTCCACGTCTTCACGATCACGGAAGGCAAGATCTCCGGCTTCCGCGAATACATGGACACCGCCGCCTGCATCGCCGCCTATCAAAAATCCATGAGCGCCTGAGGCCGCGGCGGTAGCAGAAGATAAACATTGCAGCCGAGGGGATTGGAGCATTCGCGTCCCATTCCGCGTTTCATCCTACCTGCGTTTGACCACTTTATGAGAAAAACATCACTCGTCCTGCTACTGCTTCTGTTGTTCCCTGCTCTGGCCCGGACCCAAAGCAATTCCCCCGCTTACGACATCTTGATTAAGGGCGGAACGGTTTACGACGGCACCGGGCGAGTGCCGAGTCGCGCCGATGTCGCGGTCAAGGACGACCGCATCGTCGCGATTGGGAAATTGGATGCGGCCCGTGCCCGTACGGTCATCGACGCGCGGGGGCTGGCGGTGGCGCCCGGCTTTATCAACATGCTGTCGTGGGCGAGTACGTCTTTGATTTATGACGGCCGTTCGCAAAGCGATATTCGGCAGGGTGTGACTTTAGAGATCTTTGGCGAAGGCTCGTCGATGGGGCCGCTGAATGAGGAGATGAAACGGGCGGCGATTGCAGGTCAGGGTGGAAACAAATATGACATGCCCTGGACCACACTCACCGAATATCTGTCGTGGCTGGAAAAGCGCGGCATCGCGCCCAATGTCGCGTCCTTCATCGGCGCGGGGACGATTCGCACATACGTGGTAGGCCTGGAAGACAAGCGAGCGACTCCGGCACAGTTGCAACAGATGCGAGAGTTGGTGCGGCGCGACATGGAAGGCGGCGCTCTTGGCATCGGCTCTTCACTGATCTATGCGCCTGATACTTACGCGAACACGGAGGAGTTGATCGAGCTTTGTAAGGAGGCAGCGAAGTATAAAGGTAAATATATCTCGCACATGCGCGATGAGGGTGAAGAGCTGATTGAAGCGGTCGAAGAGCTCATACGCATCAGTCGCGAAGCCCGCATTCCCGCGGAGATCTATCACCTGAAGGCCTCAAATGAACCGAACTGGGGCAAGATGGATCGCGTCATTGCGATGGTGCGGGCGGCGCAGCGTCGCGGTCTGAAAATCACTGCCAACATGTACACCTACACCGCCAGCTCAAACGGCGTGGCCGCTCGCATTCCGGCCTGGGCGCACAGCGGCGGAAACCGGGCGCTCTTTGACAGGATCGCGGATCCCGCAACACGGCAAAAGATCAGCGCGGAAATGCATGCGCGTCCGCCGATGGCGAAGACATTGTTAGTAGGACTGCGATCGGAAAAATTGCGGCCGTTGAATGGAAAGACCCTGACGGAAGTGGCCGCGATGCGCGGAAAAGATGAAGTGGAGACTCTGTTGGATCTGGTGCTCGAAGACCGCTCGCGGATTCAGGTTGTGTCGTTCACAATGAGTGAAGAGAACGTGAAGAGAGAATTGCGCCAGCGCTGGGTATCGTTGGGATCTGATGCCGGATCGGTTACGGCCGAAGGCAGCGAGGGCTTAACTCACCCGCGCGCGTATGGCAACTTCGCCCGGCTACTCGGCAAATATGTGCGCGAGGAAAAAGTGATTACGTTGCAGGAAGCGGTCCGCCGCTTGAGTGGTTTACCGGCAACGAACCTCGGTCTGGATCGTCGCGGCTTCATCAGGAAGGGTTACTTTGCCGACATCGCGGTGTTCGATCCACTGACGATTGCGGATAAAGCCACCTACGAGAAGCCGCACCAGTACTCCGTCGGAATGAAGCATGTTTTGGTCAATGGCGTTCCGGTGCTGAAAGACGGCGAGCACACCGGCGCCAAACCTGGCCGGGCCGTTTGGGGGCCCGGAAGGTCAAGGCGGTTGTGATGCACTGATGCAGTCTGGAAGCCAAATCTCAATCGAACGAGCGTATTGACGCCCGGAGACGTTTGGCATATCGTCCCTCCATCTGAAATGCGGTACAGGTTGCTCCTCAAAGCCTGCGAACCTGCATTCCTCGCATAAGAGTCGCGGGTAACTCATTAGATTGAAGTGGCAACCGGCCACGGGTCTATACCGGCGTGCTCGTTAACTGAAACAAGAAGGGAGCGTTATGCCTGACCTCAAAGTCCAAACTCTCGCCGAGCGTGATGCGATCGATCAGATTGTTCGCACAGTTAAGCTGGCGCCGACTGGGGACGCACCGTTTGCCCTGGTCCTGGGCTCAGGATTCAGCCATGGACTCGTGCCCATCGCCAGTGAGTTAGTAACCGATAGTTTGCCCTTGTGGATGAAGTCCCTGGAGGAGGATCGGCCTTACGAAGAGTTGAAAAAACTTCCCTCGGACGAGCGCATCGGAATCGCCGGCAACTTTTGGCGAAGTTTCGTGGATCATAACAGCGGGCGGCCGGGCTTCTCCTTGAGTTTGAATAGTCAAACAAATATTCCCGACGATTACTCCGAAGCTTATCAAGCCGCCTTTAATCCTGAGTACGATGGGGCCGTAAACCCTCCAAAGCTGGCGCGCGAGTTTCAACGGTCCCTTATGCAATTGAACAAGCCACGGCTGAATGCGGCGCATTTCCTGCTCGCTTCGCTGTTAGGCGTGCAGCCGGGGAAAGCGACTCGGCGAAATAATTTGTTCAAAGCCCGGGCGGCTTTCTCGCGCCTGATCTTGACTACGAATTTTGATCCGTTTCTGCAAACCGCACTGCAGGCAGTTAATCAACTGTATTTCATGAGCGATACGCCCAGGTTGGGTGTGAGCGATGAAATTTACGAAGATCAGGCCGAGGCGATTCATCTCGTTTATCTTCATGGCAGCGTTCATCGGCGAGACCAAGCAGCCACCAAGGCTGATATCGACAAGATCAAGCAACGCAATGCAACAATCCTGGCGCCGGTGTTGGAGCGTCATGGAGTTATCGTGCTCGGTTACAGCGGCTGGGACGATGCCTTAGTGGAAGCGCTGGCGGCCTGCGGTCGTTTTGATAACCGGCTCTACTGGTGCGGCCGCGAGCCCAACCCGCTGGCTCCTGGAGCGTTTGGCAAACGAGTACCGGAGATTCTGCAGAAGCCCGCGGCAATGTATGTTCAGATTGCCAGCGCCGGCAGTTTCATGGCACAGCTTTGCGGGCGTCTGGTTGAAGGGCTGCCAAGGCTGATTGACAACCCGATCGGGCAATTGCGCGAACTCCTGGATACTATTGATTTGGAGGAGTTGGAGGCATTGAGACCGACGGCCTCGGGCGACCCAAATGCTCCGCAATTACTGCAAAGTGGCAGCGCTCCTACAGCTATGGTGCAGGCGAAATTATCAACCATTGAACGCCTAAGAATGGCTGAGGAGATTTTCCTGGGTAAAGTAGCCAGCCTTCCACTCGCCGAACAAATACTCCCGGCGGCGCCGGCCGAAGCGGGCGCCGAGCAACCCGAGGTTGTCGCTGCGTCCACTACCGAGTCAAAGAGCAAGATTGAGCAACTCCAATCCTCGGCTCAACTCGCACTCGGCTTGGGCAATTATGCAGAATGTCTCAGGCTGGCCGACGAAGCACTGAACCTGACAAACCTGGAGGTGGAGCAGAAAGCGAAGCTGCTGGGATTAAGAGCGCTGGCGAATTATTTCTCCGGCGCGCTTGATAAGGGGATCGTGGATTGGACTCAGGTTATCGACCTTCCGGGTGCGCCGATCGAGCAAGTGGCGGAAGCCTTATTCAATCGAGGCGTCACGCGCGAGCAACAGGGTGACATCGAAGGAGGAGTGGCCGACTACACGCGAGTGATCGAATTGCCGGAGCTGCCGGTTGAAGGGTTGGCTAAAGCCCTAATCAATCGCGGCGTGACGTGGGCGAGGAGAAACGAACCGCAGAAAGCACTTGCTGATTATGAAACGGTGATCGAGAAGTTGCCCGAGGTGCCCGTTGAACCACTGACTCGAGCCCTCAACAACCGGGGCCGTATGTGGGAGTTGCTTCATGAGCCGGAAAAAGCCATCGCTGATTATTCACGAGTGATCGACGGATTTCCGGATGCCCCGCTGGAGCAACTCAGCCAAGCCCTGGTGAACCGCGGCGTGTACCTGGCTAACCAGGGTCAAACGGAGAAAGGTACTGCGGACTTCGAACGTGTGATCGAGCAATTACCGGATGCACCCGTCATGCAAATTGCCCTGGCGCTCAATAATCGAGGCGCCAGCTGGATCGAGCGAGGTGATTCCAGCAAGGCGATCGCTGACTTTACGCGTGTGATTGAGGAGCTACCAGGCACGCCCGTGGGAGAAATAGCCAGCGCGCTCAACAGTCGCAGCCTGGCTTGGAGTAATCTTGGGGAACAGGAAAAGTCGCGGGCCGATCGTAATCGAGTGATTGAGTTACCTGGTGCGCCAGATGAGGAAGTCGCAATTGCCCTGGGAGGTCGAGGATGGGGGAAGTACAAAGCGAACGAGTTTGATGGTTTTCTGGCGGACACAGAAGCTGCTTTGCAGAAGGATCCCTCGTTGAGTTTTGCCGCTTTCAATTTGGGACTAGCGTTGTTAGCGCTGGGCCGAGATGAGGAGGCAATGACAGCATATCGCCGCGCTGGCGAGCAATTCCCTGAAGCAATAGATGAAGATGGCATGTCCGATTTGAACGAAGCGCGTAAGACCTGGCTTTCGGAAGAACGCGCCCGGGCTGTGATTGATTTGCTCGCGCAGTTCAAGAAAAAGCCGAAGTAGGGCTTACCCCTTTGCCAATTTGATGGCGGTCGCAACCAGGACGGAGTCGCGCGCGGCGTTTACATCGTGGACGCGGACAAGGTGAGCGCCTTGCAAAATCGCGGCGGTCAGCGAAGCCATGCTGCCGTGGAGCCGTTCCTCAACCGGGGCTGGATTGCCTTCTGAATCCGCCAGTAGCCGGCCAAGGAAGGATTTTCGGGAAGTGCCAACCAGGAGCGGGAACCTGGGAAAGGCGGCCGCTAATTGATCCAGCTTCGCCAGCAACTCAAGGTTCTGTTCCTGGCTCTTGCCAAAACCGATGCCGGGATCGATGACGATTGATTCGGGTTTCACGCCGCGCTGTTGGGCGATATCGATGCTGGTCCGCAGGCTTTCTATGACTTCGGTGAAAATGTCTGCGACCGGCGGTAACTGGTGCAGCGTTTCCATGGTGCCGCGCGAATGCATTAACACTAAGCCCGCACCTGCGCGAGCGGTTTCGTCTGCCAGCGCTGCGTCGAAGCGCAGTCCGGAAATGTCGTTGACGATGGCGGCACCTGCGTCCAGCGCCGCGCGCGCGACTTCTGATTTTGTCGTGTCTACGGAAATCGGAACCGGGACGTTCTTCGCCAGTTGCTCGATTATAGGAATTACGCGTCGCCGTTCTTCATTAGCAGAAACCGCAGCCGAGCCGCCCGGGCGCGTGGATTCACCGCCCACGTCGATGATGTCGGCGCCCTCTTCAATCATCTGTTCGACGTGAGCTAACGCTTTATCGAGCGAGTAAAACTGCCCGCCGTCGCTGAAACTGTCAGGGGTAACGTTTAGGATACCCATTACCAGTGTGCGTCCGCCGATAGGAAGCGTACGGCCTCCGCCTATGTGCCATGCGTGGGGCATGCGTCCGATGATACTGATAAAAAAAGATTTTCCATATGTCATTTTCCATCTGCGAATTCACTTAGGGTGCAACGAGTTGAGGTTTGCGAATCACTGCAACAGGTTTTTCAGCTGCCTTCCCGGACTCTAGCGAAGCTCTTTGGAGTGCGCTGACCTGTCAGCGCTTTCGTCGTCGCGTCGCGGCGCCCTGTAACCCGAACAAAAGCGGCGACAGGTCGCCGCACTCCAAAGAGCTTCGCTACTTGGCAAGTTGCACTTCCAAGTTGGAACCTGCGATGACAAATGAAAAATGGTGGATTCAAGTTTCAAGTCCAACAACTTGATCCATGCGTCTGCGCCAGAGGCGCAGTGGCAAGGTAGCCAGTGGCAAGCGCGCAGCGCGCGGCCACTGGGAGATCCGAAAACGAAAAGGGCGCCCGGCAAGGGCGCGCGGAATATCAGGAGTGCCGTTACCTCCCGGCGCCCGTGCGGGGCGCAATCCAATTGGGGGTACGGATCCAGTGGCCGCGCGCTTTGCGCGCTTTGCGCGCTTGCCACTGGCTACCATCCTTCCGCGCCTGCCGGCGCGAGGAAACCACAACGGCAACCGGCTGGGTTTCGCAAGCTGAGCCAATGGTTCAATTTCAACATCCATTGGTTGCACTGCTAAATTGAATTCGCGAATGAAAAATGACGTATGGAAAATCTGAACCCGGCCCTGCGGCCTGGACAAACAAAAAGAGGAACCGGCATCACCAGTTCCCCTCTTAACCTGCGATTACTTTACAACCAACCTACGCAGTCGCCGGATTGTCGCCAGTAATTGGCGGCAGAATCGGCTTCAGTGGTTTGGCCGATGGTTCTTTGAGCTGCGGTCGTTCTTCCCGTCCGGAAAGGCTGACCTGATCTTCTTCATCCAGCGCAAGCCCCGCGACAATGCGCCGGATTTCGACGCCGTCGAGCGATTCACGCTCCAGCAAGGCTTCAGCCAATCGCACCATCGTGTCGCGATTTTCCTGCAGAATTGTCTGGGCCCGCTCATACTGGGCCGAGACGATCTTCTTCACTTCCTGATCGATGCGAATGGAAGTGTCTTCGGAATAATCACGATGTTGCGCGATTTCGCGGCCCAGGAAAATCTGCTCTTCCTTCTTGCCAAAGGTCAGAGGCCCCAGCGCCGACATGCCGTACTCGCAAACCATCGCGCGCGCCAACTCGGTCGCCCGTTCAATGTCGTTTGATGCGCCGGTCGTAATGCTGCCGAGGAAAACCTCTTCCGCAATGCGCCCGCCCATGAGAATTGCGATTTGGCCCAGCAGATACTCCTGCGAATAATTGTGCCGGTCTCCTTCAGGCAATTGTTGCGTGACACCCAGCGCCATACCCCGCGGAATGATAGTCACCTTGTGCACCGGATCCGCATTCGGCACTTTCAATCCAACGAGCGTGTGACCCGCTTCGTGATAAGCGGTGACCCGCTTCTCTTCATTGGAAATCACCATGCTCTTGCGCTCAGCGCCCATCAGAACTTTATCTTTCGCAGTTTCAAAGTCCGGCATGGCAACGAGCTTCTTGTTGTAGCGCGCCGCATTCAGCGCCGCTTCGTTTACAAGATTGGCGAGGTCGGCGCCGGTGAATCCAGGTGTGCCGCGCGCAATCACGCTGATATCAACGTCTTCGCCGAGCGGAATTTTGCGGGTGTGGACTTTCAGGATGCCCTCGCGGCCGCGTACGTCCGGACGAGAGACAACCACGCGCCGATCGAACCGGCCAGGGCGCAGCAACGCCGGATCCAGCACGTCAGGTCGATTGGTCGAAGCAATCAGGATCACGCCGTCGTTTGATTCGAACCCGTCCATTTCCACCAGCAATTGATTGAGCGTCTGTTCGCGCTCGTCATGGCCGCCGCCCAAACCGGCGCCGCGATGGCGCCCAACCGCATCAATTTCATCGATGAAGATAATGCAAGGCGCGTTTTTCTTGCCCTGCTCGAACAGGTCGCGCACGCGCGAAGCGCCCACGCCCACGAACATTTCCACGAAGTCAGATCCGGAGATTGAAAAGAACGGAACATTCGCCTCGCCCGCAATCGCGCGCGCCAGCAAAGTCTTTCCGGTTCCCGGCGGGCCCATCATCAGGACGCCCTTGGGAATTCGACCGCCCAGCTTCTGAAACTTCTGCGGCTCTTTCAGGAATTCAATGATCTCCTGCAGCTCTTCCTTGGCTTCTTCCACGCCGGCAACGTCCTTAAAAGTGACGCGCTTTTGTTGGTTATTCAGCAACTTCGCCCGCGACTTGCCAAAGCTCAGGGCCTTGTTGCCGCCCGACTGCATTTGTCGCAGCATGAAGATCCAGAACCCAAAGATGAGCACGAACGGAAGCAGATAGGTCAGCATCGGCCAGAGGAAACTACTGCTGCCGGATTCGTCTTCAAACTTCCCGACTCGGGGGGTCTTGCCGTCAGCCAGTTTTTCGTTCGACTTCTTGAATAGCTCGTTCTTAATCTGCTCATTGGTCAATTGAATCCGGAATTCCTGACCATGATTATCTGTGGCGACAGCTTCGCTTTGTTTCTCGGTAATCTGCGTGATTTCGCCGTTCTCAATCTTCGCGTAAAGCGCGTTCAGATCGATGTTTTGCGAATTCTTCGCCTGGGGGTTGATGACTTTATAAACCAGCAGGGCGCCGGCAATAATCAGTAACCAAAAGAGTATTTGTCGAACAGTAGAGCTCAATGCCTTCTTGCCTCCGGCTCAAATGATACCTTAAAACGTCCTGCCTGTCGTCAATAGCCGCCGCGGCCCGCCCTAATAACTAATTTCGCCAGTATTTCTCCGTGCTCGACTCGGCGCCGCTCTCGGGAGCTTCATTAGGATGCTGTTTCCTCGTGGCGCGGTGCCCTTTTTAACGTGGCTTGCCCGAGCTCCTGATTCCTCCAGGGGTTCGTGGCCCTCCATTACTGTCGGGCTACTTCTCCGAACGTTCATCACTGTCATTGCCCGCTCGGCCTGCTTTCCCTTCGGCCGGTTGCCCAAGGAACTGAAGCAACCTCCCCTTTCGTAAGACGCGCGCGCCGCCGGGCAATTCAACTACGCGGCCGCCCCGTCCCTTAGCTAACAACCCATCCACCGCCAAAAGATGAACCAGTTCGAGGCGCCGCAAATCCCCCCGTCCTTGAGCCAACCAGTTTCGCAAAGCTCTCCGGCGTAGCGCGGGCGTGGCGGTTGCCAGAACTTCTACGCAAAGCGCAGGCACTTTGTTCTTAGCTGATTTGGTTCGGAGACCAGCAGGCCCGGATACTTCGGCGGCCTTCTCCGAGGCGGTCCGCAGCAGGCGAACGCCATCGCCGGTGAGGCTGTTGGCATCGTCTCTTAACAACCAGGCTGTACGCGCAAGCGCTTCCACCACGCGGCCATTAAACGTTTCCATGAGCGGCAGGAGTTGCTGCCGGACGCGTACGCGCGAGTACGCTTCGTCGAAATTCATTTCATCCTGCCGGGCCACAATCCCCTCGTCCGCGCAATATTTTTGCGTCTCAGCCCGCCGCGCCCAACGCAGTAATGGTCGCACTAAAAGAGTTGATTGGCGCTCGTTGAGCAGTCGAACCGGCTCAATCCCGGCCAGACCATCAATCCCGCTGCCACGAAGTAAATTCAGCAAGACCGTCTCAGCCTGATCATCCATCGTGTGACCAGTTAGAACGATTTGGGCCTTTTCCTTGTGCGCCACCTTCGCCAGGAATTCGTATCGTGCCCGGCGCGCCGATTGTTCCAAATTGTCGTTATTGTTTTGCGCCCGCAGCGTCACGTTTTCCCGCTTGAGAACAAACCGGTGGTTCAGTCTTGCCGCCAGTTTGCTAACCCACTTCGCGTCTTCTTTGCTTCGCTGCCCGCGAAGATTATGGTCCAGGTGCGCTACCAGCAGATTCAGCGAAATCTTTTCAGCCTTCATAAGTTCAGTCAGCGCCAGCAACAACGCGGTCGAGTCCGCGCCACCGGAAACGCCGACTACTACATTGGCTTTCGCCGAAGGAAGATCAAGCTTCTGCCATTCAGCCAGCAGGTTTCGCGAAAATCTCGTCATCTTCGCTTTTGGGATTGTGCGCGCCGGTCTGTGCTTCACGGCCGCAATGATACGTTAGAGTTTGAAGGAATGAGAGCTGTGGGTTGCAATTGTAGGGCAGGCCTCTGTGCCTGCCCCATTCTCATCAAAAGCGTTTTGGATGAATTTAGGCAGAGACGGAGCCCTGCCCTTACAAATCATCACGCCACAATCATCGTGCCGGTGCCTTCATCAGTGAAGATCTCCGATAGCAGCGCGTTCCGTAAATTGCCATTGAGAATATGAGCACTGTGCACGCCCCTGCTCAGCAGCGTTGTGATGCTTTGTAGTTTGGGAATCATCCCGCCGGTGGCTTTGCCATCGCGAATCAGGGCTTCGGCTTCAGCCGCCGTCAGGCGCGAAACTCTTGTCTCCGCATCGCCTTCCTGCAGATAGATTCCGTGCACATCGGACAGGAGGATGAGTTTCTCCGCCTTTAACTGAACTGCGATCTCGGCCGCAATGGTGTCGGCATTAATGTTGAAGACAGTGCCTTCCTTATCAGCGCCGAGGGAAGAAATCACGGGCAGGTAGTGCTGTTCCAGCAACACCATCAACAGCCGCGCGTTTATTTCGATAATGTCGCCCACGTGACCAAAGTCAACCTGCTCCCGCTCGCCTGTTTGGCGGTTTAGCACTTCCCGGGGTGGCCGCCGCTCGGCATGAACGATGTTCCCGTCAACGCCCGACAGGCCGACCGCTTCAACGCCCCGGTTACGCAAGGCCGCCAAAATGTCCGTATTGATCTTGCCGGCAAAAATCATCTTTGCCATTTCCAGCGTAGCGTCGTCGGTTACCCTTCGCCCGTTGATAATCGTTTGCTTGATGCCCATCATCGAGGCGAGATCGCTCAGTTGTTTTCCGCCGCCGTGTACGACACAGATGCGTATGCCGACCTGGTGAAGCAAAGCAAGTTCTTCAGCAATCGAACTGAGATTCTCAGGATCCTCGGTCGATTTGCCGGACAGCTTGACCACAAAAGTCTGGCCCTTGAACCGCTGGATGTAAGGCAAGGCTTCACGCAGCAAATCCAAACGCAACTGGTTCCCGACTTCATTGGTGGCTTCGCTCATTGTCTTATCCAAACGTCGTTTATTAATTTCCCAGCAGCTGGGCCATGATCGCCTTCTGCACATGCAAACGGTTTTCGGCTTCATCGATAACGACGGAAGAGGCTGAGTCAATCACGCCGTCGGTGACGATGACATTCCGCCGCACCGGCAGGCAATGCATGAAGATTCCGCTATTCGTGCGCGCCATCTTCTTTTCATCGACGATCCACAGTGTTCGATATTGCGCTCTCTCAGCCACGTCTCGTTCCGGCGCGCCGTAAAACTGCTTTGCTCCCCAGCTCTTGGCATAAACAACTTCAGCGCCGGCAAAGGCTTCGTCGATGTCATTCGTAACATCGACAGCGCCGTTTGCTGCCGCTGCCTGCTGCCTGATTTCTGCCATCAACTCCTCATCCAGTTCATAACCAGGAGGGTGCGCGATAATCAATTCATGTCCCATCTGCGCCGCGCTGAGAGCGAAACTATTGGGCACGGCCATGGGTAAAGGCTTTGGATGCCACGCCCATGTCATCACGACGCGCTGGCGTCCGGCGCCACGCTTTTCCCGAATCGTCATCATATCCGCCATCGCCTGGCAGGGATGGTGCATGGCTGATTCCAAATTGATAACCGGCACTTCAGAATATTTGGCGAAGGCGCTTAACACTGGATCGGTTCGTTCCTCGTCCCAGTTTTTCAGCGCGGCAAACGTTCGCACGCCGATGGCCGAACAGTAGCGGCCCAGGACTTGAACAAACTCCGCGACGTGCTCAGTCTTGTCGGAGTCCATCACGGTACCGTCGCGATGTTCCAGCGTCCAACTAGTTCCACCCGGCTCCAGGACAACGGCGTTGCCGCCAAGTTCATAAACTCCAATCTGCATCGAAGCGCGCGTGCGGAGACTTGGATTGAAGAAAACCAGCGCCACAGATTGTCCGGCGAGCGGCCGTGATTGATCTTCGCCACGCTTGAATCGCAAAGCGGAATCGATCAGTCGATCAAGTTCGGCCCGCGAACAATCGCTGGTCTTTAGGAAACGCGGATGGCTGGCCGCTGCGGTCATGAATCTATGAGCTAACGTCGTTCAGAGAACCAACAAATAGATCAACATGATCTTTGCTCAAACACAGCGGCGGCAACAACCGCAGCACGTTCGGATTACTGGATGTGCCGGTGATCACTTTTCGTTCAAGCAGCGCTCCGTGAATGTCTTTCGTGCTTCCGGCAAACTCAAGACCGAGGAGAAAACCCAGTCCTCGCACCGCAACCACTGGCGGCACTTCCGCGAGACGGCGGCGCAGATGTGCTTCGACTTCTCTCACATTCGCGAGCATGTCATCGTTTTCGATCGCCTCTAACGTCGCCGTGACCGCGGCCATCGCCACCATCCCACCGCCGAACGTTGTCCCCAGATCATTCTCCTTGATATGCGAGGCGATTTTCTCGCTCACCACGCAAGCACCGACGGGAATCCCGCTGCCTAATGCTTTCGCCAGAGTGATGATGTCAGGCACAACGCCGGCGCCCGCAGCGCTACCCGCGAAGAACCAATCACCCGTGCGACCGACGCCGGTTTGCACCTCGTCATAAATCAACACGATGCCACGCTCATCACAAAGCGCGCGCAACGCGGCATAGAATTCCGGTTCCGCCATTCTCACCCCGGCCATGGATTGAATCGGCTCCAGCATTATTGCGGCGACCGTTTCGTCGGCGACAACTCGCACCGATTCGATGTCACCAAAATCAGCCTGCAGGTGGCCGGGAACATTTGGCTTTCCCAGCTCGCGATACTTGCCAAGAAACGTCGCGCTGATCGCATCGGCAGTCCGCCCGTGGAACCCGCCGGAAAACGTAATAATATTTTCGCGCCCGGTCGCCATGCGGGCCATCCGCATAGCGTTTTCATTCGCTTCGGTTCCGGAATTACAAAAGAAGGCTTTGGTTAATCCGGCGGGCGCGATGCTAACCAGTTTCTCGGCCGCCTGCGCGCGGGCATCTGAATAGACAAGGTTGGAATAGAACAAGAGCTTGCCAGCTTGTTGCCGGATCGCTTCGACGACATGGGGATGCGAATGGCCGGTTCCGGCGACTGCGTGTCCACCGTATAGATCCAGGTACTTTTCGCCTTCGCTGGAATAAAGCCAAACGCCCTCGCCGCGTTCGGCGACGATTGGCATCTTCTTATAGGTCGCCAGCTGATAGCGATCCTCTAAGGCCTGCACGTCTTTTGTTAGTTTTGCCGCCATAACATTAATGCTGCCGCCATGATTCTAAACACCCTTCTCACCGTTTAGGGGCGGGCTACTGCGCGCCCGCTTACGACACCACTCGGCGGGCGGTAGCCCGCCGCTAAACAGTAACGGGTGTCATATCTGAACAGTGACGGTGTCATACCAGAACTTAGGGATTAGTTCCCATCAGCTTCAATCCCGTCGTTTCGTCCAAACCAAACATCAGGTTCATGTTTTGCACAGCCTGACCGGCGGCGCCTTTCACCAGATTGTCGAGCGCGGAAAAGACAACCAGCTGCCGGCCACGCACGGCAAAACCAAGATCGCAAAAGTTCGTTGTCTTCACCCAATTGATGTCGGGCGAACCTTTCACCAAACGAACAAAGAAAGAGTCGCGATAATACTTCTGGTAGAGCGAATGAATCTGCGCCTCATCCATTTCGCTTTTCATCTCCACGTAAATCGAAGCGAAGATGCCGCGCGCGACCGGCAGCGAATGGGTCATGAAGACTAATTCGTTCGTCCAGGGCCCAACGTGTTTCAGCTCCTGCTCAATCTCCGGCACATGCTGATGCGTGAAAGGCTTATAGGCATAAAAAGAATTCATCCGCTGCGGATGGTGGGTGTTGGCCGCGGCCTTTGCGCCGGAGCCCGACGATCCAGTCTTGGCGTCGACAATCACACGACCATCGATCTGATTCTCGGCCGCCAATGGCGCTAAACCCAACAACGTCGCGGTCGCAAAACAACCGGGGTTGGCGATGAACCGCGCCGCTTTCACTGCGTCGCGATTTATTTCGCTCAGACCGTAAACAAACTCCGACTGCGATTGCATCGCTGTGTGCTGACGCCCGTAATGCTGTACGAAACTTTCTTCATCCGCGAGCCGAAAGTCTCCCGACAAGTCGATCGCTTTCACGTTTGCCGGGAGGTTTGGCACGACCTCCATCGCCTGGCCATGCGGCAGCGCCAGGAATACGCAATCGAGATCCTTCAGAACGCTTAAGTCCGCCGGCGCAGTTTCGAAAACGAGATCGGTTAGGCCGTTAAGATTCCGGTGAACTTCGCCCACGGACTTTCCTGCCTGCTCGTTCGCAGTGACAAACGCAATTTCGACGTCCGGGTGCTGCAACAAAATGCGCAGCAGTTCCGCACCACCGTAACCCGAGCCACCGAAAATGCCGACTTTGATTTTCATTTCTCTCTTACACGTTTACCTAGCGTGGGCCGTACTGACTACACGCTCTTTAAGCTGGGCCCGGAACCTGGAAACCCTTTCGTTGACGATGGTAAACAAACGGTCCGCATTGCGACGCGCATTAGCGGCCGGCACACCAAATTCTTTCTCTATGTAATCCTGACCCATCTGGGAATCGGTGACTGAGCCGGCGATCAAATCAATTTCAATTCCGCGCCGGCGCAGCAACTCGATCCCGCCCCAGCCGCCCACGTAATCGGTCGCACAGAAAACAATCGCCGCCGTCGCCTGGCGCAACTCAGCGTCATCGAAAATGGAATCGACGGAATATCCACCCAGGATGCCGTCACCCAGCTCAAGCACGATCAGATCGGGCGAGGTTTCATTCAAGCGCGCGATGATGGCCTTGGCTATCGGGGCCAGGTCGCCTGCGCCGACAGTTGATGGCAAACCGCAATCCAGAAAGCTGGCCGTCGCCACCGCGCCGTGATCGCTCATATTGAACGTGTCGCGGAGACAGGCAATGCCTGACAGTTTCCCGGCCGCGACGCGCAAGCCGGAACGAGTAGCCTGTTGGATCAGTTCAGTCGCCGCAAAAGTCTTGCCGCAATTCATGCTGGTTCCCGCAATGACCACCAGCGGCGCACTACCCCCGAGCGTGGCCCGGCCCGGCAGCGCATGGTCAATGATGTTGGCGACTTTTCCGCTGTCGTCGCTGACCAGGCCGATGACTTCCACGCGGATCGCATCGCTCAAACTTGAATGATGACCGGTGCAACGGCCGATAACGCCACCCATATTCAGAAGATGCAATTCATCCCCGGCGGCGACTGTCGCGGGCACATCGCCAACAAATCCCTTCAACGCGCGGCGCCGGCCCAGCACGCCAATCAACACATCGCCGGGATTGATCTTAGCCAGACGGCCGGTTGGCAATTCCAACATGTTGTAAGTCGCACTATCGGTCAGCGCACGCACCACCACCACATCACCCGCCCTGGGCTCTCCGTTGGAGCGGATGACGCCAACGTGTTTCGACAGGTTGAGCGGCGAAGTTGCTGATCCGATCTTGTCGGCTTCGATGATTTCAATTGCGTTTTGCATGGCTCACCTCCCGTGCTCGCCTCTCAATCTCAACCTGAGGGCATTCAACTTGATAAATCCTTCCGCGTCCCGCTGGTTGTAAACGGTATCTGCTTCGAATGTCGCAACCTTTTCGCTATAGAGGGAGTGCGGCGAGCGGCGCCCAACGACGATCGTGTTACCGCGATAAAGCTTCAATCGAACGTCCCCGGTAACATTTCGCTGAGTATCGTCAATCAGGTTGCGCATTAACTCGAACTCAGGCGCGAACCAGAATCCGTAGTAAATGCTTTCCGCGAATTTCACTCCCAGCGAATCGCGCAGGTGCATCACTTCGCGATCGAGGGTGAGTGATTCCAAAGCCCGATGCGCCGCCTGCAGAACAGTTACGCCCGGCGTCTCATAAACCCCGCGCGATTTCATACCGACAAAACGGTTCTCGACCAGATCAATTCGACCGATGCCGTGTTCGCCTGCCAAGGTGTTCAATGTTTCGAGCAAGGCCACCGGCCCCTTTGCTTCGCCATTGATCGCGACGGGCTCGCCTTTTTCGAATGACAACTCGACATATTCCGCTTCGGATTTCGCCGCTTCCGGCGACCGGGTTAATTGAAAAATGTTCTCCGGCGGTTCGGCCCATGGATCTTCCAGAATGCCGCCCTCATAAGACACATGCATCAGGTTGCGGTCGGTCGAATAGGGCTTCTCAGCCGTAGCCGTCACCGGAATGTCGTGCTGCTTCGCATAAGCGATCAAATCGCTGCGCCCTTTGAATTCCCATTCACGCCAGGGCGCGATCACCTTGATGTCCGGCTGTAGCGCGTAATAGGTCAGCTCAAAACGCACCTGATCATTTCCCTTGCCGGTCGATCCGTGCGCGACTGCGTCAGCATTTTCCTTTCGCGCAATTTCGATTTGCCGCTTGGCAATCACCGGCCGCGCCAGCGAAGTGCCCATTAAATAGATGCCTTCGTAAACTGCATTCGCCTTAATCGCCGTCCAGACGTAATCGCGGACAAACTCTTCGCGTAGGTCCTCCACATAAAGTTTGGACGCGCCCGTCGCGCGCGCTTTCTCGTCCAAACCGTCCAGCTCTTCACCCTGGCCCACGTCGGCGCAATAGCAGATCACTTCACACGAGTACTGCTCTTTCAGCCAGCGCAACATGACCGAAGTATCCAAACCGCCGGAATATGCCAAAACAATTTTGTTGATTTTCTCAGTCATGGGCCTTCTTCACTTTTCCCAGGCGCTGTCGACATTTCGCTCCGGCGGCGCACTCGAAAATCAGCCAAACAGCTCCCAAATTTTCTTGATGGCCACGCGCTGGTCCTTGCGCTCGCTGACAGCCACGAAGATTGTATCTTCGCCGGCGATCGTCCCAACAATTTCCGAAATCGCGGCCGCATCGATTTGCACGGCGACCGCCGAAGCCATGCCCGGCTCAGTCCGCGCTATTATCAAAACCTCGCCGGCCAGATCGAGGCTCAGCAACCCGCTCGCCGCCGCTCCGCTGGCTCGCGGTTGCGTGTAGCGTCCGCGATATTTCACGATCCCCAGCTCTTCCAGATCTCGTGACACGCTGGATTGCGTCGTGGGCACGCCGGCCCGTTCCAAATGCGCCGTCAATTCGCCCTGCGTGGCGATCGGCGTAGCGCGAATCAAACTAAGAATCTTTTGGTGTCGAGTGTTCTTTTGCATACTCTCAAATGCACGTTCTTGCATTTTCAGTGCATAGATGCATAAAATAGCAGTTGGGATGCTGCCAGGTCAACCCTGGTAACGAAAACAAAGGCCACAGGAAAACTTCATGAGCGAGACGAAGAATCTTTGGGGTGGGCGCTTCACCGGAAGGACCGACGCGGGCTTTGCCGAGTTCAATCGATCGTTTGGTTTTGATCGGCAACTGTTGGCCGCGGAAATTGCGGCCAGCACAGCACACTGCCATGGTTTGATCGGAGCAGGTGTGTTGACCGCCGATGAAGCGGTAAAGATCGATGAGGGTCTGCAGTCGATTCTCACCCGCGCTCGGGACGATGCGAAGTACTTTGATGACCAGCCTGCAGAAGATATTCATTCATTTGTCGAGGCGCGGCTGGTTGAATTGGTCGGCGACACCGGCCTGAAGCTGCACACCGGGCGCAGCCGGAATGATCAAGTCGCCACCGATTTGCGTCTGTGGCTGCGGGATGAGATTGACCGCCTCGCTGCCGTCGCGAAAAAAGCCCAGGCGGCGCTGTTGGATCTGGCCAAAGCGAATCGCGATGCGGTGCTGCCCGGCTACACGCACCTGCAACGAGCGCAGCCAGTGCTACTTGCGCACTGGTGTCTCGCTTACTTCGAAATGCTTCACCGGGATGCCGGGCGGTTGGCTGAGGCGCGCAGGCGAGCCAACGTTATGCCGCTCGGATCAGCGGCGCTGGCGGGGACTTCTTACCAGATCGATCGAGAGGTGGTAGCACGCGAATTAAAGTTTGACTCGATATCGCGCAACAGTTTGGACGCTGTCAGCGACCGTGATTTCTGCGTCGACTTTCTCAACGCTTGTTCGCTGGTGATGATCCACCTCTCGCGCCTGGCCGAAGACATCATCATTTATTCGACCACGGAGTTTGGCTTCTTTGAACTAAGTGACGCCGTCGCCACTGGCTCCAGCTTGATGCCGCAAAAGAAGAACCCCGATGCGATGGAGTTAGTACGGGGAAAAGCGGGGCGGGTATTCGGGCATCTGCAGGGATTGCTAACGACCCTCAAGGGCCTGCCCCTCGCTTATAACAAGGACATGCAGGAAGATAAGGAGGCCGTATTCGACGCGGCCCGCACCGTGGGAATTTCGCTGGAGGTCACGACGACGGTGCTGCAGAATCTGCAAGTTAATCAGGCGCGCAGTCTGGCTGCCGCTTCGCAGGGTTACATGAATGCCACGGAGTTGGCGGATTATCTCGTACGCAAAGGCATGCCCTTTCGCGAAGCTCATGACACCGTCGGTCGACTGGTGTTGCTGGCGCTAAACAAGCGCGTCGAACTCCAGGAACTCGACCTTGCAGAAATGCAGGCCGTCGCTCCCCTAATTGAAGCGGATGTTTTTGCAGCGTTGTCGCTGGAACAGACACTGGCCACAAAGTCTCAGGTAGGCGGAACGGCTCGTGAACGAGTGGCTGCCGCACTCAGCCAAGCCCGCGCCCTCCTTGATTAACTGCTCTGATGAATTATTCGCCCAGGTAGGCTTCCTTGATACGTGGATCGTCGGCGAGGTCTTTCGATGGGCCCTCCATCACGATCGCGCCGGTTTCAAGGACGTAAGCGCGATCGGAATGACCTAACGCGGCTTTCGCATTTTGCTCCACCAGCAAAATCGTTGTGCCGGTGCTCTTGATTTCTTCGATGGCCATGAAGATTGTATGGACCACCAGCGGAGCCAGGCCCAGCGAAGGCTCATCCAACAACAGCAGACGCGGACGCGACATCAGCGCGCGGCCCATGGCCAGCATTTGTTGTTCGCCGCCGGATAGCGTGCCTGCCTTTTGCACCTCGCGCTCTTTCAGGCGCGGAAACATTTCATAAACGCGCTTCATGCCGGCCGCGATCTCGGCCCGGTTCTTTTGCAAATAGGCGCCCATTTGCAGGTTTTCGCGCACGGAGAGGTTAGCGAAAACACCGCGTCCTTCAGGAGACATCGAGATGCCGCGGGCAACCAGTTTGTGCGTTGGCTTGCCGCTGATGTCTTCGCCTTCAAAGATGATGCGGCCGGAGCGCGGCTCCAGCAAGCCGGTGATGGTGCGCAAGGTCGTCGTCTTTCCCGCGCCATTCGCGCCGATAAGCGTGACGACTTCCCCCTTCTCAACGTGAATCGAAACGCCGCGCAGGGCCTCAATGGCGCCGTAGTTTACTGAGATGTTTTCTATCGTTAGCATGAAATCTCACGCTTTGATCTTTGATCTTTGATGTTCGTCTTCACTGCGATCGCCGTACGGCCAAGATCAAAGATCTAAGATCAAAGATCAGTCTCCAAGATACGCTTCGATCACTTTCGGATCGTTCTTGATTTCATCCGGCACGCCGAGCGCGATTGACTTACCATAGTCGACCACCTGAATGCGCTCGCACACACCCATCACAACTTTCATGTTGTGCTCGACCAGCAGGATCGTCAGACCGAAGCGCCCCCGAATCTGCTGGATCAAACTCATCAGGTCTTCCTGCTCCGAAGGATTCAAACCCGCCGCCGGCTCATCCAGCAGCAACAGCTTCGGCCGCGTAGCCAACGCCCGCACTATTTCCAGGCGACGCTGATTGCCGTACGGCAAACTTGTGCCGCCTTCGTCTTTGCTACCGGCTAGGTCGAAGATTTCCAATAGCTCCAGCGCAAACTCGCGGTGCTCGCGTTCGTCCCGTTCAAACCGCGGCAGCCGTAAAACCGCATCAACCAGGGTTTGCTGACAGTGAATGTGACAGGCCGTCAAAACATTTTCCAGCACGGACATCGCCGGAAATAATCTGATGTTCTGGAAGGTCCGGGAAACTCTTCGTCGCGCAATCTCATAAGGACGTAAGCCATCGATGCGCTTTCCTTCGAAATAAATTTCGCCCGACGTTGGTTCGTAAACTCCAGTCAAAAGGTTGAAGATGGTTGTCTTGCCGGCGCCGTTTGGTCCAATCAGACCGTAGATTTCGCCCTCGCGAACGGACATGTTCAATTCGTTGACGGCCACCAGGCCGCCAAAGCGAATCGTCGCGTTGTCAGTTTTCAGGATAGCCGCGGCGTTTTTTGCTGCGGGCGCTGCTGGGGTTGCATGCGCGCTCATTGCGGCTTCTCCTCTCGCATAGATGTTTCGTTCTGGCGCTCGCCCAATCCGGCTTTATCGACTGACGCGTTGTCCCGCGTATCCTCCGCCGTGATCTCTTCTGTTTGCTCACGCGACTTCGTACGACGCGCCCGCCAACCCTTGAATGCTTTGGTTGTTCCCAGCAAGCCCTGCGGGCGCGTGATCATCAGCACGATCAGCAGCAGCGAATAAATGACCATCCGGTATTCGGCAAATCCGCGGAGCGCTTCAGGCAGCACCGTCAGCAGAATCGCGCCCAGGACCGAGCCCAAAATTGAGCCTAATCCGCCGAGAATGATCATGATCAGAATTTCGAACGACTTGATGAATTCGAATGACTTGGGATTCAGGTACCCGTCAAAGTGCGCCAGCAACACGCCGCCGGCGCCGGCCATGGCCGACGAGATGACGAAGGCCATCACTTTGTAGCGCGTGGTGTTCACGCCCATCGCTTCGGAGGCCAACTCATCTTCGCGGATAGAAATCAAAGCCCGGCCGAACGCGGAATGCACAATGTTATAGACCATCACGATCGTCAGAATGGCGATCAGAAAAATCCAGAAGAAGCTTTTGACAATCGGAATGCCCGAATAGCCGCGGGCCCCGCCGACCGCCTCTATGTTATTCAAAAAGACCACGATGATCTGGCCAAAGCCCAACGTCACGATTGCCAGATAGTCGCCCTTCAAGCGCAAAGAGGGCACGCCCACCAACAGTCCCGCCAGACCGGCAAAGAACGCTCCGATCAATGTCGCTAGGGCCAATGCGATCACCCAACCAACTTTGCCGCCGCCCAGCGTTTCAGCCAGACGCATGCCGTAGTTCACCGAAAAGTAGGCGGACGAATAGGCGCCGACGGCCATGAAACCCGCGTGGCCGATCGAAAATTGGCCGGTAAATCCGTTGATTAGATTGAGGGAAACCGCGAGGGTGATGGAGATGCCACAGAGCATCAGGATGCGCGTGAAATAGGGATTCAGTAATCGCCCCTGAAAGATGAAGTCAAGTCCGTAAAGCACGGCGATGACTATCAGGGCGATGACGAGATTACGCAGGTAGCGCGGCATAGGCTTGTCAGAACCGCCTGCGGTAGCGGGCGGATCCAATTCTCACGACGTTGGCTGAATCCGAAACGGAGGCCCGCCCGCTACCGCAGGCGGTTCTGACAAACTTCTGAACTTAAACTTTTTCCTGTGCGACCGATCCCAACAAACCTGACGGCCGGAACAACAGGATCAAAATCAAGATGGCGAAAGCGACTGCGTCTTTGTACGTAGGCGACAAATAGCCAACGACCATTGTCTCTGTGATGCCGATCAAAAGACCGCCCAGCACCGCGCCGGGAATGTTACCGATCCCACCTAATACCGCCGCGACGAACGCTTTCAAGCCCACGAGTATTCCCATCAGCGGATCGATACGCGGAATCCGGATCGCTACCAGCACGCCGGCTGCGGCTGCGAGCGCCGAGCCGAGGGCGAAGGTGAACATGATGATGCGATCAGGATTGATGCCCATCAGTTTGGCCGATTGCAGATTGAACGAAACAGCTCGCATGGCGCGACCAGTTTTGGTGCGAAAAACGATGAGCTGTAGTCCAATCATTAGGCCGAGCGCAATCACAAGCACCAGGATGTCGGCCGTGTTGATGCTCGCCCCTCCGGCGAGGTCGATGTTGCGTTTCTTGAAAAGTTCGGGGAAAAACTTGGGATCGGCGCCGAAGACTACCTGACCACCGTTTTCCAGCAAGAGTGAAACGCCGATTGCCGTGATGAGTGCTGTCAGTCGGGAGTACTTGCGAACCGGCCGGTAAGCGAAGCGTTCGATGATAACTCCCAGCGCGGCGCAAATTGCCATCGCCAGCAGCATCACCACCAGCGCCGTAACGAGCGATGGTTCCATCGTGCCACTGCCGATCAGGCCGCGGGCGATGAAGCCGTCGGCGCCTTGACCGAGGGCCTGCGCGCCGCGGGCACCGAGGCCGTTGGCAATGTAATAGCCGACGAAAGCGCCCACCATGTACACGTCGCCGTGCGCGAAGTTAATTAGCTTCAGCACGCCGTAGACCATCGTGTAGCCCAGCGCGATAAGTGAGTAGATCGCGCCGAGCGAAATCCCATTAATCAACTGTTGCAGGAACGTGCTCATACGTGTGAGTCGCGGTCTTGTAACCTTGTCAGCATTCCGGGAACGGAATCAACTTAAGGTTTAGCCGGCGAACTGGTGGCGGCCGGTGACGACGCAGCTTTCGCGGGAGTCGTGGCTGCTGCCGGCGGCGCCTTCGTCGCCGGAGATACGCTAGCTGCCGGTGCGGCCGGTGAAGCGTCCGCCGCGGGTGATGCGCTGGTCGTCATCGTCGGCATCGCAGCACCTTCGACCTGCACACGTTCCGCCACTACGAACTTTCCGCCGTCCTCAATCTTGATCATGACGATCGGTTTGACGGCGTCACGATTCTCATTGAAGGTCACTTTGCCGGTTACTCCGGGAAACTCTTTGGTGGCGGCCAGGGCGTTGCGAATCGCCGTGCCCTCAAGTGAGTTCGCGCGCTTGATAGCGTCGAACATAATGCGCGCGGCGTCATAGGCAGTTGCGGCCAATGCGTCGGGAACCGAACCGTAGCGCGTCTTGTAGTCGGAGACGAACTTCTGGACCAGTGGGTCGGCATCATCGGGTGAGTAATGGTTACTGAAATAACAGCCATTGAGGGCGGCGCCGCCTATCTGATACAGACTCGGCGAATCCCAGCCATCGCCACCAACGATGGGAACCGTAACGCCCTTATCGCGAGCTTGCTTAGCAAACAAACCGACATCGCCATAGTAGCCGGGAACGAAAATCACGTCCGGGTTCGTCCCTTTGATCGAAGTAATTTGGGCGTTGAAATCCTGATCTGCTGCCTGGTAAGACTGCGTAACAACAATCTCCCCGCCTAGTTTCGGAAAGACTTCCTTGATGACCTTCTCCAGACCGGTCGAGTAATCATTCTTCCGGTCAACCATCAGCGCGCCACGTTTAGCGTGCAGGGTCTTTGCCGCAAATTGCGCGATCGCCGCGCCCTGCACCGGGTCGATGAAGCAGCTGCGGAAAATGAAGTCACCTTTCTTCGTTACTTCCGGATTCGTGGAAGACGGAGTGAGCATGGGAATCTTCGCATTCTGCGCGATTGGTGCGGCGGCGATTGAACGTGAACTGGCCACTTCGCCGAGGATGGCGTGCACCTGATCCTGGGTCACGAACTTGGTGACAATCGTCGCTGCCTCGGATGCGTCGGAGCGATCGTCCTGGACCATTATTTCAACTTGCTTTCCGTTGATCCCACCAGCGGCGTTAATTTCATCCGCGGCCATCTTGATGCCGTTCGTCGAAGAGATGCCGAAGTTGGCGGTGTCTCCCGTCAACGACATAAAAACACCTATCCGCACTTTATCGCCGCCGCCTCCTGGCGGTTGGCAGGCGAAAATCAGCGCGACAGTGGCGATCAATACAAGCGTAATCAGAATGCGTTTCATAGTAACCTCACAATTGAAGGACAAAATGTTTGGGAGCTTCGACGGTCGTTAGCCACGATTACGTCATTGTCCCTGCCAGTCTCGATTTTGCGGACTGCATAATAGCGGCGGGACTTGGAATTACGCAACTTTGGGAATGATTCTGCGACCGCTGCGCATTATAGCCATTTGGCCCGAAGTGTCGAGATTTATCTTTGCATAATGCGCGACTCAGAATTAATCTCTCGACGAACCAATTTCATCAAGCGGGAGGATCTTATGGCAAGCAAGGGGGGAGGAGAAATACCGCGCCGGCCATTCGGCCGCACTGGAGCGGAGGTGTCAGCCCTGGCGCTGGGCGGTTACAACCTGGGCCTGGTGAAGTCGCAACGCGAGGCGATCCGACTTGTGCAAGCCGCCTTCGATGCCGGCATCACCTTCATGGATAACGCGTGGGAATACCATGACGGACTCAGCGAAGAAATCATGGGCAAAGGCCTGGCCGGCCGTCGTCATAATGCCTTTCTCATGACTAAGGTTTGCACGCACGGACGTGATCGCAAAACGGCGATGCGCCAGCTCGAACAGTCGCTGCGCCGGTTGAAGACTGACTATTTGGATTTGTGGCAGATTCACGAAGTCGTTTACGACAACGATCCCGATTTACATTTTGCGAAAGGCGGCGCCATCGAGGCGTTGGACCAGGCGAAGCGTGAAGGCAAAGTGCGCTTTCTCGGCTTCACCGGGCACAAGGACCCAGCGATCCACTTGAAGATGCTGTCGCACGATTATCCCTTCGACGCGTGCCAACTGCCGTTGAACGTTCTGGATGGAACTTTTCGTAGTTTCGAACAGCAGGTATTGCCTGAACTCAACCGGCGCGGCATCGCTCCGCTCGGGATGAAAAGCATGTGCGGGCTGGGCGAGATTATCAAGAAGCGAATCGTGACACCGACTGAGGCGCTGCGCTATGCGATGAGCTTGCCGGTGGCAGCTACGGTGAGCGGAATAGACTCGATGCGAATTCTTAACCAGAACCTGAAGATCGCGCGCGACCTGGTCCCCATGAGCGCGAAAGAAATGCAGGCCTTGCGCACGCGCTGCGCGTCGGCGGCCGCCGATGGACACTTTGAGTTATACAAAACGTCGAAGCACTTCGATGGTTCGCCGGGAAGGAAGCAGCATAACTTTCCGCCGCTGGATGAGCTGGCGGCTTAGGGATAAGCAGCACGGTTGAATTTCGATGTTTCAAGTTACAGCGTTGGCTCGACTCTATCTACTTGCAGTTAGGAAGGCCGGCTTGCTCGCGCTCTTCCCGTAATCCGTAGCGATGCTGGCCGTCTAAGCCGCGGTTGTCTATAATTTAATTAACGCATAGGATTCTCTTATGGCCACTGCAAAAGAAGAAGTTGAGTCTTTGTTGGAGCGGCTCCCGGCCGATTGCACGTTGGAGGACATTCAGTATCACCTGTATGTACTGGAAAAAGTCCGTCATGGATTGGAAGCTGCTGAGACGGAAGGCGTCGTATCCCAGAACGACGCCGAGGCCAGATTCTCCAAATGGCTTACCAGGTAGTTTGGTCGCCTCGGGCGCTCGATGATGTCGACAGCATCGCTGAATACATCTCTCGGGACTCGCCGGCGTACGCGTCTGCTGTAGTCCGCAGAATAATTGCAATCACTCAAAGCGTTAGCCAACTCCCTCTCGCCGGCCGGGTTGTGCCTGAGTTCAACGTTGATGGGATTCGCGAAAGATTCGTTTACAGCTATAGAATCATCTACCAGATCGTACGGACGGAGATCATCATAGCCGCGGTCACCCATGGAAGGCGTATGTTGCCGCCACTTGGCAGTGAACCACTAACTTAGCTCCCCTAATCGGATGTCGGAAAAAAAAGATAACGATCTGCCCTTAGCACCCTCCCTCGGCGACATGAGCGCGGTGGATTTCCGCCGCCACGGTCACCGGCTAGTTGATTGGATCGCCGACTATTTTGAGAACATCGAGAGGCTTCCGGTGCTCGCGCAAATCGAGCCGGGCGATTTGAAAGCTGCGTTGCCGCCGTCGCCTCCCGAACAGGGTGAATCGATGGATGCGATTCTTGCTGATCTAGATCGCTTGATCGTTCCAGCTGTGACGCATTGGTCTCACCCTTCGTTCTTTGCCTACTTCGCCACCTCCACGTCAGCGCCCGGTATCTTCGGCGAGATGTTGAGTGCCGCCTTCGATGTCAAAGGCATGCTCTGGCGCACTTCGCCCGCTTCTACCGAACTGGAGGAAGTGGTCCTTGATTGGCTGCGACAGATGATGGGGCTGGACCCCGGCATGACCGGATTCATTTACGATACCGCTTCTGTTTCCAGCCTGCATGCGATCGCGGCCGCGCGCGAAGGCGTTGAGTTACGCATTCGCGAAGAAGGCATGAGCGGACGAACTGACTTGCCGCTCTTGCGTGTGTATGCGTCGGAACAAGCACACTCTTCTATTGAAAAAGCGATCATCACGCTCGGTCTGGGCCAACGCAGCTTGCGCAAAATCCCTACTGACGCCGAGTTTCGCATGGATGTTGCTGCGCTGGCCGAGGCCATCGAAGAGGACAAGCGCAGCGGCTTCATTCCGTTTTGCATCGTGGCGACGGTGGGCACTACTTCCACATCAAGCATTGACCCCGTGCGGGAGATTATTCCCATCGGTGAGAAGCATGTCATGTGGCTGCACGTCGACGCAGCTTACGCCGGCTCAGCCGCAGTGGTCCCTGAGCTCCGCCATGTGCTTGATGGGTGCGAACGCGCCGACTCGGTGGTCGTGAATCCACACAAATGGCTGTTCACACCCTTCGATCTCTCGGTCCTCTACTGCCGTCACCTGGACCTCTTGCGGCGCGCTTTCTCGCTGGTGCCGGAGTATTTGCAGACACCGGAACAGGCAATAGTCAGAAGTGGCTCGGATTATGGCGTGCAACTCGGGCGGCGTTTTCGCGCGCTTAAACTGTGGATGATAATTCGATACTTCGGTCACGAAGGTTTGGCGGCGCGGATTCGGGAGCATTGCCGGCTGGCCCGTTTGTTTGCCTCCTGGGTGGAAGAATCGCCCGATTGGGAAGTGGTGGCGCCGGTGCCTTTCGCGTTGGTGTGTTTTCGCGCCTGCCCGCAAGTTGAAGCCGGGCCCGGCGAAGTCACGGAAAAGCGTTTGGATGAGTTGAACGAAGCAATCATGCATGGCGTCAATGCAACTGGCGAAGCGTTTCTGTCCCACACAAAACTGAACGGCAAGCTGGTGTTGCGACTTTCCATCGGCAACATCAGGACTACCGAGAAACATGTACGACACGTTTGGGAACTGCTGAACGCGCAACTGAGCGCGCTGGCCTGAGCGAGGCGAGGGATTCTAGTGGTGGGAATTTATTTGAGTCTCCGCGCGGAAACCCTGGTTAGATAACCATCAAGTGAAGCGCTGGAAAAAGATTTCGACTGTATTACTGGCAGTCGTCGTGCTCTCGCAGGCGCCGTTTGCCTGGCGGCGCTACCGGCTCAGACGATTGCACAATGCGATCCAGCGACTGGCTTCGCAGCGAGCAGCTGCGCAATCTCCAAAGACCTTCCGTGACATCAAAGGCGTGATGCACGTGCACTCGTTCCTGGGTGGACACAGTACCGGCACGCTGGACGCAATCATCGACGCCGCCAACTCTAACGGGCTGGATTTTGTGATCATGACGGAGCATCCGGCCACCGAATATGACACGGCCGCGACGACATTGAACGGCGTTTACGCGGGTACACTGTTCGTCAATGGTAATGAAATCAGCGCGGCGAATGGAGATCGACTGCTGCTGGTGCCCGGCGATACAACCGCGGCCGTAGCCAACACCAAATCAACGGAAACTGTAATCGCCCAACAGAAGGCCAGAGGTGGCTTAGCCATCCTTGCTTATCCGGCAGATTTCCAAAGCTGGAATGGCAATTACGACGGGATAGAAGTCTACAACCTGTTCACCAACGCACGTCGAATAAATCCGCTGGTGACTTTCTTCGACGGGCTTTGGTCCTATCGCAGTTATCCGGAACTCATGTTCGCTAACTTCTACGAACGCCCGTCTCCAGCTCTGGCAAATTGGGATCGCGCCATCCAAACCAGCGGTCGCAGGTTGGTGGCAACCGCCGGCAGCGACGCCCATGCCAACGTCGGCCTCAGTTGGAACAATTCGTCGGGAAACCCTATCGCTCGGATAAAACTAGACCCCTATGAACGAACGTTTCATCTTGTCCGTACTCACGTGCTACTCGGAAAGGACCAGCCGTTAACGCGAGAGTCTTTGTTGGCTGCGATCGCTGCCGGTCACTGTTACCTAAGCTTCGATCTGTTCGCCGATCCCAATGGATTTGAATTTACAGCCCAGAATCAATCGGGCATGAAGACGATGGGTGACGAAATTGCTTTGGCTGGCGGCGCCACATTACGAGTGACGCTACCCATAGCGGGAAGGCTTGTGTTATTTCGAGATGGCGTGAGCCTTAGGGATGAATCAGGAGTGACCACAAAAGAGTTCGCAATCACAGAAGCCGGGGCCTACCGCGTAGAAGTTTACCTACCGCAACTGCCCTCCCCCGTCACCAATAAACCCTGGCTTATCTCAAACCCGATCTATGTGAGGTGACGGACGGCGGACGCCGAACATCTACCCAAATACGCTTTCATCGCCCACGGTCTGTCGTCCATCGTCCGGGAGCACAAACGGCAATCGCCCCACCGGCTCGAGCCTTGTGGGGCGAAATGTCGCGCGCTGGAAAGCTCCAGCAGCTATTTTGGAAGGCAGTGCTTAAGACACCGACACTGTTGAGAATCTCTGTGTTGGATTCTTCACCCGCAGACCGCTCCAAGTAAGTTAGGCACGCGCGAGAACAGCCCTTCCAGGTACGTTTGATGTGCGAGCATTCTAAGAGCATGAGGACCAGGTGTCAAGAATCACGTTGACCGGTTGGGTGTCCTGTTTCTGTAACCAATCCGGACCTATGCAATCATTCGCGTTACGATTGTGTTACAACTCGTCAATGCCAAATGAGTCGCGCCATTAGCACCACAATGATGGCCGCCAAAACAGTCAGCGGCGTCCCCACTTTAACGAAATCGCTGAATTGATAACGCCCCGGGCCGTAGACCAATAAATTGCCGTGGTGCCCAATTGGCGTTAGAAAAGCCACTACCGAAGCCATCGCGACCGTCACTACGAAAGCTTCCGGCGGAAGTCCCAGCGCATGCGCCAGTGCGACCGCGACCGGCGCAAACAATGCCGTCGTCGCAGAGTCCGACATGAACTGCGTCAAGATGGCGACTACGCTAAACAGCAACAAGAGGATCCAGGTTGCCGGCCAACCACCCATAACGCTTTGCAGTCCACCGGCAAGCAAATCGGCCGTTCCGGTCTTTTGCATCGCAATGCCGAGCGGAATAGCCCCGGCGATGAAGACAAAGATGCGCTGATCGATACTCCGGTACGCCTCGCGCATCGTGATGCAACCGGTAATGATCGCCGTAACCGCTCCGGCCAGCGCTGCCATTTCGATCGACATCAAGTTAAGCGCGGCAGCCAGGATAGCCAACAGCATAATGATGCCCGCCAGCCACTTCTTACCACGCAACTTCGGCTCGCCATGAAACGGCACCATCATCAGGAACGCCCGATCGTTAGCCACGCGCGCCAGTGATTCGTGGTCCCCTTCCAGCACGAGGACGTCGCTGGGAAGCAACTTGATCTTGGACATCTCCTGCTGCAGCCAGCCACGCTTGCGCCACAACCCGACGACAATCGCGCCATACCGTTCGCGAAAATCGACCTGGCCTATGGTGCGGCCCGCGAGATCTGAGCCGGGCGCGACTACGGCCTGAACAAACTGCGTCCCCGCTTCTTCTTCACCATCATCGCCGTTAGTCTTACCGGTCACAGGCGCGCCATACAGGTTGATCGGATGTAGCTCCAGATCGGAATGCTGACGAATGGCAACCAACTGTTCCGGCGTCGTGCGGACGATCAGTACATCATTTTCCTGCAGCGGTTGTTTGGGCGACGATTTCAGTCGCCGTCCATTTCGCAGCCAACCCACCACCTTCAAATGATAAAGCTCGTCATTTTCCACTTCGCTAATCGTCTTTCCCAGGAATGGTGACTTGGGCAGGATCGTCAACTCGGTTAAGTAATCCTCCAGCCGAAAGTGCGCGGTCTGATCTGCAACGCCCTGATGTGTGGGAAGCAGAAAGCGGCCTACCAGGAGCATAAACACGGTACCAACCAATGAGAGGCAGAGGCCGATGGGGGCAATGGAAAAAACTCCCAGTCCCGGACGTCCGGATTGCCGCAGAACCGTGCTGGCAATGAGAAAAGCTGGCGCGCCAATAATTGTGATCGTAGTTCCCAGCGAAGCGGCAAAAGAAAGCGGCATCAGCAGCTTCGAGGCGGGGATATCGCGTTCGCGCGCCAGATCCAGCGTCACAGGGACCATGATCGCCGTAGTGGTAACGTGATGAGTGAAGGCCGACAGCAAAGCGACTGACGGCATAATGACGGCGATGGCCCGGTAGTAGCTGCGCCCGGCGAGCTGGCCGATCCAGTTGCCGAGCGTATCTGACAGGCCGGTGACGCGCAGCGCGCCACTCAACACGAAAATACCCGCTATGACAATGGCGGGCTCGCTGGAAAATCCGGACAATGCTTCAGCGGGCGTCAGCACACGCGAGAGATAAAGCGCGAGCACAATCATGACGGCGACCAGGTCGTTGCGTAACCACTCCGTCAGAAACAGGATGAAAGCAATGAGAAGGATTGCGAGAAAAAGTATTTGTTGCGGATTGAGGTTAGCCGGCACGCTTGAGGTTCCCCTTGATCGAGAAAGAGCTTACTGCAACAGCCCGACTGTCAGGGCAGAGCTCGCCATTCTAAAGCCCATCATGACGGTCGGGCTTCTGCATGATTCTGTTCTCGGGGGAATCGGGAGAGTACTACGTTCAACGCGTTACCGGCAAACGCGGCCTTAATGTGGAGTGCGCCGGCAGAGCGCAGCGGCGACGGCGCTTTGGATTGATTCCATCTGGCCTGAAACTCGAGTAAATCCAAAGCGGTGTCGCGCTGCGCTTGCCACCGCACTCCAAATTAGGTCACTACCATTAACTCCGGTTGATCGACCGCAGGGATTTTATTTGCTACCTTGAATGAAAGCTTGCTGCGGAGAATCAATTAAAGAACCAGGCATGGAAATAGCAATCCCCGTCCCCCGCGACTTTCGTTTTCGCCGCACTGTGCGCAGTCATGGCTGGTGCGAGCTTTTGCCGTTCTCCTTCGATGAGGCAACCTGGACGCTCACGCGAGTACTGGACCTGACCGAAGCAGCGCCCGTCACCCTTAAACTCAAAGGCACGTCCCGAGCGATCAAGATCACCACCTCTCGCCGGTTGAGTAAAAAGCATCAAGCCGAAGTCGTTCGGCATGTGCGTCACATGTTTCGTTTGGACGACGAGATTGACATCTTCTATAAGCTGGTAGCCGGCGACATCGACTTCTCATGGATCCCGACTCAGGGCGCAGGACGATTGCTTCGCTCACCGACCGTGTTCGAAGACTTAGTGAAGATGATTTGCACTACCAACTGTTCGTGGGCCCTCACCGAAAAAATGGTCACCGGATTGGTAAACTATCTCGGCCGCGAAGGTCCTGACGGCCAACGCACTTTCCCGACGCCACAGGCGATGGCGCTGATGCCGCTCAAGTTTTACCGCGACGAAATCCGGACGGGCTACCGCGCGCCTTATTTGAAAGAGTTGGCCGATCGCATTGCCGCGGGCACATTGGACGTTGAGAAATGGATGCACAGCGATGTTCCCACCGACGTGTTGAAGAAGGAAATTAAGCTGGTGAAGGGCGTCGGCGATTATGCCGCGGAAAACCTTTTGAAATTATTGGGAAGGTACGATGGGCTGGCGCTGGATTCATGGACCCGGGCGAAGTTTGCGCGCATTCGCAACCACGGGCGAGCGGCGAATGATAAGAAAATCGCGCGTTACTATTCGCGTTTTGATTCGTGGCGCGGCCTGGCGCTGTGGTGCGACCTAACCCGCGACTGGCTGCCGTGATGTCAGAACCGCGACGGATTGTCGCGAAGCTCTTTGGAGTGCGCTGACCTGTCAGCGCTTTTTGTTTGTCGCGACCTGTCGCGACTCTGATTGTTTTGGCTCAACGATGCTCGGCAAGCCGCCGCGAGGAAAGCGGCGACAGGTCGCCGCACTCCAAAGAGCTAAGCTAACTCCGTGGCCTACACATTGCTCGGGCCGGCGCCGCGATAGCTGAGGCCGAGCGTGAGGATCTTTTGCAACAAAGCTTCGTAGTCAATTCCAACATGTTTGGCAGAGTCGGCGAAGTCCTCACCAAAAGCGATTTGGGGGTTTGGATTTGCTTCCAGCAAGTACAGATTGCCATCATCAGTCAGGCGATAGTCCAACCGCGCATAGCCGCTTAAGAACAGAATTCGATAAATCTTTTTTGAGAGGTTTTCTATCTTCTTAGTTATTTCCGGCGACAGTTCCGCGGCCTTCGTCACGACCCCCACCTTTGCCTGATACGCGGGATCCCATTTCAATTTGCTGGTAGCGATGTTCGGCGCGCCTTCGGGAAGTTTTTCGATCACCAACTCCCACGGCGTGTAGGTTTGCAGCCGCTGATTGCCAATGACGCTGACATAGATCTCGCGGCCCGCAATGTATTGTTCGGCGATGGCGTGGGTATTGGTTTGCCGGTGAATGAACTCAACTCGCTCGGCCAGCTTTTCGTCGTCGTTCACGATCGATGCGCGCGCAATCCCCACCGAGCCTTCTTCGCTAATCGACTTTACCAGCAAGGGAAACTTCAAGCGCTTCGATCGTTTTACCTTCCGGTTCATGTGAAAGACAGCGAAAGCCGGAATGTGAATTCGATGATAAGCCAGCACCATTTTCGACAGCGCCTTGTCGTGCGAAATCGTCAAGCCACGCGGATTGCAACCGGTGTACGGTTGCTTCATCAACTCCAGATAGCTGACCACGTGCTGGTCATAAAGAGGATAGCCGTGAAACTCTTCCAGCAAATTAAAAGCGACGTGCGGCTTGTGCTCCAGCAGGGCGTTGCCGATAACTCCGAGGTTGTTGTAAACGCCGAGCGGATATACGTCGTGGCCCATCTTCTTGATCGTCGAGATCACGTCCCATTCCGTGCGCCACGGCGCGATCTCTTTCGGCGTCAGTCCCTCGATCGAATCGGGCGGCACCAGATCCTCATGGACCAGCACCAGCACGCGAAGTTTTTTTGAAAGTTCAGTGCTCACAATGTGATCCTGTGATAGCCGGAATGAACCACGTTCATCGTTTGGACGGTCAGCATGATCATCACTTGTTGCTTCGCGTCCTTTTCTGAACCTGCAACTCGTAGTTTTAATTCTTTTGCTCGCTCGATCATTAACTCCAGTACGTGATCGATGGCGTATTTGTGCACGCCCGTCCCCTCCGCAACCAGTTGTCCCACTTCGCGTCTAATCCGGCGCAGGAAATTCGCCGCCGTCGGGTTTCCTGCATACTTCGGTTCGTGGGAAAAGATCCGGCGCAGGTCGGTGTCGTAGAAAGCCGTCCATTCGAAAGCGTATTTCTGTCGCTTGCGTTCGTAGTGTTCCCGCAGGGTGACCCTGATCTCCGGCAGGGTTTCTATTTTGCGACGGACGCGATTCTTGGGCCGCGTACCGGCAATCTCATCCATCAGTTCTTCGATGTATTCCAGTTTGCGCAGCGCCGGCCAGCCTTTGTAACGGCGGCGCCAACGCGAGTGTGGCCGCAACCAAACCGCGAACGTTTCCGCAAAATCTTCAGCCGGATGCGCCTGCGCGTACCAGGCGTCAAGATGCAAAACATACTGGCGGCTGTTCGGCTTTGGTTTGTAAGACTCGGGATAATCGACGGTGAATGACCCGAACATCTCGCGCCAGCGACGTTTGAAATGCAGGCGGAAAGCATTATCAATCGCGTGCCCGGCTTCGTGCCGCAGAATTTGCATGCACTCCGCGTCGTTCCCGCCTTCAACTTCCAGCATGTGCTGGCGTTCAATTTTCATCAGCCGCGGGTGGGCCAGGTAGAACGGAATAGCAAAGCCGGGAACGCCATCGGGGGTGAACCATTCCGCGGAAAGCCAGACGTGCGGCTTGAAGCGGATGCCGCGTTCGTTCAGTTCATTGTAGAGACGTTTGATGTGTGGCTCGAGAAACGAGCCTTTGATGCGAACCGGCAGATCGCAGATGCGCATATCCAACAGGCGCTCGTCAGAAATGAGACTCCATTTAAATCGCGCAGGCACTGCGAAGGATTCTAACTGTGATTAGATTTACGCGCTAGAAACTTTTTGTAATGAGGATTCCGCAGCAACTCCCCGCCCCTCATCAAACCGACCCATCACTCATAGGCCCACATACTTGTCTCCGCTCTCACCTTCCGTATATTCTTCAGTCTCATCGAATCTCCCCGTTACCCTACTAGTATGGGTCCGGCCGCTACCGCCGGCGGTTCTGACATAGATAATTTGCAACGCAACCAAGACGTTTTGCGTAATACCCGCGCGAGCCAGGGTAATGTGACAACCATCAAATACTCCAGGAGTTCCATATGAGCCGGAAGCGCCTTGCTTTAACGAAGCTGATTGTTCTCAGCCTCGCCTCTTCGATAAGTGGATTACCGAATAATGTCCGTGCCCAGCGAGAGGCTACGGTCCAGTTGGAATCCCTGACGGAAGGCAAAGTCATTAACGGCTTCCGCAGCGAGGCCCTTTACCTGAATGATTCGGACAAGCCTTTCGGCGCGCGCTTTCGGCACCAGGCCACGGGCTTTACGCTCGATCTGCTGCAAATGCAGTCCGTGCCGCAGGCGCTGATTTGGGTCAACTCATTTCCTACCTCCGATCGCGGCGAACCACATACGCAGGAACACCTTCTGTTAGGTAAGGGCAACGTAGGCCGCGCGCATTCGGGCCTGGAGAGCATGTCGATGGCGGGCTCGACCGCGTTCACTACTCAGTGGCGCACCGTCTATCAGTTGCACACGGCGGCGGGGGCGGAGGTCTTCTACAAACTGTTTGAGAGTGAAACGAATTCCCTGCTCCATCCCGATTACACCGATGAAGAGATTCGTCGCGAAGTCAGCCATTGGGGCATCAACGAAGACCCGGATAAGAGCCTGCGTCTGGACGAGAAAGGCACCGTCTATCAGGAGATGGTCAGTTCTTATGACCGCCCGGTTAGCCTTCTCTTCCGCTCAATCAATTCCATGATCTACGGAGTGGGCCATCCTTTGGCTGAATCCGCCGGGGGTTGGCCCGCCGCGATTCGGCAGATGAAGGCCGAGGACATCCGCAAATTTCATGCGGACAACTACCATCTCGGCAACATGGGAATGGTTGCGTCATTTCCGCGCGAGATGCCGGCGGGTGATGTTCTGCAACGGTTGGATCAAATCCTGAATCGACTGGAGCCAAAGCAGGGACCGCAGCGCCGTTTCACTTCCCCTTCTGATCTGGCGGCGCCCAAGCCGGCCGCGGCGGGACAAATCCAAGTGGTGACATACCCGCACAAGAACGAGCAACAACCCGGCTGGGTAATGTTCGGCTGGCCCGCCAGCCGCGAGCTCAACGCGCAGGAGAAAACGCTGTTGGATCTTTTTCTTTCCAACTTAGCGGGCGACGCCACGACCAACCTGTACAAGATGTTTGTCGATACTAAGACCCGTTCGCTGGAGACGGGCGCCAAGGGCGTGTTCGGCTTCCTGGATGACGAGATGATTGTGGGCAACCCGGTCTACATCGGGCTCACGGACGTCAATCCGGCGAACATGTCAGACACGAAGATTAGCGAGATGCGACAAAAAGTAATGGACGAGCTGCGTCGCATCGCGTCATTCGCGGATGGCTCCGCGGAGTTGGCGGAATTCAATGAGCGGCTCAAGAACCGCGTGATTGAGAACCGCCGGTCGCTGGCGAAATTCGTAAACTCGCCGCCGGGATTTGGTTTCCGTTCTTCCGATGCGGGCTGGATGTGGCATTTGATTACCCTCAATCGCAGCGCGGGCTTTCGCAAATCGGTTACGTTAAAGCCCGAGCTCGACGCCCTGGAAACTTTGCTCAACAGCAAAGAAAACTTTTGGCGCACATACCTGAGCAAATGGAAGTTGGTTGACACAGTGCCGTACGCGGTTGCAGCCAAGCCCGATCCGCAACTCAGCGCGAAAGTCGATGCGGATCGGGCCGCGCGGGCCCAGGCGGAGTTGTCGCGACTTAAAACAAAATACGGCCTCACCGACGACAAGGAAGCGCTGCAGCGTTTCAAAACTGAATACGATGCGACCACTGCCGAACTTGAGAAACAGGCGACCCAAACCGCGTCGCTGCGCTTTTTGGATCAACCGCCGCTTACGCTCGACGATCAGCTCGATTACAAAGTCGCGCAGTTTCCCGGCGGCGTGCCCTTGGTCGCTTCTACCTTTGACAACATGACCAGCTCAACTTCGGGTTTGGCGTTGCGACTCGACGGCGTGCCTGAAGATCAACTGGTCTATCTATCGATGATGCCGGCGCTGCTAACGCAGACCGGCGTGATCAAGGATGGAAAGCCGATCTCGTCTCAGGAAATGAGCGAGCTGCTGCGCAAAGAAATCCTCGCGCTGAACAGTTTCTTCAGCACCAACTTCAAAACGAATCGGGCTGAGCTGGTGGTGCGCGGTTCAGGAAACAACATCGCGGAATCGCAAAAGGCCCTGGAGTGGATGAAGCTAATTTTGACCAGTCCCGACTGGCGGCCGGAGAATCTGCCGCGCATTCGCGACGTGGTGGACCAGACCCTCAGCGGCCAGCGCAACCGCATGCAGGGCGCGGAGGAAAACTGGGTCAACGATCCCGCCGACGCCTACTGGCGCCAGGACAATCCGCTGCTGCTGACAACGGCGTCCTTCCTGACGCGCGCGCACAATGTTCATCGCCTGCGTTGGATGTTGAAGGATGCAGGCGCGAATCGCGATGCGCTGGCAACCTTCTTCACCAATCTGGCCGGCGCGGGAGCGAAAGGAAGCCGGGAGGATCTGAAATCATTACTGGCCGTGCTGCAACTCAAACCGAACGCAAAGGTGGCGGCGGGTCTCCAGTCTTACGCCGATGGTTTCACGCAATTGCCGGAGGGCGGGAAAGCTTTGGCCGGCGAGGCAGCAAAAGATCTTGAGCTGTTGCTGGCCGACATTCCCGATGCGTCGCTGACTTCGGATTGGGATTATCTGGCGCGACAAATCCGTCACGATCTGCTGGTGCCGCCGGGTGAGGCGCTGGCGAATTTGAATTCAGTCCGCCAGAGTTTATTGAAGACGGGCGGAGCACGAATGTTTTTCATCGGCTCGCGCGCATCGCAAACCTCGCTCGAGCCAGGCTTGCGCGCATTGCATGCGGCGTTAGCTCCGGTGGCCTTGAAGGCCGCGACCTATTCAAACGCGCGGTTAATTGATTCGCGCCTGCGTGGTCGCAACGGGGAGAAGGACGCGCCGGTTTATGTCGGCTTGGTGAATCCAAACACGCAGGGCGGAGTGTTCCTGAACTCTGCGCCGCTCGCGACTTACCAGGACGCCGGCAATCGTGAATTGTTGCTGGACTTTCTGGCTTCGCGCCTCTATGCGGGAGCGGGCGCTCATGGAATCTTCATAAAAACGTGGGGCGCAGGCCTGGCTTATTCGAATGGCTTTCGCGGCTCGCCCGGCATCGGGCGCATCGGCTACTACGCTGAGCGGACGCCGGAATTGCCGCAGACTTTGCGCTTCGTCATCGATGAACTGAAGAAAGCCAAGCCCGATCCTGGTCTGGTGGAGTATGCGATTGCGGTTGCGTTCGGCACCTTTCGTTCGGCCTCGCCGTACGAAACGCGCGGCGAAGCGATGGCCAGCGATATCGCCGATGGTTTGACGCCGGACATAGTGAAGCAATTTCGTCAATCGTTGCTGGCGTTGCGCCGCGATCCAAAACTTGCGGATGAACTCTTCAAGCGAATGACCAGCGTGTATGCGCGTGTGCTACCGGGACTGGGTGTGAAAGCACGCGACGTACGCGGCGGTGTGTTCTACGTGATTGGACCGGAAAAGCAGATTAACGCGTACGAGCAATACCTGAAAAGCGTCGAAGGCGCCGATGTGCACTTGGCGCGCATCTATCCGCGTGATTACTGGATGCCGGCCAGGGACCTGGAATAGGTTTTAGGTAGCGCATGGGATCTTTGTTTGACGGCGGCACACAACGTGACAGACCACTACGGTTCTTTCGTGGAGGACGCGGGCTGCCGCTACTATCGCCGAATCCAGTGCCATCCCCAAATGTGAGGTGTTGAAAAACCAAACGCACTTTCCTAGGTTGGGAACGATGTTTATCCACGTCACGCACATAGCCTTCCCATCCTTTTATGATGTGCTCAGGAATGATGAAGAGATAAGTCTGCCCGGGTTTAATTGGGACGTCCTCCGGCTTTAAAGGGGCCTTAACCGATACGAGGTCACTTCTGCCGTATAAGAGAGAGAATCCGTACATGTTTCCCGAAGGAGTTATGATTTCCGGAATGTCAACAGCAAAGTTCAGAAAGTAAATTGGCTTGTCCCCGGTATTCTTGACCTCGATCTCCAGGTCGCGGAGCCAGCGCTCGTTCCGCAGGTCCTTGAATGCTTTTTCTTTCTCCTTCCTTATTTTGATCTTGATCGGGAGATGCTTTGGAGTAGTGTCCTCTAGTTCTCTCTCTTCTACTCTCTGTGCCAGACTTATTCCCCTAACCAGAAATATCGCTGAGACACCAAGGAATAGCAGAAGCAACAACAATTTGGTGACTGGGCCTAATCGAGATTGCATGATTGACTTGTCCTTTGGAGAGGAGCAGTTAGCTGAACGCTTGGGCATCATTCGACGTCGGCAGAGGAGACTTTCAAATTAGGACCCCTATATCCCTGCACTCCAGAGGAAGTCAGCGTCTCTTTGTTGCATCGATCAAGAAAGTAAGAGGCGCGAAAGTTCCCAACCCCAACGGGGTTGTGTTGGTCGCTCGGGAAAAAACTGGCACGACTTTTTTTCCTGACTTCAGTCGTTTCATCCTTCCAGGTAGAACCGTCGTCGAATGCCACGCGACCCACACCGATGACGACCGCGAATCTTGTTACGGCGTCAGCGTTTGGAACTCCTTTTATGTGCTGGCCGATCTTCGGAAGCGAAAGCTTAAGGGTTTAGGGCGATGGATCGCCAAGTAGCTGACTCTCCAGAAGTAGGATGTCTGTTCGACTCCGGCACGCGACGACCGCCCAAGCTAACAGAAGCTATCCTGAACGCAAGCTGGCGTAGACGATGCCTGGCTGGCGCTGGATTGTCGCTGGGGGTAGCAAACGCTTACTGCCGTAACCCTCTTCACCATCAAAAAATTAACCGGCGGTGATGCCGGTTGCTTGATTGAAAACGAGTGCGCCTTATCTATTGAAACGAGGGATCGTAATTGATTACCCCTTCCTTCGTCGGCAACTTGCTTTGGCCCTTCGCGGCAAGCATCACTTTTGGATAAGTCCTTCTTATACGGATAGGGCATTGCATCGGTGCCGTTAAAGCCGCTGCCATCACCGAAGCTCAATTGCGTAAAAGTGATCTGAATTTTCTTCGGATGGTTGATGTGCTCTTTTTCTCTGTAAGCCTCCCATCCTTTCCTAGAGTCTTCGGGGATTTTGTAGGTGTAGCGCGCGCCGGGCTGAATTGGCACATCGTCTGGACGAGCTAGCGTTCCAAAGTATATGAAATCAGGCCTCCCATAGCGCAGCGTAAATGCAACGTTGTTGCCGTTCGGTGAGAACACCTCCGGTAATATTATCCAAAGATCGAGATAGTAAATTGGCTTATCCGAGGTGTTGGTAACTTCTAACTCTAAGTCACGAACCCAGTGATCATTATTTAGATCCTTAAACGCTTTCTCTTTTTCACTTCTTATCTTGACCTTAATGGGAACGTGCTTTGGTATCTTGTCCTCGATCTCTCTTTCGTCTGTTGTCTCGGCAATGCTAAACATGCCTTTAAGCATGGAGATTGAGCCTAGAGCTACGACAAACAACAGGAGTAATTTCCGCGCCACGCTGATTGATTGAGGATTCATGAATTCTTCTTTGGGAGAGGAGCACCGAATAGCATGAGGCTAATTTGCTCGTGACATTGCTCGATGTCGGCAGAGCAGCCTTTTAACAAGCCGCCTATAAGCTTGGTTTGAGGAGCAGTCAACATTTCCTGGTTCTCAGGAGCTAGAACGGCTACAAGATTTCTTGCTGACTCAACTCAGACTACATGCAGTTAGGTTGATCCGTCAGCGAGGCCCTCAGTCCTCTTCACAATACTGATCACGATAATCCTTCAAACTCGCCGAAATCACTTCCATAGCAGCGACGCGATTATAGACCTCGATTATCTCAACTCGCCTCGGCGCCTCCTGCGGTAGTTGCTTGTAGCTTAAAAAATAATGCCGCAAACGATCGATCAGGCTTTTGGGACAGTCAGAAATGTCTTTGAAGTGCCCATAGGCAAGGTCGGATTCCAGCACCGCAATGATCTTGTCATCCGCTTCGTGGCCGTCGATCATCAGCAGGCCGCCAATGGGACGCGCAGTCATGAGGAAGTTGCCGTGGGCGATCGACTTCTCAGTCAGCACGCAGATATCCATCGGATCGCCATCACCGTATATTTCCTCCAAACCTGCACGAGCGCCGCATAGCAGACCAACTTCTTTGCCGCAGAAGGTTTGCGGAATGAAACCGTAAGGTGAGGGACAAAGCGAAGAGAATCGTTGCGGGCGATCGATGCGGAGGTGTCCGGACTCTTTGTCCAGTTCATACTTCACCGCATCGGTGGGCACGATCTCAATGAAAGCGTTCACCGATTCCGGCGCGTTTTCGCCGGGCGAGATGCCATGCCACGGATGGGCCTGCAGAAGTGAGCGTGAGGGCCGGTCGGGCTGGTCCGAATTTGCTGACATGGCCTTGATTATCTCGTTTTTCGTGAGGTAGACAAGTCCAGCTTACGATTCCCCTCCCACTGGGAGGGGCTAGGGGAGGGGCTAGGGGAGGGCTTAGGGTCAACCACAAACAAAAAGACTACGCGCGGCCTCGCCGGCCGCGCGTAGTCTTTTTTAAATCAGGATCAGCCAGTAAAGCCCTCCCCAACCCTCCCAAAGGGAGGACTTTCTAAGAGAGCGCCCACTACTGCTCACTGCTTATTGAAAACCAGCGTCGAATCCTGTGACCCGCGGGGGCTTTCGCTGTGCCGCTCGTCCGTCAGGACCTTACCGTCGGCCGAGAGCGACATTTTGTCCGTCGAGGTAGATTTGAATTCAGTGCCGTTGAAGTTTCCCGCGCGCACTGAGGACAGCTCCAGCGTCTTACCATCGTTGGCCCAACTCGACTTCATCGTGTTGGTGCCGCCCGCTTGACCGCCGGCTTCCGACGTTACTTCCTTGCCATCCAACGTGTAGGTGCGTGGGCCGCCCATGCCGCCGCCACGTCCACCGCCGCCACCCGGTCCACCAGCCTGTGCACCCGCCGGCGGTTGGCCCTGCGTCACTTTCGAATCAATGGTGATCTGTTTGTCGTCCTGCGTAATGGTCCAGACAACGCTTTCCGCATTCTGCATTCCCTGCGACAGGCCTTTGCTCTTCTCCTTATCGAGCTTCCAGGTGCCGGCGAAATTTGCCGGCGCCAGTGCGCTCGAGGCCAAGGCGGCAAAAGCAAACAAACTCAGCAAGCCAGAACCGAGCATTAACTTCTTCATCGAGAAACCTCCATTGTTGATAGCGTTAAAGATTGCACTCGCGGCGCGAGTAAATGATCGGGAAAACTTAGACGCCCGGGCCGGGACGTTGGCCTAACTTTAGCTAATTTACTGTATCGCCTTCGCGGCGGGCCGCTTAAAGGAAAAGAGCCGGCTACCGCTGAACGCCTGCATCAGGCTCATGACCCCCATGTAACCGTAACCAAAGAAGAACAGAAACAGGAACGCAATCGGTCCCCACATGTGCATGCGCACGGCGTAGGCAATCGCCAGCAGGAAATAGACTGCGAAGCTCAGCTCCAGCAGCGGCAGCCAGCCGTGCTTGCGCTTGTACTTCTTCCGCTTCCAGGTTTCGTCAGTCGTTTTCTCCACACTGTACTTTGGCGTGCGCACAAATTCCGACTTAACTCCGGCCAGGGCTTCCAGCACGGCCCGCGCATTCGAGAACGCGAGGCCAATACCGAGTCCCATCACGAGCGGCAAGTGCAGTAAACGTGGCGCGCGATTCTTATCCAGATACCAAACCGCCGTGCCATAGAACAGCACTACGGAAACGGTGGAGAAAAACAACAGCGGCACATCCAGGATCATTAACTGGTGAAAGCCCTGGTTGTATCGCACCAGCAATAACGGAAACTGCAGGAAGCTGGCCACAATCATCAGCGGATAACTGATGTTACCGGTGAGCCGGAAAAACATTTCCAGTTTCACACGCATGGGCAAGGGCGAGTGCCAGATGCGGCGATAGAGTTTTAGCCCTACTTGCATCACGCCTTTGGCCCAACGGCGCTGCTGCGCTTTGAAGGCATTGACTTCAACGGGGACTTCCGCCGGCGCTTCCTCGTCCAGCATGTAAACGAAGCGCCATCCCATCAACTGCGCGCGGAAACTCAAATCAGTGTCTTCGGTGAGCGTGTCATGCTGCCAGCCGCCACTCATCTCGATCGCTTTGCGCCGCCAGATTCCAGCGGTACCGTTGAAGTTGAAGAAACTGCCGGTGCGATTACGTGTCGTCTGCTCAATGACGAAGTGGCCGTCGAGCATGATCGTCTGCAGACGCGTCAGCAAGTTGTACGAACCATTGATATGCGCCCAACGCATTTGCGCGCAACCGACCAGAGGATCCGTGAAGTAGTCGACCAGCTTTCGCAGGAAGTCTGTCTTCGGCACAAAGTCGGCATCGAAGATCGCCACCAGATCTCCCGTGGCCGTCTTCATACCGTTCTCGAGCGCGCCCGCCTTAAAACCCGTGCGATCCGTCCGGTGAATGTAGTGAATATCAAAACCGGCGCGCGAGAATTGTTCGACCGTGGCGCTGGCGATGCTGGTCGTTTCATCCGTCGAATCGTCCAGCACCTGGATCTCCAGCCGGTCGCGCGGATAATCGATTTCGGTTACCGCCTTGACCAGCCGCTCGACGACATACATTTCATTGAAGAGCGGCAACTGCACAGTGATGCGCGGCAAATCAGCTTCGCTAAAGTGGGAGTGTGGCAGGGGCGGCAAACCGCGGTAACGCCAGAAGGCAAAGACCTGCTTAATGCGATAAACGCCATAGACGGCGAGCACCGTCAGGATGGTGAAATACAGGATCAGAATCGTCAGGTCGAAAGTATCCAGTTGATACAACGTACTGATATTGGCCCTGTTCTTAAGTTCCAGGGCGCAAAAGCTCGGCGCGTCGGTACAGAAATCGCCTGTTAAGCGAGACGTTATTGGCTCAAGGGTAGAAAGGAACATCTAAATTAATTCCGAATAGGGTGAATGAAGTCAGCTCCGGCATGGCCTGAAAATAAGCAGGAGATTTTAACCCAACACTGGCTTGGCTCCTAACCCGGAGCAATTGCGTTCGATGCTGAAAACCTTTGGTGGGTGGTTTCGTGTGTTTTTGCTGCTTTCCCGCCAACAACGAAATCCCGCGAGCCGTCCCCATTACTTCATTGAGATCTGAACAGCTTCGGTTTTGGTCCACCTGGTCCATTTGAAGTTGAGCAGATCGATCAACCCTGGGATGACATAAAAGGCGGCGACTGAACTGAGCATTAGGCCGGTGGCAAGGCGCGAGAGATGCGTATTCTGCCAGAGCCCTGCGGCATCGAGCCCCACATCAACGACCATTGGGAGCGCTGCCAACAGCAACCAGCGACGCGAAGGAGTATCGGTGCGTTGCAACGATCTGACGAGTGGATAGATGAGCGAGGCAGCCGCGAACCCTAAATACAGTCCGGTGCAGCGAGCACAAACCGCAAGTGGATGGCCCGCCAGGTGAAATGATCTCTGCGGTAGTTGATGACAGACGTAGCTGAACGCGTGGTAGACAGTAAACGCGAGCGAGCCGTGATTGTCTGCAGCCAGCGGCGCGAGAAAAATCGATGCTGCCAACAATAGCGCGAATGCCGTGATACCACCCCAGACCATCCAGGCTGCGGGGGCAAGCCACTCTTTCTTACTGCACGTCTTCCCGGTTGAATCTTGGATACTCAAGATATTCTGCTTTGATCCAGCTCCAAAAACTTGCAGTCAGGAAGGTGGGCTTGCCCCCCGCTGTGTACATTGTCAGTACCGCCCGCGGTAGCGGGTGGGTGGCCTCAGGACTTACCTTGATGTCGATCCACTAAACCCACCCGCTACCGCGGGCGGTACTGACAAGAGTGCGGCGTGCTTCCTCAGATCTAAAACCTGATCACCGCATCGGGCCCGCCTTCGACGTGGACCGTGTCGACAAAGCGAATGTGTTTCGACTCCGTAGTCATAACGAGCGAATGCGTGCGTTTGCCGGAACCGAAGAAACGAACACCACGCAACAAGGCGCCATCAGTCACACCGGTGGCAGCAAAAATAATTTTCTTTCCCGGAGCCAGATCGTCCGTATCGTAGACTTTGTCGGGATCGTCGATCCCCATGTCGCGCAAACGTTTCAACACCTCATCCCGCGGCGGGACCTTGTCTTTATCTACCCCCAACTGATCGGGATCGAAAACCAGGCGCGCCTGAATCTCTCCATTCAAACATTTCATCGCGGCGGCGGTGATGACGCCTTCGGGCGCTCCACCGATTCCCACCAGGGCATGAATATTTGTGCCGGCGACGGCAGCCGAAATTCCCGCCGAAAGATCGCCGTCTGAGATCAGGCGAATGCGCGCGCCTGCGGCCCGCACGTCATCGATCAGCTTCTTGTGTCGCGAACGATCGAGCGCAATCACGGTGAGATCTTCGATGTCGCGACCAAGTCGCCGCGCGATGTTCTTCAGGTTGTCTTTGATGGGCGCATCAATATCGACTGCTCCGCGCGATGACGGCCCCACCACGATCTTGTCCATGTAAATGTCCGGCGCATTCAAAAGTCCGCCGCGTTCAGCCGCCGCCAGCACTGCAATCGCGTTGTTGCCACCGAGAGCGCACAAGTTGGTGCCTTCGAGCGGATCGACTGCGATGTCCACTTCCGGACAGGACGCGGCAATCTCGTCACCCGCGCCTACGCCACCGCCTACCGCTTCGCCGATGTAGAGCATGGGCGCCTCATCACGCTCTCCTTCGCCGATGACGATGCGGCCGCGCATGGGAACTGTATCCATCACTTCGCGCATGGCTTCGACGGCCACGTGATCGGAATACTTGCGATCGCCCTGGCCCATGGTGCGAGCGGCGGCAATCGCGGCCGCTTCGCAAACGCGCAGGAAATCCAGCGACAACTCGCGCTCGGTCTTCAACTCTGGCGCCATTGTTCTTCTCCTGATGACATCTGACGGATGGGTAAGAAAGCGGCGACATAGTAACAGAGGCCAAGACGGATTTGTAGGTTCGGGCTGGCGCGAGCGGGCGTCGCGCTTTTTTTAGAAAACTGTTAGGCCGCCCGCATCGTATTAAGCATCGTCAGTTCATCTGTAATGACTTCATAAGGAGAATTTCCCCAAATGCTTCAGCGATTGAGCACTCGCCTCTTGTTCACAGCCGTCGTGTTTGCCATTAGCTTCTCGGCGTTCGTCATGCCGCAGGTAAGCGCGAGCACGCACGCAGCTCTACCGAACCAGATCCAGACGAATCCGGGCATTGAAGGTAATTGGCAGGGCCTACTCGATATTGGATCGATTAAGCTTCGCTTAATACTAAAGATTTCTCGCACGCCCGACGGCAAACTAAAGGCGACGATGGACAGTCTGGATCAGTCGGCTAACGATCTGGCCGTTGACACGATTAGCTTCGAAGACGGCACGCTGAAATTCGAGATGAAGCGATTGTATGCCTCGTACTCAGGTACGATGAACAAAGACGCTTCGCAAATCGAGGGAAAGTTTACCCAGCAAAACGTTTTACCGTTGGACTTCAAACGTGTCACCGATGCTTCAGAGATGACTTTGCGCCGACCGCAAACTCCGGTCAAACCTTACCCGTACGATGAAACAGACGTTTCTTACGAGAATAAACAGGACCACATCAAACTGGCCGCGACGCTGACAGTGCCGCGCGGCGCCGGTCCCTTTCCCGCGGTGGTTTTAATAACCGGCTCTGGCCAGCAGGATCGGAATGAAGCGCTGTTGGGCCATCAACCATTCCTGATCCTGGCCGATTACCTGACGCGTCGTGGAATTGCGGTGCTGCGAGCGGACGACCGCGGCGTGGGCGGCACTTCAGTTGGCAGTCCAAACGACACCACGGAGAATTACGCGCTCGATGCGCTCGCCGGCGTGGAGTTTTTGAAGACGCGGAAAGAGATCAACCCCAAACAGATCGGCCTGGTGGGCCACAGTGAAGGCGGGATGGCCGCACCGATGGCCGCCATCAAATCATCAGATGTCGCGTTTATTGTGCTGATGGCGGGGCCTGGTATTAGAGGCGATAAGTTGCTGGTCAAACAGAACGGACTGCTCTCAGCCGCAGCATGCGATCAGCAGGTCGAAGAGCAGATGAAGGAAACTGCGGAGACGTTCGATATGCTCGTACAGGAAAAGGATCCGGCGATCGCAAAACAAAAGTTGCAGGAGTTGACGAAGAAGAGAGGTGACGCAGCGCAGAAGAGCCTGGCGGCTCGCCTTGCCGCCGCGGAAGCTCTTTACACACAATTTACCGGAGCATGGTTCCGCTATTTCCTGGCCTATGATCCTCGTCCCACGTTAATGAAAGTTCAGGTTCCGGTGCTGGCCATCAATGGCGAAAAAGACTTGCAAGTTCCGGTTAAGGAGGATCTGGAAGGTATCGAACAAGCGTTGAAGGATGGCGGCAATCGCGATTACAAGATAGTTGCGCTGCCTAAGTTGAATCACCTCTTTCAAACGGCACGCACCGGCGCTGTCTCAGAGTATGGGACGATCGAAGAAACCATAGCGCCCCAGGTGCTGCAGACAATTGGCGATTGGATTGTGGCCCATACAACCGGACGGTAACCGGTGGGCCAACAGCAGGAAGCCGCCATTGACTGGGCGGCACTACAGGTATATATAGCTCTTCCGTTTGAATGGTCGCCAGTGAAAACTAAACCCAGTGATAACAAGCCCACTGAAGTAAACCCACGAAAAGTAAACCCGTCAATAAATCTAATCCAGCGGAGGTTCCCTTTGAAGAGATTTATCTATAGCACCCTAAGCGCGTTACTGTTGTGCTGCGCCCCGGCAACTACTTTCACAATTACTCCAGCTAGTGGTCCATCAAATGGCCCAGCCAGTGGCCGCTCAGCCAATGGCACTTTTCAGTTCACGCTGGAAGACGGTGTGAGCCGGACCGTCGAATTCAACGCCCGTGTCCAAAACAATGGAAACACTACCGGAGATATGACGTTTTCCGCTTCACCCGGAGTTGCCGACCCGGAATCCCCTGCGGCGGCTGTTTACGTCAAAGCATCTTTCGATTGTCTAATCGTTCATGGAAATCAGGCAGTGATGAGTGGGGTCGTAACCGACTCAAATGTCGGCGACTTCATTTCTCACAGGGTGATACTGGTGGTGGAAGACGGCGGTGAGGGAATCAATGCCGCGAACCGCGACAAACTAACCTGGGGCGTTTACCAGACACCGGAGCATAGTTGGGTTGCTCAGGATGCGGAAGTGCCTGATGACCAGGGCTCGCTTCTCAATTGGATAGCCACAGATTACGAGCGCGAAGACGACCTGGGAATTCCTTCCAGAAGAAGCGAAACGATAGGCTGTGACAGTTTTTCCCTATCATCCTATTCCCTGGTTGAGGTGAAACACGGACAGGGCAACATTCAGGTCAAGCCTTAGATTCTTTGAACGGATCTTGGGCGCGCACATCGATTGGCTTAAGGTGCGCTCATTCTTCTAAGTAGCGCCCGCGCGTTCGGCTGCCGCCGGTTTCCAGGCCGGTAGTGTTTTACGCGCGGGTTTTTCCTTTTTCAAACCAAGCGCCCAGTCCGCCTGCATCAGCGTGTGAATATCACGCGTGCCCTCATAGATGCTTGCGGCTTTGCAGTTCCGCAGGTAGCGTTCGACCGGATAGTCGTTCGAATAACCGTTCGCGCCATGGACTTCGATCGCCATTGAGGCGGCTTTTTCACTGCGAACGGTGGCCTGCCATTTCGCCAAACTCGTCGCGCGGCCATTCGGCCTTCCCTGGTTCTTCAGCCAACCAGCGTGCAGCCACAGTAGATGGGACATTTGATAATCGGCTTCCATCTCGGCGATTTTTTGTTTCACCAATTGATGGTTCGCGATCTTCGTGCCGAATGTCTCGCGCTCGTTCGCATAAGCGATTGACGCATCGCGCGACGCGCGAATGACGCCGGTCGCGCCGGACGCCACTGTGTATCTTCCCTGCTCCAACGCGAACATGGCGATCTTGAAGCCTTCGCCTTCCTCGCCCACCAGATTTTCCTTCGGCACGCGCACATCCTGGAGCGAGAAGTAGCCGGTGTTACCCGCTCTGATGCCGAGCTTGCCGTGAATCGTTCCCGAAGAGAAGCCCTTCATGGTGCGTTCCACGATGAAACACGACATGCCCGAATGATCTCGCTTCGCCCGTTTCGCTTCGTCCGTCCAGCAGAAGAAGAGGAAGTGGTCGGCGATGTCAGCCAGGCTGATCCACATCTTCTCGCCGTTCAAAACATATTCATCGCCTTCGCGCCGGGCGGTCGAGCGCGAACCTACCACGTCGGAACCTGCGCCTGGTTCCGTCAGGCCATAGGTCGCGAGCTTTTCGCCTTTCGCCTGGGGCACGAGATACTTGCGCTTCTGTTCCTCCGTGCCCCAGGTCAAAAGGGTCAATGAGTTCAGGCCCGTGTGCACGGACATGACTACGCGCAGAAAAGTGTCTACCGCCTCCAGTTCTTCGCAAACAAGGCCGAGAGAAATGTAATCAAAACCCGCGCCGCCATATTCTTCGGGGATGCAGACGCCGAGCAGATTAAGCTCGCCCATCTTGTCCATGATCGAGCGATCGAGTAGCTGCTTCTCATCGAGCTCTTTGATGCGCGGCGCTACCTCCTTTTGGCCAAACTCGCGCACGGTTTCAATTAAAGCCCGGTGGTCATCGGTAAGTTCAAAGTTAATCATATGGTCCACAGATTACACAGATTGCTCAGATTTAGAAAGAATGAAGCGGCGGTGTTCAAGAGACCGCATACCGAAGTTCAACAGCAACCCAATCTCGTGCCCAGTTGCCTTTAGGTAGTTGATTATTTGCGCTTCTTCGGTCCCGCTGAACCTGGCGAGCGCTTTAAGTTCTACGACCACTTCCTGAAAGCAGATGAAATCTACTTTATATACTGAATCAAGCGGGATGCCCTTGTAGAAAACTGGTAACTTAACCTCGCGCCGAAATTGAATCTCACGTTTCGAGAACTCAATCGCCAAGGCTTCCTGGTATACAGGCTCCAGAAATCCACAACCAAGCTGCCGATGCACTTCCATCGCTGCGCCGATAATCGCGTAGGTCCTGGGATCGCTATGAGTCAGACTCCTCATCATGGTCGGATGATGGGACCATTGTCGTCTGATCTCCCTGATTTGGGTAATCTGTGTAATCTGCGGATAGGATCCTCTTTGCCATGTTTTTTGCATCATCCAAACTAGTCAGCCGGCCGTCGAGCTGCATTTCGTAGATGGCCCGCGTGATCTCGCCAATGCGCGGGCCGGGCTGCAAGCCCATGGCCAGCAAATGGCGGCCCAGCAGAATTGGTGCAGGAGGCCTTTCTTCTACCGCCAACTCGCGCGCGTGGGCGATAAACCATTCCTGCGACTCTGCGTCGAACCATTTTTCTCGCGGAATCCATTCGGCGTTCCGCCCCAGCGAATCTGCCCGGGCCACGCGATAGAGCAGTTCCAGTTCGCATTTGCGAGCCAGCCGGCGAAATGCGCCGTCGCCAACTTCGTGCTGCTTCTTGAAGAATTCCCCCGGCTTCAAATGATCGCGCACCAGTGCAATCACCTGCCCGCGCACGTCGTAACCATCCAACGTGTGAATGTTCAACCGATCGAGAAAACTCGAAGTAGGCGCCACTCCAGCCTCTTCATGCCCGCGCGAGCGCAAGCGGCCTTCGAGAAATTCGGTCGTGGCCGGTTTGCCAAAATCATGGCAGAGCGTCCCCAGCATCACCGTCACCTTCTTCGGATAAGGCAGATCATCAATCAACTCGCGGGCGCGATCAACCGCCAGGTACGTGTGAATTTCAACATCGCCCTCTGGATGCCATTCTTTGTCCTGCAAACATCCGGCGAGGGCCGCAATCTCCGGGAACAACTGTCGCGTGGCGCCCAGGTCTCTCAGCCATTCCAAGCCCTTGCGCGGGGCCCGAGCGCGCAGCAGGAGCTTTTCCATTTCGGCCCAGAGACGTTCCGCGGGCAAATCGGACATATCGATCTCCTGGCAGAGCGCAACTGTTCCGGGCTCTATCTGGAATTCGAACCGCGCGGCGAACTGAGCGGCGCGCAGCACGCGCAGACTGTCTTCGCCAAAAGTCTCTGGCGCGACGGCGCGAAGAATCTTGCTCTCAATATCGGCACGACCGCCAAAGTGATCGATGATTTCTCCGGTCAAAGGATCCTGCAGGATTGCATTGATTGTGAAATCACGCCGGCGCGATGCATCCTCAGTGCTCATTGACGGATCGCCTTCGATCACAAACGCTCGATGTCCACGGCCAGACTTTCGTTCCCGCCGCGGCATTGATACGTCGAGGTCAGAACCCAATTTGTAAACTGTGAACGCCTGGCCGACGACATTAACTTCCCCGAATCGATCTAATAGAGCGCGCAGCTCCGCCGGCTGGACGCCGTAAACCTCCAGGTCCCAATCCTTGGGCTCCCGTCCCATCAACCGGTCGCGCACGCAGCCGCCTACCAGCAAGGCGCGTCCGCCCGCATCGCGCACGGCTTGAGCCAGGTTCAAAGTCTTTTCCGGAAACTCAGACATAAGTAACGCAAACTTCCATTTTGTGAACGCAAGCTTAGATTTACGAAAAAAGCTTTGGGCGGTCGACTATTCCGGCGGAAGTGTGATTTGCACGCCGTGGGTAGAAGGCAGACAACTGATGATCTGCGCGCGCTCGATCTTTGTGAGGTCGCTGCCGTTTGTATGCCACAGTTTCACCCAAAACGTTCGCGTCTCACCATGAATCGCAAAGGTCGAACCATCGTTCATGACGGCTACCGGATACGCGATGGCGCCTTCGCGCAATTCCTCCAGCAACTCAGGAATGTACGGCTTGAACTTATCGAACTGGACGAGGATTGCGCTGTCATCAACTTCTGCTGGAGGCAAATCAACCGGCTCGTCGCCTTCCAGCAAGAGACGCGATTCGGTTTGTTGATTCTGTTTCTTAACTATGGCCATGTTTACAAGGGGCTAGAGACTAGAGGCTAGAGGCTAGTAAAAGCATCCGATGCATAGTTATCAGCATGGTCTCCACTTCAGGGCCCTCCCTCCTTATCGTTCGATCCGGCCTTGTCGTTCGATCCGGCTAGATAATACCTAAAAAGAACCGCAGCCTGGCTATTCTCTAGCCTCTAGTCCCTAGCCTCTAGCCCCTAGCCTCTTATGCAGTTCTTCCGGTAAATCCGCCACCTTCACGCGTTCCTGTTCCCACGTGTCGCGGTCGCGAACGGTCACCGCTTCATCCTCCAGCGATTGGTGATCCACCGTCACGCAAAAGGGCGTTCCGATCTCGTCCTGCCGCGCATATAACTTTCCAATGCCGCCCGTATCGTCATAGACCGCGCGCAACACCGGTTGCAACGATCGCTTGATCGCTTTGGCCATGCCGACAATCTCCGGCTTGTTTTTAGCCAGCGGCAATACCGCCGCTTTGATCGGGGCCATCGACGGCTGGAGTTTCAGGATCACTCGCGTTTCGCCTTTATCGTTCGTCCGTTCCGAATAAGCGTCCATCAACAAAGCCAGCACGGTGCGATTCACACCGGCCGCCGGCTCAATCACGTATGGATAGAAACGTTCCTTCGTTCCCTCGTCAAAGTAGGACAGGTCTTCAGTCGTATCCGGGTTGAGTCGCTTGCCTTCCCCGTCCTCAGGCTTTTTCGAATGAGTGCGCAAGTCAAAGTCCGTACGGTTTGCAATTCCCATCAACTCGTCCCAGTGCTTTTCTTCATCCTCACGTTCAGGAAAGAAACGATACTGAATATCTACTGTTCGTTTGGCGTAGTGGGCCAACTCGGCTTTTGGCTGTTCGTAAAGCCGCAGGTTGGCGCTCGAGATGCCGAGATCGACGAACCACTGTTGGCACGCGTCGATCCATTCCTGATGGGCAGACTCGTCTTCACCAGGTCTGACGAAGTATTCCATCTCCATCTGTTCAAACTCACGCGTGCGAAAGATGAAGTTGCCGGGCGTTACTTCGTTGCGAAAGGATTTGCCGATTTGCGCAATTCCGAACGGCAGTTTGCGGCGGCTGGTCGTCAAAACATGCAGGTAGTTAATGAAGATGCCCTGCGCTGTTTCCGGCCGCAGGTAAACGAGGGCGTTTGGATCATCTTCCGCAGTCGCACCCACATGCGTCTGAAACATCAGATTGAAAGGGCGCGGTTCGGTAAGATTTTTGGATCCACAATTCGGACACTTTCCTTCATTCAGTTTATCGGCGCGCAAGCGGCTGTTGCAGTCGCGGCAGTCCACCAGTGGATCGCTGAAGGTATCTTCATGGCCCGAATATTTCCAAACCAGCCGGTTCAGGATTATCGAAGAATCAAGCCCTTCCATGTCGTCGCGCTCATAGACCATCCAACGCCACCAGGCCTGCTTCACATTGTTAGAAAGCTCGACCCCCAACGGACCGTAGTCCCACGAGCTGCCGAGGCCGCCGTAGATGTCGGATGAAGGAAAGACAAACCCGCGCCGTTTGGCGAGCGAGACGATGGTTTCGATGTTCGGCGCTGACAAGTTTTCTCCCTCAGTAATTATCTTGCTTGATTAGAATCCGGTAATGATAACTGAACAAACTGTCTACCGCTAAACGCACGAAGAGAGGGGCCCGGCCGGCAGCCTCCTCTCTTCCGCGATTCACTAATTGTGATTGCCTTGCTTTTGATCTGGCCGGTTAGCTGGCCGGTTATCTCGCCGGGGCCGGAGCGGTCACATTCACATCGACCTTCTTGGTACCGCCACCCAGCAGCCCTCTACCGAACACTAAGAACAAAGCAACGATAATGATCACAAAGATCACAAGTACGGCCACAACCCCCGCACTTCCGCCACCACCGTCATCTCCCATGGTTCGCCTCCTTCAAGTTCACTTACCTTAAAGCAGATTGAGTTAACTTCTCGGGGGTGTAAGGGGATTGTTACAGAAACAAAACGGGGTGACAAGTGGCGAATAGGGGGTTGCAGTTTAACTGGAGAGCTAAAGCTCGCCGTTGTCTGCGATTCGTCGCTTGTCACCCCGAAGTCGGATTACCGGCGTCTACGCCGTGGCCTGGCTCGTTCCTGGGCCGGCGTTACGTCAGCGGGTTGCACTGTGGGCGTAGGCGCTGGAGGTTGTGCGCCCGGCGGACAGATCCAGATTTCAAAGGCATCTGTGTCGCGGTACCCACCATTGATTATGGTCACGCGTCTGGAATCCAGTCCGCGTTCGGTGACCAGATAATTGAGCGTCCGTTGGCCCAACCGATCCGCCTGACCTGTGCGGCTGCGCCGGCCCGCATAGACGATGATGTAGGCCTGATCGTCCGGAGCATTCTGCAGTTCAATGGCCAGGTTATCGAAACGCGCCTTGTCGTCGTCGAAAGCGACCGAGGGGAACTGATCAAATGGTCGGCAGTTCACCGGCGGCTTGGGCTTTTCAACTACGCTCGTCGCAGCCTGCGCTCGTTGACGGCAGGCAGCTTCGCCCGAGCCGTCGTCGACTACGAGGATGGCGGAAATTGTGCGCCCGCCAAGCCCGGTTGAATCTACTGTGATTGTGGGTGTACCGGCGCCGCTAACGATCTTGGCTTCGGCCGGACTGACAGTCCACGTGTAATTCAATGGCGACGTTCCCGCGTAGGCGACGTCGGACGAATAAGTGATCAAATCACCTTCGCTTACCTGATTCGGCGCCGAGACATTCACCGGATACGGACAGGGTGATTTCTCAATCACGATCTTGCGTGGGCGATAATTAAGCACCACACACTGCCGCCGGCCTGCCTCGATGTTAAAGTCACGCACCCATCGACCGCCGTTCGGCATTACCACTTCGATGGTATGTCTTCCCGGTTCCAGGGGCAGCACCCGGACTGTGGTCGTAGTTTCGCCGGAAGGCTTTCCGTCAATCAAAATCGGGAACCCGCCGGGATTTGTCGAGATCTCAATCTCGCCGTAGTTTGGTTTTTTCTTGGCGTCGGCGCTGGCCGACGGATAGACCATGAGACATGAGAGCGCGGCCAGGATGGCCAGCACTTTCATCGCACGTAAGCTGTTGGAGCGAGTCGCAACCGTTTTCATGTGGCGCATGTGATTAGTCCTCCCTCACAGTCGTCGTGTTGCGGCCAGCTTTAACTTTGGCATAGCGACGTCGCGCGCCGGCTGCCAACGCTGTGATTCCAGAACCAAACAGCAGCAGCGAAGCCGGCTCAGGCACTGGTGTCTCCGTCGGGGGAGGCGTCGGCGTCGGCGTGTCGTGATGGTCGGTGGTGCAAATTCCCGTTACACAGATTAATGGAATCAGCGCCAGCAGCGGCCACTTCGGCCAACCTCCGCCCACAGCCGGTATCTCGCCGCAGTCGCAGATTGTACCGTCAATGTTGTCTTGCTCAATAACCTCTACGTTGCTCTGCGGTTGCTGCGGCGCAACTTCGGTCCCGCTAATCAACGAAAGCGGTCCGGTGGGACTCGCGGTATCTGTACCGTCGGGCGAGCCACTGAGGGGCGCTGAGGCAGGGGTCGAAACTGGCGTGCTTGGCTCCTGAGCAATCGAGCGCAGACGAAGTTCCTGGGGTTGAGTACCGTGTTGCATATCACCAAGGACATGCACGACCTCTGCAAACTGTATGGGGCCAGCCTGGGCCGGCACTGCGGCCAACAGCAAGAGGCTTACGATCACGGCAATGGGACGAAAAGCTCGATTCCTCATTGGTTGGGGCTCCTCCTTGAAGCATCCAGTTCAAATTTTCGGGTATTCGTTGCAGCGGCGGGACCAAACTAAATGTGATTCACTAAGAGAAACTCAAGCCCGCCTCCCGATTCGCAAGTCGCGCATAACGACGCGGCGACTCGATTTATTTGCTACAGAGAGACAGCCAATGACAAGCCTATTCCAAATTCAAGTGCCTGTTTCAGGACAACTTACAGTGGTTTCTAAAAAGAATCGGAGGCCACGGCGTGCCGTGACCTCCGATCAGTCTTCGCTAGCTTTTCGCGGTTAGCCGATGTTAATCATCGTTAGCGTTTCCGCCTGCCGCTTCAGCTTTTCCCTGCTCACGCAGGACTGCTTTTCGCGAAAGCTTGATCTTGTTGCCTTCCTTGCCAATGCACTTCACCAGAACTTGCTGGCCCTCTTGCAGCTCGTCGCGAACATCCTTGATGCGGCGATCTGCTATTTCGGAAATGTGCAATAAGCCATCGGTACCGGGAAAGATTTCAACGAAAGCGCCGAAATCAACAATCCGCGAAACCGTACCAACATAGTCGGCGCCAATTTCCGCTTCCGCCGTAATGCCGCGTATGCGCGCCACGGCGGCGTCTGCAGCTTCACTATCGGCGGTCGCGATTGAGATGGTGCCGTCATCCGATACATCGATCTTCGCGCCGGTCTCTTCAACCAGGGCGCGGATGATTTTGCCACCTGGTCCAATCACGTCGCGGATCTTGTCCGGATTAATCTTGATCTGGATGATTCGCGGAGCGTAGGGCGACATGTCCTCGCGCGGCTTGCTCAAGGCCTGGTCCATGGCCTGCAGAATATGCAAACGTCCTTTCTTTGCCTGCTGCAAGGCGTCGGCCATGATTTGCGCATTGATGCCACCGACCTTGATGTCCATCTGCAACGCCGTAATTCCGTCGGCAGTACCGGCCACCTTAAAGTCCATGTCACCGTAATGATCTTCCGCCCCGGCGATATCGGTCAGGATTGCGTACTTATGACCTTCCATCACCAGACCCATCGCCACTCCGGCCACCGGCGCCTTCAAGGGCACGCCCGCATCCATCAGCGACAGGATACCGCCGCAGATCGAGGCCATGGAGGATGATCCGTTGGATTCTGTAATGTCGGAAACGATGCGAACCGTATAGGGAAATTCGCTGGAGTCCGGCAGCACTGCTTCAATGGCGCGCCGCGCGAGGGCGCCGTGACCAATCTCGCGCCGGCTGGATGAACCAAAGCGGCCCACTTCGCCGACCGAGTAATGCGGGAAGTTGTAGTGCAGCAGGAACCGCCGCTTCACTTCACCCTTTTCAATATCGTCGATAAACTGCTCGTCCTCTTTGGTGCCAAGGGTTGTGGTAACCATGGCCTGTGTCTCGCCCCGCGTAAACAGCGCCGAGCCATGAGCGCGCGGCAACCAGCCAACTTCGCAGGTAATCGGACGAATTTCGCCAAAGCGGCGTCCATCGGGCCGCCGGCGATTGTTCAGAATGTCATCGCGGAAGATCGTCTCTTTCAAATGATCGAAGACCTTCTTCGCCATCTGGCGTGTCTCGACCTGATCCTCAGGATAAGACTCGACCACTTCTTTCTTCAGCGCATCAATCGCGCTGTAGCTGGATCGTTTGTCCTGTCCGGCAGTGTCCAGCGCAGCCCGCAGGCGGTCGCCATAATTCCGCTGGATCTCGCCCTGCATTTCTTCGTTCAGCACGGGCGGCACAACTTCGCGCTTCTGCACATCGAGGGCTTTGTAAAGCTCTTTCTGCCAGCGGCAAAGCCGGTTGATTTCTTTGTGGGCCACCATCAAGGCCTCGACCATGATTTCTTCGGAAACTTCGTCGGCGCCGGCCTCCACCATGACGATGGCTTCTTCGGTTCCGGCGACGATTAGGTTCAGGCGCGACTCGCGCACTTCATCGTAGGTCGGGTTAACAATGTAGCGCCCTTCGATCAGGCCGATGCGGACTCCGGCGATGGGCTGGTGGAACGGAATATCGGAAAGGTAAAGCGCGCACGACGTTCCGGTAATTGCAATGACGTCAGGGTTGTTATCCTGATCGGCCGAAATAACGGTGGCGATCACCTGCGTCTCGTTCCTATAACCTTCGGCAAACAGCGGCCTGCAGGGGCGGTCGATGAGGCGGCAGGTCAGAACTTCTTTCTCATTGGGCCGGCCTTCGCGGCGAAAGTAATTGCCCGGAATACGACCTGCCGCATAGTTCGATTCGCGATACTCGACAGTGAGGGGGAAGAAGTCTATGCCTTCCCTCGGAGATTGGGCGCCGACCGCGGCCACCAACAACATCGTGTCACCATAACTAATGACGACCGAGCCATCGGCCTGTTTAGCGACGCGACCGGTTTCGACGGTCAACTCCTTGTCGCCCAACTTGATGGACTCTTTCAAATATTTTCTTACTGGCATTTTTGTTTGTCTCCTTACAGACGATCGATCGCTGACAATGGATTAATGGCTAAGGCGGCTAACGAGCCGCGTTGATTTGTCTTGCCGGGTAATAGAAACAGCGGAGAGGATGCTCGGCCATCATCTATCGTCCCTGGCCATGGTCAGCGTGAAAAGCAAAGGCGGCAGAGCCACTTGCCGTGAAGCTCCTGCCGCCTTGCGGGTTTGCTAATGGCACGCGCGTCCGCTTGTCTCCGGATTGTAAGCCGTCACGTTCGGCACCGGTTCAAGCTCTTCGATAGACGCGGGCTTTGTTAAAAACCGAGATTCGAAGTTTCTCGTTCGTTTAGTAAGCACAGACTTCAGTCTGCGAATTATCCTCGAAGCAAGCACAGACCAGAGTCTGTGACAATGCTTAACGACGCAGGCCCAAACGGCCAACTATCTCGTGATAACGCTCAATATCCCTTTGTTTTAAGTAATCAAGTAAACTCCGGCGCTGTGAAACCATTTTCAGCAGCCCGCGACGCGAGTGATTATCTTTCTTGTGCGTCTTAAAATGCTCGGTGAGTTCGTTGATTCGCTGGCTAAGGAGTGCAATTTGCACTTGCGGTGATCCGGTGTCAACTTCGTGGGTACGAAAGTCGGTTACGATTTTTTCTTTTGCTTCTTTTGCTAATGCCACTGCTAAAAATGGCCCTCCTGGACCGCAGTACGACCGTCAGGGACGGTAACCGCTAAAGATTGAAATGCCCTCGTAAAGTAGCATGGCGCTCGCAAAAGTGTCCAGCCAGCAGCGATCTGGGTAGTGTCTTAGTTTGGAGTGCGGTGGCAAGCGCAGCGCGACACCGCTTTGGATTTGCGCGACTTTCAGGCGAGATGGAATCAATCCAAAGCGCCGTCGCCGCTGCGCTCTGCCGGCGCACTCCAGATTAAGACCTACCGCGATCTGGCAGCCCCAACCCAAAACCCAACCCAGTGGCACGCGCACAGCGCACGGCACTGGCGCCGTCTGATGTACGGTTAGGCTTGCTACACAGCATCCCAAACGAACACAGAGCCGCTCGCGATAGCGAGCGGTTAGAACCGCTTGCTACTGCAAGCGGCTCTGAGCTCAAAATTCGGCCCCGAATCTGACAGACCGGGGCACGAATTGGACCGCCCGCTACCGCCGGTCGTTCTGACCTGTTAACATCTGCCGTTCTATCATCAAGAACAAAAGGAAGCCGATGGCAAACACGAAGAAACGAATTGTAATTGTGGGCGGCGGGTTTGGCGGAGTCTTTACCGCCCTCGACCTCGCCGGTTCCGGCGAGATCACACTGATCAGCGACGAAGACCACTTCCTTTTCACGCCGATGCTTTACGAGTATTTGAGCGGCGAAGTCGAAGCCTGGCACATCGCCCCTGACTACAAAGAACTGCTGGATGAGGAAACAAGATTCGTTCGTGGCGTCGTGACGGACATAGACTTCGGCGCCCAACAGGTGGTCGTCGCCGGCGCAGAACCGGTTCCTTACGATATTTTGATTCTGGCAGCAGGAGGCGTGACGAACTACGCCGGAGTCAGCGGCGCCGAGCAGCACGCAATTCCCTTTCGCAAGCTGGCCCACGCGGATCAACTGCGCCGGCGAATGATCGACGCGCTCGATCACATCCCGCCCAGTCTCCCACCTCAGGACGTTCATCGGGCCCTGACGTTCGCCGTCGTCGGCGGCGGCGCCAGTGGCATTGAGTTGTCTACCAAAATGGCCGACCTCTTGCGCGATGCATTTCGCCGCCGCGCTTTGCATGGCGAGCCGCGCGTCATCGTCATCGAGATGAGCGACCGCGTCGTGCCGGGCATGGGCGACGAGATTCGTGAGTTCGTCGACAATGCGCTGCTGGAATCACGCGTCGAAGTCCACACCGAGACACGCGTGGTCGGCGTTGGTCCTGACTCAATCACACTCGAGCATGCAGGTGAGCAAACTGAACTGCAGACGGCGGGGGTCGTTTGGGTGGCGGGCGTTCGAATTAGTCCGCTGGTCGAAAAACTGAACATCGAGAAGGATCGCCGCGGATTAATCGTGGTGGAGCCCACTCTGCAAGTGCCGGGTCACGAAAATGTTTTCGCGCTGGGCGACACCGCGCTCTTCAAGGACGTGGTGCCCACGCTGGCCGGCACTGCCCAACTGGCATTTCAGGAATCAACGCTGGTGTCCCGAAATGTTCGCGCGCAATTGGCCGGAGACAAGCTGCACACGAAGCATTTCATTGAACTCGGCGAAGCGCTCAGCCTGGGAACGGAGCGCGCTGCGATCCTGGCCGGCGGTCAGGTCCTGAGTGGCGCACTCGCGCGTCAGGCCCGTTTTGCTATGTACACTTCAAGGATGCCGACCTGGCACCATCGATTACGCGTGGGCGCGAGTTGGTTCTTCGGCGGTACCGCGCCGCGTCCATTACAGCCGCTGGGTTTTTAGCGCTGATCCGTTGGAGCACGCGCGATGTGGCCCAGAAACCCACGCACCCAAATCCTGGCCGGCTTTTTCGCGGTCCTGCTTGCGCTGGCACTTTTTGTTGCCTGGCTAAGCACTAAGACGCGCAATGGCCGAATCCACATTCTGACGTGGTCGCGCTCTGCACCTTCCAACCCGCAACCAGTTCCAACCGTAGGCATTGTTGAGCAAGGTAACTCACCGACGCCCACGCCAGGGGGCGCGGCGACGCCCGCAGCGTCGACGGCTGTCACGCCAACTCAAACACCGGATGCGACCCAGCCTGGTCTGATGGTTCCAGTGATGGGTGTGAAACCCAATCAACTTCGTGACACATTCTCCGACGCCCGGTCGGAAGGGCGCGTGCATGACGCGATCGATATCGAAGCGCCACGCGGCACACCGGTGGTGGCGGCTGCCGATGGGACCATCGTTAAGCTGTTTCAAAGTGAACGCGGCGGAACCACGATTTATCAATTGAGCGGGGACAGCAAATACATTTATTACTACGCGCATCTCGAGCGCTATGCGGACGGGCTGGCGGCCGGCCACTTCGCCAGGCAGGGCGAGACGATTGCTTATGTCGGCGATACGGGTAACGCGGGCGCCGGGAATTACCATCTGCATTTTTCCGTCGCCCTGGTCGCAGACCCAAAACGTTATTGGGAAGGCACTAACATCAACCCGTATCCCCTGCTGCATAAATAGGCGCATTGACTTGGAGGGACGCGCCTACAAGCGCATTCCAAGTGAACAGCCTTCACTCCTGCCGCGTTCGCTAATCGTCCATCTTCATTAATCGGCCCCGATCACGCTTCGCTATAGCGGGGCTAAGCCCACCACCGATTGTGGGAATGCCCGTTGCAGGAGAAACGGCGCAAGTTAGAATCAACTCGAAGTTGTACACGACCGACTCTTCAGGAGCATTGAAATGAAAAGCCGCCTCAGCATTTTGCTTTGCGTGACCGCGTGCCTGTTTGGCATGAGCTGCGTCGAACCGGGAAACCAAACGAACCAGAACGCATCTCCAGGTGCTTCGCCAATTCCGGCGGTCTCTCCGGCGCCCGGCGGAAGGGCCGCTGTCGCTGAGCCGATAACGTTGCCCGTGCTGGATGCATTCTTCGCGGACGAATCATTCCCCGAACTATTGAAAACTCGGCTGCAACTTACTGACGATCAGGTCGCAAAGGTGAAACAGTTGGCGCATCAAGAGACCGCTAAGCTCAATGAAGCAGATGCTGGTCAGGCGGAAGGAGCGACTGCTGCGGCGCGCGAGGCAGCCGTGGAAAAGCTCCTGGCATTGATCGGAGAAGAAAAGACAAATCAGCTCGCCGCTCTTGTGCGCGAGCGCTGGAATGAAACCGGTGACAGCGCTGCCGCCAGGACTGCGACTCCCACGGTCAATCCAACGTCGCCGGCCGAGTTTGCCGTCAGCCTGCCGAATTCAGTACCAACCGATTCGCGTATCGTGGTAAACGCACCTGCCTTTCGCATGGATGTGTTTGAGAAGGGTCAGCTCGTCAAGTCTTACAAGATCGGCATAGGCTATCCACAGTTTCCGTTGCCCACCGGGCTGCGCAAGGCGCGCACAATTATTTTCAATCCCACGTGGACTCCGCCCGACGAACCGTGGGTGGCAAAGATGAAAAACATTTCCGCCGGTGAGAAGGTCGAAGCCGGCAGCAAGTTGAATCCGCTTGGACCAATCAAAATTCCCATCGGATTGCCGTCATTGATTCATGGTGGAAAGGCTCCCGCAAAGTTGGGCACGTTCGCTTCGCACGGCTGTGTGGGTCTGACGACGCCGCAGGTGCGGGACTTTGCCAAAGTCCTGGCCAGCATTGGTGGCGGCCATTTGGATGACGCGAGTCTGGCCGCGTACGCCCGCGACAAAACGCAGACGAAAGCGATCAAGCTGGAGAAGGATGTGCCGGTGGAGCTGCGTTACGAAACGATTGTGGCCGAAGATGGCAAGCTACACATCTATGCCGACGTCTACGACCAGAACACAAACACTGAGGAAAACCTGCGCCAGGTGCTCGCCGCAGTCGGAGTCAAATTAGAAGACCTGACTGAGGCAGAACGCACCAAAGTGGCCGACGCGCTGGCGCAGATGGGAGGGACATCCGCCCCGCGCATCGACAAGACTGCGAAGGCCGCTCCCACGGCGGCTACATCACCCAGCCCGGCTGAGAAACTGAAGAAAAATGAGCCGGCGAAGAAACCGGCCCGCGCCGCTCGAAACCAGAAAGAGATCGTAATTGAAATCGCCGCGCTGAAAGGAAAGGGTTATCCGGCGGCGGTAAATCTGGACACAGGCCTGGGCAAGCCAGCTCCCGTATTGGCATCAAACAAGCCTGATGCTAAACCGACAGCGAAACCCTAACTGTGGTCGCGTTTATTAGCGAGGTATTTCGCGCTACTTCATGCAGCCACAGAGCCGCTTGCGGTAGCAAGCGGTTCCAGAGTCTCGAACAGCATCGTGCATTGTCAGTACCGCCCGCGGTAGCGGGTGGGTTTCGTGGATCCCGACATCAAGGTAAGTCCTGAGGCCACCCACCCGCTACCGCGGGCGGTACTGACAAGAGTGCGGCGTGCTTCCTTAGATCTCCGCTCGCCGCTACACGCTGGCGGCTTCGCAGGAATCCAACTCGGGCGCTTCGATGATCTCGGTCGGTCCGCCTTCGCCGAAGTACTGGCGCCCAGCCGCGATAGTTTCGAAGTACTCCGAAATCCGATTGAGGATCTCATCTACCGAATGCGAGTGATATACGGCGGTACGGAATAACGCGCCACCCTTCAACCCGCGGGTGAACTGCCCGGCCAGTTGCTTCATACGGCCGATGGCGGCTAACTCAGGCATGTCCTCTCGCAGCATGTCGAAATATTCGAGTAGAATATTTCGCTTGTCTTCGAGCGTTGGCTGGAATACTTCCCGATTATTCATCGCATCTTCGATCTGCCGGAAGATCCATGGGTTCGCCATCGCGCCGCGCCCAATCAACACGCCGTCACATCCGGTTTCGCGAAAGCGAGCGAACGCCTGTTCGATCGTGGTAACGTCGCCGCTGCCGGAAACCGGCACGGTCACTGCTTGCTTCACTTGCTCTACCAAGTCCCAGTTGGCCAGCCCGCGATAACCCTGTTCCTTGGTGCGTCCATGCAGTGCGATGTGTTCGGCGCCGCACCCTTCAGCCAGTTTCGCTGTTTCGACGGCGTTGATGGTGTGGTCGTAGAAACCCGCTCGAATCTTTACGGTGAGCGGAATCGTGATCGCCTTTTTGATCTCCGTCAGAATCCGTTCCAGCCGCTCGTGATCTTTCAAAAGTCCTGAGCCGCCACCATGCTTGACAACCTTTGGCGCCGGGCAGCCGCAGTTCACATCCAGCATGTCAGCGCCAATCTCTTCCGCCATTTCCGCCGCTATGCGCATGCGCTCCGGCTGGCCGCCAAAAATTTGCACGGCAAAAGGGCGCTCGGTTTCATAAAACCGCATCTGGCGCTTTGATTTGGGATTATTGCGCGTGAGGCCCTCGACTGAAATGAATTCCGACACAGTGAGGCCGACACCGCCGCGCGTCTTGAGCAGGCGCCGAAACGAAATATCAGTCACCCCGGCCATGGGGGAAAGAATCAATGGCGGGTTGATTTCGATGTCACGAATGCGAAAGGCCTTAGTCATTACTTCAGTTCAGCGCGTTTACTCCCAGCGGCGCAAATGGTTCAATACCCGATTATAGCAATGCAATTGAAACTCATCCAAAGTGCGGGTCTGGCGTGGACTATCATCTATGCGGCGTTCGTCATTTGGATTTACGCCACTGAGCCGCGGTCGCTGCGCGAAGTAGCCACCAACACGCAGGTCGCCTCCGGCACCTATCAAGTCGATCAGGAAAAGTTCAACAACGCGCTGGCGATGTTTCGCCGCGAACAGTTTCGCGCGGCGCGTGACGAGTGGGGCCGCGCCGATCCGGGAATGCAGGATGCGGTGACTCAGTTCTATATCGCTTACGCTTTCTATCGCGAAGGCTGGGGCCGGGTCTACGATGACGACGCGTTATTCAAACAGGGACTGGAAGCGATAAACCGCGCCATCAACGCGGCGCCTAATCAGACGTTGAGAGTTGATGATCCGGATTTGCAATTACACACCCCGGCGGAATTAAAGGCGGAACTGGAACAAGGTGCGGAACAGAGTTGGGGCGATCTGAACCCAGTAGAAATCCTGCGCAAACGCAAATGAACGATTACCGTGATCGAAATCGCGCGCTCGTGCGTTTCTTCGTCCTGCCGACGATCTTCCTGACAGTAACGTTGCTGGGAGGATTGCGAGTCGACGCCGCCACGCGCGGGTTTGATTTTCTTGCGCCGCCGTTGGTGACACTGATACTCGCGGCGCTGTTGCTGGCATTGTTTGTTCGCGCGGGCGCGCTGGATCCAAGCGCCTGGATTACCAGCAATCAACCGGCGCTGACGACTGTTTCTCACACCTTCACGCTGCTGGCCCTGTTCTTTGCTTCGGCCCAGGCTTTCAATTCAGTGCTGCCGGAGAGCGGCCTTTTTCATTGGCTGTTCTCTTTTTTCTTCCTCTGGACACTTTGGAACAACCAATTTGCGAAGTTTGATTCAAGCCGCCTTCTTCGCAGCCTGTTAGTGTTATTTGGGACTGCGTTCGTGCTCAAGCATCTCTTGCTCGCGGGTTTTTATGGCTCGCCAGGCGGGTGGTGGAAAAGGGTGGCCGCTTTGGCGCTGGAAGGGGTTTCCCTCGGAACAATCGATTTGCCGGCGTACGCTCCCGCGACCGGGTACATTTCCTTCTTCACACTCGCGCTTTACGTTGCAGGGCTGGTCTTGCTGACACCGAAGCCGGCTGAGCCAATGCAACCGAATCAGCAGACTCTACTGGAAGGAAATTCGCGTTTGCCTAATCGGCAGCTGCAAGAACGTGAATCGGTTCCTGAATTGCGAGACGAACAGATCGAGGTAAAAGACCAGCAGTTTGATAGTCCTCAGTAAACTGGTGCTTTCAAGATCACGGCTCAGCCGTTTGATGGCCAAGCCGCGAATGCCAGTTACTTCCGTTTCCGTAAAACCAGCGACACAAACAGCGACAAGATCGTCCCTATCACTGTCATCCAGATCAGAACTCCAGCAAACGCTTTGGCGATGATCGCAGGCGTTACCTGACCGTTCGCATCGACCTCGCCCGCCTGCTGCATCAGCTTAGGCCCCACAACCAACAAGAGGATGGCGAAGTAGCACGCCGTGAGCAGTGCATACGTGACGGCGATGCCGGTGCCGGTTTTCATTCCTTCGCCAAAACTCAGCAGGCCCTGATTGGCAAAACGCTTTTCCCTGATACCGAGCGACAGTCCAATCAACGCGGCGAAATTGAAAACAAGTGTGTCCAGGATCGCAGCGCGCTCGGGATTAAGGTGCAAGGCCCAATGCTTCAATGCCACGTAGACAGCGATAATGGCGGCAACCATCAGGCCATATTTGATCGCTCTCTTCATCAGATAGTTACCCTTTGCGCCTTTACGGCTCAATCGTTACCGGAGTCCGAACTTCGACGGCGTCGAATAGCTCGCGCATTTCCGCATCGTCCAGGGCGACACAGCCCCACGTCCAATCGCTTTGCGATCCGCGGCCATGAATATAGATCGTGCCACCGAGCGGTGTGTTTTGCGGCGGTGTGGCTTTTCGCTTGAGCGCGTCGATGATCCTTGTGTACTGCGACTGCGTTATTAAGCCGTCGCGCAGTCCGCGACTGGCATGCGCGGCATTTGGATAGCTGACGCCAAGCGATAGGTAAAAAGCGCTCCGCGGGTTTTTCACGAAGATGTAGAAATCGCCTTCCGGCGTGCGGTGATCCCCGGCGCGCACTTTGTCACCGACTGGACTTAGGCCCAGCCCGACCTGATACGTCCGCACAAGTTTGCCTTCGGAAAAAAGCATCATCCGGCGCTCGCTTTTCTTCACCACAATCTTCGGATTAACCAGCGGAAGTTTTAAAGCTTCGGACTTGGGCGCTTCGGGATTGATCCGTTCAACGGACGGGGTTGGTGAAAAATGAACTGGTTTGGCGGCCGGAGCCTGGCAAGAAGCCAAACCACACAGCAGGCAGAAGAGCAGAACTGGAAAACTAAGCCGCCTCACGATTCGGCATGATACTCCGAAATAGTTTTAAACAGACTGCCAGTTTACGGAAGTGAAGCGAGCATGGTTCCCCGGTTGTTGTCATCAATCCGGGTGGCTCTGCACCAAGGCTTGGAGACAGCAACTGTCTCATGGAATTTCGAAATAGGCCCGAAGGGCCGGGGTTAAATAGCCATGCGTGGAACGGAGTTGGTCCGCCGGCCCGGCAGTAAACAATAAACCGGCGCCCAGCGCAGACCCTGAGGACGACCTGACACGTCAATAGCGCTCTGCCAGCATGTTCCTATCGTGGGCTCGTGTTTACCAGTTCACGACGAGCTGATCGGTGTCTTCCCAGACAGGCTTGTCCTGACGAATCGACGCCCGGTGTAGTTTTTCCGGTTCGGTTAGCAGGCGGCCCGCTCCAAGTGCGACCGCCATCAACGGGTCGTCCGCGATTGCGACATGCAGGTTTAAATCGGACTGTAGCCGCTGCGACATTCCCTTCAGCAGTGCGCCGCCACCTGTAAGTACCACACCAGAATAGTAAATATCGGCGGTAACTTCAGGCTTGGCATCTTCGATCATACGCCGGATGGCCGAGCTAATCTGGGCCAGAATGGGTTCCAGAGCGGTCTGGACCTCGCTCGCGCCAATTTCCACGGGCAGGGCCGCGCCATTGGCGAGTTGTTTGCCGACAATCTCCATAACATTGGACTCGCCATCCCCGTCGACTTTAGAGGCTGCACCCAATTCGATTTTCAAACGCTCGGAGGTGCGTTCGCCAATCTGAACCCCGTGACGCAGGCGAACATAATCGCGGACAGCTTCATCCATCGCATTCCCTGCTGCAGGCAAACTCGCTGAACTGACGATGCCACCCGAGGCAATGATCGCGATGTTGGTAGTGCCACCGCCGATATCGACGATCAGGTGCGCGTGCTCGTCCTCGACATCAAGTCCGGCGCCGAATGCCGCGGCCAGACCTTCGTCAACGAGATCAACGCGACCCGCGCGTGCGTCGCGCGCTGCATCACGGACCGCGCGTCGCTCAACCGGTGTGGCGGCGCCGGGAATTCCTACCACCAGATGGCTCCGGCGGGGGTGAATGCCGTGGGCCCGCTGAATAAATGTGCGCAAGAGTTTTTGTGTTACTTCAAAATTGTCAATCGTGCCACCGCGAATGGGACGGTGGACTTCGATATCATGCGGCTCTCGCCCGAGTAGTTTCAGCGCCTGCGATCCGACCGAAACCACATCGCCGGAGTATTTCTGAATCGCCACCACCGTCGGCTCATTCAAAACGACGCCCTGGTTAGGGGCATAAATAAGTGTGTTCACGGTGCCGAGATCGACTGCGAGCTCGTCCGTGAAAAAGCCGCTCAGAATCTTCATTTCTGATCCCTCCCTGATTAACGCTATATAGGGGCGCCAGTAATGCACCTTGTAATAGAGAGAAAGCGCAAAAGCAAGCGATATGCCAACTAAGCGCGGTTTTGAGATGTTGAGTTTATGTGGCTGTTTCCGCCCACCTTAAGAATCGATGTCGTAGGCAAGCTCGCTACTGAAACAGTTTCGAGACAAACGAACTCAATCAGTCGCTCTAAAAGCGAACGGTGGCGAGGAAAGATTTACCGGATCGTCCATTCTTGCGTGGGTTTCTGATCGCTAATCCAAAAGAGTTTCGCTGATGATCTCGGAGAGGCGGCTACCTTCCTGGCGGGAAACGTTCTTAGCAGCGGGCACGTTCAGTACTCGAGCCACTATCAGGCGACCGCGCCAGCGCAGCGTAATTTCGTCACCCTCTTTGACGGCGTGTGAAGATTTTGCGGGACGACCGTTGAGCAAAACAAAACCCGCGTCGCACAGTTGCTGGGCTACCGTGCGCCGCGGGCATAAACGGCTCGCTTTCAAAAAGAGGTCAAGCCTCATTAGGGCTTGCCGTTCTTTTCTTTGTCCTTCTTTTCCTTTTCGTTGGCCCTGACAGTTTTCGCCGGAGCCAGCTTGAGCAGCGGAGTAACGCTCTCTTTATAAGCGTCAGCCAGCTTAATGTAAGCGTCGTTGCGCAACCCTTCCAGATAAGCTTCCCGCGCTTTCGGCGAACGCTCCGCGGTCATCGCTTCGCGAACACGGGCCTCGTTGAAAGTTGGGACGTCACTGCCGGCGTTTCGCGCATCGACTTTAAGAATCTGATAGCCTTCATCGGTGCGCAGCGGCTCGCTCACGCCGCCGGCCTTCACGTTCTTAATCGCCGCTGCGATATCCGGTCGCAGGTTGGTAACTTCAAAGAGCCCGACTTCGCCCTTGTTTTGCTTCGCCGTCCGCACACCGCCCGATTCTCTTTCTGAGTAGGTTACAGCCAGACCGCCGAAGTCCGCTCCGCCGCGCGCCTGGGCCACGATTTGGTCTGCTTTCGCCTTAACTTCAGCCTCCGGCTTACCCGCCAGGCTCAAAAGAATTTCCGAGAGCTTTACACTTTCCGGCTTGCGAAACATGTCTTTGTGGGCGTCGAAGTACTTGTGCAGCTCGTCAATAGTTGGACCATAGTAAAGCTTGGCATCGACTTCGCGCTCAACCACTGCCTGCTTCATCATCTCAGTACGCATAGTCTGCCGGATCGTCGCGGGATCGACTCCGCTGTCCTTCATAGCTTCCTCGAGTTTTTCCATCGAGGTGATGTTTTGGGTCTTTGCGATCTCCAGCATGCGACGGTTCACAGCGGCTTCGACATCCGCGGCCAGATCCAACTCCTTGCCTCGTTGCAGCAGGATCTGTCCGTTGATCAAGGTCACAATGAAATTGGCCTGATGCTTGCTCACTTCAGCGGTGGCTTGTTGCTCGCTCATGCCATTCTGTTTCAACTCTTCAATGCGCTCCTTCATATCCCGCTTCAGCATCGATAGCGTGATAACGCCGTCGTTGACCTGGGCGATTACTTCGTCCACCACGACCGGTTCGCCTTCCTGCGCCCGCGCGGACAAGGGGGAAACGATGAAGACGCCCAGCACGAGCAAGGCAACGATAAATATTTTAGATCTCACGATTTTGATAACTCCTCAAATTAGTTAGGACCTGGTCAAGGGTCAAATTCTAACTGCTAGTCTGAACTTGCAGCAACAAGCCACGAACAGTTTCCAACAGCCGGTCCTGTTCGTCTTCATCCAAAGTCAACTTCAGGACTCCGCTTGGCGTGAATGTCGCGCCGGTCCTGATCTGTACCAACTCCATCAGCCTGTCCGGATCCACCCGGGCTTTTTCGGTTAACTTGATTGCCACGCCGTCCGGCGTACGGTCGATCGAAAGGACTCCGATTTCTTCAGCCGCAAGCCGCAAACGGGCGTATTCAAAGAGGTTCTCGACCGTTACCGGAACGCGGCCATAGCGATCCTCGGTCTCTGTCCGAATGGCCCGCAACGTTTCTTCATCGCGAGCTGAGGAAACCCGTTTGTACGTCCGCAGCCGCTGTCCCATGTCCTGCACATAATCCTCGGAAATTGCCACATCGACCCCGACGCTAATCGCGACGCTGGTATCATCTTCCACCGCTTCGCCGCGCAATTCAGCCACCGCGCGCTCCAGCATTTGCGTGTAAAGATCGAAGCCCAGAGCATCCATGTGCCCCGACTGCTGCCCGCCCAGAAGATTGCCGGCCCCGCGCAACTCCAAATCGAGCGCCGCGATGCGAAACCCGGCCCCCAGGTCCGAAAACTCTCTAATAGCAGCCAGGCGCCGGCGCGCAATTGGCGATAACCCTTGTTCGGTCGGGATTAACAAATAGGCGTAAGCGCGGCGATTTGACCGTCCCACCCGTCCGCGTAACTGGTAAAGCTGGGAAAGTCCATAGGCGTCTGCGCGGTTTATGATGATTGTGTTCGCGCGTGGGATGTCTATCCCGTTCTCAATGATTGTAGTCGCGACCAGGACATCGTATTTAAAATCAACGAAATCCAGCATGACGCGCTCCATTTCTTTCTCATTCATTTGCCCATGGCCGATGGCAATCCGGGCCTGCGGCACCAGGCGCTTTATCAGGGCAGCGATGGTCTCGATCGACTCGACGCGATTGTGAATGAAAAAGACCTGACCGCCACGACCAAGCTCCAGCTCGATTGCCGACTTAATCACGGGTTCAGAAAACTGGACCACCTGGGTCTGAATTGCCAGGCGATCGCGCGGCGGCGTTTCAATCACCGACATGTCACGCAATCCGCTGAGCGACATGTTGAGCGTTCGCGGAATCGGCGTCGCCGACAGCGTCAACACATCGACTCGCTTCTTGAGTTGCTTCAGCCGTTCCTTGTGCGCCACGCCGAAGCGTTGTTCTTCATCGACGACTACTAACCCCAGGTCACGAAACCGAACATCCCTGGAAAGCATTCGATGCGTGCCGATCACGACGTCCAGCTCGCCGGCTTCCATCCGCTTCGCCACCTCCTTTTGTTCCTTCGGCGAACGAAAACGGGAAAGGAGTTCGATCTTCATCGGGAAGGGAGCAAAGCGGGATCGAAACGTATCGAAGTGCTGGTAAGCCAGCACCGTCGTCGGCGTCAGCACGGCGGTCTGTTTGCCTTCCATGACGGCTTTGAACGCCGCGCGCATCGCAACCTCAGTTTTCCCGTAACCAACGTCGCCGCACAACAGGCGATCCATCGGCGTCGGTTGTTCCATGTCGCGCTTAACGTCTTCGACCGCGGTTTCCTGATCCGCCGTCAGTTCAAATTCGAAGCCCTGTTCAAACTCACGTTGCCATGGAGAGTCCGGCGCGAAAGCGTGTCCGCGAACTAACTTGCGTTCGGCATAAAGCCGCAAAAGCTCATCTGCCATTTCCCGCATGGCTCGATGAGCTTTCGCTTTTGTCTTTTGCCAACCGAGCCCCCCGAGCCGATCGAGTTGCGGCTGATGACCCTCGGCGCTGGAATAGCGCTGCACCAAATCCAATCTTTCCACGGGCACGTAAAGCTTCGCCTCATCGGCGTACAGCAACAACATGAACTCCCCGCGCGCTACCGGGACGTTGCGGGCCGCGCCGGATTCGGCCGGCCCGAGGCTGAGAGTTTGCAAGCCGGCGAACCGCGCAATGCCGTGATCGATATGGACCACGTAATCATCAATTTTCAGATCGCGAAAATCCGACAGGAAAGCTGCTGCCTTTGATTTGCGCTTTCGGCCTTCCTTTTGCTTCCGGCCATCGGCGCTGGCGCCACGCCGCTCCAGAGCTGCATCGGCGGCTTCGTCGAAAAGATCGCTCTCGATATGAACGACGAGGCCGGCGGAAGGTAACGCAAAGCCCGCCGTCAGTTTTCCCACGGTCACGATCGCATCGAGGGCCGTTGCATCGCCTGTTTCTTCCGGCAAAACGACCCTCGCATCAACGTCATATTCCCGTAGGATCTCGCTAACGCGATCCGCAACGCCGGCTGTCGGCATGACAAACAACGTCGCCGTCCCTTCCTGCTGATGCTCGCGCCGGACGTCGCCTGCAACTTCGGCCAGCCGGCCGTGATATCGCATTACCGACTGCGCCTGCCAGTCAACTTCAAGGGAAGAGGTGCTGCCATCGACTACAGGAAAAAGAAACAAAGGTTTGCGCGGCCCGCGGGCGCGACCAAAGGACGCTTTGGGCTGTTCGGCTTCAAGTGCGATTTCATGATCCAGCGCTCCGGCGACCCGGCCGAGAGCACGCAGCTCCAGTCGCTGAGCCGCGTCGAGCCGCACGCGCAATTCTTCGCCAGTCAGGTACCACTCAGCCGGCGTCAGTCCCAGATCGTCGCCGGCGTCAGTTTCCGCATAACGCTCTTCGAGTGTTTGGAAAACTCCTTCGAGGTAATTCTGCAATGGCGTCGGCTCATCAATCACCAGCACGGCGTCTTTCAAATAATCAAACACGCTCGCCGGTCTGGGTCGAGTCATTTGTAATAGCCATTCCCAGCCCGGAAACGTTTCGCCTTCATCTGCGAAGACAGTCCGATCACGCAATGACCGGGCAAAACGATCGTCACTCCAACGTTCGCGAGCACGCTCAGCCCATTCGCGAAAGTCGCTGCTGGTAACGGCCAGCTCGCGCATCGGCGCGAGCTCAACCTCTTTCAATTGCGCAATGGAAAGCTGAGTTTCCGGATCGAAAACTCGAATTGAATCGACCGTGTCGCCAAAGAACTCGATCCTGACGGGCGCTTCCCTGCCCGGTGACCACACGTCCAGAATGCCGCCGCGAATCGAAAACTCGCCGATTGCGCTAACCGGATCTTCCCTTACGTAACCGCATGCGATCAGCTTCCGGGCCAAATCCTCCAGCGAGTAATCCTGATCGCGCGTCAACACGATCCCGGCCTGAAGAATTTCATCCGGTGAAACTGTTCGACGCGCCATCGCTCGCGAAGTCAGCAGAACCATATCGCGCGGTTGTCGGGCCAGCCGCCAAAGGGCTAACGCTCGGCGCTCAAGTGTTTCCGCGTGGGGTGAAGAACCGGCGTAGGGATCGCTTTCGGAAGAGGGCAAACTCAAAACTGTTTCTTCGCACTCGGACAATCCGCGAAGCGCGCAATACCAGAAGCGAACATCACGTTCCCATCCTTCCAGGTCGCGATTTCCCTGAACGACGATCGCAAAAGGCTTTCCCGTTTCCTGCTGCAGCGCGGTTAGCGCCAAAGCCCGCGCCGCACCAATGACCAGTCCGCTGACGGAAATCACCCTTGCGCCGCGATTGAGCTCAGCCAAAAGCCGCTGGTACTCAGCGCTTTCGGTCACTCGTTGAAACGCGCTTTGCAAACCGCCGGTGGTTGGAATCGTACTGCTCATAGAAACTTCAACTAACGCCCCTTTTCATCCGTTCAATAATCCTGCTGGTGGAGGCGCCCGCAATGAATGGAAGCGAAATAACCCTTCCGCCGGCGGCCTCAACTTCCTCCCGACCGTGAATTTCATCTAAGGCGTAATCGCCGCCTTTCACAAGCACGTCGGGCCGAAGATTTGTGATCAAGGTGCGCGGTGAAATGTCGTCGAAAATGGTCACATAACTGACTGCACGCATGGCAGCCAGGATCTCTGCGCGCTCAGCTTCATTGGTTAACGGCCGGCCGTCGCCTTTCAACTCACGCACCGTGCGGTCACTGTTGATAGCGACCAGCAGGATGTCGCCGAGTTCGCGCGCCTGCTCGAGATAACGCACATGACCTACATGCAAAAGGTCGAAAACTCCATTGGTAAAAACGAGTTTCCTGCCTTCAGCGCGCAGACGTGTGCGAACTCCGAGCAGTTCGACGGGGCTCAGAATCTTGCTGTTCATGTCTGACTACAATCTAACATGATGTACCGCAAACTGTTAGTTTGGCGTAAATCAAAACATGCCTGGCTCCTAACAGGTTTCGCCGCTTTCTAACAGACCACTACCCAGGCTTGCTAGTGATTGCGCTCACTCAACTCGCTCTCTATAATCAGCGCTTTACGTTTGGAGCCGATACTTTGTCTATTCCCTTCATCGAAGAAAACGATCAAACGCACGCGCGCCGCGAACATCTCACCGCGCTCCGCGAGCTGATCGGCAACGCCTATCCAAACAAGTTTACCCGCAGCAACGTCGCGCAAAGTTTGAGTGGGGAAGATACGATAGGCCTTCTTACGAACGAGCAAACCATTGGCGAAATTGTCAGTGATCACGCCTTCGCCGACGTCCTCAAATCGTTAACCGGTAAGTCTGCAGCGGGCGAAAAGCCAACGCCGGAAGAACTGCAGGCAGTGAATGAAAGGCTGAACAAGATTCAGGTCCGCCTCAGCGGCCGCATCGCCTCACCGCCGCGCGTAATGGGGAAAGCCGCATTCGTCCATCTTTCCGACGGCGTTGCGCGCCTGCAGATTTATGTGCGCAAGGCCGACGTCCATGCCATAAACAACGACACTGGCGCGCCCATCGAAATCGAAGGCAAAGGCTGGGAGTTGTTTGGTTTGCTCGATCACGGCGACTTCATCGGAATTGCTGGTTACCTGTTTGTGACGAAGACGGGCGAGCTCTCGGTCCATGTAACTCAATTACAGTTTCTGGCCAAAGCCATGTTGCCGATGCCTGACAAACTTCACGGCATACTCGATCCGGAAATTCGACAACGTCAGCGCTATGCCGATTTAATTGCGGGGAGTTTGAAACTGGAAACCGATGGCGAGGGCATGAACCCGCGCCAGGTGTTCGAGTTGCGTTCCAGGGTTGTGCGCGAGCTTCGCCGCTTTCTGGATGATCACGGTTACATCGAAGTCGAAACTCCGATGTTGACGGCAAAAGCGACCGGCGCTCTTGCCAGACCTTTCAAAACGCACCACAACGCCCTCGATATCGATTTGTACGCGCGCATCGCGCCGGAGCTTTATCTGAAGCGCCTGGTGGTCGGCGGATTTGAAAAAGTTTACGAGCTAAACCGAAACTTCCGCAACGAAGGCATCGACCGCACGCACAATCCTGAGTTCACCATGCTGGAGTTTTACTGCGCTTACATGGACGCCAACGGCATGATGGATTTTTACGAGGAGATGTTGCGTTCGACGGTTTTCACTGCGCTGGGCCACGCCCATGTTCGCTACGACGAATACGACATAGATTTTGCGCAACCGTTTCAGCGGCTGACAATGAAGGAAGCGATTCGGCAGCGTGGCCACCAACTTGACGGCGACGAATCCGCTCAGCGGATCGTTGATCTGTTTGAAGAACTGGCTGAGCCGTACCTGGTTCAACCGACTTTTATTACAGATTTTCCCAAGCCGGTGTCTCCGCTATCCAAAGCGTCGCCGGCCGATTCATCAATCGCCGAGCGCTTCGAATTGTTCATCGGCGCGATCGAATGCGGCAATGGTTTTTCGGAACTAAACGATCCCGAGGAGCAATACCAGCGCTTCAAGGAACAGGCCCAGCAGCGCGAAGGCGGCAACGAAGAAGCGATGGTGATGGACGAAGACTACATTCGGGCGCTGTCATACGGCATGCCGCCGGCCGCGGGCATCGGCATCGGCATCGATCGCTTGACCATGCTGCTCGCCAATAAACATTCCATCCGCGATGTGATTCTTTTCCCGCACATGCGTCCGGAGCGAAAGAGTGATGAAGTCGGCGAAACTTAACGACCCAGATCGCTGATTAGAACCACATCGCTGGCCTCAGATCCAACCGCATACGCCAGCCATTTCCCGTCGCGCGACCAATCAAACGAAACGATCGGAGCGGTTCCCCAGTGGGTCAACTGTTTTGGCGCACTGCCGTCCAGCGGCTGAAGCCAAATGTTTCCCTGGCCAGTTTGCTTATCGCCATAGGCCAGAGCGCGCCCATCAAGGGACCAGATGAAACGGCCGTAGAATGCCGGCAGTTCATGAATCAATCGCGGGTCGCCGCCTGCGAAAGGGATCACCGCGAAGTTATTCGGGGCTGCCGGCGCGGTGCGGTAGATGAAAGCGACTTGAGTGCCGTCGGGAGAGACGGCGGGATATCCGCCCGTCTTGTTAGTTAAAGAAATCGGGTCGCCGCCATCGATTCCTACTCGAAGAATACGCCAGCTTCCGGACACAATTGACCTATAGACGATCCATTTACTGTCCGGGCTAATGCTCAGGTCTGTGTCCTCGGCGCCGTGTGTCAATTCCAGCGGATGCGTACCATCAGCATCTATGCGCCAAACGTGCTGACGTCCGTTGCGGTTGGAAATGAAAGCGATGTAACGACCATCAGGGGACACGACTGGCTGCCGGTTAAGTCCGGCATGCGACGTAAGCTGCCTCAGGTTGTCTCCTGCGGGATCGGCTATCCATAAGTTCTCTTCCTCGCTGGCTCGCAACGCGTAGACGACTTTGCCGTCGGGCGTCCATGAGACGCCACCTATGCCGTCGTAATTTGTGAAAGTTAGTTGCCGCGCGTGGTCCGTGTCCGTCGTGGGCGCAATCCAGACGTTGGCCTTTCGCTCGGTTTGTACGGCACTGATAGTCTTGCCGTTCGCAGTCAGACCCAGGTCGCGATAATCGCTAAGGTCGTTCGTTATCTTTCGAGCTGCACCGCCCGGATAAGCGACGTACCAGATTTGCTGAGACGGACCCGCGCCCTGTTCCTCCGCAGTTGTCAGCAACCCGCTGCCATCTGCCAGCCATTCCATTCGGCCAACCGTTTGCCAATGATGCGAACTGAGAGGTCCGCCTTCTCCACCATTGACGGGAATGCCCCAGATCGTCTGGTATTCCTCGCCAACGGTAGTTACCGCTGCAGTTGCTGCGATCGTTTTACCGTCAGGCGACCAGGCCGGGGGAATGGTCCAGGTTTGCCCGAGGCGCAATGAACCTTTCTGACTGGTTGAAAAAAGCTTACGCTCGCCGGTGCCGTCAACATTAGCAACAATCAGATGGCGTTCGCCGGGACTGCCACGAATGAATGCGAGGTGCTTATCGTCCGGAGAAAGAGTTACCGGGGAATCCACATCCTCCAAAACCTTCGTCGGCGTCCCGCCTAAACTCGGTATTTGAAAGAGCATCCCCAGGTGGTTCATTTCCTGGTTCACGTAGTAGATGTAGTTCCCATCTCGGGAAAAGCTCAGGCCGTAAAAGAATTCGACGCGCGCGGGTGGAACTAGTTGCAGATCTTTGCCCGTCGCTACTTGCCTGAGCCAGATACTCTTCTCCCCCGCTTCGTCCCTCACGTGCGCGACATACTTGCCGTCCGGCGAAATGGTCGCCCTGACTGCTCGGCCTGTAGTAGTAAATTTGGCTAACTTAATTTTCGCGAACGGAGGTGGGCCCTTTCTGGTTAGGTATGCGTAAATCCCGAGTGTCACCACGCCCGCTAAAATTACAATCGCCGGAATCCACCAACGGCGCGACCTGGTTGTCGAAGTTACAAAGGCTGGTCGCGAGATAACGGTGCTGGGCGCTCTTTCAATAATCCGCACCCGCGGAGGGTGAGCAGTTGTAAGCGCTTCGTTAGCGCCGTCACCTAAGAGCTCAGGTCCACTACCAGGTCCTTCACCGACGACAATGCGCGCCCGGAGCCGTTCATGCACTGTCACTAACTCGTCATCGTTCCAAGCTCTCACGGTTGGCAGGAAGCGATAGCCGCGTCCGGGAACCGTGAGGATGTAACGCCCGCGATTCGAATCCTGCCCGAGTTTTTTCCGCAAGGTCGAGATGTGTTGCGTCAGGTTCGATTCTTCCACGAAGGTATCGGGCCACACCTTCTCCATTAACTCTCGCTTCCCCAACACGCGCCCGTGGTTCTGCACCAATTCCAGCAAGACATCGAACAGTTTCGGCGTGAGGTCGAGCGGCTGGCCATCGCGAAACAGCAGGCATTCCTGAGCATCGAGCAAAAACATGTCGAACTCATAAAAGCGTTGTGCGGGTTCGCTGACCATAGTTTTCAGGGTTTTTTAGATTTTTTTAGGAGCGCTTCAGGACTTTTTGTGGGCGGCAACGAGACTATGCGCCTGCTTGAGCCAGTTCCGAATGTTTAGCTGAGAGTTCTTAAGGCCGCTCATTCTAAATCAAAGGCAATGTCTCGACAACGCTTTTACGAGGCAGCCTAAATACCAACTGTAGACAAAAGGAGCAACAATGATGCGACGAATCGTAACCAGCCTGATGGCAACACTAGTATTGCTGGTGGCAGCCACGGTCAGCCCCCTAACCACACAGGCCGGGGCCCAGACGCAAAACAGCACTACCAGGATAGAAACGACTGAGGCATTCGTTTTTCCCAACGACTGTACCGGGGAGCTGATGGACGTAACGGACACAACGGTCGTTACCTGTCATGACCAACTGCGTGCCGACGGATCCTTTGACGAAAAATGCCAAATAAGGCAGAACGTCACAGCCGTTGGCCAGTCAACCGGTATCATCTTTCGTGGTTCGGGCACTTTCAAGGATGAGTTCAAGACGACGGATCCTTGCAACTTCAGCTTCAGCAATGTGGGCCGCGTCCTCCTGATCAGTCGAGATTCAAACGTCAATCTAATTTTGAGCTTTGACGAGAACGTGAGGATGGAAAACTGCGTCATGACAGCGGACGATCATGTGATTTCCGCCGACTGTCGGGGCAGTGTCTAAACGCCGGCATCTAGTCTTTGCGACAACGGCAGTTCAGGCTGTGCGAGATGCCGGAGCCATTGTGCCTGTCAACACGCGTACAGAAATCACAGTCGAGACAGAACGCATTCTTGTCATCAGACGGCGCTATCGAGCAATCGAAGCGTGGTGCGACGAATGCGCCGAGGTGGTCGTGATGATTAGACCGGACCAGGGAGTCGAGGGATTCGATCGTAGCCTCAGCGCTACTTTCGGCAACCTCGCAGCGGCCCATCTGCACGTCCGCGAGCAACCCGGCGGCGCCTGGTTTATCTGTCTTAACTCGTTAATGAACAGTCAGGAGAAAGAAGGATGAACTGATTATTAGCGCTAACAACGGAAAGGGACGCCAACCCGGCGTCCCTTTCTACTTGATTCTTTACCAGAGGCTTAGCGCAGACCGAGTTGAGGTCCACGGGCCGGTGCGTTGCGAACATAGCTAACGATGGTACCGCCGAAGCCTACGGCCCAACCATGACCGTCGACGAAGAATATTCTTTCCAGCGGGTGCGTGGTGCCGCTCGTCTCAACGGACCAGCGCCTACCACCATCGCGGGTATGAAGCACAGTACCAGCCGATCCTACCGCCCACCCTTCGGCCGGATTAAGGAACTTCACATCTAACAAGTCCGTCTCGACGCCAGAAACTTGCGGGAACCAGATGCGTCCGCCGTCAGTGGTGGCGAAGATCTGACCGGCGGCGCCGACCGCCCAGCCGACTCGCACTTCGACGAAGGAAGCTGCCGTGAACTTAACCCGTGTCTCTGCGCGAACCAGGCCAGTGCGCCACGTTTCGCCACCATCGCTGGTCTGAAGAATCGTGGCGCCGGCGCCTACCAACCATCCGTGATCGTCATCCAGGAATTCGCCGCCCAAAAGCCGGTAACTGGTCGGCAACGTTTGCCGCACCCAGTTAGCGCCGCCATCGTTCGTTGCATAGAACGCGCCTGCTTCGCCAAAAGTCCAGCCATGTCCATCGCCACGAAAAAACGCGCGGGCGATGCGAGCGTGGGGGTCGCTTAGATCAACTCGGCGCCACGACGAGCCGCCGTCGATTGTTCGCAATAGATAGGTTTGTGGCTCGTCATTGGTTTTGAGTTTGTAGACTGGGCGGTCGCAAACCAGCCACCCTTTTTTCTCGTCGGAGAAATAGACATCGCGCAATGCATCCTCAGTTGGTCGGCGCATGGCATGCCAACTCTTCCCGCCATCGTCGGTGAATAACAAGGTGCCGTTGCTGCCGGCTACCCAACCGGTGTTTTGGTTGAGGAAGTACACCGCGTGCAGCCATGCCATCGTTCCGGAAGGTTGGCGCGTCCATGCGGCCGACACGCTGAGAGTCGAGCCGGGAACAAACAGCAGAAGGAGGAAGGTGGATCTCAGAGTTCTCATTGCCGCCGTTGTGATTCTAGAAAATGCCGCCGGTGAATATTCGGGCGAAGCTCAGCACGGGCATGAAGTTGAGTAGCGATTGCACTTTCTTGAAAGTATTGCCGGGGACGACGACCTGGTCGCCTGGCTGCAGATAGGTGGAGTCCGGTGCTTTGCCTTTGTAGATGGCAGCGACATTAACCGGGATTGGCGCAAGGTTTCCGCTGGCCTGTTTGCGCAGGACGTAAACCTTGCTGCGGTCGCCCGTTTGCAGCACACCGCCCGCCTCGGCAATCGCTTCAGTTACCGACATGCGGCGTTGCATAGGGCGAATTCCCGGCGCTGCCACATCGCCGATTACGCTGTAGCGATAGGAATTCGCTTTATCCAGGGAAACCGAAACCTGCGGATCTCGGATGAACTCGTCGTAACGCTTCCTGATCAGCTCAGAAACCTCTTCCACGGTTTTTCCGTCAACGAAGATGCCGTCCGGAATCAAAGCCAGGGAAATGCGCCCGCTGGGTGGAATCGTAATTCCCGACTTCGAATAGCGATCCTGCCCAAACACTGTCACTGAGATCACATCCTCAGGACCGAGCCTGTAGGTCGTGAAGAAGTTGTTGTAATAAGGAACGATGCCGGCTTCTTCAGAACTGTGGTCCTGGCGGTTCGCCATCAGATCAGCCGGAACATCCGCCGGAACGCTCGAAGCGCGCGACGTCTTCGCACCCTTTTCCGATTGCGGCTTGGGATCGTCTGCAACGAACACTTCGTCTATAACAGGCTTCGTCTTTTCGCCGTCCGCAGCGGGCTTATTAGCGTCGTCGGCTTTGGCGGCTTCGGGAGCAGCGCGCCGTTGTCGTGTCTTCGCCGGCTCCTGCGCGAGCGCGCTGACACTTATCGCGAGGACCATTGCCAGCGAAAGCGTATTGGTTAGCAACTTGTTCATCGTCAAACCTCCAAACCTAACGGGAACCCCGACTGAAGAGAATTGTTTTGATAGTCTCGAAGAGAATCGCCCCGTCCAGCGCCAGACCCTGGTTCTTTATATAGAAAAGGTCGTACTCCAATTTTTGCCGGGCGTCCTCGATGGAAGCCGCGTAGGGATATTTGATCTGGGCCCAGCCAGTCAGGCCCGGCGCGATCAAATGGCGCTGCTCGTAAAAAGGAATCTCCTGGGCCAGTTGGGAGACAAAGTGCGGACGCTCTGGACGTGGGCCGACGAAGTTCATATCCCCTCGAAGGATGTTCCAGAATTGCGGGATTTCATCGACCCGAATTTTGCGAATGATTCGACCGACCCTCGTTGTGCGATCGTCAGTCGTGCTGGCCCACACTGGTCCGTCTTTCTCAGCGTCGGTGCGCATCGAACGAAACTTCATTAACGTAAAAGGCCGGCCGTTCTTTCCCACTCGCTCCTGCTTGTAGAGCACCGGGCCGCGCGAATCCAATTTGATCAGCAGCGCCGTTAGAAGAGCGATTGGCAACGAAAGCATTGCGCCAATCAGGGCCGTAAGCCGGTGCATGATTGAGCGAGCCGCCAGGTTTAGTGGCGCTTGCCGCCCGCGTCCGGAAAAAATAAGCCACGACGGCCGCACCATATCCAAAGAGACACGGCCCGTTAGTCTTTCATAAAAGGAAGCGCACTCTTCGATTGAAACGTTGCCCGACAGGCTCAGCCTGAGAAGTTGCTCAGTAGGAAACTGTCCGCGCCGATCACCGATGGCTACGACGATGCGGTCAATATTTTCGCTTCGCACAAGTCCTGGGAGTTGCGCCGTTGAGCCGACCACTCGAGGGTTTATTAGACTTTTTCCCAACAACGCCGGATCGTCATCGACGAAGCCGACGATGCGAAAGCCAGCATCTGGACGCTCAAGTGTTTCGCGGGCGACGTCGATGGCCATATCACCTGAACCAACGATTAGTATCCGTTCACCTATTTGCGGATGACCCAGCAACCAGTGAATGGTCAAACGCCAACCAACCATCAAGGTCAGCGCTAGTGGCAACGCGATCAAAGAAACGCTACGGCCAATCATCAACGGCGGCGCCGCATAAAATGCTATCGCGAGCGCTATCCAGGCCAGGCCCAAAGCCTGCACCAGGCGCAAGACCAGCTCGCGCCGGTCATGCATGACGATAAAGTCATAGAGGTCGTACAGATAGAATGCCGTGAGGCAAAAGACCGTGGCCAGTCCTACCTTGAAAAAACCATTCCGTTCGATCAGTTCATACTCGGCATCAAGCGCGCCAATCCTCAAGTAAACAGCCAGAACCATTCCGCCGAAAAGCAACATGGCCTCGGCGAGAAGCAGTAACACGGTTCGCTTGTTTAGGCGGGAAGGGCTCAAGAGACTGCTGCGTCCTCCTCCTGCTCAATGAAAATCATTTCCGGCGCCTCTTCAGTCGTGTGATCCGCCTCGGCGACCAGCTCGGCCTCAGCGCGATAGTAGCGACGTTGATAGTAGTAGGCAGTATCTTCAGGCTGTTCCTCGGCTCGATTCAAAACGACCCCCAGAATCCGTTCGCGCGGTAGTTGTTCCAACAACCGATCAACCGAACCGAATCGGGTTTTGCCGGCGCGGACTACTAACAGTGCGCCGTCGGCGCGATTGATCAGCAGATTCGCGTCAGTGAAAATCCCCAGCGGCGGCGCATCGATAATTATGTAATCGAAACTGCGTCGCGCGTCCGCCAGCACGCGGGCAAACTTGGGACCCGATAGAAGTTCCGCTACATCATCGCGGGCCTCGCCGCCCGGCAGCAGATGTAAGCCGGCCGGATTCAGTTTTACGATCGACTCTTCCAACGTGGCGGTACCGGTTAAAACTTCGGAGAGTCCGTAGGGCGCTTCAATTCCCAGGTAATCCACCGCGCAGGGCTGTCGCAAATCGGCATCGATGATCAGTGCTTTGAGTCCATCGGTCTGAGCGAGTAGCCATGCCAGGTTCAAGGCGGTCAGTGTCTTGCCTTCGCCGACACCGGCACTGGTAACCACGAACGCAGTCATTTTCTGGCGCTCGCCAGCCTGCAGCAGGCGCGTACGCAACGACCGGAGTTGTTCGCAAACAGCCGAGCGCGGCTGCGTTATCGCGACGAGATGAGGCTCGACGCGCGCCGGGAGAACGTCTCGCGAGACGAACTCGACGGCACGCGCCGGGCCGGCAGCGTCCAAAGTTGCCCCAACAGCACGTGAAGCCGATCCGCCGGGGAGTGCCGACCCAACGGTTGCATTCGCAGTGTGTGCAGTGGACGCTGAACTGGAGGTCGAAGACAGATCCGAGAAGATCGGTCCGCGATCCCAAAGAAGATCGTGACCATTAGACCCGTTGGCGCCGTTACTCGCGCCTCCGTTTCGACGTTCTGAATTGTGCGCAGGGTTGCGGGCGTCACCCGTCTCCGGGCCCTTTGCTCGCATGAGCGCGTCGTAAACTCTACCCATTGTTTTCCCTCACGAGGCCCGAACGGGTAAATGCCGCTCCGAGCTCGTCCAATGTTGTGGGCGGTTGATTCAGATTGACTGGCGAGCGATCGATTGGCTGCGACGAATATTCGATATGCGGGAGATCTTCGTCAGGAGCCGATGGTGATTCGGTGGCCGGATTTTGGTCGCCAGTACCTGCTGCCCACAACTCTGCGCGACCAGAAGCTGAAAAAATCCTTGCCGGAGTTTCCCGCTCTTCGGTAATCAACATGCCGCGATCGACGGGCGGCAACATGTCAAAGGTTTCCGCAACTTCTTCGATGACGGCGCGATTGATGGTTGACTGCCCGGCGGCAAAACCTGACAGCAACGCGTTATCGCAAAGGTTATTAATGTTGCGCGGGATTCCTTCGGAACAGCGAAAGATGTAATCAATTGCGCCCGGGGAAAATATGTCAGTGCGTTCCGCCCCCGCCACCAGCAAGCGTGAAGTTATGTAGTGATCGGTTTCCTCGACGTTCGGCAGTGGCTTGATGGTGCAGCGCAACGCTACCCTTTGTTTCAACTGGCGCAGGTCCGGGTAATTAAGGACCGTCCGAAGTTCCGGCTGTCCAGTCAGGACAATCTGTAAATGTTTGGCAGTGTCGGATTCAAAATTTGAAAGCAGGCGAATCTCTTCGAGCACGAAAGGGGAAAGTCCTTGTGATTCGTCAACAATCAGGACCGTGCGGAGGCCGCGATTGTGGCGTGACTCAAGAATCCTGCCCAACTCAATCAATAGATCGGATTTTGTTTCCCACTCCTGAACGTCAAGCAATTTGGCGAGATGTTGGTAAAACTCCGGCACGGACAAGCGCGGGTTGAAGATGTAGGCAACCAGCACCGTGCGATCCAGGCGCTGCATCATCCATCGTAGGATGGTGGTCTTGCCTGTACCTACCTCACCCGTCACCACGATCAACCCTTTGCCGCTTTCGATCCCGTAGTGAAGATTGGCCATCACTTCGGTATGCGACGGAGTGAAATAGATATAGCGGGGATCGGGCGTCAGCGCGAATGGCAACTCTTTTAGTCCGTAAAACTCTGCGTACATTTACCCTCCTGACCGCGCCGGGCAAGGGCGCGTCTTCCCTGGACGTTGGCACTACAGCCGCATCATAAGAGATACAACTCGAAAACGTGAGTTAAATTAAGGACCAAAGCCATTGCCGGAATGCAGACAACGGTGGCCGCTATTCCCGCCGCCATAACCAATTTGCGACGACGCGGAATCGCGCGCGCTTCAGCGGCGGTGAGAAGTTCGGGAATAGCGATCAGAACCGGCAAGCCAGTGTAGTGTTTGGCATCGTCAGCGGTTTGAATCGTGAATAAGCGTGGGACTTCAATCAAGCCGGCCAACAGCCCACCAATGGCCAGGCCGAGCGCCACCGCCATCCCGATCATCTTCAGCCGATTCGGCGCCACCGGTCTTTCGGGCAAGTTGGCGGGATCCACGACCTGGATACCTTCGCCCTGCTGCTGGCTGGCCGCTTCAGCCCCGATGGAAATCTTCTGTTGTTGACCGAGTAACTGGTCGTAGTTCAGCTTTTTCGTTTGATACTCGCGATCCAGCGCTTCCAAACCCACTTCCGCAGTTGGGACTTCATTTATCCGGCGGTCTAAGTCAACAATCTGACTGTTGGTGGTGTTAAGCATGCTCTGCTGACGACTAAGATCTGCGTCAATGATTCCCAGATTGGTCTTCAGCGTGGTAACGCGCGGATCGGAAAGTTTTGAGAGCCGGTCCTTCTTCTCCTCAATCCGTTGTTTCCATTCGGTAATCAGCAAATCCTGCTCGCGCTTCACCGATTCGATCTGCATTTGCTTCGAAGTAACGTCTGGATGCTTTGGCTTGTATTGAGTCAGAAGGTTTTGTAAATCGGCTTCCAGATCGGACTTGCGTCGCGTCAGCTCGGCCCAGGCCAAAGTTGTTTTTGGGTCAGTTGTGTTTTCTGCTACCTGCACAATTTCCTGCTCGTATTGCTTTGCCAGGTCGCCAAGTTGTGTGCGATAAGCCGCGCTCAAATCGCGCAGGCGTCCTATTTCAGCAATCCGCGCCTTCTGCTCTTCATGCAATCCCGACAGCCGTCCGACCAACGCCTGAGACTGCGAAGGCAGATTTGAAATATTCTTCTGCAACCAGTCCAATCGAGTGCGATCGATGGCATCCAACTCTTCCTTCGCCTGATTGACCTGTTGTTCAATGAATTGCTTGGCGGAAGTGCCGGCGTTGATCGTTCCCTTTGTTTGTTCGTTGATGTATTTGCTGGCGAGCTCAGCCGTGACTGCCTGGGTGGTCTTCGGGTCGCGGCCGCGATAAGTGATATTGAAGCCGTTGGTTATGTCGTTACGGCTGGTGTTCACCTCCACGTGAATGTCCTTGCGCATGCGCTCGATCAGAAGTTCCATCGGATCGCCGCGCAACTTTTCCGTCTTATACAGATCATATTTTTCCAGCAGCGGCTGGAGTGAGCTGCGGCTGGTAACAACCTGGGTGATGCTGGTAAGTTCGCGCGTCAACGTTTCGTCCGTCACGGTGGGCACAACGGAGTTAGGTAACGTCGAAGGCTTGACCACGATCAGCGTCACCGATTCGTAAACGTTTGGCAGCCGCAGGACCACTATCCCGATAGCCATCGTGATTGCGATGGTGGGAAGTATAATGAGCCACTTTCGCTTCCAGGCTATTCGGGCGTATTCGCCGATCCTTCGTTGACGAAACTCAATACTCATTGGGGCACTCCGGTTTTTGGTAGGACAGCAATGAAGTCTGTCGTCAGGGTTAGAGCGAGGCTAAGGCCTTGCGCGCTTCGTCGGCGTCCGCAAAGTCTCGGCTACCAGTCAGACGCAAGGCCTCTTCCAACTCACGACGCGCGGCATTGCGATCACCCTTGGCCTTCAAAGCCATTCCCAGATGAAAGCGGAAGCCGGGGCTCGGTGATGAGTTGGCGCGACGCGCATTGGCTTCATCAATGCCGACTGCCTTGCGCAACTGTTCGGCGGCAGCGGCGTAAAGGCCTTTCTTGTAGTAGACCCAACCCAGCGTGTCCGCGAAACTAGGCACATCCGGATTGGCCTGCACGACCTGCTGCGCCAGGCGCACCGCCTCGTCCAGATTTCCTTTTCCATGAACCGCGTAAAGCCAGGCCAGATTGTTTGCGGCGAAGGTGGCGTTCTGATTTTGCGCCAGAGCCTTCCGGTAATTGTCGGCGGCCGCATCGTAGTTTTGCCGGCTGAACTCGAGCATCCCGATCAGCGTGTAAGCCGCGGCGCTATCCGGCCGGCGCTCGACAATCTTTTGGTATTCCGCAATCGCGCGATCCTGTTGACTCGTATTAACGAATAGCGCGCCGAGGGCGGAATATGCAGGTAGATAATTGGCGTCGATTTCGAGGGCTTTCCTCAGCTCGCCTTCAGCGCCCGCCGCGTTCTTATCGAAGCCGTAAATCTGGGCTTTTAGAAAATGAAGCGACGGATTGTTGGGCTGACTGGCTAATGCCTGGTCGACTCGCATGTGGGCCTGGTCATTGTGATTCTGATGAATGAAGATGTTCGTCAGTCCGTTCAGCGCATTGAAGTTTGCGCCGTCGATTGCCAGTGCGTTGTTGTATGAAGCGATCGCTTCATCAAGCTTTCCTTCAGCCAGCGCCACCGCGGCCAGGTTGATGTAAGGCTCTGTTTCGCCGGGGGCTACTTCGTGGGCGCTGGTGAAGTCAGCCCGGGCTTTTTTCATATCCCTGGTTTGAATTGCGGCCGATCCGCGGGCCAGCAGGGCCTTCGCGCGCAACTGGGCCAACATCTGGGGAGACGTGTCCTTGTCGGGGGCCGCTTTCCCCAGTTTGTCGATCAATTCGGTCGACAAGCGCATCGCAGCCTTGGGATCTCCAGCGGCCAGATTGATCTGGACCTGCATTAGTTTTCCCGGAAGATACTCCGGATAGTTTCTGTCCAACTCGCCGGCAAAAACGCGCGCCTGATCAGTTTGACCCAGACGAAAGTTTGCTTCCGACATGAAGTAGAGTCCCGCTCGCGAATTGGGTTCCTGCCGCAGCACTTCCTTAAGATCTTCTATGGCCGTCTTCAAATCATTGGCCTGGCCGTTCTGCATGTTGATACGGGCTCGCAGCATGAGGGCCTGGCGGTCGTGCTCGTCGTTCTTCAGCACGTCGTTGATCTGCGCTGTCGCACCGGCGACATCGCCGCGCGACAACATGATTTCAGTAAGGCGATAACGCCCTTGCGTGAAGTCCGGCGTGTTCGCCAGAATTTCTTTGTAGACGTTGATGGCTTCGTCGGAGCGGCCGACGGACGCGTAAAAATCGCCCAGCACCGCTCGGCCTTCCGGCTTGTCCTTATCCATTTCGGCCAGCGCTTTATAAGCGACTTCGGCCTTATCGAGCTGTTTATGGACTAGATAGAAACTGGCCAGCACAAATCGCGCATCACGATTGGCCGGCTCAAGTTCGACTGCTTTACGAAATTCTGCCTCCGCTGCATCGGCCCGGTTGCTCTGCGCCAGAAACTTCCCATACTCGGAGTGGGCCAGTGCCGAAGCTCCGTTCACCGAGATAGCGCGCACGAGTGTTTCTTCCGCTTTGGTGAACTCCTTGCTCGACATGTAGAAGCGCGACAGGCTCAGATATGACTCAATTCGTTTAGTATCGAGCTGAATGGCGTGATTCAGTTCGGCCAGCGCTTCGTCGTGATGATTCTGCGCAAATAGCACGCTGCCCATCAGGATGTGGCCTTCGATGTGGTTCGGATCTTTCTGCAGAACGTCTTTGGCCAGGCGCTCAGCTTCACTGATCGCCGCGGACGAGTCTTTGCCGCCCGCGAGGTAGTAGCCACCCATCTTGACTCTGACGTCAAGATTGTTCGGATCCAGTTCGGCCGTCTTTCTCATTTCGTCGAAGGCTTCCTGATACCGCTGCAAACCTTCGAATGCCTGGGCCATGCCCCAGTGCGCCGCTGCCAGGCGCTCGTCCAATTGCAACGCATTGCGAAATTCGATCGTTGCTTCCTGGAACTTCTTCTCCTGGAGCAGAGCTTCACCGCGGCTCAAGTATTTGGCTTTGGCTTTTGCGGGACTAGTACAGGCGCCAACTGAAAGGGCAATGGCGATTAGGGCGATGAGCAGAAGAGAGATGTGGCTGTAGCGGCAGCACTCTTTGATTTTCATTATTACCTGTCTCCATGCGATCGGCTTTGAAGCGAGCAATGCTTTAAGCGATCGCGGTGTATCGTCCAGGGTCGGTTCAATTGGCGGGCAAACGCCTCGGGAACGTTCTGGCGACGTAGGTTTGGCGCCCGGTTACTCCTGACTTCATTCGGGCTTCAAAAAGCTCGTTTCGCAGTTTTATCTGCGTATCCAACAAGGGGAAAAAAGGGGCAATCAATGCTTTCTTCCCGAAAATCAATTGGGTACAAACGCGGGCAGCAGGGGCGCGGCCTGCGCCGCGAGATCCGTCGCAGCGTCGATCGCTTCCGGTTCTGATTTACCAATGGAAACCAACACTCGCACCATCGCGCCGTCCGAGCGGCGCTGGCGCACGCTGTCCACAACCGTATAAATCTTGCCCCAATATTCGCTGGCCACTGCGCGCCCGCGTCCCTGATACCAATAGATCAAGACTTGCCGGCTTTCGCCGTTTTGAATGATGTAACGGTTGGCCTCGAAGGCATTTCCGCCACCGGCAGGTGTGATCTGAACGATCGCCGGCGATTCCAAAACCCATCCGGCTCCGGGCAAACAATTCAAGGGGCTGTGATACGTGGCGCCATTTCGTTGCGTGGCGTAGTAACCAGCGTAGAACGAACCAAACTGCCCGTTAGGCAGCGCGAAATTGCGCGAGAGGTAATCATCCGCCCGCAAGACCCTCTCACTTTCAGCGTCGAAGCGCTGGTCTGGTCCGATTTGCCGCCAGTTCCCCATTTGGGTCGGGAAGTTAGCCAAAGCCTGTCGCTCAACATGAGCCTCGCCCGCCCGCTCCCAAATGTTTATGAAAATTCCCGCAACCAGGAGCAGCGTCAGCAGGGCGACGAATCGCCACATATCTTTGGAGTTAGCTAACATCGGCTGATTACTCAATTCCCTTCACCAACGAGGAATTCGTTGAGCTGACCAAATCGGCAGCGGCCGTTCGGACAATTCTCGTCGCCTTTTGATCCGAAGAAGTTTCAGCGCTCTTTGGTCGCGCGAAACGATCGATTAACCAACCAACCGCGAAGAGCATTAAAAACGCGACTATGTACATCACCCAGCCGGAGAATGAATGGAAGAATCCGTCGGCCACCTTCACGCCATAAAAACGCGCCAACACTCCGGTTCCGCTAACCCGCATTACATTTGTCAGAATCGCAATCGGAACAGCCGACAGCACGATGATGACAGCCCGCCACGTCGCGAAAGATTTCAATCTCGCGAAGCGAGAGCCCGACGCTCCACCTGATCGGGGCTCATCGTTACGGGAATGAGTAAAGTAGGCAAAGACTACGGCCAGGGTCACCAGAGTCATTAACGAACGTATGCCGCTGCATGCTTCGACCACTTCCAACCTTTTTGGCTGGTTGGATCCAAGAGGCATCAGCTCGATGACGTTGCCTTGCCGTAAGACGGGAATATTGAACGCCGCTATCGTGGCGACCGCACAGCGTGATGCAAGTAGCTGAAGCGGAAAAGCAATCTTGTTAAGAACAATTGCAGGGATAGGAATTGCCAGAACCAGCAGGCCTAGCGGAACCAAAGCAAACCGCAAGAGGGTGAACCCCCAGAAATAGACAACGACGCCAGCGAGGATCAGAACCAGGGACGAACGCTGAACGAAGAGCTCTGCTCCGGCAGTACCAGCCCAGAGACCAAATAATCCCAGCACCACGCCAATCGATCCCCAGACAAACCTTGGTTGACTGACATGACCCGCCAGGCGCTCGCGCTGGCTCCAGACGATGTATCCAATTACGAACGGGATCAGGAGACCATGCGAATAATTCTCGTCATTCCACCAATCGCGACCCAGCTTCAACAGCACAGTCGAATAGAGGAAGACCAGAGCCAGGGATAATAGAAAAGGCTTGTAAAGGCTTCGCCCGAAGGTAGCACTCATGTGGATTTCCGCTGGATGATTTCTCGCCGCAAAGGGCAACTTCGGAAGCGAGAAGATTGAACTGCGGTAGCGACTTGAACGTCGCCAGAGGAGGTAAATACCTAATAACGTTGGATTTCTAAAAGCGGAGGAACTTTTATTGGGATTGATCCGACTAAGGAGAGCGCTCGAAACGCTGTAAGGATCGATCCGTCCGGCCAGGCCAAATGGCGCGACTGAGTTCGGGCGGTACAGTCGGCCTGCTGGTACACGAATAGAGAACCGGGAGCGGTCGCGACCGGCTCAAGTTAATCTCGGCGCTTCGTTGTCGGCTTAGGTCGCGAGGCAGGCCTAGAACAGGGTGTAAATGAACGGCGCCAGTGCCGAGCTTTGCGCGAAGATCATCAGCGCGCCAAACAGCAACATGACGATCACGATCGGCAGGAGCCAAAACTTCTTGCGCTCGCGCAGGAATAACCAAATCTCTCGGAGGAGGGTCATACGTATTCCAGAATTTAATCTGTCAGGATAATACAGGTTTAGAACGAACGCTCAAACTGCTCAGCGGTCTGCCGCGAAGCCTTGCGCGGCACCCAGTAGGTCGACTTAGGCTTGCCTCGCCGGACCAGCGGGTCGCGACGAAGCAAACGGGAAACCAGACCGTAAGGCGTAATCACCAAATAGAAAAGGAAGAACAAAAGGATACGGCTGTTGACGTAACCCAATATGCCCGCCAGCTTCATCCACACGACATGGAACTTTCGCGCCAGCGGCGGCACAAACAAGCCCATTATCAATAATGCGATTCCAATGCCGCCAAGAATGGCGACAACTGACATGCGACCGCGGTAAAAGTTCCAGGCGGCAATCAACAGCAGCACACCCGAAACTATCAGCGCGGTATTTCGTGCCTGTTTGTTGGTAACAACTGGAGCTGTCTTCATCGAGAATTCCTATGGAACTTTCTATTAAAACTGAATCGGCGACCTCAATCGAGCTGAAACTCTTCCTGCCAAGCCACGTCGTCAACAAATGAGCCGCTATGCTGTTCGCTTTTTAGTAACACGAAGTCTTCCATAACCAGGCAATCCATCTCCGTCCGCATGAAACAGGTATAGGCCTGTTCCGGAGTGCAGACGATTGGTTCGCCGCGCACATTAAATGAAGTGTTAACTAACACCGGGCAATCAGTCAGCCGGCCGAATGCTGCGATCAAATCGTAATACAGCGGGTTCTCTTCCCGGCGCACGGTCTGTACCCGCGCTGAATAATCAACGTGAGTCACTGCAGGAATCGTCGACCGCGGCACATTAAGTTTCTCAATTCCAAACAAAGCTTCCTCTTCAGCATTCATCGTTCGACGCAGAGTGTCTTTTACTGGGGCCACCAGCAGCATGTAAGGCGAGTCGCAATCCATTTCGAAGAAATCACCCACACGCTCTCGCAACACCGACGGAGCGAATGGACGGAACGATTCGCGAAACTTGATCTTCAAATTCATTTGCGACTGCATGCGTGGACTGCGCGGGTCGCCCAGAATGCTTCGCCCGCCCAGCGCCCGCGGCCCAAACTCCATGCGACCCTGGAACCAACCCACTACTTTTTCTTCCGCCAACAGTTGGGCCACGTTTTCCACCAGAGCTGTAGTGTTCAGACGTTGATAATGTGCGCCGATTCCGTCGAGGTAATCCTGAATGTCATCATTGGTGAATTCCGGTCCGAGATATGCGGCCTTCATGCCGTCCTGGCGACCGGCGCAAACCCTTTTCACGTCACGTGGGTTTCCCAGATACTGATACCAGACGGAGGTAGCAGCGCCCAGCGATCCACCCGCATCGCCCGCCGCAGGTTGAACCCAGATATTCTCGAACGGCCCTTCGCGTAGCAATCGTCCGTTACCCACGCAGTTCAACGCCACACCTCCGGCCAGGCATAGATTCTTTTCGCCCGTCTCTTTGTGTACATGCTGCGCCATGCGCATCATGGCAATCTCAACGACTTCCTGAACGGAACGCGCCAGGTCCATGTGCCTTTGCGTCAAAAGCGCTTCCGGCTTGCGCGGCGGGCCCTCAAACAATTCGTCAAACCTGGCGTTGGTCATGGTGAGACCCTGACAGTAGTTGAAGTACTTCATGTTCAGACAGAGCGAACCGTCATCGCGCAGATCGACCAACTCACCCAGAATTTTCTCGACGTATCGCGGTTCGCCATAAGGCGCCAGGCCCATTACCTTGTATTCGCCCGAGTTAACCTTGAAGCCGGTGTAATAAGTGAAAGCTGAATAAAGAAGTCCGAGGGAATGCGGAAAATGAAGTTCGCCCAGCAAGTGCAACTCATTACCCTTGCCGTAACCGTAACTACTGGTGGCCCACTCGCCGACACCGTCGATCGTTAGCACGGCGGCCGACTCGAAGGGCGACGGAAAGAAAGCGCTGGCCGCGTGGGATTCGTGATGCTCGGTGAACAACACCTTGCCTTTGTAGCCGCACTCTTTGGAAACCTGTTCGCGAATCCAGAGCTTCTCCCGCAGCCAAAGGGGCATCGCCATCATGAACGACCTGATCCCCGCCGGCGCGTAATCCATGTACGTTTCCAACAGCCGCTCAAACTTCAAGAGAGGCTTGTCGTAAAACGCAACCAGGTCCACTTGGTCGCCCACGATGCCGGCATAGCGCAAGCAGAAATCCACCGCGTTGGCGGGAAAGTTATGGTCGTGCTTCTTCCGTGTGAAACGTTCTTCCTGAGCCGCCGCGACTATCTCGCCGTCGCGGACGAGGCAGGCGGCGGAATCATGGTAGTAAGCGGAAATGCCGAGTATGTAAGTCATTAGCGAGCAGAGCGAAAGAAGCCAAAGGGTAGCGAAGCGAGACTTGGCAGTCAAATACGGACGGGTCAATAGAGAGTGAGATTCTCTCAATCGGTGCCGGCGGTACCGGCCCTAGGCTCAGCTATGCCTTTTTCACGATGACAAAGGAAGGCGTAATTGGATTCGAGTCGGGGGTCTCGCTCTGAATCGAAAGTCCGCAACGCGCTAGTTCACGACGAAGCAGCCATTCGCTTTGAAAAGTCTCCGAACTGGGAATTCGCGAACGGGGTTGACTACCGGTAAGGTGGTAGATGCTGCCGGCCATAAGAACCCGGCCGGCATGGACCATCGACATTAACTTAAAGGATCCCAGTCCGTGACGCAGCTCAAGCAAATACCAACGGACGCCGCTGATCTTGAGAAAATACTTTCCGCCCGGACGAAGCACGCGGGCAACTTCCGCAAACGCGCGCCGGTTGTCGGTATAAGGCAGAGCCAGACGGCAAATGACGACATCGAATGACCCGGATGGAAAAGGCAGGTTCTCTGCCGCGCCGCGCAAAAAACTGACCCGCGCTGCCGGAGCGTGGGTCGCATACATTTCCCGTCCAACGCGGCCGACGGTGGCCGCGATATCCATGCCAAATCCGACCGCACCTCTTTCCGTCACAAATGGAAGTAGTTCCTGGCCCGCTCCGCATCCTACATCCAACACGTTTTTGACATCGGTGTCGGCGGTCGCCTGCAGCGATGCGCGGGCGCGCTCGGGCGCCGCGGCAAACTTCTCCCATTCAACGCGAACGTAACTGTCGTAGTCGCTGAATTCTATCGGGCGTTTGACCTCGTCCATGATTCTCCGAGTTTCCCAAACTATCAGAGCGCTTGTTTCGCCACGTTACGCCTTCGAATCGTTCGCAGAACGCCAGGCGCAACGTGCGAAAGTACCACAGCTACGCGGGTCTTCCATTTTCGCTGCAGCGCATTGGCGGTCGCAAAAGACTTACGCGCACTATCAAACTCACCGCGCTCCAGATAAAGCTTGCCTAATTCGTACTCGAGAATTGCGCGCCGTTGGTCGATAGTTTGGAGAACTTGAGCGCGTTCGTGCGGTGCAAAATCAAGGGTGGTCTCAAGTTTGTCGAGGATTCGCAGTTGTCTGGTAGTCCGGTTGACCTCATCGCCCGACAGACTATTCTCGTGAACACGGTAACGAAGCAGGACCTTGCGCTGATAAGCCAGAACGTTTCCCTGTCTGATGAGACGCAGCCAGAGATCAAAATCCTGAGAGTTGCGCAGAGTTTCGTCGAACAATCCCGCTTCGAGGATCGGCTGGCGCCGCGCCAGGACACCGGACGTTATCAAGCTTCGCTCAGCGCTGACAAGATTAAGAAATGTGAATTCCCCTGTTGCGGGCGCTGAATCCATGAAGGCTTCCATGAAAGACTTGCCCTCCAGCGGCGACCCACCAAAATGCATGGCGTCAGCACAAACCAGATCGCAGGTTTTCTCCTCAAGGAATTTGAGTTGTTCTTCCAGGTAGTTTGGTTCCCACAAATCGTCGGCGTCGAGAAAGGCAATGAATTCACCGCGCGCCACGCGGAGTGCTTCGTTTCGTGCCGCACTGACTCCCCGATTCTCCTGCTTGATGTAACGAATGCGCCTGAGGTAAGGAACGAGCGAAACCTCTAAATCTTCCGTATCAGGCGAACCGTCATTGACGACAATTACTTCGAAGTTGGTAAACGTTTGCGCAAAGACCGACGCCAGCGTCTCGCTGATATAGCGAGCCACGTTATAGGCAGGCATTACCACACTGACTTTCGGTTCTGTTTCCACGAAACTCCTAACCGGCGATTTTCTGCGCCAGGCGTCGTTGCGGCAATGCAGACGCCACTCCAGACAACCACCCGGAAAACTCCACGGATGAAAGGCTGGAGACATCAAGCAACCTCGGAAGTAGCAAAGGATTCGAACTCGCCGATGCCAGGCCCAGATCGCACGTGGTGGCCGATGTAATCCCCGCTTCACTAAGCCAGGGCAAAAAAGACGCGTCGTAGACGCCGCTGGGATAGCAAAAGTGCGAAGGAGTAGTCCCCGTCATATCGTTAATACTCTTACGGTTGTCCTCAATCTCGCGTAGAAATAATTCTCGATTGAGCGGCGTGCGGTGACGATGGGTGTGCAATTGAATGTCGACGTCTGCGTTCGCCAGTTGCCTTACTTCCTCAGGCTTTAGCAAGCGAAGAATTCGCTTACCGAGGACCTCGTCATAGTCAACGCCTGCTTCTTTAGCTACGGCCCTCGCAACAGCATCCTTCTCTTCGGCTGAGAGGTTTCGCTCACGCACTGTCCGCTGAATTTGCTCGAGCGCATGAGACCGCGCGGGCTTGGAACTTAAGTCGATCGGCGCCTGATGGCCAGTAATCGCTTCCAGTTTGAAGGGGCGATCGCGGCCTTTCCAAAGCAGATATGAACAAATCACATCGAACACCGGCCGGTTGAATTCCGAATAGAACGTCGTCGAATAGAGGGTCACGGGGAAATTGAAATCTTGCAGAATGGGGAACGCCCGCTCTTTGAAATCGGCCGTACCGTCATCAAAGGTTATGGCCACAGCTTTGTCGGGAAGATCATTAGCATAAAGGCGATTCAAAGCTTCGCTTAAGGGAAGCACGGTGGAGCCGGAGCTTTTCAATAACTGCATGCGAGAGCGGAAGAATTCAGCCGGCATGAATTGCGTGTAGTCCCACAGATGCTCGTCATGTAGCGAGACTCCATGGTAAGCCAAAATCAACAGCCGGCGCTGCCGCCAGCGACTATTCTGCACCAGTGAAAATACGCCGGAGGTTTTTAACGAGCCGAGCGTCGCCTGCTTAAAAGTCTTTAGCATTGGTGATCAGCGCAGCTCCAGATTACCTGGAGCGAATTGAGTGACGCGTCTCGGCCGCGTAGCGGTCGTTGGCGATCCCTTCGGAGCCTTCGTAAGGTGGGGCGCAGGATCGATCATCGCGATGAATAGGTCGTATCTGCCGCTCTTCTCCCAATTCGACGTGAAGGCAATGAATCGACCGTCTTTCGAGATGGTCGGTTTTGGAATGGCCCAGTAACCGGTCGTCTCAGAAGAATTGTCTACCTCTGAGCGATGGTGAAAGAGCCTGCGAATGCGTTGCGAGCCATCCATCGCAATCTGCATTACTTCATTCTCAAAAGCACCCGTTTCCTGAACATCCGATTCGTCATACAAACCTAACGTTACCCAACTTTCATCGTCAGCGTATAACGTCGTGTGCTGATCGTTGGACCAGTCTAGCGCGCCCTTCGCATCCTTAAAGTCGAAAAGGATCGAAAATTTGTGGGGATCGCTCAGCGAACGGAAGTTAAATCCTCCACTAAAATTTCCCTTTCCTGCATTCGTTCCTGTCCCGGGGTCACCATGGCTGGGCGCATCGTCTGTAGCTTTCCAGTAGATTGTCTGCCAGGTATTTGATTGCAGGTCGAGGACCTTATGTCTGGAGCCGTCGGCCTCTGTCTTGTTCAGGGCGAACCATGTCCAGCGGCCGCTCTTGTCCGGCAAAGCGGCATTGCCGTCAAGTTTCGTGTTCAGAATGTGTTGCAGCACTTTATCGCTCGATCGTTGCCACACGATAAAATAGAGCGGATTGTCCGAGTTGCCAATTCTATTCTGCATGAACGTGAAAATATCGTCCCTGCCGTCCTGAGCGATATGCATCTCAAACAAATAATCCGGCTTACCGGGAGCAAGCGATGTGAAGTCCTTAATCAACTTCAGGGTATTCGTCGAGGGTCGGTAGGTATAGAGCTTCATTCCCGATACTTCAGGGTAATGCTGGTCGTAATATGAAGCGTGAACGAACAGCAAATCAGGATCCGTCCGCGACCAGGTTGCCCCTTGCCATTGCAGGGATTGGCCCTTCGTCACGGACGATGTCGTTCGCAACGTCGCGCCCAACGTAAAGCTGACCGGATCAAACGCTTTGATTTTCATATCTCCGGATACGCCACAGCGGATCAGCAGGCGAGTGTTATTGGAATTGAAGGTCGGCCACTGCGAATACCAGGTACCACATCCCGGCGGCGGGGAATCCCTCTCGTCTGTGGCGCGCATGATCTGGGTCCCAAACACCGGATCGTTGAATTTACCTCCGGCGCGCGGCAAGCTGGGTAAAGGCGGTTCTGGATAGACTTTTCGATCCGTTCTAACTCGTCCCATCTTCGCCTGGGACGCCGGTGCCGCTCTTGTATGTGAATGGGATGACAAATGCACTCCGAGCACGGACGTTGCCAGCAGCAGAACGAATCCGACGCTCAGCAGGTTCAAACGGCTAACGAGCTTGTGATGATGAAGAGATCCCATCCTTGCTGCTATTGCTCCCATTAGCGTAACTGAGTCGCATCAATTCCGATTACAGGTCACTAGTGCAAAGGCCCCCGTTGGCGCCTCGCGCAGGACTACATTCACTCGCTGCTCCAGAGTCCAGCGGTGCAAGACCTCAGCTTCACCTGTCCGATCCGCATCGTCCAAAAGAATTACTGTGCCGTTGGAAAGGCGCGTCATCATTACCGGCATTAGCCCATAGCGGCCACCGGAAGTGGAACCTGGTGGGCCGTCGCACACCACCATCGAAAACTGGTCGGGCAACTGCGGAGGCTCGTACCAGGAGAATCCACCATGGTCGACGAGCGGAGACAAGCACACCTGTACATTTGGAATTGCATAACGTTCGAGCACACCAACTACTCGTTCACGCCATTCAGAGGTATGCTCGAGTGAGCACACCTGTACGCCGCGCCTTCCCGCAAATAATCCAAGCAGGATGGTAGTTAAGCCACTCCCGCATTCGAGGATCGGGCCGCTGGTTGTAGCCGCCTGCTTGATCACTTCCTCGAGATAATCATAGCGCGCAGCAAACCCCTCGTTACCCCATCCTGTTTGTAATTGATGGAGCAGATCCCGACCAGGGAGCTCACCCTCGCGCAGCTCGCTAATCTTTAGCATCGCCTGGCGGAACGTTTGCTTCAGCAACGCCTTTTTTCCTGCCCGCTTAATCCCGGAGGGGAGCAGCCGCTTGAAAGGCGCTAACTTAACCGATGTTTCGTTGGAGTTGATCATTGACACGCTCCTGGATTTTTAAGACTCGCCGACCACCGGCACAGCGAGCTCGGCTTTCTTTTTCAAGAACGACATGAATACGTCTTTGAGATTCTGCATCGCGAGTCTTCCCGGCCGCAGCGCAACGAGGATTAAGAACGACACCGCGACCGTAATGCCAAAGGCAAGACCCAAACGCGCAGTAAGATGCGAGAAGTTTTCCAACCAGTGACGACTTAACAGCAGCACCGCCAGCGAGCCGGCGGAAGCACACACCGCGGGAGCGATCGTGCGATATAAATCTAAGGCGCGGACTGGTCCTTTGCGGCCAACATACCAGAACAAGATCGGAGTGGCGACGCATAGATCCGTAACAGCATATGACGCAGCCACACCGGTGGCTCCCCACGGCAGACCGGCAATAATTGAACCAACAGCTATCACGCCGCCCATGACACCCCACTTGAAGATCTCGCGTGTGCGTCCCTGCGTCGTGAACAGCCATAGCGCCGTGCGAGTAACCGGCTGCACGATCGCTGCGACACCCAGCATGGCGAAAATGCGTGCGCTTCCGCTCCACTTCGGACCCAGGAGAAAAAGCACTAACCAATCAGACGTGGCTATCATGAAGACTACGCCGGGCATAGTAACCATCGCAATCTTTTCTAATATTTTGATGTATGCGGCGCGATAGCGCTCCGGCGAGTCCGTCAATCGGCTTAGCGCCGGCACCGCGACTGCGGCCAGGGGGGCGTTGATTTGCTGCATTGGCATTAGCAACATTTGATAGGCGCGCGAGTAGAGACCGAGTTGAGAGGCGCCCCAGAACTTACCTATGAGCGCGTTGTCCGAATTTCGCGCGAAATAAGTCGTAACGTTAAAGCCGGTGAGGCCGCCTCCGTATGACAACATGGAGCGAACACCTGAGCCCCGCACCGGAAGTCCGGGTCGCCACCGGCACGCAGCCCACACTCCAGCGACCGTTACGAGTGACGTAACGATTTGGTTAACCACCAGCGCCCAATAACCGGCGCCATACCAGGCAGCAACAATGGCTGTCAGAAACCCGATCAGGAGGGAAGCAATCTCGATAATGGCGAGCGCTGCAAATCGCATCTGCCTGCTCAGGAGAGCTTCGTGCTGAATATACATTCCGGTTAGAAGGATTGAGAGCGCATATCCCGCAGTAATCCAGACCAAACTTGGCTCGCCGTAAAACCAGGCAAGGAGAGGCGCACTCGCAAGCGTCACCAACATTATCGCCGCGCTCAAGGCCATGTTTAGCCAAAAGAGGGTGCTGACCTGTTGGTGATTCAACTCGGCCCATTTGATCGTTGCTGTAGATAGGCCGAGGTACTGAAACATCGAAACGAAATTGATCAGAATCGCGACCATTCCGATCAGACCGTAATCGTGCGGAGTTAGGAGACGCGCCAGGATGATCGTCGCACCTATACTTGTTAAGAACTTGATGCCCTGAGCAGCGACAGTCACTGCACCACCGCGAGCGGTGCGCCTTCCGAGGTCAACGTTTAAGTGATCTGTGCGAAAGTGACGACTGTTGTCATCATCAATGGCAGGCGAGTGATGGAGAGCGGGCTGGACTTTGGCACTCATCGTGGTTCCTTGGCGACCCGTTTTCGCCTGCAAAAGGGGCAACCTTCGCTGGCGGGAGTCTGTGAAACTACCGGCGATGACTAACGATTCACACGCTCACGCATGAAGCCGTTACCTCATTGCCACGATGAAGAAAATCCTAATAGCCTTGTTTTTCTTGGATAAACGGAGTTACGCAGCAGAATTCGCGGTGAGTGCTGTCAGATTTAACTCCGGATAGGCTCCCGAGCCGACAAGTAATTTCCCGATTAACCCAGGGTTCGAAGGGGCCTCTTAGTTGATTCTAATCGTCGCCGCATTGCTGCGATGTCCGGCAACGACAATGGTGAGCTCGACAGCTCCGCTACCCTTCAAATCCGGAATCAGACGTACGGTTACCTGATCCACGCCATAACTTTGGCCCGATACGCCGGCAAACTCCACTGGAAGTTGATAGACCATGCCACCGCTCGTTCGAGCCTCGACGGTTACCGATTCAGCGAAGTTGGCAAGAACCCGTGAACCTAATCTCACATCGTTAGCGGTGATTGTATTTGTTGCGCCGGTGCTGATGCCGCTCGACATGATCAGCAACCGGGTCCGTTTGTCCGACCCGAGATTCACTGGTGTGGTGATGTCGAAACTGCCGCCGGTCAAGGTGGCTTCATTCAACACTGTCGCATCCCCGATCCCGTTTCCGTTTAGCGTAAAAATGCCTGGAGCCAGGAATGCTATCGTGGTGGTACCTCGCGAGACATAGCCATCCTGAGAAGTGACGATAACCTCAGTTGGGCCAACCGGCGCATTGAACGGCACGCAAAAAAGAATGCGGGACGGCGAGACAGCAATCAGAGGCGCAGCCCGTCCACCTACGGCGACACTAACACCGCTTAGTTCGTAAGGTAATTCTCCTGTAGCAGATAGTGCAGCATAAGTCGTTGCCAGTGAAAGGGGACTCTGATTCGGATCACCGAGAATAGTACCGAGACTGGCGGGAGCAAGAACCGGCGCGAAGCTCGCGCTTGATAAAGCCTCTGCCGGACCAATCACCGGCGGTCCCACGACCGCAGTTGCGTGTGCCCACTGCGACTGGATGGGGACGGCGCCTGAACTCATTAGGTTAACAGCCCTCGCCATGTGATAGGCGACAATCTGCAGGCGGTTTTGCGTGCCTGGGCCTCCACCGTTTATGGCTGCGAGGGCACCGGCCCCACGTGCAAAATAAAGCGAAGCGCGAAGTTCTCTGTCAATCTCGCTGGCCGAGTTGAACCTGGAGATCTCTGTCAGAAAGACTGAATAGGCCTGATCGATGCCGCTGATCAATGTTGCTATCTCCGCCTCAGAAGAATTAGTTGCGCTTGCCAAAGTTGAAGCCAACGAGGAAGCCGACGAAACTAAACCGAGTGAGAGAGGAGAGGGAGTAGGCGATGGACTTGGGGTTGGCGTCGCGGTGGGAGTTGGCGTCGGAGTTGCTGTTGGCGTAGGGCTGGGGGAAGGCAAGGCAGCGCGGCTGAAGTACAAACCGCTAACCACGGCACTCTCGCCCGAAGTTTTGGTGATCTTAATCTTCAGGTGCCCACTCAGATCCCACACCAGATATTTTCCGCCGTTGAATGACGACAGCGCCCGCGTGTCAAGCAACTCGTTAGTCGTTGCGTCAACCAGCTCGAGAGTCTGTCCACGCTCGGTCGAATCCCAATCCAAACAGTACAGGGCGAGCCGGTGCATCGCGCCGTCAGTGAAGTTCAAATCAATCGTCAGTGTCGAACTGGTGTACCACGTCGCAGCCAGCCTATCGCTGGCAGCAACCTTCTGCAGCCCACGAAGTTCGTTCGTTGAGGGCGTCCAAACGTAAGGCAACTGACCACTCGCGTTAACCTGTACATAAGCAGGGTAGTTCGTCTGATCATTGACGGTGTTATAGCCATCTGAGCCATAAACCGTCTTCCAACTTCCCTGAGTAGTCGTGTCAACCTGGATAAACTTCGCTACGCTTACGATTGGTGTCTGTGCCGGCGTCGGAGCGGGTGTTGGTGTGGGGGACGGACTCGGCGTTGGCGATGTCGTTGCTGAGTTAACCTTCGCGATGAAGAGGTCGTATCTTCCGCTCTTTTCCCAATTGGAAGTAAAAGCAATGAACCGCCCGTCTTTGGAGATTGTCGGTTTTGGGATGGCCCAATAGCCGGTGGTTTCCGTCGCGTTGTCGACTTCAGAGCGGTGATGGAAAAGCCGACGAATGCGTTGCGAACCATCCATCGCTACTTGCATCACTTCGTTTTCGAATGCGCCGGTCTCAGTGCCCGTCTCCGATGGATCGTCATACAGACCCATCGTTACCCAACTTTCATCGTCGGCGTACAGGGTCATGTGCTGATCATTGGTCCAGTCCAGTAAACCATTGGCGTTCTTGTTATCAAACACCATTAAATTGCTGTGAACGTTGGTCAGGTAACGGAGGTTGGCCCCTCCGCTAAAATTGCCGCGCCCGGTCATCGTGCCGGTACCAACATCTCCATGTGAGGGAGCATCGTCTGATCCGGTCCAGTAAACGATCTGCCACGTATTAGTTTGCAAGTCGAGGACCTTATGCCTGGTCAGGTCAGCCTGGGTTTTGTTGAGCGGAAAATATACCCAACGCCCGCTCTTATCAGGGAGGGCAGCGTTAGCATCGAATGTTGAGTCGTTCAGTATGTGCTGGAGAACAGTGTTGGTTGATCGCTTCCAGACAATGAAGTAAATCGGATTGCCGGAACTGCCCACTCGGTTATGCATGAACGTAAAGATATCGTCCTTACCGTCCTGGGCCACGTGCATCTCAAACAGATAGTCGGGTTTACCAGGCGCAAGCTCCGGCGCGAAGTCTTTAAGCAGCGCAAAAACATTTGTCGAAGGCCGGTAGGTGTACAGTTTCATCCCGGTAGAGGCGTAGTCGGGACTGTAGTAGTTAACATGAACGAAGATCAGATCGGGATCTGTCCGTGACCATGTGGCGCCTTGCCACTCCAGAGACACTCCGCCCGGCAAAGTCGGTGAAGTTCGCAGTGTTGCTCCGAGAGCGAAGTTGATTGGATCGAACGCCTTGATGATTACGCCTCCATTCACGCCCTTGCGAATCATGATCAGCGTGTTGTCAGCATTGAAGGTTGGCCACTGCGAATACCAGGTACCGCAACCTGGCGCGGGACAATCGGCCGCGTCGGTAGCGCGCATAATCTGGGTGCCAAATACCGGATCGGTAAACTTTCCGCCCACGGCTGGTAAGACCGGTAGTGGCGGTTCTAAATAGACGCCACGATCCGTCTTTACACCTGCGGATGATTGGGCTGTGGCAGTTTCAAGCTTATTTGAAATGAGTGCGATTGAAACGAGAACGAAAATTAGGAGGAGAAGAACGCTGCATCGCTTGAGCAAGCGGACGGAGATCATGTCGAACCTCACTTCCGAAACCGGACGATCTCAAAGGGGAATTTGAGACTGCTGGCCATGCGAGCCAGCATCGCTGCGGGGGTGCCTTTGTTCGGCGACGGCCTCAACTGTGGATATTGAGGAGCGCGGCCAAAGGGGTGGTTGGCGCGAAATGGCACAATCCGCCTCTGGCAGAGAAGCGACGGCGCTGTTCTGCTCTCTTAAGCGGAACGAAAGGGCTTCGAATTGTCTGGGATTGTTAGAAAGGTTGGCGGAGCTTGGGCGGAATCATGACTGCTGGGCAGGCGCAAAGGCGGTGACTCCGAACGCCTTTCCCGGATGGACGTCGTCGCCTTGGCGTGACGTTAATCTCGGTTAGAAAGGCTGTCTCCGATCGCTTTCGGCAACCAGACGATCTCAAGAAGAGGATTTTGGAAGGACGAACCACTTCAGGAGATTCTCGGCTTTGCGTCCCTGCCTCACGGCAGGTTTGCCCTTATCGTGTGCAATCATCGCTGGAAAAGATCTTTGAAATGCTCACTTCAAAAATGAGCAACGAGATTAAACATCATTTTACGTAGACTGTCAACGGCCGGGAAGAGCTCAATTGAGCGCCCAGAAACGGTGGAGTTTCTTATCTGTTACTCTTTTGATCAAAGAGGATCAAACCCCGGTTTTTCGGGTTCGGTGCGCGCCTGAAGGGCCACCGATTTCGAATTCAGTGCTTCATCACTCTGGCTTCCTGGATGCTTTTGAAGTGAGCTTCATAGTCGCAATGTTAGGATATCAATCTTGAAAGTTTCGATTGTCATTCCGCTGTACAACAAAGGACGCTACATTCGGCGAGCTTTGGATTCGATTGCGGCTCAGACTTTTTCTGACTATGAGGTGATCGTAGTAGATGACGGTTCCACGGATGATGGCGCCAGGATCGCAAGAAGCTATTCCGAACTCGCGATTCAGGTGGTTTCGCAATCGAATGCCGGGCCTGGTCCAGCACGAAATACAGGAATCCATCACGCCGGAGGCGAGTTGATCGCGTTCCTGGATGCTGATGACGAGTGGCTCCCGAACTACCTCCAAGACAGTGTGAACATGCTCGAGAAGTTTGGCCCGGACGTTATGGCCGTCTCGTCATGTTACATAGAGTTGCCGGCAGGTTTATCAAAAGAGGCACTCTGGCGGAGACGGGGCATCACAGAAGGCGTTTTCAGCCTAAGACCGGAAACGAACGCCTGGTTGGCTGTCAGCGCTCTGGCTTACATGACGCCGCCGTCCACTGTTGCTCGCGCGGCCGTATTTCAAAAGTGGAAAGGTTTCTACGCCGAGGAGAAATCGCTGTTTGGCGAGGATGCTTTTTTCTGGTTGAAGGTTCTGTTGAATGAAAGGGTTGCGTTCAATCTCAAACCACTCGTTCGTATTCATCGAGAGGCGTCCGACTTGAGCAAGAACCTAACCGGCGCAAGGCCTGTGGAACCATTCCTCACGACGCCCGACCAGATTGAAGCTGCCTGCCCCCCACATTTGCGAGGATTGTTGAGGCGCATCTTCGCGATTCGCGCTGCGAAGACTGCTTGCGTATTGGGATACTGGGGGCACTGGCGTGAAGCTAGAACTCTCCGGCGTCGTTTTACCACCGCCAGCCATTGGCGGCTTCCATATGTAGCGCCGGCCCTGGTGTGCAGCACTCCCTTTGGGGCGTTATTAGGAAAAACATGGCGAGGAATGAGTGCGCTCATGAATCCGCGAACGCAATCGTGATGAACGGAATGATGAATACGCTCTCCGAGAGTGAAATCGATTTGCCCCAGGTGGAGCCAAAACCGATCAAATTGGTCGTGCTGGTCGAGGCCATTTCGGTCAACGCGGTGGCCAAGAACGTGATGGAATTTCACCGGACCGCCCGCGACTTCGGTAAAAATCCATTCGGCCATGATATGTCGTTCATTACTTTCGATCGAACACGGGATCCGAACCATCAAAGTGAATTTGTTAGAGTGGGGCGAGCATCGGGTCTGGAAATTGAAGTAATTCCTGAGAGCGCGCCTTTTGACCTGCGGGTCATTCCTGCTTTGCGGAGGCTTATCAGGCGCCGCGCCCCTGACATTGTAGTAACTCACCAGGTCAAATCACATTTCCTCATGAAGGTGTCCGGCCTGAACCGGCGATATCCCTGGGTCGCTTTTCATCATGGCTATACTTCGACCGATCGAAAAATGCGGGCTTACAATCACCTTAATCGTTGGTCCTTACCAGCGGCCGCCAAAGTAATTACCGTTTGCGAAGCATTCGCCAAAGATCTTCAGTCAGCCGGCGTGCGTCGCGAACGAATTCACGTGCAACATAATTCCATTCGTCCTGAACCAAAGCCGAGTAATGAGGAAGTCAAAGCGCTTAAAGCGAGCTTGGGAGTTGCGGAAGATGCACGCGTGATATTGAGCGTGGGTCGACTCTCTCGTGAGAAAGCGCATGTCGATTTACTGGCGGCGTGCAAACATTTGCACGATATTCTGCCATCAACGAAAACGCGCCTGGTGATTGTTGGCGATGGTCCAGAGCGAACGACATTGGAAGCGACCGTTCAATCGCTCGGCATAGCCGATAAAGTAGTATTTACGGGAGAAGTTACGGGTATCGAACCTTATTATGCCGCGGCCGATGTAATGGTTTTACCGTCACATAGTGAAGGCTCCCCCTACGTTTTGCTCGAGGCCATGGCCGCAGAGATTCCGGTAGTAGCCACCGCTGTTGGCGGAGTTCCGGAAATGGTTGAAGATGAGCAGACCGCCCTTCTGGTTCCCGCGGGAGATTCGCAGGCAATGGCAACGTCGATCGCAAGGATACTAACGGAAGCAGGGCTCGGGACGCGGCTAACGTCAAACGCCGCGAAGCTGACCCTGACGAGATATTCGCCTGAGACTTACTTTCGTTCGGTGAGCGAAATCTATCGCGGCCTTTTGGAATGATAAAAATGGGTAGGAGCAGTTAGGCTTCGGCAACGACTGCAACTGGATTCTTCACAAAGACGAACTCGTTACAGCCTAGTCCAACGCCGCCGCACTTCAGCTTCGTCAGACTGAAACCGCGCGGTCGATAAAAATCCAGAATCTCTTCCGGCTTTGCAACCTCGTAGGGGTAACCGCCAACCCAATCAATAATATCGCGCCAGCGATTCATGCCTCTGTTTTTGTCGTACTGCGTCCAGGAATGAAAATACTCGGCCGGCTTCAGCGACAACAAAGACCGCAGCAATGACTTCCCTTCTTCAGGCGCGAACACGACTGCCGCAAATGGACTCTTCAGAACCCCAGGTAACGCGTTGTAGGTGCGCTTGATCCGGTTCCAACGCACGCTCTTGCTTCCCATGTCGTTGTAGATAGCCACAAACAATTTGCCGTTTTGACTCACCGGAATTGCCGCGTTTTCAAGCCCCTGCCACATCTGACCACTGTGATGCAGGACTCCCCAGGAATAGACAACATCAAACATACCGAGCGACTTCACATAATCAGGATCCAGCGCAGAGCCTTCTTCAACCTGCCAATCATCATCTTCGGGAAAGTAAAGACTTCTCAGCTTCGCGGTTGAAGCAACCGAATGCGGATCGAAATCGAATGAGTGAACACGAGCACCTAATCGCCGCGCCGCCAAACTGAAAAGCCCGCTACCAGAACCGATATCCAGAAAGCGTTTGCCCTCAAGATTATCAATCTCAAGCATGGACTTGAGTGAATCTTCAGCCCGCGCGATCCGTGTTTCATCAAGGACGGCTAGAAAACGGCTCCAGTTCTTTCCGAACTCGAACCTTTCGCCTTGAGCAATTTCGAAGGCGTGTGTACTCATGGTTTACCTCATCGATAGTGGAGCCAGTAATAGATCATTTTCAAGTACTCCCCCGGGACCATTTGCCAACCCAGCCGGTGACTCCACCACGTGGTTGGCCGCGGTGCCTCCCAGCCCGGCGCCACCGGGTCGAGTCCTATCAGAATGTTTGAGTCGCGAAAGACTCGGTTAAATGTCCAACGCGCACGTCTCGACTGATAACCCGAAGTTACAATCAGAATTGAGCGCAGGCCGTGCTGGCCACTGTAGTTTCGAATCTGCATTGCCTCATCATAGGTGTTCGTAACACGACCCGGCACAATATCAACGTGTTCGCTCGCCACGCCTTGCGATCTAAGTTCATCAAGAGCACGTTCCACGAAAAGTGGGTTGCGTTCCTCCTCCTTCGACCAACCGCTCTTCAGATTGTCGTTCGTCAGAATAATCCTGGGAGCGCGACCTTGCTTGAAAAGTTCCGCCGCATAATGCGTCCGTTCGCGATAAGTGGAAGATCCGGCGAGGACTACCAACGCATCGGCTGGTTGTAATTCCGATCTCACGATAAGCGCCTCTGCGGCCAACCAGGAAAGGACCCAACCTCCCACCAGCAGCAACAGGGACCAATACACCCATCCCCTGAACCCTTCAAAGAACCGAAAACGTTTCATGCTCTTTCGCGTCGCAAAGTCGCGACTGCTTGTTGTTTTCTTTGTAGCTGACTAGACAGCAAGCGATCGTAGAGCCCGATGGTGCGATCGCGTTGGGCCTCGCGGGAAAACTTTTCTGCCACCACCAACTGACCGCGCTGTCCCATCGCGCGCGCCCGCTCGGGAACATTCAGCAACTCGATTATTCGCGATGCCATCGTGAGGTCATCTGCTGGCGGAACAACGTAACCCGTTTCGCCATCGGCGATCGCCTCTCGCGCTCCTCCGACATCAGTAGCCACTACGGGCCGGGCGGCAGCCATGTACTCGAGAATCGCGTTGGAGAAGCCTTCAGCCTTTGAACTTAAGACGCAGACGTCGGAAACGCTGAGCAGGCCGGCGATGTTTTCGCATCGCCCAATAAAAAACAGATCTGATTCCAACCCCAGCTGCTTCGAGAGTTCGCCCAGGCTTTCACGCAATCGGCCCTCGCCGGCGATGATGAACGCGGCTTGTGGACAGGCTTCACGTACTCGCGCTGCTGCGCGCAGAAAAGTGGGATGGTCCTTAACTTCATGCTGCAGATTCGCCACAATCGTCACGAAATGACGAACATCCTTTGTCGGCAGCCCGAGCATTGAAAGGATTTTCCCCCGGTCCATTTCGGCTCCGGAAGATATGCGTTCCCTATTCAACCCATTGTGAATCGTAACCACCTTTGCAGAATCGACGCCGGCGACCGTCAGTCTCTGGCCGACGGCCTTCGCGTTCACAACGACCGCATGCGCCAGGGAGTATGCCCCACGCTCTGCCCGCCTTTGCATCGAATTGCGAAACCCGTCGGTTTCTCTTTTCGAGGCGATGCGGATAGGCGTGCGAGTCAGAGCTGCAGCCGTCATCCCGAAAATGTTCGTGTAAAAATCGTGCGTATGGACGAGCTCTATGTCGTGTTTTTTTAAGTACCTGGTGAGCCGGCGAACCTGTGACACGAAATTAGGGTCGTAAAAGCTTTTTAGCGGATACTCCCCAATCTCGCCAAGCCCAAACGATTCGGCTTCATCAAGCAGCGCGCCGCGCTTTTGCAGGCACGCGAGATGAACGCGATAGCGGCCACTCTCATTCAGCAAGCGCACAAGCTGGACCGCCTGGCGTTCAGTCCCGCCCGGCTCAAAACTATCTACGATGTGCAGAATATTGGTCTTCAATGACAAACGCTTTCGTCAGACTGTTCCGCAGGTTGGCTCGTTCCTTCGAACGCTTCGCTTAGAACGCGACCCGTCATCTCAGGCGGAACCGGCAAACCCAACAACGTCAGCAGTGTCGGTGCGATATCCAGATTCGTGCAGTCCGCGATCTGTTCGCCCGCCCGGATGCCAGGCCCGTAAATCATCATCATGCCTTTTGGATCGTGGCATCCCGACTTAACCAATCCGGTACCGTAAACCAAATCTTCAAACCGGTAGGATTCGTCACTCTTCATCTCCGGAAAAACACAACGCGACTCCTCCGAAGTTTCGTCATGCTGCTGAAGAGTTACGGTAATGCTGTTTTCGAGCGTGTCGACGTAGAACATCCGCCGCTCCGGCGCATCGACGTAGGCCGACTTGAGATTACGCATCACGAAATCCCTGGTCGTTGGTGAGTCAGGATACAGATTGAATTGGTCTGACATCGTCGACAGGGCTCGCACGCGACCTTGCGCTCCCAAAATCTCTACCAATCGATCAAGTGAGCGTAGTTGGCCGATGCGCTTGCCCTTTTTGAGAGAAGTGATGAAGGGGCGTTGGCCCATGCTCGACGCCACGACCAGGACAGTATTCTCGTCAAGCAATTTCATTACTCTCTTTAGGAGTACATCAGCCGTGCGATAGCCGTATTCGATTGCGTTTCCGTATTGTCGTTGCTCGTCGGCGGTTGTGTCCTGCGGAAAGACTTCGGGCTGCATGGCTTTCCAATACGTGTGCATGTAATGCGCCACGTGATTGGTGTGAAACGAAGCGAAGTCAGGACGATGCTTGAGGTATAGGGATCGAAAGAAGTCAAAATTGACCAGAGGTTGTAAGGCTACGCGTTGCCAACGCAATCCGGGATCTTGACGTTCGCGAGCTAACTGGAGCGCGATCCTGCTTATCGTGCTCGGCCTCAACCCTAGCTTCAACAGTTTGGCGCCCAGCTTTGTTTTGAACCCAAGTCCATCTTGATCGGAAGGCAAACGCACGGAACGCGTATAAGTCAGATTCAGTTTCTGAATCGGAGACAAACTTTCGGGATAGGTTGCCGTGTCGGGCGCGAACGTGTCAGGCACATAAAAGCCCTTAACCTCGCGCGGCGGCCACGAGCAGAGGCTGCCGTAAACGCCGATGCCCAGTCCGGCCTCTTCGCAAATGTCCCAAATCCGTTTGGCGTGAATTGTATTCGGCGGCTGTTGTAAAAAAAAGACGTTGTGATCCTTCTGCGGCCGTCCGGTATAAACAGTGGTCCAGGTAATCCAGGGATCAAGTTGCGGCGGCAAATCAACACTCATCGGCGCCGCCCAGGAGCCTTCACGTTTGAGACGAGCGAAAGTTGGCAGCCGGCCTTGATTAATCAGAGGATCAAGCAAGTTCCAGGTTATCTCGTTTATCTCCAGTAATAGGACTTTCGTTCGCACGCTGGCCGGCCTTTCTGCACGGATGTCTTCTCTCAGAAAATGTTTAATAACCGTCCAATCGTTCTCAACTAATCGTCGGGGTCCGGAATTTGGCCTGAACCTGTTCGAAGCCACTCGTCGATTTCACAAACCTGGCAAAGTCAGCAACCGCCGGGATTCGTTGCAAGGAAAAAGGGTTTGTGTCTTTAGAGTTCAACCCTTGATCGGTAGTTACTGCACAGCGGTAGCCGGCGCGCTCTGCTTCGTGCAGCACCCGCGCATCGTGGTTCCCATTGGGATAACAGAACGAGGTGGACTCATGGCCAAGTTCATCTTCCAGGCGCAAACGCGAACCCTCTAACTCATGCCGGAGTTGCTCGTCGCCGACGTTGGTCAGAATTGGGTGCGTCAGCGTGTGGGACGCGATCTCCACGCCCTTGCTTTCCATTTCTCGAGCCTGGGTCCACGTCAGCGGACCATATTGAGGCGGCGGAAGATCAGGAATCGTCACACGAAGTGCGGACGCTATGTTCCTGATCGCGTCCTCCTTGTCCGAATTATCGAGCTGCTTCAGAACGACATTCATGCGAGCAGCGGCATCGAGCCGGGAAGCCGGGCCATTCAAATTGAAACTCAACCTTTGGCCGCCAATGGTTGCTTCGAATCTTTCGAGCGCAGTTTGTGAAGTAAGGAAGCGAGGTTTGTCGGTCCAGATCCAAGCCTTCTGATCTATGAAGTCCGACACAACAAAAACTGTGGCGGGTGCCGAATAACGTACCAGCAGCGGGAAGGCCAGCTCGTAAGCATCGCGGAACCCGTCGTCGATGGTTATCGCAGCGAGCGATGGCGGCAGGGCTTCATATGTTCGAAGAATTGCCGCCAGCTGGGCGATCGTAACGAGTGTATAGCGGGACTTCAAATACTCCAGGTGCTTCCGAAAAGTCGGCACTGAGATCGAGGCGCTATCCTCGCCCTCGCTGAAGCGGTGATACATAACAACGAGCGCCTGGTGACGGTTCGCTTTGCGAAATGGGGCGAAGGCGCCGGCTGAAGTCAGAAGGTTAAGTACTGCTCGCTTCATCTGACCTCCGTGCTGCCGGATAGACTTCCAGCTCCGATTTGAGATTCGCTTGTTCAAGTTCTGAGCGACGTTCATGTAGACGGCGGCGAAGTTCATTCTTCTGCGACTTCGTCGGCAAGCGATATCTCTCACCCAACGTCGGATCTTGCCGCATTGGCGCGGCCCTTCCCTCGGCAATAAGTCGCACGGCACCCGCTAACACACTGGCAGAACGTTCCTGCAGAGTCTCGCGGTACTGATCAAGGAACCGATCGTAATTCAAACCGTGGGCGTAGTCGTAAACTAAAGGCAGCGTTTCTTGCAGGACTATGTCGCCGCTATCAACCTTGGCTTCGACAAAGTGCGCGGTGATCCCAACCTCCTGCTCGCCGTGGTATAACTCCCAAAAAACTGGTGGTCCGCCTCTGTACCAGGGCGCCAACCCCTGATGCAAATTGATGGAACCAAGACGAGGGATCTTAAAAACTGATTCTTTAATGATGTTTGTGCCGTAGATAACGCCAAGGTCTGGCGCAAGTTGTCCCATCAGCGCTCGAGCTTCGTCGCTATGAAAATTGGCAACAAAGAAAACCGGTATGTTCGCGGCCGTTGCGATTTCGCTCAATCGCTTCTGACTCTTTACCGTCGCGCTCATGTCCGCATCGTAGGAGTTACCGAGACCAAGCAACTTGCGCGAATAGTTTTTAAGCGTGACGCCCCATCCCTCATACTTTATTGAACGCCTCAGCGCTTCACTCGGGCGATAGCGCCGCAGAATCTCGGTTTCGACAAAAACACCTGCGATCGTCACGGCTTCGATAGTCAGCAGTTGTTCGAGAACTGCCTCGCATCTGCCGTGCGTCAGCACGATCACGCGCATTCTTGTTCCGCGATTAGGCACTGACCAGCACCTCGCAAGCGTCCGGGAAACGCTGATCTGTTCGCTGAACCGAGTTATCAGTAAACGTACGCTGCCATCGCTCAAGAATCAGCAAGGCCCACAGCGCCCAGGAATGATCGCGGCGGCCACGTTCGTGCTCATCCAGCAGCAGATCAACGTAGGACGCTTCGAAATAGCCTCGTTGCCGCGTGCGCGGGTCGGCAAAAGTGTCGCGGATATCCTGGCGCAACTCTTGATTAATCCATTCGCTAATCGGCACTCCAAAACCCTGCTTGGGACGATGCAATATTTCGGCGGGAACAATGTCTTCGACCGCTCGCTTGAAAATGTATTTGCCTTCGCCATTTTTCATTTTCAATGAAGCGGGAATCCCGGTAACGAATTCAATCAATTTGTGATCGAGTAGAGGGACACGGGCTTCAAGGGAAACGGCCATGCTCATCCGGTCAACCTTGGTCAGAATGTCACCGGGCAAATACGTCTTGCTGTCGAGATATAACAATCTGTCGAGCGAATCATTGGCGCTCACCACGGCCGCATACCGACGAAATATCTCGGCGCTGTCCGATGAACCCAAGCTGCGTTGGAAGTCCCGACTGTAAAGGGACGGTTTGTTCAACCGCGTGAAGATGGAGATGTCTTCGATGTATCGATCCAGAGGTTCTGCCGCAACTTTATGAATGTAGTTGCGGCCCCACGCGCCATGCGGCAAGTGTCGACTCAACGACTGCATCATTCCATCGCGTACAAACCGAGGGAGGTGCTCGAAACTCTTTCGTTTTGAATCGAGCGCATAACGCGTGTAGCCCGCGAAGAGCTCGTCACCGCCATCCCCCGAAAGCACAACCTTGACGTGTTCACGAGCGAGTTTGGAAACGAGATACGTTGGAATCGCTGATTGATCCGCGAACGGTTCGTCGAAATGCCAAATTAGTTCGTCGACTATGTTGCAAACATCGGGTGTGACGATGAGCTCACGATGTTCGGTGCGGAAATGTTTGGCTGCGAGCCGCGCATACTTGAGTTCATTGTGGCTGTCTTCACGAAATCCGATTGAGAAGGTCTTCACAGCTTGTGATGTGTGACGTGCCATCAAACCCACCACCGCACTCGAATCGATGCCGCCAGATAGAAAAGCCCCGAGGGGAACGTCTGACACAAGTCGCAAACGCACAGCCTCATCAAGTAGAGAGCGAAGTTCCTCCACGTAGCTCGACTCGGATCTGTTCGCCGTATTCCGCGTGTTTGTGAATTCAAAGTCCCAATATTGCTCTACCCGGATACGGCCGTTCTTGAACCGCAGGTGGTGACCCGGCGGAAGTTTTTGCACGTTCTTGAAAATCGTCAGAGGATCAGGCACATAGCCAAACGTCAAATACGCATCGAGAGCCTCAACGTTGATTTCACTGGAAAACTCAGGATGTTCGCGTAGCGCCTTTAACTCCGACCCGAAAATAAACGTCCCCTGTGTTGTAACGGTGTAATAGAGAGGCTTTTTTCCCGCACGATCGCGAGCAATAAAGAGCTCTTGCTCATGCGCGTTCCAGATGGCGAAAGCGAACATGCCCCGCAGACGCTCCAAAGATTGCGGGCCGTATTGCTCGAAGGCGTGTATGACAGCCTCCGTATCACAACGCGTGTGGAAGTGATGGCCCTGCGCCTCCAGTTCCCGTTGCAATTCCAGGAAGTTGTAAACCTCGCCATTGAAAACAATCGTGAACGCCCGATCACAGCCGGAGAGCGGTTGTGCGCCGCCAGCCAAATCAATAATTGAGAGGCGCCGCATGCCGAGTGCAACCGAACCGTCCACAAACATTCCCTGATCGTCAGGTCCACGGTGTGCAATGATTCGACACATCCGATCGAGCACACGCGTAGCGCCTTCACCATTGTTGGTGAACTCCTCTGCACCTATGAAACCGGCTATGCCACACATTTAGTTTGTTTTCCGTAATGCTAAATGCCAGTGCCTGGGGCGATTGGGCTTGCACCTGGGGCTGCGATCACCTTTTCACGTATAGGTTCCCAGCGAGCATATCGCTCGCCGCGAATAAACTTGTAACAAGCGAGCAGGGACGCAAGGTTAGCGAGAACGAAGTATTGAGGCAGCGCAACCACCCTGCTGCGAACGCCGGCTTTTTCCAACATCCAGCCACTGATTGCCATGAGGAAGAATGCCGACTGGCCGCAGAGCGCTATGAGGTAGACCGTCGATTCACTTAACGATACGAGGATTACGGAGGCAATGAATGCCGCCATCAAGAAGACCGGCACAAGGTACCGCATGACTTTATGTGAGAGAAGTTGTATCGCATAGAATCCACTCTTCATCGGATTCAACATCGCCCGATGCCGCCAAAGGTCCGTGAATGTCTGCGCAATCACCCGCACACGCATCTTCATTTCATGATTTGAGCGGCGATTGGTTTCTTCAGTGCAGACGGCATTCGGCTCGTAGACAGCGCGCAATCCCTGCTCCACCATCTTGGTCGCAATGATGAAGTCACTACATGCTTCATGGTAGAGCGGCGCATAGGCCGAACGCCGTACTGCATAGAGGCAACCTGACGCTCCGATCAAAGAACACGCGCGACTTTCGTGACGCTTAAGAAACGTTTCATAATCCCAATATGATCGGGCGCCTCTTCCGACCACAGACTGCGTTGGATCGATATAGACCAACCGGCCGGCGACGCAGCCGACAGTCGCATCAGCAAAACTCGGAATCATCGCGCGTAGAGCATCAGCCTGGTAATGACTGGTTGCGTCAGAAAAGAGAATGATCTCGCCCTTGCTCAACTCAACTGCGGCATTTTGCGCCGCCGTCTTTCCCAGTCGCTCCGGTTGAATATGCAGACGAACGCCCCGTCCTGCGAAGTCTCGCGCAATCTCATCCGTACGATCGGTTGAACAGTCAGACGCTACGATGATTTCAAGCAGGTCTTTTGGATAATCCAGGAGAAGGGTGTTTTCCAGTTTCGCCGCCAGCGCGAGTTCTTCATTGAAGGCCGTAATGATGATGCTTACCGTTGGCGTGAAGTCTCTGCGACGAACTACTCTTGGCGCCAACGCACTAACCGAAGCCACAAGAAGCGGATAGCCGAAATAGGTATAGAAGAGCGCGATAACGCACACCCAGAAAATTAATTCCGATGAAAGTACGAGTACCGTCATTGCTTCACCGAGCAGATTCCACTACTGGAATTGCGGTCGAAAACTCATCGCTTCGCTGGCGTAATCTTCTTCTGGCGCGTTCTTTATCCAGCACGATCTCTTTTCCGGTTTCCGCTTCATAGAGCCGGCGCAGACAGACCGCGTAGCCTACGAGATAGTAGACGTACCAGAGGTAAGCCACGGATGCGAAAAAGCTCGACACCATGTAACCCAGAAGCGAGGCCTGCAAGCCAATCGCCAGGTAGTAGTAGTTTGACCTGCTGCGTTCACCAAACGCTTCGCGCGCAACCTGGCCCAGACGTCTTAATGGCGTAACGATAAACAGGGTGTAGCAAACGAGGGCAGCCATTCCCATCTCGGCCGCTACTTGTGTATAGGCGTTATGACTAACGAGTTCCCGAATCGAGACGTTGTGGAAATTCCCCATGCCAATACCAAACAAGGGATGTCTCAATGCGGTCCAGATGGAACGGTAAAGAATCTCTCGACGCATATCCGAAGATCCGACTGCATCAAGGCTGGGAACGAAAATAGAAGCGAGTCTGCCCCCGTAATTGCCAGGAGCAAATATCATCAATGCTATGAACAGAATTAACCCGCAGACTGCTATCGTGAGTCGTTGACGTTGTCCAAACTTCCAGGCAATTAAACCAAGCACCGCCATCAGACCCACAAACCCGCCGCGTGAGTATGTCAGCACGATGGCTGCCATCATCAGGACTGCGCAACCACCGTAAATAACCTTCACAACACCGTTGCGGGATCTAAAAAAATAAGCAATGGCAATCGGTACACTCGTCACCAGGAAGAGAGCCATGTCATTCGAGTTACCGAAAATGCCCGTTCCTCTTCCGCCTACTCGATAGCCTTCCACCGTTGTCAGATTTAATCTGTAGTCATTAATTGCTCCGAGGCTTAACCACATGCTGACAACTAAGGTCACAAGAAGAAGGCCTTTCAGACGCTTTTCCGTACGAACAACATTCACGATCACGATGAAAATCACTACGCAGCGAATGAATGTGTCACTGAAAGTGTGCCAGGCTTCGGCAGGGCTGAGGGCGAGAGGAATCGAGAGTAAGCCAGTAAGGAGAAAAAGGAGCACCAGATTGATCTCACGCGGGCGATCAGTTAGCGCTCCTGAGGCCGCCAATTGAGATGGCACATAGACCCCTAATGTGATTATGCCGATAACGAGGGCCAGTGAGGACGTTAGAGGCGAGGGATAGAATTCTGCGGGCCGAGCGTAGAGCACCACGGTAAATAGAAAGAGAGCCAGGTAAGTTAGGCCGTGTCCGTGCCAGGTATTGTTTCGTCGCGCGGTTTGAGAAACAGTCAGCGTGGGTTTCAGTTCTGACTGTGAAGCACTTACCGGAAGAGTAGGAAGAAGTTCAGCCCGCGACGTCGGTTTACGATTAAACCCTTCGGTCCGAGTTCGATGGACAGACTCATAATCGGCTTTGCTTACTCTCGACATAGCGTAAGACCTGCTTTAGGCGCTCCTCCGAACGCTGCCCTTAAACTAAGTTCCGGCGATCGTCGTTGGGCACGCGCGATCACCGGAAGAAACTGAATCTACTTATTTCCACAGCTTGGTTAAACAGCTATACCCTCTTCATCTTCAATGACTACCAGCCCTCGCACACGATGGCGTAAAGCTGATTCAAAACGACGCGCTTCTTCAACCTCCGTAAAAGAGAGCGAGCGCAATTCCTGTTCAATGCGTCGACGATAATCAGATACGAGCGAATCAGACACGCCGAGAAGAGCCGCGACTTCTAATTGCGTGGAATGGTCGGCACACAAGTAACAATGCCAAAGTACGCCGAGCATCCGATTGTATTGCTTGACCTTGCCACGAACCGTCCCATGAAGGTTCTTTAAGAATTGATCGACGAACCCGGCAGCTTCCTGCTCGGATTCTCGACGCAACAAAGACTGTTCGGGGTTCTCACAGCCATCTATGGGCTCAAAACGGTTGCTATCATTGTCGCCGTCGTCGCCGCCGAGGGGAACAAGATAAATATCCATCACCGGCAGGCGGGACATAACCAATCCACGCAAAGCTCGAACGTCAACCGGCGCATCAACAGCATCAAGCACTGAAATAATTAGGTCTTCCAAATCAGAATTGCTGATTACGACCTGTGAATCTCCGGTGCAACCAACCATCCGAGTGTCGCGCTGTCGTACCGGCACCATCTGGACACGCTGTTCGAGGTCGTGTGAATTTCGTCCTGATTTTCCATCGGACCATTCGCTTAACCCGTAGACACGGTCAGCTAAACGCCGATGTTGCTCTTCGGTCCGACCTATCGAATCAAAGCGTTTGAAATTGGCACTTGATTGAATCAGGGTCGAAATGCGTCTGGCCAAACGATAGCTCTCCGGATGTCGCTTTCTTAATTCAGCTGTGAGCAGGTTAGTTAATTCAATCTGCCCAATCTCGCATTCGACCTCAGCGTCCGTCATTTCGGTATCAAGATAGTGCTGGAAACGTCCTTTGCTGAGGAGTTGAACGAATAATTCCTGAGTGAGGTCGGTGTAAGCACTTCCTGCGCCTTCTTCGACGAGCAAGCCTGCGCTGCGGGAGGCCCGCACCAGCGGATGATGACTGACGACCCGATGGAGTTCTGACCACAGACGGTTCACATCTGAGCTGCGCAAACTCTCGATCCATTGGCCGGCCCGTGACTGACGATCAGAGGCCTGTCGTGTTATGCGAAGTTCTTCTCTGATAACGCTCATCGTCGAATCTTTCGTCTGCTTGTTACTAAGTGGTTTCACGGTTAGGTAGTGGCTCCTGGCGAGCGAGTAGCGGAATTTAAGCTGGGATGATGAAGCCGAACGGGCGATGACTTAAAGCGCTAATGTCAGGGCGTGCTAGGACAGAATTTGAAGGGGCTTGGCTTGGACGGATTCCTCATACGCCGTGGAAAAGGTTTCGGTTTGCTGCTTGAGGTTAGGAACGTGGAATGTTCGTTTGACTGGCGGCCTTCGCATCTAAGGAACAATGGAGCCCGGGAGGCTCCTGCGGACAAAACGGATGGTACCAGCAAAGCCTATGATGAGCAACAAGTTTTTACAAATCCCTGAAACCGTTGATTTTAGGCGTAAAACAACCGCTGTGAGTGTAAAAACTTGTGGAACATGAGGTTGATTCGTAGTTTCACGCAAGACAACCAAGTTAGATCACGAGCTAGTGCCTGATGTTGCTTGCCCCCTCGATCCCATTGCTTGTAGTCGGGTGGAGGTCACTCGATGTTGTCAGACGAAAAATGCATAAAGGGGGAATTGCAATGAATCCGGAGTCGTGTACCTACGCCAAAAGTAGATCTTGCCCGTCAACCTATTCCGTCATGTCGTTGCTAAACAAAGGGCTGTCAGCAGAGGAAGAAGCCGGCATCCTTTGGCATTTGCGCGCTTGCGACTTTTGCGGAGCTGAGGCTGAACTACTGTCGAGACATCCTGTCGAGATCGAAGAAACGACTTCCCCGCTCATTCCTGAACCGCTTCGCCTTCTCGCGGAGTCTCTGCTGGGCAGAAGGTTCGATCCTGGTCCGGATCTGGTTGCTGATCTCAGAGCAAGGCGTTATGTCAGTTAGGAACCGTATAATTCCTCTATTAGATCAGAATACTTTTCATCTACCACTCGACGCTTTACCTTCAGGGTTGGAGTTAGTTCTCCGCTATCAATGGTAAATTCTTCGGGAAGCAAAGCGATTCGGCGCACCCTTTCATACTCGGCCAGCTGGGCGGTCAGGGGCACTAATTCATTTTGTACTATCTTCACAACTGTTGGATCCCGGCTGAGTTCTGCATGACTCGCGGCGATCGACGGTTCTCTTTCACGGAGAGCGCTCTTCAAAGACTCCCAATCTGGCACTACCAAAGCTGCAGGCTGCTTCCGGCCCGCCCCTATAACGACAACCTGATTCACAAGTGAGCTTTGTTTCAGGAGGCTCTCAATCAACTGAGGCGCAACGTACTTCCCATTTGAGAGCTTAAATAGATCCTTCTTTCGATCAGTGATGAACAAGCGCCCCTGTTCGTCGAAGTGTCCTACATCACCAGTCGCAAACCAGCCGTGGTCAATCACCAAATCGGTAGTTTCCGAATGCTTATAGTAACCCCGCATGATGCCCGGACCTTTTACGAGTATCTCCCCATCACCGGCAATCTTCACTTTAATCCCGGCAAAGGGCTTACCCACCGAGCCAATCCGATTGTTTCCTGGGCGATTGGCTGAAACAATGCAAGTTTCAGTCATACCATAGCCCTGCAGAATCGGAATGCCGGCCGCTAAAAAAGAGTACGAGAGGGCAGGTGAAAGTGGGGCGCCCCCAGAGACAAAGTAACGAAGACGACCGCCGATGCCCTCGCGCCATTTTGTAAATACCAAACGATTGGCTACTGCCTGACGGGCCCTTAAGAGTGGAGGAACGGCCTTACCTTTGTCCTTCAACTCCGCGTATTGCTGACCAACTTTCAAAGACTGCTCGAAAACCTTCTGTTTCCAACCGCCGGCGGACATCCCCTTCTTTACGATGCGATGGTAGACCTTTTCAAACAGACGGGGCACGGCCGTCATGATCGTTGGACGCACCTCGCGCAGGTACTCACCGACTTGATCAAAAGAAGCCGCGTAGTAAACAGAAACGCCGTTGTAGCAAAAAACATAAAAACACGTGCGTTCGAAGATATGTGACAGCGGCAAGACCGAGAGGGCTACATCTGTTGGCTCGATCGGAAGTGCATCAGTTGCAGCGATAACATTACTAATGAAGTTCTGATGAGTCAGCATTACGCCTTTCGGCGTTCCCGTGGTTCCCGAGGTGTAAATGATAGTGGCGAGGTTATCAGACCGCGTCTGGCTCGCAGCGGCTGCGAAAGCCGCTGGGTCTGATTGGTCGACCGCCGCTCCCATCGCCTCGATACTGGCAAGTGTCAAAGAGTCCGAGTTTTCCGCAGCCTTCTCATCAAAGAAGACGATCTTTTCGAGGCTGGCAATATTTTCCAAGCCCTTACGTGCATGCTTGAATACCCTTCGCCCGGAAACAAAAATCGCACGGGCGCCGCAATCTTCAAGGATAAAACGAACCTGATCAACGGCCTGAGTCGTGTAAATGGGTACGTTGATTGCGCCAATACTCAGGATGGCCAGATCAGTTATTGACCATTCGGGACGGTTCTCCGACAGGAGAGCTACCCGATCGCCGGAGCGGATTCCCAGCTCAACGAGCCCGAGCGCAACATGACGGACGCGTTGGATGAAGTCGGCGCCCGAGATATGAACCCAGTTGCCATCTTGTTTTTGATTCAGCGCATCGGGTTTCGCATGCCTTCCGATCGCTTCAAGACAGAACCGAGGCAGTGTCACCTCCGACGGAGACGTCTCGGGCTCTTCGGATAAATGGGCAGTTGCGATCGATGACACTGACAGAAATCCTCCTATCAGACTGTGGCTGAATATTTTTTCGGTTGGCTCATATAAACGCAGGTTTGCTTCTTATGAATAATCACCGATAAGGGCGGTCGCTTCGATCAAGGGCTCAGCGCGTTCTGCGCGCTTTCCAGTTCGAGCGTTTCCTTCGACCTTGATCGCCTTCGTCGGTGTCTCTTCCCGCCATCGCGCTCGATTCGTGAATCCATTGTTGCCAGAGCTACCAGGATCAGAAAGAGCAGAGTGTTGGAGGTTGTGTGCAACGTAAAATCGAAAAAGCTATGGACCAGGACCGCAAAACATCCTGCCAATGCTCCGGTCGTAACGCCACGTCGAAAGTCATCGCGGGTTTCCCGGCGCGAGAACCCCTTGCGAAATAACATGACAAGAAAGAATAAGCCCAGCCCTGCACCGATGATGCCGCCGTCCGCCAGCACCTGCAAGTAATCGTTGTGCGCCTGCTCAAGACGGTACAGTCCATTTCGGGAATCATATTGCGAATACAACACACCGTAGGCGCCGAAGCCAGCGCCAAGAACAGGATGATGTTTGATGATGTCCAGGGTCACGGCCCAAAAGTGTGAGCGCCCCGTTGTCGGATCTTCCGCGTTAACTGTTCCCAAAAACCTGGTGAAGACAGAGGTGCCTCCCAGCATAACGACGCCGCCCACCAGGACAACCAGAATTCCGGAAGCCAGCGCCAGCCTTTTTATTGCTGCGAAAGCCCGCGCATTGCGGCGGGACTTGCGCTCGCTATGTTTTGATCCTCCACTGGTGACTACTACCAGGAAGAAAAGCTCAGCGACTAAGCTGATTATTCCGCCTCGGGAGTTCGTCATTACCAGCGCCACGCCCATCAACATCACCGCAAAGACGTAGAGCAACCGTTTCTCGCGTTCGACGGCTCCCGAAAAAAGAAGGCCGAGAGGAATGGCCATCGCGAGTTCCATGTAGCCGGCGAAATGATGGCGGTTGATGAACGGCCCGAACGCGGTACTTTGCGGAAGCTCGCGGACCCAATAAATCCTGGTAGGACTGCCGATCAGCGATTGCGTCAGTCCAAACATTGCCAGCAGGAATCCGAAGATAATAATGGTCCGGACCAGGATTCTCAGCCGGTGTGGAGAGTCGACGAAAACCAGCGTCGCCGCAAAATAGATAAGCAACGCGGCGATTTGCACGAGAAAAAACTGCGTCGAATAAGGATCTGCAGATAAGCTTCGGACCGGTTTGAGCAAAGTACCGAGGCCACCGCTGGCACTGCTCAGCGGCAGGAGCTGGATGAGTCCCAGCAAAAACGCCCCGATCAAAGGCACTTGCAGGACGTTCCGACTAATCCGCAACGATTTCATTCGCCAGCCATCGGCGGCCCAGAATCCAACGATGACCACGCCTCCGGCGGTGAAAAGGGCGAGCGACCAGGCGTGCACCGTCCCGTATGCAAGAGTCGTCAGGACGATCGCCACACACAAGATTAGAAACACGAAGCGACTGGCGAACGTGTGGACCGTTTCGACCCTGGTCCAACGTGCCGGCCTATTGTGCCGAGGTGTGGTTAGCGGCTGTTGTTCCGGCAACTCGGCCGGCAAATTGGATATGGAAGTCGTCATACCAGACAGTGCCAAAAATCGGACAAACCGGATCATCGCCACATGGAGCGCGACTGATTCTTAATCGTATCGCTTCGGTAGCAGGCTTAGTGGCAAACTCCACCACGAACGGTTGCCAGTTTGCGGTTCCCGCCGGGACGGGAGCAGATGTTGCCAGTACCGCGCCATCGTTCTCGTCTGTGACCATCACAACTGGAGTTCCCGCACTCCTAAGCTCGTCCGTGCGGACATAGTATTCCAACCGGTAGCGTGACTGCGGCTGGACTACTACCAACTGCGAAATTGTGTTGAGAGCAAGCGTCGTAGTGGACTTAAAAATCAGTCGCAAACTTCGCCGGCCACTATGCTGCTGAACACCATCGAGCGCGGCCTGCGCGGTTGGAATCGAAGTTATTTGCCAGCCGAAGACGATCGAACCGATCGGGCCAGATGTCGCATCGAAACTTCCGTCAAACACTTCGTCAGGTTTGGGACTGGCGCTGGCCTCGCCGCCCCATCCGCGCGCGACATCAAGAGCGGCGTGGTATTTTTTTACGCCAGCGAGTGCGTTTATTAGTTCTTCACCGATTACGCGCTGATCCTTTTGCTCACTCGGGGTCAAGGCTTTCCAGAATCTTAGCGCCTCATCCAATTTTCGATTTGAGATCAAATAGGAAGCGAGTTGCGCGCGCAACTCGGTCGAGCCATCCAGCGCCTTGTTCAGCGCTACGAAGTCGTCTCCTAAAACATGCAAAGCCAAACTGAAAACCTGCCCTCGCAAGGGTTGTGCACTCTCAGCGGCAAATTGCAGCTCTGCAAACGCTTCGTCGGTTCGACCAGCGCGCAAGTAAAGGTTTCCCAGGTACCACCGAGGATAGGCGTAGGCGGGCGCCAGCTCAATGGAATGTTTCAACGCGGCTTCAGCTTGACCAATATTGCCGCTCTCTTCCAGCGCCCGGCCATAGTCCATCCACAAGCGGTAATCTCTGGGTGACAACTCGACCGCTTCCGCAAAAAGCTGCGCGCCCGCGTCGCTTCGCGCATTAGCAAAATCTCGTTGCTGGAGTTTTCCCAAACGCCAGTGCGTTAAAGGATCTCGAGGAGCCAGGCGCATTGCGACCTGCGCTGCATCAAGTCCGCCATCTTCTGCGCTGGGTCCATATTCGGCCACCGTATTCCCGACGTACCAACGAAGGGCGAACCAACCTCCCACTAGAAACAGCAGTACAACACCCAGCATGAGCAGTCGCCGGTTAAGCGCGTGTAGGTCCACCAGGAATAATTGGTTGGTATTTGACTGGGACAAGTTATTCGTTAAGTTTGCACCGGCTGGCTGATTAATTGGCAGGTCTAGTTATCACTCAGAAGTTCCATCTCGATGCGCATACGTTTCAAAGTAATGTGGTCAGCCTCGCAATCCTGCTGAATTTGTTTAACCCGTTCCTCGGAAAGGCGAGGACTCGAGATCACAACTTCATCAACCTTCTGCGCCCCACAAATTGAGCGCAATGATCCATTTCCGCCAAAAACGCGCAGGCCGTGAATCACTTTGCCTTTCTTCATCGGATCATCATCCATGAATCCCACGGGGACATAGCGTAGCTCCCGATTATTCAGGATTTCTCGCAAGAGCAACTCTCCGCCATCACCCGCACCGTAAATCAAAACGCGGCGCCCATCGCCCGCGTTTGGCACCGGCAGTAATTGGCGAAACATGCGGAAGGCCATTCGGCTTGATGCCAGCAACATGAACATCACAAACGCGTCAATGACAAAGACGGTTCGGGAAAAACCCATGAATCGGAATTTGAAAAGAACTATGAGCACGCAAACTATCGAGCCGAGGGCCACGGCTTTGGCGAAGACAACCAGATCATCGATGCTGGTGTAGCGCCAAATGCCGCGATAGACACCCGCCACGAGAAAAGCTCCCAGCTTTACAAAAACAAGGACCGGCAGGGTGCGGAGAAAGAGTCCCCACGCACTGCTCGAGGCGTCAGTAAACTCGATGGCGTAGGCGCTCCAGTAAGCCAACGCGATTAGCACGATGTCGAGCAGAACTTCGAAAACGCGCCGTTTATAAGAAAGATCCACCAGAAAGGCAAAGAGGGGTTTATTGGGCGCCGCCACCGCTTCGGATTCCTGTTCGTAGACTTTGACACCCGCAAGGTAAACGCCGAGCAACGTCAGTAGCAGCACGATTCCAAGTATGGCGGCGAGGCTGACATCCAATCGCATCTGCCGGACCGACAAGGCCAGAAGTCCGGAAATTGCTGCAAAGCCATATAGCATCCAAACCGCGCGACGCTCGGACATTCCCAAAGCCACGAGGCGATGGGAAGTATGATCGCGGCCCCCCTGCGAAGCTGCGCGGCCGGAGAGTTTGCGTAGGATCGTGACAAACGTCGTGTCGAAAATCGGAATCAGGAGAATCAGAATCGGAACCGCCAGCACCGGCAGAAAACTGCGCGAGCGGCCACCTGATCCGTGGATGAGAGCAGAGCTGGCCAGAAAGAACCCAACAAACATCGAGCCGCAATCGCCCATGAAAATCGATGCGGGGTTCGAGTTGTAAATCAAAAAGCCCACGAGCGCCGCGGTAAAACTCCCCACCAGAAGTGCTTCCGTCGGTTGTCCGACCGCGATCAAAGCCAGAGTCAGAAAGAACGAAGCAATCGCTGCAATTCCTGCCGCCAAGCCATCCATGTTGTCCAATAAGTTAACCGCATTGGTGATGCCGATGAGCCAGAAGATGGTGATCAGCATGTCCAGCGAGGCGAAGTGCGTCCACTGCAAACCAACGCCGTAATAAACGACGAACGCCGAGCCCATCACCTGCCCGATTAACTTCTGATATGGTTTGGCGCGGACCAAATCATCAACCAGCCCCACCAAAAACATGAAGGTGCTGGTGCCAATAACAACCCAGGTGCGCGGTGTGTGAGGAAGGAACAGCAGGTAGCTCAAGACCACGGCCAGCCAAATGGCGGCGCCGCCCAGCATGGCGGTGGGCTTGATGTGCCAGCGATCAGACTTCGGCCTCGCCACCACGCCCCAGCGCCGGGCGAGCGCGCGCACCACCGGCGTCAGCGCCGTTACAAGGGCAAACGCGCTTGCCACTGAGAGCAAATAAGACAGACCAACCGGCATAAACAACACGGTGAAAACGGATAACGTGCAAGAAACTATTCGATCAAGCGGCGCAACGCAACCGTCCGAACCTCACCTGGGAACGGGTAGCCAATTCGAGTGATTCGCTGAAGTCGTCCGTGCTAACCCTGATTCGACGGCGCCCGTCCGTTCTGAAAATCAATCACGCTGTGCAAAATGTCATCCAGCTTTAATTGAGGCTTATAGCCAATCAGTGCGCCCACTTTTGAAATATCCGGCACGCGGCGGGGCATATCCTCAAATCCTTCTTCGTAAGCCTCATCATATGGAAGAAAAACGATTTCGGACTTGGATTGCGTCAGCTTCTTCACCCGTTCTGCCAAACCCAGGATGGAAATTTCTTCGTTCGAACCGATATTAAAAACTTTACCCACTGCGTCCGGGTGGTCCATCAGTTTCGTAAACGCGCCTACCACATCGCCCACATAACCAAAGCAACGCGATTGCTTGCCGTCCCCATAAACAGTTATGGGCCGGCCAGAGAGCGCCTGCTTGACGAAGGTTGGAATCACCATACCGTAACGGCCGGTTTGACGGGGTCCGACGGTATTAAAGAGTCGCACCACGACGGTGGGCAATTTTTTCTCGTGCCAGTAAGCGAGGGCCAGGAATTCGTCGATGGCTTTGGAGCAAGCATAACTCCATCTTCCCTTGGTGGTCGCGCCCATCACCAGATTGCCGTCTTCGCGAAAAGGCACTTCGGCGCTAAGGCCGTAAACTTCCGAAGTCGACGCGATTAAGACCTTCTTCTTTTTCTTGTTGGCCAGCGCCAACACCACTTCTGTGCCCCGCACGTTGGTTTCGATCGTGCGCACCGGACTCTCGACGATCAACTTGACGCCCACCGCGGCGGCCAGGTGGACCACCACGTCGCATTGATCTACCAACTCGGCGGTGACTGGCTGGTTATGAACGCTCTCAATCGTGTAATGAAAACGGGGGTTGTCTTTAAGATGCCGAATGTTTTCGATGCTGCCGGTCGAAAGGTCGTCGATGACAAACACTTCGTCGCCGCGTTGCAAATACGCATCGCTCAAATGTGATCCGATGAAACCAGCACCGCCGGTGATTAGAACTCGCAAATGTTAAAGCTCCCTTCAACTCCAAAGCGTCAGCCGGAGACGGCTGAGGCGAACCAGAACAAATCAGGCGGACGCGCTTTTGACGCCATGGCCCAGGACCGCAGTCTTTCGCCTGCGTCCTACCAATTCCTGATAGAGATCAGAGACGTCCTTAATCAAACGTTCTGTTGAATACTTGTGTCTTATGAAAAGTGAGCCTCGTTCACCCAGCGCGCGCTGTAGCCCTTCATCGGCGATTAAGACTCTCAACCCATTAGCAAAGCCATGGACGTCTCCGGGCTGTACTAATACACCTCGCTCGCAAAGGATGAAGCCGTCGCCAGTCTTTTCTTTCGCACCCAATAGATCAGGGACTCCGCCGACTTCAGTGGCAATTACGGGGCGTGCATTTGCCATGGCCTCAATCAATGTCAGCGGCGTTCCCTCGTTATGCGACGTGAGCGCGACGATGTCCAGCGCAGGATAAAAGTTCTCCGGGTCGCTGCGTGTGCCAACGAAAGTCACCGCGTCTTGCAGGCCGAGCGAGCGGGCGTTGTCCTCCAGCTCGTTTCGCAGATTGCCATCGCCGATAATCACAAAGCGGACGCGAGCCGTGTCCGGTGCAGAAGTCTGGCGAAAGCTTTCGGCCACCGACAAGAACATGGCGTGGTTCTTGATTTCGGTCAGCCGTCCCACGATGCCGACGAGCACATCAGAGTCAGTCACACCCAATTCTTCCCGCATCAGCGAACGACGGTCCCGCCAGTTTGCGTAGACTCCAGTATCGATGCCAAGCGGGATAACCTTGAATTGTTCGGCCCGTCCGACGTGAAATACTTCGTTGATTTCGCGCCGCTGTTGCTCACTAACTACGACAATGCGATCGGTTATCACTCGCGCAAGGGCGCGCTCAATTAGCAAAAACAGCCCTGTTTTGAATCGTCCATAATAACTATGAAAGATATGCCCGTGATAAGTATGAACAAAACGGCACGCACGCGGCCGGCCGATCAAAGCTCCGGGGGCCAGCCAACGATACAGGAAACCCGCCAATCGTCCCACTGTTCCCGCCTTGGCCGTGTGCGTATGAACGACGTCGGGCCGTTCGCGCAGCATCAAGCGAAACAGACGAACCACCGTTAGAGCGTCTTTGGGCGAAACCTCGCGGCTCATTTCCGGGAAGATGAGCGGCCGCACGCCTAACTGCTCGGCAAAGTATCCCATGTCATCTTCGGTCGGCGGCACCGTGCCGCAGACAAGCACGGTTTCATATTCCGCCGATTGCATGCCCGCAGTCAGCCATACCACATGACGCGCCGGGCCGCCCACGTTCAGACGAGCGATAATGCGTAGAACTTTCATCAGCGCGCGATCCGAGATCTCATCTCGGGCTCTTCATAAGCACAACCCTAGCTAGCGTTCGCGCCGGCTCCAACTTTCAGCTCGAGCAGGTTCGCCCCAGTCTCGGCAACAAGATTTGAGGCATACAACAAACTTTCAAACGTGCCCGCATCAGACCACCAGCCCTCCAGCTCATTCCAGGTCAATTCGTTTCGCTCGATGTATGCGTTGTTAACGTCAGTGATCTCCAACTCACCACGTCCTGACGGCTTTAAGGTGCGAATGATCTCGAAGACCCTGGCATCGTACATGTAGATACCGATGACCGCGTACTGCGACTGCGGCACGTCCGGCTTCTCATCGATGCGAACAACTCTTGTTCCGTCGAGTGCGGGCACGCCGAACCGCTGCGGGTCGGGAACTTTCTTCAACAATATTTTGGCCCCGGCTCCTTGCGCCTGGTAGGCCTGGACCGCCTCACGAATGTTTCCCTGGATAATGTTGTCGCCCAAAACCACGCAGACCGGATTGCCCGCGGCAAAATGCTCGACCAGGCCCAGCGCGGCCGCGATTCCGCCTTCGCCCTCCTGGTAAGTGTAGTTCAGATGCTTCAAGCCGAAAGCCTTGCCGTTACCCAGCAGCCTGAGAAAATCGCCGGCTGAGTTGCCGCCGGTAACGATCATGATGTCGGTTATTCCCGCATTCACCAGGGTCTGAATGGGGTAGTAGATCATGGGCTGATCGTAAACCGGCAACAAGTGTTTATTAGTGACGGCGGTCAGCGGCCGCAAACGACTGCCAAGCCCACCGGCTAAAACAATACCCTTCACCTTATAGTCTCCTGGATAATCAACGTTCGGCGGATATCTTTAGGGAGTCGCCAAGGCCGCTCAATCGTAATAAGCCGTTGACGAAGTTCTTTGCCATCCGTTTAGGTCCGCTCCTGGTCATATCTTCATTGAACTTGAGTTTGCTCTGAACTGCTTTGTCTATATCAATCTCGGCGAGCCGGCTGGGATGAACCAAGCCTTCCCATAGTTCAAACGGATCCATTCCGTCAGTCTTAATCCGGACTCTTTTGAAACCGGCGGTCTCCAGCATCTTACTCATACCCCGTTCCGAGAATAAGTGTAAGTGATCAGCACAGACCATGGTCCATTTCACACCCAGCAGACGACCCGACACACCACCAATGTTCGGAGTCGTGGCCCAGAAGAGCCCGCCGGGGCGCAAGATGCGTGCAGTCTCACGAACCAGGTTCTCGGGGTCATCGATATGCTCTAACAACTCGGTCGCAACCACGACATCAAAACATGCGTCTGGGTAACGCGCTTCAGCGAGTTCCCCACAAAAAACTTTCAAGCCGGCCTTACGCAGATGGTCGACGGCGGGCTGTGAAATCTCCAGGCCTTCGGCGGTCCAGCCTGCACGAGTTGCCGCTTGAAGCAAAGCCCCGGCGCCGAAACCGATCTCTAACAAACGGCCTGTCTGCCGGTAACCTGAGAAGCCGGCAACGATTTGGGCCACGCGTTCATGGATAAAATCGGAGACGTTAAGGTTAGCCGACGTGTAGTAATCGTTATAGTCCGTCGGGCTGACAGAAGCGGGTAAACGCTGTGCGTATAGAGTCCCACAACCTTTGCACGTTAATATCTCAAAAGTATCTTTCAGCCCTCGCCGGCGCGCTTCGCTCGATCCGCACCCGGGACAATTGCGTGCCGTCAAGTCGCGATTAGTCTTTAACCTGGCCGACGAGTGTTCCATGCCTGGCAATGTTCATTGGGCCGGTTGTGCCGAGCCCGACTGCTCGGCCTCGGATAACTCTGCCAACAAAACCATCCGGTAACTCCCGCGAGCGCCTGGCAGCGGCAGCAAAGAAGACAGGACTCCCGCCAGCAAGTTTACGAAGCCGTATAATAGATCGGATCGAGCCGCTACACTTCTGACTAAGCGAGTTACCGCGGCGGTTTCGCAATATCTCAAAGAAAGATTTGGGTTCCGAGCCGGACTGGCAGCCTGCTGCACGTACTCCGTCATTGCCGGCGCGGTCGGATAGGGATGCTGCAAATGCTCTATCACCCAACTGGGAAGTGGACGACGATATTTTATGCTGACCCGCCGAAAAGTCTCGTCACTTTCCTGCGCGGTTTTGCCATGCGGACAGGCGATCAGAACCGCCTTCGACGCCACCCTCACAAGCTCGCAAACGGCCCTTGAGCGATCTTCTTCCGGCAGATGTTCCAGGACATCGATACAGGCAACCACGGGAAATGCTCGATCTGGAAACGGAAGCGCGAGGATGCTGCCAAGCTGAAACTTCACGTTCGGCATCAGGGCAGTAGGAGCCTCAAGATCTACCCCCACAATCGAAACGTCGGTCAGAAGCGACGCTAAGCCTGGAGAGCCACACCCAACATCAAGCAGGACCGCACGGCCGTCTTCTCGCACCTTGGTCAGTATTGGGCGCAGCAATCGCGCGGGCAAGGCATTGCGAGAGCGAGTGTCCCAACCATGACGATACATAAAGCGTTGCAGGGTGACGTTCATTCGCTTGGCGACAATAGTCCTGTGAGCACACAGCAATCATGCGTGACTCCGGTTAATCTATAAACCTCTCAAACCACAATTCGAGCATCAACAGCGTCCAAAGCTGGTGGGCGCGATCTCTGCGACCCTCCACATGCTCGCTCACAATTCGCTGGACAACTGCCGGATCGAAAAGGCCGCGGCCCAAAGCCTTCTCCGACAAGAGCGTTTCCTCCAGGAAGCCGCGCAGGCGTCCGCGAAACCAATGACCGATGGGAACACCAAAACCCATCTTGGGCCGGTTTAGATTCTCAGCCGGCAGAATCTTCTGCAGAACATTTTTTAGGAGGTACTTAGTGGTCAGGCCCCGTATTTTTAGTTTCTCCGGCAAGCTCGCGGCGAATTCAATCAAGTGATGATCCAGAAACGGCGAGCGAGCCTCCAGCGATACCGCCATACTCGCGATATCGACTTTTACCAACAAGTCATTGGGCAGGTACGTCATCGTATCGGTCAGCAGCGTTGCATCGATGATCCCTGAACCATTGGCCTTCGCAAACCACGGCGCAAGGATGCCGGCCGTGTTCATGGTCCTGGTTTCCTCCCGGAAACTTCGCGAGTAAAGCCCGGCTTTTGCCTCCTCGTCGAAAGAACTGACCCAACGAAGATAGCGTTCGATCCTGGGTAATGAGGCCGCACGGATAAACCGCTGGGCCTTAGCCATCGGATCGCGACGACTATCAGACAGCGGCATTAAGTTGACGGCATTTTCTACCAGGTGCTTTCGCACTACGCCGGGCAGACGGCGATACTTCTCCGCCAGGTTCATCGCGGCATAGCGCTCGTAGCCGGCAAAACATTCGTCCCCGCCGTCGCCGTTGAGGGCGACCGTCACATACTTTCGCGTTTCTTTGGCGACGTAATAAGTTGGAATAGCGGACGAGTCGGCGTACGGCTCGCCGTAGTGCTCAACCAATGTTGGCAGCACCTCGAGCGCGTCCGGCCGCACAATGAATTCGTGGTGATCAGCGCCGATGTGTTCGGCCACGCGCCGCGCATGATGCAGCTCACTGAAATCCTGTTCCTCGAAGCCAATCGAAAAGGTCTTTACCGGCGTGAGCGATTCTTCACTCATCAGCGCCACCACAGCGCTGGAGTCTACGCCGCCGGAAAGAAACGCTCCGAGCGGAACTTCGGACATTAATCGGATGCGCACCGCTTCGCGCAAAATCTCAACCACACGCTCGCCGGCTTCCTCTTCACTCAAATCAGTTTTATGAGAAAAATCAGGCTGCCAGTAACGTTGCGTTTCGATTTCGCCGGCGCGCCAACGCAGCCAATGTCCCGGCTCCAGCTTTCTGATTGCGCGGTAGGCCGTTAGCGGCGCGGGCACGCAGAGGAACGAGAGGTAATGGTGGATTGCTTCAAAGTCGATATCGCGGCTTACTTCGGGATGAAGCAGGAGGGCGCTGAACTCGGATCCAAAGACTAACTTCCCGTTGAGTTGAGCGTAAAGAAGCGGCTTCTTGCCAACCCGGTCGCGCGCCAGAAACAGTTCCTGGCGGCGCTCGTCCCAAATTGCAAACGCAAACATTCCCCGAAGGTGTTTGGGACACTCGCTGCCATAGCGATCATACGCGTGAATGATTGCTTCGGTATCACTATCGGTGTGGAACTTATGACCGAGGGATTCAAGTTCTTTCCGCAGCTCGCGGTAGTTGTAAATCTCGCCGTTGAAAACTATGCAGGCCGACCGATCTTCGTTATAGATCGGCTGCTGCCCACCCTTGAGGTCGATAATCGCCAGCCGGCGCATGCCGAGGCCCACGCCGGCTTTGAAGTAGAACCCGTCTTCGTCCGGACCACGATGCCTGATGGCCTCGCACATTCGGGCGACAAGGCCTCGATCAATCGAAGCTTCGCCGCTCTGAACTATTCCTACAATCCCACACATTTCAGGTATCAGCCGTTATCGGCGCGCGCTTATCTTTCGTCGCCGGTGACTGCGGGTCCCGCTGTTTGAAAGTTCGCTTTCACCCCGTATTCACGCGGTGTTTTTGTTGTTGCGAATACTCGCTCCGGCGGCCGATTGGACTGCTTCAGAGCTTCCCTCAGGCGTCGCTTGTCCTCTCGTCGTTCCTTAAACAGGACCACCCCCACAGCCACAAAAATAAAATAGAAGACCAGCAACTGCGCTCGCTGGCGATAGGCAGTTCCGACATTTCCCTGAAAAATTGAGTAGGCCAGGGTCAACAAAGTCATGAACATCAGAATTGGCGACACTCGCCTTAATCTTGTTTTGATGGTGAACCACAAACCCAGAACCAGCAGCGGAAACGAGAACCACCAAATAAGCATCTCCGGCAAAGTGATTAGCTGCCGCACCGAGGTCAGTTGCCATGGCAAAGGGGCGAACATCAAATAGAAGACGCCGATCGGGATTGCGGCCAGCGCTCCCTGCGTGGTGGACACGTCAACGTCCGATGAGAATCCGGAACCGGCTGATGTCGAAGCGTCCTGGCGGCTGCGTTGGACGACCCTCAGATCGCCGAATGCTTCATATTGACGGGTAGCGTAGCGGGTGATGCCGAGGTAGGTCATAGCCAGGCCCATCAGAATTACAATGATGAATTGCCGAGCAAAGCTCCGCGCTGAGAAACGCCCAATGCCAATAATGAACGCGCCTACGATTGCCGCCGTAACCATGTAAAAAATATAAAAGCGAAGCGTGAGTACACCGAGCACAGCAGCCAGCAAAACCGCCAGATACTTAAGGTCGAAGCGCTCCGCGATCTTCAGGGTCGCGAACATCGCCACCACCAAAAGGAAAACAATCGGACCATCCTTCAGCGCCTGCGAAGACCAGAGCACCATCGAAGGGTAGAAAGCTACGAACATTGCTGCAATGCTGGCGACTCTTTTGTTTTCGAAAAGGTGTTCCGCGATTTGATAGACCAGGACGGCAGTCGCGGCGCCCAGCACCCCATTAAAGAGTTGCACGGCAAAACTATTACGGCCGACTACCTCGTAAATGATCGCCACGAGGTAGAGCATTCCCCACCCGCTGCCACCAGCAAAATTGAATTGCTCAACGTACGTTCCGTAGATTGCGCGCCCATGCCACGACAGGCCGAGCGCCCAACCGTAAAAATCATAAGTATCGGAATCGCCGCCAAAAAACTGCTGCAGCTTATAAGCGGCAATAATTGTCGCAACGAAGATTCGCGTGGCCAGAGCCCAGACAAACAGGCGGACCAAATACTCATTCGTCCGATCGAACCGCCAAATTGCCAGACCCACGATCAGTCCGGTAAAGAGACACAAGGCCACAGCCGGAGGCCCGTAGGTCGGGATCAGAATCGAAGCCGCCGCGCATACGATAAGGACGACAATGGTTAATAACGCGTTCATATCTAGGTAACTGAGTTTGGCCCCAGTCTAATGAAACCCCGCAGTAAGTCTAGATTTCTTCCGGCAAGTCCAGTCGAGTTTTCCGGTTAATCAGAAAGTGATCTTCGTCGGTCAGGGGTCGAATCGCTTTGGCGGGAACACCGCCAATGAGAAATCCTTCGTCCTGAAGTTTCTTAGTGATCACTGCACCAATCCCGACAATGCAGCGCGGCGGAATGGATCCACCCGGCGCGATCCGGATCTCCGAGCCAATGTAAGAAAACTCTCCTATCTCAATCGGCATCGTCCGCTGGCGGTTATGCGTCCACAAAGAAGAGTTGCGTCCGCCTAAAATCGTGCGCTTCCCGATATCGACCTGATCGGTAAAATCGATCTTGTGTCCTGCTGTAATGATACTACCATCGCCGAGCAGAAACCTGGGCTCAACCGGATTGACCACGTCCGGATCGGGAATGGAATTAATCTCATTCAGCCGAATAACTTCGGCATAACGGCCCAGCCTAATCTCGTCGCCACCGCGAAAAACATTGAGGTGGCCCACCCGCGCGTGGTCTGCTATCGAAAGCGCCTTCACGCGAGTAAAGACATTCAAGTGGCCAATCCTGACGTCATCCTGGATTTCGCATTTACCCACATCGATGATGCTGACTCCGATGCGCACCCGCTTGCCGATGCGGTAACCGAAGCAGGCACGATACGCCGTACGTTTAATGAACGACGGTAGCAGGGCGATGGTTGCCAGGATTAGGAGCCTGAATTTTCCGCTTTCGCGCATTTGCCCTGTTCTCCCAACCGTCGGACTGTTCCGCGATCCGGCCAGGAAATCACCGGCTGATCAACGCACCAATTGGCGCGACTCCAACTCGGCTGTGGCCACTGCTACCTGATCGGTGGCCGTTTGTCCGCGCACCCAATCGAGGAGCTCGGGAATTCCCGTTTCAATCGTGACCCGCGGGCTGTAACCAAGTAACTCACGGGCGCGCGAGATGTCTGCGATGCAATGGCGAATGTCACCTTCACGATACTTGCCGACGATCTCCGGCGTTAGATTCTTTCCCAAACCCTCGCTTAACAATCCTGTGATCTGGCTAATCGATGTGGCAATGCCGGTACCGACGTTCAGCGCCTGGTAGTCCGCCTCGCTTGACTCCAGCGCCAACAGATTTGCCTGCACGATATCGCTGACGTGAACGAAGTCACGTGTTTGTTCGCCGTCTTCAAAAATCACCGGCGGTTGATTGTTCAAAAGTCGCGAAGAGAAAATCGCACAAACGCCGGTATAAGGGTTAGACAGAGCCTGCCGCGGACCGTAGACATTAAAGTAACGCAAAGCCACTGTCGGAATTCCATAGGCCCGGCCTACCACCAGACAAAACTGTTCCTGATCCTGCTTTGTGATCGCGTAAACCGAAGTTGGAAACAAAGGCTTGCCTTCAGAAGTCGGCCGCGGCGACAACTCTTTGCCGCATCGGGTGCACTCCAATTCCCAACGACGATCCAAGAGTTGTTCAGTCGGCCGAAGTTGCGGCGCGACCGGACCGCAGGCGGTGCATTCATAAGCGCCCTCGCCATAGATCGACATCGAAGAAGCGACGACGAGTTTTCGAATGGCCGGACGGTGCGTTACCAGCGTCTCCAGTAGCGCGGCGGTGCCCATATCGTTGGCCCGGACATAGCGCTGAATTTCGTACATCGACTGGCCCACGCCGACCTCGGCCGCTTCGTGATAAACCGCGTCGATTCCCTCCAATGCGCGTTTGAGGATCTCCGTATCGCAGACGTCGCCATGAATAAATTCCGCGTCTGGATGTAAATATTGAGGAGCATTCCCTTCATGCACCTGCGACACCAGCAAATCCAGCACGCGGACGCGATGCCCCGCCGCCACCAGCGCGTCGACCAGGTGGGATCCAATAAAGCCGGCGCCACCGGTTACCAAAATGTTCATTGATTCCATTTATCTGACCCTGTTCCCCGGCGCTAGCTTCTGGAAGGTAGCGCGTTATTCTCTTTGCCGATCAATTGCTCGCGTTCGGTCGTCTTCAAGCCACGACTTACTGACTTGAGCACCGAATAAACCCGAGGCGCTTGAACTATCGCCGAATACTCTTTTTCCACGGTGTCGCGTCCGGCCCTTCCCAGAGTGTTTCTCAGTTCTGCCGAACGCAGCAACTGCGTTAGCTTCGTCACCCATTCGTCCTCGGTGCCGGCAATCATCCCATTCACTCCGTCTTGAATGATGTCCGTGTTGACACCTACCGGCGAACAAATTGTCGGAATGCCCAGCGCCATATACTGCAGAGCCTTCAATCCGCACTTACCTTTACTCCAGCGATCATCGGGCAGCGGCATGATGCCGATATCAGCGGCGGTTAAATCTTCCACTTCCGTGCTTGAACGCCAGGGCATGGCTTCGACATCGACGCCATCAAGCTTATAAGTAGGCGTACCAATCACACGAAGTCTGAAGCTCTCTTGCTTAGCCAGACGCTGCAACGCGGTGCGCAGAGTATCGAGATGCTGAACCGTGCTGTAACTGCCGCTCCAAAGAATCATCGGCGGCGCACCGCTGTCACTTCGATCCCGGTAGGGGTACTTCTCGGTGTCAATCGTCGTGGGAATTATTGTCACGTGATCGTTGACGCGCAGAGCGTATTCGGCCAGAAAAGGATTTCCAGCCATCACGTGCGAGGCCAGACGGCAAATTGTCTTCGTCTTCGTTGGCTGCTTCAGCAAACTAAGATAACGATTTGACGGGCTGATGTAAGGCACAAATATCGCATCGTCAAAGTCGAAAACCAGGGGCACCCGCTTTCTCTTGATCAACCATTCGAAGACGGGCGGTCCCAGCAAGGCGGCCTCGCGAAAGACATAAACCAAATCATACTTTGCGGCGGAATTAATTACCGAAAACCGGTGACCCAATCTGCGCAATACATGCGTGAGTTTTTGGCCGATTTTGCCCGGCTGATAAAGCAGTTCGTGTAGTTCTTTACTCTCAAACGGCTCGTAGGTGATCTCCACACCGAGCTCTCGCAGCAACGGCTCCCACTGCTCAATACGGTACCGTTGGCCCGGCGAGGTGTCAGTGATGCTCGGTACTATTGCCAGAATTCGCATAGCTTTGCGTACTTTTCCTTAAGAACTTGCGTAATGGTTCAGTATATGAGACTGAAGCACCCTCGTCCAACCGGCCTCAACCACCGGCAGGCTTTCGGCCGGTCGCCACCCAGCCGAAACTCGGATTGATTTGGCTATTTTCCAAATCCCCGCGCGTCAGCCAGGCTTGGACTTCCTCCCTGGTGTAACGATTTTCGATCGGAGCGGAGAAGCGATCGAGCTGGTCGTTGATACACACGCGAAACGGGTACTCGGCATACTGTTTCATGGGTATTTTTTCCGCCCAACGCTTTAATCCAGGAACTCTCTTCATAATGCGGTAAGGCCAGACAAAAAGTCCGAAGGCGGCCACCGCCGCAGGAAACGCCAATCCATAAACAGCGCTGTGGGGCAATCGGGTCGTAAGCCGGCGGGCAGCGGTTACGATCTCCAACAAGGTGCGCTTCACCGGTTGACCCTCCGGACTCCAGTAAAGGTAGATCTGTATATCTCCGTCCGGCTTCAAATACCGCAAAAGATTTTGAAAGGCGGCTTCCGGATCGGGCAAATGATGAAGCACGCCAATCGAATAAATGAAATCGAAACTCTCGGGCGCGAACGGGGGCCGGTAAAGATCGGCCTGCACGACCGTAACATCGCCGATCCCTTCGGTGTTTTTCCTGGCCACCATTACGGCCTGGCCCAGGTCGATGGCCCAGACCTCCGCGCCATACTTCGCCGCGTAGTAGGCAAATCGCCCGGTCCCGCACCCCGCGTCCAGCACCTTCTTGCCGCGAAAGAACTCCGGAGGATGTGGCTGCATGTAGCCGCGAAAAGTCTTTTCCCACTCAGCATACATTTCCGGAAAACGCGTCCACTCAAAACCAAAACTGCGAGCGGTCTTCACCTGCGGATCTTCATCATCGCCGTGCGTCTCATTCCCCAGCAACGCTTCACGTAACGGGGACAGGAGAAGCCGCGGAACGTCGTTGATGATCGGAAACTGCTCCCGGCAGTTACGGCATTCCAGGTATTGATGGCCCTCAGTATTAATGCCATCACCCGCGGAAAGTTGACTCTGACAGGCAGGGCACCGGAGAGTTTCCAGCAATCTCTCTATTGAAGTGGGCATAAACAGTTTTAGTTTCTATTCCCGAGTACGCTCTCGTACAAGCGCGTATATCGCTCGACGCCAACCTGCCGTACGTCGAATAACCTTTTCGCCACGTCGCGAATCCGCTGCCGGTTTTGTTCCGCGTGCACAACGAATTGCTCTATTGCGGTAACTCCCTTTTCGTAGTCTGCGTGAGTGAAGTTTTCCAACAACACACCCACTTTTTCATTAGTTATCATCGCGTCGGAATCGCCAATACCAGCGTTCATTATCACCGGCAGCCCACAAGCCAGATACTCCGCCACTTTGGTGGGCGAAGTGGCTAATTTCGAGATGCCAGGCTTAAAAAACGCGATTCCTACGTCGCTGGCAGACAGATATGAACCGACCTCAACCGGTTGAACTGATCTCACCTGGTACTGGCTCTCATCTATCGAGCGGGCCTTCATCAAGTTTTCCACCCAGGCGGGATCACCCTGCGTCAACCACAAAAAGTGCGCATCGGGTTTGTGTTTTAGTAAGGTCAGGAAAAAATCCGCCATCTCTTCGCCGAGATACCAACTGCCAATTGAGCCGCTGTAGACCAGGACAAAGCGATCCTCCCACCCCAATTCCGCCCGGCGTTGTTGGCGATGCTGATCGCTAAAACTGAACCTCTCGAGATCTGTGCAACATGGTATTACTTCATGGGCGACCTCGCGACCGCGCAGGCCATCCCATTGCGTTATTACCGGCCAGAGTTTTTCCGTTAACGTAACTATCCCATCGGTGGTGGCGAGGACACGACGCTCCATCATCTTGGTCAAGCGATAGCGAAGACCGGTGCGTTTCCAGTGGGCGGCATCCACGTACTCGTCCCCCATCAGGCCGCGAAGATCAAAAATCGTTTTCAGCTTAAATAACTTCCGGAGCGCCAGGGCAATCACCGCCGGGATATGACTGCGCGCATGGACCATTGAGATGCCCTGTTTTCTTACAAAGGACGCCCCAGTGTAGATCCCCACCGCAATGTCGTAGATGGTCGCCGGCAGCGAAAATCGTTTGTGATACCGGAGGAAATGCCATTCGATGTTGCTGGCGGCGAGCGTCTGTTTCAGTTCCCGGCAGCGCTGAATACCTTCGGGGGTGAAGGCCGCTTCCCGCTCGTAACTTAGCAGGGTGAACCGCACGCCATGAGTACTGAGCTCGCGCAGGTACGGAATCACCTGGCTCTGGCCCAGCGGGTCAAGCATGCCGTTATAAGAAATGTAGAGTACTCGTTTCCCTTGAAGCGTCATCGATCCTATTGATATTTTCTCGCGCGAGCGGGTACGCGCCGAACAAACAGTGCGCGCATTAACTACTCTTGAAACGCAGCCAACTGGTCACCCCGGAAACGCGTACCGCGAACGAGATGCGATCGTCGTCGTCCCCAATCAACGTGCGGCGCAGCGCAAACACGCCGGTGCTCTGATCATTGACTCCTTCATCGGTTGTAACCGCGCAGGTGTATCCACTCTGGCGCGCCTGTTCAGCGATGGCCCGGTTGTAATCGCCGTAAGGGTAAGCAAACGTCATCGCCCCTTTGTTCAAATTCCGTGCGATTAGTGTCTGAGATTCTTTGAACTCGCGCGTGACTTCATCAGGCGTCAGACTCGTCAGTTTTGGATGCGAGCACGAGTGCGAACCAAACTCAATTCCGAAATCGTTCTGCAACCTGCGCGCCTCATCCCAGGAAAGGAAACCCTCGTCGTCCGTTTCGCTCCATCGATCTTCCGCCGATTCAGCAGCACCGGACGACACGCGATCGGTAATCAGATAAACCGTGGCCGGCATCTGCCTGAGAGACAGATGCGGTGCGGCAACCGTCAAAAAGTTTCGATAACCATCATCGAACGTAAGCGCCACCGTATAATCCGGCAACTTCCGGCCCGCTAGCTTCGCCGCCAAAAACTCTTGTAAAGAGACTACATTGAAATTGCGCTGTAAGTATTCGAGGTGCGTTTCAAACCGGTCCAGACGCACGTGTAAACCAGCCGGATCTTTTGGACTTCGCGCCGGCCGCTCGGTTACGCCGTGATAACAGAGGATGCGCACCCGTTTGCGATGCCACCACGTTGCAAGACGTACGGCGCCAACGCAATAAAGCAGCGCGAAGACCAGCTTTTTCATCTTGGTTTCGGTTTGCAGGCGCTAAACAAGCGGCTTGCGATAGCGCCCGATAAAGCCGTGAGCGAGAAATGAAGGCAGCGCCGCGCGCGAAGCGTAATAGCGCTCAAACGGGCCGTTCAAACGCAAGCATAATTGCGGAGCGAGTCGCGGAAGCGGATAGGGTAACGGCGTAAAATGATATTGTGCGCCTCCGGCAGGTTCCAGACCTGCACGCTCGGCGGCTGCGTCCAACTCCGCCGGCTGCAAGCGCAATCTCTTGAGGTTATCTGCGCTACCCATGCCCAGCATCCGTCCCAGAGCTCGAATGGGAAGCGTAGCCGCAACGGTTACCTTGTCGATGTGCATTCGTTTGGGAACGGTAATGATTACAGTTCCACCCGGCCTGAGCACGCGGGCCATTTCGGCGAGGGCCTTGTCCGGAGTTTGCAGGTATTCAATTACTGCCATGCAGATCACCTGATCGAAAGAAGCGTCAGGCAAATCAAGTTTTTCGATATTGCCTTCCTGAAAAGAAACGCCTTCGAGTGTGCCGAAGTTGTCGCGTGCTTCAGTGATCATCTCCGGCGAAAGATCGATGCCCAAAAATGTCCCGCCGCGTTGCCGCACCTCTTCCACCATTACTCCCGGCCCACAACCCACGTCCACCACATCGCCCAGACGCTCAGGCAGTAGTTCAAGGACGCGGCGACGGCGCACATGGAAGTGATAAGTGATGCCGTCCGTGACTTCATATAAGTGCGACCAGTACCGATTTGAAGACAATCGATCGAAATGCTCTACCACCGATGTCATATCGTCATTAACTGCTGAAGTCATAAACGTCCCCTCCTCATTAAATACATGCGACCCAGAGCCGCTCGCGGTAGCGAGCGAATGTGGCTCAAGATTCCCGGACCGCTTGCCACCGCAAGCGGCTCTGATTCTCAAAAGCCCTGGTCACATCCACCACTCTATCTGGTGCAGATATCACGAGACTTCGGCGGAAACCGGTTGCGGTTTTCGCCAAAGAGCCTGTATCCATCCGACCGTGGTCGCCACGTCAATCAATCCCAGAATCGCGGCCACGCCGAGAAACTGAGCTGGATTCAACGCCCACCACAATCCCCGCTCGCCTCGTCGCTCCCAAATGTTTTTTGCTACGCGCGCCAGAGCGGCGGCAACGGGCACGCACAACCACCACCAACTATGAATAAAACCCAACAGAACAAAGACCAGGCTCGCCAGATAAAAACGGGCCATGCCATAGTGCCAGTAACGCTGCCGGCCGGCCCAAACATTAATCCGCGAAAAGACGACGAACCGGCGCCAGGTAGCAGCCAGAGTCCTTGGTGGCTGCCACCAAACAACTGCCTCCGGCGACCAACTGACGCGGCAATCCTCCGCCAGGACGCGCTCCATGAAGATCGTGTCTTCGGTAGCCCTTAAGTCCGGAAATCCTCCCAGCCTTTTCCAAACGCTCCGCCGAATCAATGAAGAAGCGATGAAAGGACCACGCATCCAGCCCGTGGGTCTCTTTATCCTGCGTTGCACATATAAAAGAGACCCGCACCGGGCAATAAAATGGTCGATCTCAGGCTCGTAGTTTCCGAATACAACCTCGAGCTCCGGGTTCCGCTCCGCCGCCTCCGCAAGCCGTTGCAGCCATTGCGGCTCCAGGCGAATTCCCGCGTCAGTCAAAGCTATCCAATCGTGCGTGGCCGCTGCGATGCCGATATTCCGCCCGCGGCCAGGGGTCGCTTCGCCTGCTTCTATGACTTGAATTGAACTGTCTCGCGTCGCGGCCTGACGCAGCAATGCCACGGTCTGGTCACGACTGCCACCATCAACGAAAACGACTTCGTCCGGCCTTCTCGTCTGCACAGCGATGCTCGCTAGCAACGCCTGAATGGTGGCCGCCTCATCGCGAACTGGAATAACAAGCGAGATGCGCAGACTGGTCTCCGCGTCATCGAATGGTTTATTCATTTCGCGGACGACTTCTGGCCCAACCTCGGAGCGTACCGATCCAACCAACATCTAATTGCGGAACTCTTTAGTGTTGAAATCCAGATTACGCGTTAGCCGATGCGGGAACTTGAGTCTGCTTCCCGACCTCTGCAGAGATCCACTTGTAGGTTCGCGCCAAACCCTCTTCCAAACTGATGGCGGGCTCCCAATTCAGGACCTCACGCAAACGCGTGTTGTCACTGTTTCGGCCGCGAACTCCCTGTGGCTTGGTGAGGTCATAGCGCTTCGAGATCGTCTTCCCCGCAATCTTGGCCACCATGTCAACCAGCTCGTTAATCGAGATCATTCGATCCTGGCCCAGATTGATTGGATCACGATGCTCTGATCTCATTAGCCGGTAGATGCCTTCCACGCAATCGTCGATGTAACAGTAGGACCGCGTTTGCTCGCCGTCGCCCCACACCTCGATCTCATCGGTCGTGTTGGCGACTGCAATCTTGCGGCAAATGGCTGCGGGAGACTTCTCACGGCCGCCATCGTACGTTCCCAGGGGGCCGAAGATGTTATGAAAACGGACCACCCTCGTATCTAAACCGAAGTCTTCGGTGTAGTGCCGGCAGACCCGTTCCATGTAGAGCTTTTCCCAACCATACCCGTCTTCGGCTTCAGCCGGATAAGCGTCCTCTTCCTTTAACGGCGTTACGTCCGCGTCCTTCTGCAGGTAACCGGGATAGATGCAGGCACTCGAAGTGAACAAATAGCGCTTCACTCCGTTCTGCCGGGCCGCTTCAATCGAATGCATGTTCATCAGCGTACTGTCGCGCACGATCACGGCCTTGTGCGATTCGATGAAACCAATGCCGCCCATGTTCGCCGCCAGGCCGTACACTTCGTCCATGCCTTCGGTTGCCTTCAAGCAGTTTTCCCACTTGATAAGGTCGAGCAGCTGAAATTCATTCGCCGCCGTCGGCTCATACTCCGGCTCTTTGATATCGACGCCGCGGACCCAATAACCCCGGTCAACGAGATACTTGGTTAAGTGATGGCCAATAAACCCACCGGCCCCGGTCACTAACACTTTGGTTGGTTCGGTCATGAGAATGCTGAAACTCCTGGAGAAAATTTAGTAGCCTTAAAGAATTGATAACCTTAACGAACGGACAAGCAAAAGTGCAAGCGGCGCCGATGGTTTTTCCATCCAGACCGGCCGTGAACCTGACCGTTTGTGGCCATTGGCTCTCGATTACTTCTCCAGCGCCTGGCTATCTGAGGTCAGGCGACGGAGCGTCCCCCAAAACCGGCGACTAGCCAGGTGCTCAGGATATGTCACGAGCGATCGGAGCAGCCATTGTGCCGCCTCCCCCTTTCGCCCCGCCACACTTGCCGCGTAGGACTCACGCAAAAAGCGCGTGCCTCGGCACCAACGCCGATCCGAACCCCTTAGCCGGCTCTCGTAATGGGCCGCGCTACGGTCAAATTCTGCGTCCTGACGAGAGCCCTCAGCGACGGTCTTGCTAATCGCGTGCAGGCGATACGCAGCCACCGGCAAAGGCAGGGCCTCGCACGTCTCTCCTGCCAGCAGCAAGCGCACATGCAGATCGTGATCGAAATCGTAGGGCCACGCTTCGTCAAATCCCTTTTCGACCAGATGCCGTTTCCAGAAATGCCCCGGCTGCGGCGCCTTGTATGCCCAGGACAGACACTGGGCAGCCGATTTGGGAACTCGCAGCGGCAGCAATTCCGATTTGAACCCCTGACCGAAAAGGATCGTCGCGCCGCAAAGCCAATCACACGAAGGGTGCTCGCGAAAATGATCGGCTACACCCTGGAATGCTCCGGGCAAGTAGAGATCGTCGCTATTGATAAATCCAAAAACATCGCCCGTCGTCCGCGCCAGGCCTTTGTTGATCGCGTGGACCTGTCCGCGGTCCTTTGCGCTCTCCCAATAAGCCAGATGATGTTCGTATTTCTTAATGATGCTGACGCTGTCATCCGTACTGCCGCCATCAATGATGATGTATTCCAACGAGTCATAATTCTGATCCAGCACGGACCGGATGGTCTGCTCCAGGAATTGAGCCTGATTGAAAGATGGCGTGACGATACTGAACTTCAAAGACATAGTTTGCTTTCTAAAACACTCTCACCTGAAAAACCTGCGGATAACTCCCACGACATAATCCTGCTGCTCATAGCTGAGCTCGGGGTAAATTGGCAGCGCCAATGTTTCGCGCGCCGCGCGCTCAGCCTCCGGGAAGTCGCCTTCACCGTACTCGAGAAAGGCGAAACACTCCTGCAGATGTAAAGGCACCGGATAATAGATTTCCGTTCCCACCTCATTGTCCGTCAGGTGAGACCGCAACGCATCCCGGTGACGGCCAACTCTAATCACATATTGATTGAAAATGTGCCGCCCACCAGGCCGCACAAACGGCAGACCGACCTGCTCGGTCAGCCCGGCATCAAGAAACAATTGATCGTAGCGGGCGGCATTTTTCTGCCGTGCTTCCGACCAGCGATCGAGATGCGGCAGCTTAACTCGCAACACCGCAGCCTGGATCGCGTCCAGCCGGCTATTCATGCCGATGACGCGGTGATGATACTTCCGCTCTTCGCCATGAACGCGCAGCATCCGCAGGCGCGCAGCGTGTTCGGGATCATCGGTCACAACCATGCCGCCGTCGCCAGCGCCCCCGAGGTTCTTCGAAGGATAGAAACTGAAGCAACCGATCGTTCCCATTGAGCCGGCGCGACGGCCATTGTCCTCAGCCCCAATGGCCTGCGCGGCGTCTTCAATAATTGGGATCGCGTGTTGCCGCCCAAGCTCAGCCAGAATGCTCATGTCCGCGCACTGGCCAAACAAATGGACCGGCAGGATGCACCTGGTCCGTTCAGTAATAGCTTCTGCGACGAGCGATTCCTTCAGGTTGTACGTCGCCGGATCGACATCTACAAACACGGGGCGGGCGCCCAGGCGCGTGATGGCAGAAGCGGTGGCAAAAAAACTGTGGGGAGTTGTTATTACCTCATCGTCAGGGCCCACGCCGGCCGCCTGCAACGACAGCAACAAAGCGTCGGAACCTGAGGCACAGCCGATCGCGTAACGCGTCTGTGAGTACTCGGCGATTTCCTTTTCCAACGCCTCAACTTCTGCGCCCAGGATAAAGCGTTGCGCGTCCATGGTTCGTTCCAACGCGCTGAGTAATTCGGCGCGGAGCGGTACATATTGGGCCTGGAGATCGAGCAATGGAACTTTCATTTGCCGGGAGATTTAGAAAAAGATTGGCTGTCCACCTTGTTTAATCGAATCCTGGGCCGCTGCCAGTAGCTGCACGACGCGGAGACCCGCCGCTCCGTCTGTTAGCGGCTGTCGCGATGTTTGGATCGCGCTAAGGAATTCATCGCAAACATGACGCAACGCCTCAGTCGAATCGAGCTTGGGGGCCCACACATCGCCCGTCCGGTAACTCACCAAAGTTTGATAGGCCGCTTCTTTGTCGCCGTCGTTGCGGTTTGAGGTCACGCCCTTGTCATAAACCCGCACCTTCTCAGTCGGCTCAATGTCATCGTACAAAATCATTTTGCGCGAGCCGGCGATTAGCGTGCGGCGAATTTTCACCGGCGACAGCCAGTTGAAATGAAAGTGCGCAATAAATTCATCCGAGAACTTCAGCAGCACATAGGCGATGTTTTCGATTCCCTGTTCGATGTGACAACTGCCGATGGCGCTGAGGGCCTCCGGTTGCCGGCCGATAATGTAATCCATGATCGACAAGTCATGTGGCGCGAGGTCCCAAACCACATTAATGTCGCGCTGAAACAGTCCCAGATTGATGCGGTTGGAGTCGAAGTAAAGGAGATCACCGAGGTCGCCGCTGTCTACGATCTCTTTTATCTTGCGCACCGCGCCGGTGTAGACGAACGTGTGGTCGACCATCAGCGTCAGACCGTTACGCTCTGCCAACTCAATTAGGTCTTCTGCTTCGCGAACGCCGGCGGTCAGGGGTTTCTCTATCAAGAGGTGTTTCCCTGCCAGCAATGCCTGCCGCGCAATCGGATAATGCGTGGCGACCGGCGTCGCGATTACCACCGCGTCAACACCGGCGTCGTTCAAAACTTCCGCATAATCCGTGGTGGCGCGTGCGCCCGGATACCGGCGTCCGATTGCGGCCAGCCGCGCCGGATCGAGATCGCAGATCGCCCGCAGTTCCGCCGCTTCGCTATCCGCAAAGTTTCGCAGCAGGTTGGGGCCCCAATAGCCACAGCCAATGATTCCGATTTTGGTAGTAGTCATGAGCCGGATCGGGCCGCCGGATCACCCGGCGAAATCACCCGCGCAGGATTTCCCGCGACGGTAACGTGGGCAGGAACGTCTTTCGTGACGACAGCGCCGGCGCCAACCACGGCGCCCTCGCCAATGCTGAGGTTGCAGAGAATGACGGCGCCGGAACCTATGCTGGCGCCTTTTCTCACCACTGTAGGCTGCACCGTCCAGTCCTGATCCGTTTGCAGCGAACCGTCTTGATTAGTGGCCCGGGGATGTTTGTCATTAGTGAAGGTCACCCCATGACCGACGAAGACTTCGTCCTCGATGGCGACCCCTTCACAGATAAACGTGTGGCTTGAGATCTTGCAGTTGCGTCCGATGCGGGAGCCTTTTTGGATCTCAACGAAGGATCCAATCCTGCTACCGTCGCCTATCTCGCAACCGTACAGATTAACGAAGTGGTAGATGGAAACGTCGCGCCCGAGCTTGACGTCGGGCGCGATCACGCAATGCTCACCCAGCATCAATTCGAACCGCGCGCGCGCGCGCCTTCAACCCCATCATCTGCGGACGGGCCCTCAGCGTCGCCGTAGTAGTACTTGGAGTAGTAGCCGTAGTAGTAATCCTCGGCTTCGATTTTCACCTTGTTCAGAACCACGCCGAAGATGTGAGCGCCGACATCGACCAGTTGTTGTTTGGCGCGGCGAACCACGGCCCGCGAACTGTGTCCGCCATGGACCACCAGAATAACGCCATCAACCAGGGTGGAAAGAATCGCCGCATCGGTAAAGGAAATTGCCGGCGGTGAATCGACGATGATGTGGGCAAAGCGTTCGCTCAAAGCGGCCAGCACTTTGCGCATTTCATCAGAGCCCAAAAGTTCCGCCGGGTTGGGAGGAACCGGGCCCGACGTCAGGACCTTCAGGTTCGGCAACTTTTCATAGGGCTGCATTAAGCGGTCCATGTCGGACTCGCCGGAAAGGCAATTCGTCAGACCGTAAGCGTTGGCCATGCCGAAGTGCGTGTGCAATCGCGGTCGTCTTAGATCGCAGTCGATGATCAGGACGTCGGCGCCGGTCTGGGCCAGCATGACGGCGGTGTTTACGGCTGTCGTGGTTTTCCCTTCCGATGGCTGACTCGACGTAACCAGAATTGTGCGCGGCGCCTGGCCGGCCGTGGAAAGCAAAAGCGAAGTCCGCAGGTGCCGGTAAGACTCAGCCACCGGCGAGCGCACATCTTCTATCAGCGCTAAAGCCGTACTGTCGGAGGGAGGGCCTGGAGCGGCTCCCTTCAACCGCGGTTTTTCCGTGCCGCTATCGGGAATCAACGCCAGGGCCGGCAAGTGGATATAGCGATCCACGTCATCAACCGTCTTCACCGAATCGTCAAGGAAGTCGAGCAGGAACGCCAAGCCGATGCCGGCGGCCAATGAAAGAAAGAAGGCAATTACGATATTGCGAAGACGGGCCGGGCCGATCGGACTGTGCGGAAAACGGCTGGGCGTTTCGATGCTGACCTCTTTCGGACGGTCCGCCTTGGTAACATCCAATTCCTTTTTCCGCTGCAACAGCGTGTTGAGATACTGCTTATTAGTCTCAATGTCCTGACTAATCGCAGTCATGTCGATCTTGTCGCGCGTTTGCTGGGTGGTCGTGCCTCGCTGCTGATTGTAGGCCGCCCGCAAACTGTTTTCCTTGGCTCGAGCCGCTTCGAAACGCGACTTCATCGCCGCGATCAACTCCAGGGGCGCTTTGGCCACTTCTTCTTCCAGCGGCTTAATCGAAGCATCGATCTTTTTCACGCCGGGCCACTCATCAGTGAAGGTGACCCGCATGTTTTCTCGCTGCTCTCTCAAGCTGGAGATCTTGTCGCGCAGCTTCTGGATCCGTTCCGAATCAACTACGCCCGGAATGGAGTATGGGTTTTTTTCACGCTGCGCTGCTTCATAAATAGACTGCAGGTCCTTGCGCTGATTCTCGGCCTCAAGTAATTGATTGCTCAAAGTTGCCAGACGTTTGACTTCGATATTGCTGTCCGGATTATCATCGAGCGGCAAGCCCTTATCCCTGGCGTAATTAAATTTGACCTCCTGATCGTGCTTGATCTTGATTTGCAAGTTGGCGATTTCGTTCGCGAGTAATACTTCGGCTTTGTCGGAGCCGGCGTTTTCCCGCTCATAATTATTATTGACGAAGATCTCAGCCAGAGTGTCCGCCACCTTCTGCGTAATCTCCGGATCACTATGCTTGTAGTGAATGACGATCAGGGCGGTGTTCGGCAACGGCTCGATGGTTTGCCCTTCGATGATCGCGTCTTCGTAAGGCTCCAACTGGGCCTTCTCTTCCGCCGACAACGCCTCGTCTTTATTAACAATCTCCCCGGCTGTCGGAGAAGAAATTGCCTTGCTGGGAGCGGGCCGCTTTTCCCAGTTAAAAATCCGTCGTAGCGACGAGAACACTCCCGTGTCGGTCTTGCCCTTCAGGAAAACTGGATTGTGCTGCAGGTCAAGCGTCAAGACTACTTGCCGGGCGAGTGTCGGACTTTGCAGCAGCGTCAGCTGCGTGCCCCAATAATTGGGATCCGGCTCAGCATTGATAACTACCTGGCCTGTGTTGAGGATGCTGTCCCGCTTGTGATCGATGCGAATGGTCGTGGCCGCCTCATAGACCGGGGGTGAGCGAAATTCCTGAATCGTCACCAGCGACGTGATCATGAGGACGACACCCAGGATTAACCACTTTCGTTTGAGGACGACGAAAAGGTACTGGCGCAGATTCGTAGGCTCAAGCGAAGTCGCGCCATAACCCTTTGGTTGGGCGATGTCGCCTAAGGGCCTATCGAGCGCACGCTCGCCGGCACCCACTGGGATCAACCGATTATCTTGAGACATCATGACATTAACGATTTGCGGCCAAGGGAATGACCGACCAAAAACCTTACCTTTCCTTACAAATCAGCCGGGCTCTGAACGTCGCCAAGGATAACATTAGAAGCGCCAGCCGCGCTAATCAGATTCCCCGAAACCCATTCTTTTGTGAGGAGTTTGGCGAGCTACGTCAACTGCAGCTCCGCGGCAAAATTCCGCAGAGCATCCTGCCAAAAAGGGAGCGACTTCAATCCCAGCGCCGGGGTCAGCAAACAGCGTAGCCGGGAATTCACCGGGCGGGGGGCCGGACGGGTCAAATCGGCCGCCGAGATAGCTGTCACCGAACTCGAATCGCAGCCCGCCAACGCCAGCGCCGCCACCGCAAATTCCTGATAGCTGGCCCCCGGCCCATCATTAACCACGTGATAGATTCCGGGTAGATCCAACTCGGCCAATTCGCGCAAGCGTCGCGCCAGATCAGGTGCGTACGTCGGCGTGCCGTATGAGTCACCAATCGCCGACAACTGCGCGCCTGTCCGGCAGCGTTCAATCACCGTACTCAAAAAGTTTCGTCCGCCGGCGCCGAAGATGAACCCGGTGCGAATGATCATCGTTCTGGCGCACGCCGCCTGAGCACGACGTTCACCGTCGAGCTTGGCGGCGCCATAGATACTTATGGGATTCGGATCGTCGCGCTGATCGTAAAAGCCTTCCTTGCCTCCGTCAAAAACGTAATCAGTCGAGATGGAAACAAACGACGCGCCGATTTGCCGGCAGTGTGCCCCCAGCACTTCAGGGCCGAAAGCATTTGTTTCGTAAGCGCGCTGGGCATCGCCTTCGCAGCCATCGACGTCCGTCCACGCGGCGCAATTGATTACGACTTCGGGACGCGCGCGGGCAAACGCCGTTCGCACGGTTTCACTGTTGGAAATCTCCAATTCCGTGTGATCGAAGGCGAATGTATCGTCACCGATTTTCCGGCAATGTTCTGCTACGGCCCGGCCGACCATCCCGCCCGCACCGGTTACCAGGACCCTCAAGCGTTGTGGGCCTCCATCCCATATTGCCGGCTGTAATACTCACGATAGGCTCCGCTGCGGGCGCGGCTAATCCACTCGCCATTTTGCTGATACCAACTGATGGTTTTTTTCAAACCGCTTTCCCAGGTTTCGGCCGGCCGCCATCCTAATTCCGCTTCGACTTTCTGCGGATCAATGGCATACCGCCGATCGTGTCCCGGCCGGTCCTTTACAAACCGGATTAGCGAGTGTGGTTTTCCCAGGACATCCAGCACAGACTTCGCCACCTCCAAATTGCGCCGCTCGTTGCGCGCCCCAATGTTGTAAACGGCCCCCGCCGGTCCCTTCTGCATGGCGAGAAGAATCGCGCGGCAGTGATCGTCAACATAGATCCAATCCCTCACGTTCAGGCCATCACCGTAAACAGGAATCGCTTCGCCGTGCATGGCATTGGCCAGCAAAAGCGGCAGAAACTTTTCCGGAAACTGGCGCGGCCCATAGTTGTTGCCGCAACGCGTTACCACAGTATCCAGTCCGAAGGTGTGCTGGGCGGCTCTGACGAGATGTTCGGCGGCGGCCTTTGAAGCCGCGTAGGGACTGTTGGGCGCGAAGGGTGACGCCTCAGTAAAAAAAGCGTCTTCACTTTCGGGCAGGCTACCCATTACTTCGTCAGTTGAAACCTGGACGAAGCGACGCACTCTACGAGCGCGCGCGGCATCCAGCAGGACCTGGGTACCGATAATATTCGTTTTCAGAAACTCGTCAGCCGATGCGATGCTGCGATCCACATGCGATTCCGCCGCAAAGTTAACGATCACCTCAGTATTACTTGCCAGCGCGGCGAGCACTGCTTCCGGGTCGGCAATATTGCCGCACACAAAACGATACCGTTCCGACTCTAACCCTGCGAGATTGTCGAGATTTCCCGCGTACGTTAGCGCGTCGAAATTGGTGATGTTACAGTCCGGCCGCTCCTCCAGTAGTAGTCGAATAAATGCTGAGCCAATAAATCCCGCCCCACCGGTAACAAAGATTTCACACATTTAATTCAGACCCGGAACCTGCCAGATTTGCTAAGAGAACGCTATCTTAACCAGAAAAACCGTGTGCGCAAAGTAGTCAACTCTATGCCAAATTCTTTGCAATTTCTTGTTGACATCTTTTTGGAAATGGTCTATTAACTCCTCTCTCGTTTTGGCCTGACCAGTCGGTTCCCAACCACATCACGTGGCACACTGATGAACTCAGGTGGTAGGAACTTCCAAGACGATCACCCGGTGCCGGTTTGAAATGATCGAAAAAGCGCGCCCAGATCGCGCATTACACCTTCTCTCAGATTGCAGCAATAGTACTTTTACTCATCTTCGTTTCTGCGTTCATGGTCTTCCTCGACGTGAAGTTCTGTTAGACCCCGCCAACGCAAAACTAGCGAGCGACCCCTAGTCCTTGAGGAGCATTTCAATGAAAACCCATAGCCCGTCCGCCCAATTTTTTATCAATGCAAAGAGATCCAATTCCATGATGCGCATCGCATTACTCACTCTCGTAATAGCGCTCATCGGTATTCCCCTGTTCTCATCAACTTCGGTTTCATCTGCCGGCGTTAGCGTGCTTACGCCCGCGTCCAAACAGATTGTTTCGCAGTTTTTTGGTTCTGCCGTGTCACCGTCAGTCGCGCGTCTTTTGCCCGGTTTGACACCGGCAGCCGAAACGATCGAAACCTTCGCCGCTGACTGCACTACGCCGAGAACAGCATTTTATTTAGGAGACACAGTTTGCGCGAAAGCCTCAGGGGTTACAGAAACCGATCGATTTGTGAATTGGTTGGATCCCAATGTAGCAGTTTTCGCCAGCGGCCCGGTTATTACGACCGACCCGCACACCACGCTGCAGACTTTGCCAACCGGTGCGTCCTATGTGGGCACCTGGAAAGCTACGATTGCTGATCCCAGCGATAGTTCGATAATTCCCGCACCCTTCACCGTCTCTGAGCAGCCACCGATCGCGACCTACGCGAGTCCAGGCTGCACGGTGCCGAAGACCAACTTCGTCTTAGGCGAAAAAGTTTGTGTAAAAGTCGCCGGTGTGCCGGTCAACGTAGACTTTCCCAACAAGATTTCCTGGGTAGACACGGTCGGCTTCATTGAAGCAAGGACCAACCTGGTAACCGATCCCCAGACGGATGAATTCCAGTTGCCTTCCACTGACACTTCCACGGTCAACGACCAGACCGTCGATAATCGCGGAGTTTGGCGCGTTCACGTCACCCGCAACAATGGCCGGCTACTTTACACCGCCCTTTTCAATGTTAGTTCGGCTGCTAATCCGGCTGCACACCTGACGGTGCGCAAGTTCTCCCTTGGCACAGAGCCGACCGCTGAGGCCGGCAGCAATATCAGCTTCGTAGTAACCTTGACCAACAAAGGCCCCGAAGCGGCCACGACCGTTCACTTGACGGACCCGACGCCCGCTAACATGACTCTGGTGAGTTTCACTCAGACATCGGGACCGGCATTAACTTGTTCCGGCGCCGATTGTACGATCGCGAGTCTGGCGGTTGGCGCTACTGCCGAGTTCCTGGCGGAATATACCGTCGGCTCAGGAACGGCAGGTGGGACCATCATTGAAAACACCGCTTTGGTGACTAGTCCCGTGTCAGATCCCGACGACACAGAACGGACCGCCACCGCCGCAATCACGGTCACGAATGACGCCAATCAAGCGACCTGCGCGCTTGAGTGCCCGGGCAATATCAACGTTACCGCCAACACCACGCAGGGAAGCGAGACCGGAGCATTCGTAACCTTCGCCAGCGCGGAGCCCTCAGGGGATTGTGGAGCAGTAACCGCTAACCCCGCTTCCGGGTCGTTCTTCTCGACCGGCAGTCACACCGTAACCGTTACTTCAGCAACGGGCGGAGGCAGTTGCAGCTTCATCGTGAGCGTGGTCGAAGCGGCGGCGCCGACGATTACCTGTCCGCTGCCCGACCTGACCGCCGCGGCCAGCGGCGGCGCGACCGAAACGACAGTCAGTGTTTCGACTCCGGCCGCAACCGGCAATAACGTCACCGTAACCAGCAACCGCAGCGATGGCAGGTTAGTAACTGATCCCTATCCCGTCGGCACCACCATCATTTCGTGGTTGGCAACGGAACATTTCGGCGGTGAACCTGGACGCCAAGCTTCGTGTAACCAGAAAGTAATTGTTACGTCGCCTGACGCGCCAACCATTAGCTGTCCCAGCGACAAATCTTTCAATGCTAATGATTGCACCGGCAGGATTCTTACTTCCGGCGAAATCGGCTCGCCCTCGACTACCGGCGTAAACGTCGTGGTCACGGCCAGACGCAGCGATAGTCACGACCTGTATGCCGACGCTTATCCCGTTGGTGTTACGTCCATCACGTGGACCGGAACCGATGCTTACGATCGCGTCGTTTCCTGCATCCAGCAGATCACGATTGCCGGCGCGGGTGACACCACGCCGCCGACACTCAGCGTTCCGGCGAGCATCAGCATATCGACTGATCAGTGTTCGCTCCTGCTTGACGACGAACTGGGAGTGGCTACCGCCGAAGACTCCTGCTCGTCTTCCGTCTCAATCAGCCGGACGGGTGTTCCTACCGTGGCGTGCCCGACGCCGTCGGAACCGAACAAGCAGTGTGAAAGCTTCGTGTTCCCGACAGGGACCACGGTCATCACTTACACTGCCACCGACGGCTCCGGCAACGTGGCCACGGGAACACAAACCGTGACGTTGACGGAAAGCCCGGCCATACCGCCAACCATCACGGCGCCGGCGGATGTGAGTGTGAACACCGGACCTGGCGCAACTTCCTGCGGCACTGTCGTAGGAGACGCGACCCTGGGATCGGCAACGGCCAGCGACAATTGTCCGGGCGTCACTGTTGTGCGAACCGGCGTTCCCGCGGGGAACATCTTCCCGGTCGGAACCACTGTGGTTACCTATACGGCGACCGACAGATCGGGCAACACGGCGAACGACACTCAATCGGTGACTGTGGTTGACGATACCGTTCCGGTTGTAACACCACCGGCGGCCGTCACTGCTTACACCGGGGCAGGTGCAACCTCGTGCGGAACCGTCGTGTCAGATGCCACGCTCGGCTCCGCCTCCGCAACTGACAACTGTCCCGGCGTGGGAGCCATCTCTCGCACGGGTGTTCCGTCCGGCAATAACTTCCCGGTGGGAACAACAGTAGTCACCTATGCCGTCACGGACGCGCATGGCAATTCGAGTTCAGCCACGCAGAACGTCACGGTTATCGACAATACAGCTCCAATTCTGACGCCACCCGCAGCGGTGACGGCGTACACGGGACCTGGCGCCACCTCCTGCGGCACCGTCGTTAGCGACGCAACGTTAGGATCGGCGTCAGCCAGCGACAACTGTCCCGGAATCGGAGCAATCAGCCGAACGGATGTTCCTTCCGGAAATGTCTTCCCGGTTGGATCCACGACAGTCAACTACTCAGTTACTGACGCGCACGGCAACACGACGACCGCGACTCAGACTGTGACTGTGATTGACAATACCGTGCCGGTGATTAGCTGTCCGTCCAACATCACACTCGAGCCGACCTGCCCGAGTGGTGCCATTGCGACCTATACAGCACCAGTTGGCACAGACAACTGTCCGGGAGCTACCACCACCCGGACGGCGGGTCTGGCCAGTGGTTCAGTCTTCCCGATCGGGACGACCACGGTCACCCACACTGTGGACGACGCGCACGGCAATTCAGCGTCGTGCAGCTTCACAGTAACGGTGCTTACGCCACAAGCCGTTATTCAGAACCTGATAAACAGCGTCAACGCTTCGTCGCTGACGGGTACTCAGAAAAACGGTTTACTGTCTAAGCTGAATGCCGCGCTCAGCGACATTAATGGCGGAAACGGGAATGCCTGTGCAAAGCTGAGTGACTTCGTTAACAGCGTAGGCACGTTGATCAGCCACGGCGATCTCAGCGCCGCTCAGGGTAACGCGTGGATTAGTTCTGCTAACCACGTCAGAAACACCATCGGGTGTACGAATCTGCCCTGTAGCTAAAGGAAAGGGGCCAGCTTCAGGGCTGGCCCCCATTTAAGAGATTTGCTCAGAAGAACGTCCCAAGCTCTGACCCAAGTGAACGCTACTGCATCGACTTTGGGCGCGGGACTTAACCGAAGCTTTTTTTCGCTTCCATTTTCGATTCGAGAAAAACTTGCTACCAGCAATTAAGCTCAACCCCTAAAGGAGAATGCATCATGAGTAAGGTCCGCTTCACTTTAAATATTCTGGCCATCACGATCTTCACGTTGATGGTCGCATCGATGGCCCAGGCGCAAGCTACGCGTACTTGGGTGTCGGGCGTCGGCGACGACGTTAACCCCTGCAGCCGTACCGCGCCTTGCAAGACCTACGCGGGCGCCATTTCGAAGACCGCCGTCCACGGCGAGATCAGCACGCTCGACCCGGGCGGCTTCGGCGCGGTGACCATCACTAAGTCGATCACTATCGAGGGCACGCAGGGTCAGGGTTACGGCTCGATCCTCCACTCCGGAACGACCGGCGTTAGCATTGCCTTCGACAACTTCACCGCGGTGGGCGAATCGCAGAAGTCTGTCCGCCTGCGCAACCTCAACATCAACGGTTCGGGTGGCTCAGGCGGCAACGCTTCTTCGGGCCTCCGCGGCGTCCGCATCAGTGGTGGAGCTGCGTCGGCGGGTAGTGAGGTTTTCATTGAGGACACCATTATCGACGGCGCAAGGGGCAACCCTGGACGCGGTATTGAAGACGCTCGCACTGGCGGCGGTTTTCTAAGCATCTCCGGCTCAACTGTGAGGAACTGTATCGGCTCGGGCCTCTCCACGGTTACTACTACCGGCGGCCTGAATATAGTTATTAACCAGTCGCAGTTTCTCAACAACGCCAACGGCATCGCCGTCGGCACCAACTGCAAGGTCTCGGTCATTGCCTCGAATATCTCCGGCAACACCAGCTCGGGCCTTTTTGTTGAGCAGATTGGCGGTGGCGCCGCCGAAATCAACGTCGATCATTGCATCGTCACGCATAACGGCACGGGCTTTAGCGCCACGACGGCAAACACCACAATCCGCATCTCGAACACCACGGCCATCAATAACGGCACGCTGTTCTCGGCGGCCGGTGGTGGAACGGTGTTGTCGTACGGCAACAACCAGTCCGGTGGGGCAGCGTTCGGCGGCCCAGTCTCACCAACATAAACCCTGCGCTTGGCTAGTTACCTGGCCAGTTAATAGCGACTTCCGCAGGACCTTTCGGGGCGATGCGGAAGTCGCTTTTTTTTGCTCACTGTGAGCAGGGCTAACTGAATTTGACCCGCCCTCCTTAATTGCTGCCAGCAACGAGAGTTTCGGGCTTCCGCCTTCCGATCACGCCGTTTGACCTGGTTCTTTAAGTATGCGTAGACTGCTGGCCTTGCAGAGTGCTGTCTCTTTATCCATAACCAGGCCTCTCCATGACGATAGAGCCTTCGCGCCAACACAATGAAGAACTAAGGGCGACTATTACGAGCGACGCTGAAACATTTCAGACTGGCGATTGTCTTGAAGCCAATTATCAAAGTCGACAACATCGGTAAGCGATACGTCCTGGGACAGCGTGGTGCGGCCTATGCCACCTTGCGCGAAGCGCTGACGAAGGCCGTTCGTGCGCCACTCAAGAATTTGCGGTACCGGCCGCGGCCGGACGAGATCATCTGGGCACTCGAAGGGGTGAGCTTCGCCGTTGAGCCCGGTGAAGTCCTGGGAGTTATCGGTCGCAACGGGGCGGGCAAATCTACTCTGCTGAAGGTGCTGGCGCGAATTACGCAACCCACCACGGGTCGCATCGAGTTATACGGGCGCATCGCAAGTTTGCTGGAGGTGGGAACCGGCTTTCATCCGGAACTAACCGGACGCGAAAACATTTTGCTAAGCGGCGCCATCCTGGGCATGAGCCGCGTAGAGATCAAGCGCAGGTTCGATGAGATTGTCGCCTTTGCGGAGATTGAAAAGTTCATCGATACGCCCGTCAAGTTCTTTTCCAGCGGCATGTATATGCGTCTCGCTTTCGCGGTCGCCGCCCACCTCGAGCCGGAGATTCTGTTAGTGGATGAGGTGCTGGCGGTCGGCGACGCTATCTTTCAGAAAAAGTGCTTAGCGAAAATGGGGGACGTGGCAAGGGCCGGGCGCACCGTGTTGTTTGTCAGCCATAATATGACTGCCGTTAATCAATTGTGCCCGCGCGCGATCATGCTTGAGGACGGACGAGTGAAAGAGTCCGGCAAAACTTCAGAGGTCATGGCGCAATACCTCAAGGGCGGCGCAGGCAAAGGTGGCGAGTGGGTATGGACCAATCCATTGCGTGCTCCCGGCAACCAGCGAATCCGGCTACAGGCCGTTCGCATAATCTCGAATGGCAAAACCACCAGCGATGTGGACATCGACAAAGATGTTTCGATTGAGGTCGACTTCTGGAATCACGCAGCGGGAATTCGAAATCTGGTAGTGAATATCTACCTGCAGGACGGAATGGGTACCACGGTGCTAAGCACTGCCAACACTCCCAACGCCAACTCGCTGAAAGAAGATTGGTACGAGCAGGCCCATGCTCCCGGTCTGTATCGGGCCACCTGTACCTTGCCGGGAAATTTTCTTAACGACGCCCTGTATTACATTACGGTTTATGTAGTTACTCTGGGCCCGTTAACAATTGAGGTGGAAGCCCCGCAGGTTCTCTCGTTCAATGTTTTTGACAATGGCGGGATGCGCGAGCCCGGCGCCGGTGGCGAATGGGCGGGCGCGGTCCGTGTGCGATTGCCGTGGCGAACCGAATTACTTTCCCTGATGGAAGATCGAGAAACTGTCGAAGCAGCTCAAGCCTAGCAGGAGGACTTCCGCGCTAATGCCGTCAATAAGGTCTATTGCTAAATCGATTACGCCGGCCCCGCTCAGATCAGTTTACCGGCGCATGACCACCGGCAATTCTCCGCGCGTGAATCCAGACAAGCTACTGCTGATAGATCACGTCTGTGCGCGCTTCGGCATTCGCTCGTTCGCCGATCTCGGCGGTGTGTGGGGCGTCAACGGCGCTTATAGTTTTTATGCGATGAAACAGTGCGCGATCGAGCGGGCTTATATAATCGACCTCGGCCGCACACCTGAACTTCTTGCAGAACAGCAGCGTCATCCGGGAATGGAGATCATCACCGGCCATTTCGGGAAACCAGAGAATGCTGACAAGATCGGACATGTGGATGCGGTGTTCATGTTCGACATACTTCTCCACCAGGTTTCGCCTGATTGGGACGAGGTGGTTAAACTCTACGCTGACAAAACCGAACATTTCCTGATTTTCAACCAGCAGTACGCCGCCTCTGATCATACGATCAGGCTGATTGATTTGGGTGAGCAGGGATATTTCGAGAACGTCCCACACACCAAAGAGAGTGATGTGGAATATAAGGACTTGTTCGAGCGGATGAACGAAATGCATCCCGTTCACCGGGATCGCACCTACCGCGACATGCCGGACGTGTGGCAATGGGGGATTACAGATCAGGACCTGATAGAACTTTTGTCCTCGCTGGGATTTATCATGATGTACTTTAAGAACTGTGGGCCGTTCGGACAGCTGAAGAACATGGAGAATCACGCTTTCGTGTTTTCTCGGCGAAGTTAACTCCGACTGATGGGTGACGAAAACTACAAGAGGTTCGAAGGTCTAACCTTCGACGATTTCCGGCGCATGGCGGCGGACGATTCGCTGAGCCGGTATGAAAAAATCGGCTTTCCGAATTCCTATCGCGAAGGCAAAGCGGCCGCGATCTTCGAAGACATCCAGACGAAGCTTCGCAATCTGGGAGGCAAGGGCAAAACTGTGCTTGACGTCGGTCCCGGTTGCAGCGAGCTGCCGTCGATGTTGATCGATCTCTGTCGCCGCCAGGGTCATGAACTGATAATGGTGGATTCGGCGGAAATGCTTGCGCAACTACCAGACGAGTCGTTCGTGAAAAAGATTGCGGCGTACTATCCGAGGTGCGATGCGCTGTTTGAAGAGTTCACCGGCAAAATCGATGTCATGCTTTGCTATAGCGTGCTGCATTATATTTTCGCCGAGTCAAACATTTGGGACTTCCTGGATCAATCGCTGAAGCTGTTGTCGGCTGGCGGCGAAATGCTAATTGGCGATGTGCCGAACGTATCGAAGCGGAAACGGTTCTTTTCCAGTGCCGCGGGCATCAAGTTTCATCAGGAGTTTACGCAGACCAACGAAGTTCCCAACGTCGAGTTCAACCAGATCGAGCGGAATCAAATTGACGATGCAGTGGTTCTTTCGCTGTTAACGCGAGCGCGGTCTCAGGGCTTTGATGCTTACGTGCTTCCTCAAGCCGCGGCTTTATCCATGGCCAACAGACGGGAAGACCTTTTGATCAGCCGGCCCTAAATCTATGCCGAAGAATCGAAAGCTGATCATCGTTGGCGACAGCGCATTCGCGGAAATCGCTTTTGAATATTTCACTCACGACTCGGATTACGAAGTAGTAGCGTTCAGCGTCGAGCGAGACTACTTGAGAAGAAATCAGCTCCTGGGCCTGCCGGTGGTTGGGTTCGAAGATCTGGAGGCGCTTTATCCGCCAGGTCAGTATTTCGTCTTTTGCGCGATAGCTATTACGCAAGGCAATAGGCTGAGAACAAGGCTCTACCGGGAGGCGAAGGCGAAAGGCTATGCGCCTGCGTCCTATCTAAGTTCGCGCGCCTGTGTGCTTGCCACTTCCGAAATAGGCGAACACTGCTTCATTTGTGAGGCGACCGTGATTCAGCCGCGGGCGCAGATCGGCGATAACGTTATTTTGTGGAGCGACAACTTCATCGGACACCACGCGCGGATTAAAAGCAATTGCTTCGCGCTGCCCAGCGTTGTGATCTCTGAATACGCCGACATCGGCGAAAATTCCATCCTGGGGCCGAATGCCACGGTGCTTAATAATGTCGTGGTTGCGCGCAACAGTTTGGTAGAAGCAGGCGCGCTGGTATCCGAGCACATACCAGGGGCTGACAAAAGTTAACTGCGAACACAATCGCGTCACCTGCTCAGGAAGATTGCCGTTAGATGATCTGGGAGAAAAAAGGCCTGATCTTTGCGCCGAGTGGGGAGCTGCCGTGGTCACAAAGCGCGGCGCACCTGCCAGTCGCCAGTCTTCTCAAAGACAGCATTCGCGTTTACTTTACGACCCGGGATGCAAACGGTTACGGCCGCATCGGCTATGTCGATCTGGACATTGACGAGCCCGGACGAGTCCTGGCTGTGGCGCGCGAACCAGTTCTCGATCTGGGGGAGTTGGGCACGTTTGACGACTGCGGCGTCGTCTCAAACAGCGTGATCGATTTTGCTGGACGAAAGTATCTCTATTATCAAGGTTACCAGCGCACCGAGAGAGCGCCCTACATGACGTTCACCGGCCTGGCTATTGGAGATGCACAGGGCACGGCGTTCGAGAAGTGGTCTCGCACACCTATCACGGATCGGACGGATGAAGAGCCCTTTATCAGAAGCACGCCGTGCGTCCTTTATGAAAATGGCGCGTGGAAAATGTGGTATGTCTCTGCGCTCAGATGGATGGAGGACGAGCACGGTCTACACTATCTTTGCCTGATCAAATATGCGACATCGGCGGATGGGATTGACTGGAAAGCTCACCCCTCCGTTTGCCTTGAGCCAAAGATGCCCGACGAGTATGCAGTGGGCCGGCCGGCGGTCGTGCACGATGGTGAGATTTACCGGATGTGGTACTCGATCAGATCATTCAGCCAGCTCTACACCATTGGCTATGCTGAATCCGCCGACGGAATAGCGTGGACCCGAAAGGACGAGCACGCCGGTATCAGCAAATCCAACTCTGGTTGGGACTCTGAAATGATCTGCTACCCGAACGTCGTCAACGTCAAAGGTCGAACGTTGATGTTCTACAATGGCAACGGACTGGGCCGAACCGGCTTTGGTTACGCCGTCTTGCGATCACAATCATGACCCACAGTTTTCAGGCGTACGGGATCAGGGAACATACGAGCGCTGACTCGGAACTCGAGCGCGCTCTGGAAGAGATCACGATCAACGGATTCACGATTGTCGAAGACGTGCTCAGCGCCGCGCAGTTGCAGGAGGCTGCTCGTCGGATTGACGCAGTTTATGAGGTCCAGGCTGCCGAAATTGGTGGGACGCAAAATCTGCGGCGCATCAATGACGAGATGATTGCCCGCGGTCTGCTCGCTTACGATGAGTTCTTTCTCGAGGTGGCGGTCAACCCTAAAATCATTTTCGTCCTGGAGGCGCTGCTCGGCGATTATTTTACGTTGCTGCAGCAGAATGCCATTACGAATGTCCCGGGAACAACCAGCTATCAAACGTCATGGCATCGCGACCTGGTCTACCAGCACTTCATTCCTTCCCGGCCGATCGCCATCAGCGCGCTGATTTGCGTTGACGATTTTTCGGAAGTTAACGGAGGCACCTACGTGCTGCCGTCGTCACATAAAGTTGAGCGCTTCCCGTCGCAGACTTTCGTGGAGAAACACGAACGGGTGGCCAACGCCCGGGCCGGCTCGGCCATTGTGTTTGACTCAATGCTATTTCATCGAGGCGGGCAAAACCGATCTGAGTCGCCGCGACGCGGATTGAATCACCTTTACGCTTTGCCATTTATCAAACAACAGATCAGCTTCCCGGAAATGCTGGCCGGAAAGTACAGTGATGACGAATTCCTGCGCCGCTTTCTGGGTTACGTGAGCGAGCCGGCGAGCAGCGTGCGGGAGTGGCGTTTGCAAAGGCTGGAAGGACTGGAAGAAACCGGCAAGTAACTTGCGGCAGGCGAAACATCTGACGGCCTTTGACGATATGGAAAAGAAACGGAAACTGGTGATCGTAGGCGATAGCGCGTTCGCCGAGATAGCCTACGAGTACTTCACACACGACTCGGAGTATGAGGTCGTGGGCTTCAGCGTGGAACAGGAGTATCTGACGAAGACAGAGTTGTTCGGATTTCCGGTCGTGCCCTTTGAAAGCGTCGAGCAGAGATTCAGCCCAGCGGATCACGATGTTTACGCAGCACTCGTTTACACGCAGCAGAACCGCCTGCGCACGCGGCTCGCGACCGAGGCGAAAGCGAAAGGGTACCAGCTGGCAAGCTATGTCAGCAGCCGCGCCTTCGTCTGGCGCAACGTGGTGATGGGCGAACACTGCTTCATCTTCGAGAATAACGTGCTGCAACCTTTCGTCACCGTCGGGCAAAACGTCGTCATGTGGAGTGGCAATCACATCGGCCATCACTCTACAATCAAGGACCACACCTTCATCTCGTCGCATGTTGTAATCTCAGGCTTTGTGGAAGTTGGCGAGAGCTGTTTCATGGGAGTCAACTCGACCGTCGCTAACAATGTGCGCATTGGCCAGGGCTGTCTGGTGGGGGCAGGCGCGCTGATTTTGGGAGACGTCGATGAAAACCAGACAGTCGTCGGAACGTGGAAGAAGAAAAAGTAGGAGCGGCAAACAGTTCAGCTCATAATTCGGTTTCGGGTAAAGGAAAGGGACAGCTCGGCATGGCTAAAAGCGGTTACACCAAAGTTGTTCGCGGATCGGAAGACGAGGTGAAGGCCAGGGAAATAATCCTGAACCTCTTCAAGGAATCGCCGATTCCGGACGCAGAGATGTTAGTAAACCTGGGCGCTTACCTGCGGAGCCCTCTACTCGCGAAAATCCTCTATCTCAATGAGCTGTACCAGCGGATCGAAAATCTACCCGGCGTGGTGATGGAGTTTGGCGTTTGGTGGGGCGCAAACCTCGCGCTTTTCGAATCGTTTCGCAGCGTCTATGAGCCTTACAACTGGACGCGTAAGGTTATCGGCTTCGATACTTTTCAGGGCTACCCTTCCATTAGCGAGCAGGACGGGACATCGAGCTACGCGGCGGTCGGTGGTTACCAGGTCTCAGAAGGATACGACAAATACCTGGGCCGGTTACTGGACGCGCACGAGGCTGACAACGTGATGGCCCACATGAAAAAGTATGAACTGATCAAGGGAGATGTGACGCAAACCATTGATCAGTATCTTGAGAAAAATCCGCAGACAATCATTGCGCTCGCTTACTTTGATCTGGCCCTGTACGAACCGACTAAGAAATGCCTGGAAGCGATCAGGCCCCATCTCGTGCGGGGCAGTGTGCTGGCCATGGACGAGTTGACGTCGCCTGATTTTCCGGGGGAAACGATTGCGTTGAAAGAGGTCTTCGGATTGGATAAATACCGGATCATTAAGTCGCGTTTCCTGCCCGATCGCGCTTACATCATTGTCGAATAGCGGGCGCGCCTCAATCTTCAGGTTCGAACTTCAGCGCACTGCAAATTGTTCGTTTGCGACGCAAGCAGACAGTTCGCGCGCCCGTTGCTGCTCGCGCTGCACCTGAGACTTTTGCTGAATAAGTGACGCACGATGAAAGTCTTATCATATTCGCCGGCCGGCGCCGCAGAATGGGATGAGTTTGTCGCAGGCGCACCGATGGCGACGCTTCTACATACGCGCCGCTATCTCTCATATCACGGCGAGCGCTTTCAGGATGTCTCGCTGACGTTAAGAGATGAAGGAGCGCGTCTGCTCGGTGTCTTTCCGGCAGCGCTTGATCCGCAGGACGTGAAGTGTGTCGTTAGTCACCCCGGAGTGACCTACGGCGGCGTCGTGCACGACGGCAGCTTACGTGGTGAGCAGATGGTCGAAGCGCTTGAAGCCCTGAGCCGTTATTACGGAGAGCTGGATTTTGCCAGGGTGCGCTACAAGGCCGTCCCTTACATCTATCAGGCAATGCCGGCGAGTGATGATCTCTACGCGTTATTCCGGCTGGGTGCACGCCGCTATCGTTGCGATCTATCGAGCGCCATCGATCTGGCGGCGCGCCCAGCCCCGAGCGAACGCCGGCGCCGCAGTTTGAAGAAGGCGTCAAAAGCCGGTTTGGAAATCAAGCAGGGCGCGGAGTTCATCGAGCCGCTCTGGCGTGTACTGGAAGATAATCTCGACCGCAAGCACGGCCGCAAGCCGGTACACACGGCCGCAGAAATTGCGACTCTGCACGCACTTTTTCCCGCTGAAATTGAGTTTGTGGTTGCCGTGCTGGACGGCGAGGTTGAGGCCGGTGTTGTCTTATTTGCCGGCTCGCGTGTAGTACACTCACAGTACATTGCTTCCAGCCGCACTGGCTACGAATTATGCGCGCTCGACGCGGTGCTCGAACACTGCATTACACAGGCGCAAGCGCGGACGGCTCGTTATTTCGATTTCGGTAATAGCAACGAAGATGAAGGCCGCTACTTGAACACGGGTCTCTTTAACTTTAAGAAAGAGTTCGGCGCCGGCAGTGTGGCGCACGAGTTTTACGAATTGGACTTGCAGGCCGAACGCGCAAAATGAGTCTCGCCGATTGCAAAATCATAGAGCTACCGGTTATCCATGACCCACGCGGAAATCTGACTTTCATCGAATCACAAAATCACATTCCCTTTGAGATCAAGCGTGTCTATTACCTTTACGATGTTCCGGGAGGCGCTACTCGAGCCGGCCATGGACACAAGAACCTGCAACAACTGATGATTGCAATGTCCGGAAGTTTTGATGTCGAACTGGATGATGGTTATGCCAAGAAGAAATACCACCTGAATCGCTCTGGCTACGGTCTCTATATTCCTCGCCTTATTTGGCGCGAGATTGATAATTTTTCGTCCAACTCGATCTGTGCAGTGCTGGCGTCAGAGTTCTTTGCTGAAAGTGATTACTTTCGCGACTACGTCGACTTTTTGCGGGCGGTAAAGGGGCAGGTTGGATGAAGCTTGCGTCGTTCTGAAGCGGCTGATGGCCGGCCACCATGTCGTTGAATCCAAAAGTCAGCATCTGCATTCCTTCCTATAACCATGCTCGCTTTCTGCCGGCGGCGATTGAAAGCGCGTTGGCCCAAACCTATCGCAGCTTCGAAGTTGTCATCGTTGACGACGGTTCGAGCGACGATAGCGTGCCAGTGGCTGAGGCCTATGCGGCCAGGTATCCCGCGCTTATCAACGTGCTGACGCATCCCGGCCGGCGGCATCTGGGAATCGGCATGACCGCGAATCTCGCGCGCCGGAACGCGCGCGGTGAGTTTTGGTCGGGGCTGCCCTCCGACGACGTTCTGTACCCGCAGAAACTGGAAGAACAGGTTACCCTGTTTGATCGTCATCCGAATCTTGGTTGGGTTTACGGCTACGCGGACATTATCGATGACCAGGGTAAATCCCGGCCCGGGATGCCTCCATTCGGTGAAGACATTACGCTCGCGCCAAATCCGCTGACGACATTGATCGAACGAAATGTTGTCCCGGCCATGACCGTGCTCGCCCGCCGCGCTCGGCTTGAAGAAATTGGCAGCGAAGACGAATCGTTGCTCTACAGCGATTGGTATTACTGGATCCGGCTGCTGGCCCATTCCGAGGTTGCCTTCATTGATAAACCTTTGGCCGGGTTCCGGGTCCACGGCAAAAATACCAGCGAGGGAGTGGACCTACTTGAAAACTTGCAGCGCGGCCTGGAGGTAATGCGGCTGCTACAGCGCACGGCGCCGGCCATGGAAAACGAGTTGTCCTCGCCGCGAACGCGGTCGGTGATCGAGTTGCAGCTTTGCTATCACCTGTTTCATCTGCAACAGCGTGACGCCGCGAAGCAGTCGTTCTGGTCCGCGTTGGAAATCGATCCGACGTTGGCGCGTGATTCGGCATTCTTCTCTGGTTGGCTGCGAGCGCGAACCCTGGAAACTGTTTATCGCTTTTGCACCTCAGCCGAGCACACGGGTTTTGTCAGTTGGTTACTTAAGGCATTGCCTCCGTTTGCAACTGAAGAGTTACGGCCCTCGCTAATTGCCGCGAGCCAGGCAGAAAAAGCTTTCGAACTCGCGGGAAACGACAGAGCCACCGCGCGGAAGATGGCCTTAAGTTGCGTGATGCGGGATCCCGGCTGGCTAAAGGACAGGGCGCTCCGCTCCGTTCTGTACGAGAGTTTGATTGGCAGACAGACAATGGAGCGACTCCGCAGGGTGAAAAACCGGCTGCGCAATTAGTTGAGTACGGTTAGGGGCCGGCATAGGTGCTTGACCCAAAATGGAATGAGTCGCTAGACTGACTTCCTTTTGAACATCTCGATTTTCTATCCGCGCAAGCCGTCGACTGGAAGGGCAGGAGTCGAGCAAGTAGCTTTGGCCTGGGCAGATAAGATCAAGCAGAAGGACTGTTGCAGGTAGAGTAGGTTGCGGTCGCGACTCGGCATGAACAATTCAACCAGCACCAATTCGAGCTCGCTCAAATCAGCCGCCGGCGATGAAGTGTCCGACGTCATAGCAGCGTCGCCCACCCATCTCGCTCACGCGCTCCCCGACAGACCTCTCGTAACCATTGAGCCGAGCAAATCCTGGGTAGCGCTTAATCTGCGCGACCTTTGGGCGTATCGCGAGCTGCTTTATTTTTTGACTTGGCGCGACGTGAAGGTCCGTTACAAGCAAACGGCGCTCGGGGTGCTGTGGGCGCTCCTGCAGCCTCTGCTCACGATGTTGATTTCCACTCTGGTCTTTGGCCGGCTCGGCGGTTTCGGCTCGCGCACCGGAGGAATCCCCTATCCCATTTTCGTTTTCGCGGGGTTACTGCCGTGGTCCTTCTTTTCGAATGCGGTGACCACGAGCGGCAACAGTTTGGTCGGCAGTGCCAACCTCATCACCAAAGTGTATTTCCCGCGCATGATCATTCCTGGTGCATCGGTGGCGGCCGGACTGGTGGATTTCCTGATCGGCTTTGTCCTGCTAATCGGCTTGATGCTTTACTACAAAGTCGCCTTTGGCATGACCCTGTTGTTGTTTCCCGTTCTGGTACTGCTAACCACAGTGCTGGCGATTGCGGTGGGAATGTGGTTATCGGCGCTGAACGTAAAGTATCGCGACATACGCTTCGCGCTGCCGTTCCTGGTTCAGTTGTGGATGTTTGTCTCCCCGGTCTTTTATCCCTCCAGTATCTTGCCGGAAAAGTGGCGGCTGGTGTTCGCTCTGAATCCGCTTACGGGAATCATCGACGCGTATCGCGCATCGCTCTTCGGCCAACCGATCAATTGGACCACGCTTGGCCTCTCAGCGTTGGTGACCACTGTCGTTTTGGTTTACGCCTCGTATTCCTTTCGCCGGATGGAGAAAACTTTCGCGGACATTGTTTAGCTGTGTCCGGGTTGGAATCGTTTTCGCCGGCAGACTTACCGGACTCGTCATGAAGTTTTCCATCGCCATGTGTACGTACAACGGCGCGGCCTACCTGAAACAGCAGTTAACCAGTATTGCCGCACAAACACGGATCCCGGACGAACTGGTAATTTGTGACGATGGCTCGACGGATGAAACGGCCGCGATTCTTAAGAGCTTTGCCGTCAAAACGACGATTCCGGGCAGGCTGGAATTCAACCAGGCAAACCTCGGCTCAAACAAGAATTTTGCCCAGGCCATTAGTTTATGCTCCGGCGATTTGATCGCGTTATGTGATCAGGACGATATTTGGCACCCCGAGAAACTGGCTCGCATAGAGACGATTTTCGCAGAGCGGGCCGACGTTGGTTTGGTCTTCACCAACGGCGATGTGATCGACGAGAATTCGCAACCGGTCAATTACACTTTGTGGCAAGGTGTGGGATTCAGTTCCGAATCGCAGGCAAAGATCAAAGCCGGCCGGGCTTTTACCACCTTAACGGTTCGACCTGCGGTGACGGGAGCAGCCATGGCCTTTCGTCGCCACTTCTCTTCCCTCATTCTGCCGATTCCCGACGATCCTAAGTTTGTTCACGACGAATGGATCGCGTTATTGATTGCAGCGACGGCAGACCTCGCGATGATCGACGAGCCTCTGATGAAGTACCGCCGTCACTCGCACCAACAGATTGGCGTCGCGGCGCCGGGGCCTGAACCGGCCGAAGGAATCGTCAGCCAAATGCGCCAGGGAATCCGTCGAGAAAATCCCTTCGCCTTTGAAATCAAGAGACTGCAAGCGGTTTCAGATCGACTGTCATCGAACCGTCAGGATTTCCCATGCGAAAGCGCTCTCCACCTGCTCAATGACAGAGTGGCGCACTTGTCGGCGCGGGCCCGAATTTCTCAGCGAGGGCTGAAGTCCGTGCTGTCTGTACTGCGAGAACTGCTGACCCTGCGCTATCATCGCTATTCGCGTGGAACTTACAGTGCGATTAAGGACCTGCAAGCGATAGCCTTTCGCGCGCCCACTAGATCTCGAGAGAAGCTGCTTTAGATAATCGCCAACCATGCACTCACGAATTCCCTTTCTGGACGTAGCCGCAACCTACACCGAAATCAAAAGTGAAATCGACGACGCCGTTAAACGGGTGATGGCGTCGGGTCACTACATTCTCGGTCCCGAGGTGGCAGCGTTTGAATCGGAGTTCGCCGCCTATTGCGAAGCGAAACATTGCGTCGGCGTCGCCAATGGATTGGATGCTTTGCACTTGATCCTGCGCGCCCTTGACGTTCAGGCGGGCGATGAAGTGATCGTTCCGACCAACACCTACATCGCAACCTGGCTCGCTGTCTCGTACACGGGAGCCAGGCCCGTGCCGGTTGAGCCGGACGAAAAAACCTACAATCTGGATCCTGCGCGGATTGAAGACGCCATCTCGCAGCGCACCAAAGCAATCATTCCCGTTCACTTGTACGGCCAACCGGCTGACATGGATCCCATCAATGAAATTGCCGGCAAGCGTGGGGTGGCCGTAATCGAAGACGCAGCGCAGGCGCATGGCGCTCGCTACAAGGGCAAGAAGGTCGGCGGCCTGGGGGATGCCGCCGGCTTCAGTTTCTATCCGGGCAAAAACCTGGGAGCGCTGGGAGACGGTGGCGCAATTGTGACGAATAACGACGAGCTGGCGCGCCAGTTACGGGTGTTGCGAAACTACGGCTCGCAGGAAAAATATCTGAACGAGCGAAAAGGGTTCAATTCTCGCCTCGATGAAATGCAGGCAGCCGCGCTGCGAATTAAGTTGACGAGGTTGGATGAATGGAACGAGCGGCGAAAGCGCCTGGCTGCACAATACCTGCAGACTCTCGAAGGTATGCCCGATCTGACGCTGCCGTTTGTTCCGGCTTACGCGGATCCCGTCTGGCACTTGTTCGCCGTGCGTCATCCCGATCGCGATCGGCTGCAGACTTATCTCGCCGACGAGGGGATTGGAACGATAATCCATTATCCGTTGCCGCCACATCTGCAGGACGCGTACGCTGAGATGGGGTTCCCCGCCGGCAGTTTTCCCTTAGCGGAGAAAATGGCAGAAACGCTCTTGAGTCTGCCGATGGGACCACACTTGCCGGAGTCGGATGCGGATCATATCGTGGCCAGGCTCTCGGCGTTCGTACCACCAGGTTAACAGTCAGGTAGTTCGACAGTATTGTCACAGGAGCAGAGTAGATCTTAGGTATGATCTTTCGAGAACTGAAACTGCAGGGCGCATTCATCATCGAGCCGCAAAGGTTCCAGGACGAGCGTGGTTTTTTTTCCCGGACCTGGTCGCAAACCGAGTTTGACGCCCGCGGACTGACGGCACGGTTTGTTGAAGCCAATACGTCCCTGAGCGTGAAAACGGGCACGCTGCGCGGGATGCATTACCAGGCGGCGCCGCACGCCCAGGCTAAACTCGTGCGCTGCACCGCCGGGGCTATTTATGACGTGATTATCGATCTGAGAGTTGAATCGCCAACCTTCAAACAATGGGAAGCGGTGGAGCTGAGCGCGGAAAACCACTTGCTGCTGTACATTCCCGAAGGGTTCGCCCACGGCTTCCAAACATTGAGCGAGAATTCGGAAGTCCACTATCAGGTCTCGGACTATTACGCGCCTGAAAGTGCCGGCGGCGTTCGTTGGGACGATCCGGCGTTTGGCATCGAGTGGCCGGACGCGGAGCGCACAATAATCGCGCGCGACAACGAGTATCCTGATTTTGATCCGGCGTTCCTGTTATCTTCACGATGACGCCGGAGCTCTCCATCATTATCGTCAATTGGAATGGCGGCGAGCTTCTGCGCCGCTGCCTTGAAAGCCTTATCCAAAACCCGCCGTCTATCTCCTGGGAAGTAATTCTGCTGGACAACGCCTCGACCGATCACAGCCTGGACTGGGTCCGCGCAAGTAACATTCCGAACGTGAGGCTGGTTGAGAACACAGAGAACCTGGGCTTCGGCAAGGCCAATAACCAGGGTTTCGCTCTTAGTTCTGCCCCGCTGCTCTTCCTGTTGAATAACGACGCGGAAGTGCGATCCGGCGCCATCGATCGCCTGCTGACCACAATCAACTCAGACGCCGGCATAGGCGCGTGCGGGCCACGCATTCTTAATTCGGATGGTTCGTTGCAGATCAGTGTCTGGCGCAATCCGGCGACGCCCTGGACCATGGTTATAGCGGCGCTGCATCTTAACCGCCTCATGACCCGCCGGGCTGCCGGCGAATTATTGCTGGGTCCGTACTGGGACCATGATCGGCGCCGCGAGGTTAATCTCCTGTTGGGCGCTGCGATGCTGGTTAAAAGGGAGGTCATCAACACCGTTGGCGGCTTCGACGAGCGCTTTCACATGTACGCGGAAGACCTGGAATGGTGCCTGCGCATTGTGCGCGGCGGATGGAAGATCATCTTTGAACCGGCGGCGGAAGTTTTACACCATGGCGGACACGCCGCGGACCAGCGCTGGCTCAATCGCGACCGTGAGATCGCGAAGCACAAATCTGTCTTTCTCTTCTACCGCCTGAGCCTGTCCTGGTGGCACAACGTGGGAAACCTCTTGGTTCCCTGTCTGCTCGGAATCTTCCAGGTGGCGTGGCGCGGCGTGAGTGGACAGTCAACAACCGAGCAGAGGCTTGGTCTGGCTCTTCACCTCGCGGAGTTGAAAAACGTTCTGCGCGGCGCGCGCACGGTAACGAGATCTGAGATCACGTCGTCAGATGGTGACCGGGGTGGCAGTTTCCTGATCTAGTTTTGCCTCGAACCAATCGATCGTCTTGCGCAAGCCGTCTTCCAGGGATGTCTGTGCCCGAAAACCAAACCTGGCAAAAGCACGGCTGGTATCCAACTGCCGGCGCGGTTGCCCATCGAGCGCACTTCCCTGCCAACGAATCTCGCCGTTGAAGCGGGTCAGGCGGGCGATAGTTTCCACGAGATCTCGAATAGTAACTTCCTGGCCGTTGCCCAGGTTTACGGGCTCGCTTTCGTTATAGGACCGCGCCGCCGCCAACACGCCATCGGCGCAATCCTCCACGTAAAGAAAGTCACGCGAAGCACTGCCGGACCCCCAGGCTTCGATGGCCGGCGCGTTATTGCGGCGGGCCTCGACGCATTTTCTAATCAGGGCCGGAATCACGTGTGACGTTTCCAGATCGAAGTTATCACCCGGGCCGTAAAGATTCGCCGGCAGCACAAAAACCCCGTTGAAACCATACTGGTCGCGATAAGCCTGTACCTGTACCAGCATCATTTTTTTGGCTAAGCCATAAGGCGCGTTCGTCTCTTCCGGATAACCGTTCCACAGATCCTCTTCCTTGAAGGGGACGGGGGTGAACTTCGGGTACGCGCATACAGTTCCGATCGCGACAAACTTCTGGACGCCGCTAATGCGCGACTGTTCGATGAGCTGCGTGCCCATCATCAAATTCTCATAAAAGAACCGGCCGGGGTTTTGCTTGTTGTGTTTGATTCCGCCGACGACCGCCGCCAGGTGTATCACCATGTCCGGCCGCGCATCCGCCAGCAATCGCTCTACATCTGCGGCCTGAACGAGATTGTAATCTCGCATTCGTGGCACGAACACCTCCACGTCTGGATAGCGCCGGAGCTTCTCCACCACGAAGCGTCCCAAAAAACCAGCGCCGCCGGTAACTACAACTCGGCGATAGGGGAAGTGAGAATTGTTGGCATCCATATAGTTTGTGATCACCCGGGCGTTTTCGAACGGAGATAATAACAAAACAGCCGCGGCAGCGTCATGCGGCTGTCTCCAAAAAGCCCAAGAGCCGCCTGCGAGCGACTTGCTCTCATTCTATGATTTCGTTAAGGTACTCAACTAACGATCTGCCGAGTTTTCGACAATCCATTTTCTCTTTCGAAGTAGTTCATGAAGGCCAAACGCGCGCTTATCACGGGCATCACCGGCCAGGACGGCTCTTATCTGGCGGAGCTGCTGTTGTCCAAAGGCTATGAAGTTTTCGGCATCATCCGCCGCTCGTCCTCGTTCAATACGGAACGCATCGATCATCTCTACCAGGATCCGCACGAACCCAACACGCGCCTGCGAATGCTCTATGGCGATCTGAGCGATTCCAGCTCGCTCAATAACGTGCTGCGAAAAACCCAACCGGACGAGATATACAACCTCGGGGCGCAGTCGCATGTGCGCGTCAGTTTCGATATCCCCGAATACACCGGCGAAGTTAGCGGCTTGGGCACCGTGCGCCTGTTGGAAGCGATTCGCGAAACGGGCATTTCACCCAGGTTCTATCAGGCATCGTCGTCAGAGTTATACGGCAAGGCGGTGGAGACGCCGCAAACTGAGATGACCCCGTTTTATCCCCGCTCGCCTTATGCCTGCGCCAAGGCTTACGGCTACTACATCACTGTCAATTACCGTGAGTCGTATGGCATGTTTGCCTGCAACGGGATTCTCTTCAATCATGAAAGCGAGCGTCGCGGCGAGACCTTTATCACACGCAAAGTGACGCGCGCTGCTACGCGGATCAAACTCGGCTTACAGGAAAAGTTGTACGTGGGAAATCTCGATGCGAAGCGCGACTGGGGCTACGCGAAGGATTACGTGGAAGCGATGTGGTTGATGTTACAAGCTGACCAGCCCGATGATTACGTAATCTCAACCGGCGAAACCCATTCTGTGCGCGAGTTGCTGGACGAAGCTTTCGGCTATCTCGATCTGGATTGGAACCAGCACGTTGAGATTGACCCGCGTTATTATCGCCCCGCCGAAGTCGACCTCTTACTCGGCGATTACTCCAAAGCAAAGAGGTTGTTGGGCTGGGAGCCGAAGGTCAAGTTCCACGAACTCATCCGGCTAATGGTGGACCACGATTTGGAGTTGGCCCGGCATGAGTTGGAGAACCAAAAAATCAGAGGCCCGGAAACCAGCAAAGCGCGGTGGGGAAATATCTAGCGCCTGACGCTAGGCCGACGCTCCCAGTTCATTCGCTGCCCCCGCAACCGGCGTTTCAATTTCGGCGGGACTCCGGCGCTGATGGTAGCCGACATATCGTTTCAGATTGTTGATAGGTTGCTCGAGCAGAAACCACGACAGCGAAGCCATCAACACCGACATCAGCGCCACCAGCAACAAATTCAACCAGCCGGGCTGGTGCAGGTTGAAGCCAATCTTGTCGCAAAAGATCTTTACCAGCGATCCGGCAAACGGCTGATAGACATAGATTCCATAACTAATCCTGCCGCAGTAAACAACTGGTCTGAGTCCCAGTAGCGCGCCGCCCGGCCCGCGAAATCCCAACATCGCACCGCTGACTAGCCAGCAAAAAATCAATCCGGTAAAAGTCTCGAACAAAATGATGTCGGCCGGCTGGTAGATTCCCGCATCCCTCAGGGCGAAAACCACGGCCGCTCCCAACAATCCAAGTGGCAGGACCACTCGGGTCATGTAGCGCTGAATTGAGCGTTTGGAGATTTGCGAGTGGTGCAGGAGGGCTAACAATGAACCCAGGGCCAGCGTATCGAGGCAAGCAAACGTAAAGTGATCGATCGCGATATAGTTCATACCGCGAAAATACGCATAGCCCCGCCAGCCGGCGCCGATCGCCACCATCGCCAGCATGATTACAGGCAGCCGCTTTCGCGTGGCAAATAGCACAAACCAGGGCCACACAATGTAGAACTGCTCTTCAACCGCAAGACTCCAAAGGTGGGCAAAGTAGTCCATCCACTTGCCCTGCATCGCGGCGTAAATGTTTACCGTGTAAGTCAGCAGCCAGGCCAGAATCTCTCGGACGGGATGAAGATTGATCGCTACACAGACGGCAATCAGAAGATAGTAAAGCGGAAAGATTCGCAGGAAGCGCCGGATGTAAAACTGGCGCGCTGAAAACCAGGAGCTAACTTGCGCAGCGTCGATAGCGTCGCGCGAGCGGAGGAGGATGCCCGTGATCAGAAATCCACTCAGCACAAAGAAGAGCTTGACGCCCATGTTGCCCCAGGGCACTCGCCCGAGTACGCCTGGGAGGTTGTAGAGTCCCAGAAAGTGCTGCGCCAGCACGGCGCCAACAGCAAGAGTCCGCAGTCCATCCAACTGCGGTCTATAGGGCAGCGTTGATTCGCTCCTGGGAAGTGAATCCAAATACGTAGACATGCTAGTGCTTTGGCAGTGGCCGGCTTCGTCTTAAGAGGCGGACGGACGTCTTCATCGTCATAAAAGAACCTTGGACAGTAATGATTGGCTGATTGTCTGTCAAGATGCGCACGTCCTGCACGTCAGGTTTGCCGTTCACGTCTCACACTACCGCCAATCAGGTGAGTGCCCTAATTTCCAATTCTCTGTGCAACCTCTGTGAACTCTGTGGCTCAGTGGTGGAAATCCTTAGACAAACATCCGCCACTGAGACACTGAGAACACAAAGGGACGCACGGAGATTTCAAATTAGGGCACTACCGCCGATCACACTTCCTTGACGCGCTTCGGTCGCGGCGCTAGACTGCCCTTCTTTTGATGGACTTCATTGCCGGCGAAAAATCCAGGGGAATTAGCGCAGCGATCGCGTCCGGCGCTTTGACCGCACCGACCTTCTTATCTCATGCCACAGCGGCCTCCAGCTTCAAGCGCTGGACCGACATTTTTTAACCCGTGAAACCGATCATAAAGGTTACCGACCTGAGCAAACGATACCGTTTGGGCGTGCGGGATGCCGCCTACGGTACTTTGCGAGAAACGTTGATGCGCGGGCTGAGATTACCTCTCCGCCGGCCGCGCGCGAACGATGGTGATAACTTTATCTGGTCACTCAAGGACATCAGTTTCGAAATAAATCCCGGCGAAGTAATAGGCGTCATCGGTCGGAACGGTGCAGGCAAATCAACTCTGCTCAAAATTCTCTCGCGCATCACAGAGCCCACGAGTGGCAAGGTGGAACTTTACGGGCGGGTTGGCAGTCTCCTTGAAGTAGGAACAGGTTTTCATCCGGAGTTGACGGGTCGGGAGAACATCTACCTGAACGGCTCAATCCTCGGCATAACGCGAAGCGAGATTGAAGCAAAGTTTGACGCCATCGTGGCCTTTGCGGAAATTGAAAAGTTTCTGGACACGCCTGTCAAGCGTTACTCCAGCGGCATGTATGTTCGACTCGCCTTCGCCGTAGCCGCGCACCTTAACCCGGAGATTCTCGTGGTTGATGAGGTGCTCGCCGTCGGTGACTATGCGTTTCAGCAGAAATGCCTGAACAAGATGCATGACGTTTCGACGCAGGGCCGAACCGTACTCTTTGTCAGTCATAACATGGCGGCGATCAGGCGCCTTTGCCAACGATGCATACTGCTGGACGAGGGACGAATTGTGGGCTTCGGGGCAACAGATGAGCTGGTCCAAACTTATATGACGAGCGGATTGGTGGAAAAGGGTGAGTACCATCAGCCACACATTAGCTCCAAGGATCTTAATTTGCGCCGCGTAACCCTGCTGTCAACTGAAGGACTTATCAGGACCCAGGTCGGCTACCATGAGAGCTTTCGCTTGCAGGTTGAATATGAAGTCAATCGCCCGATCACCGGCGCAAGCGTTGGCCTCGGAGTCTACAAAGTTGACGGTACTTGCGTCTTTCAGTCCGCGGATTTTGATGCGCACCCCGAACTGCTGCTGGGCTCGCGTGCGCCCGGCTACTACCGCGCGGAATTACAAATACCTGGTCAGTGGCTGAATATTGGCAGACATACTCTCAAGATTGAGATTGCGAGCAACCGGGGCCACATAGTGTATGACGAGATAGAACCCTTGATCTTTACAGTGATCGACACGGGAACACCCGGCTCGCGGCATGACATCGTCCGTCGTGGAGCTGTGCAACCGATTTTTGACTGGAAGACAAGCCAGCTCGATGTCGCCGCCGGAGCGCCCTCAGAAGACCACGTGCAGGACGCTGTGACCTCGAACTGAGTGGCCCGCCTACGACCTCCGAAATCGCGCCAGGATGAAACTGTTTCAGCCCAACAATCTCTCACGCCTCAGGCCTGAGTTTGTGCCGATCCACGATGCAAGTCTCTCGCAAACGATCACCGCGCTGCTTCGTTCACAGTATGGTTTCACCGGTCTGGGCGATCTGAAGGTAACTTCCTTTGCCGGCGCCAACATCGCCAGCCAGAATCTCAGCGTGACTACCGGCGGTGGCCGCTACTTTCTGAAATCACGTTCCTGGGACAACGCGGACAAGCTAGACTCTGAAAGCTCCCTGGCAACTCGTTTGAGGCAGGCGGGCGCGCCAGTGCCTCAGGTCATACTCACGCAGGCCGGCGGCTATTCCTGCTTACATGAGGAACGTTGCTGGAGCTTGAGCAGGTTTGAAGAAGGAAACTATTTCACCGGCAAGGATTCGGAACTGGACAGTGCCGCCGCCACCTTTACCAAACTCAGTTTTGTTTCCACGAAGCTGCCGGACGCTTTCGCCGTCCAACCGGTTGAGAATGTTTTTCTGCGGGAACTCGCCCCTCTGCTTGAGGATGCCGCAACTATGGGCGAAGTTAACGCGGCAGTGTCTGAGCTCGTTGCCGGTTATGGCGAATTAATTCTCGCCCACCTGCGAACCGCAACCGCAAACAGCGAGTTGATTGAGTCAGCCATCTTACCGGTGCACCTCGACTATCACCCGCTTAACTTGTTAATGAGAAATGGCGAAGTCGGTTGCGTGGTAGATCTTGAACACTTCAAGTCATATCCAGTGCTGGCCGGACTTGGGTTTGCGGCCTACAAACTGATTCGGCAGGCCCTGGTCAGTGCGGAGCTGAGGACTCAGGAAGAGCAGGGCGCGATGATGGTCGCGCGCTGGCTGGAGGCCTGGCGATCCGGTTTTCCCGAATTACGATTCGGTCCCCAACAATTAGGAATGGGAGCCAGTTATCGCGTCTTATGGCTAATCCACTTCATCCTGAATGCTGCCATCAGGCAAAGCGACCACCGCTTTGATTATGATCTGGAAAAGCAAATCATCAGTCTTTACGAGATTGAAGTGATCTTCGGGAAACTCAATGTGGGGCAGTAGCTGTCCCGATCGCTGCGCCCAATTTTTTCTTATTTCACGGATGCTGGTATAGTAACCGTTTTCCAAAATGGCCAAATGAACATTGATCTCAAGGGCAAAACTGCGCTTGTCACCGCCAGCACCAGGGGTATCGGGCTGGCGGTGGCTCGCGGCCTTCACGCCGCCGGCGCCAACATTTGCATAAACGGCAGGGACGAAAAGAGCCTGGCTGAAGCAACCCACTCAATTGGCCAAACTGATTCGGGCCGCATTTTTTCCCTTGCAGGTGACATCGCCGATCCTGATTTTCTCAGCCAATTGACCGAGAAGTCGGTCGAACATTTCAGAGCTGAGATAGATATCCTGGTGAATAATAGCGGCGGACCGCCCCCGGGAGAAGCGCTAAGCATCAGCGAAGAGCAGTGGCAGCGGGCCATCAATGCCAACCTATTAAGTGTGATCCGCCTATGTGCTTTGGTTATTCCCGGAATGAAAGCGAAATCATGGGGCCGCATAATTAATCTGACGTCGACGGCGGCGAAGGAACCAGCAGCGGGAATGGTTCTTTCGAACGTTACCCGAGCGGGTGTTGCCGCCTATGGGAAAACGCTGGCTCAGGAAGCAGGACCATTCGGAATCACAGCCAACACGATCCTTACCGGCGGTTGCCTTACTGACCGCTTGCGTTCGCTGCTGGAAGGCCGCATTAAAGAATCCGGCGAATCTATCGACGAGGCGATCGCCAGCATCGAAAAAACCATCCCGGTTCGACACATCGCATCGCCCGAAGAATTTGCGCAGACCGTTTTGTTTCTGGCCTCGCCCCAGGCCAGTTACATCAATGGAACTGCGATTCCCGTGGATGGCGGAACATCGAAGAGTACGTACTAATTTTCAGTGACGCCTGGCGTTAATCTTAAGTCAACTATGCCGATTAGGTTTTCCCTGCGCCCTATCCCAATCGAAGCCGCCGATAAGATCTCGAGTATGCTGCAGTATCCAGAGGGCGTGGAGCAGACTCTGCTGGATCTCGCCGCCAGTCACTTCTCTGCTGACGAAACAGACCAGGTTCGGGCAACAATTGCATTCGCCAAATCGTTGGAGTCAGTTGATCCGCATCACCCGACGCTGCGAGTTTATTTCAGCCACCCCTTGCGTGTTGCCACTCTCGCGCTAAGACTGACATCACCGCCTGATCTGGAAATCGTCAAAACCGCTCTCTTGCACAACGTGTTTGAGGTTTCCGGCCTGGAGGAAAATGATCTTGTGGGGGCCGGTTATAGCGAGCGCCTCGCTCGCGGCATTAGATTGCTGACGATCGATCGCCATAGACAATATGATCCTGAATACCTCGCTGAGTTCTACCACCAGATTGAATCCTTCGGCGCTGACCTGGCGCTAATAAAATGCGTCGACAAACTGGATAACCTGCTTGCCTTCGAACTCTTTGAGCGAACGCCGCAGATTGAAGTCTATTTGGAAATGTGCGACCGCTTTGTGGCGCCGATGGCCCAGCGTTTGTCAGCGGAGCTTGGCGACTATGTAAGCGAATCAATCTCCTATGCGCGAACTTCGGGTTGCCGGCCGGATCTGAAAGCGAAATACGACCTCTTTGTGTCGCAAGCCAATGCTGCCGCTCAAGCGCAGGAGGCAGCGTCATGACCACCGCTGCCTTCATTCCGGTCCGGCTGGATTCAACCCGGTTACCGCGAAAGGCCCTGCGCGAGATTATGGGCAAGCCCGTGATTCAACATCTGGTTGAACGGCTGCGGCTCGCCAAATCACTCGACCTGATTGTTATCTGCACGTCCATCGAGCCAGTCGACGATCCTTTGTCGGAGGTTGCCGAAGCGAGCGGGGCGCAACTGTTCCGTGGCAACAAGGAAGACATACTCGAAAGATACCGGCAGGCCGGCACAGAGTTTGGTGTCGAATTAATTATCAATGTAGACGGAGACGACATTCTGATCGATCCGGAACAAGTGGATGAAGTGGCGGCGGTGCTTTTACGAACCGGAGCCGACCTGGTCAAGTGTGAGGGATTACCTTTTGGCGCAGCGCCCCTTGGTTTACGCTTCGACGCTCTAACCAGATTGTGCGAAACCAAAGAGGAAACCGACACCGCTACTGGCTGGAGCATGTTCTTTACGGACCAGGCTCGTTTCAAGGTAGAGACTTTGAAAGTTACTGATCCGGCTTTGCAACACCCGGAGATTCGCATGACGTTGGATTACCCGGAGGATTTTGAGTTTTTCAGCGCAATTTTTCGCGAGCTCTACCAGCCGGGCAAACCTGTTCGATTGCGGGATGCCATCAAACTACTGGTTAGCCGTCCTGATATCCGCGCGCTGAACTCGGGGTTGGAGGAAAGATACTGGGCGCACTTTAATGCTAATCTTTCCAGTTCGCTTAAAACATCCTAATTTTTCCGGAACTCTTGCAGCAAGATTTCCCAGGCCAAGGAGCAATGATGCGGTTTTTAGTCGTGGGACTCGGTTCGATGGGCAAACGTCGAGTCCGCAACCTTCAATACCTTAAGAATGCCGGTGAGATCGCCGGTTTTGATCCCCGCGAGGATCGGCGCGACGAGGCCACGCAAAAATACGGCATTAATACTTTCGCCGATTTCGATCAGGCGCTCGAGAAGTTCGATCCGGACGCCCTGGTGATTTCCACGCCCCCGGACCTGCATGTGAAATACGCCAGGATAGCGGCCATCCGGGGCAAGCACTTTTTTTCGGAAGCGAGTGTAGTCGACGATGGAATGGATGAGTTGATCAGTATCGCCGCGAAGCAACCGCACGTCGTGGCGGCGCCTTCGTGCACCATGCGGTACCACCCCTCTGTTCAGGCGATAAAAGAACTGGTGGATGGCAGCGATTTCGGCAAGCCGCTCTTGTTAACCTACCAGTCAGGTCTTTGGTTGCCGGACTGGCACCCCTGGGAAGATTACCGTTCGTTCTATGCTGCCAAACGTGCCACCGGCGCGTGCCGTGAAATTGTGCCCTTTGAAATTTCGTGGTTGACGTGGATGTTCGGACCAGTCGAACTGGTGACGGGAATGCGAGGTAAGCTTTCGAGTCTGGATATAGATATCGACGACGCTTACCAGGTCTTACTAAAGTTTCGCTCCGGCATGCTGGCGCACTTACTGGTTGACGTTATTTCACGCGCGCCTGTTCGTGTGTTTCGTCTCAGCAGCGATCAAGCGACCATCGAGTGGGATGCAGTAATCAAACAGGTACGGTTCTTCCGGGCGGATACGCGTGAATGGGAAGTGATTCCCGAACCAGAGCGCATTCAGGAGCCGGGATACATTGTGGGCGAGAACATGTACATTGAAGAGATGCGAGACTTTGTCGCCGCCTGCAAGGGAGAGAAGCCCTGGGGCTATTCGCTCGAAGACGATAAGGCTATCCTCGACCTGCTGTCTTCGATCGAGCTTTGTTCAGATCAGCACCTACAAGTTGAGGTTGGTTCAGCAGCATGAAGCGCATTACTTCCTTTGAGCGATCACGACAACTCTCGCAGCGGGCCCATGAATTGATCCCGGGGGGCGCGCACACCTACAGCAAGGGAGACGATCAGTTTCCGCTTAACGCGCCCGGCTTTATCGAGCGCGGGCAAGGCTGCACTGTCTGGGACGTGGATGGCAATGAATTTCTGGATTGGGGCATGGGCCTGCGCTCAGTAATCCTGGGCCATGGATATGGAAAGGTGCTGGATGCCGTCAACGCTCAACTAACCAAAGGCACGAATTTCCTGCGGCCATCGCCGGTCGAAATCGAAATGGCCGAGTTGATGGTGGATTTGATTCCGTCAGCGGAGATGGTGAAGTTCGCCAAGAACGGTTCCGATGTTACGGCCGGCGCTATCAGGTTGGCCCGGGCCTACACCGGTCGCGATTACATAGCCATTTGCAAGGAACATCCGTTTTTCAGTTTTCACGATTGGTTTATTGGCATTACGCCGCCGAACGCCGGCATCCCGGAAGCGAGCGCTCGCCAAACTCTGACTTTTCACTACAACGACATCGCGAGTTTGGAGAAATTGTTCGACGAACATCCCGGGCAAATTGCGGCGGTGATGCTGGAACCGGTCGCCGTAGAAGCGCCCGGCGGCGATTTTCTATCCAAGGTCCGCGAGCTAACGCAACGCCATGGCGCAGTCTTGATCTTTGACGAAATGATTTCCGGCTTTCGCTGGCATCTGCGGGGCGCCCAAACTTACTTCGATGTGACACCCGATATGTCCACCTTCGGAAAGGCCATCGGAAATGGTTTTTCCGTTGCTGTCCTCGCCGGCAAAAAAGAAATCATGGAACTGGGCGGCATCAAGCACGACAAGCCAAAAGTTTTTCTTCTGTCAGCGACCCATGGCAGCGAAACACATTCGCTGGCGGCGTCTATTGCGACTATTCAGGAAATGGCGGACAAGGATGTCGTGGGACATATCTGGAAAATCGGCAAGTCGTTGCAGGACGGCTTAAACGATCTGGCCGGTGAGATGGGACTCTCCAATGAAGTCAAATGCATCGGCTACCCGTGCAGTCCTTTGATCATCACGAACGATCGCAGCGGTCAGTTTTCCCTGCCCCTGCGCACGTTGATGCAACAGGAAATGATCGCGCAAGGCGTGCTGATTCCTTACGTGGCCACGAGTTTTTCGCACCAGCAGAGCGACGTCGATCGCACGTTGGCAGCCGCCGCTCAGGCGCTGGATGTTTATGGTCGCGCTTTGGATGAAGGCGTAGACAAGTATCTGGTCGGACCGGTGGTTAAGCCGGTTTTCAGGAAATTCAATTGATGGCTGCGCTCAAGATCGGGCTGATACAACTCAAGGTAACCACGGGCGAGCCGCAGGTTAACTTCGAACGAGCCAGGCAACTACTTAACCGGGCAAAAGATGGCGGCGCTCAATTCGCGTTGCTGCCGGAACTTTGGACCACCGGCTATGATCTGGCCCGCGCCGGTGAACACTGTGACAAAGAAGGTGAAGCAGGATTCGCGGAGCTGGCCCAGCTAGCGCGGGAATACGGCATGTTTCTGTGCGGCTCAGCACTTGAGAAGCGCGCCGGTAAGTTCTTTAACACGCAGACGCTCTATTCGCCGGCAGGCGAGTTACTGGCGGTCTACCGCAAGATTCATCTCTTCGGATTAATGCACGAGGCCGACTTTCTTGCACCCGGAAGCGAATTGGTAACGGTCGACTTGCCCTGGGGCAAAGCCGGACTGGCCATCTGCTACGATTTGCGGTTTCCGGAAATGTTTCGCTCGTACGCGGTTGGCGGCGCGCAACTCGTACTGTTGTCTGCCGAGTGGCCGCGGCCACGATTGGAGCACTGGCGAACGCTGCTCCGGGCGCGGGCTATTGAGAACCAAACTTTCGTCATCGCTTGCAACTGTGTGGGCGAAGGGAATGGCAATGTTTTTGCGGGACACTCAATGGCAGTAGATCCGTGGGGTGAAATAATGATTGAAGGCGGGGAGGACGAAGACGTATTGCTGGCAGAATTGGATTTCACCTGCGTCGACGAAATACGTCAGGGATATCCGGTCCTCTCTGATCGACGGACCGGTCTTTACTCACTTCCTTAACGAAAACCTCCCGCAAAGTTCCGATGTCAGAAACAGCGACACGCAGCGTAAACATCGAAGGCCGGCAGGTCGGCCCCGGACATCCCGTCTTCATCATTGCCGAAGCAGGCGTGAACCATAACGGCGATCCTGAAATGGCCCGGCAGCTGGTGCACGTTGCGGTGGCTGCGGGCGCCGATGCCGTCAAGTTTCAAACATTCCGCGCGGACTCTGTCGCAAGTGCTGAGGCCCCCAAAGCCGAATACCAGGTGGAAACAACCGGCAATGCGGAGACACAACTCGAGATGCTGCGCCGGTTGGAACTTTCCCCTGAAGCACATCGCGAAATCCAGGCACATTGCCGGCGAAACCAAATCATGTTCCTGTCCACGCCATTCGACGAAGCCGCCGCCGACTTGTTGGAGGAACTCGATGTGCCGGCCTTCAAGATCAGCTCGGGAGACTTAACGAACTTGCCGTTGCTCGAACACATAGCTCGCAAAGGCAAGCCGCTTATTCTATCGACCGGAATGTCGAACCTTGACGAGGTGGCTGACGCAGTAAAGGCAGTCCGCGGCGCCGGCTGTGACCAATTGGTGCTGCTGCATTGCGTCACCAATTATCCGGCTGGTGCGGCGGATATTAATCTGCGCGCCATGCGCACAATGACCGAAGCCTTCGGTGTGCCGGTCGGTTATTCCGATCACACTAACGGCATTGAAATTTCTTTGGCGGCGGTCGCTCTCGGCGCCTGCGTAATCGAAAAGCACTTTACGCTCGACCGAGATCTGCCTGGTCCGGATCACCGGGCTTCACTGGAACCGGCCGAGTTGGCGGCGATGGTCCAGGGCATTCGCAAAATCGAATTGGCATTGGGCGACGGGCGAAAAGTGCCAACGGATGCCGAGTTGAAAACTGCGAAAGTTGCGCGACGCAGCTTGTTCGCAGCGGAAAACATCCCGGCAGGCGCAAAACTCACGCGCCAAATGATTTCTGTTAAGCGACCGGGAACCGGATTGGCGCCGGCCCTGACTGATTCGCTGGTTGGCCGCACCGCCCGCGCTAACATAGTTGCCGATACCATGCTCAGCCGGGACATGTTTGAAGATGACTGAGTTTAGGCAACTTAGTATTTGGGTAACGGGCTGCGCCGGCTTTCTTGGTACGAGATTGACCGGGCATTTGGCCTCTCTGGGTCATTCTGTCGTAGGGCTTTCGCGCAGAGAATGCGGTGCAGAGCGTTCGTTTGCCATCGATCTGGCGGCGGAAGATGCTTCCCAAAAGCTGGCAGATTTGATCAGGGAGATTGGACGCCCTGACGTGGTTATTCACGCCGCGGCAAAGCAGCCCGGCCCAGGCAAACTGTTTGATTTCATCCGATCCAATTTCAAGACGACGGAGAACCTGGTCGAAGCGCTACGCCACTCGCCACCGCCCCTGATAATCTATACGTCCACCCAGAGTGTATATGCAGGCGGCGCGTCTCTTCCGGTAAGCGAGACGTCACCTGCTCCGGGTAAGTTGCCCTACAGCGCGACCAAGCGATGGGCTGAGCAACTGCTTGAGTCGTTTGCTGCAGAGTCGAGAGTCGTCGTTCTCAGGCTTCCCAGCCTCTATGGTGTTGGCCAGGCTGACAGTTTTATCGATGGCCTGGCGCGGCTCGCCTTGCGCAACGAGCCAATCGAGCTATTCTCGGGAGGACAGTTGATTCGCGATGCGCTGCATGTATCCGATGTGGCGGAAGCGGTCTCTTCCTGTTTGCAGCAACCGCTGGAGAAATCGTTTGCGGTGCTGAATCTCGGCTGCGGCCGGGCGATTCGTACACGAGAATACGCCGAGGCATTAATCAATGCGCTGGAAAGCAAGAGCGTGATCGTTGCCAGCGACCGCGTGGCTTCCCAAACGGACCTGTATGCCGACATTGAAAACGCGCGTCAGCTTGTTGGCTTTCAGCCCACTTCGCTGGAACAGTCGATGAAAATTTATGCCGCTGAATTACGAGCATGATCCGTCACATCCGCTGACGACTGCCTGTCCATACTTTCCGCCGGAAGAGCAGGAATGGCTTGCGGCCGAGTTGCGAGAGATCCTGAATGGGCAACTCGCGATGGGGCCGCGCGTGGCTAAGTTTGAACAGGAATTTGCGGCGTACTGTGGCCAGCCATACGGAATCGCCTTCCCCAGTTGCACTTCAGCCATGGAAGCCGCATTGTTCGCGCTGGGCGTGGGCCCCGGTGATGAAATCCTGGTGCCGGTAGAAACCTTTATCGCGACCGGCATGGTCACCTCGCTCGTCGGCGCGCGTCCGGTGTTTACGGAGATTGCGGCTGATACCTTCTCGATGGATTTTGAGGACGCGTGGGCGCGGGTTACGGAGCGCACACGCGGCGCGATTGTGGTTCACTTCGGCGGTTTCATTTCGCCTGGTTTGCCTGCCTTCATTGAGCGAATGCATGAGAGTGGCCGGTTTGTGATTGAAGACGCGGCCCATGCGCCGGGCGCTGAACTAAATGGAAATCGGGCCGGGAGGTTCGGGGATGTCGGCTGTTTCTCGTTTTATCCCACGAAGATCATGACGACCGGCGAGGGCGGGATGGCGGTCACTGCGCGCGAAGACATCGCCAGGACAATCCGAAGCTTGCAGCACCGCGGCCGTAACATGGACGAACGTGACGAGCAGTATGTCTTGCCCGGCAGAAATAATCGCTTTACGGAAATAGCTGCGGCCATGGGTTTAAGTCAGTTGCGCTCGCTGCCAGAGTTTCTCAGCCGCCGGCGAGGCGCGGCCGCCGTCTACGACGAATTATTGCTGCGCAGCGAGTTGTTCATTCCGCTTCTGGCCGAAGGTGAGAGCCGGCCCAGTTACTGGCGGTATGTAGTTCTGCCAACCATGGCGTTAGACCGCGTTGCGTTGCGCGAAAAACTGGCCGGGGACAAGATCTCGATCGATTGGGCGTACGATCCGCCGCTTCATCTAAAGCCGGTCTTTCGAAATCTACTGGGCAATCAGCCAGGGATGCTGCCGCGATCGGAAAGCCTCCTGGCGCGACACATCTGCTTGCCTGTTCACGCGCAGATGCGCGATGAAGACGCGGCCTACGTAGTTGAACGCCTGCTTCATCATGTTCGCGCGCTTTCCCAAACCGGCGGCTAAGTAAATTGAAAATCGCCATTCACCAGCCTCAATACTTTCCCTGGCCGCCCTATGTGCACAAAGCAATTTCTGCTGATATATTCGTCTACCTCGATACGGTTCAGTTCAGCAAGAATGGGGTTCAGAATCGCAATCAGGTAAAGACGGCCCAGGGTCCGCTTTGGCTGACCATTCCAGTGAAGCATCAACTGGGCCAATCTATTTCTGAGATCGAAGTCGCGGACCGTCGCGCGACTGAGAAGCATTGGAAAACACTGGTGGCCAACTACGGGCGCACTGCCGGTTTTGCCCGCTGGCAGGACGAGCTGTCCGCACTTTTGTTAGCAAAGCCGGAGCGCTTGGCGGACATCGCAATCGCCTCTACCGAATGGATGTTCGACAAGCTCGACGTGCAATGTAAAAGAATGCGCGCTTCCGATGTTCCCGGAGTTGAAGGAAAGGCCTCGGAACTGGTTGCCTCGATCTGCAAGGCGCTGGGGGCGACTGAATATCTAACCGGCACCGGCGCCCTGGCTTATCTGAATACGAATGACTTTTCGGCCATCGGATGCGAGATTCTGGTTCAGCAGTGGGAGCCAATTACGTATCAACAAATACCTTCTGACGAAGGATTTATTCCCGACCTTTCCACGCTCGATCTGTTACTGAACTGCCCTGATTCTGCCGCCGGGATAATCAAAGCAGCCGGAAGCTGGGCTTAGCGAAAAACGGACCATGACTAAACGACAGGTGCTGGCCATCACCGGGATCCGATCGGAATATTTCCTGCAGCGATCCATCTTCCGGGCGATCATGGACCACCCTGATCTCGAGTTGAGTTTGATCGTGACCGGCGCACATCTTGCTCCGCTGCATGGTTATACAGTGAAGGCCATCGAAGCTGATGGCTTTCCCATCGCTGAGAAGATCGAAAGTCTGATTTACTCGGATCGTGATGCGGCCCGGCTGAAAGGCGCCGCCGCTCAGTTACAGGTTCTGGCCCACATCGTTGATGCCCGCCGGCCAGACTGGTTGTTGGTTCCGGCCGACCGGGAAGAAGCATTCACGCTGGCGATGTGCGGCGCCTATTTGGGTTTGCCCATGGCACACTACGGCGCCGGCGATCGGGTAGTGGGTAACGTAGACGACATGGTTCGTCACGCGGTTTCACGATTGGCGCATCTGCTTTTGACTACCCACGAAGCAGCCCGGGAACGGTTGATTCAGGCGGGCGAGCAGGAGTGGCGAGTGCACAATGTGGGCCACGCCGGCCTGGATCGAATCGCCGGCGCGCCCGCGCAGACGGACCAGGAGTTGGCGGACTGGCTGGGTATACCGAAATTCGATCGACCCTTCATTGTCGTTATTCAACATCCACTCTCATCAGAATGGGAGAATGCAGGTGAACAAATGCGCGAGACGCTCGAAGCTGCGGTGGAACTCGGCTATGACACCTTCGTCAGCTATCCCAATTCCGATCCCGGCAGTAGCCAGATCATAAACGTCATTGAAGAATATAAGTCGCATCCGAAGCTACACGAGTTTCGTAATATTCCGGACGGCCCTTTTGTAAATCTGTTGCGCGGCGCGTCGATGCTGATGGGAAACTCAAGCCTGGGTTTACTGGAAGCGCCGTTCCTGCAGTTGCCGGTAATCAACGTGGGCAACCGGCAAACCAGCCGCTCGCATGCACAGAATGTTTTCTTCGTCCCGGCCGATCGCCGGAAGATCGTTCAGCAGGCCCGCGCGATTTTGGATGATGAAGAGACAAAGCGTCGCGTGCTGAACTGCGAGAACCCGTTTGGGGACGGGCGCACCGGAGAACGAGTTGCCGAGCTGCTTGCGTCCACGCCGTTGGATGCGAGGTTGCTGAACAAGGATCTGCGCTACTGAGATACAAAGCAAGAGCTAAGAGCTAAGGGCAAAGAGCGGAGGGCAGAGCTGAATCTGACAAAGCTGCTCTTTTCGATGACAAATGAAAATCTTTGCTCTTCTCCCTTTGCTCTTAGCTCTTAGCTCTTAGCTCTTAGCCAGTTCGTAATTTTTTTGAAGGAGGCTTTAATCAAATTATGGCTTTGCCAACAGGGGTAATTGATTTTATTAACGAGAGCGCGGAGCGTGAGGGCGCTGGCAAACCGGGGCCTGATGACGACCTTTTCGGCGGCGGCGTGCTTGATAGCTTCACGCTGGTTGATTTTGTCACCGTGCTGGAGGAGCAATGCGGCCTGAAGGTTCCCGACAGCGATGTAAACCCCACGAATTTCAAGTCGATCGCCGCCATCGAAAACTACGTTGACACACACAAGGGTTGAGACCGTGCAAGCTTATATTACGGGCTCGGGTATGGCGGTACCTGACCGGGTCGTAACTAACGAAGAACTCGCACCAAAGCTCGGGCTCACGCCTGAGCAAATTACGAAATCTTCCGGCATCAATAGCCGCCGTTGGGTTGCGCCAGGTACGCCCACCAGTTCGCTGGCGACGGCCGCGTTACAGGCGGCGATCGACGACGCTGCGCTCAACTCATCCGACCTCGATTACCTCATCTTCGGAACGATGACTCCGGACCGGTTCATTCCGGGATCTGCCGCCGCGGTGCAAAACAATCTGGGGTTGGGTGAGATACCGTGTCTCGATATTCGAAACACATGCTGCAATACGCTTTATAGTTTGCAACTCGCCCGCGCTTTAGTCGTTTCCGGCGTAGTCCGTCACGTCGCCATTTGTTTGGCTGAGGTCCAATCACCCTACCTGGATTTATCACCTGCGTCGGGCGTTATCTCAATGCTGTTCGGCGATGGCGCCGCGGCAATCATCGTGTCGGCTGAACCGTCTGATTCATCTTTGGAGATTGTCGACGTATACCTGGCCACCGACGGATCTCATATCGATGATTTGGGGATTCGCTGTCCGGGCACGGAATTCGGCGACGGTGTCATTAACAAAGACGGGGTTGGACCGGGCGACGACTTTCCGCGCATGGTAGGTCAATCAGTGATTCTGCACGCCTCCCGCAAAATTGCGGCCGCTTGCCAGGCGGTCCTGCAGCGTAACGATCTCCAGGTCAGTGATGTGCGCTGGATGGTTCCGCATCAGGCGAATGCAAACCTGCTGGCGCAGGTGGCGCGCTCGCTACGATTTTCCACTGAGAACGAAAGCGTCGTTTCCGTGTTGCAGGACTTTGGCAACACTTCCTCCGCTTCGATGGGAATGGCGTTGGACACGCTGCGCCGTACAGGTCGCGTGCAGCCGGACGATTATCTGCTGCTGCCGGCGTTCGGCGCCGGATTCAACTGGGGAGCGGGCCTTTGCCGGGCTCGTTCTACGGGTGAGGTTCGTTAGTCCGCTGAGACTGTGCCACCGGTTTATTGATGCCGTTTTCGTGGAGCTTCTCGATCAGGTGCTTTGTCCGTTTAGCAATTCCAGCGCGGGTCAGGTGATAGTAGGTGTCATAGAAGTCATCCGCGGGCAAGTTCATCTCGCCGGGACTATCGATGATGGGCACTTTCAATTCCCGGTTTAGCGCAGCGGCAATCTGATTAATTGCCTTTAAGTTCTTCTCAAAATAAGGCTGTGAAACAGTCGGGTACGAGTAGAAGACTTTCACGCCCCTCTGCCGGCAAAACTCCCCGAAGTCATTGATGTCCGCAATCGATCGATCCACGTGCGCCGCTTTAATAGTAGAGCCGATCGAGGGCACCTCGTAAGTTTTTGGCGCGAGCGAGAAATGGGAGATGACATCTCCATACTCATTGAAGCCGTTTCGCCGGTAAGCGTTGTTCGGATCGTTGCTGTCGTAAGCATCCTTTTTCCCGCTGAGGCAACTGATGTCGTAATTGACAATTCTTGAAGCCAACACAAAACCGTTATCGAGCAGCGGCATTAGGTTATGCCGGCTGAAGAACTTTACATTACCGGGATGTTGTTCGAGGGCGGTGTAGAGTATCTCTCCCGAACCGGCGTAGTGCTCCCCAAACAACTCATACTCAGGCGAGATGACAACCACGTCGCCCGCACGCAACGAGGGCTTCGCTTCGTTGAGCATGAAGTCCAATCCCAGTTCAACATGCAGCCCCATGTTAACTGGCTGGTAACCTAACTGGCTTCGGACTTCGCCGGAGTCAACGCCAAAGGCCAGGTTGGAACCTCCCAAAAAAACGATGCGCGGTGAAGGTGCGGTCTTGAGTAAGTTCTGTTTGTCGATTGAAGCTGCCAGGTAATGCTGACCAAAGGGCCGGCAATGTCCATAGATCCAAATCACTGCCACCCAAATGATCAGTTGGATCAGCAGAAAAACTGTTAGGTTGAGAGTGAACCGTTTCATCACAGCACCTAGAATTTGAAATAGACAAACTGTCCGGTCGCTTGTAATCCATACCGAAAGGCGATCATCAGCAAACCAGTATAAGCCGTCCAGCGCACCCAACGAGGCCAGTTATCCAGGGTCAGTGGATGTTCATGGCGCCGGTGGATCCATTCCATAACGATGAACCCGAAGAGAAAAAGAAATACGATATTGCCGATTGGCGAATAACCCAGAATCAAGCCGGGATGGAGGTAAGCCCGAACGTTTATTAGATCCGTGAGCATTCGTTTGTAAACAGTCAAAGCCTGCGAGAGTCTCTCCGCCCGGAAGAAAACCCAGATGAGACAGGTAATCGCGAAAGTAGTCAGGATTCTTAGTGCGACTCTCGGTGAAGGCAAAAGCTTGTCAGTGGGTGAGGCCTTCCTTCGCTTGCGGAACATCTCGGGCAGCACGGCCACACCGTTCAGGCCTCCCCAGATAAGAAAATTCCACGAGGCGCCATGCCAGAGCCCACTCAACAGGAAAGTAATCACCACGTTGACGGCCCGCCGCGCGACGCTACCTCTCACACCGGCCAACGAAAAATAGACATAGTCGCGAAACCAGCTCGTCAACGAAATGTGCCAACGGCGCCAGAACTCAGCCATCGACTGCGAAAAGTATGGATAAGCAAAGTTGCGCGTTGAATTAAAGCCCAGCAGCTTGGCGGTGCCGATGGCGATGTCTGTGTAAGCCGAGAAATCGCAGTAGATTTGAAACGCGAAACAGATCGTTGCCAGCATCAGATGCGGGCCAGGCGTCGTTGCCGGCGTAGCGTAAGCGTGGTTGACGATCGGACTGAGGTTGTCGGCGAGAGCGACCTTCTTCACAAACCCCCAAAGAATTTGCCGGCATCCATCAGCCGCCAATGGATAGCTGAAGCGCCGCTCCGCACTGAACTGCGGCAATAGATTCGCCGCGCGATCTATTGGCCCAGCCAGCAACTGCGGAAAGAAAGCAACATAGGTCGCGTACTCGATAACACTGCGCGTCGGTTTTAGTTGTCGCCGGTAAACATCGATCGTATAGGTGAGGGTCTTGAAAGTGTAGAAGCTAACCCCGACGGGCAAAATGATTTTCAAGAGCGGCGTGTTCACGCGCCATCCGATCGCGTTGGTGATTGCCAGGAAGTTCTCCAAAAAGAAATTCGAGTACTTGAAAAACACCAATACTCCCAAATTCCATCCGAGGCTAATTCCGAGTAGCGAACGACGCACCGCCCGCCTTTCAAACTTAGCCAATCCGCGGCCCACGCCATAGTCGATCAGGCTGCTCGCCAGCAGGAGCAAACAAAACCGGTAATCCCACGACATGTAAAAGACGTAACTGGCCGCCAGCAGCACCAGGTTTTGGGCCCGGCGGTGTCTGACGATCCAATACAACGCGAAAACGAGCGTGAGAAAAAGGGCGAAGGTTAGGGTAGTGAATGTCACAGCAGCGCAAACATGGAATTTGAAAAATTCGGACTCTCGTTGCCGTGACCGGCAGCGTCGATGAATGTCGAGTCTGGAACGAAAGCTAGAACGAAGTTTCAGAAACTAGCACAACCAAGTCTGAAGCGCCTAGCCCAAGCGATCGGGCGGTAGTGTCTTAATTTGGAGTGCGCCGGCAGACCGCAGCGGCGCCGGCGCTTTGGCTTGATTCCATCTAGCCTGAAAGTCGCGCAAAGCCAAAGCGGTGTCGCGCTGCGCTTGCCGCCGCACTCCAAATTAAGACACCACCCGATCCTACGGCCGCCCGGAAAAACTCTTGCGCGCTGGCTGCCGCGCGCTGAGTTTGACGACCCCCCTTGAATCGTTTACATTGAAATCTCTTAAGAAAGAACCCGTAAAACGGCCGCGGTGGTCCGAATTGCTGTTGCAACCGCGGCGCTTTGTTTGCGCAAATGAGAGTATTAGCCATCGCTCCGCATGCCGACGACGAGACCCTGGGTTGCGGCGCCAGACTATTGCAGCATCAGGCGGCGGGCGATAGCATCTGCTGGTTGATTGCAACTCGAGGCCATTCGCCTCGCTGGTCCGAAGAGTTGCTGGCAAGCAAAGATCGAGAGATTGACAAGGTCGCCGAAGCTTACGGTTTTGAGAAGGTTTACCGGCTTGGCTATCCGGCAATCCGCATGGATACAGTCCCGTTAGAGGAATTAATCGGCGCCATCGGTGAGGCGATAGCCGAAGCCAAACCAGACTACGTTTACGTCAATCATTTTGGCGATGTGCACTCTGATCATCTCCGCGTATTTGAAGCAACCATGGCTGTACTGAAGCCTTTCTACAGCAGCAAGCATGGCGTGCGCCGCGTGATGAGTTACGAAGTGCCTTCCTCGACCGACGCCATGCCGCCGATCCCAGCGCGTAACTTTCTACCGAATATGTTTAGTGATGTGACCGATTTCATAGATCGCAAACTCGAACTCATGTCGATGTACGAAACCGAGGTTCAGCCGTATCCGCTACCACGTTCGTCGGAAAGCATCCGCGCGTTGGCGCGTTATCGCGGAGCGACGATCGGAGCTGAGTACGCCGAGGCGTTCATGTTGATTCGCGAGATTGCGTAGAAGAAACCTGAGGGGCTCTTTCAAATTAAATATGGCAAGCGAAACAGACCAACTAGTCCAGGAACATTACCGGGGCGTCGCGGAAAAATATGGCGCCTCGCCGCAATCCACGATGGAAGATGAGGTGGTGCGCGAAAAAGAGATTGAGCAAATCCTTAACGTGGTTGCTGAGTTGCAGACACGTCTGGGCCGTTCTCTTAAGGTATTGGATCTCGGCTGCGGCAACGGCTATACGTTGAGTGCGTTGTCGGCGGCGCATCCTGCGAACCACTACTACGGCACTGATGCCAGCGAAGCTTTGTTGGCGATTGCGACCGAACGAGGCCTGGCCGATTGCGAGTTCAAGCTGGCTGATGCCCGCGCGCTATCGTTTTCCGACAATTTCTTCGACCTCGTTTATACCGAACGATGCTTGATCAATATTCTGGACTGGGAACAACAGCGCCTGGCGCTGGACGAGATCGCGCGAGTGCTGACGCCGGGTGGACATTATCTGATGATAGAATGTTTTACCGACGGCTTGCAGAACAATAACAAGGCCAGACTTGAGTGTGGGCTGGACGAAATCGACGCGGCTTATCATAACAAGTACTTCGAAAAGGAACTTTTCTTTGACGCCATAACTGACCGTTACAGTGTGGTCGGTCCGAACGAAAGTGGCGATGAACTACCTCCTCCGGCAGCCAATTTTCTGAGCTCTCATTACTTCATAGCGCGCGTATTGCATCCGCTGGTATCCCGAGGCACTGCGATCAAAAACACGGAGTTCGTAAAATTCTTTTCGTTTCTGGCGCCCGCAGGAAACTTTTCGCCGATTCAGGCATTCTTGCTCAGAAAGAAGGCCTCGAATTCTGCTTAGTACTGCCGCTATTTTTCGTAATGGCAATTTGGATTACACGATGACCGAATTGGCTAATCTTGTAGCCCTCCCTGATGTCTCCATTCGACACTTGATGGAGTTGATTGATCGATCAGCGCAGGGGATAGCGTTGATTGTCGATGAAGAGCGCCGTCTGATCGGCACTGTGACGGACGGGGATATTCGGCGGGCTGTACTCGCGGGCCTGGATCTGGAGTTGTCGGCCGCTGAATTGCTGAAACGTCGCCAACCCGCTTTCGACACTGGGCCTTTGACGGCAATGGCGGGCACTTCCGACGCCACGCTCTTACAAATGATGACGGAGAATGGCGTGCGGCACATTCCGCTGGTGGATGATCAGGGTTGCGTAGTTGATATCGCCATTCTTAATGAGCTGGTGAAGGAATATGAATTGCCGATTCAGGCGATGGTGATGGCCGGAGGTTATGGTACGCGTCTGCGCCCGCTAACCGACGAATTACCCAAGCCGATGTTACCCGTTGGCGATCGCCCTCTTCTTGAAATCATTGTCGGCAGACTTCGTGAGGCCGGCATTCGTCAGGTCAACGTCGCCACGCATTACAAAAGTGAAGTGATTGCCGATCACTTCAAAGACGGGCAGGAATTCGGAGTTGATATTCGTTATGTGAAAGAGGATCAACCGCTGGGCACTGCCGGGGCGCTGAGCTTACTGGAAGAGTCAAACGAACCTCTGCTGGTAATAAACGGCGATATCCTGACTCGAGTGGATTTTCGCGCCATGCTCAGTTTCCACCGCGAACACGAAGCTGATTTGACAGTGGCCGTGCGCCAATACGAATTCCGCGTTCCGTATGGAGTGATCGACACAGACGGCGTTGCCGTAACCGGCATTTCGGAAAAGCCGATGGTGCGGCAATTCATCAATGCGGGTATCTACTTATTGAATCCTTCGATCAGACGTTTGATTCCCAACGGTCAGCATTACGATATTCCCGAACTCATTGAGCGGTTGTTGCAGGAGGGCCGTCCGGTGGTTTGCTTTCCCATCAGGGAATACTGGCTGGACATAGGAAAGTCGGACCAGTACGACCAGGCCAAAGTCGATGTGGCCTCGGGACGTTTCTAACGAAACACCGGCTCAAGCCGGGCCTCGATTCCCCTACAGTTCCCTATTGAATTTCCATGGACTGGAATAAAAAAACTGTGCTGGTAACTGGCGCCGGCGGCTTCATCGGCAGCCATCTGGTTGAACGGCTGGTGTCGCTGGGAGCGCAAACTCGCGCGCTCGTCCGCTATACCTCTACTGGTAGCTGGGGCTGGCTCGATCAATCCGTCGCTAAAGACAGCGTCGAAGTTATTCTGGGAGACATTCGGGACCAGGACATAACCCAGCGCGCGCTGGCGGGAGTCGATGTTGTCTTTCATCTGGCGGCGCTGATTGCTATTCCCTATTCTTATCACGCACCACTGTCTTACGTTCGCACTAACGTCGAAGGTACGTTGAATGTCTTGCAAGCGGCCGTCCGGAATAAAGTAGGGTTGGTGGTCCATACCTCAACCAGCGAAGTTTATGGCAGTGCTCGCAGGGTTCCGATCGGTGAGGATCATCCACTTCAGGGTCAGTCGCCATATTCAGCCACGAAAATCGGCGCCGACAAAATTGCCGAGTCTTTTCACTTGTCGTTCGGAACTCCAGTGGTGACGGTCAGGCCCTTCAACACTTATGGGCCGCGACAGTCGGCACGCGCAGTTATTCCCACCATCATCACGCAGGCGTTGGCAGACGAGCCCATCCGATTGGGGAATGTTGAACCCACGCGTGACCTCAACTACGTGCTGGACACTGTGGCAGGGTTCACCGCGGCTGCGGAAAGTTCCCAGGCAATCGGCCAAACTATTAACCTTGGCACGGGTCGAGAGATTTCAGTGGGCGATCTCGCGGCCACTATCCTCAAAGCGATGGGGAAGGATCTACCTATCATCACCGATAATGAACGAGTGCGCCCGGTGGGCAGCGAAGTCGAGCGCCTCTGCGCCGATGCGGGCCGAGCAAAGGAAATGCTCGGCTGGACTCCCAAATACACCCTGGAAGAGGGTTTGACTCAGACCATCGAATGGATACAAGAGAACAATGAAAGATACCGCCGCGGCTCCTATGTCATTTGAACCCGGAGCGATGGCGCCCAGCGGAACGATCCCGCTTTCGGTACCAGCTATCTGTGGCAATGAATGGAAGTATGTAAAAGAGTGTCTGGACAGCAACTGGGTTTCATCGGCGGGCAAATTCGTCGATCGGTTTGAAGGCATGGTCGCGGATTTCGCCGGCACGCAGCACGCAGTGGCGACGGCCAGCGGTACCGCGGCGCTTCACCTGGCGGCGTTGGTTGCCGGCGTCGAGCCTGACGACGAAGTATTGTTGCCGGCACTGACTTTTATTGCTCCAGCCAACGCCATTCGCTACGCGGGCGCGTGGCCAGTATTCATCGATGCCGAACCGGCTTACTGGCAGATGGATCCTCAGCGGGTCAAGGACTTTCTGGAAAATAAATGTTCGTGGGCCAACGGCGAGCTGCGGAACAAGATCACCCAGCGCCGCGTCAAAGCCATTCTCCCGGTGCACATCCTCGGCCATCCCTGCGACATGAATCCGATTCTTGAAGTGGCGCAGAAATTTGACCTCGCAGTTATCGAAGATGCGACCGAAAGCCTGGGCGCGAAGTACCGGGAACGCATGGTGGGCCACCTTGGTCATATCGCGTGTTTCAGCTTCAACGGAAACAAAGTTATTACCACCGGCGGCGGCGGCATGATCGTGACCGACAATGAAGCCTGGGCGGAACGGGCGCGATATCTTTCGACTCAGGCGAAAGACGATCCCGTCGAATACGTTCATCAGGAGGTTGGTTACAACTACCGTCTGACGAATGTCCAGGCAGCGTTGGGTTGCGCGCAGATGGAACTATTGCCCGGCTTCGTGGAAAAGAAAAGAGAGATCGCAAGCCGGTACCGGGCCGCGTTTGATTCGGTGCCCGGCCTGACCCCCATGCGCGAAGCACCATGGGCGAGTAGTATTTTCTGGATGTACACCGTGCTGGTCGATGAAACAACCTACGGCGAGGACAGCCGCTCGCTGATGCACCGGCTCGCGCAACAGGGAATCCAGACGCGTCCACTTTGGCAGCCGCTGCATCAATCCCCGGCCTACACCCAGGCGGAGAGTTATGGCGGTGACGTAGCAGCAAGAATCAATCGTATGGCACTGAGCCTGCCCTGCTCCACTGGAATAACTGAAAGCGAAATCCAGACGGTGGTGGAATCCATCCGATCGAGGCCTGAGTGAAAGACCAGCCTCATCTCGCACTACCCCATAGGTGACAACTAAGGGCCGCGGAACTGAATTGCGAGGGTTCCCTCCCTTAATCAAAGTACCCCGTCTCGTACAGGTTGTATGAAGCGTAAATTAGCTACAACCATCCTGCGCCTGAAAGTTGCGGGTTACGCCATGCGCTCCGGCCTCCTGAGTTTGCTGGTAAAGTCAGTGCGCAAACTCCCTGGCTCCTGGACCGTGCTCAATATTCCCCGCCGCGACATTGCCAGTATCAAAGATTGGACCAACGAGATTGCGGGCGGACAGAACCACTCCGGGGGTTCGGCTACTCCGGCGTTCGATTCGTTTGGAGATCCGATCCAGGTTCCTCGCGCGAATCGGGTACATCCTGACGTCGACGGTGTCCATTCGGAACTTCAAAAGAAATACCTGGAATTTCGCGCACCCTATCTGGCGTCAATCCCCCGCGCCCGAATTCTCCCTCCCCACGGCGTGGTTATCACACCTGATGGCGGAATCATGGTCGAGTCGATGTTTGATCCGGGCGCTATTTCAAAGGACGACGTCTATCACTCGCTGAAATTTCCCAAGCCTCGCGTCCTATCTGGCTCTTACTACACAATTGCTAGCCTGACACCGGCCGGTTACTACCATTGGGTAATCGAGGTGCTGCCCAGGCTGTTCGCGTATGAGGCAACCGCGCCGGACCACCCGCAAGTAATCGTTAACTCTCTCCAAAGCGGTTTCCAGGTCGAGAGCCTTGAACTCCTTGGTTTTCCCAAAGGCGCGTTGCTTGAGCTCGACACTGATCATCTGCAATTGGAGAAGCTATACGTTCCCTCCTACATCGGCATCAATCCTTATACGCTCGACTGGCTCAGGCAGCGTCTCTTCGCCGCCGTTGACCCCCAACCCCCGGGCGAATCATTGAGCAAGCGCGTGTATATCACTCGCCGGCTCGCTGACAAACGGCGTATCGTCAACGAGAATGATCTCGAACAAATCTTAAGCGAACACGGGTTCATGATCGCTGAGCTGGAAACCCTCAGTTTCGCCGAGCAGGTCAGGCTCTTTGCTGGAGCCGAAGTAATCGTGGGTTTGCACGGCGCGGGATTTACGAACATGGTTTTCGCGCCGCCGGGCTGCAAAGTGCTGGAGATTGTCCATCCCGATTATGTAAACGTCATGTTTTATATGCTGGCCGAAGTTCTGCATCAGCGCTACTGGTTCTGCACCGCCGAGGCCGCCGGCGACGACTCGCTGCGCCATGGTGGAACACACGGGCACGGCGACGTGGTAATGTCGGTCGACTTGTTCAAGAGTAGTTTGTCTGAAATGCTGGGGGCGGAATAACTAGCTGAGTTCTGACCAGACTGTCCCGGAGGAATAAAGTTGGCCCATGATTGAGAAGTCGAGCCTGCGCGAGAGATCCATTAAGACTTTGCGAGAGGGCGGGCTGGCAGGTTTGTCCCGCCGGGCTGCCTTGTACCTGACTCGCCGCATCGCGTGGCGCGCGGACGAGAGTTCCAGGCGCCTGGACTTTGCGATTTCGGGTAACAACCTGATGCGGGAGTTTGGAGCAGAGATTAAGCGAAATGAGATTTTTCGCGACCGTCACAAGGGAGAGCGGTGTTTCGTCATCGGTAATGGGCCATCGCTGAGGCATCAGGATTTATCGCCGCTCGGAAACGAAATTACGCTGGTTACCAATTCCTTCTATCTTCATCCGCTGGTGGGAGAATCGTGGCAACCGGATTACTATTTCGTAAGTGACCCGTACTATTTCAACGGCTCAGAATCACCGGAGTTCTTTTCTGATCTGACTTCGCGCATTCCTAAAGCCCCGTTCTTTGTTCCCCATTTTGCCAGGGATTTCCTCACGCGGACGAAGCTGCTGCCCAGCGAGCGAACTCATTACGTCGCTGTTTTGGGCGGCCTCGAAGATGAAAGCTGGCAAGAAAAGCCGGATCTGACCCGGGTGACTCCCGGTATGCAAACGGTTGTACAACTCGCTATCATGACGGCGATCTACATGGGCTGTTCGGAAATCTATTTGCTCGGCCTGGATCATGATTGGCTTTCTCGCACCGGCGAACAGTTGAACTTCTACAGCGATCCGAATGCGACCGGACAACCCACGCAGGATGCAGGCAGTTGGACTTACCGAACTTTGATGGAAGCGCTCGTCGTTATGTGGCAACTGTACGAGAGACTGGGAAAGCTGGCCGATCGTGAGGGTATCAAGATCATCAACGCCACGCGGGGAGGGTTTTTGGATGTCTTTGAGCGTGCCTGTTATGAAGAAATAATTCCATCCGCAGCGGCTGCCGCTAACAATAGCCGGCCAGAGTCCATCTCTTAAGACCTTCATGGCCCCACACTTTTTAAAGAGTCTGTTCAAACATGCGGTCCAGAAGCAGCGCTACCCCGGCGCCCGAGTTGCTTTCGGATCGACTCTGACGGGTGCCTCGGTAATCGGCGAGGATCTTCGAGTCGAACGTGACGTTTACATAGTTGATTCGACATTCGGCGATAACGTTCACGTGCAGGAGGGTAGCAAACTCTTCGAAGTGAACTGCGAGGGTGACAACGTAATCTATGCCAAATGCGCGCTGGGGAAAACCAGGTTGGGGCGGTACAGCTACATCGGGGAAGAGGCAAATGTCGGCGGCCTCGATATTGGACGTTTTACGTCGATTGCGCCGTATTTAGTGGTGGGCCTGGGCAGCCACCCCACTAACTTTGTCAGCACGAGTCCCGTTTTCTATTCCACTCGCGAGCAATGCGGGACGACATTCGTTGATCGGAATTATTTTGCGGAGCATACAGAAACGTATGTTGGTCATGATGTTTGGATCGGCGCCCGCGTCTGTCTTCGCGATGGCATCAGAATCGGAAACGGAGCCATCGTCGGCGCCGGAGCAGTAGTCACGAAGGATGTGCCCGATTATGCGATCGTCGGCGGCGTCCCGGCTGAGTTAATCCGCTTTCGCTTTGCCGCGGACGTTGTCACTGAGTTACTTGCGATCGAATGGTGGAATTGGACTGAAGAGAAATTGCGTCAGGCCCAGCCGCTTTTTGCGCAGGGCGATATTTCGGCGTTCGTGAATTGGGCCCGCCAGGAAACACCGGGGAGCACTGTATCGGCAACCTCGCCCAGATGACTAGCGCGTCCCGCGATTCAAAATACATGTTGAAAAACGCTCTGAAAGAATTGCTGCTGCGATGGGGACTGTATTACCGGATAAATGATTTCAGATTTCGTCATGACGAGCGAAATTCGTCGCAAAGAAAATTCTATGCCCGGTTCATCGGGAAAGATGATCTGGTATTCGATGTCGGCGCTAACGTCGGGCAGCGCACTAAAATATTTTCTGAGTTGGGGCGTAAAGTCATAGCGATAGAGCCTCAGCCCAACTGCATAAATCATCTTCAGTCGCGGTTCGGATCTAATCCCAAAGTCATCATTGAAGCGGTTGCCCTGGCTGACAAAGAGGGTGAAGCCACGATGTGGGAAAGTGATGCGAATGTCATTTCTTCCATGTCTCGCACGTTCATTGAGACCATGGGCCAGGGAACCTTCCGTGATAACAGGTGGGACAAGGAGATCCAGGTTCCGACTAAGACGCTTGATCAGTTAATAAGCACGCACGGCGTGCCTAAGTGGCTAAAGATCGACGTGGAGGGTTACGAACAAACGGTTCTAAAGGGACTTCACCACCCCGTGCCTTTCATGTCCTTCGAATTCGCCCCGGAACTGCTTGCCGACACGCGGCTCTGCCTGGAAACGATTCATCAATTGTCAGACCAGTACCGCTTCAATTATTGCCTGGGAGAAAATCTGGAATTCGTCTTACCCGAACATGTCGCCTACGCTACGTTCATGAGTGAGACTATGAAAGAAATTGCGGGGTTGAATACCTTCGGCGACATTTACGCCGTACTACCTTGAGTCTTCGATCCAATCTCAGCATTCTGTTGGGCCGCCAGGTAATGAATGTCGAACTGCTTTAACTCTTCCTGTTTCGCGCCGAAGACCAGAAAATCGTCAAGCGCCAACCTCTTACTCGAATCCATCAGGACTTTCAGCGGCACCTCGCCGTAGAACGAAGCCCACATAGTAAACGTGCTGGGAGGTCCGAAGAGGTAGTCGCACTCGGCGAACGCGTAAAGGTCTTCAATCAAGTGCCCGGTGCCGAATACGATCCGGAAATCAGCAAAGACTTCGGGATCCTGCTTCACGTCGGAACAGATCAGAAAGGTCACTCTCTGGCCCGGGAAAAAAGCTTCAACTTCTCTCATCAGCTCGGCATACTTTTCGGGTGGGTTCCAGAAGTGACGCGCGTTCGCGAAATTAATGATGCCATGCCGGATATGCACGCCCACCAGGATGTCAGTATCGGCACGGGCCCGCTCGATCAGGGCCGCGACGTTAGCGCGATGCTGTTCCAGCGGCTGAAAGAATTCTCTGATAGCGGCCGCATGTTTGACGAGCGCAGCATCGCTGAGGAACTTCCATCCCTGCATAAAAATAAGCTGCCGGGGACCGAGCGTCGTCAGGAATTCCGGACTGCTCAAATCACAAACATCCCGCCAGTCGAGCACGATGGTTCTCAGCGACTTTGCTTTGATTCCGCTCTTCGCCACCAGCCGACCCGCGTAATAAGCGAGTTGATACAGGCGTTTGCGCAGCGCCGGCCCCGGCTTTAGTATGGAGCGACGCGCTGGATAGCGACCAAAAAGGTCGTGTTTAGTAGCCGGAAAATATTTGGCGTATTCATCAAAAGCCGGGTTCGTAAACTTGAGTTGATGCTCGCGCGCGGCAGCGATGAAATTCGCAAAAACAAACAAGCGATTTCCTAACTCTCCCGGTTTACTGGCAACGATTATCATGACGAATTATCTAACCCACCATCCTCATGTTCGATCACTTCGCGACTGCAATTAACAGCTCAAAGCAGAACGACAAAGATTAGTAGCAACATAAAAGGATTGCAAATGGTGCGCCCTCGCGCTAAAACCTTCTCTCCCCTTCTCGAAAAACTATGCACTATCACCTGATTGGAATTTGCGGCACGGCGATGGCTTCGCTCGCCGGTATGCTACAGGCGCGCGGGCATCTGGTCACCGGCTCTGACGAGAATGTCTATCCGCCAATGTCCGACATGTTGCGTGGACTGGGGATTCGGATCATGCAGGGCTACGCGGCCGAACATCTGACGCCCACACCGGATTGTGTAGTGATTGGAAATGCGATACCGCGCGGTAACGCCGAGGTCGAAGAGACACTGAAACGCAAACTGCTCTATCGATCGCAGGCGGAGCTGGTTAAGGAAGAATTCATCCGCGGGCGACGATCGCTGGTTGTGGCCGGCACTCACGGCAAGACAACTACCACCAGCATTGCGGCCTGGGTGATGGACCAGGCGGGACTTGATCCGACTTTCCTGGTGGGCGGCATGGTGCAAAATTTTGACACCAGTTTTCGTGTGACCGCCAGCGACTACTTCATCATCGAAGGCGACGAATATGACACGGCGTATTTCGATAAGGGGCCGAAGTTCATGCATTACCTGCCGGAACTCGCCATCGTCAACAACGTCGAGTTTGATCACGCCGATATTTATTCGAACCTTGCCGCGGTAAAACTGGCCTTCCGCCGCTTCATGAATCTGGCGCCGGGTAATGGCAAGTTAATCGTTGGTTGGGACAGTATTCATGTACGCGAGATCGTGACGGAGATGGGGGCCAGGCTGTTCACGCAATTGGAAACGTTTGGTACCAGCGAGGATGCCGGCTGGCAAGCGCGCAACATTGACTACTCGGGAGAGATGACGCGCTTCAGCGTTTTTCGCGACGGACATGAGTGGGCAAAGTTTCGAACACCTCTGATCGGCGAATTCAATGCTCTTAACTGCCTGGCGGTAATCATCGCAGCCGATGCCTGGGGCGTCGATCCAAAAGTGATTGCCGATGCGCTGGCAACCTTCAAGAGCGTGCGCCGGCGCGCGGAGGTCCGCGGCTGCGAAAGGGGCGTCACCATCATTGATGACTTTGCTCACCATCCCACCGCGGTGCGCGAGACGCTGCAGGCGCTGCGACAGAAGTTTCCCCAACGCCGCCTGATCGCGGTATTTGAGCCGCGTTCCTGGTCATCGCGCCTGGCCGTGTTTCAGGATTTGTACGCCGATGCGTTCAAGCCCGCGGACCACGTCGTTATCGCCGCCGTGTTTGATACGCAGAAGGCAACCGAAAAAGGAGAAGTGCTGAATACGCGAAGGCTGATCGAGGACATTGCGGCGCAGGGCAAGCCGGCTCAGGCGATCAGCGGCGCCGAAGAGATCGTCAGTCAGTTGACTCCGCAACTACGCGACGGAGACATCGTGGCCGTCATGTCGAACGGCGGGTTTGGCGGGATTCATGAAAAGTTGCTGACGGCCCTGCGAGAGTAACTGTAGGCGGCGTGCCTCGGTGGGCGCCTCTTCTCTCGTTGTCTGCAGGGATACCGGGGGGCGCCGACTGAGGGACGCCACTACAGATTTCTGGCCGAATCCTTTTTGGCTGGTTCTGGATCCGTTTCTGGTATCTCGACAAATAACGGCTGGAGTTTGCCCTTGGAAACAACCGCACCCTCGGGAGTTTCAACTCGCGAGGTTAAAGCGCGGCGCATACGAGTAGGCAGGAATTTCGCCGTCAACGCGGCCATCGATTGCGCCAACACAATAATGTCACCGCCGCCTCGCCAATGCTCGCGCACTATCCGATCATCCGTATGGTCGATCAAGCGCAACAACGTTAAGGCAACGAGGTACGCATCATCAATCTGACCCACAAACGGAATGATGTCCGGAATAAAGTCAAACGGAATTATCGCGTAGATAATGGCAGCCGCGAACAAAGCGCGTTCAGTCGCCGGAACACGCGGATCCACCATCAACCGGGCACACAGCCCGACCATGTTAGGCAGAAACATCAGAATATTTTTCAGGCGACTTTTAAGTTTCAATTTTGACATCGTAATGACCAGTTTTCAGTTGTCAGTTTTCTGCCATCCATCGTGGAGGCGTGTATCCTGCCTTTTCTCTTTGAGCTGAGTCTAGCGGACTGAAACAAGCACGACAAGTTCCTGGCCAAAGCCGTCCCGTGATAAAGTGACCGCCGCACTGACAACTGACAAATGACTTCTGATCTCTGACCTCTGATCCAATGTCTATACTCGAGCGAATCCGCCAACGTGCCGCTGCCAGCCCGCAGCATATTGTTCTGCCCGAAGGCGAGGACCCTCGCACCGTTGCGGCTGCGGGATTGTGCGCGCGCCAGCGCTTGGCCCAGATAACATTGCTGGGTAACGAAGAGAAGATTCGCGCCATTGCTCAATCCAGTGGGGTCGACCTGGGCGGGGTTACAGTGCTGGATCATTTGCGCGCGCCTGACTTCGACAAGATGGTTGCGCTGTTTCATGATTTGCGTCGCGCTAAAGGGTTGATGGCCGACGAAGCGCGGAGCAGCCTGAAGGATCCGCTGTACTACGGCAACCTGATGGTGCGATCGGGCCGCGCTGACGGTTCGGTGGCGGGAGCTACTAACACCACTTCTCATACAGTCCGCGCTGCACTGCATTGCATCGGCGTGCGCGCTGGTTTCAAATTAGTCTCGAGCTTCTTTGTGATGGCGCTGCCGAATCCGAGCTTCGGCCAGGATGGCGCGATGATCTACGCCGACTGCGGTGTGGTGATCGATCCGACGGCGGCAGAGTTGGCAGAAATCGCGATGGCCTCCGCTGACTCATGTCGCGCTCTGCTCGGGGCCGACCCGCGGGTGGCGATGCTTTCTTTTTCCACCAAGGGCAGCGCCCGCCATAAACTGATAGACAAAGTTATTGAAGCTACTCGAACACTGCGAGCGCGCGCGCCTGAATTGCTGGTTGATGGCGAGCTGCAGGCCGACGCGGCGCTGGTTCCCGCGGTAGCTGCCTCGAAAGCCCCCGGCTCCGAGGTGGCGGGACGCGCGAACGTTCTTATCTTCCCCGACTTGCAGGCCGGTAACATCGCTTACAAACTTACTGAAAGGTTGGCCGGCGCCACGGCCATTGGCCCCATCCTCCAGGGTTTGGATCGCCCGGCCAATGACCTCTCGCGCGGGTGCAAGGCGGAGGATATCGTCGATGCCGTAGCCATCACGGCCGTGCAGGCACAGGCGCGCAAGGCTGCCGGCTGACAACGCAACCGTTGGGGCGAAGATAAACGGCGTCCGCGGCAACCCTTTCCCTCTCTCCCTGACATCAAACAAGCTTAAGCTCTCAAAGCCCTAATCGAGGTGTTTCGTTTGCGACTCCGAAATTTTCTGGTGTCTTTGTTGTTCGCACTGTTGCTGCCCGGGGCGAGCCAGGTTGCCGCGCAGCAGCCCAAAGCATCGCCCTCGCCTTCTCCCACGCCAACTCCCAGCCGCAGCGATGAGCAGGAGCCAATCCGAATTTTCACCGAAGAAGTAAGGCTGCCAGTGCTGGCCGTGGACGAGTTTGGTCACTTCGATCCCTCGCTCGAGACTGATGACATCCTGGTGCTGGAAGACGGCAAGCCGCAGCAGATCAAGAACGTGCGTCACATCCCTGCCAACGTTTTGATCCTGCTCGACATGGGCGGCGAAATGCCGCTGGCCAAGAGCATCCGGTCGACTCGCGAGATTGCTTTACGTTTGCTCGAGAAACTGAAAGAGGGCGATTCGTTATCAGTTATTCAATTCAGCGAGCGCACCGAGAGGTTACAGGATTGGACGGTAGATAAAAGCAGCGTGGCGTATGTACTGAAGACAAAACTGTCGGGAGGCCGGCGCGCCAGATTGTCCGAAGGCATCCTTGCCGCTGTAGCGCAACTAAAGACCGTTCCGGCCGGAAGCCGTCATCTGGTAATTATTAGCGATGGCGTGGAAACACCTGGCGGCAAGGTCAAATACGAAGATGCAGTAAAAGAGCTGGTGGCCAGCCAGACGACGGTGCACGTCATCAGTTATTCCGCTCTGGTCCGCGCTGCGGTCGAAAAGCGCTACAGCAAGGGAATCTTTAAGGGAGGTACCGGCGTGCCGAAAGACAGAAACCCGATGAGTAATCCGGTGGCGAGCGGGGATCCCACAAAAGCACCCGGCACGCAGAGCAGCCCTTCCTACTCGCTCGGCTCGATCGATCTTGATCGCAAGATGCGTCGCTGGTACCGCGACTATGGTAAGGCGACTGTCGCGAGTGAACAAAGACTATCAGCCCTGGTGACGGAATCCGGTGGACGGATTTCCGTGCCGAACTCGATGGACGACATGCTCAAACAGAGCGATGAAGTGGCCCGCGAAATCGGCGCGCAATACGTCGTTACTTACCGGCCCGCTCGCGCGCTCTCAGAGTCCAAACCGGGGGAATACCGCCGCATTGAAATCGCTTCTCGCCGCGTCGGGCTACACCTCAGCGCGCGTCGTGGATACGTGACGACACCGCCTTAGAGTTGTTTTTTTTAAAAGGAAAGAGGAACGAACGAAGGAAGCTTAGTGGATGATTGTTCCCCAGCGGGGCTCGATAATTGTGGTAAGGGGTTGCGCGCCGCGCTCTGATTCCACTTTCGGCCGCAAAGAGTGGCGATACAGTTCATACCAATCGCGCTGCGGTACTCGGTGAAAGGCGGCCACAACCTGGGGGTCGAACTGGCGTCCGGCCCAATCATTCAATTCCTGCGCCGCCGCAGTGTAAGATTTCCCTTTGCGGTATACCCGATCACTTGTCATAGCGTCAAACGCGTCGGCTACCGAAAAGATGCGCGCGCATAAATCAATGTCGTCTCCGCTCAAGCCGAGGGGATAGCCCGAACCGTCCCACTTTTCATGATGCTGCGCCACGACACGCGCCGCTCCCCCTAGGAACTCAATGCCACGCAGAATCTGCTGGCCATGCAAAGGGTGCGCGCGCATGTGGACCCACTCTTCTTCGGTCAGTTTTGCCGGTTTCCGCAGGACCGCATCGGGCACCCCAATCTTGCCGATGTCATGAAGTAAAGCGCCAAACTCCAGGGCCTTCATTTGATCCTTGGCCAGTCCATATTCTCTTCCCAGACGGAGGCTGTAAGTCACAACTCGTTCAGAGTGCCCGTGCGTTTCCGAATCGCGCGTTTCCAAAGCGGAAGTCAGGGCCCGCAGAGTTGAACGATAAGCCTGCTCCAGGGAACTTAGCGCCCGGTCCAGTTCCTGTGTGCGCTGTTCTACTAATTCTTCCAGTTGCTCTTCATGCTGACGCTTCTCAACCAGCAAAGCGCGGTGTTGCAGGGCACGCGTTACGCCGGCTTCGACCTGCCTCAGGTCGAATGGCTTCATCAGGTAATCGAACGCGCCCAGGCGAAGAGCTTCGATTGCGCTTTCCACCGTTTGCACACCACTGATCACAACCACAACCGTGTCGGGGGCGATCTGCTCCACGTGCGGAATCATCTCCAGACCACTCATTCCCGGCATAGTGATGTCGCTGATCACCAGCTCAAAGTGCTCGGACCGTAAGGCATCCAACGCCTCATTCGCCGAGGCGGCTTCGCTGCAGTCGTACATATCGCCGAGCAGATCGCCGAGCAGGCTGCGAATTTCCGGCTCATCGTCGACGATAAGAATCCGCGGCGAAGTTAACTCTTCGTGAATCATAAATTCCAATTTGTTTAGACTGTTTCAGACAGGTACTGCCAGGAAGAATCGACCCAGAAAGAAGGGGAGGGGTCGTTATTTGAAGGACCGGGCCGCGGCGCTTCAAGCCCTGACAGGCTCGGAAATACTACACAGTTTAGTCAACAGTGGCAAACAAAATTTTGCATCACGAAGGAAATGCCTGATTTCGTGTGGATTTAAGGGCCATCCAGGGGTCGAAATAAGGGCAAAACTGGATATCTCCTACTTGCGCGCGAAGAAAGCGAGGTTCGTGGGTCAACCTCAAGGAAGAGAGGGCGTGACGGTGTGAGCCCTGTACAGTCCGCCGTAGCGGATGGGTCAGCCCTGTGTCACAACGCTTGAACCTGGAACGAGCCCGGTTGCGCTACCGCGAAACTCGACTTATTATCTTCTACCCGCTGAAGCCGGAGTGGCGAAATTGGTATACGCACCAGACTCAAAATCTGGCGAGGTCACACTCATGTCGGTTCGAGTCCGACCTCCGGCACCATAATCTTTAGATCATCAATCTCCCGCCCTGAGTTTTATCAATTCCCCCGTTTGGATCTCGTAATCTGTCTGTTGCAACTACGATCGGATCAGGGGTGGAATGACGCATCACGAAAAACTTCATAGCAAAGGCATCTTGCGCCGGGGCACGCCGAAGACCGGCTTTCGCTACATCAGCGCTGGTGGCAAAAAAGTTAGCGCCGCTGAAGTCCAGCGGATCTCAGATCTGAAAATTCCTCCGGCATGGACTGAGGTGGCGGTGAATCCGGCGGCGACCGGATTGGTGCAGGCGGTGGGCAAAGATGCCGCGGGACGTTGGCAATACCTGTATCACGAGCGCCACGTCAAAAAACAAGAGCAGAAAAAGTTTGCCCGCATCATCAGGTTCGCCGAAGCCTTACCGCAAATGCGGCGAGTGGTGACGCGCGATCTAAAGCGGCCGGGCCTGGAGCGCGAAAAAGTCCTGGCCTGCATTCTGCGCATCCTGGCGACTTGCTACATGCGTCCGGGAAGTCAGGTCTATGCCAGCGAAAACGGCAGCTACGGGATCTCAACCTTGCGCGCGCGGCATGTGCGCGTGAAGGGTGACTTGATCGAGTTCGATTTTCCGGGAAAGTCAGGCGTGCAACAGCATCGCGAATTAAGAGACCGCAAAGTGGCCCGCGTCGTGCGCGAGTTGTTGAAGGATCGACGCAGTGAAGTTTTCAAGTTCCTTGATGCCGAAGGGAATTTCGTGGACATCAAGCGCCGTCACATCAACGAATACATCAAGGAAGTAATGGGCGACCGGTTCAGTGCGAAGGACTTTCGCACCTGGGCGGGCACGCTGGCCTGCGCCTGTGCCCTGGCGCGGGCCGGCGCCAACGTCGAGGACAGCAATGCGGCGCGCAAGAAGAAGATCGTGGCGGCGATTAATGAGGCGGCCACAATCCTGGGCAACACGCCGGCGGTTTGCCGCTCGTCGTATATCTGCCCGGCGATTATTGAGAACTTTGAAAAAGGAAAAGTAATCCAGCGCTACTTCCCGACGGTCGAACACTTGCTGCAGGAGCGCGCGCACGGTATGCACGAGGCAGAAAAGGCGCTGTTAAGGTTCTTGAAGAAAGCGAGCAGTGATATGTAAGCAGTAAAGCTCGTTTTTACTGATCACGGTCTACGGTTCACGGTTCACGTTTTACTGCTCACCGCTTACTGCTTACCGCTCACGTAATAATCTTTATAGTATTGCCGGTAGTAATAATGATCCTGCGAGCGCAGATCGATCTTGTTCAGAACCACGCCAATAATTCGCGCACCGATTTCCTGCAGCATCTGGCGGGTCCGCCGGGCGACCTGGCGTGAAGTTTTCCCACCATGCACCACCATCAAAACACCATCCACCAGGGATGAGATCAGGACGCCATCCGTGAACGAAGAGATCGGAGGCGAATCTATGATCACGTACTTGAAAACTGACTCAGCGAGGCTCAGCAGTTGTGGCATCTGCGGCGATCCGATCAGCTCGGCCGGATTCGGCGGGATTGGTCCCGAACTTAGCAGATGGATATTCGTGTCCTGGTAACGCTGGACGTTCGACATCATCGCCGCTTCGTTGACTTCACTGGACAACAAGGTGCTCAGTCCCTGAGCATTCTCCATCTGGAAAACAATATGCAGGCGCGGCCGGCGCATATCAGCGTCGATGATCAAAACTTTCGCGCCCGTTTGCGCCAGCACTGTGGCCATATTGATCACGGTGGTGGTCTTGCCTTCGGCAGGCACACTGGACGTAACCAGCAACGTGCGCGGCGCGCGGCCGGCCGTCGAGAGCAACACCGAAGTACGCAGTTGCCGATAAGCCTCGGCGTTGGCTGAATGACCCTCGCCGTTCATCAATAATTCCGGCGCAGCGCCGTTTCCGTTGCGACGCTGCAGGGCTTTACTCTTCGGGAAGAAGCGCCCGGTCGCAGACACACCGGCGAGCGGAATGACGGCCACCGCCGGCAAGCGCAACAACCGCTCGACGTCGCGCGGCGTGTTGATTGAGTCATCCAGATATTCGAGGAACAGCGCCAGCCCCACCCCAAAAGCGAGAGATAGCAGCAGCGCCACCATCACCGCCTGGCGCCGCGCCGGACCGATGGCGCCCTTGGGAATTGAAGCATAGTCGACTACGTGAATATTATTCGGGGTGCCGGCCATCGTCACATCATTCTCTTTTGAGCGCTGGAGCAGTCCTTCCAGCAAGTTCTTGTTCGTTTCAATCTCCTGCTGCAGGATCCGATAGTTGATGGCCGCCTCGTTCTGCGTCACGGTTTCCGCTCGTTGCTTGTTGAAGGACGCGCGCAATGCCTCTTCCCGCGCTAATGCCTGGCGATAACGTGTCTCCAGATTTGTAGTCAGCACTGTCTTGGCGTGGCCGCGCGTATCCTGAATCTGTTTCTCCAGCACTTCGATCTGCCGGGTAACTTCTTTCACTTCCGGCGATTCTTCGGTGTCCTCCAACAGTAGCTGGCTGCGTTTTTGCTTCAAATCATTCAAACGCGTCTGGGCATCCGTTAACTGCTTGTCGCCCGCTTCAGCCAACGCTTCCGCGGCGCCGGGCGCCAGGCTGGTGCGAAAAGTGGATTCCGCCAGCTTCCGATCGTTTTCTGCTTCCAACAATTGCCGGTTCAGTCCCGCTAGCCGATCGACCACCGTGTTCTGGCTGGCATCGAGGGAAAGGATTTGATGATTCTGAGCGTAGTTAACTAACTGCTCTTCGCCGGTGCGAATTTGCGATTGCAATTCCGCGATGCGCTTCTGCAGATAGGTGCCGGTAGTGGAGTTCGTCTGGGTCCTAATCTCCATGTTCCAATAAGCAAACGCGTCGGCGACTGCGTTCACCAGCTTGGCGGACATTTGTGGATCGCCGTGCGTGCAGCGAATCTCGATCAGGCGCGTCTTCCGCACTTGATCTACTTCCAGCATGCCCTGCAGCGCGCTAACGAGCGGAGCGTAGCGGTTGATCTCTTCGATGTCGGAAGCGGAATTAGACGAGGCGGAACTCGCGGCCAAAAACTTTTCATCCAGCGGGAGGGCGGCGATCGACTTGTCGGGTTCGACTTTTACTTTTGCCCCCAATCCGGCCAGTCCCTTCAGCGTCTGCAGGATAGAACCGGAACGCGGTCGCGGCGGATCGAGAAAGTTTCGGTTATGCTCCAGATCCAGCATCTTGACAACGCGACGCAGTAACGCCGGACTAGTGATGATTTGCACCTGCGTGTTGAAGTACTCGGGATCGTAGATCGAGGCTTCGATGTAAACCGTGCTGCCTTTCGAGGCTCCGAGCGCCGGGCTGTAACTTTCGGAATCGACCTGGACGCGGGAGCGCGCCTCATAGATGTCGGGCTGGCGCGCCATATGGATCGCGGCCAGGAAAGTAACTATCAAAGCGATGCCGATGATGAGCCACAAGTGGTTGCGAACTGAGCGCCAGTAGTCGCGCAAATGCACTTCGCCTTCGGGCGTCGCTTCATCGCCATAGACGACGACCGGAGGAGCGAACGGATCGCGCGCCGGACCCTTTGTCTGCAGCGCCGTGTTCTTGAGGAGAACGTCCAGGGCTTTTGCCAGTTCTGAGGGTTCGTTCGGTTCGTTCATAACGTAAATCCCGGGGCGGGTTCAATTGTCATTTGACATTGGATGACAAATGAAAAATGCCAAATGACAATTGGAAAATCGTTCGCTCTGTCTCCTACCGAACACGCATGGTGGGATCCCCCAAAAGGATCCACGTCCGCCGCACATCGTTGTCAAGCACCGTCAGGCGCGCCGTCCGGATCGCGTCACCCAGGCGCGGCGACGCGCCGGCAAATAACGCGACGTACGCCTCTTTGTTCATGAGAAACTGCGGTTCCGCCTCGGTGAATCCCGCTGACGCCCACACGGCTACGGCCCCGCCCTGCGGTGCCTTCAACAACGACTCGCCCAGGCTGTCGATATACGCATCATGTGAGTAGCCGTTCAGGCAGGTCATCATCATGAAAATCGAAAGCCGGTTACCGTTCGTTAAAGTCGCTGCGCTGTCGGAGTCCAGCAGGCCCTCGCCGGTCCAAACCGTGACTGAGCCGTGACCGTAGTAGTTCACCAGCAATGGCCCAGCGTCGATGGCGCTCACTATCTGACTATGCATTGCGCTGTCGTCACCCACCGCATCGCGATTGATGTTCAATACCTGCATACCCGCAGGCAGCAGGGCCTGCGTGGCGGAGCTCTTCGCGCCAAAGTCGCTGTCGGCAACGAACAGGGCGCCGCGGGCCGGCCCACCGAGATGCAGTTCGCGATCGAAATTAATGATCTTGTTGACCATCAACTCAATGTCCGCGGCCGTCCGTCCGGGCAGCCGTCCCAAGGCCATTTCCGCCACGCCGTCGCCGGTAAAATCAGCCAGCCAATCGTCGGACGCTGTTTCCATGTAGGCCGTATCGATCAACTTCGTGGGCACTAAATCTCCGTCACCCTGATCGAGATAGTTGCGCGGATCCCAACTACTGTCGCCGGCGAGCAGGACATAGCGCGGCGCTACCTGCCAGTGACTGTTGGTCCAATTGAAGAAAGACTTCAACGCGTCCGGTGCGTGCGCGCCGTAGCTGTATTCGTCGAAAATGTCTTCGACGTCCACCACTGCCACCGACAGGCCCTGCGTTCGTCGTAACGCCGCCAGCGGTTCAATCTGTTGACGGAATTCGTGCGGCGTCACAATCACCATGTCGGCCCCGTTTGCCGTCGAGTTCCAGGTAGATGGTTCATTTGCGATGACAGACGCGGGTTGTTCGGCCAGCTCATCAACAAAAGCCAGGTAGGTGTGGGCCTCGTTTCCTGGACTCTTCAACTTGAAGGCGTACCCGGCGCCGGACGCGCCAATTTGCGGATAGATCTCATTCGGCATGTCCGGATTGGTGGTGTCGATGACGCGAATGTTCGCCGAGCTAAACCGGTTCACCATTACGGTCTGGCCCCCGCTTATGCTGAACCGGAGTCGGTTGGAATCAGCGGAGTATGCGTGGCCATAAGTCAGACGAACTGAGCCAATCAAACTAACGTCCGATTCGCCACCGGTTGATTTCAAAGTCACCGTGTTGTCGCCTGCATGAATCAGGGTCCGAGCTACGGCAAAAGATTGCGAGGCGTGATCCTGGCCGGCGAAAGTGATCGTACCCAGATCGCTGCCGTTGAGCTGGACTTGAACTACGTGATCCCCTGCGGTTAGTCCCTGCAAATCAACCGCAACTCCGGCCTGGGACATTTCGCTATCAGGATTCGTGACTGACAGCGTTTGGTTCACTGGTTCACTGGTCACCGGAGGACCAAAAATGTTTTCGCCATCACCGTTCAGCAGTCCGGCGAAGTAAACCAGTTTGTCGCTGCGCTCAACGGTAAACTCAAACCCGCTGGGGAAGCGCTCGTTGTCAGTAAACAAACGATCGCCCGCTTTCACTTTGGCACTCTTGCCGGTGATGCGTTTGCCGGGCGTGCTGCCATTAACCAGCCAGTAAACGTGTGTGTCGGTTGAGGGCGTATCCAGCGCCTTGCCGTAAAACTCAATCGAGTCGTTCGGCCCCAGGTGCGTCTGCTCAGTGTTGACGCGCATGGGCACCTCTGCCCCATCAACGTAGAGCTGCAGGTAACGCGCGTCCCAGGTTGGATCGAGGCAGCCCGCTAACAATTGTGTATAGCCCAAACGGTACCAACCGTCGTGCCGCACCGAAATCTTCACCGCTGCGCCGGCGGCAATGTTCTGCTGCACCTGCAAGAGATCGGAAGTTGGAATGGCCTTCCATTTGCCGCTCTGGTCCTTCATTGCGGCCGGCCCTTCCACTACTCCAGTCTGCGCATTGTTCCGGGAATTCGAGTTAGTCGCATTGTTTGCCGGCGACGCGATCTCACTTAGCAAGGCTGCGCGTTTTGCGGCCGAGGTGCGATGGGCGCTGCCTGGCAACGCATAGATCGGCCCGGAGAGTTCCTTCCTGCCGTTGAGGTCGATCGCTTCCAGGTAGTAAGCCGAGTCTGACGTTCCCTGGCGATCGAACCACGAGTAGGCAAAGCCCGCAGTCATGCGCGCGTGGGGACCAACCTTGAGCGCTGAGCCCGCGACTGGCGACGGCGTCACGCGGGTGCGCTTGCCGTTCTGCTCGCGGAACAGGTGGTAACCCAGGTTGTTGACTTCGTAGCCGCTCTCCCACGTCAGGGCTACCCCTTCGGCTGAACTGGCTGCTTCAAACTTCGTCAACTTCACTGCCGTTGGCGCCGACGGTCCCGAAATAACCCAGGGCGAAAACGAAGTGACGTTGTTTTGCTCGACCCAGTTAGCACTGGAGTCGAAGCTCGACTGGCCCTGATCCGTCCACGTCAGGCCATTCTTTCGCCAGAGGTGCAGGGTCGAACCTTCTGAGTTCGAATTCAACTCCGCATCCAGGTAACGCAAACGCACAGTTCCCTGAGTCAGTGTGCCGGCTCCGGGCGTGAGCGTGTAATTGCGCAGCACGGCCTGCGGAAAATCTGTCGGTGTCTGACCTTTATCAAGATTCAGGGTCAGGCTGGTGATTGAACCGGAGTTGATCGCTATCTGCACATTTGGATTGCCGAATGCTTTCGGCGTCGTGGTCAGATCGGTACGAAGGACGTCGCCAATTACATCGCCGCTGCCAGCGGACGTGCCATTCTCAGTCAGGACAAACCCGGTCGCCGTCAGGTCGTTATTCAAAGTAAGCGCGCCATTGACGGCGGCCGCGGCATTTAATGTCGCCGCCGAACTAAGCGTCAGATTAAAGAGCGGCACGCCGCTGTTGATTTTGAAGTTCTGCCCGCCGGGAGTCGACCCATTGCCCATTTGGAAAGTCCCGCCGGAAATACTCTTGCTTCCGCCGCTGACAATCTTCAGGTCATTGGGCGTACCTGACGAGTTCGCATTCTGAAATTCCACCGTGCCGGCCGTCATGTTCAGCGTCGATCCGGCGTTCATGTCGAAACCCGCAAGGGTGCCGCTCGCGTTGCCGACGGTGGTGATTTTCGTCGTGCCGCCGCTGATGGACACAGTGCCGCCCACATTAACTAAACGCCCGCTAAATGAAATCGTACCGCCCTGAATATCGACCGTGCCGGCGGCGTTGTTTGTTAGAGCATTCCCTGAAGCGGTGCCGAAGGTCGCGGCGCCGCTCGTTATCTTCACCAGCCCGTTATTGGTGCTCGAGAAATTTCCGCCATTCAACGTGCCGCCGTTAACCCAGACTCCAGCCGTGGAAGCGATCGTTGGACCCGCGTTGAACTGCGCGATCGCAGCAGCATTCGTCAACTTCAACAACCCGTTCGTCAGCGTTAAGTTGCCGCTCATGCTCATTGGGACTGTTGCTTCGATCGAGTTTGTGGTGTCACTGCCCTTATTAACAATGATGCTGCTGAAGGCGGTTGTAGTGCTGCCGCTGATCGTCTTGACGCCGGCGGTATTGAAATTGATCGTATTGGCGGTCGTAAAAGTGAACGCGCCGTTGTTGACCCAATTGCCACCGAGGTTATGCGTCAGACTCGTGCCGGCGGCAAATGTGGCGTTGGCCTGAATCGTCAAATCGCCCGCCACCGTCAGCGCCCCACCTGCAGTCTTGGTCGTTCCACCCGCGCCTGAACCGCGCGACAAAGTCAGATGGCCATACGCCGGTGTATTGAAGATGGTCTGGTTAGTCCCCCCAGCCGCGTTGTATTCAACGGTGCTGGCCGCATTCAAACTAAACGCGGAGAAGTTCGAGGGGAAGTTACTGCCGGTTTGTCCGCCGGTGTTAGCAGCGAGCTTTAGAAACGCGCCTGAGTTCAAAGTCAGCGTGCCGCCCGCCGCTGATCGGTTGAAAGTCTTCGTGGTGAGATCAAGCGTCGCGCCGGCTTTGATATTCAGGTTGCCCTGCGGTTGGAAGTTGCTGGCAGTTCCCGCCACTGTAACGGTTGGCGTATTGCTACTGCCAATCTCGGTCGAAGAGTTGCCGAGCAGGATGATGGCAGTGCCCGCGTTGTCCGTGATCGTTTGCGCGCCGGCCGCGTCGAAAACCACCTTCGCCGGCATGTTGCCGGTGCTGGTTCCGGAGCCGGCATTAAAGGTCGCGTTGCCGCGGAAAACAATTTGTCCGGTGGTATTGCCGATTCCCAGCATCGGGAAAGTGGTCGGGCCGCCGGTTGCAGAAAACGTCGCATCCCCGACATAAACGATTTGTCCCGGCGAGGCGCCGACATTGATCTGTAACTGCGTACCACCGTTACCACTCGGAGCGCTGCCCGTGGTCGTGCCATTGATCGTCAGCGAACGCGTTCCCACATTCAAAAGAAAGATGTTGTTGGCGCCGCTGATTGAAGCACTCAGGTTGTGAATGCTGGCGTCCGCGCTCAGGGTAATGGAGGCGCCGCTGGTTAACGTCATCACCACATCGTTGCAGGCCGTTGGCACGCCGCTGGGACTCCAGTTGGCCGCCGTGTTGAAGTCGGTGCCTGCGCCTCCTGCGCCGGCGCCGATCCACGTCTTCGTCGTGATGCTGCAGACTGAGAGCGCAAAGTCCTGAATCGTAGTACCGCCATTGGTGACAACTACGTTGTTGGCAACGCCGTCGGCATAACCGGGTTGCGTGGCCGTAACAGTGTAGGTGGCGGGAACGATGCCATTGAAAGAGTAGACACCGCTGCCGTTAGTAGTGGTCACATATCCGCCGGCGGTCACAGTCGCGCCGGCCAGCGGCAGCGTCGTGGAAGCATCAGTGACCGTTCCCGTCAGGTTCCCGGCGCCGATACATGCCGGGAAGGCGAAAGAGCCGACCCGCGTTCTCCAGTTACTGCCGGTCGCGGTCAGGTACTCGCTGGTAAACCACAGAGTACAACCATTGGTCGGGTCGATCGTCATCTGGCTATAGTCGCCCCAACGTCCGCCGGCGGTGGTCTGTGATCCGCTACCCGTCGTCATAATCGATTCGCCCTGGCCCAACACGCCGGCGCTGTCGCTGGTGAGCCTGCCGTTATAGCGAATCGAAGGAAAGTTGCTGGCGTTCGAGGCGCTGTAACCGATGGCCATGTTGCCAAGCTGGTCCAATGCGAGGCTGGGCATCCAACGCGATAATCCATCAGCCGCGCCGTCGTATGTTCCCTGCTGTACGGGGGAGCCAGCGACCGTGCCTCCGGTAACGTTGAACTGGTACCAGCGCACCGCGGTCGGCGCCGCATTGTTAATGGTATGCGTGGCCCACAGCGATTCCGTGCCGCTCACGTTTTGGTAGAAGAGATTCATGAAGAGACGGTCGCCTACTGTATCCAACAGGACTGAGGTGCCCGACTGCGGCACGATATTGCCGCTACCAGTCGTCGCGTCAAACGCATCCTGAAAGTTAGCCACCGTCACGTCAGTTGGCGCACTTAAGGTCGAATTCAGCGGAGTGCCAAAGTCGACATGGAATTTTCTGATATGGACCTTGTCCAGAATCGTGGCGGATGTAGCCGGACTGTCGATGGCGGCAAAGAATTCTTCCCGTCCGGCCGGCGGCGCGCCGAAGCGGAAAGTGCCCGGGAGTAATGAATAGGAATCGCCGAGGTCGGTCGGCGTCAGACGAAAGAGAATCGGGGTCGTCGCCGCACCCGTGATCATGGTGGCGCGGTTGAGCGCAAAGACCTGGACGCCCTGGAAGGAATTACGAGGGCCGAAAGTGCAGGAGGCTGCGCCGCAGAACATGTTGTATGAGCCATACCAACCGTCTGACCAGACACCAAACTTGGGATAGTCGCCCAGCCAGTCGGTGTTCACGGTGTCCTGCTGAATTGCGTACAACCACCAACCGCCCGAGACCGGGTCAGCAGTCTTGGAGACGGCGACGCACTCGTAGTAGGGAGCGACCGTGTTGGGACCTGAAACGGCAAAAGCAAAATCAGAAACTACCCAGCGATCAACCAGCTGATCGTACATCACGATCGGATCGCCCTGATGCAATCCCTGAGTACAAGGATTCGCGCCACCCGTTCCCCACAACGTGTTGAAGGTGGTCGCAGCCTGCAGCACTGTGCCGCTCTTGTTCCAAATCTCAAAACCGACATTGACGCTTTGAATGTAATGATTGGGTCCAACGTCACCGTTCGTATCCGGCGGCGAGCAGGCGCAGCCGCTGGCGGCGCGATCGATGCCGTCGAAGCTTAGGTTTATGACGGGCATGCTTGGCTGCGGCAACAGCAGCTGCAGCACGGCGTCGAACGGTTTTTGCTGGGTAGGGAAAGCGGGCTGTTTTGTTCCCTCCGATTCATTCGGTGGCCCATGGCGACGGAACTCGGGACGTTCGAATGGCGGCGCTGCCGGCACTTTGGGCAGGTTGCGCAAGTCCTTGTTCATGTCGATCGGTTTTACCGGCTTGCCTACGTCCGGCTGCGAACGCTGATTCGGGTTTTGATTTTGGTTCTGATTCGAGATGGGGGTTTGCGTCCGGCCCTCGATCCGGCTGCGCGTCGGGCCCTCATTCGCTTCCGGGTCATCCGATCCATTCCGCTGAGCCATCGTGCGGGCGCGCCCAGGTGCGGACGGATGCCGCTGCTCGACCTGTGCGCTCGCCGGCATCGTTGGTTCCGCTCCGGCCCGCAGGAAAACGCTCTGGCCGGCCACAGTTAAAAGAAACAGCATCCCGCCTAATACCAGCGCGCGCACGAAGGTCGTGGTTGTGGAAAGCTTATGAGAAAAGTATTTCATTGAATTGTTAAAGCAGACTTGAATTCAAAACTTCGGAGAAAATCCATTCCATGTGGAAACAATCGCAGTCAGGAAAGGTGTTGCTTGCCCACGCTTTTACCCGCTGGAATTGGTTTTCTTTAAGGCGCCTGCCGGGGAAGAGGCGGGGCCAGCCCGCATTCCCGCTTACAGGTATGCAACGGTGCTCAATTTCCCTAGCGATGGTTTACCTGAAGCCATGACAAATGGCAATCAAAAACGGCACAAAGTCAGAACCGGAAGCGGTAGCGACCGGGCCCGAGTTTGAAAACACAGAAGCTTCTAAGGTTAGCGGAATCCCGGTCGCTACTGCTCCCGGTTCTGTATTTGCGATTCCAAAAGTTCACTAGACCTCGTCAAACTGTACCGCTACCATCTCTGGGTACTGGGGTAATTCTGTGTTGATGGTGTCGGCCGCAGAGCGGCCAGATGTTTTTAGACACGAATGACACACGGGAAATACGCCCTTTCTCTTTCCCTGTCACTGCAACCGCATCGACGGATCACCCAGCAGCATCCACGTCCGTCGCACGTCGTTGTCGCTCGTGCCCGCCTTCGCCGCTCGCGCCGCGTCGCCCAGCCGCACCGCCGCGCTGCTGAAAAGTTGCCGGTAGAACTGCTGGTTCATCGCAAACTGCGGCCCTGGGTCCGTGAACCCGGATGAAGCCCAAACCGCCATCGCACCACCATTCTCCGACTTTAAGAGCGATTCCGCCAGGCTGTCGATGTACGCATCGTGTGCGTAACCGTTCAGGCAAGTCATCATCACAAACAGTGACGGCTTGCTGCTGTTCGTCAACGTCGCCGCCAACTCTGAATCCAACAACCCCGCGCCGGTCCAAACCGTCACCGAACCGTGTCCGTAGTAGTTCACGATCATTGGTCCATTATCGATGCCGTTGACGATTTGCCCGCGCATTACGTCGTCGCTGCCGACTTGTGATCGGTTCAGCTTCTGCACGGCGATATTCGACGGTAACAACCCGGCCGTTGCCTGGCTGCTCGCTTCAAATCCATTGTCCGCCACCAGCAGGGCGCCGCGCGCCGGTCCGTGCAATTGCCGCTCCTGTTCGTAGAGCAGAATCCGCGAAACCATTCTGCCGATTTCCGCCGCCGTCCGGCCGGGCAAACGACCAACCGCCATGTCCGCGGCCCCGTCACCGTTAGCGTCGGCCAACCAGTCGTCGGAAGCTGTTTCCATGTACGCCGTGTCAATCAAACGGGTCGGCACGAAGTCGCCGTTCCCCTGATCCAGATAGTTGCGCGGATCCCAACTGCTGTCGCCCGCCAACAGCAGATATTGCGGGGCGCGCTGCCAGTGGTTTGCAGTCCAGCTAATGAAGTCACGCAACGCGTAGGGCGTGTGCGCGCCGAAACTGAACTCATCGTAAACGTCTTCGATGTCCACCACTGCGACCTGCAGCCCTTCACTGCGCCGTTGCGCGGCCAGTGGCTCAACCGCCGCGCGGAAATCGCGATGCGTCACGATTATCATGTCGGCCGAACGCTTCACATTCAAAGTCGAAGCCTCGTTTGCCGCCACGCGGGATGCATGCTCCGGCAGATCGTCGGTGAAAGCGATGAAGCTGCGCGTGCCCGCTCCGGCCGCTTGCAACTTGAACGCATAGCCGCTGCCCTGCGCTCCCACTGCCACCGCCAATTCGTTCGGCGCAGCAGGATTCGTCACATCGACGACCCGAATGTCCGCTGAGCTGAAGCCGCCGACCATAATCGGCTGTCCCGCTGCGGCGCTAAAGCGCAACGCATTGTTATCGGCGCGATAAGCGTGCCTGTAAGTGAGACTGACGGAGTCAACCAGGCTGACATCCGCTTCACCATTGGTTGAAGTCAGCGTGATGGAGTTATCGCCCTCATGCAGCAGCGAGCGGTCGACCGGGAATGTCTGGGTCGGATGGCCCAGGTTTTTGAAGTTAATCGCGCCCAGGTCGCTGCCGTTCAGTTTCACCGCTACGATGTGGTCGCCGGCCGTCAGGCCCTGCAACGTCACCGAAACTTGAACTTGCGCGGGCGCTTCACCTTCCAGGTTCCGCACCGTCAATGTTTGCGTCAACGGATCGGAAGTTACTGGCGGCCCAAAGATGTTCTCGCCTTCACCGTTCAGCAGACCGGAGAAGTAAACGAGTTTGTCGCTGCGCTTCGTCGTCATAGCGAAGCCGCCTCCGGTTTGGTCATCGGCCCAGTTCGTGTCCCCTGCCTTCACTTTCTGCCGTTTACCGCCACTCAAACGTTTGCCGGGCGTGGCGCCGTTAACCAGCCAGTAAACCTGCGTGTCGGTGCTCGGCGTGTTCAGCGCTACGCCGTAAAACTCGATGGAGTCATTCGCCCGCAGACGCGCTTGATCGCCGTTCACCAGGATTGGCACCTCTTCGCCGCCCACGAAAAGTTGCAGCCGCCGCGCATCGGCATTAGCATCCAGTCCGGCCGCTAACAGTTCCGCCTGCGTGATGCGATACCACCCATCGCGCGGCACGGAAATCTTGACTGCTTGCCCGGCGGCAATCGCCTGTTGCGCTTTCAAAGCGCCCGCGTCGTAGAGCGTTCCAGACGACGAGGCCTTCGATGCGTCGTTGGATCTCATTGCCGCTGGACGATCGTTGAAGTTGTTGTACTGCGAAGTCACGGCGCTCGCTTCGGTGCGCGCCACTTCCGTCAAAAGCACCGCGCGCTTTCGCGCAGCGATCGGACTGTTCCCTACCCCTCGGCGGGGATAAATCTCGACGCTTGGCTCGCGCATGCCGTTCAAATCGATCGCTTCAACTGAGTAAGAAGCGTCCGGCGTTCCCTGTGGATCGAACCACGAATACGAGTAGCCAGCCGTCATGCGCGCGCCTGGTCCAAGTTTCAACGCGGACCCAGCGATCGGCGCAGGCGTCAACCGCGTGCGCACCCCGTTCTGCGTGCGATAGATGTGATAACCGAGATTGTTAACTTCAAACCCGCTTTCCCAGGTGATCGCCACGCCGTCATTGAAGCTGGCGGCGTTGAAGCGAGTGAGCCGGACAGCGGTTGGTGATGCCGGGCCAGAGATGGTCCAGGGTGAGAACTGATCGACTTGATCCCACTCCACCCAATTATCAGTGAAGTTCGCCGCTGACTGGCCCTGGTCTACCCAGCTACCGCCATCTTTGCGCCACAGAATCAGAGTGGCATCTTCAACATTCGAGTTCAGCTCTGCTTCCGTGTAGTGCAACCGTACTGTCGCCTGGGTAACAGTTCCCGCGCCCGGGGTAAGCGTGTAATTGCGCAGCACTGATTGCGGAAAGTCGGTAGGCGAATGTCCCTTATCAAGGTTTACCGTCATCGTAGTAATCGTTCCGCTAGCCATCGTGACTTGCACGTTGGGATTGCCGAAGGCTTTTGCGGTCACGCCCAAATCGGTCCGCATCACATCGCCAATGACGTCGCCCGCCCCGCTCGACGTACCCTTCTCCGTCAGCACAAAGGCACCGGTATTGAGATCAGCCGTTAGCGTGAGGGTTCCGTTTACGGTTACGTTCGCGCCCAGCGTGACACCGAGAGTATTTTGATTTGTTAGGTTGCTCAGGACCGTAGGGTCAGTCGGTAACTCTTTGTCAGTGACGACCGCACTCACCGCACTTCCGTAGGTGACGTTGACAGTAGTGCCGAAGGTTGGCACCGAACCAAAGGTCCCGGACGCGCGGAAAATTAACGCACCGTTCGCCAGCGTAACGTTTGAGCCATTATTGAAGGGTCCGAAACTTAGACGCACCTGCGTAGCACTCAAAGCGGTATTAACGGTAACGCCGAGGCTGTTATTGATCTGCAGCGAACCGTACGCCGTGCCGACGGTTGAACCGCCCAGTGTTTGAGCGACGCCCGCGCCATCAAACCAGATTTGCGCAGTGCCACCGCCGTTGTTGTACGTACCGTTATTCGTCCAGTTGCCGGACAACCGGAATTGGCCAACTATCGACACCGCGCCGGTAAAGGTTCCATTATTCGTGGTGCTGCCATGACAAAAGGTGAAACTGTTCATGCCGGTCAGGTCGAAGGTGGAACCAAGATCGACAGTTAGACTTCCCGCCATCTCTTTGGAAATCGAAGCATCTCCGCTCGACGGCGTAGTGATATTGAAAGTAGTGCTATTGCTTATCTGCACGTTTCCGGGATAACCCTGTCCGGATGTTACGTTGCCCCATTCAGTACCGCGCGTAATCGATCCGCCCGTGTTGTACTTCAAGATCGAAGCGGCGTGATAAACGGGTGCGTTCGTAAGAACAGACCCACCGGCATTAATCGTCAACGTGCCGCCACTGCCAATCGTTGTCGGACCGGTGCCAAAATCAACCGCGCCCGCGAGAGTCACATTGTTAAAGGTAAATGCTCCTGACACCGTAGCACCGCCGGCAAAAGCAATGGTTCCGCCTGCGGAGCCAGCAGCGATGCCACCACTGCTCCGATTGATGACTCCGAGGTTCGCGATTGTTACCGTGTTTGACGAGCCAATGGTAAATGTCCCGTTGGAAAGCGAGAGCGTCGCAACGGTTACTCCGTTTGTGAGTGTCACCCCTGCTGAGTTATCGATAACCAGGCTGTTGGCCGTGGCCGGCAATCCGTCCCCCGTTACCTGGGCTGAGCCGCCGTTGTAGGTGTAGTTGCCGGTGGTGCTGAACGTGCGCGTGGTCGTACGAATGGACCCACAGGTAGCGCCGGTGCCACACGCATCCGCGGTGATGCCGTTTACGTCGCCTGTTTTCAACGTTCCGCTCCCGGAGAGAGCAAAGGTGCCTGCACCGGAAACGACGTTCGTGCCGCAAGTGAGTATTCCCGAAACCGTGCCAACAAACGTTGATGCAATGCTGACACTGGTTCCAAGGGTAATAGAGGCGCCAGAATTAACATTCCACGTCTCAAACGCTATCGCACCGCTACCGCTAATCGTCTTGCCGCTGCCGGTGAAGGTGAAGTTCTGCGTGCCCGCACCAAACGTCAGGGTTCCGTTTTGGGTAAAGCTGCCCGCAATAGTCAACACACCGGTGTAGGTCATCCCAGAAATATTGACATTGGTCCCGATGGTGAAGTCCCCATTTATGGCAGTGGCGGTAGATCCAGTGATGGTGGCGGGGGTCCAAGTGCCGGAGGTGCTCTCAAAGATCAAATGGCCAAAGGTACGCCCCGAGAAAGAAACTGCAGTGGCGAGCGTGCTGCTCCCCCGAAAAATAACGGTGCTCGTCGCATCTAACGTGGCCACACCCAACGGTGTCGCGGCCGCCGACGCCGTGTTGTGTATGTAAGTGCCGCCGGCACCGACAGCCCATGTAGCACTGGCACTTATGGTCCAAGTTCCACCTGAATGAAGCCAAGTACCATTGATTGTCAAGTCTGTTCCGGCACCGTTAGCAATAGTGGTGGTGACAGTTGCAGCCACAGTCACCTGGCCACCAGAATCAACTACAACTTGATCATAAGTTAGGCCGCTGGCAGAGATTGTAACGACGTTCGGGCTTCGAACCGTAATCACGCCATCGGCGCTGGTTGGTGATGCAACCGCCGCAACCCAACTTACTCCGTCGAATCTTTCCCAAGTCGCAACGGCATTCCAGTTTCCCGTCGCGGCCGAGCGATAGTCGCCCGCTGTCTGCGCAGACGCAGCCGCGCTCATCGCCAGCAAACAAAACGCCGCCGCCAGCACGAGGCCAAGGCGCTTTCGTAGTTTGTGAATCGTGAATTGTGATTGGTGAGTTTGACGGCGCGCTCCGCAGGTGGGCGGGGCGAGGTGGGTTTCGGGGGCAGTCATCATTTTTTCTCGCGTGTGGCGGACTATTTGGAATCTCGAGCTAAACCCGTCATGCCTGGCGCGCTGACTCAACGGGTTACCGCAGTTGGGAAGGACGGTTTGCCCACACTGCTGCAGACTGATCGCCAATGAAGAATTATCCAAAAGCAAAGACGGCTGCGGCTTTGCCGCCGCACAGTGCGGTGAGGCTCTGCCTCACCGTGGCTGCTTTAATAAAACCCTGAGGCTGCGCCTCAGAGTCGAGGCGGAGCCTAGACTGATTCTCGATAGGCCTGACGGAAAGGCGGAGCCTTTCCGCACTGTGCGGCGGCAAAGCCGCGACTGACCAAACCCTTTCTCTCTCACGCACACGTGCCCGCGATGCAGGCTTTGGAGCAACACTGCGAGCCGGTGCCGCATGATTGGCCTTTGGCTTTACAGGTGCCGGCCATTGCGGGAGTGGGCGCGGTAATTGAAACGATAATGGGCACAGCGATGGCCGCGCCGAGGCCGAGACGCCGGAGCGCTTCGCGGCGCGACAGGTGCGGCACGCTTGCCGGCCAGAACACTCGCTCTTCCAACAAATGATCGCGGCCCAGTTGCTCCAGGGCCAGCCAGACCAGGGATAGACCATGGGCCATGGACGATGGACCATGGTTGTCTGTCGTCCATTGTCTGTCGTCCGTCGTCCGGTCCTGTGCACCGTCCGGCGAGCCCTCCATACCTGTTGGGCTACTGCCCCGCACCGCGTTCTGCCGTCTGCTGTCTGCCTCCTGCCTCCTGCCTCCAGTCAACCGGCGCGCTATCTCGTCTGCGGTCGTATGTCCGTCGCAAAGTTTCCACACCGCGGCGGCGGTCGGATTCAGGCAATGGGCTTTGTCTCGTTCGAGATCATAGACCAGCACTTCGTCAGTCAGCTCATTGATCACCAAACCTTCGGTGCGGGCCTTTGGTAGAAGAGTTGTTTCCCTCATTTGTACTCCGGGATGGAAAGATAGCGACGACGAAGTTGGGCCGCGGCAAATAGCCCGGCCGTGAAGGCGGGCTTAGTAATTCCATCCGGAAAGGATGGAACTGACCGACGTTTCACAACTGCGACGGAATGTTATTGAGAAGCCAAAAATACGAAGCCGGCGCCCCTGCTCGTAGCCAATCTGATGGGCTGGGAAGGTAACACCAAACGAGGGTGGGGTCAACGAATTCGGCGGTTTTTAGGCGCTCTAAGTCGGGTCGTAACGCGCAAGAACGGATTCTCCATTGGTCATTTCTCATTTCACATTTGGAGCCGAACTTAGTCCGCGAAGCGGCCGGCAGCGTAAAGCCTGGGGTGGAGCGCAGCGCAACCCCAGGATCAACCAAGATCAAAACACAGAGAGCCTGCGAAGCGGCCGGCAGTGCGATGCAAAGAAACCCGCTAAGACGCGAAAGGCCTCAACCGTTAATCGCTCTGGTCATCACCCCACCTCCCGGTTAGTTTTGGCCTGCCGGCACAGTCTGGAGGACCCAATGTCTCAGTCGTACACCAACCTGCTTTATCACCTGATCTTCTCCACCAAAGACCGCGTTCCATTCATCACCGAAGCTTACCAGGCGCGGCTGAATGACTACATGGGAGGGACTGTCCGCGAACTCGGAGGGATTTCACTGGAACTGAACGGAGTGGCGGATCATGTTCACCTGCTGGCAAAGCATCGTCCCGAGAGCGCTATCGGATGTGCTTCGTCAGTTGAAAGCCAATGCCAGTGGGTGGATGCATGACGTCTTTCCCGCGCTTGAGGATTTTTCGTGGCAGCGCGGTTATGGCGCTTTCACGGTAAGCCAATCAAACGTGGGTGAGGTGCGTGAATACATTCGGCGGCAGCAGGAGCATCATCACAAAATGTCATTTCGAGATGAATTCATCCGGTTTCTTAAGGCGAACGGAATTGAATACGATGAGCGGTATCTGTGATCGGCTGCCGGCCGCTTCGCGGGCTCTCTGTGTTTTGACGGTGCTTGATCCCTGGGGTTCCGCTGCGCTCCACCCCAGGCTTCATGCTGCCGGCCGCTTCGCGGACTCTGTGTCGTCAAATAATGACCTCGATCTGTTCTTCTGCTATCGTCTGCCTTCTAAATGACTGCCGCCGTCGAAGCTAACGCCAAACTAAATCCGCCGCTGAAGTGGGCCGGGGGCAAACGCTGGCTGGTGCCGCACGTGGCGCCGCTCTGGCCAACATCCAGGCAACGCCGTTACGTGGAGCCTTTCTGCGGCGGGTTGGCGATGGCTTTGGGACTGCAGCCGGCGCGGGCTTTGCTTAATGACGCGAATCCGCACCTGATCAATTTCTATCGCCAGCTCCAGCGCGGGTTGGAAATGAATCTGGAGATGCGCAATGACGAGCAACTCTTCTACACGCATCGCGACCGCTTCAAGCAACTGATCAATGCCGGGAAAGCGGAGACCGCCGAAGCGGCGCAACTATTTTATTATCTCAACCGCACCTGCTTTAACGGTCTCTGCCGCTTCAATCGCAGTGGCGAATTCAACGTGCCGTTTGGCAAGTACAAGACGATCAATTACGCTGCCGACTTTTACGACTATCGCGAACTTCTGCGCCGCTGGGATTTCACAAACCGCGATCTATCGGAACTGGAGATTGAACCGGGTGATTTCGTTTACGCCGATCCGCCTTACGACGTGGAGTTCACTACCTACAGCGCCGGCGGATTCAGTTGGGACGATCAGGTGCGGACGGCTGAACTGCTTTCGCATCATAAGGGCCCGGTCGTAATTTCCAACCAGGCCACGCCGCGGATCGTGAAGTTGTATGGAGACCTGGGATTCAAGTTGAAGTTTTTGGATGGACCGCGTCGCATCAGTTGCACCGGCGACCGTACGGCCGCGCAGGAAGTGCTGGGGGTGCGGGGAATTTAAGAGGGGCGGAGGAGACGATTTTCCATTTGTCATACGCGAATTCAATTTAGAAGTGCAACCAATGGATGTTGAAATTGAACCATTGACTCAGCTTGCGAAACCCAGCCGGTTGCCGTTGTGGTTTCCTCGCGCCGGCAGGCGCGGAAGGATGGTAGCCAGTGGCAAGCGCGCAGCGCGCGGCCACTGGATCCGTATCCCCAAT